>PVBE010454638.1_pt1 | contig 226238 bp, 188 predicted proteins | sample 1631181 | NCBI WGS metagenome assembly PVBE01 (sample SAMN08397723, study PRJNA350692) | Marine metagenome, whole genome shotgun sequencing project. | isolation source: water | place: Pacific Ocean | collected 2012-04 | reverse complement strand
TTTCTGGCGGCGGTGAGCTTCAGTCCCCCGTACTCCCGTCGCCACCGGTAATAGGTGTGCTCGGTGATCGCTAGCTTGCGGCAGGCATCCTTGACCGTCGCCCCTCGCGCCTGCTCCACTTCGGCCTCCCGGAGCTTGCGTACGATCTGCTCGGCGCTGTGCCTCTTACTCGGCATTCTGACCTCCCTTCTTCGACCCAGATCGTGAGATTACATCTGGATCCGTTCTTGGGGGTCAGGTCAGTGGCCAGGTTGACCAGCGTTAAGTCGGCCAGCGTGCGGATATTGCATTGCAGCAGGGCCAAGGAGGTAGTTATCCAGATGCCGTCGAGGTGGACTATCTGTGTGGTCGGGGTGAGCTTCATGCGCGGGAGCTTACTCCCCGCGTGGCCACGTTGAGCGCCGTCATGCTGCGGGCTCCAGTAGCCACACCCAGCGTGATTCCCAGGGTGCGTATAGGGTGCGGAATGAGCACCCAAAGCGAAGGCGATCCCAGACGACGTAAGTCACCATTTCGGGGCCTCTGAATACTGAAAGTGGCACCGAAAGTGGCACCGAGCCAAATTTGACTCAGGTAGAAAAATGGCGGAAGCGCCTGGGAATCGAACCCAGCAAGGACGCCTTCCGACGCCCCCCAACGGATTTGAAGTCCGCGAAGGCCACCAGACCCCATTCGCTTCCGTGCAGCCGCGGGCCGCGGCAAGTCAGAACATTTTGGCAGGCACTCCGTAGAGTCGCTAGGCACGCGAGCCGGAGGATCGACGGCACCGTGCCGAGGATCACCGGCGAGCCACCCGATCCTAGACAGTGCTGGCCCACCGACACCGGGGCCCGGCATGATGGTTGAATATCGGCTGAGTGGAGTACACCTGTCCCCAGGGGGTTGAGGATGACGGAATCGGATCAGATGACAACGGCGCAAGCGGAGCACGGGCAAGGCTCGGACGACGGGCACGGCGAGCCGACCTCGGGCGAGGAAACGCGAGACCTATCGTGGCACCTCGATCGCATCTGGAAGGAGATCAAGGACATCACTCGCCAGCTCGAAGGCGAGACACGGCGTGGCGGTCAAATCGCCAAGCTCAAGCTGGAGATCCTCGGGCTTCGGCGCAGGGCGGGCGAGCACACCTCGAAACTCGGCCACCTGGTCTACGAGGCGCAGAAGAGCAGCGACAAGCGGCCTACCCTGGCACGAGTGGAAGGGTATGACGACCTGGTTGCCCAGATCGCCGGCGTGGAGTCAGAGATCGACGCGAAGCAGGAAGAGATTGCCGAGTTGAAGGCACAGCCGCAGGAGGAGGAGCAGGAGGCGTCGGCCGCCTAGGGAATCACCGCGCCGGAGGGGCGTCGGACACACTGCTCGGGTAGGGCGCGACAACCTCCGTGCGAACTAGACTGCCCCGGAGATCCGCTACAATGGGACCGTCTGGCGGGGCTGTAGCTCAGTTGGGAGAGCGCTTGAATGGCATTCAAGAGGTCAGGGGTTCGAGACCCCTCAGCTCCACTCGCCAACTACGAAGGAATCAGCGGCCTACGGGATCACCCCGAGGCCGCTGTTTTGTTGTTGCTCCGTCGACGCTAGTCGTCGGGGACTTCCGTATCCTCCGCGCCAAAGGCCGGCCGCTCGCGGCCGTGCCACAGTGGCCCATGCCCGCCTCCGAGACCCGGCGCCCCGCGAATCGCACCGTGCACGAAGTGCTTTGCCGATCGGGCAGCCTGTTGCAACGTCCAGCCCCGCGCCAGCCCCGCGGCCAGGCCGGCCGACAGCGTGCACCCGGTGCCGTGCGTGTGAGGCGTGTCGAGGCGCTCACTCCGTAACCAGGTCTCGCCTCCGGGAACGAGAAGCAGGTCGGCGGCATCGCCGTTCAGGTGCCCCCCCTTTATCAGCGCCGCCCCGGCCCCCGCGTCGAGCAGCGCCCGGCCGGCCGCGGCCATGCTGTCGGCATCCCGAACCGGAAAGCCGACGAGTGCCTCTGCCTCGGCGAGGTTCGGTGTCACGCAGGCAGCTTGCGGCAACAGCGCACGCACCAGCACGTCGACCGCCTCGGGGTCGAGTAGCGGGTCACCGCTGGTTGCCACCATCACCGGGTCCACCACCAGCAGCTCGATGCGATGGCGGCGGACGGCGTCGGCCACGGCCTCGATGATATCGGCGGTGCCGAGCATGCCCGTCTTCGCTGCGTCGGTGCCAATATCCTCGACCACCGCGTCGATCTGGGCGCATACCAGATCAGCGCGCAGCATACTGACGGCAGCCACCCCGAGCGTATTCTGTGCGGTGATGGCGGTCACCGCAGCCGTCCCGAATACTCGGTAGGCGGCGAACGTCTTCAGGTCGGCCTGGATACCGGCTCCGCCTCCGGAATCCGAGCCCGCGATGGTCAGTGCACGCGCCGCAAGCCGCTGCCTGGCAACTCGATCGTCAGTCTTCATGGAGTGAGCTTATAATCGCGACATGGCATTCGACGATCTCGACTTCAACGACCCGGCGGCGCGCCTGGCGCATCTGACCGATCTGGAGAAACTGTCCGAAACCCTCTCTGACCGCAACGGCGGCGAACTGTTCAAGAACGAGCTCGAGGAAGCGCGGCTGCTAGCCGATACCGACGCGCGGTTCACGGGACTGGTAGAGGGCCTGTCGGCCTCATCGCTGGGCGAGAGACTCGGTGCGATCAACCGCTTCTTCGACGACTTCGGTACTGTTGAGCTGGCGGCGTTGGAGCTCCCCGTACACCTCGGCCAGCTCCGAGCCATCTACCTCAGCTCGAGGTAGCGATCCGTCGTTGCGGGCCTAGCCGCGTAACCACCCTGGCGGAATGCCCTGCCGGCGCGCCTCACGCCGGAGTTCCCGCATCTCCACGTCGAGCTCGGCCAACCGCTGCTGCGCCGCCTCGATCTTGCTCCGCGTCTCCGCCGTCGAACGATGCGAGAACAAGAACGCCCGCTCCTCACGGCGAGACTCGACGATTTCCGCCTGCAGGGCAGCTCGCTCGGCCGAGATCGCCTCGACCCGTTCGCGCCAATACTCGCGGGTCTCCTCTGCAGGAGCCTCGTCCGCGTCATCGCCTTCGACGCTCGCGTCGTCGTCAGAGTCACCGGACTCGTCGTCGGCGCCATCATTCCCTGGTGGCAACGGCTGGCGCGGCGGACTCGGAGCCTCCTCGATCTCACTGTCCGGCTCGACCCGATCGACCAACTCCATCGGAATGGTGATCTCGGCACCGTATTGCAAGAACACGAGCTTGTCGCCAACGATCTCACTTCGCTGAGTGCGGATCACCCGCCCGTTCTTGAGGTAGATGCTGTCGGCAAACAGAACCACCGGCTGTGCCAGCAGCAGAAGCCCGGCCAAGAGTACCCGGGACCGCAGCTTCGGCATCGTCCTCATACCCGCCAGCCTAGCACGCACTGGCGCGCCCTCCGAAGACTCGCTCACTGGCCACGTGGTCGCACCCGAGAGCCGATTTCGACCGCCCCGTCGCCATCGGTGATCAGCAGTGTCGCGGTGGTTTCCTGAAGCCAGAAGACGACCCCCTGCCCCACTACGATGGGCTCGGTCTTCACCGAACTACTGACGGCCATGGAGCCAGGACGGTCCTGATAGATCATCGCCGGGGTGTCGAGTTGCCAGCCATCGGCGCGACCCTGGTCGATCGTGATGACCGCGCCGGCGGCGCGGGTACTCCGCATTGCCATGTTCCGACGCCCACCGCTGCTCGGATCGAGCATCGAATTGCTGTCGCCGAACACCACCGTAGCGTCGGTCACCCGCGGCGTCACCAGGCGATTCGGATCGATCGGCGAAACCGTGCCCGTGGTCGACACATCCTGCTGGAGCAACGGCTGGACCGGGTCGCCGACCTCGAGCTCGATGCATGCCCCGGTCACCAAGCCAAGGGCGCGATCACCGTTCAGGTCGATCACCCGGACTCGCCCGATCAGGTTCACGGCCTCGCCCACTGTGGCTCCGGTAGACGCATGTCGCACAGTGCCGTCGACGCGATAGACCAGATACGTCTCGCCGACCCCCATTCCGCTACCGCGGAGGAAGATCTCGTCGCCGGTCGAGTACATATGCATGCCCGGCTCGCGAGAGCCCCCGACCCGGGCAAGGGGCGGACGTGCCTGAGGCAACACGGTAGCGAAACATTCAGGACCCAGATAGGCATCGGTGTTGGGCACTGTCTGTGCCCACGCCACTCCGCCAGCCGTGGTCCCGACGACGACAAGCCCGAGCGCGATGGCCGCTCCGGCGATCAAAGGTATTCGACGCATCGGATTCCCCTCCCTGTGGGGGTCAACGAATCCCAGGGTCGTCTCCGTTCAACGACCCGACTGCGCCTCCCGTATTGAGTCTCTTGCGGGCGTCCCCTGCGTAATCGCAGTCTGGATGCTCGTCAACGAGACGCTGGTAGTAGTCGCCCGCTTGCCGCGCGTCCCCCTCGCGCCAGTGCGACTCCGCCAACAAATTGATCAGATCACAACGAAACGACGTCTGCGGATAGTTGCGCAGCGCGTAGTGCGCTCGTTGCCGCGTCGCATCGTAGCGACCACGGCCAAGCTGAAACATCGCTACCTGTATCTCGTGCTGCGCTAGCGTATCGACGACCTCGCGCATGTTGTTCTCGGCGAGATCGCGATAGCGGCTGTCGGGATAGTCTTCGTGGAAGTCCTGATAAGCCTGCAGCGCCGCACGTGTCTGGGATTGGTCGCGGTCGGCCGATCGCATCAGACGTGTGAAGCTCATCGCGATCATCAGCTGCGCGTAGTCGACCTGCGCATGCGAGGGGTGGTAGGTCAGGAAGTTCCTAAACGCATTAACTGCCAGCAGCAGCCTGTCGTTGCGGTTCTGCTCATAGTAAGCGCGCCCCTGCCCGATGCGCGCCTCCGCAAGGTGCGGGCTGGTGGGATAGTTCCGGAGTAGCGTCTCGAACGCCCCGGCTGCCTGACGGTTCTTGCCGTCGGCCAAGAAGGTCTGAGCTTGCTCGAAGAGCGCGGTACCCGCGGTGTCGGATGGCAAAACCATGCTTGCCGTACCACAGCCTGAGACGGCCATGCCCAATACAACGGCGCAAATAGCGGTCAGCAGCCAGCCCTGAGAGGCTCTCATGGAGTGTCGATCCCGCGTTGTTGGTCCGTGGAGCGCAGCCAGGCCCAATGCCGTGCGATGCCGTCTTCCAGCTGCATTGAAGGTACGAAGTCGAGGTCTTCGCTGGCGCGCCGCGTGTCGGCCAACGTGTGACCTACATCACCGTATTGGACCCCTTCTCGGCGCACCTCGAGTCGACTCCCGGTGACGGCTTCGATCACCTCGATGAGACGATTTACCGTTACCGTGCTTCCCCCCCCAACATTATACACAGCACCCTGTCGGCCCCGTTCGGCAGCCCGTAGGGTCGCGTCGACGGTATCGTCGACATAGGTAAAGTCGCGCGTCTGCTCACCATCTCCGAACACAGTGATCGGCGTACCATCCCGCGCCGCCGTCAGAAAAAGTTGGATGGCCATGTCGGGTCGCTGTCGCGGACCGTAGACGGTGAAGTAGCGCAGGCTGACGGTCGGCACACCGTAGTTGCGATGGTACAGGCGCGCCAAGTGCTCTCCGGCAAGCTTGGTAACGCCGTAGGGCGAGTGCGGACGTTCGCGACCCGTCTCTACCATCGGCAGCACATCGGTATCGCCGTAGACCGAAGACGACGATGCATAGGCGAAGCGCTCGACCCCGGCTTGGCGCGCCGCCTCGAGCAGCCTCTGGGTGGCGTATACGTTGTGTGATGTGTAGCCCTCGAAGCTCGTGCCCCACGAGGAGCGCACGCCCGGCAGCGCCGCCAGGTGATACACACGATCGGCCTTGGTCACCAGTGGCTTGACGTCGAGGGTCTCGATCAAGCCCTCGACAAAGGAAAACCTCGACTCAGCCAGCAGGTCGGCGAGGTTGGCGCGCTTGAGGGGCTCGGCATAGTTGTCGAGAAAGCCATCGAGCCCGACGACCTCGTGCCCCTCGGCCAGCAGACGCCGCACCAGCGTCGATCCGATGAATCCGGCGGCGCCGGTAACCAGACAGCGCACGGTCAGCCCGAAGCCCCCGCGGCACGGATGGCGCGTGCCGCCTCGACCGGGTCTGCCGCACTGACGATCGCCGATCCTGCCACCAGAACCTTAGCCCCCGCCCTCACGCAATCCCCGGCGTTGGTCGAATCGATGCCTCCGTCGACCTCGATATCCACACCTCCGAGACCGGCATCGTCGAGGTATCTCCTGATTGCGGCAATTTTCCCCACCGAGGCAGGCAGGAAGCGTTGCCCGCCGAATCCAGGATTGACCGTCATCACGACCACGAAGTCGCCGTCCTGCAGCGAGTACTCCAGGCCGTTCGGCGACGTCGCCGGATTCAGCGCAACCCCGGCGCGAGCACCGCTTTCACGCACCTGACTCACGATGCGCTCCAGATGCTCGGTAGCTTCGGCGTGAACGCTGATCCAGTCGGCCCCGGCAGCGCGATAGAGCTCCACCCACTTACCGGGATCAGCCACCATGAGATGCACGTCGAGCGGCCTCGAGGTGCGCGGTCGCAGGCCCTCCACGACGGCCGGGCCCATCGAGATATTGGGGACAAAGTGCCCGTCCATGACGTCTACGTGGAAGACATCGCAATGCTCGTCGAGACGGCGTACGGCGCTCGCCACATCGGTCTGGTCGGCTGCCAGCAGGGACGGTGCAACGAGCGGTCCACTCAACGGCTCACCCGCAGGGTGATCTGACCGCCGGCGGCAATCTTGAAACCCGGAAATGGCAGCTGGCTGACGATGGTCCCGGGCGGGACGTTGGCCACCTCGCGTCGATTGGGTTCCTCGCTTACCCGGAAACCCCGCGCCTCCAGGTAGGGCCGCACCTCGCGGACTGGCAGCGATACCAGGTTGGCCATCACGTACTGGCGCGGCGGTGGGCCCAACGAGGCCAGCAACCTCAGAGGCACCACGCCTCCGGGTGGCAGTTCGGCCGGGTCGGGCTCCTGACCGATGACCGTCCCTCGTGGCACCTCCCGGCTCGGCGCGAGCGCCACGTAGTCAACCTCGAAGCCCTGCTGTTGCAGCGCAATCTCGGCGCGCGATCGCGTCTCGCCGACCATCGATTGGAGGGTCAGGGCCCGCGGCCCTGTCGAGAGCATTAGCCGCACGTTGCGGACTCGCTTCACCGGCGTTCCCGGGCCGGGATCCTGGCGCGCGACGTGGTTGGCTGGAATGTCGGCCTCTTCCAACAGATCGTCGTCCAGGTCGGCCTGCATGCCCACCGCAGCAAGCCGCGCCGAAGCCTCCTCTGCCGAGAGGCCGACAACATCAGGCACGCGGTCGGCCGGGCCAACGACAGCGATCCGCGTGGCGAGCCAACCACTCACCACGAACACGACCCCGCACACAGGCAACAGCAGCGCGAGTCGCAACACGGACGCGAGTCGAGACGTCAGAGGTGCCACTGAAGAGCGGGGTTTGTGGCGCAGGAGGCGCCCAGCATGGAGGCTTCACCAGCGCTTGCCGGCACGGCCGAGTATAGCACGAGGACCCTCTCAACCCCTGGGTTCGCGACGCAGCAGGGCAGCGAAGAACCCGTCCAGCTGAGGCTCTCCAGGGTAGGTGCGAAAGTAGCCGTCGTCGCCGATCGCCGCGGCCAGCGAGGCGCCCTCGAGAGGCTGCGCCCGAACGTCCGGGCACGACCGCATCACCGCGTCGATCACCGCATCATTCTCTTCCGGCTCGGTGGAGCAGGTGACGTAGAGGACCACTCCCCCAGGCTCTAGCGTCGCCACGGCGCTCGACAGCAACTGGCGTTGGCGACGCGCCAGGCCACCCAATCGGCTCGCGTCAAGCCGCCATTTGATCTCCGGGTGGCGGCGCACGGTGCCGAGCCCCGAGCACGGCGCATCGACGAGGATTCGGTCGAACCGGCGTCGCACCGGGAAGGCAGAAGTCAGGTCGGCGCAGACCGCCCGTACCTCCGGCGTGGCGGCTCTCGAGGCCGCCGCCTCGGCGTCCGCAAGCTGTGCCACGTCAATGTCGATCGCAAGCACTCCGGGGGCGCCGGCCTCCGCCAGCTGGACAGACTTGCCGCCGCGGCCAGCGCAGGCATCCACCGTCCATCCATCGCCCGGGGGCAACAACTCCGTGACCAGCTGACTGGCCTCGCTTCGCGGCGTCATCAAGCCCTGGCGGACCGCATCACAGCCAGCCAACGAACCACCTCCAACACGTACGCAAGAATCGACTGCCGGGCTTGGCTCAGCCACGACGCCCGCATCGTCGAGCATCTCCAACGCTGCGGTCGTCGAGAGTTTGCGCGGGTGTATCCGCAGCGCCCGCGGCGCCGGCTCGAGCGCGGCCCGCCACCACCTCTCGGTAGCCACTTCACCGTAGCGAGCCAACCAGCGCTGAGCCAGCCATGCCGGCACGTCGAGGCGCGCCGCCAGCGAGCCGTCGCCCTCGTCGAGCAAGGCGCCGGCGCGTAGCCAGGCCCGTAAGACACCGTTGACCAACCCGGCCGCCCGCGGCAGGCGCTGTTTCGTTGCCTCGACACTGGCGAAGACCGCGGCGTGCGGAGGCACCGATTTCAGGTAGGCACACTGATACGCTGCCAGCCGTAAGGCGCAGCGAACTACCGGCTCGAGTCGGGGGAACGGTTGGTCGCAGAACCTCGTAACGGTTCGATCGAGGGTGGCCTGACGCCTCAGCGCTCCGTAGACGATCTCGGTGGCCAGGCGCCGATCCCGTGGCTCCAGGGTCGAGGCGCGGAGCGCCGCGTCCAGCAGACGATCGCTGCGCCCCCCGCGCTCCACTCCAAGCAACACGCCCAAGGCCAGCGCACGGCTTGCGACCCCGACTACTTCACCGCTCATTGCCGTCAACTCGACGCCCAACCGCTGAAGCCCTCGCCTGGCGCTATGGCGACGCCTCGCAGGAACTCCGCTGCCTGCAGCCGGCGACCGCCGGCGCGCTGCAATTCGAGGATACTGAGGCTCTCGCCCGCACCACAGCCCACCGTGAGGGTGTCCGCGTCGACCCTGATCTCACCCGGTTGCAGTGTGCTGTTCGGCCCTGTCTCGACTCGCCAGATCTGCACGCGAGTGCCGCCAAGACCACCGAACGCGACCGGCCAGGGTTGCATCGCACGGACGCGCCGCTCGATCTGCATGGCGTTCTGTGTCCAGTCGATTCGGCCATCCGACTTGCGCAGGAGTCGGGTCATCGTCGCCGCAGATTCGTCCTGCGGTCGCGGTGTCAGGCGCCCAGCGGCCAGCTCGCGCAGCGTCTGGACGGCCAGCGTCGCGCCGACGGCGCCAATACGGCGGCCCAGTGCCGCCGCCGTATCGTCCTCTCTCAGCCGCACCTCCTCGCGGAGCAAGATCGGGCCCGTATCGAGTCCTTCGTCCATGAGTATGGTGGTCACGCCGGTCACCGTATCGCCGGCCAGGATGGCTGCCTGGATGGGGCTTGCCCCGCGATAACGGGGCAACAACGATGCGTGGATGTTGACGCAACCGAGCCGCGGAATCTCGAGAATCTCCGCGGGGAGGATCAGGCCGTAGGCGAACACGACGATGGCATCGGGTCGATAGCCTCGCAGGGCACCGACAACATCGGCAGCGCGCAGGGTCGAGGGCTGCTCGAGCGGCACGTCGCGCTCCACGGCCCAGGCCTTGACGGGAGACACGCTCGGCTGTCGCCCGCGTCCGGAGCGACGATCCGGCTGCGTGGCTACGCCAACGAGCTCCGTCGCATCGCCCAAGGCCGCCAACGTCGGTACCGCCAGCTCGGGGGTGCCCATGAAGAAGGCTCGGAGATCAGCGCCCGGCTGCGCCGCGCTACCACTCTCCGGCACGAATCTTCTTCTGGATCTTGCGACGCGCCAGATCGCGCTTGAGCGGCGATACGCGGCGCAGGAACAGGACCCCGTCGAGATGGTCGATCTCGTGGTGCACACACCTCGCCAGGAGCTCCTCGGCCTCGATGCTGAACGGCTCGCCATCGAGATCCTGCGCTTCGACGACGACACGCTCGGGGCGCGGAACAACGAGCGTCAGATCGGGAAACGACAGGCACCCCTCGTCCTCGCTCACCGAGCCACTCTCGGCAACAACGACGGGATTCACCAATACGAGCAGCTCATCGGCTTCCGCCCCAGCCGAAAGGTCAACCACGGTGACGCGCTCCGATCGAGCGACCTGTGGCGCCGCAAGTCCGATTCCCGGAGCTGCGTGCATCGTCTCGATCATGTCCTCGGCCAGAGCTCGGAGCTCGTCGTCGAAGCACTCGACGGACTTCGTGGGCTCTTCGAGGCGTGGATCGGGATACTTGACGATGGAAAGCAGGGCCATTACTCGCGACCAGGTCGGGGCGACGGACAACGTCAGGATACCATCGCCCCATGCGATGGAAGCTCACTCTCGCCTACGTGGGGACTGCCTACGCAGGATGGCAACGACAGCCGGCGGAGCCTACCGTCCAGGCAGCCCTGGAGGACGCCGCCATGCCACTGGTTGGCCCCGAAGTGGCCGTAACCGGGGCGAGTCGCACCGACGCCGCGGTGCACGCTCGCGGCCAGGTCGCCCACCTCGATATCGAGGCCGAGCGCGCACCCGAGGAGATCCTGGCCGCACTCAACGCGAGGCTGCGCAGCGACATCCGGGTGCTGGATTGCCAGCCCACGGCGGCGCGTTTCCATGCGCGACATTCGGCCATCGGAAAGCTCTATACGTATACGATCGACAATCGGCCGATCGCCTCGCCCTTCCGCGCCCCCTTCGCCTGGCACGTCGCCGCCAAGCTGGATCTGGCGGCCATGCACGACGCGGCACAGCATCTGCTCGGCCCACTCGACCAACGCGCCTTTGCTACCCAGCCGGTGGCCGGCGGTCGCCCCGACCGGCCACTCGAAGCGATCGAGGTAGAGGGCAACGAAGTCATCGAAGTACGCGTTTCCGGGCGTAGCTTTCTACGCTACGCCGTGCGCGGCATGGTCGGCACTCTGGTCGAGGTCGGGCTCGGACGGCGCGCCCCAGTCAGCCTCCTGGAGCTCGCCAGGTCTGGCGATCGGGCGGCAGCTGGTGCTACCGCGCCAGCTCATGGCCTCTGCCTGGAGGCGGTGCATTACGCGACTGCCATGCAACGCGACTCGGCAGCGGAGACGGTACACTCGCTCCTCCCCCCAACCGCGAGCCTCCAATAGCGATGTATGTCCTGGTTACGGGAGGAGCTGGCTACGTCGGCAGCAACATCGTCCGTTCGCTGATCGATGCCGGACATCGAGTCTGCGTCGTCGACGATCTGTCGTCGGGCCACCGTACCGCCCTGCCGCCCGAAGTTGAGCTTATCGTCGGAAGCTGCGGCGAGCGAGCCTCTCTCGACGCCGTACCCCGTCAGCCCGACTGTGTCATGCACATGGCGGCGAAGTGCTCCGTGGCAGAATCGATACAGCAACCGCGCGCCTACTACGACGCCAATCTGACCCAGAGCATCGCGCTGATGGATTGGATGGTCGACCGCGGTGTGGGACGGATCATTCACTCGTCGACGGCGGCGGTGTACGGCACGCCAGAGCGCATGCCGATCGATGAGTCAACCGTGACGCGGCCGATCAACGCCTACGGCGCCACCAAGCTTGCGGTGGACGACGCCATTGGCCACTACGCAATCGCCTATGGGCTACGCGGCGTGTCGCTGCGCTACTTCAACGCTGCCGGTGCCCGCCCCGACGGGTCGCTCGGCGAAGACAAGACTCCGGCCAGCAATCTGGTGCCGAGAGTGTTGGCAGTGGCGCTGGGCAGAGACGACGCGCTCGAGGTCTACGGCAGCGACTACGACAGCGTCGACGGCACCGCGGTACGTGACTACGTGCACGTGGTCGACTTGGCGGCCGCGCACCTCGCCGCCCTGGAGAGCATGGCGTCGATCGATGGAAGCGCCGTGTACAACCTCGGTACCGAGACCGGGACGACCGTCATGCAGGTGGTGGAAGCGGCGCGCCAAGTGACCGATCATCCCATTCCCGTGCGCGTCGCGGCCAACCGGCCGGGTGATCCGCCGGCCCTGATTGCCTCGTCGGCACGCGCACGCGACGAGCTCGGGTGGGTACCGACGCGCTCCGACCTGGTGACGATATTGCGAGATGCCTGGGCGTGGCATCAGTCGCATCCCGCCGGCTATGCGCCGGGCGCGAACCGACAGACGAGGCGGCCCGGGTGAGACGCGTCGCGACGGCGTCGGTAATCATCGCGCTATTGGTTGTGGTGCTGCGACTGCCGTGGCAGGCGTTCGCTCTCCTGATGACCCTCGTGCTGCTGTTGGCATGGAACGAGTACGCACGCATGGTCCGTTCTCTGGGTGTGATCACGGCCTCCGCAGCAGGGGCCCTGATGGCTCTGAGTTGTGCGTTGTCTTTCGCCTCCTCCAGCCCGGCTGCACCTCTGGCATGGTTTCTCCTGGCCATGCTGGTAGCAACGGCGGCGAGCCTGTACAGGGGCTATTCGGATCCGGCGGAGTTCGTTGGTGCAATCACCGCAACCTTCTGCGGCATCGCCTGGCTGGGACTGCTTCCCGGCGCTCACATCGGTGTTCGCCGGCTGCCGGACGGCGACCTGTGGCTGCTGTTCGTCTATGCCGCGGTGGCAGTGGGCGATTCGGCAGCGCTATACGGTGGTACGGCTTTCGGTCGCCGTAAGCTCGCTCCCTTCCTGTCGCCCAACAAGACGGTCGAGGGAACCGTGTCGGGGCTCGTCGGCAGCGCTGCCGCCGGCTACGTGGTCGGAATGTGGCTATCAGGAGTGAGCGATCTCCAGGCGATCGGGTTGGGTGCGCTGCTCGGCGCGATCGGCCAGATTGGCGACCTGATGGAGTCGGCCCTGAAGCGCGCCGCCGGGGTCAAAGACTCCTCTGCGCTGCTGCCGGGGCACGGCGGCGTGCTCGACCGCGTCGATTCCCACCTCCCTGCCGGCGCCGCTCTCTACCTCATCCTGACCGCTGGATGGATCGTCTGAGCCGCTCACTGCCAACACCGTACGCTGATCGGATCGCGCCTGCTACTGTAGAGTTTCTTCCGTCACTTTCTCCCTCCGCTCTGCCGACCTAGATCCAATGCTCGACGTCGCCGTCAACGCTCTGGCCCTTCTGTTCGTACTTGGCGTGCTCATCTTCGTGCATGAGCTCGGCCACTTCTTGGTAGCCAAGTACTTCGGCGTCGGCGTCGAGGTCTTCTCGCTCGGCTTCGGCAAGCGCGTGGCCGGCTTCCGCCGAGGCGATACTGACTACCGATTGAGCCTGTTGCCGTTGGGCGGCTACGTGAAGATGGTCGGGGAAAACCCCGATGAGGAACTCTCGGGCGCCGACAACGAGTATCTCGGCAAGCCGAAGTGGCAGCGCTTCTTGGTGCTCATCGCCGGGCCGGCAATGAACATCGCGCTGGCATTCATCCTCACCGTAGGGGTGTACCAACTCGGCATCCGAGTCCAGGCAGACTCCGATGACCCGGTGGTGATCGGCCTGGTACAGGCCGATTCACCAGCCGCTGAAGCCGGGTTGCAGCCCGGCGACCGAATCGTCACGGTCGACGGTGAGACCATGCCGAACTGGGAGCAGTTCCGCACCCGCATTCTCATCTCCGCCAACCAGCCCATGAACTTCGGTGTCATCCGCGGCGGGGCCGAGATCACTTTGCCGATCACGCCGATGGCATCGGGTGAGCAGGGTACCGGTCTGATCGGCGTCACCGCCCCGGTGCCACCGGAGGTAGGGCCCGTCGCCGAAGACGGTATGGCCGCCGAGGCCGGCCTGCAGCCCGGCGACCGAATCGTCGGCATCGACGGCGTCGTCATCTCGCACTGGAACCGGCTCGTCGAGTTGCTGAGCTCGCGGCCCGGAGAACCGCTGACGTTGTCGGTGGATCGTGCCGGGAGTCGCTTCGAGACCACGTTGACGCCCCAACTCGGCGACAACGACTTGCTCGATGTCGGCTTCGCGCCCAACCCCGCCAACTTTTTCGAAGTGCGCAGCTACCCGTTGGGCGAGGCAATGGTCGAGGCGGGGCGTAAGCTGCGACGAGACTCCCTCCTGCTCGGTGAGATCCTCAAACGCCTGTTTACCGGCCGCATGTCGGTGAAAACCCTGTCCGGACCCATCGAGATCGCGCGGTTCTCCGGAGCTGCCACGCGCACCGGTGATCCTTCCGTGGTGATGTCGTTCATGGCCTTTATCAGCCTGCAGCTCGGCATCCTGAACCTGCTGCCGATCCCCGTGCTCGATGGCGGCCAGGTGGCGCTGATCCTGTTCGAGGGGGCAATCCGCCGTGACCTGTCGTTGCGGGTCAAGGAGCGCATCATGCAGGTAGGGTTGGTGATGCTGGTGTCGCTGATGGTCGTTGTGCTGACACTCGACCTCACCAAGGCAATCCCCGACTCGTGGTTGGCCTGGCTGCCGTTCTGACGACGTCGCGGCCGTACGACTGAGCGGCCCGTTTCGAAACACCCGACCTCGGTCACACGTATGCTCAAGTGATGGCGTCGCTGAGCACACGAATGAAACGGAGTGAGTCGCAATGAATATCACCGTAGAGCATCGGCCCTCCTACGCACTCGGTATCGTCGAGCTAGCAGTCGGCGAGTCAGTAAAGGCAGAGTCGGGGGCGATGGTCTCCATGAGCGGCAACGTCAAGGTCGAGAGCGGCGTCCAGGGCGGCCTCCTGAAGGGCGCCATGCGCAAGGTGCTCGGCGGCGAGTCATTCTTCGTCAACACCTTCACCGCCGAGGGCTCCGCCGGTCACGTCACGTTCGCTCCGAGCCTGCCCGGAGATGTCGTCGATCATCTCGTCGAAGGCGACCTGTACGTCCAGTCGGGCTCCTACCTGGCTGGCGACCCTGGTGTAGAGACTGACATCAAGTGGGGTGGAGCGCGTTCCTTCTTCGCCTCCGAAGGGTTGTTCTTGCTGCACCTGAAGGGTAGCGGCCACGTCCTCCTGAGCTCCTTCGGCGCTATCCACAAGGTGCCGGTCGACAGCTCCCAGAGCCTGGTGATCGATACCGGCCACATCGTTGCCTTCGACTCAGCGCTGCAGTGGAACGTGCGCAAGGTGTCGGGAATCTTCACTTCACTCGTCTCTGGCGAGGGGCTCGTGGCGGAGTTCTCCGGCACCGGGAACGTCTATCTACAAACACGATCGAACCAGGCATTCCTCGACTGGTTGGTTCCGAGATTGCCGACCGCGCACGCCTCGAGCGGGGGGCGCGGAAATATCGGTGGAATCCTCGGCAACGTGCTCGGCGGGCGTTAGGCCGAAACCAGGACGAGAGAGGGGCAGCACCGAGAGCAGAGGGGGCTCACGGGGGCGCTGGCTCCACCGCGGTACGCGGCCTCGGTTGGAAACCCCCGATGGAGGTGACGGAAACTCTGGCGTACGGGGTCTTCCGCCTCTCGGCGCCTAAACGCCAGTGGCTTATCCCCCGTGAGCCCCCTCTGCTCCCGGTGCCACCCCGCAACCCTCTCGGTTCCGGCCCGAAGGTCGCCGGGCTCCTTCGGCGGGGGGGGTCTGGGAGATTGGTGCCCGAATTCACAGCTGGAGTTTTCTCCGGTACAGGAGTCCTTCCGGCGAAGAATCGATAACCACACCGCACCACCGAGATCGGATGGTCGATCGAGGGCGAGCGCAGCACCTCGGCGCTGATCGAACCACGGTCCCCTCCCCTGTCCCGGCCGTTCTCGAGCGGTGAGCCACCGGCGGTGGCGCGGCGCGGAGCACGCGCGAGGGTGCTCGTGGGGGATCAGCCACCGCCATCCAGGCGCCGAGAGGAAGAAGACCCCGCGACGCAGAAACCGCAAAGATCTCCGGCGGAGGCTTCTAACCGAGGCCGCACACCACGGTGTGCGTTGCGCCCCCACGAGCACCCTCACGCGTGCTCCGCGCCGCCTACCGAGGTCCGCTCACCCAGCCTGCAAGAACTGCCGAACCCCCTCCATGAACATCTGCACCGCCAGCGCTGTGAGCACCATACCCATCAGCCGCTCGACGGCCAGCAACCCTCGGCGACCCAGCATGCGGCCCAGTGGCTGGGCCACGAACAGCACCGTGCCAGTAATCGCCCATGCAGCAACCACAGCCACCAGCCATTCGGGCCAGCGCGAGGGCTCGCGATTCATGATCAGCAAGACGGTGGCAAGCGCCGAGGGCCCGGCGACGAAGGGGATCGCCAGGGGCACGATAAAGGGCTCGCCGTCGATATCCTCACCGCGTCCCGCCGCAGAGGGAAACGTCATGCGGATGGCGATCATGAACAGGATGATCCCGCCAGCGATGGTGAGCGATGGCTCGGCGATTCCCAGCAAGCGCAACAAGCGCGCGCCGAGAAAGAGAAAGGCGATCAGCGCGAGCAGTGCGAACAACAGCTCACGGGCCATCACCAGTCGCCGACGCCCTGGATCGACATCGGACAACGCCGCAAGGAAGAAAGGGATGTTGCCGATGGGATCGAGAACCAGCAACAGTAGGAGCGTCGCGGACAGAATTGTCATGGAACCGGCGGCTAGAGCAGCTCGCGTCCCGAGAAGTGGAACGCAAGCTCCTGCGCTGCCGTCTCGGGCCCGTCAGAGCCGTGCACCGAGTTGCGCTCAATGCTCTCCGCATACAGCGAGCGGATCGTTCCGGGCTCGGCGTCTTCGGGATTCGTAGCCCCCATGACCTGGCGCAGATGGGCAATGGCGTTGTCGCGCTCCAGGGCCACCGCGAAGATCGGTCCGGAGATCATGAAGTCGCACAGGCTGTCGAAGAACGGGCGCTCGCAATGAACGGCGTAGAACGCCTCCGCCTCGGCGCGCGACAACTGCGTCTTCTTGCATGCGATGACGCGGAAGCCATCCTGCTCGTAGTGCGCCAGGATCGTGCCCGCCAGGTTCCGCGCCGTGGCGTCGGGCTTGATCATGGCAAGTGTGCGCTCATCAGCCATCCTCGCTACTCCTCCAGCTTCGTAACGAGCTCACGCACGTGTGCCACCGAGCGATCAAACTCCGCCTGCTCGGACTCCGTGAGCTCGATCTCCAAGACACTTTCCATTCCGCCGATGCCGAGCACTGCCGGAACTCCGACGAACAGACCTTCGACTCCGTACTCACCCTCGAGGCACGCTGCCACCGGCAGGATCTTCTTCTTGTCCAGAAGGATCGCCTCGATCATCTCAACTACCGACTCGCCGGGGGCGTAATAGGCGGAGCCCGTTCCGAGCAGCTTGACGATCTCGGCACCGCCGTTGCGGGTACGATCGACGATCCGATTGACCTGCTCGCTGTTCATGAGCTCGGTGATCGGCACTCCAGCGACGGTCGAGTAGCGCGGCAAGGGCACCATGGTGTCGCCGTGCCCTCCGAGTACGAAGGCGTGCGTGTTCTCGACCGACACGCCCAGCTCCATGGCGATGAACGCACGGCAGCGCGCCGAGTCGAGGACCCCCGCCATTCCCATAATGCGCTGGCGTGGAAAACCCGACTTTTTTTGCGCCACGTACACCATGGCGTCGAGCGGGTTGGTAACCAGGATCAAGATCGAGTTCGGCGAGTATTTGACAACCTCTTCAACCACACCACCAACGATCTGTACATTCTTGAACAGCAGGTCATCGCGGCTCATGCCCGGCTTCCGGGCCAGGCCAGCAGTGATCACCACGATGTCTGAGTCCTGGGTATCCACGTAGTTGTTGGTGCCGGTGATCTTGCAGTCACCACCGACAATCGGCGTCGCTTCCATCATGTCGAGCGCCTTGCCCTGTGGCATTCCTTCGACGATGTCCACCAGGGTCACATCGGCAAGACGTCGGTTGACGAGGCTGTACGCACAGGTCGCGCCGACATGGCCGGCGCCGACAATGCTGACCTTCTTGAGGGCCATAGCTCAGTTCTCCATGTTGTCGACGAGCGCCCGACCGAACTCGGAGCAACTCAAAAGCGTCGCGCCGTCCATCTGGCGCTCGAGGTCATAGGTGACAGTCTTGGCCTGCAGCGTCTTCTCGAGGGCGCGCTCGATCAGACGCGCGGCCTCGGACCAACCCAAATGATCGAGCATCATGACGCCGCTGAGGATCAGCGACGACGGGTTCACCTTATCTTGGCCGGCATACTTGGGGGCGGTTCCGTGCGTTGGCTCGAATAGCGCCACGTCATCGCTCATGTTGGCCCCCGGCGCCACACCCAGACCGCCGACCTGCGCAACGGCTGCATCGGAGATGTAGTCGCCGTTCAGGTTGGGCGTGGCGATGACGTCGTACTCACTCGGACGCAGGAGCAACTGCTGGAACATGGCGTCGGCGATACGATCCTTCATCACCACCTTGCCGGCCGGCAACTCGCCGCCGTGGCCATCCCAGAGCTCCGTCTCCGTCAGGGTGACGTCGCCAAACTCCTCGCGAGCGAGCTCGTAACCCCAGGCGCAGAAGGCGCCTTCCGTGAACTTCATGATGTTGCCCTTGTGCATGAGCGTTACGCTGGCACGATCGTTGTCCAGGGCGTGGCGGATCGCCTTACGCACGAGGTTCTTGGAACCTTCCTCGGACATCGGCTTGATGCCGATGCCGCTGCCTGGGCGGATGTCGGCCTCGAACTCGGAGCGCATGAATTCGATCGCCCGTCTCGCCTCATCACTCCCCGCTTCCCACTCGATGCCCGAATAAACGTCCTCGGTGTTCTCGCGGAAGATCACGACGTCGAGCTTCTCCGGCTCACGCACCGGGGACGGAGTTCCTCGGTAGTACTTCACTGGCCGTATGCAGGCATACAGATTGAGTCGCTGGCGTAGCGCCACGTTCAGACTCCGCATGCCGCCCCCCACGGGCGTGGTCATCGGTCCCTTGATCGCCACCCGATAGCTGGCAATGGCGTCGAGCGTCCCCTGCGGCAGCCATTCGCCTGCCTCGGCATGTGCCTTTCCACCGGCCAGGATCTCCATCCAGGCGATGGCACGTACGCCGCCGTACGCGCTGGCGACCGCGCCATCGAACACATGGCGTGCAGCGACCCAAATGTCGGGGCCAATCCCGTCGCCTTCCAGCCAACATACGATCGGTCGATCGGGGACGACGAGCCGACCTTGGCCATCGAGCTCAATACGGCTGCCCTCAGCGGGCGGCGTGTGGCTATCGGTGGGCATCTCGGTCTCTCGTAGTCGCCTGTCGCATGGGCCCGGCTGCGCGTTGACCGGTCGGCACGGTGGTCCGCGGGCGCGCGAGCTGGCGCAGAGGGCGAGCAGGAAGGTGGCGGCGGATCCGGTCGGGCACGGCCCCGAGCACCGTTGGAAAGGCAAGCTACCACGGGCCCCCAGGGGGTTCAAACGCGGCCGGACCGCAGCTCGGATGCGGAGTCACCGAGACCGACGTAGGTCGAGAGCCGCGACTCAGAACGAGATCACGCGGGCCCAGTGAATGTCCGAGAGCGCCAGGAGATCCTGGAGTCCTTCGCTGTCAAGCAACTGGTCCATCGCCAGGACGATGATCGCAGTGCCGCGAGGCTCGTCGCGGCCCAGGCTCATATCGGCGATGTTGATGCCACGCTTCGCGAGAAACGTGCCCAGCTGGCCCACGACACCGGGCCGATCTTCGTTCTCGAGCACCAAGAGGTGACCCTCGAGCGTCGTCTCGACCGGTATCCGGCCGAGCTCCACGAGTCGCCCACGAGCTCCGTCGAAGACGGTACCCGCCACCGAATGCTGCCCGTCTTCGGTCAGAGCCGTGACCCGGATCAGGCTCTCATAGCCACGCTCGGAGGTGCTCTTCGACTCGTCGACTCCCAATCCCCTTTGGCCCGCTATCGCCGCGGCGTTGACGACATTGACCTGGTCGCCGAGAAACGGCCGCAAGTAACCAGCGAGAATGTGCGCGCTGAGCGGGCGCAGCGTATAGGAGGTCAGCTCGCCGTGGTACTCGATCCGGAGTCGCTCGATGTTCTCGAAGCACTGCGACAGCAGGGCACCGAGCTGCCCTCCGAGCTGGAGGTACGGCTCCATCGCGCGCTGCTCGTCCGGCGGCAGTGCCTGTACGTTGATGCCATGGCGGATTAGTCCGTCAGTGAGGTAGTCGGCAACCTGACGCGCGATACCGGCACCGACGCGCTGACGCGCCTCGTGAGTCGCGCCACCCAGATGCGGCGTGCCGACGAAGCTCGGATGCGCCACCAACGCCGTGTTGTCCGTAGGCTCGGTCTCGTACACGTCGAAGGCGGCCCCGGCCAGTTGGCCGGCTTCGAGCGCCGCCAACAGCGCAGCCTCGTCCACCAGGCCACCACGTGCGCAGTTGACCAACCGGGCTCCCGGTTTCATCGAGGCGATCGCCTCCGCGTCGATGAGATGCTGGGTATCGTCGGTCTTCGGAACATGCAAGGTGAGGAAGTCGGCCCGTGGTAGCAGCTCGGAGGTAGACACTAGCTCGATTCCGAGGTCACGGGCCACGGACGGCGAAAGGAAGGGGTCAGAGCCCACAACGACCATTTCCATGCCGCGAGCCCGCCGCGCCACTTCCCGGCCGATGCGGCCCAGCCCGATGATCCCGAGCGTCTTGTCCTTGAGCTCTACGCCGAGATAGGTGGCTCGATCCCAGATTCCCTGTTTCAGCGCCGCCGAGGATTGTGGGATGTTCCGCGCCATCGCCATCAGCATCGCCATGGTGTGTTCGGCTGCGGTCACCGTGTTTCCCCACGGCAGGTTCATCACCAGCACACCGCGCGCCGTGGCCGTCTCGACATCGATGTTGTCGACGCCTACACCGGCGCGTCCGACAACCTTCAGGAGCGACGCCGCCTCCAGAGCCTCGGCATCCACGCGATGCGGCGAGTGCACGATTACCGCCACGAACGGCGCGATGATGTCGGCCAGCGAGCCGGCCTCGCGATCCGGAAGATGCTCGATCTCCAGATCCGCGGATTCGAGTGCCTGGCGCCCGTCGTCAGGCAGACGGCCGCAGACCAGCACGCGTCGAGGCGCTTCAGCCACGGGCCTCGAGCACCGAGATCGCCGCAGCCACCGACGACCCCACAGACACCTCATAGCCAATCGACATCAGGACGCGCTCCAGAGTCGCGAGCGTGCCCAACAGATCGACATCGTCGATGTAGCCGAGATGGCCGATGCGGAAGATGTCGGGTTTGAGATCTCCCTGTCCCCCGGCGATGAAAAGGTCGTGGCGTTGTCGCATCGCCGCCACGATGTCGGGTGCCGTCCCGGAACGCGGAGCTCGAATCGCGGTCACCGCCGGGCTTGGGGACGCCGCGGAGAGAAGGTCTAGCTCGAGCACCTCGGCTGCGGCCCGTGTTGCCTCGGCCAGGACCCGTGCGTTGTCCTCGAGGGCCTCGATTCCGCCCGCCTCAGCGATCGCGCCGAGGGCCGCCTCAAGCTGCAGAATGAGCCCCGTGGCAGGAGTGAACGGCGTTTGGTCGTCGATCGCCGAGCGTGCGTACTTGCGCAGGTCGAAGTAATAGCGTGGCTTGGCACGCTCGCCGTTGATGCGCTCCCAGCCACGCGGCGAGCAGGCGACGAATCCGAGTCCCGGTGGGATCATGAAGGCCTTCTGAGAGCCCCCGCACACAGCGTCGAGCTCCCAGGCGTCGGTCTCAATAGGAAACGCGCCCACGGCAGTAATCGCATCCACCACGATGGCCGCTTCGGGCTCGAGTCGGCGCGTCGCCTCGGCGATCTTGGCGACATCGACCGCCGCACCCGTGGACGTCTCACTGGCCGTCATCACCAGTCCGCTGACCGGCCGAAATGCCGCCACCGCCTCGGCGGCGTCATCGGCAGTCAACGTCCCGCCAACCTCGGCATGAACGGTCTTGACCCGCATGCCATAGGCCTCCGCGACCTCCGCCCAGCGTCGCCCGAACTTCCCACCAGCGAGCACCACCACTCGATCGCCGGCCGAGAACAAGTTGACCAAGGCCGCTTCCACGGCGCCGGTACCCGACGCAGCGAGCACCGCGACCGGCCCTTCGGTGCGAAATGCGGCGCTCAGTCCCTCCTGCACAGCAGCGAACCGAGGCTTGAAAGCGGCGGCCCGATGGTGCAGCAGTGGGCCGGTGGCGGCAGCGCGTGCCGCAGGGTGAACCGGTGCCGGGCCGGGGGTCATCAGCCGCGTTTTGCGTATCATGGCGGCCAGTGTAACTCAGAACGGAAAGGCGTCTTTCGCCCCCCAGGAGTCGACTCGGCCAGTGTTCTCAGCTTCGCAGGCGAATGAGATCCGAGGCTCGCAGATCCTCGACCGCGGCACTACTCGGGCCGTGGCGGCGGTCATTGCAGGAGGCCAGAGCGCTCGAATGGGCGCCGACAAGTCGGCGCTGCTGCTCGGCGATCGCCGCCTGGCCATGTGGTCGGCCCGCGCACTATCAGCGGTGTGCAAGACGCGCGTGCAGCTGGGCGGGAGCGCCATACCGGAACTCCGCTGGCCGCTGCTTGCCGACCTACGCTCCGGTTGCGGACCGGCCGGCGGAATCGAGACCGGCCTGGCAACCTTCCCCGGTGCGGCGCTGGTCGTGTGCGCCGTCGACCTCCCCTTCGTGCCAACGGCGTTGCTTGCCGATCTACTGAGTCGCCTGGCTAGCGGCAGCCTCGCCGCGGCCCCCTGGCACGACGACCGCTGGCACCCGTTGTGTGCGGCGTACTCCCCGGCGTTCCTGCCGCCCCTTCGCGACTGGCTCGACGCCGGGCAACGCGATCTCCAGCGCCTGCTCGACCGCGTCGGCGCGGTGCAAGTTCGCGACGCTGAATTGAGTGCCTTCGGCGACCCGCTCACCGTATTGCACAACGTCAATACGCCGGATGATCTCGAGGCAGCGCGGGCTCGCGTATCAGGCGCCAAACTTCCGTAGACGACCAGCGTGCGCCAGCACGAGGGGCAACACGTCGACCGACCGCACATGCCCGAGGCTTCCCTGGGCACACGCACCTTCGCCGAACACGCTGGCAGTGCTGCGTGCACGATCGCTATGAATCAGCAGGGGCACCGGATGCCACGAATGCGAGCGGAGTCGCGCCGGCGTCGAGTGGTCGCCCGTGACCATGATCACGTCGAAGGTGTCGCGCAGGCGCGCCAGCAAACCATCGGCTTTCTCAATTTCTGCCACCTTGCCCTCGAAGTCGCCGTCCTCTCCTCGACTATCGGTCGACTTGTAGTGCACGAACACGAAGTCACTATCGGCGACTTCGTCGACCGCAGCCGCGAGCCCATCGGGGGAGTCGGGCGCCCGGTGGGCGCTCATTCCGGCGAGCCGGGCGGCGCCCAGATACATCGGATAACTGGCCACGGCCGCCGACCGCAAGCCGTATAGATCAGCGAAGCTCGGCAGTGGCCGGAACCCGTCGAAGCCCCGCAACAGCACCCCGTTGGCTATCTTCTGGTCGGAAAGCGCCAGGCGAGCCGCATCGATGAATCGAGCGGCCAGGTCGGCAGTTGGCCCAGCGGCATCGGTCAGCGCTCGCGGTGCCAGCGGCGGCACCCCCGTACGCTGCGGATCGGTGTCGGCAATGCGCCCGTCGAGGTCACCACCGCGCAGAATCACGCAGGCTCGGTACTGTTTCACATGCCGTACGCTGCACTCGATGCCATCGGCCAGCTCCATGGAGTCGAGACGCTCGGCCAGTGGCAAGGCCAGAGAATCATCGATGCGTCCGGCACGTCGGTCCACCACATTGCCGTCGTCGTCGAGCGTACAGAAATTGATTCGTGCCGCTACATCGCCCGGCCGCAAATCGAAATCGACACCGAGCGCGGCGAGCACACCGCGACCCACTCGATTCTCGATCGGGTCGTAGCCGAACAGGGCAATATGCGCCGGACCGCTACCGGGGGTGACGCCGGGCATGACCGGCACCGTGAGCCCACAATCCCCCCCGGCGGCCAGCTCATCGAGCGTCGGCGTGTGCGCCGTCTCGAGCTCGGTGAGGCCGGTTTTCGGGTGAGGCAGCCCGCCGAGACCGTCGAGCACCATGAAGAGGATGCGCCGATCCGAGGGAGTGGCGAGCGCGCGATAGAAGGCCAGGCGGTCCATGAACTGAGGCAGCGAGCCGCGGCTCTCGGGTCGCTGGACTACGAGAACGTTGCGGGCGGAACGGGAACCTGGCGAGCATACCATCGAGGAGCGAAGCGCAAGTAGAGCACGGTCAACAGGATTCCAGATCCGGCGCCGAGCGTTCCGCGCAGCGTTCCGCTGATCTTCGAGCGACCCTTACGGGCCCGGTAGCGCACCGCAACCTCGCGCACCCGGAGTCGATGCTGAAGTGCCTTCACCTGCATCTCGGCATTCCAGCCGTATGCCGGGTCGCGCATCTGCAGTTGCTGGAGCGCCTCCCAGCGGATCGCCCGGAACGGCCCCATGTCCTCATAGGTGTGGCCAAACAGCAGGCCGATTAGCGCCGTTGACAGCCCGTTCCCCCAGCGCACGTGCGCGCCAAGCGCGCCGGGCTCAGCCAAGTGCACCCGGCTACCGCACACCAGGTCGGCGTCGCCATCCAATATCGGCTGCAACAGGGCATCGAGATCCTGCGGGTAGTCGCTGTGATCGGCATCCAGGATGACCGCGATATCCGGCGGCTCTGCGGCGAGATGGCGCAGCCCCGCCTGGCAAGCAATGCCGTAGCCAGGCTGTTGCTCGAGCACGACCTCGGCACCGAGCCGCTGCGCCACTTCTCCGGTGCCGTCGTTGCTGCCATTGTCGACCACAACGATACGGGGCGAGTACGCCGAGGGAATATCGGCAAGCACATGGGGGATCGACTCCGCTTCGTCGCGCGCCGGCACAACGATGGCAATCCGCGGCTTCATAGTCATGCAAGGCAGTCTAGCCTGACCGTGGTAATCTGCGGCTCGCAGCGGGGCGCAGCGATTCGCCGCACCGTGCTCACGTCCCTAGGCGGCGCGCCGGCGACATCTGGCCACGCTGTCACACACAGATCTCCAAAATGCTCTTCGCCGCCGTCTCGGTGATGCTCGTCTATACCTCGGTGGGTATGGTTGCCGCCGCCTTCGTCGCGAGGCCGCCTACGGGTCCGGGCTTCTGGCGCCTGACGATTCTGCTCGTCCTCGTCGGTCTCGGCCTCGGCGTCGGACTGCGACTGAGCGCGCTGAGCACGGCGCTTCCCCACCCCACTGTCGAATCGCTGGTGGCCCTGGGCATTGCTTCAGCGCTCCTGATCGGCTTCGGCTCACGCAAGGCAGTCGACAGCAATCAGCACCACCGCTGGCTACTCGGTGTGGCCACGATCGCGGCGCTGGCCTCGATCGCGCTCGATCCGGCGCTGCGCCCGACGAGCGGAGCCAGCACCCTCGAGACCATCGTCCACGTCGCCGGCCTGTTGAGCATTGCCAGCGCGCTCGGATCCGTGCTACTCGCGATGATCCTGGCCCACTGGTACCTCATCGAGCCTCGGATGCCGGTCGCGCCGCTCAACCGCGTGCTAGGGATGTTCCTCGGGACCGAGGGCATCAAGTTGATCCTTCTGTTCGCGATCATAGCGATCCATCTCCCGGACTGGACCGGCAACGGTGGCGGCCTACTGCGAGCCTTCGTCCTCGGCGACGCGCTCTTCGTCGCCGTGCGTGCAACGTTGGGTGTGCTGGCGCCCATCGCGCTCGGGTGGATGACGTGGAAGACAGTGCAGATTCGCTCTATCCAATCGGCCACCGGTATCTTGTATGCGGCGATCGTCTTCGTGCTCTTCGGTGAGGTGATCTCGCTGTACCTCTCACTATCGACGGGGCGTCCGTACTGATGAGCCACTCGCTCGAATGGCGCTGCCCAGAGTGCCAGCGCCCCGACCAGCAGGAGCTCGACGGCAAGCGCAGCCTGTCCTGTTCGAACTGCCAGCATGCAGTCGCTTATGTCGAAGGCGCTCTCGACGATTCCGGCCAGGTCGTCGATCCAGCGACCCGGTGTGTGTGCTGCGGATACGACAGGCTCTTCGCGCAGAAGGACTTCAACCGCAAGATCGGGTTGACGCTGGTGGTGATCGGTGCCGTGCTGTCTCCCTGGACCTACGGCCTGAGTCTGGTCGTATTCATGGCGCTCGACTACGGCCTGTACCGCTTCGTACCGGAGATCACCGTCTGCTACGGATGCGAGGCCATCCACCGCGGATTCGAGCACAACCCGCTGCATCGCGCCCACGATCCGTTGTTGGCGGATCGGTACCGTCGCGAAGCACCTATCAATGCCGTCAGCGAGGACACTGCCCAACACGACGACAGAACGTGACCGCGGCCTGAATCCACGGCCTTTCCTGGGCGTCAACAACGATTTGACACCCCTTCGAATCGAGAGTAGCTTGTACCCGCTCTGCGGCCCGGTGGGGGCTGTGAGGCGGCACGATCCGGCAAGGTCTCGATACACGAACACATGACCGAACCTAACGTTTCGCAGTCTTCGGAGATCTCTGACGCCACGGACGAGCCGAGTCCGTTCCGGGTCGCCCTCGGCTTCTTCATCTTGCCGCTCCTGCTGGTCGTGGCCGGCATCGCGCTGTTCTTGATGTTCGGCGTGCTGGCGCATGATGGGGCGGACCCGGCCGATTACCTACCGGCGCTCAACGGCAACGGCATCAACGAGCCTTGGCAAGCCGCCTTCCACCTGTCACAGCAGCTGCAGTACAACGAGCAACTCAAAGGCGACGCCGAGTTCACCGCACAGGTCATTGGCGCGCTGGAGCGCGCCGCGGACGGCGACCCGCGCGTTCGTCGGTTCCTCAGCATCGCACTCGGACGACTCGAGCACCCTTCGGCTGTCCCGGCGCTCTTGACGACGACGCGGGACGAGGACTCCGAGGCCCGTCTCAACGCGGCTTGGGCCTTGGGTGTCATCGGCGACCCGAGCGCCGCCACCGCGGTCGCCGAGTTGCTGAGCGACAGCATCCCTGATGTCCGAATCATGGCCGCCTACGTGCTGGGAGTCCTGGAAGACCCGAGCGCCGAGCGGCCGCTGCGCGTCGCCTTGAACGATTCCGTGCCCGCGGTGCGCTGGAACGCCGCGGTGGCGCTCGCCATGTTGGGACACGGCGGCGGCGTGGAGACGCTACGGCGCATGATCGACCGCCAACACCTCTCGTCAGTGCCCGGCATCAACTCACAGGATCACAGCACCACAATGCTGGCGGCGCTTCGAGCACTGGAACGGCTGGGCGCTGGCGGCTTCGAAGACAAGCTGACGGACCTACGCGACACGGACCCCGATCTCCGAGTACGCGAGGCTGCGCGCCGGGTTCTCTCGGCACCGCAGGGGTCGATGACTCGCGACGCATCAACGCTCCTGGCTCAGGAGCAATAGGGGGAGCCAGAGAGATGGCAGAAGCCGAGGCACCAAAGGCCGCTGGCGGTGGGCAGGTAGAGGGCGGCAAGAGTCGCCGTGAGTTCCTCGAGTCCTTGCCGTGGGTAACCATCGGCTGGGCGTCGTTCACTGGAGCCGTCGGCGCAATGCTGGCCGCGACCACGAGGTTCTTGTATCCGAACGTGCTGTACGAGCCGCCCCTGCAATTCAAGATCGGCAATCCGATCGACTTCCAGGTCGGCGAGGTGTCGCTCGCCTTCAAGGATCGCTACGGCGTTTGGGTGGTGCGCAACGAGGAGGGTTTCTACGCGTTGATCGCGGTCTGCACGCACCTCGGCTGTACACCCAATTGGCTGGCGGCCGAGAACAAGTTCAAATGCCCGTGCCACGGCAGTGGCTTCTACAGCACCGGCATGAACTTCGAGGGGCCCGCACCACGTCCCCTGGAGAGAGCCGCCGTGTCGCTGGCCGACGATGGTCAGATCGAGGTGGACAAGTCGCGCAAATTCCTATTCGAGCAGGGCGGCTGGGACGATCCCGACTCGTTCCTCCCCTTTACCGCTTGAGATCGATGCTGAATCCGCGAGGAGCAAAGCTCGGATGAGCAGTTTCGGAGAACGCCTAAGAGGTCTGAGGGAGAAGATCGGCTCGCCTGGGGATTGGTTCGGCGACTTCACCCGAACCCCGGTGTGGAAGTCGATCTTCCGACACAAGCTGCCGCAGGACCCGAAGAACCGGGCCCTGGTGGTGCTTACCAACGTGTTCCTTCACATCCACCCGGTGCGGATGCGCAAACAGGGGCTACGGGTCTCGTACACCTGGTGCATGGGCGGGATCTCGTTCTTCCTGTTCCTCTCGCTGACGGTCACCGGCATCCTCTTGATGTTCTATTACCGGCCGACCGCGCAGCACGCCTATCCGGACATGCTCGACTTGATGGAGTCGGCTTCACTCGGCTTGATGCGTGAGATGCATCGCTGGGGCGCCCATCTGATGGTCATCACGGTGTGGCTGCATATGCTGCGGGTCTTTCTCACCGGCTCGTACAAGCCGCCGCGCGAGTTCAACTGGGTCGTCGGCGTCCTGCTGCTGGTCTTGACCCTGTTGTTCTCGTTCACCGGCTACTTGCTGCCCTGGGATCAACTGGCCATGTGGGCGGTGACCGTTGGCAGCAACATGGCACGGGCGACGCCGATCATGGGGGCGGAAGGGCCGGGACAGCAGCTGATGCAGATCGGCGACGTGCCACTCATTACAGCCGGCTCCGACGCGCGCTTCGTGCTGCTAGGCGGCCGGTTCGTCGGTGAGGCAGCCCTGCTGCGGTTCTACGTGCTCCACTGTCTCGGAATCCCGTTCATCTTCGTGATCCTGCTCGCGGTGCACTTCTGGCGCATACGCCGCGACGGTGGGATCTCCGGCCCTGGCAAGGGCGGGAAACTAGCGCTGTGAGCCCGGGAGGGCGGCAATGATCGAGGCGCTCAAGTCGTTCATCAATCTGCTTTTCGAGCCCTACATCGCGGTCACTTTGACCACCGTGGGCATGTTGCTGCTGTACCGGTATCGGTACCAGGCGACGAGAAACAAGTGGATCGCCGGAAGCATCCTTGCCTCGCCGCTAGTGTTCTTCGCGCTATCGGCGCTCGATGAGAACTTCTGGATCCAGTTCAAGCGCCCCGACAACTTGCCGATCTCGGGGATGGTGTTTCTGGTCGTCTTCTTCGTCTGGCTCGCGCTGAAGAAGGCAGTAGAGAACGACGAGCGCATAAAGGAAGGCCGGCCGCCGTACGAGGGCGAAGAGGCGGAGGAGGAGAAGGTCTTCGTGTGGCCCGATTTGGTCTACACGGAGTTCATGTGTGTATTGCTGGTGAGCATCCTTCTGGTGGCGTGGTCGATCCTGGTACCCGCGCCCCTCGAGGAGCCCGCCAACCCGCAGCTGACGCCAAACCCCTCCAAGGCCCCGTGGTATTTCCTCGGCCTGCAGGAGATCCTCGTCTACTTCGATCCGTGGCTGGCGGGGGTCGTCATCCCGACGTTCATCGTCATCGGGCTGATGGCGATTCCGTATATGGACTCGAACCCCAAGGGCAACGGCTACTACACGTTCGAGGAGCGCCGCTCCGAGATCATTCTGTTCCAGTTCGGTTTCATCGTTCTGTGGGTGTTCATGGTCTTTCAGGGGACCTTTCTACGCGGACCCAATTGGAACTTCTACGGGCCTTATGAGTTCTGGGACGCGCACAAGCTCGTTCCACTCGCCAATATTCAGCTCTCCGAGTTCGTCTGGTCTCGCGGGCTGGGTATCGGGCTGCCCAACTTCTGGCTGATCCGCGAGTCCGTCGGCATCATTCTGCTGCTGGTGTACTTCATCGCGTTACCGGCCTGGGCGGCGAGCAGGTGGCTGCGGAAGTACTACGACCAGATGGGGATGATGTCCTATGTGCTCTTCACCCATTTGCTGCTCTGGATGTTCCTGATTCCGATCAAGATGTACCTGCGCTGGACCGTGAACTTGAAGTACTTCGTCTCGATTCCGGAGTTTTTCTTCAATATCTAGGGGCGGCGGCGTGCCCGACACCGGTGTGAGCCAGTACGGGCGATGACCGACCAAGGGGAAACGGATGGCCAAGCCGAAGCGTAAGGGCGTATACGCGCGCGACGTCGACCGCCTGAACTTATGGTTCGGGGTGATCGCGATCGCCAGTCTGCTCAGCGTGCTGTGGATGGTCTGGGACGACTACGCCCAACCGTGGAAGTCGTATCAGCGACAGTTCCGCGTCATCGAGGCCGAGGTCACGCGCCAGCAGCTTGCCGATGAGGAAGCCGGGATCGACCAGCAGCAGCTGGCCGCTCTGCGCCAGCAGCGCGACACGGCGGAACAGACTCTCTCGGGCCAGCAGGCACAGCTGGGAGAGTTGCAGAGCGAGCTGGCGCGCGTCAGCACCCGGTTGGATCTCGCCGAACAGAACCTGCGATTCTCGCGCTCAACCTACGACGCACGACGCTGGGAGTTCGAGGAGGCGCGCAAGCACGAAGGCGCCGCAGGCGCGACGAGCGAGCGCGCCACTCTAGATGCCTCGATCGCACAGGTAGCAGGGTACGCCGCGGAGGTCGAGGAACTGACCGTGGAACGCGATGCGCTGCAGGCAGAGCTCGTCGGCCTGACCGGTGCCGGCGACGCGGCGCGCAGCGAGATCACCGCCATGGGTCGCGAGATCGACCGCCTGCAGACGCGAGTAAACGACCTACGCTTCAACTGGGTCTACTACCTGCGCAACGCTCCGTTCATGGACAGCTTCAATCCCTCGGTGCGCATCAACCAGGTGGTGCTCAACAACGTCCGCTTCGATCTCAACTTCACCGATGCGCCGCGTGTCGACCGCTGCCAGTCATGCCACCTGGGCGCCGCCGCGGCCGAGTACTCGACCAGTGAGCAACCCTTCACCACCCACCCGCGACTCGATCTGTTCGTCGCCGACGACTCGATACATCCAGCGGCCCAATTCGGGTGCAGCTCGTGTCACGGCGGCAAGGGCCACGCCACCAGCTTTGTCAACGCAGTCCATACGCCGGACAACGAGAGCGAGAGCGAGCGCTGGGAACACGAATACGGCTGGGAGCCCACCCATCTGTGGGAGTGGCCTATGCGCCCCACCGGCGAGACCGAGGCGGGCTGCCTGAGCTGCCACGGTAACGACACCTGGCTGCCGGACGCCTCCAAGGTCGAGTACGGGCTCGAGATGGTGGAGAAGCTCGGCTGCAACGGCTGCCATCAGATCGACCGTTTCGACGACCGCCGCAAGCAGGCTCCCAGCCTCTCGTATCTGGAGTCGAAGACCGATATCGAGTGGACCTACAACTGGGTAATGGATCCCAAGAGCTACCGACCCGACACTCGGATGCCACGGTTCTTCAACCTGTCGAACACCTCCGATAGCTACTGGACCGAGCGCAACAAGGTCGAGGCCGAGAGCATCGTTACCTATCTGTTCGACAACTCCTCCGAGATCGAATTGGAGAACGCACCGAACGGCAACGCCGAGCGTGGCCAGGCGCTGGTTGAGTCCCTCGGTTGCCTCGGCTGCCACATGATCGGCGAAGAAGGCGCCGCGGAGGATGAAGAGGCTGTTGCGCCAGGCGAAGGAGCACGTTTCAGCGGCTACCGCTACCACGGCCCGAACCTCAGCGGGCTGGGCAGCAAGGTAAGCGCCGACTGGCTCTACACCTGGGTCCGCGACCCGACACACTACTGGGACGAGACGGTGATGCCCGACCTGCGGCTGACGCCACAGGAAGCCGGTGACATCACCGCCTATCTGGTTGGTATCGAACGGCCAGGTTGGGAGAATCCGCAGATTCCTCCGGTCGACGCCGAGCTACGTGACGAGGTGGCGCTCGAGTACCTGCGGGCGCAGCTACCTAGCGAAGAAGCTGCCGCCCGGATCGCTGCAATGGACGAGGATCAGACACGCGCCTACCTGGGTGAGCGGCTGATTACTCGCTATGGCTGCTCGGGTTGCCATTTGATTCCCGGCTTCGAGAACGCCGGCCGCATCGGCACGAGCCTGTCCGATTGGGGGAGCAAGCCGGTGACACGCCTCGACTTCGGGCTCCGCGACATGGAACACGAGCGTGGCGTATTCCTGGCGCAGAAGCTTCGCGCCCCGCGCAGCTACGACGAGGGTCGCGAGCGGACCTCCGAGGAAATGCTGCGCATGCCGGACTTCGACCTCACGGAGGAGGAGATCGAAGCGATCGCCACGGCCATCCTCGGGTTTACGAGCGAGGAGACGCCCGCCGAAGGGCTGCCGGCGACGACCCCACGGCGCCTGGCGATCGAGAAGGGACGCCACATCGCCCACACCTACAACTGTCGTGGCTGCCATATTCTCGAAGAGCGCGGCGGCGCCATCCGCGATGTCATCGCCGACGCCAAGGTCGCATCTGGCGAGGTAGCCAGCCACGCGGCGGGGCTGGTATTTGGGCCCCCGAACCTGCGCGCCGAGGGGGCCCGAGTGCAGCCAACGTGGCTGTACCGCTTCTTCGACGGGCCCAGCATCATCCGCCCGTGGCTGCAAGTACGGATGCCGACGTTCCAGTTCAACGATGAGGACCTCAACTCTCTGACTGCCTATTTCTCGGCCCTGGACGAGGCTCCCTATCCGTTCGAGGAGACGTTCACGACGGCACACGAGTACCCGGCAAGCCTGGTGCGCGAGGGTGCGGTGCTGGCCGCCGATCAGCGCGGCTCGTTGCAGTGTTTCTCGTGCCATTTCCAGGGCGACCAGGAGCCGCGCGTGCCACCGACTCAGTGGGCACCCGACCTCGCCCTGTCGGCCGACCGCCTGCGACCGCAGTGGCTCGACGGCTGGATCAAGGATCCACAGAGCCTGCAGCCTGGAACCAACATGCCGCAGTTCTATGCCAGCCTTGACCCGGGCCGCGGGTATTGGACTCCCCTCGGCAACGATCCGCAGGTCGAGATCGACGCGCTCGTCGCCTTCATCATGAGCATGGGCAACTAGTCGATTGGCACTGATTTCTTAGGAGCAGATCCGCGTCGCCGGCACCCGCACGAGGGGGCGCGCGCAGCGCCCAGGCAGGGCATAATCTAAGTCGTTTTTCCGAACGGATTTCCGAGCATCGTCCGACCCCGGTCCGGTGGTGGGAATCGCCTTAGGAGTTGAAAATGCAGCAGCGAAAGTTCGCAGCGATCGCCATGATGATCGCCCTTGTTGCCGTGGCCGCCTGCGGCGGTGGTGGCGATGAAGCAGCCGCGCCGACCCCGGAACCCGGCGCCCCGGCAGCGACCGCCCCTGACCTGAGCGACGCCGGCGGCATCAGCGGCACGGTGATGTTCTCGGGCGATGCGCCCGCGGCGGAGACGATCCAGATGGCCGCCGATCCTTTCTGTCAAACAGCCCACAGTGACGAGGTGATGACCTCGCCAGTAATGGTCGACGCTGCCGGCGGCCTGATGAACGTGGTCGTGCACGTCGCCGGCGGGCTCGAAGGCTACACCTTCCCGGCCGCTAGCGGCACCGCGATCATGGGCCAGGACGGATGCATTTACAGTCCGCACGTGCTCGCAGTGCGCGCCGGCCAAACGCTGAACATCAACAACGGCGACGACACGCTGCACAATGTCAACGTGCAGCCGAGCAACAACCCCGCGTTCAACCAGGCGCAACCGCTCGCCGGAATGAGCATCGAGAAGGTGTTCGACAACGCCGAGGTCGGAATCCCGGCGCGTTGCGACGTGCACCCTTGGATGTCGGCGTTCATCAACGTCTTCAACCATCCGTACTACGCCGTGTCGGCCGCCGATGGCAGCTTCACGATCGACAACCTGCCGCCCGGCGACTACGTCATCGAGGCGTGGCACGAAACGTTGGGCACGCAGACGCAGAGCATCACCGTGGCCCCGAACGAGACGGCCGCGGCGGGTATCAGCTTCGGGGGCTGATCCCGGCACGCCTACGTCCACGGCGACCAGGCCATAGCACCGCATTCCTCGTCGGCGCCCTGTTTTCCGGGGCGCCGACGTCGTTTCGGAACCACCGAGATCACCATGAGCAGGCGCCAGGAGACGGCTGGGGGGTGGTTGCACCGCTACGCGCTGCTGGTGACCGCGGCAACGCTGGGATTGATCATCGCGGGCGGTATGGTTACCAGCACAGATTCGGGCCTGGCGGTGCCCGACTGGCCCCTGTCGTACGGGATGTTCTTCCCACCGATGGTGGGTGGGATCTTCTACGAGCACGGCCATCGCATGATCGCGGGCGCCGTCGGCCTGATGACTGCGGCCCTGGCATTTTGGGTATCGCGTCGCGAGGCCCGGGCGTGGGTTCGTCGGCTGGGTTGGTTGGCGCTCGGGACGGTGGTGGTGCAAGCGCTGCTCGGCGGCATCACGGTGATCTGGCTGCTGCCGCCCGTGGTGTCGACTTCGCATCTGGGAACCGCAATGTTGTTCCTGGCAATCGTCACGTTGCTTGCGACCGCAACCTCGCCGAGCTGGCACGCTACCCGCCCGCCCCCTGCCGCGCCTACGGTCGAGCTGCGACATCTCGCACTGGCGACTACTGGAGTGGTCTATCTACAGATCCTGCTCGGGGCGGCAATGCGCCACACCGGAGCCGGCCTCGCCTGCCCCGATTTCCCGCTGTGCAACGGACGGGTGCTACCCGATCTGGCTGACGGAGCGATCGCCCTCCACATGGCACACCGGGTCGGCGCGCTCGTCGTCACCGCTCTCGTGTTCTGGCTCGTCGAGCGTGCCTGGGCGCGCTATCCCGACGTTCCCGAGATCCGCCGGCCAGCGCTGGCAGCTCTCGGCTGCGTGGCGCTACAAATCCTCCTCGGAGCGCTCAGCGTGCTTTCACAGCTTGGCGCCTACACCACCACCGCCCACGTCCTCGGCGGTGCGTTGCTGCTCTGTAGCCTGGTGGTGTTCACTGCCCGGACGCATCGCCGCGCCGTCCGATCGTCCGATGCACCTGCCGAGGTGCGACACGTCTCAGGGGCAATCGCTTGACGACACCGTCGGCCGCCGCAACAAGCGACCTCGGTACCCGACTGGCCGATTATTGGGCACTCACCAAGCCACGCTTGAGCGCGCTCGTGCTCGCCACGACCGGCGCCGGGTTCCTGCTGGCGCCACGGTCGAGCGCGACGTTGCTTCCCCTGGCCTTCGCGTTGCTCGGCACCATCCTGGTGGTTGGAGGCGCTAACGCGCTCAACCAGGTGTACGAGCGCGAGATCGACTCCCTGATGCGCCGCACCCGCGATCGGCCGTTGCCGTCCGGACGCCTGTGGGCCGGACCGGCAGGGTTTTTTGGTGCCGCGCTCGCCGTGCTCGGCATCGCGGTCCTGGCACTGCAGGTCAACCTTCTGTCGGCCGCGCTGGGCGCCGCGGGGTTCGTGCTCTACGTGTTCGTCTATACGCCGCTGAAGCGTCTGTCGTGGCTCTGCACGCTGGTGGGCGCGATTCCCGGTGCGACCCCACCGATGATTGGCTGGGCCGCCGCCACCGGCCAGCTCGATCGCACTGCCGCAGTGCTGTTCGCCATCCTGTTCTTCTGGCAGATGCCGCATTTTCTGGCCATCGCGCGTCTATTCCGCGAGGACTACCGCAACGCCGGAATGGTGATGACAGGCGTTCAGGAGAATGACCCGCAAGCGTATCGGCACATGATCTTCTACTGCGCTGTGCTGATCCCAATCTCCGCGTCGCTGGCCTGGACCGGCGCGACGGGAACGGTGTACCTGGCCGGAGCCATCCTGCTCGGTGCGGGTTTCCTGGCGAGCGCCGTGCGCGCCGCATTGAATCCGTCACGGCAAACCGACCGAGCCGCCTTCTTCTATTCGTTGATCTACTTGCCGGCACTGCTTGCGCTCATGCTGCTCGACCGGCAACTCGTCTGAGTAACCGCTCCAGATGGAGACCGCTCCCGACTGGGTTCGCGCCCTACCGCTCATCAACGCCGGACTCAACGGCACCTGTGCCGTGCTGCTGCTGAGCGGCTACCGGCTCGTCCGCAGGCGCCAAATCGTCGCGCACCGTGCCTGCATGCTGGGCGCCTTCGTCAGTAGCCTGTTCTTCCTGACCGGCTACTTGACGCTTCACTACCACATCGGCACGACCCGGTTCGGGCACGAAGGAACCAGTGTCCGCACCCTCTTCATGACGATCCTCTTGACCCACACGGTTCTCGCAGTCGCCACCGCGCCCATGGTGCTGTGGACACTGGCGCGCGCACTCCGCGGGCGGTTCACACAGCACGCGGCGCTGGCGCGCTGGACGCTGCCGATCTGGCTCTACGTCTCGGTGACCGGCATCGTCATCTACGTGATGCTGTATCACGTACCGGGGGCGGCGGGCTGATCGCGATCCGCGACTCGCGAAGATCGGCGCGAGTCACGCAGGAGTCATGCTCGGATCGGCCTTCGCGTCCCGAGATCGTCGGCCGAACTAGATGTGGGCAGTCGAACAGTTATCCACCGCAGCGCACCGTGTCCTGAGCCGTTCACAAAGTACTCTTCGATCATGGACAGAGACTCGAAGTGTGCGTTTCCCAGGGCGCTCGTGCTGACGGCGGCATGCCTTTGCCTGTGGAGTGTTGCCGTCGTTGGTTCGCAGGCGGAGGCCCGGCACCCTCTGCTGGCGGAGCCGACGCAATCCGGGCAAACCGCGACGTTCCGAGATCTGTTCGAGGGAGAGGGGGATCTGGCGATCCCGCACGGCGTGTTCATGCTCGGCGACGGCGGCATGCTGCGCCAGCTGGCACCGTTGACGACCGATCGAGATGCGTTGCGGAACGCTGCTCGCGGGGTCATCGACGCCGGGCCGTCGAGCGACTCGATCTTCGATCGCATGAGTCGCGAGTACGACCCCGCGATGAGGGGTGCGCTCGATGTACTGAACTCCCCGTTGAGTTCGCCGCGAAAACGCCGCGAAGTGGTCCGGAGCCTGGAGCAAGAAGCGCAGAACGATGGCGAGCTGGCGCGACAGCGCGTCGGGCACACGTTGCGTCAGCTCACTGAGCTTACCCAAGCCCTCTCGGTCATGGAGGGCCGGACGGCCCTCGTGTGGATCTCGTCGGGCGCCATGATTTCCGAAAGCGGACCCTTCGGCGCCTTCGCCCTGACAGTGCAAGAAGTCACGGCCGCGGAAATGGGCAGCTCGAGCCTCACCACCTGGTCAACGCAAGACCCGAGGATGCTCGAGCTGATCGCCACCCTGGTCGAGGCCGCCAACAGCGGCAACGTCAGCATCTACATCATCGACCCCCGACCGAGGTCGGAGCTCGGTTCCCTGGGCACCCGGGCAGCGGTCGGAGACAGCCAGGTGGGCTATCCAGAGGCCTACGTACAGTCATCGGCGAGGCACGAGATGGACTTCATCGCCGGCGTGCTATCAGAACGCGGCTGCGGCAAACACCGCCTCGGCGTGGAGATGGACAGCTACCATTTCACCGCTCGCGCCTACGAACAGCTGAAGCTGGGCCTACCCGAGGCAACCTTCGTGGACGCCAATCTGCTGGTCAACTGGGTGCGGCTGGTCAAGTCACAGCCGGAGATCGAGCGCATGCGCGAAGCGGGCAGGATCGCCGATCGGGCCATGCAGGCGGTCATCGACCGGATCGAACCGGGCGTCCGGGAATGTGATGCGGCGGCGACCTTCTACGCCACCGAGATCTCCGGGACGGAAAGTTTCGGCGACGACCTCCCCAGCCACGCGCTGTACATGCCCACCGGGGAGCGAGCCTCCGCGCCCCATCTGAGCTGGACAGACGCGCGCTTCAAGGCGGGCGAGGCAACCAGTATCGAGCTCGCCGGCTGCCGCCACCGCTACCATGCCGGGCTCGCTCGCACCGTATTCCTCGGTTCGCCAGCGGCCCGCCTCACCGAGGTCGCCGAGGTCGTGGTTGAAGGAATGGAGGCAGCCCTAGAGAAAGCTCGCCCGGGGGCCACGTGCGAACAGGTGGAGGCGACCTGGCGTGCAGTGATTACCAAGGCCGGGCTGGAGAAGGAGTCGCGCATCGGTTATTCGATCGGCATCGGCTACCCACCGGATTGGGGCGAGCACACCGCCAGCCTGCGCCACGGCGACCGCACCGTGCTGCGACCGAACATGACCTTTCACGTGATCCTCGGCATGTGGATGGACGACTGGGGCTTCGAGCTCAGCGAGACGATCCGTGTGGCCGACGACGGCGCGCCGGAGAGCTTCTCGCAGCTACCGCGCAAGCTGTTCGTGAAGCGCTAGCCAGGGTGCAGGACCGAATCGCGCAACCGGGTTGAGCTGAAGCTCTTGAGACCCAGAGCCGTTCATCAACAACGCAGATCTGGCTCGCCGGCGAACGCCTCAGGAGCGCACGTCCTGCGCGCAGCAAAACGCCCGGCCGGCGACAGATTGAACCCCTTTCCTGAAACGGCCAGGCCCCGACCGGCAAACAACACCTGGAGGGCTCCGTTCGTCTCATCGCGAGGGATGACGCAACTTGATTGCGCTACTGCTGTTCGTAGCAATTTGCTTCCTGGCCTACTCCAACGGAGCCAACGACAACGCCAAGGGCGTTGCCTCGCTGCTGGCCAGCGGCACGGTGGACTACCGATCTGCCATCCTCTGGGGCACCAGCTCGACCTTGGCAGGCTCGCTCGCCTCGGTCTACCTCTCTGTGGGTCTGCTGGATGCGTTCTCAGGCAAGGGCCTCGTACCGAATCTGATCGCCGGGCAGGAGCTGTTCCTGCTGAGCGTGGCTGCTGGCGCCGGAGGTACCGTGATCCTGGCCACCACACTGGGGCTACCGATCTCGACGACGCACGCCCTGGTGGGCGCCATCGTCGGGGCCGGCTATCTCGCGGCCGGCAGCGCTCTGAACCTGCAGATGCTCACGTCTGTGTTTCTGCTGCCGCTGTTCGCCAGCCCACTGCTGGCGCTGCTGGCTGCGGGACTCCTGTACAAGGGCCTGCGCCGAGCTCGCAAAGCTACCGGGGTCCGCCTGGACAGCTGCGTATGTGCCGGACAGCTCGACTCCGTCGCCGTCGGGCCAGGCTCCGGGGCAACTGCGATGAGGAGCTCGCTGCGCGCTCCGGTGATCGCGATTGCCACGACTGGACAATGCGAGAACTGCTATCCGGGTAGCGTCGCCGGAGTGAGCTGGCAACGGCTTCTGGACAATACCCACTTCCTCAGCGCTGGCTTGGTCGGCTTCGCCCGCGGCCTGAACGACACTCCCAAGATTGCTGCGCTGCTGTTGGTGCTACGAACCGTCGACATTCGCTGGGGCATGCTGGCGATAGCCTCGGCAATGGCTGCCGGTGGGCTCCTCAACGCCCGCAAGGTGGCCCTGACCATGGGGCAGAGGATCACCACCATGAGCCACGGCCAAGGGCTGACCGCCAGCCTTACCACCGGGCTCATGGTCATCGTCGCCAGTCGATTCGGTGTTCCCGTCTCGACAACGCACGTCTCCGCGGGCTCATTGTTCGGGATCGGAATGAGCACCGGTCAAGCGGATTTGGCGGTGATACGGACCATCGCACTGTCTTGGTGGTCACTCTCCCTTGTGCCGCCGTGTTGGCCGCCATTACCTACGGGCTGGGCTACGCGTAGGCGGCTCGCGCGGGATCGCTACCGACCCTTCGCTGCCTCGGTATCCGACCAATGCCTGCGGTCTACTCCACGACCCGCATGAGCCCCTGCATTGTTTGCCAGTGGTTCGGAAACGTGCAGAGAAAGTCGTAGTCGCCGACCACGCCAGGCGCGGTGAACTCGAGCACTTGGTACTCGCGATGGTTCAGCAGCTCCGATGCCGCAACGATCTTGTCGCTGGCGGGGAGGAAGCCGACAGCGAAGCCGACAGCGCCGAGCGCCTCAGCGGCCAACCCGATCTCCTCGGCCGAGCCGGGCTCGCCGATGATCAGGTTGTGCGGCATGTAGTCCGGGTTCTCGAACCAGATCTTCACCGTCTGCCCGGCCTTGACGGTGAACTCGGTGCGGTCGAACCGCATCTGGTCGACGAGCGGACGAATGACGATGGCATCCGGATCGGGCGTAACGTCATCGATGTCGGGGCCGGCGGCGAGACTCGACGCGAAGTCGATCGGCTCGGCCGCATTGTGGTCCCAGAACTGCTCGACCGTGCGTGCCGCGATGCGCGCGTGGGGCTCGGGAGAGTTCAGCACCAGCGCTAGTAGGTCGCGATTGACGACGTTATGCTGCTGATGCACCCATAGCGCCTCCAGGAAGTGGTGCGCGTCGCGCGAGTCACGGGCATCGAACTCCTGCAGCCACTCCTCGGTAGCCGCAATCACCTCGGCGGTCCCGCGTTCCGAGAGCTCTACGCGCGCCCGCTGCCGGACGCCATTGATCGAGTGTTCGAGAGCGGCGAGCAGCTCGGGGATCGGACGCCCATCAATCGCGACGTGGTTCGACAACCGCCGCCCCGGCACGGTGATCCGGTAGATACGGCCGTGCGCATGATCGCGGGCGGGATCGCGAACGTTGTGCTGCATGTGCCCGACGATGGCGTTGGCCCAGTCCGCGACGTACACGGCGCCATCGGCGGCGATCTCGAAGTCGGTGGGCCGGAAATTCGGATCCGTGGAGACCAGGAAGTCGTCGGTCTCGGTCCCGTGTACGTCGCCGGTATCGCTATCGTAGGCCAGCGAGTACTGCTTGATTCCGAGGAAGGCAATGGCGTTGAGGATCAGAAAGTTCCCCTGATTCTTCTCGGGAAAGTGGGCACTGGACAGGATGCCGCTGCTGGGCACCGGTCGTACCGTGTGCTGCAGCAAGGGGCGCATGCTGAACGAGCCATCGCCATTGGGTTTCACCTGATACGCGGCACCTCCGGTGGCATCGGTGGCGTAATGGTAGCCCCAGTAGTCGAAACTGATCCCGTGGGCGTTGGGGACGTTCTCGGCGTGGAAGCTGAACTCATAGGTGCGTGGATTGAAGCGGTACATCCCGGAGATATTCGACTCCTGGTTCGACCTCCAGGGTGTCTCGATGTTGGAGACGTTGAAGATGCCGCGCTGGTAATAGATGAAGCCGTCGGGGCCGTACACGAAGTTGTTGGCTGAATGATGTGTGTCGGCCGATCCGAGCGCCCCGAGCAACCGGATGCGCACATCGGCCACGTCATCGCCGTCGGTGTCCTTGAGGAAGAGGAGATCGGGCACCGAGGCGACGACCACGCCGCCGTTCCAGAACTCGAACCCCGTCGGGTTGTGTACATAGGCGAAGGTGATCGCCTCGTCGGCAACGCCATCGCGATCTTCGTCGGGGAGGATCAACAAACGATCGGCCATCTCCCTGGTGGGCTCCCATTTGGGATAGGTCGCCCAGGTCGCAGCCCACAGCCGTCCGCGTGTGTCGACGCCGAGCTGCACAGGGTTGATCAGCTCGGGGAACATCTCCTCGGAAGCGAAGAGGTTGGCCTCCATCCCCTGTTCGAGGGTCATTCTGTCGATGCTCTCTGCAGTGGTGAGGAAATCGAGCGTGCCGGTGACACTGACGCCGCCCTGCACCTGGGGCTCGGCCAGGTTCGTCTTGACCTCGACCGGCCGCGGTACGTTGGAGTCATCGGGCAACAGGGAGTCACCGTTCGCCGCCGCCCAGATCACCGCGTCGCGATTCGCAACCATCACGTCGAGCTGCGTAAGCTCGTGCTGCAGCACCTCGAAGTTCGTCTGACCATCGGTGAACGCCAGCGATGATCGTGTCCCCCAGACGTCGTTGCCGTCGGTAGTACGGTAGCGGTTGAACCAGTGCCAGTTCTTGTCGAGAACGGCGGAGCGCACCGCCTCGACTCTCTCGGGATCAGCGGTCGGTGCCCGACCCAGCAGGGACGCGACGATTACCTCCGCGACCCTTCGATTCCCATCGCTATTGAGATGGATACCGTTGATGGTCAGTGGCGACGCCGCAGCTCGGTAGAGCTCTTGCGATGGGCCGAACAGGTCGACGTAGCGCACCCGCTCTTGCCGCGCCACCGTCGCCATGGCCTCCGCGTAGGCGGCGAGCCGGGCGTTGTTCTCGCGGCCGTCAGGTAGACTCGCGTCGTCAAGGTTCTCGTGGGCGATGGGCGACACCAGCACAATCCGAGGCGCTCCGCGGCCAGAGTAATCCTGCGCTCGGGTGTGATCGATCCACTCCATCAACGCGTCGGCAAACTGCGCCGGCTCGCCGTCGAACGACTCGTTGTAACCGAACATGGCAACAACAACGTCGGCTTGCGAGAACGCCAGGTACTCGTCGGCACTCGGGAACCCGGGCCCCGGAGGTCCATCATCACGATCGACCAGTGACCCCTTGACGCGTGGACGATGATCGATCCGGTCACCGGCGAAGCCCTGATTGCGGATCACCAGTTGAAGATCCGGTAGCTCCGACTGCAGGTGGGCTTCCAACCAGCCGTCGTGCTGCATACGGTCGGCCAGCGCGTTGCCGACAAGAACGACGTGGTCGCCTCGTACGAATGGAATCTGCGGCGCGCTGCACGCCGCCGCCGCGGCGAGCACGACGAGGACGGGTGCAACCGACCGGAAGCGGCGCGACACGGCTCAGTCCTGCGTGGGTTTGGTCGTCGACATGATCGGCGCGGTCCAGCCAGCGAAGTCGGCCGGTCGGACGCCGCGACGATACCCATCGAAGGCAAAGGTAACCGGATGGTAGGGGCCGACGAGCCCGACCTCGCTGCCTGCTCGGATCGAGTCCTCCAGACCAACGGCCCACAGTGCCGCATTGATCATCAGCCGGCGAAACCCCTCGTTCAGGAAGTCCTCCGAAGCGCCGTGCGTCGTGGTGAATACACGGGCCTGGCGACCGTCCGCAGCCTCGTACGTGCGCGTCCAAGCGACCGGCAGTATCGCCTTGTCGGGCGCCGGCTCCGCATCGGCGCTCATGCCATCGAGGACCTGACCCAAAGCGAGCACAACAGAGTCGGGCATCGGATCGGCATAGTAGCCACCCGACTGGACGTGCACATCGCGGACTCCCCGAAGAATCGGGTGCATCGTCTGTCCCTGAAGAAGCAACCTCGAGCTCTGCTCGTGGTTCTCACCGTGATGGCTGACCCAGGTCTCGCCGAGCACCTGGCGGCCAAAACCGCCCTCGTAGTCCGGGCCGGAGTAGTCCCAGGTGTACTTGAGGAAGGGTCCTTCCTCGATATCGAAAGCGTGGGTTGAGGTGCGGATACCGACGATCGGTCCGCCGCGGTCGAGGTAGTCGACGATGTGCTGCATCTCGCCGGCGGGGAAATCCTGAAAGCGAAGGCCGATGACGAGCAGGTCGGCGGTGCCGAGCGACTCGAGACCGGCGATATTGGAGCTTCCGGGCTCGATGAAGCCGTCGGCGTCGAGCGTGAAGAAAACGCTACATCTGAAACCGAACCTGCCGGCCAATATGCGCCCCAGCGCTGGCAGAATCTCTTCAGATCGATACTCGTGGTCGCCGGCGATGAGAACGATGTGCTTGCCGGCGCCCGGCCCTTCCGTGCCTTCGTAGACGACGCGATGTGGGCTATCCTGCGGCGCGAATCCACCACAGGTGAGCACAGCCGTGAGGACTGGCAGCGCCGCACGTGAGATTCTCATTGGCCACCCCGGCTGATTCTGGCTCCAGAAGCCGACCCATCGCCTCGACATCACGCGACCCATCCTACGATGCCGAAGCACCGTCGGCGACGACCACTCGACCCCGCTTGATGACCCAGCGCGGGCTGAGTTGGCCGAACCGGTACGGCAACATTCGATAGTCGTGGGTAGCGTATATCTGCAAGTCGGCGCGCATTCCGGGCTCCAACCGACCTACCACATCGCCTTGACCGATCGCGTGAGCGGCGTTGGTCGTCGCCGCGACGAGCGCCGCTTCCGGGGTCATTCCCAGCAGCGTGCAGGCCAGCGAGACGATCAGGCCCATGGACTCGACGGCGCTCGTGCCGGGGTTGAAGTCGGTAGCCAAGGCGATCGGCACCCCCGCCGCCTGCAGGCGGCGCGCCGGCGCCTGACGGCGCGACATTACGTACAGCGGCACCGACGGTAGCAGCACCGCAACCACACCGGCACCGGCGAGCGCGGCGATTCCGGCCGTCGAGATGTAGTCGAGATGGTCTGCCGAGACCGCCCCGACCTCGGCAGCCAGCTCAGCGCCGGCGGTATCGCCGAGCTGATCGGCATGGATCTTGATGGCGCACCCTGCACGCCTTGCGGCAGCGAACACACGGCGACACTCCCGAACGCTGAAGGCACCTTCTTCACAGAAGGCGTCAACGTAGTCGATGCGATCGGCAAGCGCGATGATCATCTCCTCCACCAGGCTCAGGTAGCCATCCCGATCGTCTCGATACTCGGGAGGGATCGCGTGCGCCGCCAACAGCGTCACGGCTATGTCCGTTATCTCTGTGGCAGCCAGGCGACGTGCCGCCCGCACGAGCTTGGACTCGTCGCCGGCGCTGAGCCCATAGCCACTCTTCGCCTCAACGGTGGTCGTGCCGGCGCGTAGCATTCGCCCGAGTCTGCGCGTGCCGATCTCGACGAGCTCCTCTTCACTGCACGCTCGTGTGTCAGCGACCGTGCTGAGGATGCCACCACCGGCCTGCAGGATCTCGCGGTAGCTGGCGCCACCGACGCGCTGAGCAAACTCGCCCGGTCGCCAGCCACCAAACAGGAGGTGCGTGTGGGGGTCGACGAATCCGGGCAGGAGCACGCCTCCATCGGCATCGAGGCTCACCGCGTCGGCAGCGACGCGCACGCTCGAGAGAACCCCACTTGCTGGACCTGCATAGACGATCTCCTCGCCGGCCACGGCCACGGCGGCGTCCTCCACCAGACCGATGTTCTCCTGGTCACGACCACATCGTGGCTGGGAGGCTGCGCCGGCCATCGTGAGACATTGCCGCAGGCCGCGAACAACCAAGGTGGCGACGGTCTTCTCACCCGGGTCAGTCATCGAGCGAAGGCATGTCCACGTTACGGGCTCTGGCCGTCTCGATCGCCAGCTCGTAACCGGCATCGGCATGCCGCACGACACCGAGCCCGGGATCGATCGTGAGCACGCGCTCGAGCCGCTCTGCCTTCCGCTCCGTGCCGTCGGCGACGATCACCATCCCGGCGTGCAGCGCGCGACCCATGCCTACTCCGCCACCGTGATGAAACGACACCCAAGAGGCACCGGCGACAGCGTTCATCGCAAAGTTCAGGAGCGGCCAGTCGGCCACCGCGTCCGAGCCGTCGAGCATCGCCTCGGTCTCTCGGTTGGGCGAGGCAACGGATCCACAATCCAAGTGGTCGCGGCCGATCGCGACGGGGGCCGAAACCTCCCCTGATGCCACCAGCCGGTTGATCTCGAGGCCAAATCGAGCTCGCTCCCCGTAGCCGAGCCAGCAGATCCTCGACGGGAGACCGAGCTGCGGAACGCGCTCCCGAGCCATGCCGATCCAGCGGTGCAGCACTCGGTCGTCCGGAAACACTCGCAGAAGAGCATCGTCAAGGACCGCGAGGTCCGCCGCATCACCCGAAAGGCACGCCCAGCGGAAGGGCCCTTTACCCTCGCAAAACAGCGGGCGTACGTACGCTGGCACGAAGCCTGGATAGAGGTAGTGACCATCGTCACCACGCACCGTCAGACCGGCGCGTTCGGCCTGGCCTCGTAAGTTGTTGCCGTAGTCGAAACACACAGCACCGGCACGCTGCAGATCGAGGATGCCCTGCGTGTGCGCTGCGATCGATTCCAGGGCGCGTCGTCGATACCCGTCAGGGTCGTCGTCCCGCAATCGATCCAGCTCGTCGAGGTCGCCGAGCGGCACGTAGTCGAGCAGGTTATGCGCCGATGTCTGGTCGGTCACCACGTCGGGAGTCACTCCCATCGAGACCAGCCGCGGATAGACCTCGGCCGCGTTGCCCACCAGCCCGACGGACAGTCCTCGTCCCCCGCCTCGTGCTTCCTCGATCCAGCCTACCGCCTCCTCGAGGTCGCTCGTTTGCCGATCACAATAGCCCTCCTCGACCTTGCGAGCGACGCGATCGGCACGCACCTCGACGATCAGCGCCGCGGCATCGTTCATCGTCGCTGCCAGCGGCTGGGCGCCGCTCATACCACCGAGGCCGGCGGTAAGCACGAACCTTCCTCGCAGACTATCGGCATCAAACTCCTGCTTTGCACAGGCGGCGAAAGTCTCGTAGGTACCCTGCAGGATTCCTTGGGTGCCGATGTAGATCCAGGATCCGGCGGTCATCTGCCCGTACATCATGAGACCGGCCAGATCGAGCTCCTCGAAGTGCTCCTCGGTCGCCCAATCCGGAACCAAGTTGGAGTTGGCGATGATCACCCGCGGGGCATCCGGCCGGGTCCGGGCCACGTAGACGAGCTTGCCCGACTGAACACACAAGGTCTCGTCGACGGCCAGGCCACGCAAGCTGTCGACAATCCGTTGGTACGCCCGCCAGTTCCGCGCCGCCCGGCCGCTTTCCCCGTAGACCACCAGGTTTGGCCAATCGACAGCTACCTCGGGATCGAGGTTGTTCATCAACATGCGCAGAGCACCCTCCGTATCCCAAGTGGAACAGCTGCGCTCTGTCCCACGCGGTGCCCGAATCGGCCCCGCGGGGCGCGCATTCGAGTGCATCGGGCGCCCAGGGCCTTCGGCCCCGCTCATCTTCCTTCCCAACGGCTTCTCAAGGAGGGCCCACGGGTGCGCCGCGCATGCGCCAGACGGTGATGTCGGCAACGAAAGCCTCACCCAGCTGCGTGGTGCGCAGCGGCTCGAAATACGCTTCGAACGCCCTGTCCCAGCGATTCAAGACCCCATCACCGCTACCGCCTGGTCCGCGATCCTCGTAGAGGACACCAGCGTGATCGTCGATGGTGAGCACATCGCCTGGCTGCACGACGTCAAAGCCCACGGGGCGCAACGGGTCGCTTGTCCAGTAGTAGGTGCCGTCGGACGCCAGGAACATGTCATCCACAATGGGGTCGGCGATCTCGTCGAGCCGATCCCACGGAAGAATGGGCCCCTCCTGGCCCCCCGCACCACGCTGCGCCGCCTGCCAGAACGCCAGCACGGTGCCTCCCAGGAAACGGTCCGCCGGATGCTCGTCTGGCGTCCCGATCACCGGTACGTAGGGAAGCCCGGCAAACCCGTGAAGAATGCCGAACACATCGTCTCCGGTACGCACCGTCAACCGATGCGGCGCCGACTCTGGGAGGTCGGCGTGAACAGCATCGCCCCCCGGCGAGGCCGACCGCTGGAGGATTCTGTCACGCTGATCACGGATCACCGCACGGGCCATGAACCGCATCGTCCCGGCCCCGAGATCAGGATAGGCGTCACCACTCGGGTCGATGTCGGCAGCGTGGCTCCAACCGAACCCCCAGCTCACCTGATAGTTGTCGGTGAAGCTGATCTGGGTGGCGTCGAAGTTCGGATCGAAGTTCTCGTTCACAAAAGGATAGGTTGGCTCGACCTTGAACCATAGAAACTCCGGGGCGTACCACCAACTACTCCACTCGCGAACCGCTCGCGGCTCGGCATTCGGGGCAAGACGCACGCTCGGCGTCGCACCGAAAAGCACGGGTTTCCCACCACCAAAGCGAGGCGTCGCCTCCAAGATAGCGAACAACGTGACCGGTGTGCCTGACACCGTTTCCTTCGACGCTGCGCTGGCCGCCGTATCGCCGAGCGCCGCCGACACCACCCACACGCGCTGAATCTGCGGGGTCAGCCAGGCGCGCACGCGCGGCACTCCGAACACCACGGAGAGCAACGCCGCTACCACCGTGGACGTGATCAGCGCCAATCTGAGTCGTTCCGGTGCGGGTGGCCGCATGGGCGAGCCCTCCTAGCGTCCTGTTTGCGACGTCGGCTCACAGCCGTGGCGCCAGCAGACGAGGTCGACCAGCGGCGACACTAGGATGTCGCGATCTCGGCGCGGTTCTCGTCCGGCGCCAGGAGGCCGGCGCGGCCGATGAGGCGAGACGCGACGCGACGCACCGTATTGATCGGGATGGCGAAGCCGACGCCGGCGTAGGCGCCCCGCCCGGTCCTGGAGGCGGCTTCAGAAACCGCGATCGCCGTGTTGATGCCGATCACCTCGCCGCGCAGGTTCGCCAGCGGGCCGCCCGAGTTACCAGGGTTGATCGCCGCGTCGGTCTGGATGAAGCCACTACGCATCGATAGCGATCGCACGCGCCGATCGAGTGCGCTCACGATGCCGGTCGATACGGTCCCGGTGAGACGAAACGGTGCTCCCATGGCGACCACCCACTCGCCCACCTGAAGCACTCCGGAATCGCCCAATGCGGCGGCCCGTAGAGGCTCGCTGACGTCGACCCTGAGGACCGCCAAATCAGTACCACTATCACGCCCTACAACCGTGGCCGACAGCGGCGACATGCCCTGAAGCTGGATCTCGATGTGTCCGGCGCCCTCCACGACGTGCCAGTTGGTCACCAAGTAGCCGTCAGAGCGAACAACGAGCGCCGAGCCGCTCGAACGCTGCGGCGCCCCTTCGTCGCGCTCACCTTCGTAAATCGCCACTACCGCCACGGACGGCTCGAGAACCCGGGCAACTTCGGTCCACGAGGTGGCAAGCGGATCGATCTGAAACTCGGGAAGCGGGCCTCCGAGGTCGACCTCGGGCCACAACGCACCGTCCGGTGCCACGTAGTAGCTACCTGCCAGCGACAGCGCCAGCAGGCCCACCACCAGCAACGTACGCTGCATTAGCTCTTTGAATTCGCAGCTCACGGTGGCAGTTTAGCACGGTGGCCAGGCGATCCTCGAAGCGAATAAACCGTGTGGCAACGGCATCTTGAGGTCGCACGGAGCCATTCCAAGCGGCTTTTGCTGCGCCGCTCAACCGGGCCCACCGACCGCCCATCGGAGCACCCTACCGGCGACGAAGTGTTGCTTGCCGGCAACGGGCGCCGTGACTACCCTCACTTATGGAGATGCTGCCCTCGCTGCCCCCTTCAGCGCCAGCACCAAGACTGCGAGACTATGCTGCAGAAGATACTCATCGGAGTTATCGCGGCGCTCATCATCATCGCGGGCGTTTACGCGAACCGTGGACGCGGCGCCAAGTCTGTCGAGGTGCAGACCGAGAACGTCAAGCGCCGTGACCTGGTCGCTACCGTCTCGGGATCGGGCAAGATTCGGCCGTTCAAGGAGGTCGATATCTCTGCCAACGTCAGCGGCCGAGTGGTCCAGCTCTCGGTACTGGAAGGCCAGGAGGTATCGGCCGGGCAGTTCTTGTTGCGTATCGATCCGGTGCGTTACCGAAGCGTTGTCGAGCAGGTCGAAGCATCTATCCAGTCGGCAGAAACCAACACCGAGCTGGCGCGGCAAAATCTCGCCTATGCACGTGACGTGCTCGACCGGCGCGAGGGTCTCTTCGCGCAGGATCTGCTCGCCGAAGAAAAGTACCTGGAAGCCCTCCAAACGGTGCGTCGCGAGGAGCAGAACCTGCAGATGCGGGAGACCGACGTCGAGCGCCTGCGCGCTCAGCTCAAGCAGTCGGAGCATGACCTGTCGCAGGTGGCGTTCGGGTCGCCGATCGACGGCGTCATCACCAAGCTCAATATCGAAGAGGGCGAGACCGCAATTACCGGGACCATGAATAATCCCGGCACCGTGCTCCTCACGATCGCCGACCTGTCGTTCATCGAGGCGGAGATCGAGATCGACGAGACCGACATCGTCGATGTCGAGGTCGGACAAGCAGCGGAAGTTCGCATCGACGCATTCCCGGATTCGGTGTTCGCCGCCAGTGTTATCGAAGTAGGGCGAAGCCCGATCACCACTACGCAGGCTACCTCGAGCACTCAGGCGATCAACTTCAAGGTAGTGGTGCGCGTGCTCGAGGCGGTCCCCGGCGCTCGACCGGGGCTCTCGTGTACAGCCGACGTGGTGACGGCTACGCGTGGCGGTGCTCTGGCCGTGCCCATCCAGTCGTTGATCTTGCGCGAGGTCGAGCTGGACGAGCACGGGCGATTGATACAGCGTGATCCCGTCGCCGATCTCCTGGCCGAGGTCGAAGGCAGGGGTACAGATGGCGACGAACAGGAGTTGGAGGAGTTCGAAGGAGCCTTCGTGGTACGAGACGACAAGGCAGAGTTCGTCCCCGTGGAGATTGGCGTGGCCGGCGAACGATACTTCGAGGTGCTCTCGGGGATCGCCGAGGGTGATGAGGTAGTGGTCGGTCCGTTCGATGTGATCCGCACGCTGCAATCCGGCGAAAGCGTCGACACCGGCACGACGCGAGGAACCCGACCCTCGGCAAGCACGGAGTGAGTACGTGAGCGACGCCCCGACCGACGATCGCCATGGCGATTCGCCGATCATCGAGATCCGCGGACTCGGGAAGACCTACGACATGGGCAAGGTTCAGGTCGAAGCACTTCGCAACGTCGACCTCGACGTGCGCCGGAACGAGTTCATCGCCGTCATGGGCCCTTCGGGATCCGGCAAGTCGACGCTGCTGAACCTGATCGGTTGCCTGGACACCCCGACGGCGGGCACGTACACGCTCAATCATCAGGAAGTGAGCAATCTCGACGACAACGAGCTGGCCGCGGTACGCAACCGCGAGATCGGCTTCGTCTTCCAGACCTTCAACCTGTTGCCCCGCGCCACCGCGCTCCACAACGTCGAGTTGCCACTGATCTATGCCGGAATATCGGGGCGCGAGCGCAAGAAGCGAGCACTGCACGCACTCGAGGTAACCGGCCTCGCCGACCGCTCGGACCACCGCCCGAACGAGCTTTCCGGCGGCCAGCGGCAACGTGTCGCGATCGCCCGAGCGTTGGTCAACGAACCGGCGATCCTGCTCGCTGACGAGCCCACCGGAAACCTCGACTCGAAGACCTCGTACGAGGTCATGGAGTTGTTCATCGAGCTGCACGACAAGGGTCAGACGGTGATCCTGGTCACACACGAGGCGGATATCGCCGAATATGCGCACCGTGCGGTCCATTTTCTCGATGGCGAGATCGTCGGAGATGAACGACAAACGCCGCGCCAAATCAGCGTCGAGCCCGCCGCGGCCGTATGAGCAGCGCCCGCCGCGCCATCGGGCTTTCGGAAGGCGTGCTCATCGCGCTGGACTCGATCTGGGCCAACAAGCTGCGCTCCTTCCTCACAGTGCTGGGCAACATCATCGCGGTGACATCGATCATCCTGGTGGTAACCATCATCCAGGGGGTCAACACCGAGGTGACCGGCTTGCTCACCGCCGAGGGCGCCGACGTGTACTCGATCGAAAGAATGGGTATCGCCTTCTCGCACGAGGAAGCGATGGAGATGCGCAATAGGCCGCGGCTCACCCGCGCCGATGCCCGCTTCGTGCGGGAGGAGGCGACCACGATCGCGGCGCTGTCTGTCGGTGCGGACCGCAGCGCGCGGCTCGAGTATGGGGCGCAGTCGGTTGATGGTGTCAGCATCGAGGGACGGTCGTATGACTGGGCGTTGCTCGACCAAACGGGCATGCGCGCCGGACGCTACTTCTCCGCCCTCGAGGTAGACCGCAACCGCGCTGTCGCGATGCTTGGCCTCGACATGCTCGAGGAGTTGTTTCCAGGGCTCTCGCCCGAGGCTGCGCTCGGTCGCCGTATTCGCATCAAGAACCTACATTTCGTAGTCATCGGGGTGCTCGAGACTCGGGGCTCGGCTTTCGGATTCAGCCAGGACGAGGTAGCGGTCGTTCCGATCGGAACCTGGCAGCGCTTATTCGGCTACCGAACCTCGCTGGAGTTCCGCGTCAAGCCGCGTGCGCCGGAACTGGTAAGAGCCTCGATGGACGAGGCCCGAATGCTGATGCGAGTTCGGCACCGATTGCGACCCCGGGACGAGGACGACTTTGCAGTAACCAGCTCGGACACGTTCCTCGATCTGTACCACCAGTTCACGGCGGGTATCTACGCGGCGTTGATCGGCATCGTCGCGATGGCGTTGGTGGTCGGCGGAATCGTCATCATGAACATCATGCTGATGGTGGTCACCGAGCGCACCCGCGAAGTCGGCATCCGCAAAGCCGTGGGAGCAACGTATCAGCAGATTCTCTGGCAGTTCCTGGTCGAGGCGGTGACCGTCTCGCTGGTCGGCGGCGTTGCCGGAATCACCCTCGGCTACGCTGCCGCCGCGGGAATCTCCAGCTTCACTCCGCTGCCGTTCGTGCTTGTTCCCTGGTCAGTCGCAGCAGCGCTGGCCACCGTCATGGTGGTGGGCGTCGTCTTCGGGATCTACCCGGCGAGTCGGGCGGCTACGCTCGATCCGATCGCCGCGCTGCGGTACGAGTAATGCGCTCCGTTGTGGTCGGCCAGGTACTCGCGATGGCCTGGGAGAGCCTGCGCGCCCACAAGATGCGGTCGTTCCTCACCATCCTGGGCATCGTCATCGGCATCACGATGGTCGTCGGGATGACGAGCTTGATACGCGGCTTCGATCAATCGATGACCGGGCAGATCGAATCTCTCGGATCGGACACCGTATACCTCATTAAGTGGGGAGGCCGATTGGTGACCTCCGGCGAGGAGTTCCGCCGCCTGAACGCCCGGCCGGACATCACCGATCGCGATGCCGATGCCATCGAGCGCCTGGCCGACTCGGTAGAACGGATGTCGATCATGTACGGCGCTGGCTTTCCACCCACGCAGGCAGTGGTTCGGTTCTCCGGCCGGCGCACCAACCAGACCCAGGTCATGGGTATCGCCCCGCGGTTCCTGGATGCGGGCGACATGGAGCTAGATCTCGGCCGGTTCATCAGCCCCATCGACATGCGTCAGCGCACCGACGTCGTGGTGCTGGGTAACGGCCCCCGAAGCGTGCTGTTCCCGGACCGTGATCCGATCAATCGCCGAGTACGGGTCAATGGGCGCGAGTACCGCGTCATCGGCGCGATCAAGCCACGGGATGCTGCCAGCTTGGCCGGCGAGCAGGCAGACAACTTCGTCTTGGTGTCGTCGACCAACTACAGCAAGCTGTTCGGGCCGCGCCCCGAGGGCGCCATGGTGGTGATGCGGGCGAGGGCCGACTATGGCGTGGAGCGCATGCAGGCCGAGGTCGAGGGCATTATGCGGGCGCGACACGGACTCCGGGTTGATGAGGACATCGACTTCGATCTGACCACTCAGGAAAGCCTGCTCGAGCTGTGGAATAACCTCACGCAGTATTTCTTCCTGACGCTCGTCGCGCTCTCCTCGGTAGCCCTGATGGTTGGCGGTATCGGGGTCATGGCGATCATGCTTGTCTCGGTCACCGAGCGCACGCGCGAGATCGGTGTCCGCAAGGCACTTGGCGCTCGGCGCTCAGACGTTCTGCTGCAGTTCCTGGCGGAAGCCGTCGTGTTGGCGGCAGCGGGGGGGCTGCTTGGGGCGCTGGTAGGCACCGGCGTTGGCTATGCGGCCCACATGGCCACCGGCTTCCCGATATCGTTACCATGGTGGTCGTTCGCTATTGCCGTGGGAACGTCGTCCTTGATTGGCGTCGCCTCTGGTATTTATCCTGCTAACCGTGCGGCCCGGCTCGATCCAGTAGAAGCCCTGCGATACGAGTAATGGGTTCGCTTCCTGAAACCGCGAGCGGTGGGCGACCGTCTCCCCAAGATGAATAGGCTGACGTTGTGCGCCTTTCCGGAAGTCTCGCTCCTATGCAATTTCTTGGCCGTCTGATGTACCGTCGCACCACTCCGACTAGCTCCCAGAACGGCATGCCTCGAGTTCGTTCGCTCAAGACACTGCACCTCGTGTTAGCGCTTGTGACCGCCCTCAGTGCGCTGCCCGTCTGGGCCCAGGAACAAGGGGCAGCCGCCGCCCCACCAGGCGAGGCGCTCGAGCTAACGCTACGCGACGCCGCCGAGATGGCGCTGCGACACAACCTTCAGGTGCATATCAACAAGTTTGCGCCGGAGATTCAAGCCGAGAACATCACCTCCGCCCGCGCTCGCTTCGACCCGAGCGTAACCTTCGATGTGCCTAGCGCTTTTGGCCAGAATACCAGCCAAGGCACCACGACTCTGGCTGGCGGAGACATCGTTACGGATGAGACCTTCGGAGGCGGCTTCGGCTTCAGCCACCTCCTGGAGTACGGCACCAACTATTCGATCAACTGGACCGCCCAGCGCCGCTTCAGCACCAACTCGTTCTCGACGTTCAACCCGAACTTCAGCACCAACCTGAGAGTCCAGCTGACCCAACCGCTGCTTCGCAACTTCGGTAAGGAGAGCAACGTCTCCCCCATCGTGATTGCCCAGGACAATCTCGAGGTCAGCATGGAGACCTTCCGCAGCCAGGTGCAGCAAACGTTGCTGACCGTCTACCAGGCGTATTGGCAACTCGTCTTCGCCGAGGACGACCTGGCGGTCAAGGAACTGTCACTCGACCTTGCCCGGCAACAGCTCGAACGCAACATCGTGCAGGTCGAGATCGGCACCCTGGCACCGATCGAGACGATCCAAGCCGAGCAGCAGGTTGCATCCAACGAGCTCTTGCTCACTCAAGCACAGCAAGCGCTCGCGGACGCCCGCGACGATCTCCGAAGGCTGCTCAACGTCGACGCATCGGCCGCGGCCGGGTGGGATGCGCTACTGGTGGCGGCGGACGAGCCGCAGGTCAGCGGCGAGACCATCGATCTGCAGCAGGCCATCGACCAGGCCCTCGAGCGTGACCCACAGCTTCGCAGCCTACGGATTGGCGCCCGCACGCGCGCGCTGAGCGTCCGGACGGCGCGCAACGAGATGCTGCCACAGGTGAACTTCAGCGGCTCGCTCGTGCTCTCCGGCCAGGGCGGCGACACCTTGATTCGAAGCGGCGGTTTCCTCTCCAGTGATGTCGTGGAGATCCAGGAAGGCGGCTTCTCGGACGCGCTCCGCAACATGTTTTCAGCTGATTTCCGCAACTGGCAAGTGGGACTTCAAGTGCAGTTCCCGATCAACAATTGGGCCGCCAAGGCACAGCATGCCCAAGCAATCATCAACGAGCGCCAACAGCTCATGCAGATCGCTGATCGGGAGCAACAGCTCCGGGTAGATATCACCAAGGCAGTCCGCCAGGTGACCAGCGGCGCCCAGCAGGTTGCCCAGGCGACGGTGGCGCGCGAGCTCGCCGAGCGCCAACTCGACGCCGAGGAGCGCAAGTTCGCCGTAGGCACCACAACCAACTTCGAGGTGCTGACCTTCCAGCGAGATCTTGCCAACGCCCGTACGTCTGAACTGCAGGCAATCACCAACTACATGAACTCGGTCGCCCGACTCGAGCAAGCTAAGGGCACGTTGCTCGAGAGCCTCGGGATGAGCATCGGCATGGCCGGGGTGTCTGGTAGACCGAGGTAGGCCGCTGACTTACTGCCGCCGGCTCGCCGCCGGGATCGCCATCGCCGCAACAACGATCCTCGGCTGCCGCCCTGCTGCTCGTCCAGGGTCGGCACTCGACCTCGATCAGCCCATCGCGATCACTTTTCTGAGCGACGTGGCCGAGCCGACAATGCCGGTGGAGGAGAAGGCCGCACTGGAATGGCTGCGGGCCCAGCCCGAGTTCGCGACACAGTTCGTGCAGTTGTCGGATCTCGACAACGAGCGACCTGATCCGAATAGCGTGCTCTGGTGGCACCATGCCGCCTCGGCGGCACTACCGACGAGCGCCATGCGGCAGCCGGCAATCGACGCCGTACGCGCTCACCTTCTGGGTGGCGGCCCGCTGATGTTGTCGCTCTTCGCGGGTACGTGGGTGGTGCCTCTCGAGCTCGAGGCCCAGCCCCCCAACGACGTGGGCCTGCGAGCCGGATCCGATTGGGCCCGCTGGACGCCCGACGATGAGCGCCTACTGACCGGGCTTCAGAGTTACCGTGGGCACCCATTGCTACGACGCTTCTGGGGTGGCGTTTATACCGAGGCGCTGACGCGCGACGGGCGCTATGCGTCTGTGCGCTGGAGCGGCGACATCTGGCCGATCGACGGCGATGTCGTGGCGGTCGGTAAGCGCTACATCGGGATCCGGCCAGACCACCGGGTGGTCGTCGAATACGGACCCGGCGACGGGCGGGCCGGACGCGTTCTGGTTATCGGCGAAGGCCTGTACTTCGCCGACCGCGAAAACCGTAATCGTACGCAACTGGAACTGTTCGCCCACGACGCGCTCGCCTACATCAGCGGCGAGCAGCCACCGGCACCGCCGGGTGCCACGGTTGCCTCTACAGGAGCCGTTGCGCTGCCCAGCGTGCGAACGATGGCCGCCGATGATGCCAACGCTCCGCCACCTCCGCCGGGGGGGACCGTTGCTCCACCGGCCCCGCCAGAGCTCACCGCCGAGGAGCTGCCCGGAGTGCTCGCGGCAACCACGTACTGGGCGCCCCGCGAGCTCGGACCTCGCTGGTTTGACATCGGGAGCTCCGAGCAACCGGCCACCGAGTTGCGCGCCGATGTCGTTGAAGCGGTGTCGGCCGCCCGATCCGGCCTCGCCCTCGAGCAGGAGGTAACGGACAACGCGACCTTTGATCTCTACAGTCCCCGCGCGCTCGTGGTGGGCGCCCGGAATGGACGCATCGACGAGCTCTGGGGCTATCCGACCCGGGTGCTGCGCGACCTGCGCTTCGGCATTAGCCGTGCTGGTACCCGAACAGATGGCACGCAGATCAGGTGGCTGGACACCGCCGCGGAGAGCGTCACCTACACCATCCGCCCGGAGGGGGCCTCGTTTCGATACGCGTTCGACGATCTCACCTTCGTCACCCACCTGGCCGTCCCCCGCGATCAAGCCGGGCTCGTGGTGCTCTTCGAGGTGGAAAGCGATACCCCAGTGACGATCCATGCGCGGTGGCGGAGTGATCACGATTCGATGTGGCCGCGGGAACCGCGACACCTCGGTCCGATCGAGCTCAGCTGGGATGCCGGCGCAGCAGCTGCCGTGTGGCGCGACCCGGCCTCCTTGTTCACCGCCTACGCCGGGTTCAGCGGCCAGACCTCGAGGGCTACGATCGGCGGCCGCCGGCTCGACATGGGTGCCGCAGAAGCGGCCGGTGCGTCGACCGCAACGGCACAGTCGCTTGACGAATCTGCCGCCCGGCTCGAGAACGCCCGTGTATCGCTTCAGGTGGCGCACGATCCAAACCTCGAGCCCGGGGTTGCGTTCGTGGTCGCCGCCGCACCCGATGACAGCACCGTGGCTCGCGACTCCTATCTGGAGTTGCTCGGCGATCCGGCGGCCACTTGGACAGCCAACGCCAACCACTACCGGCAATTCCTGGCCGAATCATTGTCGATCGCGTCTCCTGATCCGACGTTCAACGAAGCCTTTCGATGGGCTACGGTCGGCCTGGATGCGTTTCGGGTAACAACGCCGGGAATGGGGACCGGGCTGGTTGCCGGGTACGCGGCCAGTGCCGATGCGGCCGCCGCCACGTGGCACCGAGAGAACGATTTCCTACGGCGGCCCGGCTACGCTTGGTATTTTGGCCGCGACGCGATGTGGACGGCGTTCGCCGCCGACGCGTACGGAGGCACCGACCTCACGGTCGAAGCTCTCAGCTTTCTGGCTCGGTACCAGGACGTAGACGGCAAGATCGCCCATGAGATATCGCCAGGCTGGACGATCCACTACGACGCGGCCGACGCCACGCCGTTGTTTCTGCTCGCCCTCGACCACCACATCCGTGCCACTGGCGACCGCGAGCTGTTGCGCCTGCTGTGGCCCAGCGTCCGACGCGCCATGCGTTTCCTCGAGAGCACTGACACCGACGGCGATGGCCTGATCGAGAACACCGCCGTCGGTCACGGATGGATCGAGGGAGGAGAGATCTACGGGGCCCACACGACCTTCTACCTTGCCGGCCTCTGGGTGGCGACCCTGGAGGCTGTCGAGCGCATGGCGACCTGGATGGTCGATGACGAGCTCACTTCGATGTCGGGACAGCTGCGGGCCCTCGCCGAGGCGACCCTGGAAGAGGGCTTTTGGGATGCTCAATCACGTACCTACTTCTATGGACGCCGCGCTGATGGCACCTACCAATCAGCGCCGACGATATTGCCAGCGGTCCCAATGTACTTCGGCCTGCTCGACGCGGCCAAAGTGCGGCCTTTGCTGGAGCGTTTCGGTAGCTCCGAGATCACCAGTGACTGGGGCGCCCGGCTCGTGGAGCGGTCGAGCCCAACGTACGATCCCAATGGTTACCACCAGGGAATGGTATGGCCGTTGTTTTCCGGCTGGACCTCGCTGGCGGCATACGCCCATGGGCGCCCGCTGGCCGGATACCTCAACCTGAACCAGAATCTACGCCTCGTGCGACAAGGCAATCTCGGGCATATTCCCGAGGCACTGCACGGTGAGACCTACGAGCTGACCGGAGAGACGACTCATCAGGCGTGGTCGCATGCGATGGCGATCCTTCCAGCCGTGGAGGGCATGCTCGGGATTCAGCCGGACGCCATCCGGGGTCACCTGAGAATCTATCCTCACCTGCCCGGCGGATGGGCGGAGACCACCGTGCAGCCGGTTCAGGTCGGTGCCGAGTCGTTTCGCGTATCGATCTTCCGAGCGCCAGAATCGAGCGGCTTCACCATCGATCGGCTGGCCGGCAGCGACCCGGTACAGCTCGAGCTCGCGTTGCCGTTCCCGCGCGACGTGCTGGTGAACCTCGATCCCGACAACACCACCGGGGTGGCCATCGCCGGTGGTCTCTCGGTGATCGACCACCCGCAGGAAAAGGAGGCTCGGGTTACCGTCACCTTGACGGAGCCCCATGCAACCGTGGTCTTCCGCCACAGCCCGTATCCTGAGGTGGTGCAGCCGCTCCCGTCGCCGGAGCCAGGCGATCCCAGCACGGCGTTGCGAATACTCGAATCGGTGCTCGTGGGTGGAGCGCTGCAGCTACGCCTCGAGGGCATCCCAGGACGAAGCTACCGACTGGAACTCGCTACTCCGTGGCCCGTACGCTCGGTGGAAGGTACGTCCACGGCGAACATCACGTCCGCAGGTCCCGGGCGTGCGGTGCTCGAGCTGGTGCTCCCAGGAGCTACCGAGAGCTACCAGCGGGCCGACGTCATGGTGTACTTCGCACCGTGAGCGCCGGTTCTCGGCCTAGCAGGCTTTGGTGAATACCGACGGTACCTTCACCACGACCTACTCGCTCCCTTCGCCGATCCTTATGCTGCCGCTGCCGGTGTCGACCACCAAGCGGGCGGCCGGATCATCGCCGACGCGCCCCACAACCAGGTCGCGCTCATCTCGACTCGACCTGAGCCGGTGTCCGCCACAACCTCGCCGCGATGCCCCTCCACAGTAATGCTGCCGCTACCGGTGTCCAGCGCCACCGTTCCCTCTCCGTCACGCCATCTGATGCTGCCCATGTGAACCTCGAGGCGGACTTCGCCGCTCACCGACGCCGACTCCGCGCGGCCAACCGCGTTGAGCACCTCGAGCCGCGTGCCGATGGGCACGCGCACAAGGAGGTCGACCCAGACCGATGCCGAGCGCCCACTGCGGCGACCCGACACCCTCACTCGCCGCCCCATGTACTCCAGCCGGGTGCTGCTCGTATCGAACATACCGAAGAAGAAACGTGACTCACCGTCGCGCGGGAAGTAGAACTCCGAGTCGTCATCGACCGGAAAGGCGGACCGCAATACTCGTGCACCGCTTGATTCCTCGAGCACCAGTTGGATGCGCTCCGCCAACGCGTCGGCCTCGTCCTGCTGTTGGCCTCCGGCGTGCACTACGGCTTCGACCTCCAGGATCGAGCCATCGGCGGGCTCCATGCGGAGGCTGCCGGCGAGGTTCTCGATGCGCACGTTGGTCCCGGGGGCGATTTCGAGGCTGCGTTCGAGTCGGCGGTCGGCCTCGTAGGGCAACGGAGGCGCGGATTCAACATTGACAGCGCAGGCGGGCAGCGCCATGACGGTGGCCAACGCCGCTACCAGGCGCTGCGACCGAGTCTGATGTGCGAATCTGCTGATCATGCCGTCTCCAAGAGCTCCGTTCGCAGAATCGACCGCGGATCGATCCGCGGGCCTGTGTAGTGTACGGTCCGCCCCTCTCCGGGGTTTCGTTGGCTGACGATCGAAACGACGGTACGCGCCTCCTATCAACGATCGATCAACGAGGCGATCACCGTTGGCAACGACGCAATCGCTGCAGTACCCGACAGCAGGCACGATGCCGAGGCCGCCCTGACCGCGGCGCGTGTAGCCGACATCGCGTCGGCGCCGCCAAGGCGTGACACGACGAACGCCGCACCGAAGATATCGCCCGCTCCCGTCGGATCAACGACCTCCACCTCGGGCGCGGCCACCTGCACGCCCGCTACCTCGTCCTCGAAGAGCTCCGCGCCGGCAGCACCGCGCGTGACTACGATCGTACGCGGCCCTACTGACCGGTCCAGCGTGGCGCGCACGAATCGCCCGATCGGGTCTGAACACGCTTCACCGGAGGCCGCCGGCCCCGCCAACACGGCCGCCTCGTGTTCGTTGCACTGCACCGTGTGCGCGGCGTCGATCCAGCGGCGCCAGTCGGCAGGTCGCTCGGGGTAGCGGCGGCCGTTGGCGTCACGGCCGAGTACCAGGCTGTGGACATCGAGATGAACCGGTGGGCTCGATGCGGACAGCCGAGCCAGCGCGCCCTGGGTGAGCACCGCCCCTGTCACACAGTTGAGCAAGATGGCGTCGGCGGTAAGCACCGCATCGATCTCGTGCGCGCCAAGCGGTGGTGTCGGATACATCAGGCGCTCCTCGCGATCACCGCCGATACGGCCGCCATCTCGATACTCGAGGGCTACCTGGCTGGGCGGCCCCGTCCAGGAGACGAGCCCCGAATCAACGACGTTGCCAAACGTGGACCACTCACCCCGCACTCGATCGTGAAGCGCATGCGCCACACGGCAGACGGGGAGGACCTCGGTGCCGGGGCCGGCCAGCGCCGCCACGGCGCTGACGCTGTAGGTGAGTCCACCGAGGCTATGGACAATGCTCCCGTCGGCTCGCACGATTTGATCGTCGACCACCACCCCGACGACCGCGATCCTCGACATCGTCGATCAGGCTTCGCCTATCGGCGACAGCATTGCGAACGAAGCCCCGACGGCAAACGTGATCGTCGCACCGAGCGGTGCCAACCATGTCCACGCCAGGGCGGTCTGCTGCTGAGCAAAGAGCGCCGCGCCGACTCCCGCCAGCAGGGCAATCGCGACGTGCGTTTCGCGGACGCGCCAGGAGGTACCGGCGAGCAGGAAGACTCCGAGGACTCCCCCGAACGTGACCGACGTGATCGTCAATCCAGCCTCGAGAACCGATCCCCATGCGCGTGCCAATGCGGCGACCATGGCCAACGTTACGGCAGCCCCGACCGTGTACCACCGGGAGGCGCGAAGCGCCCTCGATTCGACCCGCTGATCCTGACTGCGCAGCGCGAAGTCCAGGGTAGCGGCCGACGCAACCGAGCTCATCGAAGAAGACAGCGTCGACATGGCCGCGGCGAACACCGCGGCGATCACCAACCCGCCGATTCCGGGTGGCATCTGCTCGGCGATGAAGCGCGGAAACACCTGATCGTTGGAGGTAAACGGGTGCGACGGCGGATGCAGCTCGTAGAAGACGAACAGCAAAGAGCCCAGCACCAAGAAGAGCGCCAATTGGGCCAGTACGAGCACCCCCGAGGCCACCACCGCCCGACGTGCTTGCCGAGCCGAGCCGCAGGCCAGGAGGCGCTGCACGAACATCTGATCGGTGCCATGCGTGGCCATCGTTAGCGTGGCGCCGCCGATCAGACCGGCCCAGAACACGTATGGATTCGACCAGGTCCATGCCATGTCGAAAACACGTAGCTTGGCGAGCGGCTCGAGAACCGCGCGCGCTCCCTCCCAACCTCCGGGGATGCGCCACACCAAGAGAACGAACGCCAGCACAGCACCGGAGAGATAGACGATCAGCTGGACGGCATCGTTCCAAATGACCGCCCGCAACCCACCGCGCAGCGTGTAGACGAGCGTCACCACGGAGACACCGGTGACCGCGAGCCACAATGGCATCGGCAGAAGCGCTTGCAGCACCAGCGCTGTAGCGAACAACCTGACGCCGTCAGCGAGACAACGCGATAGCAGGAAAATCATCGAGGCTACGCGCTGCGCAACTGCGCCGAAACGCCGGGCCAGGAGCTCATACGCAGTCTCGATACGACCGGCGAAATACGCCGGAACCAGCAACCAGGCCACCAACAATCGACCGACGACATACCCCATGGCGACCTGTAAGAATGTCAGGTCACCGGCATAGGCGATTGCCGGGACACCGACGAACGTGAGCGTCGACGTTTCGGTTCCGACGATCGATAGGCAGGTACTCCACCACGGCATTCGACGGCCGGCGAGAAAGTAATCCTCGACGGTCCCCTGCCCCCGCCCAACACGCTCGCCCAGCCAGAGGGTAAATGCGAAGTAGGCGAGGACGACAAGCCAGTTGGTCGCCAGCGGCGTCATGGAGCCCGGTCGATCGCCCGCACCACCTCGCGATGAAACTCTACCCTTGCCTCGATATGCTGCTGGTTCTCACGCGTCGGGTGTACGCGATTCGTCAGTAGGATGACGAACAAATCCCGGGTCGGGTCGATCCATACCGAAGTGCCGGTGAAGCCAGTGTGGCCGTACGCGCTGGCATCGAACATCGACCAGCGTTGGCTACCGCGCGCCGTATCCCACCCGAGGCCACGGCTGCTGCCGACCACCAAGTCCTGCGGCTTCCGCCAGCGGTCGATGGTCGATCGCCGTAGCACCCGATTGTGGCCGTAGGTACCCAGGTTCAGCATCATCTGCGCGTAGGTCGCCAGGTCGCGCGCCGTGGAGAACAACCCGGCGTGGGGCGCCACTCCCCCCGTCGCGTAGGCATTCTCATCGTGCACGACGCCATGCACCAAGGTGCCGCGCCAGGCATCCAACTCGGTCGGAGGTATCCGCTGGCGCTCGGAGGTCGGCGGATTCCACATGGTGTCGCGCATCCCCAGCGGTTCGTAGAACTCTCGCTGAGCGAATTCCGCAAAGGGCTCGCCTAGCGCCCGGCTGAGTGCTTCCCCGAGCAACAAGATGCCAAGATCAGAGTACGCATATCGACTACCCGGCGGCGCCTCCAGATCGGCCGCATAGATCCTCTCGAGCACCGCCGCCCGCACAGTGGGCCCGGCGTCCTCGGGGTCGTGGTCGCGGAAGAACTCCACGTAGGCGGGCAATCCAGATGTATGCGTCAAGAGATGGCGGATCGTAACGGCGGACTTGTCGGCGCCCTGGAACTCCGGCACCAAGGCCTGTACGGGGTAGTCGAGCCGCAGGTTGCCGCGCTCCACGGCGCGCATCGCCACGGGCGTGGTGGCCAACACCTTGGTGAGCGAGGCGAGATCGAATAGCGCGTCGACAGGCATCGGCAGAGCATCATCGTCGTAGCTCATGTCGCCCACGGAACCCAGGCCAACCAGCTGATTTCGATGCCCGACGGCGTAGACGGCCCCCGGAAACGCGCCAGCTTCCGCCCAGCGCTCCAGCGCCATCGCAGCGGAAGTCAGGTCGACGGCATGGACGGGGTTCGAGTCTCCGGCCGCGGCTCCATAGACCACATCGGCGGGCGGAGCCAGATCCGCAACGAGTGCGGCTCGCTGCTCGCCGTGTCCCACCGGATAGAGGCCGGGTACGGAAACCGGCAGCCGACCGGTGACGGGAATCTCGCCAGTGATGGCCCGAGCCACTGCTCGCTGCAGCGGATCACTCCATCCGTACGAAGTCAGAACCGTCGACGCCTGCGGAAAGGCGGCAATTGCATAGGGGCTGCCGAGCGCCGCCACGATCGTCGGCACTTCGAGATCGGCAAGCATTGCGGCGTACTGTGCCTGACGTCGCGGCAACGCGATGCGCCCGGTGCTCGAGCGTATGCGCACGCGCACGGCAAGGACCAGCACCCTCCCCTTCGACGCCGCGGTGACGATCTCGGCGGCCTCATCCCCACGCGTACGACCATCTATCGACCGCGATGTCACGGCGGCGAGAGGAACGCGCAAGGCGCTCACCAGTGCCGAGGTCGGAGCCGGCTCGTCGTTGTCCGAGACCCCTACTACGACGACGCTGTTCCATTCACGGGCATCCAACGGCAACAGCCCGCTCCGATCACGCAGCACCGTCACCGCACTGTCCGATACTTCCTGTGAGCGGGCCAGGTCGGAGGCCGGAGCGAAGTTCTCGGCCAGGGCTGTCAGCGGCGACTCGACGACCCCTTCGCGGAGGCCGAGTCGCGCTTTGGCGCGCAGCACGCCGCGCACGGCAGCGTCAAGCCGGTCGCGACCAAGATCACCACGCTCTATAGCACGGACGACCGCCCCGTGAACGGCACGCGGACTGGGTGGCAAGAGGACCATGTCGGCTCCGGCTGCCAACGCCTCGACGGCGGCCTGCCCGCTCCACCAGCGCCGTGAGATACCCCCCATCTCCATGGCGTCGGTAACTACGAGGCCACGAAAATCGAGCTGTGTACGGAGGAGATCTGTGAGCACCGCGTACGACAGGGTCGCCGGCAGGCCGCTATCGGCCGTCAGTGCGGGGACTGCTATGTGCGCCGTCATGATGCTCGCCACACCGGCCTCGATCGCCGACCGGAAGGGAGCCAGCTCCACGGCTTGCAGTCGACGGTTGTCGTGATCGAGCACCGGCAGGGAGATGTGTGAGTCGACCGCCGTGTCACCGTGGCCGGGAAAGTGCTTGGCAGTCGCCAGGACTCCGCCTTGCTGAGCGCCCCGTACGAACGCCGCCACCATGTTGCCGACGTGATCGGGATCCTCACCAAACGCGCGGACGTTGATCACTGGGTTACGCGGATTGACGTTGACGTCGGCGACTGGAGCGAAGATCCAATGCACTCCCAGAGCACGGGCGTCGCGAGCTGTTGCGCGTCCCATCCACTCGGCCGCAGCCGGATCATACGTAGCACCGACAGCCATCGCGGTGGGGAAAGGAATGGCACCGTCTATACGGAAATCCGCGCCCCACTCGAAATCGGCTGCCACCACGAGCGGCAGGTTGCCGGCGGCAGCAGAGGCCACCTGGAGGTCGTGCAGCAAGGCCGCGGCTTCGTACGCCTGCGACCGGAAGAGGATCACGCCACCCAGCGCAAGCTCCTGCACCATCGACACCAGCTCTCGCCGCGCCTGGGCGTCGGCGGGATAGTATTCGCCGAATGTCCGTACCATGAGCACCTGACCGACGCGCTGCTCGAGGCTCATGCGCGCGAGCGTGTCGTCGATCTCGGCCTCGATGGCAGGCGAGAGCGGCGCGCGGGGGTCGATGGACGGTGGCGGTGTAGGCTGAGCCGGCTCCACCACCACGGTGGTGGTGCCTGCGGGCGCAGTGCCACCCGCACTCCCCAGCAGTATCAGTACAAAGGCCAGGCCGCCTGCGAGGCCGTGTACGAGTGAGCTAAGATGCGCATCCTGGAGCCGAATCATGGATTCCTGCGACATGGCGAGCAACGGTGACATGAGTGTACGGCCCGCCACGGGCAGCGACAATGCCAACCGCAGCGCACGGACGTTGCTGGGGGCCGTCGCAGTCGCAGCTCTGGCCACCTCCAGCCCCGTCCCCTCGGCAGCGATCGCATCGATCCAGATACGACCCGGAATCGACGTTTGGCAGGCTGCGGGGTTCCACCCGTTGGCAGGAATGCGCGTTGGGCTGATCACCAACGACACCGGCCGCAGCGCCGGCAACACCCTGACGGTGACGATTCTGGCTAGTTCCCCGGCAATCGAACTGGCCGCAATCTTCAGTCCTGAGCACGGGTTTGCCGCGTCGCTTGACGGTAACGTCGCCGATTCCTTCGACTCGGCCACCGGTCTGCCAATCTACAGCCTCTACGGAGACACGCGGCGCCCGACGGCCGACATGTTGGATGGCCTGGACGGGTTGGTCTTCGATATTCAAGACGTCGGCACGCGTTTTTACACCTACGCAACGACGCTCGCCTACTGCATGGAGGAGGCGGCGCGGGCCGGCATTCCCGTTGTCGTCCTCGATCGACCGAATCCGATCGGCGGCGTCGGAATCAGCGGGCCCGTGCTGGACGAGTCGCTGCTAACGTTTGTCGGGTACGCGCCGGTACCGACACGACACGGGATGACGATCGGGGAGCTCGCCCGCTACTTCAACGACGAGCGCGACATTGGCGCCAAATTGACGGTAATCCGCGCCGAGGGATGGCGCCGTGACATGTGGTATGACGAGACCGGCTTATCGTGGCGCAATCCATCACCCAACATTCGTAACCTCACCGAAGCGCTGCTGTATCCGGCGATCGGCCCGCTCGAGTGGACCAACATCTCTGTGGGCCGAGGGACGGATGCCCCGTTCGAGTGGTTTGGTGCCCCCTGGATCAATGCTCGCGAGCTTGGCGCGACGCTCAATGCCGCGGCACTCCCCGGGATCCGCTTCGCCCCCCGACATCTGACTCCGACGAGCTCCGTCCACGCCGGCGAGGAATGCGCCGGTGTGGAGCTGATCGTGACCGACCGCGACACGTTCGATGCCGGCTTAACCGCGGCAACGCTCGCCACCACGCTCGAGCGCCTTCACGCGGCAGCCTGGGACCGAAGTCGACTCCCCACCCTATGGGGCGATCCGGCGATCGTCGAACAACTCGGATCCGGCATGGACGCCCACGCTGTGACCGCCAGTTGGTCGGCGGCACTGCGGGAATTTCGACGGATACGGGAGCGCTACCTGCTCTACGATTGATCGCTCACGTCGCCGGGGTAGCCTGACCATCGGGATGGCTCGGCCAGATTGTCCAGACGCCATGCGCCACGGCGATTACCCGATCGCGCGCGTCGATCACTTCGCCCTCGGCCAACGCCACCCGGCGCCCCCGGCGCGCCAAGCGGCCACGGGCCCTGAGCGGACTGTGCCGCGCCGGATCTCGGAACTGCACCGAGAGCTCGAGCGTACCGCACCATTCCGATTCACCGAGCGATGACACGACGGCTGCGCCCAGGGCGGTGTCGAGCAGCCCACACACGACGCCACCATGCGCCACACCTCGACGATTGCAGTGCGCTGGCACCAGCTCCAGCTCAACCTCCGACTTGCCGTCGCCAGCGTACTTCACGTCGACTCCCAGGAGAGCGTCAAATGGCGTCGACTTGCGCCGCATCGATTCATCCGTAGTCATCAGCTGCGACTCCGATCAAGCGGTACAGGTCAAGGAAACGGCTTCCGGAGGCTCTATCTCCCTATGCTAGTATGAGCACTCCGCGCGCATTGCTCGCCGCCCGCCGGCCTTCGCAAACGTCATCCGGAGCCGTTTCTTGCCCTGGCCTCCTCCTCTGTCCGCGCGCTGGACCGCGATGGCGCTTTTCTTGTTCGCCCTCGCCCTCCACCTGTTTCTGGCGATGGGTGGAACCCTGGCTGGCATCGATTTCAAGCTCCTGATCGTCGTAGACGAGATCGGCGCCATCCTCGTCGCCCCGGTGCTGTTCGCGATGCTGCTCGGACTCGACCTCCGCGAGGCCTTCCTGCTGCGCTCGGCGCACTGGATCCACTACGTGGTCGCCGGCGCCACGGCGATTCCGCTGCAAATGTTCGGCGGAGCGATGCAAGAGCTGGTTCTTGATTCGATACCCGGCGGTGATGAGTGGCGGGAGTTACTCGAGCGAGCGCTGGAGCCCCTGTTGCATACCGAGACCACCGGCGAGCTGATCCTGTTGCTGTTCGGCGGCGTGCTGTTGGCGGCAGTCTGCGAGGAGGTCTTGTTCCGTGGTCTTATGCTGCAGCTGCTCGCTCGCGGCCGCAGCTGGGGTGTTCCGATCTTCATCACCGGCTTACTGTTCGCGCTTTTTCACCTCGACATAATCGGCCTGCTGCCGCGCACGTTGTTGGGCGTCTACTTCGGTATTCTTGTGTGGCGATCGGGTTCGGTATTCCCGGCCATGGTCGCGCACGGCGCCAACAACTTGCTGGCCTTCGCTGCCATCCCTCTACTCGAGACAGCCGATGGCCAGGCCCCAGAGTTCGGCGACGCGCGGCTGCTGGCGCTGTTGTCTGGCGCCGCTTTCCTCGCGGTGCTGATTGCCTATGTCCGACTGACACCGTTGGCTAACTCCGGCGAGTCGGTGCCCGACCCGCTGCCGCAGTCGGCCGCCATCGATCAGACCGATGAGCGGCCACTCGACCCTTCTTGATCGTCGTGCCTCGTTCCGAAGGCCTGCGGCTGGCGCCCCGCTAGCGCAATAGCCGAGACCACGGGCAGCGTGCTTCCCCCGGACAGTAGTCGCCACACGGATCAGCGTGGATGGTCACGTCGGTGCGCGGAATAGCCAACTCGAGCTCCTGCTCGACGTGATCGACGATGTGGTGAGATGTTTCGAAGCTGATCGCCTTACACAGCACGACATGCAGGCTGATGATCTTCTGGCTTCCGGCGCGCCGCGTGCGCAGCCCGTGATACGCGAGCACCTCGCCGCGATGCTCATCCAGGACTCGGACGATTTCCTCCTGAACATCCTCCGGCAGCTCACGATCCAGGAGGTCCTGCGCGGTATCGATGGTCAACGCCCGCACCTGCCAGAGCACGAAGGCGGCGATCAGAATCGATACGAACGGGTCGAAGTACACGACCCCGGTGGTCGCTTGCAGGACGAGGGCGAGGATCACGCCAGCGTGACTGGTGAAGTCCATCGAGTAGTGCAGCTGCTCGGTCGCTATGATCGGCGATTCACTCTCGGCCCCGCGCGATCGTATGAGCCGCGACAACCCCAGAGCAACCAGCGCCGAGACCAGCATCACGACAACGCCACCGATGGTGCCGACAACGGGCTCGGGTGACCTCAAACGCTCAATGCCCTGAAAGCCGATCAACACGGCGGCACCCGCCAGTATCAACGCCTGTATCCCGCCCATGAGGCTCTCGACCTTGCCGTGGCCGAAGGGGTGCTCGGAGTCCGGTGGCTTTTCCGCCTTCTTGGCAGAGAACCAATTGAGCCCGGAGAGTCCCATGTCCAGCATCGAATCCAGCCCGGAAGCCAGGATTGCCAGGCTGTTGGTCCACCAAGCCGCGCCGAGCTTGAGCAGCACCAGGCCAAGCGCAGCAGCGACTGATAGCCGGAAAATCGACGTCTTTATGGCAAGCTCCCGCGCCCGATGAGCTTCCATCACGCGAAGCGCTCGATCGTGCTCCGGAGCGCGGAAGCGCTCGCGCGGCCCAGGCTCGGGGTCCGACGGCGGGTGGTTCCGATCGCGGGTCATGGCCGGCACTCGGCGCGCCACAGCTCGATATGGCGGCAGGTTGGCTCCCGCAGGTCACACGACACTGTGTAGTGGTTCCCCTCGATTCAAGTTTGTTCCGACATCGCCGGCGCAGTCTCGGGGGTCGCGCAACGTGAGTCAAGCACCAGGGCGTGTCGGACGTGAAACGCGCGCACCCGTCGCGCGTGCGAGACTGTGCGACAAGGTCGGAAGAAAGTGTCGAGACCGCGGCTGGGAACCCGGAAACCACGAGTGGATCATGCTACGACGCAGTTTGCTCATGCTGGCGATGTGGAGTCTCGCAGCGCCCGCGTTCGCTCAAGACACACACTCGGCGCCAATTCCTACGCCCACCGAGTCGAGCTCCTCATCGAGGCCCATACAGGCCCCGCGACAGGGACGTACCCGCTGGGCAGTGGCTGGCAGCCACGGGATCGCGGCGGAGATCAACAACTCGATAGTGATCGACATGAGCTCGATTTGGGTGAGATGGTCGCAGGTGCTGGGAGGCCGAGAGGCCCTTGCTGGCACCAAGAAGTTCTTGGGGGGGCAACCCGCAGTCGGCATCGAGCTATCACCATTCACCTACTTCGATCAATCGCCGCGTACCTGGGGCGGAGCCTGGCATCTGGTATACGAACATCGCCTGAGCCCGACCGAGAAGGTTCGGCCGGTCATCCGAGCCGGCACAGGATTGCTGTTCGCGTCGAGCAACGTCCCGCCAGGCGAGACCCGATTCAACTACACCCTCTTCGTTGGCGCCGGATTGGAGATCGCTGTCTCCAAGAGCCGAGCAATCCAAATCGACTACCGACTGCATCATGTTTCCAACGCCAACACCGGAGGCAGGAACCCGGGTATCAACGCCCATACCATCGTCCTGGGGCTGGCCTGGGGCTTCTAGTCTTCGCGGTCGGTAGATTCGGCCACCACAGGCCGGCCATCCGAATCCGACGCCGTCTGGGCACGAGCGGCCTCGAGCGCCTCACGACCCGTATAGCGGGGCCTCATTCCTAGATGGGTCTTGAGTCGCGTGTTGTCGAGGATCGGAAGCCCCGACGACCAACGCAGCTGACGTGCCGGCGACGGCCCCTGCCGCAGCAACCAGGTCAGACAAGCCAGGCCCCAGGCAAGCCGGACGGGAAGCACTACACTGGGTCGCGAGACCGCTCGGCACACTTCTGACAGCCGCATCAGACCGTCGGCGGCCACGTTGTAGGTGCCGCCGTGTCCCTCCTGAACGGCCCGCCAGAGAATCTCGGCGGCATCGTCCTCGTGGAGGAATTGCATCATCGGCTCGGGCCGTAATCGTGGCACGACTGGTGTACGCAGCAGCTCTTCGACAGCGACAGCGCCGCGGGGCCCGACGGTCGCAGCCACACGGAACAAGTAGACGCTCGTCCGACTGTGCACGCCGGCAAACTCTCGTACGGCGCGATCCACTGTCGTCAGGTCACGGGCCCGCGTGGCCTCATCGAACGTGTCGGTCTCCAACCAAGGGTGCCCGTTCGACGACTGCTGCGGGTATGCTGCGGCACTCCCCCAGTGGATCAGAAGTGGAACGCTGACGCTCGCGGCGGCACGCATCGCGGCATTCGCCAAAGCGAGACGACCTGATCGGCCGATCGGATCAGCGCAGAAGTTGACCAGGCACTTCGGTCGGAGCTCGCGGACCGCCGACGCTACTTCACGGCGATCTCGGCGGATCTGGAAGACAGCCTCACCGGGCCATCCGGGGGGCTCCTCGAGGCCCACCCCGACGGCCTCGAAGCCCGCCCTCTGGATGCGCTCGGCAAGCAGGCCGGCCACCGCATCAAGCGAGCCGAACATCATCACCGGACCGGAGCCGTTACCGGTCTCCGTCGGATTCACTAGCGCTGCCTCTGCTGCCACGGGTGCGGTCTTGCGATCTCGCACGACACTACCCGACGCTCAGCGACACGCCGCCGTCGGCGCCCGCCGCAGCAGAGTCCAACCGGTAGGGTCGTGGTGATCGCAAGGGCTCCTCGGGTTCAAGACAGCTTCAGTCAATGAGTGCCTAATGTGCCTCTGGTCTCGATGAAGTGTAGTGGCTTGCAAGCCGGCTAGTAGACAAGCGCCGGTGCCGCGACACATCCGTCGCAGCGGCAGGAGTTAGGATGGCCTCCTATCTGTTGGCCGATCCGCTCGACTCCACCAAACGCACCCGCCGATGCCCGAGATCATCATCTACACCAAGTCGTTCTGCTCATACTGCAATTGGGCGAAGAACCTGCTCGCCGCAAAGAACGTGGAGTGGGAAGAGATCAACGTCTCGACTGACCCGGAGCGGTTCTCGGAGATGATCGAGCGGTCCAGCGGCCGATATACGGCACCACAGGTATTCATCGACGATCTACACATCGGCGGTTTCGACGAGCTTGCTGCGCTCGAGACGCGCGGCGAGCTCGATCCGCTGCTGCACCCTCTCGACAACGGGCACGAGGGGGCCGGGGTCGTGGACAACTCGAAGGGAATCCAGGAGGACGACGTGGCCGAAGACCATCGTGCGCTGATCATTGTCGGATCCGGCTGCGCCGGTCTGACTGCGGCCATATACGGTGCGCGCGCCAACCTGGCGCCGCTGGTTATCACTGGTCGTGAGTTCGGCGGACAGCTCTATACGACCACGGATGTCGAGAACTTCCCGGGTTTTCCGGACGGTATTCAAGGACCCGACCTCATCGACCGCATGCGCGCGCAGGCGGAGCGCTTTGGTGCCGAGTTCTTGTTCGGCCACGTCGCCAGCCTGCAGCTCGGTGAGCAACCGTTCAAGGCCACCCTGGAGGACGGTGCCGAGCACACTAGCGACGCGTTGATCATCGCCACCGGCGCGTCACCAAAGGGTCTGGGTGTACCGGGTGAGATGGACCTGCGCGGCTACGGCGTTTCCACCTGCGCTACGTGCGACGCGGCTTTCTTCCGCGATCGGCCCGTCGCGATCGTCGGCGGCGGCGACTCGGCCATGGAAGAGGCGCTGTTCCTGACCAAGTTTGCTTCGTCAGTGACGATCCTCCACCGGCGTGAAGAGCTCAGAGCCAGCCCTATCATGGCCGGTCGCGTTCTGGAGCACGAGAAGATCGACGTCCTTTGGAACACCGAGGTCGAGGAGTTCGTCGGCACATCGGAGACCGGACTGACCCACGTACGCGTGATCAACAATCAAAGCGGCGACCACGCCGACGTACAGGTCGACGGGTGCTTCATCGCCATTGGCCACGACCCCAACACTGACGTGCTGGTCGACTGGCCGATCCGGCTTGACGAACTGGGCTATGTAACCGAGGACACACGGCCACTGCCCCAAACCGCGATCGAAGGCGTATTCGTGGCTGGCGATGTGCACGACCATCACTATAGGCAGGCGATCAGCGCCGCTGGCTACGGCTGCCGCGCCGCGCTCGATGCCGAGAAATGGCTCACCAATCGGCTCATGGGCGCCTGAGGCGCAACCCCTCCAACGAGGGTGGCCGGTCGGCCTAGGGCCCCTCGACCAGAAACGGGTTGGTACGGCGTTCCCGACCCAGCGTCGTCTCCGGACCATGTCCGGGAAGCACCGTGACCGCGTCACCAAGAGGCAGCAACACGGTCCGAATGGACTGCATGAGGGTGTCGTAGCTGCCGCCCGGAAGATCGGTACGGCCTATCGATCCGGCAAACAGGCAATCGCCCGAGACAACGATTCCGAGATCTGCAAACCAGAAGGCGACGTGTCCCGGCGCGTGGCCGGGTACGTGGAGCACATGGGCTCGCAGCTTCCCCAGTGTCATGGTCTCGTCGGTCTCGAGCCAGCGGTCCGGTGCCGGCAACGGTTCTACGTGCAATCCGAACATCGTCGCCTGCTGCTCGACCGCGTCGTACAACGGGCGGTCTAGCGGGTGGAGCGCCAACGGCGCGCCGGTCTCGCGTACCGCTTCGGCCACTCCCGTAACATGGTCGATGTGAGCGTGTGTAAGCCAGATCTGCTCGACTCTGAGCCCTTGTTGGCTGGCGATAGCGAGCAGCTCCGCTATGTGGCCACCCGGATCGATGAGCGCCGCAGCACCGGTGTCGGGGCAGCCGATCAACCACGAGTTCTCGCCGAACGGCGCCACCACCTCGACGTGTCGAAACATACTTGGCTCCCTGGGTTGTCCGCCTAGCTCACTGGCGCGATCGGCAATGTGGGGGCTCGGCCGGCGAGCGCCTCGCGGATGCGCTCAGCCAGAGTCGTGTTCCGAGCTGATGGCGACGCATTGCCGACGGCGCGATCGAGCGTCTCACGGTTGCTGATCAGCACCGCCACCCGTTGCGCCCGGGTAAGTGCCGTGTAGAGCAGATTGCGTTGCAACATGATGTGGTGCTCGGGCATGAGAACGATCACCACAGCGGGATACTCGCTCCCTTGGCTCTTGTGCACCGAGATGGCATACGCCAGCGTCAGGTCGACTGTCGCGGCGCGGTCGTAGCCGATGAGGCGACTATCGAAGTCGACCGTCAACCCCGCCTCGGGATCGACGAGCACTACGTGTCCGATATCGCCGTTGAACACCTCGCGGTCGTAATCATTGCGTAGCTGCATCACTCGATCCCCGACGCGCAGCTCTGGCGTCTCCGACGGTTCTGTCGGCAGACCGGGGTTGAGCACCGACTGCAGCTCGGCGTTGAGCCGAGTCACCCCGCAACGTCCTCGATGCATCGGCGCCAGCACCTGCACGTCATGCATGGGGTCCAGACCGAAGCGCTGTGGAATCCGCTGCGTGACCAGCCGCTGCACGAGCTCACGAGCGCGATCCGGGTCGCGCTCGCTGATCACGTAGAAGTCGGCGTCGGGCTCCTCTGCGGACTCCGGCGCCTCCGGAACCTCGCCAGCGTTCACCCGATGCGCGTTCCGGACGATCAGGCTTGCGCGCGCCTGGCGAAAGATCCGCCGTAGCCGCACTGTGGGTATTCGCTCCGAGGCGATGAGGTCGCGCAGAACCGCGCCTGGACCGACGGGTGGCAGCTGGTCGGCATCGCCAACCATCAACAGTCGAGCGTCGGGTCGTAGTGCCGCAACAAACGCGTCCATGAGCACCAGATCGACCATCGAGAACTCGTCGATCACCGCCAGATCCGCGTCGATGGGATTGTCCGGCCCTCGACCGAATCCTTGCCCGTAGCCGAACTCGAGTAGCCGGTGGATCGTCTTGGCTTCGCGTCCCGTCGCCTGCTCCATTCGCTTTGCAGCGCGGCCGGTCGGCGCAGCAAGCGCCACACGCAGATCAAGCATGGTGGCGCAACGGGCGATCGCATCGACCAGCGTGGTCTTACCCGTGCCAGGGCCGCCGGTGACCACGGCGAGGCGGCGGAGAAGCGCGCTCTCGAGCGCGCCACGCTGCTCTTCTGCCAGGCCGAGCTCGAGTCCCGCCGCAACCTGGCGCACCGCGCCGATCACCCGGTCACTCTCTTCTGGCGGCAGGCTGGCGGCCGACGCGCCGATGACGGCTAGCCGGCGCGCGACGCGCAGCTCGGCGGCATGCAAGCCCGCCGCGTAGACGCGTGGGTCGGTATCGCCGGCCGGCTCCAGCACTACCTCTCGCCGATGCTCCAGGGCATCGACAGCCGCCCCCAGACCTTGTAAATCATCGATCTCGAGCAACCTGGCTGCGGCCGTCTGCAGCTCGGAGCGCAACAAGAAACAATTGCCGCGGCCGGCTGCCGCGAGCAGCGTCTCGGCCAACCCCGCCATCAACCGCGCCGGGGAATCTGCGGCAATGCCCATTCGCATTGCCAGCCCATCGGCGGTGCGAAACCCGATGCCGCGCACCTCGCGGGCCAGCGCATACGGGTCGTTCTTCACCCGGCCTACGGTCTCCTCGCCCCAGGTGCGAACGACCTTCTGGGCGAGCGCCGGGCCGAGCCCGTGCCCCTGCAGGAATACCCGCGCCTGTCGTTGTGCCGTCTTCTGCAACCACCCCGTCTTGATTTGCTCCAGCCTCTTGGCGCCGATGCCGCGTACCGCCAGTAGACGCTCTGGCTCCTCGTCCAAGACTCGCAACGTGTCGGTGCCAAAGCGATCGACGAGCCGCTTGGCGAGCTCGGGGCCGATCCCGGGCACCACGCCAGAGGCGAGAAAGCGCCGGGCACCGCTCTCGCTCTGCGGCTCGGCGGGCTGGCAGACGCGAGCCCGGAATTGCCGGCCGTACCGCCGGTCGGTTTCCCATTCGCCCTCGAGTTCTACGGACTCACCCGGAAAGAGAGGTGCCAGCTGCCCGACTACGGTGATCAACCCACCGTCGTCAGGCTCGAGGTGCGCCACGGTCCAGCCGCTGTCGCGATTCTCGAAGACCACACGGGCAACAGTCCCTCGGAGCCTCCCGTCGAACAGCGACGGCTCCTGCGCTCGCGCCATCGCCCGGTCAGATGTGAAGCGGGCGGCCATCGACCGCCAGGGCAGCTTCCTTGAACGCCTCCGACAGCGTGGGGTGCGCGTGGACGGTCAAGGCAAGGTCCTCGGAATAGCCGCCGTACCCCATTGCCACGACCGCCTCATGAATCAGATGCCCAGCTTCCGGTCCGATGCAGTGAACACCGAGGATCACGTCAGTGTCGGCGTCCGCTATCACCTTGACCCAGCCCTCCATGTCGTCGCGTGCTCTCGCTCGACCGTTGCCACGGAACGGAAAGCGGCCCACCTTGAGTTTGTGACCGCGTAGCTCCGCCTCATCTTCCTTGAGGCCCACCGAGGCGAGCTCTGGATGTGTAAACACCACCGCCGGGATCGCGTCGTACTCCATAGCGGAAGCACCACCGGCGATACACTCCGCGGCTACGACACCCTCGTCCATGGCTACATGCGCCAGCATTGGCGTGGCGACGATGTCGCCGATCGCGTAGACGCCGGGTAGGCCGGTACGCATCCCGTGGTCGACCATGATGAAGCCACGATCGTCCGTTTGAAGACCTATGGCATCGAGTCCGAGCCCTTCTGTGGCAGGCTGCCGACCGATCGAGATCAGCACACGGGTGGCTTCGACAGCCTCCTCGCTATCGTCAACGCTGTAGCGCACCAGCGCAGAATCGTCCGCGACGTCGACCGCGGAGACCTTCGCACCGAGGCGGATATCGAGCCCCTGCTGCTCGAGGAGCTTACGCGCCGCGTCGGCCAACTCGACGTCCATCTCAGGCAGGATGCGATCCATCATCTCCAACACGACCACCTCGGTGCCGAGTCGCGAGTACACGCTCCCGAGCTCCAGGCCAATGTAGCCTGCACCCACGATCACCAGCCGATCGGGCAACGCTTCTAGTTCCAACGCGCCGCGCGACGAGATAACGATGGTGTCGTCGAAGGGCACCCCGGGTAACTGTGCCTCGACAGAACCAGTAGCTACGATGACGTTGTCCGCTCGTACCGTCAGATCGGGCCCATCCGGTGACCGCACGGCCAGCACACCGGGTGCGTCAAAGCGCGCCGTGCCGGTCAGTTGCTCGACTCCGTGTCGCTTGAGCAAGCCGCGGACGCCAGCGGTCAGCGTCTTGACCACCCTGGCCTTGTGCCGCTGCATGCCGGCAAAGTCCACGCTGGCGCCCTCGACCTGGATCCCGAACGCCGAGGCTTTGCGGATCTGACTGAACAAGTGCGAGGCATCGAGCAACGCCTTGGACGGGATACAACCGACATTCAGGCAGGTGCCGCCAACGAACTCCTTCTCGATCACCGCGACCCGCAACCCTAGCTGCGCGGCGCGTATCGCCGCAACGTAGCCGCCGGGGCCGGCGCCGATTACGGCGACCTCTATCTGAACATCGGTGCGCTCGGCTGGGCTCATGATCGGGCTCAGGGCGCCAGCAGCTGTAGCTTCGGATCCTCGAGCAGCGCCACCAGGTCACGGGTGAACTGCGCCGCAGGAGCACCGTCGACGATGCGATGGTCGAGAGAAAGGGACAGGTTCACCATGGAGCGAATCACGATCTCGTCGCCCCGTACCACCGGTCGCTTGCGAATCGCTGGCACCCCCAAAATGGCAACCTCGGGATGGTTGATGATCGGCGTTGCGAGGAGCCCACCGATGCTCCCGGTGCTCGTGATCGTGATCGTTCCGCCCTGCAGATCGTCCGCGGAGCTACGTCCGGCACGCGCGTCCGCAGAGAGGCGCTCGATCTCTCGTGCGAGCTCGAAGATACTCAACCGGTCGGCATTCTTCACCACCGGTACCAACAGCCCACGCTCCGTGTCCGTAGCAATTCCGACGTTGTAGTAATGCTTGAGGACAATCTCGCCACTCTCCTCGTCGAGCGACGAATTGAGAATCGGATGGCGGCGGCAGGCTTCGATCAGCGCCTTGATCAAGAACGGCAGGTAAGTAACCCGCAGACCCTCGGCGGAGGCCATTTCCTTGGCCTCTTGGCGCAGCGCCACGACCTCGGTCATGTCGCATTCTTCAACGTAGGTGTAGTGCGGGATCAGGCGCTTGGCCTCGGAAAGGCGCTCGGCAATGCGCCGCCGAAGCCCGCGCAGTGGAACGCGCTCTTCAAGCGGGGCGCCGGAATCGGAAGGCAGCCGCTCACCGTTGCCAGCGAATGGTGTCCGCGCGTCTCCCGCCTCGGTGATCGAGCCCGGCTCGTCGGTCGCAGCAGGCAAGACCGGCGAGTGTTCCGGGAGGACGGCGCCGCGATCAGCACCTTCCAGAAGATCCGCTTTGGTAACCCGTCCGCCCTTGCCGGTCCCTTGCACACCGTGCAGATCGATGCCGAGCTCGCGCGCCAGTCGTCGGGTGGCGGGGGTCGACGGCACGGCGCCGACCGCAGCCAAGGGAACCTCCCAGACCGCGGGCCCATCGCCTTCTGCGTCGAGCTCGGCGCGCGCCATCGCCCGCGCCGCGGCCACCGGATCCTCTTCGATTTCCTGCGCTTCGATCCGTGTTGTCGAGTCGACGTGGTCGTCGGGCTGGGTCGTATCGTGCGCTTCCCGATCTTCGCTCACTTCGCGGCTAGCGTCGTCCTCGCCATTGCCGATCAGCAAGATCACCGCGCCGACGTCAACGACCTCGCCCTCCTTGGCGCGTAGCTCGAGAATGGTTCCCGGGAACGGCGACGGAATCTCGACTGTCGCCTTGTCGGTCATGACCTCGACGAGCGGCGTGTCCTCGTCGACGACCTCGCCCTCCGAGACGAGCCACTTGATGATCTCACCCTCGGCCGTCCCCTCGCCGATCTCCGGCAGCTTGATCTCGCTCGCCATGGGCCTCAGAAGTTTGCTACTCGCTCGATGGCGGCGACGACCCGTCGTACGCTCGGCAAGTAATCGTCCTCGTGGAAGTATGGAACCGGTAGGTCAAAGCCGGCGACTCGCTCGATGGGGGCCTCCAAATGCAACAGGGCACGCTCGGAGAGCGTCGCGGAGAGCTCGGCACCATACCCGCAGTAGGTTGGCGACTCAGCCACGATCACGGCACGGCCGGTCTTGGCGATCGAGCCGAGGACGGTGGCTATGTCGAGCGGTAGTAGCGTGCGCAAGTCCACGACGTCGATCTGAATGCCGAGCTCATCGGCGGCCTCGGCCGCCTGCAAGGCGATCGGCACCGTCGAACCGTAGGCGAACACCGAAACATCCGAGCCCTGCCGCCGAACGCGCGCCTCGCCGAACGGCACGAGATGGTCGTCGTCGACGCTGGCTCGAGAATCCCGATAGAGCCGCTTGGGCTCCAGCAGCACGACAGGATCGTCTCCGCGCAGCGCCGAGCGCAGCATGCCGGCGGCGTCCGCCGCATCCGACGGCGCCCCCACGACGAGGCCCGGCGTATGGCAGAAGTAAGCCTCCGGGCTCTGGGACTGGTACATGCCTCCGCCGACGCCCCCACCGTAGGGAAGGCGAAGGACCAGGGGACACGAGTACTGGCCGCCAGAGCGATATCGCACCTTGGCCATCTCCGACACGATGTGCTCGAAACCGGGCCAGACGAAATCGGCGAACTGAATCTCCGTTACGGGACGGAGCCCGTAAAGAGCCATGCCGACGGCGCTGCCAATCACACCACCTTCGGCCACCGGAGCATCGACCACACGCCGGTCACCGAACTCGTCGAGCAACCCCTCACTGGTCCCGAACAGCCCGCCAAGCGAGCCTACCTCCTCCCCTAGTAGCACGATCGCCTCGTCGCGACGCATTTCGGCGCACAGTGTCCGGTTGATCGCTTGCGCCATGTTGAGATCAGGCATCTTCGTCTCGCCAGGCCGTGGCGTGGTCTAGTTTCTTGTGCGGAGCATCAAGAGTCATCGCGCAGGCGACGCAGCTTGCGTGACTGCTCTTGCAGCATCCAGGGCCGCTCCGCCCAGACGTCATCGAACATCGTGTCCACTGGCGGTGGCCCAGCACTCTCCGCTGCGGCTACCGCGGCCGCCACGCGCTCATCGCAGCGACGGCTGAACTCTTCCTCTCGCCCCGCATCCCAGATCCCGCGATGCTCGAGATAGGGTCGCAGTCTGGCCGCCGGCTCAGTAGGCGCCGTACCGACCGGCACAACCGCCTCGATCAGCGTCGGCCCGGCACCATCGAGTGCCGCCTGCCGGCCACTGCGCGCCGCCGTGTACACGGCCAACATGTCGGTGCCGTCGACGCTCAGCGCCCCCACACCGAGCGCCGTAGCTATCGGTGCCAGCGACGCGCGCGCGCAGCGGCATACGAAAACCACGGGTGCTGCATGCCGGGCCGCGGTCGACAGGCCGATGTGGAAACCTGCCTGGTCGGTAGCCGCCGCACCGAACAAAGCGAGAACGGTGTGGGCGTCGCGCCGAAGCTTCATCGCCAGCGCCGTTCCCGCAGCATGTTGAATCTGCGTCGCCAGCGGCCCCGATACCGATACGAAGCGGCCGGCGGGCAGCGTGCCATGGCCGGGCAATTGGCGACCGAGCGCCAGGTCGTCCCGCGACGAGAGCGCTTGCGCGAACAACTGCTCGATGCTCCCTCCGCGCACCAGGAACGCCCCGACATCGCGATACGACGGATACAACCAGTCGCCGTCTTCAAAGGCTCTTGCGGCGCCCGCCGACACCGCCGCGCTTGGCCCCGATGGAACCCAAAAGCCGATTCGACCGGTCTGCTGTAAGCGGACGCACCGCTCGTCGACAATTCGCGTCACCACCAGCGACTCGTAGAGCGCGATCAGGTCGGCATCGGAAAGATCCCCGACGTTGCGCTCGATCGCTTCCACGTCGTCAGCGAGAACGGTCAGCAGCTCGGCCATGCCCCATCCTCCGAGGAGGCGCGCTCTGCGGGCCCTGTGCGAACAGCTGCCGGCGCTCCGACGCGACGCGCCTCGACGAGGCTGGCGACGAAGAACTCGCCAGCGCGATACGAGCTACGAACCAGCGGACCCGACGCCACATACGAGAAGCCGATGCGTTCACCGAACGCGCCTAGCTGAGCAAAGCGCTCCGGCGTCACCCAATCCACCACATCGAGGTGCTTCGCGGTGGGTTGTAGATACTGGCCGAGGGTCAGGAAGTCGACGCCCGCCGAACGAAGGTCCTGCATCGAACGACGCACCTGCGCGTCGCTCTCACCCAGGCCGAGCATCAGCGACGACTTGGTGAACGGCCGGAGCGGATGGCGTTTCGCGAGTTCGAGAACGGCCAGCGACTTGTCGTAGCCGCAGCGCGCATCACGCACCGTGCGCTGCAACGGCTCCACCGTCTCGAGATTGTGTGCGAAGACTTCGAGGCCAGTGTCGCATAACGTCTCGACTGCCTCGCCTTGGCCGTCGAAGTCGCCAGCCAGTGCTTCGATGATCAGCTCCGGTTGCCGCTGCTTCAGGAGCTCGATGCAGTCGGCGACATGGCCGGCGCCACCATCGCCGAGATCGTCTCGATCTACCATGGTCAAGATGACATACTTCAGGCCCAGCAACGCTACCGACTCGGCGAGCTTGGCGGGCTCCTGAACATCCACCCGGCCACCGGGGTTACCGGTGGTCACCGCACAAAAGCGGCAGCCGCGGGTGCAGGTCTCCCCCAGCAACATGAAGGTGGCCGTGCCTCCCGCCCAGCACTCGCCGACGTTCGGGCACCGCGCCTCCTCGCAAACCGTGAACAGACCGCGATCGCGAAGCGTCTTCTTTATAAAGGTGTAGCGCTCTCCGCCAGGCGCGCGAACCCGTAGCCAGGGAGGTTTTGCGCGGCGCACCGAAGGTCCCGGAGCGCAACCCTCAGGTTCGCCTTGAAGCACGGGAAGGTCCGCCATGGTGGCAATTATCCCACATCCCATCAGGATCCGGCGGCGCAGGTTCACCACTCCCAACGCCATCCCGAGGGCAGCCGCGACGACGAGCCAGAGGATCTCGAGAGCCCATCCCGTTGGCACCGCGCCGACGCTCAATGGGCGGATCAGGTGAACAGCGTGGGTCAACGGGCTCAGCTGCGCCACAGCCCGCAGAGAGGCGGGCATGCGATCGAGCGGAAAGAACACTCCGGAGAGGAAAAATACCGGCATGATAAAGAGTGCGTAGAAGTGGTTGAGCACGTCGAGGGCCCGCACACGCGTCGCCACAGACAGCGCGATACCCCCGAAGAACAACCCCTGCAGAAACACCACCGCCAGCGCTGCAACTAGCCACACTCCTGGCTCAAGCAGGCGGAACGCAACACCGATCACCATCGTGGCCATCGCCGAGATGATCCCCTTGGTGGCGGCCCAAAGAACCTCCCCCGCTGCCAAATCGGAAACCGAGAGGGGTGTGGCCAATATGGCGTCGAAGGTTCCTTGAACTCTCATGCGCAGAAACGAGCCGTAGCTGGTTTCGAAGCAGGCGGCGGACATTGCCGCTCCGGCGACCACACCGATCACCACGAAGCTGATGTATGGCACACCGTCTATCGGGGGCATGTACGACCCCACGCCGAACCCCACCACGGCAACGTAGAACAACGGGTCGGCCAGATGGCCCAGGAGGTTGCCTGCCCAGACGCGTCGGTAGGTGGTGGCGTTTCGCTGCCAGACGCGCCACGCGCGCCAGGAGGGAACCAGGTCGCTCATTCGCGCAACCCGCGACCGGTCAGCCTCAGGAAAAGGTCCTCCAGAGTGGCGCTTCGCTGCAGCAATCGCTCGTGGGGGATGGCGTGCAACGCCGACCAGTCGACTTCGGTGCGTGGGTAGAGGTAGATCGTGTCGCCAACCTGCTCCCGATGGGTAACGCCGACCACCGCGAGGCGCGCATCGAGCTCGGTGTGCTCGGCCGGCAGCGTTCTGATCTCGATGCACTGATCGCCGACGTGCTCTCGCACGAGTTCTCCCGGCTCGCCCTCGGCAAGCAACTTGCCAGCATCGATCACCGCGATGCGATCGCACAGCTGCGCCGCTTCTTCCATATAGTGCGTCGTCAACAGCATCGTCACACCTGCGGCACGTAGGCTGCGCAAGCGACTCCACACCCAGTGACGTGCTTGAGGATCGAGACCAGTGGTGGGCTCATCGAGCAACATCAGCTCGGGGGAATTGATCATCGCGCGAGCCAGCACGAGGCTCCGTTTCAGGCCGCCCGATAGCGTCGAGACCAGCGAATCGGCGCGGTCGCTCAGCTGGACGAACTCCAGCAACTCGTCCGCCCGGCGAGACGCATCCCCGCGGCCAACATCGAAGTAGCGCGCGTACACCAGCAGATTGCTACGAACCGTGATGTCGGGGTCGAGACTGTTTTCCTGCGGCACAACTCCGAGCCGAGCCTTGATCTGCCGAGGAGCGCTACGCACGTCGTGCCCGAGCACGGTGAGTGCCCCCGACGATGGCGGCGAGACGCACTGGACCATGCGCACGGTGCTGGTCTTGCCAGCGCCGTTGACTCCCAGAAACCCGAAGCACTCGGCGCGTCGAACAACGAAGTCTATTCCGGCAACCGCCTCGAGGTCGCCGAATCGTTTGACAAGCCCTTGTGCAACGATGGCGTCGGCGCTCATTCCCTACCCTGCCCGGAAGCGTTCGATCCGACCGACGGCCGACGCGTGCGACAATACGTGCCGATCGGGAGAGGAATCAGCATGAAACCATACCTGGACCTGATGCGCACGGTCCTGGAGTCGGGGGCACCCACCAGCGATCGTACCGGCACCGGCACACGCAGCATCTTCGGTCCTCAGATGCGGTTCGACCTGAGCGACGGGTTCCCGCTGATAACCACCAAGCGAGTCCACATGAAGTCCATCATCCATGAGCTGTTGTGGTTCTTGCGCGGCGAGTCGAACGTCCGCTACCTGCAGGATCACGGTGTCAGCATCTGGGACGAGTGGGCAGATGGGCGCGGCGAGCTCGGCCCGGTGTACGGCGTGCAATGGCGCTCGTGGCCCACGGCCGGCGGCGGCAGCATCGACCAGATCGCCTGGGTGGTGAACGAGATCCGCACCAACCCGACGTCACGAAGGCTCTTGGTATCGGCATGGAACGTGGGCGAGATCGACAGCATGGCCCTGCCTCCGTGCCACACCTTGTTCCAGTTCTACGTGCGCCACGACTCGCTGTCGTGTCAGCTCTATCAACGCAGCGCCGATATCTTCCTTGGTCTGCCCTTCAACATCGCCTCGTACGCGTTGCTAACGCACATGGTGGCGCAGGTTACCGGGCTGAGACCCGGACACCTGGTGCTCACGCTCGGAGACGCCCACCTGTACGCCAACCACGTCGAACAGGCACGCCACCAGTTGAGCCGCGCCCCACGCCGGCTGCCAACGATGCGCTTGGCCACCGCCGCCGCCGACATCGACGCCTTCCGGTTCGAGGACTTCGAGCTACTGGACTACGATCCACATCCCCACATCAAGGCGTCGGTAGCGGTGTGACGTTGGCCGCGGACACATCGACGCAGGACGCTCCCCCGCGACTGAGCCTGATCGTCGCAGTGGCCGACGACGGTGTCATCGGGCGCGACGGCCACCTCCCGTGGCACCTGCCCGACGATCTGCGGCGCTTCAAGGCGATCACGCTCGGCTACACCCTGGTCATGGGGCGCCTGACCTACGAATCTATTGGCAGGCCGCTGCCCAGCCGACGCAATATCGTGCTGAGCCGAGACCCCCACTATCGCGTCGACGGCGCCGAAGTCGCCGGCTCGCTCGACGACGCCCTTACGGCCGTGCCCGACGACGAGGCCGTCTTCGTCATCGGCGGCGCGGCCGTGTTCGCCGAGGCGCTACCGATCGCCGACCGGATCTATCTCACCCGCGTTCACGCCACAATCACCGGCGACGTGCTGTTCCCACCCCTGGACACGAGACGCTGGCACGTGGTTTCGGAGGAGCGCCACGCGGCGGACACGGACCACCGGTGGGCCTTCAGCTTTCGCGTGTTGGAGCCTACGCGACAGCAGTCTGAGTAGACCGGCTCCCGCAGCGCGGCGGGAGCACTCAATCGCGATTCAGGGGCTCGTTCACACGCCGGGCCGGCCGTGTGTTGTACTCCGACTGCCAGGCTCGGTGAGGCGGTGTATCCGGAAAGCTCTCGTCAAGACCATACGGGTAGCCGCTCATGGCGTGGAAGGGCAACGGCTCTACACGATCACCATGCAGTGTGTTGGGATCGCCGTCCTTGACCCAGCCGTTCAGATACAAAAGCCAATCGCGCCGCCAACCATCGCGGACCGCGGGCAGGGTGTGTGGGAAACGCAGTACCACCTCATCGCCGGCCGCAATGATGACGTAGCGGTCGTCCGCTTCCTGCACTAGGTCACTCACGGCCCCGTATCGCGTATAGCCTCCCCGATGCTGATCCCAGTTCGAACTGGGACTGACCGTGGCGTAATCGAAGGTCTCGTAACCATCCGCAGTCCGACGTAGCGCCGAGAACCCGCGCCAGCGAATCTCGGCACCGGCCGGCTCCAGCACGTGCACGCTCACCTCCGGCGTAGCCCCCGTCGCAGCATCGCGCACCGCCAGATCGCCACCGTGAGGCACCTCCCACTGACCCTTCCAGTTTCCGTCCGGGAGCAAGCCCTGTGGATGGCGTCCACCAACGGTGTAGAACGCCGCATCCCAATACAGTCGCATCGTGGTAGTGACCCGTACGCGCGGATCGTCGGGGTCGATCACGCCTGATACGTCAACGCTGATGGTGGAGTTCTTAGCGTTGGGCAACCCGATGTCCTCGATCGCCGTACGCCACCCTCCACGCCCGTCGGGAACCTCGAGCCCTACCGGGGCGAACGCCACGCGCGGGTCCTCGTCTACCACCAGGTTGACGCTGGCCGTCGCCCAGTACACCCATCCGGTGAGGTAGAGCCGTACCGGGCCGCCGGCCCCAGCCTCGGGAAGCGACAGCTCGAGAGCGTGCGGAGTAGCGAGCCCCTCGTACAAGCCTGGCTCGAACGGCACCGGCCAGACGCCGTCGACCGTGGCAACTGCGGCGCTCCAATCACGACCGTCCTGATCGATAGCACCTACCGCGCGTGGCTCGTCAACAACGAACAAGCGCAACTCGGGGTGTGGCGGCGGAACGAACTTCTCGTCCGGAATCACCTGCGTCCGCACCGGGTGGTCCACGGCGAGCAACCGCACCGCATCCAGGTACCCGGACTCGCGCAGCTCTTCGCTGAGTCGTAACTCCAGCACGCCATCGCGAGGCTGCAGGGCCTCGCCGGGCACCGGTACATATTCGTCGAAGTCGGCCGGGTGGATCACACCTGCGGCAAGCGACATCCCCAGGGGAGCCACTCCGAGCACCTCGTTGATGAAGCGCCACTCACTCCCGTCCCACGTATACAGCAGCGGACACGACCCCTCGAGACGCTCTACTTCGGTAACCGGGCCGAGCGTCGCCCGCGACGCCACGTCGGTCTCGTTCTGCAGAATGCCATTTGGCCAGGTAATCCTCACGACCTCGGCCTCGTCGAGGCTCCCGAGTCCGACGTGCACCGTGTCACGTCGCATACGGCGACGCTGGTAGAGCCCCCCACTCTTGACCTCGACCGAGGCGCCGACACCGTGGGTATTGTTCTTGATGCCCTGCAATCGCACCGCCAACCAGGCTCCCAGCGGCTCCGGCTGCTCGTACCAGACCGCCGTGCTTCCGGTACCCACGAGGATATCGACGCTACCGTCGCCGTTGCCATCGAACGCATCAACGAGGTCCACATCGGGATCGTCGATCACCGGTCCAGCCACGAATCGCCAGTCACCAACGTTGAGCAGCGTGCGCACTGCCTCGTTGGTCTGGACCACGAGATCGAGCCAACCGTCGTTGTCCAGATCGCCGGCCACGATGCGCCGTACCGGCGTGCGCAGGTCGATCTGACGATCGCGGAAAGTACCGTCACCATCGTTGCGCAGCCCACGGAGCCCATCAGCACCCCCGAGAACCAAATCAACGGCACCGTCGTTGTCGAGATCCGCGGCAACCGCGTCGGCCGTGGCAGCGTCCCCGCTAGCGCCCACGGCTGCGGCGATCTCCTCGAAACGCCCTCCCCGTACGTTGGTGTAGAGCGCGGATGGCGCACGGTCGCCAACAACGTAGATGTCGATATCGTTGTCGTCGTCGAAGTCAGCCCACGTCACACCGACGGCTGGCGGCTGCGCGCCGAGCCCCGCAGCGTCGGTGGCATCCGTGAACTCATCGCCCCCGAGATTGAGCACCAAGCGCAGGCCGGGGCCGCCGCCGGTGGCGGCAATCAGTACATCGAGATCACCATCGTGGTCGGCATCGACCCAGGTTACGTCAGTGGCGTCCGGCGTGGCGGGAAGCCCCACTGCGTCGACGAGCGCGAATCGTGGCGGCGACGCGGCGCCCGCGAGGTTGCGAAACAACCGACCGGCTGACGCAGTCGCGACATACACGTCGATGCTTCCATCCCGATCGGCGTCGCCGAGAGCCACCGGGCCTGCCGCCGCGTCGAGAGCCACCACGCCGCTGTCGTCATCGTTCCCGGACGCCCCGACCTGGAGCAGCTCAACGCGACCCGCACCTAGCTCGGCGGCGACAAGCCGCCCCTCGAACATGGCCGGCAACGGTACTTCTCGCCGTGTGAAGGTCAGCCTCGCCGCCGACTCAGGGACCGGCCGCGTAAAGTTGACCCGCGGGACCTCGACACGCTTGTAGCGACCCGCCTCCAGCGCCGTCGGGGCGCGCTGCGCCTGCGAGAGCTGGCGCTGATGCACCCGGTACCGCTCGAGCAATGGCGCCGCCGCCTCACGGTCGCCGCCGCGCATCAGAAGAAAGGCCGAACGATAGGTCGCTGAAACGAAATGCTGCAAGCCAATGTCGAATCCCATCGATATGACCGAGCCGTAGTGTCGCTGCGCTGCCTCCACGTCTCGCAACGTCTCGTAGCTTGACGCAAGGTTGTAGAGAATCGCGGGATCGGCTGGGTCGAGCTCGGCAGCCCGCGCCAGCGCCGCCTGCGCTTCCGATGTCTGGCCGCGCTTGGCGTGCAACAAGCCACGCAAGTAGGAGGGCCCGGCATGTCGAGGGTCGAGGCGTCCGGCAGCATCGAGAGCAGCGAACACGGCGTCGTCATCGTCGGGATTAGCGACGGTCTCGTAGAGTGCCAGCGCTACGTTGATCCAGTCTGGGGCTGTCGCACCGGGCTGCTCCACGACGCTGTAGAACGCCGCCGCAGCGGCCACGTGCTGCTTCTCCTCGTAGAGCGCCTGGCCGCGATTTCGCAACGCTTGCTGGTCGACCTCCTGCGGTATCCCCGGACCGACAAGGAGGACGCACACCATGGTGACGGCCCAGATCACGACGGAACCGGGCGAGCGGCTGCGTCCACCTCGCCAGCCGAACGGCAGACGTTCAAGCAACAACGCTTTCCTCCATCGATCGATCAAGGTTGGAGGGAATGAGCACACAGTCTATTGTCCCGCGCGGGACACCGGTGTGTCGCGGGTGCACGAAACTGTGGGCCCACCCGACCACCAAGCACGCCTGAAGCCTTCGCTGTATTCCTCTCATCGGGTCATCGGGGTTATAAATAGGTACGTTCACAAGTGGGGGGAGCCATGCGGCGAAACATACTCGTCTTTTTGTTCGGCTTCTTGGCCGGGGTCACGGTGATCCATTTCCTGGAGGGCCCGCTGGATCTGGGGCTCCTCCGCGAGGAGGCGTCGGAGGCGCTTGACGAAGCCGGTCGCGGCGCCCGTGACCTACGCCTGACGACCGCCGTGCGCACGGCCCTGGCGCTGCACAAGAACTTCAGCCTCTTCGACATCGACGTCGAAGCTGATGCGGAAGAAGGTGTGGTCACCTTACAGGGGGAGGTCGGCAGCGCCGATGAGCGTTCTCTGGCCGAGCTCATCACCCGCGGCGTGGACGGGGTCGATATCGTCGTCAACCGTCTGGAAGTACATCGCGCCCCGGAGCCGACGCAAGGCTAGCGTCCCTCAGAGGGCGCACGCTCTCAGACCGGCTCGCGGGCAATGCGAAAGGCCAACGGGGGCTAGCCGCCGGCCTTGCTAGATCCATCCCCACGGGCACATGCGCCTCAGACCAGGCGCCAGCGCGGCCAGCCCGCTGGCGGACTACTCCTCGTAGGGAACGTCAGAGAGCACGTAGTTGAGCGGCGTGTACTCGGTCCACTTGCCGGGTACTTCCTCATCCATGAAGATGGCGTCAACCGGGCAGACGGGCTCGCAGGCCCCACAATCGATGCACTCCTCAGGGTGGATGTAGAGTATTTGTTCCTTGCCCTCGGGTGCCTTGACACCGTGCACGCTCATGCCGTCGTCGTCGATCTCGTAGATGCAATCGACCGGACATACTTCGACACAGGCTCGATCGCGAACATTCAAGCACGGTTCAGCGATGATGTAGGTCATCCTGACATCTCTCCTACTGTGACCCGCTCCCCAGTGTGACCTGACCCGTGGTTGGGCCAGACTTACTTTCTCGGCGTCATAGCGGGCCCTGATGCGCCCGCGCGGCCACAGTAACACAAGCTATTCGGGCCGGCAAAACGCCTCTTCAACGCCTCGATCCGGCGGGAAACGCAAAAAAACTTCATGCTGTTTTGCACACCCGGATCGCCATACTTTCGCCCGCTGTTCCCCGCGTCCGGGTACCCGGTGAACGCTGCGCAGACTGAACATACGGTTGCGCGGCGCTCCTCAGGCAGCGTTGTTTTCCACACGATTTCCACAATACCTTGCGGGCCTGTTGATGTTGACCCCCCACATGTTGTGGTCAGCGTCTTGACAACCGCGAAAGCTGCAAGGTAGAACATGGAGCCTTGGCAGGGCCGCTAGCGGTCGCGGCAGCAGGCCAAGAAGCCTCCCAAACGCCCCAAAGTGCGGAGCACCAGTACTATGTCCCCTGACAAGAATGCGCCTCCCGGCTCCGGTGCCTCACAGGCTGTGGATCTCGCTCCACGTGGGGCCGAGGGCACCAGGACGCAGCCAACGCCAAAGAAGCGCAAAGGCGCAAAGAGTCGCGCCGGACTGAGCTTTACCCGGTACTACAGCACCGAGGGCGTGCATCCCTATGACGCAGTCGAGTGGGAGCGCCGTGATGCGGTCATCGAGAGCCATACGGGCGACTTGGTGTTCGAGCAGGCCGACGTCGAGTTCCCGGCGTTCTGGAGCCAGCGAGCCGCCAACATCGTGGCGTCGAAGTATTTCCACGGACAACTCGGAACGGCAGCGCGGGAGTCCAGCGTCAAACAGCTGATCGGGCGCGTTGTCGGCGCCATGACCCAGTGGGGAATAGACGGCGGTTACTTCGCCAGCGACGATGACGCCGAGGTTTTCTCGGACGAGCTTACCCACCTGCTGCTGCACCAAATGGTTTCTTTCAATTCTCCCGTTTGGTTCAACATCGGGGTCGCCGAGGAGCGTCAGCAAGCCTCGGCCTGCTATATCAACCACGTCGAGGACAAGATGGAGTCGATCCTCGACTTGGCGAAGACGGAAGGGCTGATCTTCAAGTTCGGCTCTGGCGCCGGGGTGAATCTGTCGCGCCTGCGCGGTTCGACGGAGCAACTGTCGGGCGGCGGCATCGCCTCCGGGCCGGTCTCGTTCATGAAGGGCTTCGATGCCTTTGCGGGGGTAATCAAGAGCGGCGGCAAGACCCGACGGGCTGCCAAGATGATCATCCTCGACATCGACCACCCGGACATCGTGGAGTTCATCGAGTGCAAGGGGGCCGAGGAGCGCAAAGCCTGGGCCTTGATCAGCGCCGGCTATGACCCGTCGCTAGACGGTGAGGCCTACGCTTCGGTCTTCTTTCAGAACGCCAACCACAGCGTTCGGGTGTCGGACACGTTCATGGAGGCGGTCGAGAACAACGCCGAGTGGACCACCATCGGCCGCGTCGAGGGACAGCCCGTCGGCTCCCACGATGCCGCTGAACTGCTTCACAAGATCGCACACGAGACCTGGCAGTGCGGTGACCCGGGCATGCAGTACGACGACACCATCAACCGTTGGCACACCTGCAAGGCTACCGATCGGATCTATGGGTCCAATCCTTGCTCGGAGTACATGTTCCTGGACGAGACCGCCTGCAATCTGGCGTCGCTCAACCTCCTGCGATTCCAGCAGGACGACGGAACATTCGACGTGCAGAGCTTCCGTAAGGCAGTCGATGTGGTCTTCACAGCCATGGAGATCGTCGTCGGCTACGCCGACTACCCGACCGACAGAATCACCCAGAACTCGCTCGACTACCGACCGTTGGGGCTCGGCTACGCCAACCTCGGGGCCCTGCTGATGCACCAGGGGCTGCCTTACGACTCTGATGAAGGACGTACCTACTCCGCCGCCATCACCGCGATCATGACTGGCGAGGCCTATGCTCAGTCGGCACGCTGCGCCGACGTGCACGGTCCTTTCGCCGGCTATCCCGACAACGCGGAAGCGATGCTCGGGGTGATGCGGATGCACCGCGACGCCGCCTACGACATCGACGACTCGGCCATTCCGAGCTCTTTGTCGCGCGCCGCCCGGCACGTTTGGGATCGCGCGGTGGACCTGGGAGAGGAGCATGGCTACCGCAACTCTCAGGCATCTGTTCTGGCGCCGACCGGCACGATCAGCTTCATGATGGACTGCGACACCACCGGCGTTGAGCCCGACCTTGCGCTGGTAAAGCACAAGCGCCTGGTAGGCGGTGGCACGCTCAAGATCGTCAACGAATCCGTCCCCGCTGCTCTCCGCAAGCTCGGCTACAACCGCGATCAGGTCGACAGGATCGTCGATCACATCGATGAGCACACCACCATTGAAGGCGCACCCGATCTCAAGGAAGCGCATCTACCCGTGTTCGATTGCGCTTTCCGTCCACCGAACGGCGAGCGATCGATCCATCACACCGGCCACCTGAAGATGCTGGCGGCAACGCAACCGTTCATCTCCGGCGCCATCTCGAAGACCATCAACATGCCGGCTGAGTCGAACGTCGAGGAGATCGCCGACGCTTACACACAGGCCTGGAAGCTCGGCCTCAAGGCCGTCGCGATCTACCGCGACGGTAGTAAGCGCTCACAGCCGCTAGCGACCACGGCGGGGCAAGCCGATGCTACGACGACAGCAGTTGGGTCGCCCGTACGCCGCCGTCTGGCCGATGAGCGTGACTCGGTAACGCACAAGTTCTCGATCGCCGGCCACAAGGGTTACATCACCGTGGGCCTGTACGAAGACGGACAGCCGGGCGAAGTATTCATCACGATGGCCAAGCAAGGCTCGACGATCTCCGGCCTCATGGACTCGTTTGCCAGCATGACGTCGTTCGCGCTGCAGTACGGCGTACCGCTCAGGTTTCTAGTGCAGAAATGCATCAACGCGCGATTCGAGCCCTCCGGTTACACCGGCAACTCGGAGATACGGTTCGCCAAGTCGATCACCGACTACATCTTCCGCTGGATGGCGAGCCGATTCCTCACCGAGGCGGAGCGCCAGCAACTCGGACTGGGCGCCGACGAAGCGCCGGAGCCGACAGCGGCCGCTTCAACGACGCCCGACGTGAGCCCTGTGGCCGCAGACCACGATGGGCACGGATTCATTTCGCCAACGGACGCGCCTCTGTGTCCCGAATGTGGGTCACTCATGGTTGCTAACGGGAGCTGTCACAAGTGCATGAACTGCGGATCGACCTCGGGCTGCTCCTGAGCAGACGGATCCGCGGACCTTTCTCGAGCAGCGCGGTGGGCGGACCGCACTGGGGTGGGCGGCGGCCCAGCTCACCGCGTTGCCGAGAACTTGCTTTCGACGGGTCGGCCGGGGCCGGGGGCTGCCTCCCGCCGTCGGTCGAGGGCTGCGCCGGCCGACCCGTTTGATCCCCTTGCGGGGACCTGGGCAGATCAGACCGCTTAGGGGTTAGTAGGCGGCGGCCGCTCCGGATCGGCGACCATCGGCGACCGCCAAGCGCGCCCCGTCAGGGTAGATGTAGATGCAGTGCGCGTCTCCCTGCAGCCGCGACGGCCCGATCGAGTGGCCCATCTCCTTCAGCGCGTCGATCGTCGCCGCTGGAAAGCTGCTTTCGAGTCGAAGGGAGTCCGGCATCCACTGGTGATGCACCCGGGGGCTGTTGACAGCGTCGGGCAGATCAAGCCCGAAGTCGATCAAGTTGGTCACTACCCGCAGAACGGTGTTGATGATCGTTTTGCCACCGGGAGAGCCGATCAGGGCCATCGGCAATCCATCGCGGGCGACGATCGTCGGGGTCATCGACGATAGTGGCCGCTTCCCCGGAGCGATGAGGTTGGGATCAGTACCCACGTATCCGCGCGAGTCGGTAACGCCGGGCCATTCGTTGAAGTCGCCCATCTCGTTGTTGAGCAAGAAACCGGTGCCTGCCGCCACGACCTTGGCGCCAAACCCCGCCTCGATGGTGTAGGTGATCGAGACGGCGTTGCCAGCGGCATCGACGACCGAATAGTGGGTGGTCTCGGGCGATTCGGCCGTCGTCAGCACGCCGGCGCCAAGCTCGGAGCTCGCACGGGCACGCGCGCGCGGGATCTCGGCAGCCAGCTGGCGCGCGTACGCCTTCGAAGTGAGCCGCTCCACAGGAACCGGGGAATGGTCGGCATCACCGAGATGCAAGGCTCGATCGAGATAGGCCTGGCGCATCGACTCGGCCATCAGATGCACGAACTGCGGAGAGGTAGGCTCCATGCCGGTGAAATCGAAGTGCTCGAGAATATTGAGCATCTGTACGAGGATCGTGCCACCCGAGGACGGTGGCCCCATCGACACGACCTCATACCCTCGGTAGCTGCCCTGGACAGGCGGGCGTTCGATGGCCTCGTACGCGGCCAGATCCGCCGCCGTAATGAGGCCGCCGTTGGCGCTCATGGCCGCGGCTACCCGTTCGGCGATCGGTCCCTGGTAAAACGCGCTCGCGCCGTCGCTGGCGATCTGCTGGAGCGACCAGGCGAGATCGGCCTGGCGGAAGCGTTCTCCGGCTGCGTAGGGACTGCCGTCCGAGTGCAGGAAGGCCGCCGCCGCTGCCTCGTGTTGCCTGAACGTTCGCGCCACCCTGGCAAACGAGCCCGCCAGGTAGGGGCTGACGTAGAACCCTTCCGCCGCCAGACGAATGGCAGGCTCTACCAGACGCGACCAAGGCAACCGGCCCCAGCGCTCGTGGGCCGTCCCGAACCCGGCAACAGTGCCGGGCACACCCACCGCCTTCCAGCCGACATAGTTCAACCCGCGTACCGGCTTGCCGTCTTCGCCCAGGTACATGGTTCGCGTCGCGGCCGCCGGCGCCTTCTCGCGGAAATCGATCGTCGTATAGCGGCCTTCTTCGGCCAGGTAGATCACCATGAAGCCGCCACCACCGAGATTGCCGGCCTGAGGGTGAGTCACCGCCAAGGCCATCCCTACGGCGATCGCGGCATCAATCGCGTTGCCGCCGTCACGCAAGACCTCGATGCCGACGCTGCTGGCGTGGCCATCGACGCTGACCACCGCGCCGTGCGCTCCCATCGCCAAGCGGCCGAAATCGACCGGTGCTTGCGACGCCGGTGACGCGGGTACGGCCATGAGCGTCGCGGCCGCAGCCAGCGTAATTGTCACCCTGCGCCAGACTCGCCCCATTCCGAGCATCCTTATGTTGCGCCTTCCGTCTGAAAAGCGTTGATCGTTGGCCTCCATCGTATCGCCTCGTCAGTGCTGCTGTCGGTGGTGAACCCCGTGGCTAGGGAGTGCTGGGCGTAAGGCGGGCGCGCCCGAACGCCACCGCGCCAACCGGAATGCTCCGCGTTAGCCACATCGCGCGATGTGCTTCGCCGATCTCAGAAACCAAGAGGTGGCGTAGGGCCATCCGGCTCCGATCGTCGCGTTCACGAGACTCCGCCGCACACAGGCCGATCAGGAACACGCGCAGGCTACACATCTCACCGCCGTCGAAGCCATGCGCGTTGGCCACTCGCCGGAGGTTTCCGAAATCCACCTGTGCGGTGATGTCCTCGGCCCCCGGGTGCGCCAACGGATCGTCATGCAGTGTGAAGCGGCGCTGGCAGACCAGCGTCCCGGTGGGACGAGACTCGTTGTACAGCGTGGAGGTCTCATGGCCGTAGTCGATCGTCAGCCAGCCTCCCTTCGCCAGCCGGGCGCTGACCTGGGCACCCCACGGCTCGACCTCGAGACAAAGCTCGGCAATCTGCCCTTCGCGCAAGCACACGCCGTTGCGCTCCAGATGCGCGGCCAGGTGCGGGCCACTCGGAGGCAAGAAACACTCGGCGAGGCTTCCCCCGACAACGTCGACGTGGCCCTCCAACAGCACCCCGTCACGGATCGTCACCCGGTGCACCGGAAAGGCATCAACGAGCTCGTTCGAATAGACGAGTCCGACAAGATCGTCCGGCACCTCATCGATACCCGCCGCGATGTTGAGTCCGCCGGGACAGCTCCGATGCCGCGCTTGCTGGTGGCTACGACCTGATGCCCCGCGCTCGACGCTCCAAGCACGCAGGCGCGGCCATATATTGGGATACCGATCTTGTAAGGCCTTCAGCGTCGACCGCAGCAAGCGGCCATCGCCGCTGCCCAACTCGACGAGGTCGAACCGGCCCGGCTGACCGAGCGCCGCATCCACCTCGGCAGCGAGCTTGGCTACAGCGTCGCCGAGCGCCGATCCGGTCTGCGGCGCGGTGAAGAAGTCCGGCGTCGCCGTCCAGGGGCCTGGCAGGGAGGTATAGTAGCCGTGCTCCGGGTGGTAGAGCGCGTCCGCCATGAACGACGCGAACGGCATGGGGCCGGCAGTCGCGATACGCTCGAGAACGTAGCGCTTCAAGGCTCCCGATCGGGCTCCAGGATCGTCAACTTCGAGTTGCACGCCTTCAATCAATCAGCTAACTTGACAGCTGTACGTTGGGTGATCTCTGTCTTCCGACTTATTCTCCCCATTTCCGCAGCTGCGGCCCCCGAATTCTAGGTAAGACATACCGGTATGGCAAACGAAAAGGTCGAGGAGATCCAGGCCCTAATCGAAAAGGGTAAGAAGCGAGGCTACCTGACATTCGCCGAGGTCGATGAGCTCCTGCCCGAGGGAGCCGAACCGGAGCTCAATCGCCGCCATCTCACCTCCATGTTCGTCAGCATGGAGATCGAAGTCGTCGAGGAGAGCCCCGAAGACGCCGATGCGGACTTCGAGGAAGACGAAGAAGAAGACGAGAAGGAGGGCTTCGAGCCCGGCGCTGGCGATCTGGACGACCCGATCAAGATCTACTTTCGGGAGATGGGTGAGAAGGCCCTGCTCGACCGTGAGGGCGAGATCCGGTTGGCGCGCGCCATCGAAGAGGGGCTCGAAGGTCGCGTAACCGCGGTCCTCAACTGCCCCATGGCCAGCCAGTACCTGGCGGAGCTTGCGCCACACGTCTACGTCGAGCCGGCCGACATAGATCGTCTCTCCGACAAGTATGACGAGGTTGATCCGCCGAAGGCGATCAGAGAGGTCCGCAAAATCGTCAACGCCGTCGAAAAGCACCGCAAGGCACTTCGCAAGGTGCGCTCGAAGCTGAAGCGCAAGCTGCGCGAGGAAACCGAGCTGCGGGTTCGACTCGAGATTATCCAGGTCCAATCGAAGGTCGCGGCGAAGATGGCCGAGCTGGAGCCGAGCGAACGTTTCATCGACGAGAGCATCGTTCGGATGCGGCGACTGGCGGCTCACTACGCGATCGCCTGGCGCGCCAAGGACACGGAGCGCACCCGGGAGCTCGAAGACGGGCACGCCCTGACGCGTGACGAGCTGCGCCGCTACCTCCGCGCTATCGAAGAGGCCGAGCAACAGGTGGAGTGGGCGAAGAGCGAGCTCACTCAGGCGAATCTGCGCCTGGTGGTATCGATCGCCAAGAAGTACGTCAACTACGGTCTGCCATTCTCGGACCTGATCCAGGAAGGCAACATCGGCCTCATGAAGGCAGTCGAGAAGTTCGACTACAAGAAGGGCTACAAGTTCTCGACCTACGCCACCTGGTGGATCCGACAGGCGATCACCCGCGCGATCGCCGACAAGGGCAAGACGATCCGCGTGCCCGTGCACATGATCGAGACCATCCGCAAGGTCTCGCAGACGTCGCGACGGCTGTTCAAGAAGCTCGGTCGCAAGCCCACACCGAAAGAGATCGGCGACGAAATGGACATGCCGGTCGACAAGGTCAAGGAGGTTCTGCGAGCCGCCAAGAAGACCCTGTCGCTGGAGACGCCGATCGGCGACGGTGAAGACTCCTCGTTGTCCGACTTCATCGAGAACGAGCAGGTCGTCTCACCGCTGGACATCGTCCTTTCCAAGAACCTCTCCGACCAAACGCGAAAAGTGCTTGCCACGCTGACGCCTCGCGAGGAGAAGGTGCTCCGCATGCGCTTCGGCATCGGCGAGGAGCGCGAGTACACGTTGGAGGAGGTCGGTGAGTACTTCAGCGTCACGCGTGAGCGAATTCGGCAGATCGAGGGCAAGGCGCTACGTAAGCTGCGCCATCCGTTGCGCTCCAAGAACTTGAAGGAGCTGCTCGACGAAGCCAGCTAGCTCACTGGCTCGACCCGGTGACCTTGCGGATCTCCTCGCCGCAGCGACCGCCTCGACCTATCGCCGCTGCAGCCAGTTGAGCGGGTTCAAGGCATCGGTCTGCTCGCGCACCTCGAAGTACAGGTTGGGCCCAATCAGCGAAGCCGTGTCGCCGACCTGCCCGACGATGTCGCCGACGCCGACCGGCTGGTTCACTCGTACTCCGATGACGCTGAGGTGCCCGTAGAGGCTGAAGTAGCCGCCTCCGTGGTCGACGATGACCATGAGCCCATAGCCACCATACCAATCGGCGAAGACCACCCTTCCGTCGAAGACGGCGGCTACCGGGTCGCCGGGGGCGCCCTCGATCTCGATGCCACGCGACACGGTATAGGTATCGTAGATAGGATGCCGTCGGCGGCCGAACTCGCCCACCACCGCGCCGATCACAGGCCATTGGAGGCGACCGCGAGCGCTCGCGAACGCTGCGGGAGCGCTGGCTACGGCCGCCCGCGACAGCGCCAGCATGGTCGAGCTAAGCCGGCCGGCGGAGCGCTGCGCGGCGGCCAACGCCGCTCGCTGCGTCTCCGCCTCGCGATCGATACCGGCAAGCAGTGCTCGCCGCTCCTCCTGTTGTCGCGACAGCGCCGTCGCCGTCGCCTCGGTATCGGCGGCGACCTCGGCGAGCTGCCGTTCGGTCTCCGCTAGCGCCTCCCGGGTCTCGTCAAGCTCCAGCACCGTAGAGCGTACCGTGCGCAGCAGGTCGCGATCGCGCGCTGCCAAGTACGTCATGATCTGGTAGGCAATCAGAGCATCGGACGCGGTCTCGGCTGCCAGCAACATGCGGCTGTACGACAGCGGCCCGATTCGATACAACGACCCCACGCGCGCTCTCAAGCCTCTGCGGCTCTCCACGAACGTAGCCTCGAGACGCTCTACATCGATCTCCAGCTCGGCTCGTTCCTCGGTCAAGACGCCATTGCGCTGCTCCAGGATAGCCAGTTGCTGACGGCGTAGGGCCAGCTCCACATCGGCGGTCTCGAAGCTATTGACGACAGATGCGCGCTCCGAAGCCAGGCGCTCGAGCTCCCCCTGCAAACTCGCCATCCGAGCCTGCAGCGTGGCCATCTCTTCCTGGACCGCTTCGGCAGGCACATCCTGTGCTGAACCCGGCGCTGGCGCGCTGGCCAGCAAGGCCAACACGGCGATCAGGCCCCGCCGGCGGCGCCTGAGCCGCCACCGCCATGGTGCTTCGACAGCGCCGGCCGCGACGATGCGCTCCATGCCCATGTTCACTCCCCGGCGCGCTACGCCTCGCGTTCGACTGCGAGTGCCACCGCGTTGCCTCCACCCAGGCACATGGCTGCGATGCCGCGCTTCTCCCCGCGCTCTCCAAGAGCGTACAACAGGGTGGTCAAGATCCGGGCCCCCGATGCACCGATCGGGTGCCCCAGCGCGATGGCACCACCGCGCACGTTGACGCGCTCGGCGTCCAGCCCGAGCTCCCGCACGAGCGCCACAGATTGCACCGCAAAGGCCTCGTTGAGCTCGTATAGATCGACATCGGCGCGATCCCATCCGGTCTGGTCGAGGACACGCTCGATAGCCTGTACCGGCGCCATCATCACAAGCTCGGGATCGGTGCCGCTGGTTGCATAAGCGACCACTCGGGCCAACACTCCGATTCCCCGTTCCGCCGCTCGAGCGCTCGACGTAAGACAGAGTGCCGCAGCTCCGTCGTTTACACCCGGGGCGTTTCCAGCGGTGACCGTTCCGTCCTCTTGGAAGACAGGCTTCAACCGCCCGAGCAACTCGCCCGAAGTATCGGCGCGAATGGTCTCGTCCCGGTCGACGACAATGGGCTCACCCTTCCTCTGAGGCACCTGCAACGACAACAGCTCGGCATCGAACATGCCGTCCGCTGCTGCCGCCGCCGCCCTCTGGTGCGACCGCACGCTCCAGGCATCCTGATCCTCACGGCTCACGCCCCAGCGCTCGGCTACTACTTCGCCCGTGCAGCCCATGTGGTAGTCGTTGTATGCGTCCCAAAGGCCATCGTGCACGGTGGCATCGAGTAGTTTCCCATGCCCGAGGCGATAGCCGGCCCGTGCCCGCGCGAGCAAGAACGGTCCGTTGCTCATGCTCTCCTGTCCGCCGGCTACGATGTGCTCGGCGTCGCCGAGTCGTATCGCCTGCGTCGCCAGGACGACCGCCTTCAGCGACGATCCGCAGACCTTGTTGATGGTCAGAGCACCGGTGCTTACCGGCAGCCCGGCACCCAGCGCGCTCTGGCGTGCCGGATTTTGCCCACAGCCGGCCTGCAACACGTGGCCCATGATGACCTCGTCAATGTCGGCAGGATCGAGACCGGCACGTTGCACCGCCGCGGCTACTACTTGCGCACCGAGCTCCGTCGCCTTGAAGCCGCTCAGGGCTCCCATCAATCGACCGGTCGGGGTCCGTACGGCGGAGACGATCACGGCTTCGCGCATTGCACCAGATTAGCGGCGGTAGAAAGCCCCCACAAGCCACGCCAGGAGGCGGTTTGTCGACGCCCGAGGCGCGCCGTACACTGCTCCCATCCCCCTCCGACCCACGGCGTATGGTGCGCGGCTGACCGCCGCCGCGAACGCCGTGGCCTGCGTGACGCCGTGCCTCCAGACGCCATCGACGGCTACCGAATCATCGGTACCGCCGGCCATATCGATCATGGCAAGAGCGCCTTGGTGCGCGCTCTGACAGGGATCGATCCGGACCGGCTGCAGGAAGAGAAGGAGCGCGGCATCACCATCGATCTGGGCTTCGCCGACGCCCGTCTCGACGATCTCCACGTCGGCTTCGTCGACGTACCGGGGCACGAGCGTTTCGTGAAGAACATGCTGGCAGGCGTCGGCGGAATCGACGCGGTATTGATGGTCGTGGCTGCCGACGAATCGATCATGCCGCAGACGCGCGAGCATTTCGCCATCTGTCAATTGCTGGGCATCGAAGCCGGGGTGGTGGCCCTCACCAAGTGCGATCTGGTAGATGACGAGATGATCGAGCTGGCAGAGCTGGAGGTCGAGGAGCTACTGGCCGACACGCCGCTCGCGGGGGCGCCGATCGTCCACACCAGCACCGTAACCGGAGCCGGGATGGAGGATCTTCGAACGGCTCTCGGGCGAGTGCTGGCGTCGACGCCCACACGGCCAACAGCAGGTGTCCTGCGCCTACCGATCGACCGCATCTTCACGATGACCGGATTCGGAACCGTGGTCACCGGGACACTGCTGGCAGGAAGTGTTGCGGTAGGTGATCAGGTGGAGGCGCTGCCCCTCGGACGTACAATCACGGTCCGCGGCGTACAGGTCCACGGCCGCGAGCAGGATCGCGCAGTCGCCGGTCAGCGAACGGCGCTCAACCTGCAGGGCGTCCAGGTCGACGAGCTGGCTCGAGGCATGGTGCTTGGCAAACCCGACACGCTGCAGCCAACCTACATGATCGATGCGCGGTTGCGCGTGCTAGACGGATTCGCGGTCAAGCACCTGCAGCGACTCCGATTCCACCACGGTGCTGCCGAAGTTCTCGGCCGAGCCGCTGTGCTGGGGGCCGATCTCATCCGAGGGACCGAGGGCTATGTGCAGCTGCGCCTGGAGTCTCCCTACCCGGCCGCGCCGGGCGATCGATTCATCGTCCGACACTACTCGCCGGTGCTGACCATCGGTGGTGGTGTCGTGCTCGATACCGCGGCACCGAAACGACGGCGAGGCCGGGCCGCGATCGAGGCCATGCGGCGACTCGACGGGGCGGACAACGAGTCCAGGCTGACGCTGTGGATCGACGAAGCGGGCGAGTCAGGCTTGGAACGTAGCGCGGTTCGACGACGGCTGGCTTGCACCGACCAAGTCCTCGACGATGCGATCGCCGGGCCCATCGCCAAAGGCCGCATCGTGGAGATCGGTGGCCACGAGCCGCGGCTGGTACCCAGGGCGGCGATCGAGCGCCTGTGCGCGCAAGCCCTCGAGATCTTGGGGCATTACCACGAGCGCTACCCGCTACGTCCCGGTTTGCCCAAGCAGGAGTTGCGGAACGCGGTGGCGAGGCGTGTTCCAGAGCCGGTGTTCGACGCGGCCCTTGCGCGGCTCATTGGCGACAACTCCATTCGCGCCGCCGGCGATGGTTTCGCCCTCCAATCGCACCAGGTGTCGGTGGGTGACACGGACCTTGCTCTGCGCGACGAGCTGTTGGGCCGCTTCAAGGCGCAGGGCGTCGCCGTCGCCGCGCCGTCCGACGTCCTGGCAACCGTTCCGGGGGATGCCAACGCGGTGGGAGAACTGTTTCATCATCTGCTGCGCGACGGACGCCTGGTACGCATCCGTGAGGGATTCGTCGTCGATGCCGGGGCGCTTCGAGATCTCATAGCCGACCTGCAAACGCGGCTGCCGGCTGGCGCGCGTTTCTCCGTCGCCGACTTCAAGACCTGGACCGGGCTGACGCGTAAGCACTCGATTCCCCTGCTCGAATACCTCGACAGTACTCGTGTGACCCGACGAGTCGGCGATGAGCGTGAGCGCATCTGACCACCATCTGCAAACTGCTCGGAAACGCTCGCATGCCATACTGGCGGCACGCCGGGTCATTGACCGCCACTCGGCGACGCGCCTATCATGGAACTATGGATCCTACGGAGGAAACAAACGATGTTCGGTTCACTTGGACCTACGGAACTGTTGCTGATCTTCTTGATCGTGATGCTGATCTTCGGTGCCAGGAAGCTACCCGAGATCGGTAAGGGTCTGGGGAACGGCATCCAGAATTTCAAGAGCGCCATGCGCGGCGGTAGCGACGAAGACGCCAGCTGAGCTCCAGCAGCAACAAGTACTCACTGCCCCTGACCAGCGAGGGCTTCCATGCGCAAGAGGCGACTCGTGCGGGCTGGCGCTTTGCTTGTAGCGATCGCCCTGCCCGCCTGCCAGATCACCTGGCGCGAGCCTGTCCTGCAGCCACTCAATAGCAACCGCTATTTCGACTCCACCCTGGAGACCACCTGCCTGGCAGCTGAGGAAGTCGTGACGGGCCTCGGCTTGAGCCTGAAGGACTCGCAGGCAGAAGGACGTGCCTGTTTGCTCGAGACCGATTTCAAGGTGTTGTCCGACTCTGGCGAAGATCCCACGGAGCATCTCGAGCGAGTGGCCTTCGTTGGCATCGGGCCGTTCATCGGCGGCCGCTACACGCTGACGGTAACAACACGGAACGTCCGCGACAGCGGAACACGGGTGAAGGTCACGGCGCGTGTCGAGGGCTATATCAGCGAGGAGTTCGGCTATCAGGTGCTGCGCTCCAGGGGCATCATCGAAGAGCGCGTGTTTGCCGCCATCAGCGAGTCCGTCGGCGCGCCCGCCGTCGAAGCCAACTGAGGGCCATCGCGGTCGCGCTGGCGGCGGCAACGCCGCTGGCATGCTCGATTACCTGGCGGCAGCCGGAGATCCAGCCCCTCGACCCGATCCGCGTCTACCCGGTCACCGCCGAGGCAGCGTGCGCCGGCGTCGACACATTGATCGAGCAGCTGCGCCTACAGGTATCGACATCTACCCGTGAGCCGGCAGTCTGCCTGGTCGAGACTGACCCCAAGCGTCTGAGCGAGAGCGGATCGGACGAAAACCACCTCGATCGGATCGCATATGTCGGCGACGGGAACTTCTTCGGCCACGGGCGCTTTCGCATCACCGCTGCCGTGCGACCCACCAGCGACGGCAACGCCCGGCTGCGGCTCACGACGCGCGTCGAGGGCTTCGATGCGGGCTACCGGAACCTACGCTCCACCGGGCTGATCGAACGTGCGGCGTTCGACCGCCTCGAAGAGATACTCGGCGTCGCCCATCTCGACCCGTAGCAACCGGAGCCGCTCAGCCGACAGACCCGTGCTCCGCCCGCGGCGCTACGACTGAGCTCAGAAGCGAAACTCGAATCCCGCCGTCCAGTACAGATTCGTGGCATTGAAGGCGCCCCGGAAGATGCTCGGCAACTGACCCTCCTCTTGCTTGGGGCCGAAACCGGTCCTCAGCCCGCGCACGTCGGCCCGCACGCCGAGCTTGTCCGCTACGCGGACGCGGAGACCACCCCCGAAGACCAGGCCCATCTGACGGCTGCCGGCAATTTCGCTAGCCGTGGAGCTCATGCCTACGGATCCATATCCGACCGACAGGACCGGCACGATGCGACGTGAGCGTTCCACCAGAGAGTAATTGACCACGCCCATGACATAGCTCAGGTCGAGATCCGCGAACGCGAACTCGGTCTTGCCCTGGCCGGCGAGGTCGGTGAGGATGGCGTTGATACCGGGAGAAGATCTCCCATATTCGATCTCCACATCGAAGCGAGGAGCGAACGTCAGCCCTGCGCGCAGTCCCCACATCGAGTCGGTATCCATGCCGTACGACGAGCGGAAGAAGACGTTCTCTATGCTGCCCAGCGGTGTCCCGCCGGTCATCGTCCCCAACATGACGCCGACGTAGAAGCGCTGATCCCTCCAGCCCTCGTCAGGTTGCATGTAGCTGGATTCCTGTGGCAGCTCAACGCCAGACTCTTCCTGGGCAGCGGCAACGGTCGGCAGGACGGCTAGCCAGGCGAGAGCTGCTAGGAGCCACCTCGGGCACCGCGTCATTGGACCCGCACCAGCACGCCGGTGGCGGTCTGACCGGCACCAACGCGGATCGCCTGGGCGACCGCGGCAGCGCGGAAGGTCGTGTCTATTCCGTCTCGCAGGAAGATTCCGCCGAGCGCCGCTGGCGACACGACATCGTTCAGCGGAAACGCTACGAGCAGATAGGTTCCGGGAGACAGCCCGCCGATGCGGAATGTACCGTCGGGCAAGCTGACCGCGCCAACCAGGATGTCCTGGAACGGCTCGTGCGCGACAACGTGGGCGCCGAAGAGCCCCGTACCGGCCCTGACCACCTGTCCGGTGATGGTGGCGCGCGCCGAGTCGGGCGCCGGATACAGGGCCGCAAGCGCCGCCACGTCGTCATCGCGCAGCGTGCGCGCCGTGTCGCCGACGCCGCGGCCGACCGGAAACATCACCGAGGTATCGTCACTGAGCGTGCCATCGGGCCCGAATCCGCCCAACGGTGAGCTGGCAAGACCCAGGAATCGTCCGACCTCCTGCAGCATCGTGGTCTCTAGATCGAGGCCCACGCCGCTACCTGCGATCGTCGTGAATCCGATCGCCCGATCGTTTACCAGCAGGTCGGATTCGACGATGCTGCCATCGGCGTTCATCAGCGTGAACGAAAGCGTCAGAAACTGAGCGTTATCGAGCGCCGCGTCGTTGGAAAACTCGATGGCATTGATTCCGTCGACAACGTTCGCCTCCAGCCCCCGCTGCTCGGCCTCGACGAAGATCTCGACGATCGAATCGGGCGAATCGCTCCACGTGGCCATCGCTGCATCGAGCGCAGCGCGGCCGGCCGCCGCCGGGACATCGTTGGTGAGACCTCGAGTCACACGAGTAGCAATCGGAAACGCATCGGTCGGCCAATGTGCAACAACCGCGGCGCCGCCCAGAAAGTCAATGGTATTCGGAACGTAAGCGGGCACCGCAGGCGAGGCCGGAGTCGCCACCAGGGCAACGAGCACGACCAGCGCGGCCGGCCCCGCCACCTTCATCGTGCTACCCCCGCATCACCCACCAATTGCGAAACCGTACGCTCGCGCAACTCCACCGCGGCGCGACCTGCCGCGGGAGCAAGTATCAACGCGCCACCAGAGCGGCTGGCCCGAGCGACCTTGAGATCATCGCGATCAAGCCGCCAGACTCCCTGAAACATCCCGACCGGCCGCCAGCCGTCGCCGTCGCGGTACAGGAACAGCAGCACGCGCTCGCCCTCGCGGAACTCCGGCGATCCTTCAACTACCAAACGCCTGCCGGCATGGATCCCACCGGGGACTCGCACGCTCAACGTGCGCGAGTCGATGCCCTTGAACGCGCGGTCGACTCGCACGCGCGCTACCGTTTCGATGCTCGTCGCTGTCCGCACCGTTCGGACGCCGACCACCGTGCCGGCAGCGATCGATTCGGCACGCCACCGAAGATCCTTGAGAGTCAGCCCCCGGATAACCGATGCATCCGCGGCGGTCGCCAGCGTCAGCAGTGATGCGAGCGCTAGCAGCGGAACCCGCACCCGCCGAGCTGCGGATTCGCGTTGCCTAGGATTGCCCGCCGTAGTAGCCCGGTTTCGTGCGAACCTCGTCGGCGCCGTCGGCGCGCACCTCGATCTCTCTCCACTCGCCGGCCGATGCCGGATTCGCCGGACGATACGCGAGGGCATACTGGCTCTTGAGTTCGTTGGCGATGTCTTCATAGGCGGAAAGCAACTCTCCAAGGGAATCGAGAATGATCGAGCGGCCGCCGGTACCGTCCGCAAACGAACGCAGAGAATCTTCGCCCGGGTTGATCATGTCAAAGGTGCGCCGACCACGTAGGTCACCGGACAGCGCGCCAAAGATGCCTATGGTGTAGACGCGAACGTCGAGACGACGGGCGTAGTCGACCGCCTGGTCGACAGACACCGTTTGGGTCGTGTCGTAACCGTCCGAGAGCACAATCAGGGCCCGGCGCTCCGGTCGGTCCATCAGAACATCGGCGCCCTCGACGACCGCCAGGTTCATCGAGGTCGCGCCGCCCGGAACCAAATCACTGAGCGCCTCGCGCAGCATCGCCTGGTTGGCCGTCAGATCCTGCTGAAGCATCGGGAACGAATCGAACGTCATCACGAAGGCCTCGTCTCCTCCCCCGATCTGATCCAAGAACGCCAGCGCACCCTGCCGCGCGCGCTCCAGCTTTGCTCCCTCCTGCATGCTCCCCGACGTGTCGAGCAACAAACCCACGACCATCGGCCGTGGCTCGGCAGAAAAGCTGGCGATGTCTTGCCGCTTGCCGTTCTCGTACACTTCGAAGTCATCAGCAGCGAGCCCGGGAACGTACCGTCCACCGCCGTCGAGCGCACTGACGTACAGCAGGACGGCATTGACCTCGGCTCGAAAGACAGCGGTTTCCAGGTCGCGAGTGAGGACCGTGTCCGCGTCCTCTCGCCCGGTAACGTCCACTACCTCGGCGTCGACGACATGCTGGTTGAACTCCTCGCCAGCGTTCCATTCGACCTCCCACGGCGGCTCTTCGAGCACCGCGAGCACCGAACCGTCGACCCTGATCGTCACGCGAGCGATGGCCGTGTCCGCTACCTGGTTCACCTCGAGACGGATCGTCGTCGTTCCCGACACGTACGTATCATTCTCGGGAGAGACGATACGAACTTGAAGATCGCCTTGCTGCGAAGCGACCGGCGCAGCAGCAACCAACAGCGCGAAAACCACTACTGCAAAGCGTTGGCTCTTCACGACTCACCATGTCGCCATCGATGCACTCATGGCGGCGACGGCATCGGTTTGGGGAGATCCAGGAGAGGCAATTCCAAGGCTAGCACAGCGGTTGTCGGGCGCTCAAACGGCCGCACCAAGCGAGCACGGGAGCCGTTCGATCCCGCCCCTGCCGTTGCCGAGCGCGTGTTGCTTAGGAGATGCCGCACGTCCGCGGCGCGCACCACACGAGTGGGAGGCCTGCTAGTGTCCTGTGCCAGACTATCTGCCGCTCGAGGCTCGGGGTCGGCACCCTCCACCGGCAAGATCGCTTTTGGGCGAGGTCGGAGATGCGCTTTGTCGATCTGATCGAATCCAAGAAAAGTGGCGACTCCCTGACTCCCGACGAGATCCGCCGGGCCATCGCTGCCTACGTCGACGGGGACGTGCCCGACTACCAGATGGCAGCCCTGCTCATGGCAATCCGCTGGCGTGGACTCGCCGACAGCGAGACGGTGGCGTTGACCGAAGCCATGGTGGCCTCGGGCGACCGATACGATCTTGACGACATCGGTGGGACGCTGGTCGACAAGCACAGCACCGGTGGCGTCGGCGACAAGGTGAGCCTGATCCTGGCCCCGCTTGCGGCTGCCGCCGGATGTACAGTGCCGATGGTATCCGGGCGTGGTCTGGGCCACACCGGCGGCACGCTCGACAAGCTCGAGAGCATACCGGGGCTCAGAACCGATCTTTCGGCTACCGCTTTCCGCGACCAACTCCAGCACATCGGCGTAGCGATGGGCTCGCAAACAGAAACGTTGGTGCCCGCCGACAGGCGCCTGTACGCGCTTCGCGACGTAACCGGGACCGTGGACGACACCGGCCTCATCACTGCCAGCATCCTCAGCAAGAAGATCGCCGAAGGCGCGCACGCGCTGGTGCTCGACGTGAAGGTCGGGCGCGGAGCTTTTTTCCACCGACTCGAAGATGCACGGGAACTGGCCGATCGTATCGTCGCGGTAGCGAGCGGCTCGGGGCTACGCTGCAGTGCATTGCTTACTGCCATGGATCAGCCATTGGGCCACACCATCGGCAACGCTCTCGAAGTCGCGGAGTCGATCGATGTTCTGTGCGGCGGTGGACCAGCCGATCTGCGCACGGTAACTATTGAGTTGGCAGCAGAGATGTTGCAGCTTGGCGGCATCGTCGACGACCCGGACAGGGCTCTGCGCAAGGCTACCGAGTGCCTCGACAGCGGCGCCGCCGCGGAGCGCTTCGAGCTTCTGGTGCAGGCGCAGGACGGTGACCCGCGGGTCCTGTCCAACACCGGGTTGCTCCCTGCCGCCACCCACCGTTGTAGCCTCCATCCGCCACGGTCTGGTTACATCACTGGGCTCGACGCTCGCGCAATCGGCCAGGCCGGGGTGTCGCTTCGGGCCGGCAGGAACACACAGGATGACGTGCTCGACCTCGGCGCGGGCATCGAGCTGCATGCCAAGTGCGGCGATCAGGTCGATGTCGATTCCGCCTGGGTGACGCTGCACCAAGGGCCGGCGGCCGACGTGGACCACGCCACCGAGTTGGTGCAAGCTGCGCTGACCGTGTCGACGTCACCGAACGACCAACGACCCTTGATCCGCGAGAAGCGCCCATGATCGGCATCATCGGACTCGTTGTGCTGTACGGCATCGCCTATGGGCTGTCGCGCAACCGCGCCGCGGTAAACGCGCGCACGGTGCTGTGGGGTCTTGGCCTGCAGATGGCGTTCGCCGTCATCATTATCAAAACGACGCCGGGGCAGGCGGTTTTCGCGGCGCTGGCCGCCGGGGTGACCCGCCTCCTGACATTCGCCGATGCTGGTTCCGAGTTCGTCTTCGGGTCGCTCGCACACAGCGATCAAGCCGGCTTCATCCTGGCGTTTCAAGTACTGCCCGTGGTGGTATTCATCGCCTCGTTCTTCTCGGTGCTCTATTTCATCGGCTTGATGCAGCGCGTCGTGCTGCTGATGGCCCGTGGAATGCACCGCACCATGAAGGTATCCGGGTCCGAGTCGCTGGCCGCGGCAGCCAACGTGTTCATGGGCCAAACCGAGGCGCCGATCATCATCGCGCCGTTCATTTCGTCGATGACGACTTCGGAGCTCATGGCGCTGATGACCGGCGGCTTCGCTACCGTGTCGGGGGCCGTGCTGGCTGCCTACATCGGACTCGGGGTGCGCGCCGACTACCTCCTGTCGGCGAGCGTCATGGCGGCACCGGCCTCGCTAATCATGGCGAAGCTGCTCTTTCCGGAGACCGAGACCTCGAAGACCGCCGGGGCCGTTGACGTCGACGTGGACGCCGCCGATGCCAATATCCTCGACGCGGCGGCACGCGGAGCCAGCCAGGGCGTCACGCTAGCGCTCAACATCGCCGGCATGCTCATCGCCTTCCTCGGACTCATCACGTTGGTGAACGGCGCCCTGGGCCTGGCAGGAAGCGCTTTCGCCAATGCCAGCGGCGTAGTCCGGTTGAGCGTCGCGATGCTGGGGCTACTGGTGGCGTACGTCTTGTTGTGGAAACCGCCATACGAGCGTGTGCTCCGCGTCGGCGGCGCGATGGCAGGGCTGCTCGTGCTCGGCTGGGCAATCTTCTTCATTCGCGGTCCCGGAGAGCTCCCGCTGCGCCTCGAGAGCCTGCTCGGCATGGTGTTCGCACCGCTCGCCTGGGTGATGGGTATCCCCTGGGCGGAGGCTAGCCTGGTGGGCGAGCTGTTCGGCACCAAGCTCGTGCTGACCGAGATCGTCGGCTTCCAGCGCATGGTGGAGATGACGCAGGCCGGCCTGCTGTCTCCCAAGTCTGAGCTCATCGCCTCGTATGCGCTCTGTGGGTTCGCCAACTTCGCCTCCATCGCCATCCAGATAGGTGGTATCGGCGGACTGGCGCCGAGCCGCAAGTCCGAGCTGGCGCGCATCGGACCGTGGGCGATGTTCGCCGGCATGATGTCGTCGTTGTCGACGGCGACGCTTGCCGGAATGTTGTCGGGGCTTTGATGGGCCCCGCGGCGACCGTAGGAGCAGCCAGATGAGCGTTGCGGCCCCCGCCGATCTCGTCGGCAGGCTCGACACGGCGCGCGACTTGATCGCCGCGCGAGTACGGCTGCAACCGCGCATCGGACTCATTCTAGGATCGGGCCTCGGTGCCATGGCCGAAACGCTCGATGACGCTGCCGTGATCCCCTACGGCGACATACCCGGTTGGCCGATCTCGACCGTGCCCGGACACTCCGGACGCTTGGTGATCGGAAAGTGCGAGGGGGTACCGCTGGCGGTCATGCAAGGCCGCGTGCATCCGTACGAAGGATACGCACCGTGGGAGGTAGCTTTCCCTACCCGGGTGCTGGCATTGCTCGGCTGCCAGGCGCTGCTCCTGACCAACGCGGCCGGCGCCGTCAACGCCGAGTTCTCGCCCGGCGATCTGATGCTGATCACCGATCACATCAACCTACAGGGATCGAATCCCTGCGTCGGCCCGAACCTGCACTCACTCGGCGAGCGCTTCTTCGATATGAGCCAAGTCTACGATCCCGCGTACATTGAGGCGGGCCGTATGGCGGCCCTCGGACGCGGACAGACCCTGCGCGAGGGTGTCTACGCGGCAATGCTCGGACCGTCTTTCGAAACCCCGGCCGAGATTCGAATGCTGCGCACCCTCGGCGCCGACGCAGTCGGCATGTCGACGGTGCCCGAAGCCATTGCCGCTATCCACGCCGGGCTCAAGGTAGCCGGACTCTCGTGCATCACCAACATGGCAGCCGGGATCCTCGATCAACCGTTGAGCCACACGGAAGTAATGGAGGTCGGCGAGCGCGTACGCGACGACCTCATCGGTTTGCTGCGCGGTACCATTCACGGAATCGCCGAGCTCGAGAACTGGATAGGCGCCGATGGGTGACACCAACACCGGCTCACGCCCACCGCTGGTTCAGATCGCCGATCTGGAGCCGGATCAACGCAAGCTCGTCGAGGCGGCGATCCGGGCACGCTCACGCGCCCACGCGCCCTACTCCCACTTCAAGGTGGGGGCCGCCGCCCTCGATGCCGAGCTTCGGCAGCATCGCGGTTGCAACATCGAGATCTCGTCGTACGGGATGACGCTGTGCGCCGAGCGCGTCGCGTTGTTCGCGGCCCGCGCCGCCGGCAGCGCCCCGATCACCGCTCTTGCAGTGATCGGACCCGGCCACGGGTCGCAACCGACACCGCCGTGTGGCGCCTGCCGGCAAGTTATCTGGGATCTTGCCGGTGACATTCCGGTGCTCATGGCGACCCTCGACGGCCACGTCGAGATCTGGCGCGCCTCTGAGCTCCTACCGGCGGCATTCGGGCCCGACCATCTGGACAGCGCATCCGCACCAGAGGAGACACCATGACCACTCGCCTCACGACGCTGCCGGCGATGGTCGCGTGGGCGGCGATCAGCGCCACCGGGTGCGCCGGGTCTAGCAGCACTCCGGCTGTCGGAGCGGGGGGTGCTACCGCCGACCTGCTCGTGCTGGGGGGAACCTTCGTGACCATGGACCCCGCTCGCACGGTGATTGCCGACGGTGGAATCGCAGTGGCCGATGGCGCCATCGCCGCGATCGGCACGGCGGCCGAGATCGACGCGGCCTGGGTCGCCGACGAAGTGATCGCCGCCGCCGAGCACGACATGGTCATTCCCGGGCTCGTCAACGGCCACGGCCACGCCGCCATGGTGTTGCTACGCGGCATCGCCGACGATCTGGCGCTGATGGACTGGCTGCAGAACTACATCTTTCCGGCCGAGGCCGCAACGGTGACTGCCGAGTCCGTACGGGTTGGCACGCAGCTGGCGGCATTGGAAATGATCCGCACCGGCACGACGACGTTCGTCGACATGTACTACTTCGAAGACGAGGTCGCCAAGGTCGTCGATGAGTCGGGCATGCGGGCCATCGTGGGCGAGACGGTGCTCGAGTTTCCGGTGCCCGACGCGGCTTCGGCCGACGAGGCACTCGCGTATACGCGCCAGATGATCAACAGGTGGAAGGGCCATCCGAGGGTCATCGCCACCGCCGCACCGCACGCCCCCTACACACTGCAGCCCGAGACATTGCAGCGTACCGTGGCGTTGACCCGCGAGCTCGGCGTCCCGGTGCTGATCCACCTGGCAGAGACCAACGACGAGGTGCGCCAGATTCGCGAACGCTATGACCGCACTCCGACCGAGCATCTCGAAGCGATCGGCTTTCTTGGCCCCGATGTGATCGCCGCGCATGCCGTGTGGCTCGAGGACGCCGACATCGAGATCTTGGCGCGTAACAACGTCGGAGTCATCCACAACCCCGAGAGCAACATGAAGCTCGCCTCCGGCACCATGCGCGTGGAGGATCTGAGGCTCGCGGGAGTGGCCATAGGGATCGGCACCGACGGTGCCGCCTCGAACAACGATCTCGACATGTTCGGAGCGACGCTCCTGGCGTCGCTCCTCCAAAAGCACATGCGGACCGACCCGACCGCCCTGCCGGCAGCCGAGGCACTGGCAATGGCGACGATCGCGGGAGCACGGGCCTTGGGGCTCGAAGCACAGATCGGATCGCTCGAAGTGGGAAAGCGTGCCGACCTGACCATCGTCTCCGGCAACGTGCTCAACCTGGTGCCGCGCTACGACCCCTACTCGCACCTGGTCTACGCGGCGCGCGGCGACAACGTGCGCGTTACCGTCGTCGACGGCCAGGTTCTTTACAAAGACGGCAGCTTCTTGACATTAGATCGTGACGCGATCTTGGCGGAAGCCTGGAAGATGCGTGATCAAATCGAGGCCGCGGTCGCTGACACTCGATGAGATCAACGAATAGGGCTCGGCGACAACCTCCGAGGCCCACGCGTCGACCAGTCTGTCAGCTTGACATTATCCTTGCATTCCGCCGAGCTTGACACCGGGGCGCATGGGCGTAGCATCTGCGCCAGATGGCTGGGGGCTATGCCGTCGTGCAGGAAGAAATTCTCCCCAGAAACGCAGATTTGCGGGTTCGAGGCCAAGGGCTTCGAATGCAGTAGTTTTGAGGGTTGGCGAGTGGCAGACCCTCGCGGGGGGCAACCGGGTCTGGTGAACGCTTGCGCGTTCGCCACACTTCCGAATGGGAGGCAGAAGTGAAGCCAGCGCGTACTGTGCTGTTCTTCGCCTTGGCGATTCTCCTGGCGACGTCGCTTGCGTCCAGTGCTTGGGCCCAAACACAGGCGACATCAGGAAACCTCCAGGGCATCGTATCCGACCCTGACGGCAACCCGCTTCCGGGGGTCACCATCACGGTGACCGGGCAGGAAACGGGTCGTGTCCGCACCACCATCACGTCGACGACTGGAAACTACCGCGTGCCGCTCTTGCCGACGGGAGTGTATTCCGTCAGGGCCGAGCTGACCGGATTCCAACCGGTGGAGCGCACCGATATCCGCGTCCGCCTCGGGGCCGCGCAGGAAGTTGGCATCCAGATGGCGCTGGCGTCGGTGCAGGAAGTGCTGATCGTCACCGGCCAGGCACCGGTCATCGAGACTTCGAAGACACAGGTGTCGACAAGCATCGATGAGGCCGCCATCGACTCGTTGCCGATTCTGGGCCGTAACTTCACCGACTTCACCCTGCTGACACCCGGCGCCCAAATCGAGGCCTCGCGCAACACGGTGGCCCTGTCCGGCCAGCGTGGTGTCAACACGTCGGTAAACATCGACGGCGCCTCGGACAACAGCGCGTTCTTCGGCTACCAGCGCGGCGGCACCGACTCGCCGTTTACGGTGAGCCAGGAATCGGTGCAGGAGTTCCAGGTGATCACCTCCGGCATCATGCCGGAGTTCGGCCGCTCCGGCGGCGGCCTGGTCAATGTGGTCACCAAGTCGGGCACCAACCAGTGGCGCGGTGGAGGACACCTTTTTTGGCGTGACGAGTCGCTCACCTCGAGCGACCCGTTCGATCGCGAGCAAGCCGAATTCTCGGTGAAGCAATTCGGCGGCAACGTCGGCGGCCCCCTGCAGCGCAACGAGCACTTCTTCTTTGCCTCAGTGGACGTCCAGGATTTCAGCACGCCGTTCTTCGTCGACTACGACCTCAGCGATGCCGAGTTCGCACAGCTGGAGTCCTATGTGAACGTGCATCGGCCGGACTGGGACATCTCGCAGTCGCAGTTCAGCCGCACCAACGACGTCGTCGTGCCGTTCCTCAAGACGGACTTCACGATCACCGACAATACCCAGCTGACGCTGCGGCTGAACTACTCGAATCACAAGACCATCAACGGCGGCACCGACACCAACCTGCAAGGCACGACGACCAACTCGGTGTCGAGCCTCGGCGACCAGGCAGAAAAGACCGTTTCGGCCATCGCGCAGGTGACTTCGGTGCTGGGAGACCGGGCGTTCAACGAGCTGCGCGTGCAGTACGCCAACGACGACCTGGATCGGCTATCGAACGACCTCGCGGGTCCGGATACCGATATCCGCAACCCGTTCGTCCAGCTCGGCCGACGGTTCTTCATGCCGATCTTCGTCGACGAGAAGAAGTTCCAGGTGCAGGACAACTTCTCGTACTTGTTCGACGATCACGACATCAAGATCGGCGTCGACTTCGAGACCGACAAGACGAGCGAGTTCTTCGCGGCCTTCCCGGTCGGCGAGTATCGGTTCAGCAGCCTGCCAGAGTTCCTGGCCAATGAGCCCGACAGCCTGCTGCAGAGCTTCGGCGTTGCCACGCCGGACCTCTCGCCCAACTTCAACACCCGCCAATCTGTCCTGTCGTTCTACGCGCAGGACTCCTGGCGTGCCAGCAACACGATCACGATCAACTACGGCCTGCGCTGGGAAGGGACGATGAACCCCAACCCGACGGGCAACGCGGCTTTCCCGGAAACGCTATCGATCCCGGATGACATGAGTGGCTGGCAGCCGCGCGCCGGGATCGCCTACGCGCCGGACCCCAGGACGGTCTTTCGCGCATCGGCGGGCCGCTTCGTAGCACGCACGCCGACGCTGCTGTTCTTCGCCCCGTTCACGTCGATCGGCGAACCCGGAGTCGGTGTCTTCTTCATCCCGGGCTTCGGCGGCGAGCTGGACGGTATCTGGCCGAATACATTCGATTCGCTGCCGACGGGGATCACGGCTGACCAGGAGGTGTACTGGTTCGACGACAAGTTCGTGAACCCGCGCACCTGGCGCTTCAACCTCGGCGCCGAGCGCGAGGTGATCGACAACCTCTCGCTCGGGGTGTCGATGGTCCACGCTCGTTCCGACACACTGCAAACGTTGTCGGACAAGAACCTGATCGGCGGCGGCCGCGATGCATTCGGCCGTTTCCTTTACAACGGCCGGATCACCGATGGGCAGATCTGGAAGATCAACGAGTCGAACGGTCGGTCACGCTACACCGCCGCCATCTTCGAGTTCAAGAAGCGCTTCAGCGACGGCTGGGGCGCCTTCGGCTCGTATACCGCGGGCTGGGACAAGGACAACGATTCCAACGAGCGGTCTTCAGGCGGTACGCAGCCCAGCAATATCTTCGACCTCGACGAAGACTGGGGGTTCTCGGACCGATCGATCCGTCACCGCATCGTGGTCAGCGCTTTCGGTGATCTGCCGGCCGGCTTCAAGCTGGCGGGCACGTTCGTTTGGCGTACCGGTGTTCCGTACAACGCGCTCTCGGGCGACGACCTCAACGGGGACAACGAGGACGACAACGATCGAGCCGTGGTCAACGGCCAGATCCCCGAGCGCAACGCGTTCCGCCAACCGGACTTCAAGAACGTTGATATCCGCGTAACGAAGGAGTTCAACACCAGCGCCGGCCGCTTCCAGGCCTTCGCCGAGGTGTTCAACCTCTTCAACTTCGAGAACCTGTTCACCACCCGTGACGAGTTCAACTCGCGGTTCGGCGACCTGAACACGTTCATCGGCAACGTCCGCCAGTTACAGCTCGGTTTCAAGTACGTCTACTAGGGCCTGGCGGTAGATAAACCCACAGGGTCCCTCCCCGCACCGGGGAGGGACCCTGTGTTTTTTGGGTATATTGGAAGATCCGCCCTCGCCTAGCGGAATCCAGGTATGGCCCCTCCACCCCGTATCGTGACCCTGCTGACTCTTGCCGGCCTAGCTGCCGTCTCGATTGCCAGCGCCGCTCCTCAGAGCGTCGACGACGCCGTCCATGAGATCCGCGCCGCCCTTGATGGCGGACGCCTCGCTGAGGCGTCCGCCGCTGCAGAGCAGGCGGCGAGCCGCTATCCCGAATCGCCCCAGGTAGCGGTCTGGGCGGCCCACGCCTACCGCCATGCGGGTAATCTGGCGGCCGCAGCCAGCGCCTACGCGCGCGCCGAAGCACTGTCGCCCGATGACCCGGAAGTCGCCATGGGCCGCGGGGCACTGTACGAGAACGTAGGAGACTTGCCGGCGGCGACCGCCGCCTACGATCGCGCCATCGAGCTGGCGAGTGAGATCGCTGCGCCATGGAGAGCAGCTGGCTCCGTGTATATGCGGCTTGGCGACCACCCGCGCGCGGCGGAGTACTTCCGCGGCTCCCTCGAGCGTCAGACTGATGACCCGTCGGTTCGTTATCTGCTTGGCGTCGCGCTCTACCTGAGTGGCGATTACGACGCCTCTGTCGAGGTCTTAGAGGTGGCCTTGCAGCAGGATCCGAGCAACGTGCCTGCCGGATACACGCTCGGGGTAATCCTGGCCGATCGGCCGCCGCAACACGATCGTGCGCTCGATCTCTTGCGACGTGCCGCCGCAGCCGGCTTCGAGGAGATCGAGGCCAGCTATCTGATGGGCAGGATCCTCGCCGACGGAGGTGACTTCGAGCAATCTATCGCCCACCTTCGCCGCACCATCGACTTGGAGCCGCGCCACATGGAGGCCACCTACCGATTGGCCCAGGCGTTGTCACGCACCGGCGGGACCGAGGAAGGTCAACGCTTGATGGAGCGCTTCGGCAAGCTGCAGCAGGACTTCAACGCCCGCGAGGCGAGCGATAAAGAGCTCAAGACCCTGAGCAACGCGCTGGCTGCTGCCATGACGGCGGCCAACGGAGCCGAGGTTGATCGCGTGCTGACGGCCATGCTCGCTGCCGCACCCGAGAACCCCGACGTCCTGCTCAGGGCCGCCAAGGTCTGGTTGTCGTCCAACAAGATCGAGGCCGCAATCAATGCAGCAACTGCGGCGGCGCAAATCGATCCCGACAACTGGGAGGCCCTCTACCTGCAGGGTTTGGGGCTGGAGCGCGCTGGCCAGGCCGCACAGGCGGTGCAGCCGTTGCGAGGCGCGCTGCAAAGGAACCCGTTGTTCGTTGATACCTACGCGGTGCTCGGCAACGCGCTGCTGACACTCGGCGAAACGAAGGCAGCGTTGAGCGCTTACCTTGCGGCCACCGACCTCGACGCAGAGAATCCCGTGTACTGGCTCAACCTGGCCACCGCCTATCAGACGCTCGAACAAACGCGCTTGGCCGAACAGGCGATGGACGAATACCGGCGGCTGAGCGATCAACGAAGCAGCGAACGACCATGAAGGCTCTACAACAACGACGATCGACGCGGTGGATCTTGTGGGGCGCGATGCTCGCGCTGACCCTCTGTACCTCACGAGATGTCTCGGCTGCACCACAAGAGCAGACCGGTCCTCGGCCATCCTTCGAGGCCATGCTGGGGGCCAGTGGTTGGTCGCCTACCCGCGAAGAGCTTCAGGAGACGCTCGACCGTTGGTTGGAGCGCTTTGTCACCTATCTCATCACCGACGAGGAACGGCGGATCTTCGAGGGTCTCCCGACACTCGAGCAGAAGTTGGCGTTCACCGAGCGCTTCTGGGATGTGCGTGACCCGACGCCCGGCACCCGATTGAACGAGTACCGGCAGGAGCACTTTCAACGATGGGCAACGGCCAACCGTCGGTTCAGCGCCGGGAAGCCAGGCTGGGCAACCGACCGAGGGCGCACCTACATCATTCTCGGCCCACCGAACAACCTGCAGCGTAATCCCATGGGACGTGGCGGCGCGGAGCGCGGCTCTGAAGTGTGGTCTTACAACATGCCGGACAATCCGCTCCTTCCTGGCGTGCTGGACCTCAGCTTCGTCGACTTCCACGGCACCGGCGAGTTCGAGCTGGTCAGCAACCTCGACGCTGCGGCGCCGATCGTCTCGGCACAGTTCGGATACGTCAACAACCCTCTTGATGTCCTCGCTCTGCGACGCCACGCCGACACGATCTACGACGAAGACTACCTGCAGTATCGCTTTACCGATCCGACCGCGGTAGGGCGAGAGTTCCTGGATTTCCAAGGCAATCTACGCGAGATCCTGCGAATTCCGGAGATCCACAAGGAGCGACTCGCTGGGCTGCGGAGAGCCAGCGTCGAGACCGATGTGGCTTTTGACGCCTCGCCGGTTAATCGCAGTCTGGATTTCTATGAGGCAATCGCCGGCAACACTGCGGTTCAGGTCACCCTCGCACTCGACTACGACAAGCTGGTGGCTGCCCCGTTCGGGTTGAACCAGCACTACTCCGCCGACATGTACGTGACTCTGGAACAGGACGGGCGGATTGTCGACGAGTCTGAAAAACGCTTGAACTTCACGCTCACCAACGAGGAGTTCCAACAGCTCCGCGGCAGCCAGATTCTGCAGAGCTTCGATCTCATGGTGCCAAGCGGCCCGTACGACCTGGTTGTCTTGGCGCGCGACAACACCTCGGACCTGTTGACTCGTGAGGTCGGAACAGTCGACGTTCCCGACCTCTCCGGCGAGGGTCTTCGCCTGTCGAGTCTGACGCTGGCCAGCCGCATCGAGCCGGTGCAGCCCGGTACCGATCAAGCGCCGCTTGATTTCCAACATGGGGACATGCGCGTGGTCCCCAACGTCAACCGGATCTACTTCCTCGACCAACAGTTGCTGCTGTATGTGCAAGCCTACGGGCTGGAAGTCGACACGGCTACGCGAGCCAACCGGATCACGCTGCGCGGCGAGATCCTCCACAACGGCGAGCGGGTGCGCCGGATTCCAGAGCAGCATCCGTTCCCGGCGCCGATGAACCGCCAGTCGTTCTCGTTGGCGATGCCGCTCACCGGCTACCGTCCGGGTGTCTATGAGGTAGTGCTGGAGATCGTCGACGAGATCGCCGGGACGAACTCGAGCGCGACCACCGACTTCGCCATCTTGCCGACCCCGACGCCTACCGCCCGGCGCTGAGGATGGATGACGTACTGGGCACTGACCGGCTCTAGGTGCTCATCTGCGATGCAGTCCGCCATCTGGTCGACGACGGTCTGTGGCCGGCCGCCCCGGCGCAAGGCGATCGTGATCGAGCTTCGCGAGCCGTCATCACAGCGCGCGAGGTCGAGGCGGCGCCGGACGGGAGGCTCATGGTCCCCGACGGGGCGCTGATCACACCGGAGGCGCGCGATCGGGCCCGCGAGCGCGGCGTTCGACTGGTGGCGCCGTCCGCTGCGTCACACAACGCCGGCCTGTCGGGCTCGCAGCGCGCCCTAGTGGGCAAGCTCGCTGGACTACTGGCTGCCGAGCTGTCACCGCCGCAGATCGAACAGCTCGCCTACTGGTGCTTGAACGAGGGCTCGTGTGCCGACCCGAACGGCGTGGCCCGCATTGTTGACGCCGGCGCCGACCGGGTCGGGCTATCGGCCTGCGCCCCACCCTTGGACGATGCGATCGTGCCGTTGATCGACCACACGTTGCTGAAGCCGGAGGCAACCGAGGAGCAGGTGCGCCAGCTTTGCGCCGAAGCTCTGGAGTACGGCTTCGCCAGCGTCTGCATCAACCCCTACTACGTATCGTTGGTCGCGGGTTTGTTGGAAGGCAGCCGGGTTAGAGCCTGCACGGTCGTCGGATTCCCGCTCGGGGCAGCCAACCCGGAGATCAAGGCACACGAAACGCGGCTGGCGGTGGAGCAGGGCGCCCGTGAGATCGACATGGTAATCAACATCGGGGCGCTCAAGTCAGGCCGCGACGACTGGGTAGAGAACGATATCGCTCAGGTCGTTGGCGCCGCCCATCCAGACGCCTTGGTGAAGGTCATTCTGGAGTCGGCGCTGCTGTCGGACGACGAGATTGTCCGCGCCTGCCATCTTGCTCGAGACGCCGGGGCAGATTTCGTCAAGACCTCGACCGGATTCGGACCGGGCGGAGCGACGGCAGAGGACGTTGCGCTAATGCGTGCCACGGTCGGCCGAGGCATGGGCGTCAAGGCGTCCGGCGGGATCAGCACCCGGGCCGACGCGGCTGCCATGATTGCCGCGGGTGCTACGCGCATCGGTGCGAGCGCCGGCGTCCGAATAGCGGCTGGAGAGTAGTCCTCCGGGTAGCAAGGGCAACCCGCCGCGAGGCGCCGCTTGCGCGCGCGACAGGAGCACACGATGATGGCTCCAGCAAAGCAAGAGGACACCGACAAGGAGCACCGGAATGACTGGCGAGATCGACTGTCAGGCCTGTGGGCTGCGCGCCAAGCGTGATGGGACCGAGATTCCGGAGCCACCCACCGGGGGTCCGATTACCGGCCGTATCCCGTTTCGTGGAGATCTTCGGCAGCAGGTGCAGGACAACGTGTGTGCTGTGTGTTGGGCAGCCTGGCTCGAAATGCAGATCAAGGTGATCAACGAGCTCGCCCTGAACCTGGGCGACGCACGTAGCCACGACCTCATCGAGGCGCACGCCAGCGACTTCCTCGGGTTGTCCGACGGGCCGGCTACGGGTACGGACTTCTCGAAGATCGGCGACGAGCCGCTCAGCACCACTCACTAACGAACGGAGTGGGCCGCTTCCGGCACGGTTCGCCGAGGGCCGAGGGCTCCGGACCCGCCGAGGCTCAATCGACTGCTATGAGCCGCTGATGATCCTCGGGTGTATCGGCGTCACGGATCACCCAAGGATCATCGACGTCGACCTCGAGCAGATCGGCACGATGCGCATCGACAACGGCGCGAGCTCCCGTTTCGGCAGGTGCCCGCAGAAGCTCCTCGAAGAGCGCCCGCGCGAAGAGGACGGGATGCCCATGCTCGCCCGCGTGAGTCGGTACGACCAGCACGGATGGCGCTCGAGCGAACTCCGCTACAAGTCGCTCGATGGTGGCACCGCGGAACCGCGGCACATCCACCAGGACTAGCAACATCGCATCCACTCGTCCGTGGTCGCTCAGCGAGCGTAGGCCGAACTGGAGGCTGCTCAACATCCCCTGCCCCCAATTCTCGTTTACCACCGCGCGCGCTTCTCGTAAATCGACGGCTTCAAGAACCTCCGCCGCCGCGTGCCCGAGCACGACGATTGGGCTTGCCACCGGCGCTCCCGCCAACGTATCCAGGATCGTGCCGAGGTATGTGCTTTCACCGAGCGGCAGCAATGGCTTGGGGCTGCCCATGCGCGAGGAAGCCCCAGCGGCGAGCACTACCGGGACGATGTTCGGAAGGCTCATGCAGGCGCCGCGCGGTGGCGCGACGACTTGCCCGATCGCATGGGTGGCAACACGGGTGCTCCCCGGCGAACCGCAATCATCTCGGCAACCACGGCGACCGCGATCTCCTCCGGCGTATCCGCACCAATAGCGAGACCCATCGGCGATCGCAGGCGATCGAGCTCGGCCTCCCCTATTCCCTCTCCGCGAAGCGTCTTCTCGAACAAGTGACGCTTGCGGGCGCTACCGATCATGCCTAGATAGGCGCTCTGGCCACCAACGACCTGGCGCAAGATCGTCAGGTCGTGATCGTGTCCACGCGTCACGATCACCAAGTAGCTGTCAGGCGCGACGGGTGGCAGTTCCTTGAAATCGACGTGGTGCAATCCGGCCGCCCACAGCATACGACCTTCCTCGAGGAACGCCGGGCGATCCTCCAGCATCTGCACTAGAAACCCGGCACCGGCGGCAAGCCTACCAATCGCTCGACCACAATGCCCGGCACCGAAGATCAGTGCCGTCGGCGGCGGCTGCAAGGGCTCGACGAAATACGCCGAACCGTCGTGTGGAGACACTTGCGAGACGAGCTCCGCCCGGCCGTCAATGGCTAAGTCGCGCGCAATGTCGGGCAACGAAGGCGGCAGCGACGCATCAGACACCACCGAGCCATCGGCGCGAACCACGGCGTGCTGGGCCCGAGGCGGCTCCGATTGCGACTCATCCGCACCGCTGTCCGGCGGGACCCAGCTGAGGAATGCCGCTGACTCACCCTGCTCCAGCGCTTGCTGCGCCTGCTGAATAACTCCGCGAGTGGAGTCCGAGGGAAACAGCGGTCGAGTGAGAATGGTCACCGAGCCGCCGCAGACGTGGCCCTGGAGGCCGTCCTCGATCTCCGTCAGATCGAAGCGCTCCACCGACACGCCACCCTGGCGCAACAGAGTCTGGGCGATGGCGTAGACCTCGGCCTCCAGGCAGCCCCCGCCGACCGTGCCCGCCGCGGAACCGTCGGCGCCTACGAGCATCTTGGCAGTGTTGCTCATCGGCAGAGAGCCGCGGCGCTTGACTACGGTTGCCAGCACCACCGGCTCGCCGGCTTCGAGCGCCGCTGCGATGCGCGGCAACACCTCTTGCATCAGATCGCGAAGCGGTTGAGAAACGACAGCCAGCGTTGGAACAGGAAGAAGTTGTTCGTGAAGATCATGACGCCGACGATAATGAGCAGCGTCCCGCCGACCGCTTCGACGATCCAGAGCGACTCCTTGAACCGCTGGAACGCTCCCACGAACCGTTGTGTGGCCCAGCCCGTCAGCAGGAACGGGATGCCGAGACCGGCGGAGTAGACGGCCAGAAGCACCACGCCGTGCCAGAGACTGCTCTTGGTGGCCGCGAGCGCCAGGATGCCGGCCAGGATTGGGCCGATGCAAGGGGTCCAACCAGCGGCAAACGCCAAGCCGAGGAGCAACGCTCCCACCGGGCCCCGTGGCTTCGTCGGACCGTGGAAACGCTTCTCCCGGTACAGCCAAGAGATCTTCAACAGCCCGACCATGTGGAGCCCGAAGAGCACGACGATCGCGCCGGCTACGCGCTGCAGCACGAGCAGGTTGCTCTGCATCAACCCGCCGATGGCGCTGGCCGAGGCACCCAGCACGACGAACACGATGGTGAACCCGGTGACGAAAAACAGGGTGTTCACCATTACTGCTTGGCTGGCGGCAGCTTGACGGTCTTCGGCTCGCATCTCCTCCAGAGAGACGCCCGATATGAACGACAGATACCCCGGTACAAGGGGCAGCACACAGGGCGACAGGAAGGACACGACCCCGGCCGCGAATGCCGCCAGCAAAGAAACTTGGTCGGTCATCGTAGCCGAATTCTAGCATGGAGTCCGGTGCTTGACCCCTTGCCGAAAGCGCCCTTACCATGGCGCCTGTGATGCGGCTCGCGCCTTTTCGATCGGGGAAGAAAGGTTGACCATGCAACGGCAGCCGCAGACCTCGGGAGGCGGCGTGCTAAGCCAGCTCACCCTGCCGGAGCTCATCGATCTGTGGGTCGAAGACGAGATCGAGAAGCGCCTTCGGCAGGCCGAGTTCTTCTACGAGGAGATCGTCGCCGGCGCTCAGCACCTCGAGCACCTCCAGGTCATGCCGCTGCGCGGCGGCTTCCGGGACAGACCGCGGAGCATCGAAGTCCTGGTGGAGATTCGCGACAACGAACAACGCTGCAGTCGCATCGGCGCTGGCCGCGAGAGCAAGCGTACCCGCGACGATCCTGAGGCCTTTCAGCGCGCCTACGACAAGGCCATGGCACACGCCATCATCCAGCTGCTTCCGGCCGACGTGTGGCGTCGGTGGATCGGCGCATCGGCGTACCCATAGAGCACGACCCCGCCAAAGGACGGGGTCGTCAGTGCCGAGGGGGGGACTCGAACCCCCACGGGCTTTCGCCCACATGGCCCTCAACCATGCGCGTCTGCCAAATTCCGCCACCTCGGCAACGGGACGTCCAACGTTAGATCACGGCCGCGGTGATGCATAGCCAACGGTCGACACCGAATCAGCGTCTACTGTTGTGGCTCGCCCGCGTTGCCTTGTTCGGTCGCCGAATCCTCACCTGCGTCCTGTGAGGCGGCGCCGCTCGGTTCTCCGGCTTCGCCCGCCGGCCCGGGAGCTTCGGTCTCCCCGGCGGGATCGACCGACGCCGGCGCCGTCACAGCCGAGTCGTCCAAACCCTCGATCAACGACACCGAGCGCCGCCCGGTCATTCCCAATGCCAGGGACGTGACCATGAAGATCACGGCGGCCGTCGTCGTCGCCTTTTGAAGAAGGGTCGTCGCACCGCGCATTCCGAGCGCTGTCTGACTGCCGCCGCCACCGAACGCGCCCGCTAGATCGGCTGCTTGTGCAGATTGCAAGAGGACGACGAAGATCAGGAACACGCAGGCCACTACGTGAATGGTAACGAGAACGAATGTCATTCCGGCAATCCTGCAGCGGATCTGAGGACGAGATGGGCGGTGCCTACCCGCACCGTGAAGCAGCAACGGGCAAGGAGCGCTTGTCTCATAGCGTGAAGCGCGGCCGCGCACATGCGAGGGCTGGTCGCACGACAGAACCCAACTCTAGCATCGGCAGGCAATAGCGGCCAGCCAGATGGCATAGGCGACCGTGTCCTGTGGTCGGCGCCATGCTTCCCGTGAGAGAGCGACATCGGCTAGCAAACCGCCCGCGCAATCCCGGCAAACGAAGCAGCATCGAGACTCGCCCCCCCCACGAGCGCGCCGTCTATGTCTGGTTGCGCTAGGAGCTCGGCCGCGTTCTCCGGCTTGACGCTTCCGCCGTACAGAATACGGACGGCTTCGGACACCGTCGCGCCCAACAGCTCGCGCAGCAGCTCGCGAATCGCAGCATGCACGGATTGCGCCTGCTCGGGTGTCGCGGTCAGCCCGGTACCAATGGCCCAGACGGGCTCGTAGGCAACCACGAGCTGATCGGCTCGGTCTCCGTCCAGCCCCTCGAGGGCAGTGCGCAGTTGGCCGCTCACAACGCGCCGAGTCTCTCCAGACTCGCGCTGCTGTTGCGACTCACCGCAACACACGTAGGGGGCAAGGCCATGTGCCAATGCGGCACGCAGCTTGCGCGACACGCTTTGATCCGTCTCGCCGAACAGAGCTCGACGCTCCGAATGCCCCAAAATCACGAAGCGGGCGCCAAGGTCGGTCAGCATGACCGGCGAGATCTCCCCCGTGTAGGCGCCCTCCTCGGCGTGATGCATGTTCTGCGCACCGAAGCCGATCGAGCTGCCGGCCAGCGACTCCGCAGCTGCAGTCAGCGCGGTAAATGGGGGCGCCACGGTGACTTCGACTTCCGGCAGATCGTCCACGCTCTTGCGCAGCTCCGCCAACAACGTTCGCGTGGCGGCCAGGGTCTTGTGCATCTTCCAGTTGCCGGTGATCAACGGGACTCGGGAGCTCATCCGACATCACCTCCGTACATTTCACGGTCCGTCAACGCCGAGATACCCGGCAAAATGCGTCCCGAAAGAAGATCCAGCGAGGCGCCTCCGCCCGTCGATACGTGGGAGACGTGGTTGGAGATCGAGAACTTCGCTGCCGCCGCGGCTGTATCCCCCCCGCCGATCACAGTGAACGCTCCCGGCGCCAGCGCGGCGATGCTCTCCGCCATAGAGCGGGTACCCTCGGCGAACTCCGAGGTCTCGAACACCCCCATGGGGCCATTCCAGACTACTGTCCGCGCCCCGGATACAGCTGCGGCGAACCGACCGCGCGTCTCGGGCCCCAGGTCGAGCGCCATCTCGTCGGGCGGCACTTGGAGCACCACGTGCGCGCGATCGGGCTGGCCGATCGAGGGGGCAACAACCAGGTCTTCCGGCAATACCACCTCCACATCGGCAACCTCTGCTGAAGCGAGCACCTCGGATGCCTGCGCGATGGCCTCCTTGGGGGCCAACGAAGCTCCCATCTCCCTGCCCTGTGCTGCAAGGAAGGCGTTGGCCATGGCGCCGCCGATCAGCATGCGATCTATGAGCGGCAGAAGATTGCCGATGATCGCTACCTTGTCGCTGACCTTGGCGCCGCCAAGAACCAGGGCGAACGGCGGCTGCGGCTGCACCAGCACACGGCTCAGCATGTTCACTTCGCGATGCAGCAGGTCCCCGGCAGCCGCCTCGGCTACGGTGAGAGGGACACGCGCGATCGACGCGTGCTCGCGGTGTGATGCACCGAAGGCGTCGTTTACATAGGCGTCGGCGAGGTCGGCCAGAGCGGCCGCGAAATCCCCGTCATTGGCCGTCTCGCCGGCGTGGAAGCGGAGGTTCTCCAACAGCAGAACTCTGCCCGGTTCGACGTCGTGCACCGCCGTCTTTACCCGAGGGCCGACACAATCGGGAACGAACTCGACATGCGTATCGAGCCGATCTGCCAGCACGGTGGCAATCGGCTGCAGCGAGAGCTCGGCATTGCGCTCTCCCCCGGGGCGACCACGATGCGACATGACAACAACACGCGCTCCGGCTCGCTGCAAATAGCGCAGCGTCGGCACGGTGCCCATGATGCGCGTGTCGTCGGTAACCGCCCCGTTCTCGATCGGCACGTTGAGATCGGCGCGCACCAACACCGTGCGACCGGCAATCTCTAGGTCCTGGAGCCGTAGCTTGGTGCGCAGAACGGCAGCGGTCGGTGCAGCGCGTCCCTCGGCAACGCTGCGAGCACCGCGAGGATCTCTTCCGCCATCGCCACTGGACCCCGAAGCAGGCGTACTCCGTTCCGACGACATCTCGCCCCGTTGCGGCCCTAATGGGCCGTGATGAAAGTGTGAAGCGTCTGGTTACATCGCTGGGAGCGCGGACCCGAGGCACCGCAACAAGGGCTACGGTGAGCCGCCTGGCTCAAGAACAGCAAGGCCGCAGAGATGCGCTTGGCAGGACAACGGGGCCCGCGTCCGGCATCCGTGCGCGGCTGCACAGTTCGCTAGAGCCGCGCACCGACAAACTCGGCAAGATCCTTCACCCGGGTCGAGTAGCCGGCTTCGTTGTCGTACCAGGAAACTACCTGCACGAGATCGCTCTCTATTACCCGAGTGAACGGTGCGTCCACCGTCGATGACATTGGATTGCCCACGTAGTCGACCGACACCAGGGGCTCGTCGGTGACCGCGAGCACCCCGGCCATGGGCCCGTCGGCCGCAGCCCGAAGCAGACTGTTGACCTCCTCCGCGCTGGTATCGCGCCCAACGTGTGCGACCAGATCGATTACTGATACGTCGGGCGTGGGAACACGAATCGCGAAGCCATCGAGCTTCCCCGCCAATGCCGGCAACACCAGGCCCACGGCCTTGGCGGCACCGGTCGTCGTCGGGATCATCGATACCGCTGCGGCGCGCGCCCGACGCAGATCCTTGTGCGGAAGGTCGAGTATGCGCTGCCCGTTGGTATAGGCGTGAACCGTCGTCATCCAGCCCTTTTGAATGGTCAGCGACTCGTGCAGCACCTTGGCCACCGGCGCCAGACAGTTCGTCGTGCACGAGGCATTCGAGATGACGTGGTGCTCCGCCGGATCGTACTCATCCTGATTGACACCCAGACAAACCGTAAAATCTGGATCGCCAGCGGCAGGTGCCGAGATGATCACCTTCTTGGCTCCGGCTTCGAGGTGCTTGCCGGCAAGTTCACGGCTACGGAAGAACCCCGTTGACTCCACCACCACATCGACGCCAATGTCCTCCCACGGAAGCGCCGCCGGATCCCGCTCTGAGAGTACCTGGATCGCGTCTCCGTCGATCCGCAGAGCGCCATCCTCGGCCGCGACGGTGCCATCGTAACGCCCGTGCACCGAGTCATACTGCAGCAGATGCGCGAGCGTCTCGGCATCGGTCAGATCGTTGATCGCCACGAAATCGATATCGGACTGATCGCGCTTGGCGGCGCGCACGACATTGCGGCCGATACGCCCGAAACCATTAATCGCAACGCGGACGGGCATGAAGTGCCTCCTTGAAGAGATCGGCTAAAACGGAGAAGTACCGCGGGTGCCCAGGCGGATTATCGGAGCGCCCCGCTGGCCTGTCAAACTCGATGAGCCAAGGGATCATCTGCCTGCTGAGTGCGGCACCCGACTTCTCGCTGGCACGGCCAAAATTCGACCACCAAAAGACTTTAATAATTCTTCATAGTTATTATTAGTTAGTTTTGCCTATCAAAAGACAGGCGATAATCGCTCGTCGCGTTTTTTGGCCTTGACTGGCCCTTGCCGTCCTCTAATACTCGAACTTGATGCAACTGCTTCCCGGCTCACGGGGCTGACGCCGGGACTCCTTCCGACCCCCACAGTTCTACTGGTCCCCCATCCCGGGTCGGAAACGCATCGGAGGGTTTCGGGGGATCTTCGCAACGTAGGGCACCCGCTCTGAATCCGGGTGGATTGTGTGCGCAACACGGGCACCGGCGCTACGCGCGATAACGGAGTTAGTGAGATGTCGAGCAACGTACGGTGGGTCGCAGTCGCCTCCTTGGCGGCAAACCTGCTGCTGCTGCAAGCATTCAGCCAGCAGACGGGTGAGCTCACGGATCTGCGCGATGAATCGGCAACCTATAGCGGCACGATCGCTCGCCTCGAGGCGGAGCGCGAGGCAACGTCTGTAGAGTTGGCCGTTCTCAAGGTCCTCGAGCGCCACCGCCTGAGGTTGGATCCGGCGACGCGGCAAGAGGTAGCCGGCACGATCATCGAGGTCGCGCAGCGGTATGACTTGGCTCCTGAGCTGATTCTGGCTGTGATCTTCACAGAGAGTAGCTTCGACCCGGATGCCGAGTCGGAGGTTGGCGCCGTCGGCTTGATGCAGTTGATGCCGGCCACGGCTACCCAGATGGCGTTGGAGCTAGAGCTCGAGTGGAAGGGGCGTCGGCTGCTGACCGACCCGCAGCTGAACATCCTGCTGGGCAGCTTCTACCTGCAGAAGCTCATCCTGCAGTTCGACGATCTGAACGCCGCCCTGGCCGCGTACAACGTCGGCCCCAATCGACTGCACTATTTGATGACCAAGCAGGGCCACGTCCCGCGTTCGTACTCTCGCAAGGTGCAGCGCGTCACCGCCGAGCTCCGCGAGGAGTTCTTCTGAGGCCGGACCCGGCCGAACGCCGATGGATCTCGTCGTCCTACGCCACCTGGTGGCGGAGCTCTCCCCGGCAGTCCGCGGCGCACGGATAGATCAAGTCTACGCGCTACCGCGGCAAGACCTTGCGCTCGTCCTCGGCCTGCCGGGCTCACCACGGCTTTGGTTCTCGTCCGAGTCCGACGAGCCTCACCTCTACCTTCGCCCGGACGGGCAGCCGGCACCGAAGCGACCGCCGGGCTTCGCAATGGCGCTTCGCAAGCGCGCGCGGGGGCGTCGCATCGCCGATCTTCGCTTGATAAATGATGACCGGGTAGTCGAACTGTCCTGGCACGGCGACGGCTCGCGGCTGGTCATGGAGCTCGTCACACGCCGAGCCTCTGCGTTCGTCGTCGACCCCGACGATCGCGTCGTCGCTGTCTGGAGCCCGCGCCGCGGCCGGCCCGATCCCGGCGAGGCCTACCGGCCACCGACTGCGCGAGCGCCACGCGTACGGGTCACTGACCTCGACTACTCACGGCTCGATGAGCTACCCGATTCCCAGCTCCGACGCGAGCTCGTGCGCCAGGCTGAGGGGATGACGCCGTTGCTCGCCCGGGAGATCATCGCCCGCCGCGCCAGCGGCCTGGCCCTGCGTGAGGCTGCGCAGCTCGAGTGCGCCAGAGCGGGCACAGAGCCCACCGCGGCCCACCTGTATAGCGTCACCCCCCTTGATCGACTCGATTCGCTGCCGGCGCCCGACGCGCTTGTGCTGGCTCCCTACGAGCTCGCCTCAGGACAGCAGACAATGCGGGTAGCACAGTTCCCCACCCTGAGCGCCGCGGCCGCCGAGTACTACACGCTGCGCGCTCGCCTGCGTTTGCTCGACCGGGTTCGCCGCGCGGTGAAGCGGCCGCTCAGAGCACAGTCTCGACGCCTCGAGCGCGCTGTGGCTCGCCTCGAGACCGAGCTACCCGACGAGCAGACCTCCGTGGCCTTACGCCACCAGGGTGACTTGCTACTCGCCCATCCCGAGGCGGGAGTGGCTGGTGGGATGGCCCGTGTGCCCGACGACTACGCGGACGGCAGCTTGATCGACATTCAGGTGGACCCGGAGCTCGACCTGATCGCCAACGCGCAGCGCAAATATGCGCGCGCCAAGCGCATCTCTCGGAAACGCGAGCATAGCGCCAGGCGATTGGTCCAGCTGCGCCGGCACCTCGAGGCGCTGCGCGACCTTGCCGAGCTGACCCGTACGATGCGGCAACCCAGCGACTACAAGGATGCCATCGATCGCCTGCACCAACTGGTTCCACGATTGCGGATCGAGCGCCCAATCGAGGCCGAAGCGGGCATTCCCGCGGCGCCGAGCGCAGCGCCGGAGAAAGCTGGCCACGATGCCCCGGCGCGTCTCGGGGCCGGCATCCTCAAGCTCGTAACACCAGAAGGCGATGTGATCCTGGTGGGGCGCAACGCCAGTGCCAACGATCGCCTCACCCACAAGGTCGCCAGCCGTGAGGATTGGTGGTTGCACGCCGAGGGTCCCGGCTCACACGTCTTGCTACGCAATCCACAACGGTTGCGTCGACCGCCGGCAAGGGCACTGGAACGTGCCGCGAGCGTCGCTGCCTGGTTCAGCAAGGCGCGCTCCGCCGCCATGGTGGAGGTTCACTGGACGCGCGCCCACAGCGTTCGGCGGCCCAAAGGGGGGGCTCCAGGGGAAGTGTTGATCGCCGGGCAGCGCAGCATACGGGTCCAACCGCGACGTCCGGTCCCGGCCGCCGATGCCCGCCGGGATTGAGATGGTGTGCTAGTCGCCCAGCTCCGCGGCGGAGGTCGGCTCCGAGCCCGTCATCCAAGGCCGGTTCGTGCCGAAGCGAGTAGCAAATACGGCACCGAGACCCACGAACGCGGCAATCGTCCAGATGAGCGGGCCGATGAAGGGGAAGTAATGCAGGATCCCCAGAGTGGCGGCTCCGGCCAACACCAAGCCCAGCTGGACCGCGTCGGTCTTGCCCAACACAACCAGCAGCTTCTGTCCCAATAGCTGGAATACGGCCACCATCCCGAAGATGTAGGCAAGCCACCAGCCAAGCAGCGCTGCGATCAAGAACGGAATGCCGATCAGCAAGAACGACAATATGAAGAACAGACACGTCAACAGCATCAGCGCGAAGAACCCGACGATGCCGATCGCACCGAGCCGGATCGGCTCGTGCTCGATCGAGCGCGACGCCGACGAGACGCGATCTCCCACCAACGCGACGGTCAAGACTGCCAGCAAGATCCAATACATGAACTGCGTGGTCCGGGCCGCGACGTGGAACGGCGTTAGCCCCCACCAACGCCCCATCGACCATCCGCCCCATTCGGAAAGCCAGGGGGCAGAGCCAAATCCGCTAATGCCCACATTCACTACTTCACCGTCGACTTGGGCCCCTGATAGCGACCGACCAGCTCGGCGAAGCGATGTTGCTCGCCCGCTAGAACCGCCTCGACAATCTGTTGGTCGGTTGCGCTCATACGATTCCGAGTTCGTCCTAAGCTACGGTCAGACGAGCGGAAAAGTTTCGCTTTCGCTCATGCAAGAACCGCCTATCGCTACGGTCCCGGGTGCCGAAACCCGCACGGCGGCGGCGGCGTTGCGATGCTACCATCCGGCCCCATGCAGGACACTGAGCAGAACGTCAGGGAGGTGCGTGAGCGTATCCGCGGCGCAGCGATGAGAGCCGGTCGCGACCCCGCCGGCGTAAAGCTGCTCGCAGTGAGCAAGACGCGGCCCGTTTCGCAGGTCCTGGCGGCTATCAGCGCCGGCGTGACCGATCTCGGTGAGAGCAGGGTCCAAGAGGCTGACGACAAGATCCCACAGGTACACGCCAGCGTCTGCTGGCATTTAATCGGCAAGTTGCAAACTAACAAGGCGCGTTTGGCAGCGGCGTTGTTCAACGTCGTCCACTCCATCGACCGGGCTGCTCTCGTCGACCGGCTCGGCGCCGCCGCCACGAGTCTCGAGCGTCGGATCGACGGTTACGTACAGGTCGAGTTCGCTCGCACGCAGCAACCGGACCGCGAGATCCGTGCTTCCGCTATAGAGCTTTGCCGCCGGGCCGAGGCCGAACCCGGGCTGCGACTCGTCGGCCTGATGACGCTGCCACCGTTCGGTCCGACCGCCGAATCTGCGCGCCCGTACTTCCGCCGCCTGGCGGACCTTCGCGATGAGATCATCGCCGACACCGGGCTGCGATTGCCGGAACTCTCCATGGGTATGACGAACGACTTCGAAGTAGCGGTCGAGGAAGGCGCTACCATTGTGCGCGTCGGCACCGCCATCTTCGGCCCTCGCATCTGAACCGGGAGAGCGATGTTTCTCATCCGCAACTTGGTAAGCGCTTCCGCCACCATCCTCGATATGGTGCTCGGCTTCTACATGCTGCTGATCTTTGGGCGCGTCATCATTTCTTGGGTCAACGCCGACCCTTACAATCCGATCGTGCAGTTTCTGTACCAAGCAACCGAGCCGGTATTGCAACCCATCCGACGACGTATGGGGATTTATGGCGGCGTGGATTTCTCGCCGATGATCCTCCTGCTGATCGTGGTCTTCCTGCGAGGCTTCCTGGTGACCTCGCTGTTCGACCTCGCAAGCCGTCTTTGAGGCGCGGCCGAGCCAGCTAGAAGGACGGCCCGTTGTGGTCGATCTCGAACCGCCACACGTACGTGTAGTCGAACAGCAGATCGATCGGCACGGTGTACACAACGCGAATTTGAATCGTGCCACGGCGTCGCACAATGGCGATATTGCGACGCTCGACTGGAAGTCCGAGCTCGTCGGCACGCTCGATGATGTTCCTCAGGACCTCGTTGTCGCCGAGCTGGCGGCGGCGGGCGCCGGCGAACACCACCTGCTCGCGCACGGTATCGTCGAGTTGGAATCCTGCGGCGCGCACCGGAATGAACTTCATGCCCGCATAGATCGTGGCCACTACGAGGGCGAGCCCCAGCAGCGCACCCAGTCCTCCGCGACCCGCTTCGCTGGCCCAGCTGCGCGATGCCCAAGCGCCGCGGTCTCGATCACCGGTTGCTCGCATGCACACGCCCCACTTTGCTGGTGATGTGCCAGACCAGCGCCCTTCATGGCCGCAGGACTAGCGGATCATCTGAAACGTCCGCTCCCAGCGCGTTCGGGTGAAAAAGCTCGGCAGTAGCTTGCCAAGCTGGACAAGACGGTCGCCAAAACCGCTTGCAAAATAGGTCCGCGATGGAGCGTCAAACGACCAGTACACGGCTACTGCACGCCCCTTGACGAGGCGGCGAGGCACGGTACCCCAGTAGCGCGAGTCACGACTGTTGTCGCGATTATCGCCCATGCAGAAGTACTCGCCCTCGGGGACCTGAATCGGCCCATAGTCGCGATGGCTGCCGAAGTTCGAGGTATGGAGCGCAAATGGCTCATCGACGATCTCGTCGTTCACCAGGACAACACCATCGCGGACCTCGATCTTGTCGCCGCCAATCCCCACGACACGCTTTATGAAGTCCTTGTCGGGCTCCTGGGGAGCACGAAAGACGATGACATCACCGCGGTTGATCTCGGCGGTCGGCAGCATGAAGGATCCCGAGCCGCCCGGACCGTAAACGAACTTGTTGACCACGATGTGGTCGCCGACCAGCAGGTTCGGCTCCATGGATCCTGTCGGGATCTTGAACGCCTGGAAGACGAACGTGCGGATGAAGAGCGCCAGGATGGCGGCGATCAGGATCGATTCCAGATACTCACGCAGGGTCGACTTTTGCATCGGCGGCTCGCGGTGGTCGGTTCGCAGCACAGATCGTCTAGTCCGCCTCTACGGAACGACGTCGCTGTCGCAAATTGTACCAGGGTCCAAGGCAGTGGCCTCCGTCTCATCTCCCCAGCGGCCAGCTGGCGCGCGCCGGCAGGTTGAGTTCGTCGGCACGGGCCTGCCCAAGCCGCCCGTAGCCGGCGCCGGCCACCATCGCGGCGTTATCGGTCGAGAGCTCGCGTGGAGAAACGTACAGCGGCAAATCGAGGTCACCGGCGAGAGTGGCGAACCTCATTCGAAGCTCCCGATTTGCCGCCACACCACCCGCTAGCACCAATCCGCTCGAGGGCTGCTCCCGCGCCGCACGGCTCGTGGTATCGATCAGCATATCGACAACGGCGCATTGGAAGCTCGCCGCAAGGTCGCGCACTCGCTGATCCTCGGGCGATGCTGGTGGCAAGGAATTCGCCAGCGCCAGTCGGCGCGCCGCCGTCTTTACACCCGAGAAAGAGAACTCCAGACCGAGGTCGGCGCGCGGTAGCGAAAACCGTTGTGAATCCCCATCGGCGGCAAGTCGATCGATGATCGGGCCACCCGGGAAACCCAACTCGAGGAGCTTGGCGATCTTGTCAAAGGCCTCACCGGCGGCATCATCGCGAGTCGCGCCAAGTCGTTCGAACGCGGGACCTCGATCAACACGATAGAGAGCCGTGTGCCCGCCCGAGACGATCAGCGCCAAGAGCGGATACGGAACCTCGACACCCGCGGCCAGCGACGGCATCAACGCGCCGTGCACATGCGCTGCGAGATGATGGACACCGACGTAAGGCAAGCGGCACGATCGCGCCAACCCACGCCCGAAACACCAACCGGCCAACAGTGCCCCGATCAGGCCAGGCCCGCGGGTTATGGCGATCGCATCGATGTCGGCAAGCTCCTTATCGGCGGTCGCGAGCACTGCTTCGAGCAATCCGGGAAGCGCCTCGACGTGCCGACGTGCGGCGATCTCGGGTACGACACCTCCGAACGGTTGATGCTCCGGCTGTGACGATACGCGATTGGCGAGCACACGATGCCCGTCCTCGACAATTGCCACCCCGGTGTCGTCGCACGATGTCTCGATGCCCAGGATCACCATCTACGGATCCTCGGAGCGCCGACAGCAGGCTCGTAGGGATTCCGAATACGGTGGGCGAGCGACACCGGTTTCGGTGATGATGGCGGTAACGAGCCGGGCCGGCGTCACATCAAAGGCCGGGTACTCGGCCAACACTCCTTGCGGTGCGATGCGTACCGAGTTCACCACCAAGACTTCCTCACCGTCACGCTCCTCGATGGGAATCTCCGACCCACTGGCCGAGTCCAGATCGATGGTGCTCGTCGGTACCGCAACGTAGAACGGAATGCCGTGCTCGCGAGCCAACACGGCAACGCTGTACGTACCGATCTTGTTGGCCACATCGCCGTTGGCGGCAACGCGGTCGGCGCCGACGACCACGACGTCGACCGACCCCCGCTGCATCATGTGGCCAGCCATATTGTCAGTGATCACGGTGCACGGGATGCCATCGTGCTGCATCTCCCAGGCGGTCAATCGGGCTCCCTGCAGGAATGGACGCGTCTCGTTGGCGATCACGTGAACGCGTCGGCCAGAATCGACTGCGGCGCGCACCACGCCAAGGGCAGTACCGTAACCTGCGGTAGCCAGCGCTCCGGCATTGCAATGGGTCATGACTCGAGCGTCGTCCGGGACAAGGTCGATGCCGTGTGCCCCCAAGCGACGGTTCACTTCCACGTCTTGATGGAGCAGCAGCAACGCTGCCTCCAGCAGACGATCGCGCGCCGCATCAACCCCGGCAGACAGCGCCTGATCGACGGTCCGGCGCAGTCGCCCGATGGCCCACGCCAGGTTCACAGCAGTAGGTCGCGCCGCCTCAAAGCGTTGGCAAAGTGCATCGATCTCGTCGCGGAATACCGCCGGATCGTTGCTCAGACGGCGCGACTCCATCGCCAGGCCGAGCGCCGCCGTGACTCCGATCGCCGGTGCGCCACGAACCACCAAGTCACGGATCGCTTCGATCACCTGCTCGGCGCTGTGAAGCGACAGATAGATCTCCTCGCCGGGCAAAGCACGCTGGTCCAGCAACACGACAGCGCCATTCCTCCAGGCGATAGGCTCTATCATCTGTACTCCATTCGGTTGACGCTGTTCGCGGTCGATCGTTACGATTCGGCAGAGACGCTCACTCGGCGAGCGCCTTCGCGACGTTACCCATACCCTCTCAAGCCACCATGGCCTGGTTTCGCAAGAAACGTACGTCGAAGCGCGCGGTCGGTGACCGACGCCCCGATATGCCATCGGGCCTTTGGACCAAGTGCAACAATTGCCGCGAGATCGTCTATCGCAAGGAGATTCTGCGCAACGCCAGCGTCTGCCCGAAATGCAACTATCACTTTCGCATATCGGCTACCGACCGGCTGTCGCTGCTATGCGACGACGCAGAATGGGCTGAGTTCGGCGACCAGATGGCACCGACGGACTCGCTGCGTTTTCGAGACACCAAGCGCTATCGTGACCGTCTCGCCGACTATCAGAAGCGCACCGGCCTGAACGATGCCGTGATCACTGCTGAAGCCCGTCTGGACGGCATAGCCGTGGTCTTCGCGGCCATGGAGTACGGCTTCATGGGCGGCTCCATGGGGTCGGTAGTCGGCGAGAAGATAACTCTTGCCGCGGAACGCGCCCTCGCGCAGCGCGTGCCGCTGATCGTGGTGTCGTGCTCCGGTGGAGCGCGCATGCAGGAGGGGGCGCAGTCATTGATGCAGATGGCCAAGATCTCCGCGGCCTTGTCGCGATTGTCGGCGGCATCGCTACCGTTCATCTCCGTGCTCACCGACCCGACAACGGGCGGCGTAACCGCATCGTTCGCGATGCTCGGGGATATGAATATCGCTGAGCCGCAAGCTCTGATCGGTTTCGCGGGGCCACGGGTGATCGAGCAAACCATTCGCGAGCGATTGCCGGAGGGCTTCCAGCGAAGTGAGTTTCTGCTGACGCATGGCATGCTCGATGTGGTAGTGCCACGCAAGGAGCTCAAGCAGACACTGGCAACCGTGCTGCGGCACCTCGGGGCGGCCAAGGAGGAAACCTTGGCTACGACGCCGCCACTGACGGCCGATGAGGTCTCCCCCTGAGGGCATGCCATCGCTTGGCCCGATGAGCGAAGGAGCGACGCTCCGGCGCTTGGAACAGCTCGGACCGGACAACATGACGCCGGGGCTCGAGCGCATCCGTACGCTGCTCGACGGGCTCAGAAACCCGCAGCAACGCTATCCGACGGCAATCGTCGCTGGCACCAACGGCAAGGGCTCGACAACGGCGATGTTGGCCGCGATCGGCTTGGCCGCGGGTCTGAGAGTGGGGAGCTACTCATCCCCGCACTTGCACGATCTTGAGGAGAGGTTTCAGGTCGACGGACATCCGATTTCGCCGAACGGCCTGCAAGCCCACCTTGGCGGGGTATTCACTGCAGTCGACACGTTGGTAGCCCGCGGTCGACTGAAGCAGTCGCCCAGCTACTTCGAGATCCTTACCGCCGTAGCCTTCCGTTACTTCGCCGAGGCTCGCGTCGACCTGGCGGTGCTCGAGGTCGGACTCGGGGGCCGTCTCGACGCGACCAACGTGACTAAGCCGCGAGTTGCCGTCATCACCCCGATCGCCCTAGATCACACGGATTGGCTGGGAGACGATATCGCTAAGATCGCCGAGGAGAAGTTCGCTGTGGCGCCGGCTGGGGGTGTCGCCGTCGTCGCCCCGCAGCCGCCGGCGGTCACTGAGATAATTGACCAGTGCGCGAAGGAGAGGGCCATCAGCCTGCTGCGCGCCACCGACTTCCCCTTGGAAGTCAGAGAGGTCGACTCTCGCCTGCGCCACACCTTCGATCTCGAGGCCCGAATGCGCTCGTACAGCGGGTTGCAGCTCGCGCTGGCCGGATCGCATCAAGTCGAGAACGCCCGCTGCGCCGTACTCGCCGCCGAGGCCCTCGATCGTCGTCGCTTACGCATAAGCTCTGGCGCCATCTGGGCCGGGCTTCGCAGCGCGTCGATTGCCGGACGATGCGAGTGGTTTGACATGGCGCCGCCGATCTTGCTCGATGGGGCCCACAACCCCGATGCAGCAATCGCCTTGACGGGCTATCTCGATCGGCTCCGCGACGCCAATCAGTTCCGCCGGCTCCACCTGATATTCGGCGCCCTCGACGACAAGGACATCGTCGGAATGGCGAGTCTGCTGTATCCGCGCGCCGATACGTTGATCACCACCCGGCCACCGTCATCGCGCAGCCCGGCGGCCGAGGAGTTGCTCGCGGCCGGGCCCGCCCCCGACACGGCGGTCGCGGTTAGCGATCCGGCGGACGCGCTGGCCCGCGCTCGGGAGCTTGCTGACGACGGCGATCTGATCTGCGTTACCGGCTCCATCTACCTTCTCGGCCAGCTGCGGCCGTTGCTGGCCGGGCCGGACGTCGAATCCGCGCACTGACCCGCCCACGTCCAGACGCTACAATGACCCCGGCTCTGGAATCAGGGGGGAGGCCAGGCCTTCGCAACACCGTCGCCCGACGCGACCCAATCCGACTCGGCATGCTCGATCTTCAGCCACAGCGTCCGCTAGACGCACGGACAATCGGTCTCTTGGCAGTCGCGGCGCTCGCCGGCCTGGCCGGCCGCGTGGAGGCCCAGCAGGCCGGGATCCCACTGGGCCTCGCGGAATGTTGCCAAGTGCAGTATCGGAACGTCCGCATCGAGGGCACCGTCTTCCATCTCACCGGCGACGTCGACGTCCTCGATGTTCAACGCGGGATCCGGTTGCTCGCCGACGTGATCAGCTTCGATACCGATGCGATGAGCTTCGAGGCTTCTGGCAACGTCTCGTTCGAGCAGGGCGGGCTACTGCTCAACGGCAGCGCCATGCGCGGCGACCTTGACGATGCCACTCTCGAGATGGAAGACGTGATCGGCGTAGCCCCGGGCCCGTTCTACGTTCGGGCGTCGTATCTCGAGCAAGTCGAGCCAGGCAAGTTTCGCGGCGACAACTTCGTGCTAACGCCGTGCAATCAAAGCACATCGATCTGGGAGTTCCGCGGCAGCAGCATGACCTTCAAGCCGGGCAAGTACGTTCGCATGGCCTGGCCGCACGTTCGGGTGAAAGGTCTACCGCTGTTCGGGCTGCCGTTCATGGTCTGGCCGCTCCAGGACTCGGCACGCCAAACCGGATTGCTGATTCCGGCGCTGGCGACCTCGAGCCGCAAAGGATTCTCCGTAGCCGAGACGTTCTTTTGGGCGATCAATCGCAGCGCCGATTTAACGCTGTCGTACGAGCACTACGCGAACGCCGGCAACGGCTACTCCGCCGAGTTCCGTCACGCCCTCGGGGATAGCGCCAACGGTTCGATTCGCGCCTACTTCCTACCGGGCAAGGATGCGACAGCAGCAGAGCAGGCGGCCGGCAAGTTCTCCTTCGAGCCCGGCTTCCTCCTCAGCGCGGCGCACTACCAGTCGCTGCCCGGAGGCCTCATTTTCCGGGTCGGTGCCGACACCATCAGTAGCACCCAGTTCGCACGCCAGTTCCAGGACAACGTCGCCAAGTTCCTGCAGCGTCAGTCGTACTTCACCGGTGAGCTCACCAAGAGCTGGGGCGCCAACACCCTGTCGCTGGTCGGTGGGAGCAATAAGCTCTTCGAGGACAACTCGGTATCGACGATAGGGCGAAGGTTGCCGATGCTCCGCTACAGCTTGCGCAGCACCCAACTCCTCGGACCGATCTATGTCGCCGCCCAGGCGTCGGCGGCACGGCTCCAGAAGCTGCGCGTCGAGGAATTCGAAGATGGCACCCCCAACCGGGTCAACGGTGGCGTCTACAACCGTTTCGACGCTTTCCCCGACGTGTCGGTGCAGCTGACGCAAATCCCTTGGTTGACCTTCAACCCGTTCTTTCGCTACCGCTCAACCTACTGGTCTCATCGCCACATGCAGAATGAGTTCAAGTTCCGCGACAAGCCCATCTTCCGGAGCTTCTACGAGACCGGCGTCGAGATGGTCGGGCCACAGCTGTTCAAGATCTACGACACGCCCGGGAGCAGCTATTCGCCGCGAGTGAAACACGTTATCCAGCCACGTCTCGTGTACCGGCGCGTCCGACAGATCGCCGCCAAGCCCAATCAGCTCGAACGCATCATCCTCTTCGACGAGATCGATTCCGGCGTGCTCGACAGCCAGAGCCTCACTGCCGAGATCACCACCCGACTATTCGCCAAGCGCTATCCGGATCCCAACGCCCAGGAGCGCATGGTGTGGCAGGCGGCCGAGATCACCATCGGACACATCTCGAGCCTGGAGCCGTTGAGCCTCAAGGAGGAGGCCGCGGGAGTGCCGCGGATCAGGTTGCCGTGGTTCCTGACGACGCGCTTTACGCCGACCGGCAACATCAACCTCCAGGGCAACATGAGCTTCACACCCTCTTTTACTCCCGCCAACTACACGGTGTCGGCCGAAGCGCGCGGCGCAACCTCTGGAATGGGGCTGAGCTGGTTCCGGGGCGTGATCAATTCCCTCAACCCACAGCAAATGAGTGAGGTTCTCGTGAGCACTTCCAGCAATACGCTGCAGGCTTGGGGCAACATCAGCCTGTTCGCGCAGCGCCTGACGCTGGGTTCCCGCGTCGGCATGGACCTGTTCCGAAATCAGCTCCAGAACGTCGAAGGCAGCGTGCAATGGAACCTGCAGTGCTGCTCGATCGGGCTTGATGCCCGGCGGCTCGATTTCTCCGATCGGCAGGAGACGCAGATCGCCCTCTTGCTCAACCTCGCACAGGTCGGTACGTTCGGCTTCGACAGCCATCGTCAGTAGGCGTGGCGCCAGCTCGGCCGGACCGCGCCGACGCCAACCGACGGCAGCATGTATAAAGGTTGCCGAGCATAATCTCGTCATAGGGAGCACTGCATGCGCGTCTTGATCACCGGCATCACGGGATTCGCCGGTTCGCACCTGGCCGACTATGCACTCGACCAGGAAGGGGTCGAGGTCTATGGCATTCGACGCTGGCGATCCCCTACAGAGAACATCGATCACATTGCCGATCGGCTGAACATCGTCGAGTGTGACCTTCGTGATGCCGCGTCCGTGACTTCGATGATCGATAGCATACGCCCGGACAGGATCTTTCATCTGGCCGCGCAGTCGTACGTGCCGACCTCGTGGCACGCGCCAGCAGAGAGCCTGGAGACGAACATCATCGGCCAGCTGAACCTCTTCCAGGCTCTCCGCCAGACGGGCTGCGATGCGACGCGGATTCAGATCGCCGGCTCGTCGGAGGAATACGGACTCGTGTATCGCGAAGAGGCTCCGATCACCGAGCAGAACCCCCTGCGCCCGCTGTCTCCTTACGCAGTTTCGAAGGTCACACAGGACCTTCTCGCATACCAGTACTTTCGCTCATACGGTACCCACGCGATCCGCACCCGGGGCTTCAATCACACCGGCCCGCGCCGCGGTGAAGTGTTTGTCGTAAGTAACTTCGCCAAGCAGATCGCAATGATCGAAGCCCAGCAACGCCCCCCGGTGATTCGCGTCGGCAACCTCGAAGCAGAGCGCGACTTTACCGACGTGAGGGACGTCGTGCGGGCCTACTGGTTGATCTTGGAGCACGGCGTCCCCGGCGAGGTGTACAACATCGCCAGCGGCAGGACTTGGAGGATCCAGGACGTGCTCGATCTTCTGCTTTCGTTCTCGGAGACCGACATCACGGCCGAGGTCGACCCGGACCGACTGCGGCCATCGGATGTCGAACTGCTGCTCGGCGACGCCTCCAAGCTCAACGAGATTACCGGCTGGGAGCCCCTCATTCCCTTCGAGCAGAGCGCAAGGGAGACTCTTGACTACTGGCGAGCGCGAGTCTGACTCGACTCTAGCGTTGTTCGACGGCCAGCAACCGGAGCAAGCCCGATCGCCACATCGCTGATCACCGGCATCACAGGGTTTGCCGGCCGCCATCTGGCCGCCGTGCTGCACGAGCGCGGCGAACATGTAGTGGGCTATTCGCAGTCGCCCGGCGACAACCCGCTCCAATCTGAGCGGATCGAGGATGTAGACCTGCACTACGGCGACGTCCGGAACGCCGATCGGCTCGCGGAGTTGCTGCGACAGGTTCGCCCGCACACCGTGTACCACTTGGCAGCGTTGTCGCACGTCGGCAACTCCTGGGAGCATCGGCGGGCAACTTTCGAAGTCAACCTGCTTGGAACCGAAGCCGTGCTTGACGCGGTCGCCCAAACAAACCGGGAGGCGACCGTGCTTCTGGCGTCGTCCGGACAGGTATATGGAGCTACGGACGAGGCGTCCATGCCCTTGCTCGAAACGGCAACCACGCGACCGCGAAGCCCCTATGCGGCCAGCAAGCTCTGCGCCGAGGTACTTGCTCGCCAGACGGCCGACGCCGGCTTGGCCCGCGCCATCATCGTGCGGCCCTTCAACTTCGCGGGACCGGGCCAAGACCCCACCTTCGTATGCTCCGACTTCGCCCGGCAGATCGCCACGGCGGAGGGGAGCGGAGGCGGCAGCCGCATTCAAGTGGGCAACCTCGCGGCGCGGCGCGACTTCACTCACGTACGCGACATGGTGCGCGGATTCCAGGCCGCCGCCGAACACGGCCGCTCAGGGGCTGCGTACAATCTTTGCAGCGGGCAGGGGGTCGCCATTCAGGACGTGCTCGAGGGCTTGTTGGCACTCTCGAACGCCGAGATCGTGATCGATGTCGATGCGGAGCGTTTCCGGCCAGTAGACGTTCCCCTGTTCATCGGCGACCGTTCGCGTGCCCGGAGCGAGCTCGGATGGGAACCGCAGATTCCCCTCGCCGACACCCTGGAGCAGACCCTGGAATACTGGCGCGGCCGGATGCAAGCCCGTGCCTGAGCTGGCCGGCGACCTGGTCGCCCTGGTCAGCGCTCGCGCTTTCCTCGGCATTGCCGTCGGATTCGCCGGCGGCGGGATCCTGTGGTCGCTGCAACTCGCCCCCAGGCGCGCCGCACTGGCCGTGGCCCTTGTACTCACCACAACGTTCATCGCCGCTAGCTGGGGCCTCGCGCTGCTCGCCGCACTGCAGCTCGCGCTTATCGGGGCTAGCGGCCGTCTGGCGGGCGTGCGACCAGGCGCGCTCGACATCCTGGGCACGTCCGGGGTCATCTCACTATGCGCCGTGGGATCGCTGAGCGGCCTCGCCCTGGCGTACTGGCTGGCGGCGGGCTGCGGGGCCGCTGTAGGAGGGGCGACCGGCTGGACGACAGAGATACTCGCCACAGACGTCGAGGGCGATCCTCGGCTGGCTGGCCAGGCGAGCATCCGTTGGCAAGGTCTGTCCGCCACCGTCCTCGTCGGCGGGTGCCTGACGATCGCCGCGCTTTGGCTTCGCGTTGTCGGTGCCGGGGAACCCGCACTGGCCGCGGTCGGCTCCCTGCTCGGACTTACGGTGGCCAGGCGAGCGGGGCGAACGCGTCACTGGCGCCTGGCGGTGGTGGCGCTCGTAGCTGGGACTTCGACGGCCATTCTCACCGCCCTTATGCCCTGAGTCGTCCCAGACGAGGCTGCTGCTCTCGCGCTACAATCGAAGGAGATTCCCTTCGGAGGTCGCAAGAATGAATGCACTGAAAACGACTGCGCTACTTGGCGTGATGACCGGGCTCCTGATGGCCATCGGGTCTTTCTTCGGCAATCAGGGCCTGATAATCGCCATGGGCTTGGCAGTGGTGTTCAACTTCGGCAGCTACTGGTTCTCCGACAAGATCGTATTGAAGATGTACCGGGCGCAGCCGGCCGACGCGAGCCAATTCGCCGCGTTGCACTCCGTGGTCGAGAGGTTGGCGGCACGCGCCGAGCTCCCCAAGCCGGCCGTCTACGTTCTGCCATCATCGGGAGCGAATGCCTTCGCCACCGGGCGTAATCCGCAGCACTCGGCCGTGGCGATAACAGCAGGCCTGCTGCAGCTACTCGACGAGCAGGAGCTTGAAGGCGTCCTCGCTCATGAGCTGGCGCATGTCAAGAACCGCGACATCCTGGTCTCGAGCATCGCAGCGACCATGGCCGGCGCCATCACGATGATGGCGCGCATGGTCGGGTACGCGGCGATGTTCGGCGGTGGTCGCGACCGCGACGGCGGCGGCGCTCTCGGTGCACTGGCGATGATGATCGTCGCGCCGCTAGCGGCAGTGGTGATTCAGATGGCCGTGTCGCGTACGCGCGAATACAAGGCTGACGCGACCGGCGCCCGGATAGTAGGTCACCCACATGGGTTGATGAGCGCCTTGCAGAAGCTGGAACACGCCAGCCAGCGAGTACCCGTTGAAGCCTCGCCGACGACGGCGCACATGTTCATCGTGCGGCCGTTCTCCGGCGGCCTCATGGGTTTGTTCGCCACACACCCCCCGATGCAGGAGCGTATTCGCCGGCTGCGCGACGTACGCTGACAGCGGCGCCCGTTTGAGGCGCAGCAACTCCCGCTGTGTTCGACGGCGTGTCGTTCCTCGGCACCCTGCTTTAGCACCCTGCTATGGCCGCTAGGCTACGAACGCTCCCGGCCGACGGACTCTGATCAATTCTGTGCCGCGCCGCGCTTCAGCGCGCGATGTGACTTTTTTCGGCGGAAGGCGTTGATTACTTGACATGCGCTCCGCTGCTCCCTATAGTCCGGCAGTGGATCAAAGTGGGCTGGGGTGGTACTCACACCCTAAAACAAACGGATTTACGTTGATTCGGAGTTCGGTATCGGATGCTCAGGGGGAATCATCCAGCGACAGTGGATGCGAAGCACCGCATCAAGGTACCGACCGCTTTTCGCAACGTGATCCGGGAGACCTACGGTGACGACTTCTTCCTCACTAGCTTCACCGGGGAAAACGTTCTCGCTTATCCCTTGCCGGAGTGGGGCCGGGTGGAAGAGCGCTTGCAGGCTATACCGAGCATGAATCCCTCCCGCCAGAAGCTCCTGTCGCGGGTCAACTACTACGGTGCGTTGGCTTCGATGGACCGGCAAGGCCGTGTTCTGGTGCCACAGTTGCTGCGCGAGGCCTCCGCGATCGACGGCGAGGTGGTGGTGATGGGTCAGCTTACCCACCTCGAAATCTGGAACCACCACGCCTTCCGGCAGCGGCTGGACGACAGCCCCCTTACCACCGACGATCTGCAGATCCTCGCGGATATGGGTGTGTGACGGTGGTCATGAGCCGCAGTATCCCGCTCAGCTTGGCGACGCTGGTTCCTCCAGGACAGGGCCTGAGGTCGCGTGGGGAGCTACCGCGCCAGGCCGACAGACTGCACACGCCGGTCATGCGCGATGAGGTACTCGAACACCTGAGTGCCGCCCCTGGCGGGACAATGGTGGACGCCACGATCGGGCTCGGCGGCCACGCGGACGCAATCTTGGAAGCGCGCGATGACGTCCATCTGATTGGTATCGATCGCGACTCGGACGCCCTCGAGCTCGCCGATATCCGCCTGGAGCGATGGTCTGGACGGTACGATCTGTGCCGCGCTGACCATCGCTCGCTCGCTGAAATGAGCAAGGCTCGAGGATGGGCTCCCGTCGCCGCCATTCTCATCGATCTGGGTGCTTCCTCGCTGCAGCTCGATACGGCCGAGCGCGGTTTTTCGTTTCGGCTCGAAGGTCCGCTCGACATGCGCATGGACCGTCGGCAGCCACGCACCGCAGCCGAGGTAGTCAATCGACTTTCCGGCGACGAGTTGCGCTCGCTGATCCGCGATTACGGCGAAGAATCTCATGCCGCGCGCATCGCCCGCGCCATCGTCAAGGCTCGAGCGATCGAGCCCATCACCACGACCACGCGTCTGGCCGAGATCATCGACGCCGCAGTGCCGCAGCGCGGACCACGACGAATCCATCCGGCCACCCGTACATTCCAGGCCCTACGAATCGCGATAAACGACGAGTTCGGCGGGCTGCAAGAGTTCGTTATCGGAGCGAGTCGTTTGCTCGCCCCGGGCGGCCGACTGATCGTTCTGGCATTCCATTCGCTCGAGGACCGCGCCATCAAGCGCGCGTTCAGGTACCTCGCCAGCGACTGTGAGTGCCCGCCGGAGCTACCGCAGTGCCTCTGCGACAAGCGCTCTGAAGTCAAGATTCTGACCTCGCGACCGCTAACGCCTGGTGAGGATGAGGTCGCCTCGAACCGACGCGCGCGCAGCGCCAAGATGCGCGTACTGGAACGAATCTAAGGAGGAAGGATCGCGGAGAGTCGGGGATCTGTGGCTCCATGGCCAGCTAGTAACCCATGTGTTGTAAATAAATGCCTCCCTTTACAACCCTGGCTAGCTTTCGCCCCAGGCCATTGGAGCCACAGACCCCCGACTCTCCCGGTAGCCCTCCGGCGACGGAGTGAGCGACTTGTCCCGCATCGCCAATCGGCCCCTGATCAAGGCACGCGAGCCACACCGCTTCAGCGATCTCGGACAGGCTTTCGCCGGAATCCTGCTGTTGATCATACCGGCATTCCTCTACGCTTCCCAGCGCGCCGACATGCGCGAATCCCGGCGTCAGACGGGAGATCTCGAGGCCACCCTGTTGCAATTGCAGCAGGAACGAAAGCTACTCGAATTGGAGCTACAGACCGAGCTCGATCCGCGCACGCTAGAGAAGAAGGCGCGCGCCATCGCCGACCTTCAGGACCCCGAAGTTAGCCAGGTGGAGCATCTGCCTCGTGTCCACGACGAGGCGGCGGGCAACGGCATCACGACGGTGGCGACCGATGGTCATCCGTAGCCTCGGACGCAGCCAGTCTCACGATATCCATCGTGGTCGCGCCATGCTGCTGCTGGGGCTGGCTTCGATCTGGGGAATCGTGCTGCTCGCGCGGCTGAGCTACCTGCAGCTCTATCTTCACGACGCGCTGATCGAGCGCGCCGCAAGCCAGCAAACACGCGTCATCGAGCTGGCCGGGCAGCGGGGCGACATCTTCGCCCGCGGCGGGGAGACGCTGGCGACCAGCATCCAGCTGAGCTCGATCTACGCGCAGCCGCCGAAGATCGTCAACGCCAGGGCAACAGCAGAGCGCCTGGCCCCAGCTCTGGAACTATCCGCGGAGGCGGTTGCAGAGATGCTCTCGCGCGATCGGGCATTCGTGTATCTGCGACGCAAAGCGCATCCGGATACTACGGCCGAGGTGTCGCAAATCGTCAGACGCGAACGGCTGCGCGGTATCGGGGTGCTCCCAGAGTCACGGCGCTACTATCCGCACCGCTCGCTTGCTGCCCATGTCGTCGGCGCCGTCGATATCGACAACGCCGGCCGATTCGGCATCGAGCGGCACTACGACGAGCTCATCGCAGGGCAGCCTGGCGCGTTCAACAGCCTCCGTGACGGTTGGCGCAACGTCATCGGTACGCGCGGCGCCCTCATGGAGGATCCGACGCGCGGCCATGACCTGGTGCTTACCATCGATTGGGGATTGCAATACGCCGCCGAGGAGGCGCTGCGCAGAGCTGTGCTCGACAAGCACGCGGTCGGGGGCAGCATCGTCGCGATGGATCCCCATACCGGCGCCCTTCGTGCCATGGCCAGCTTCCCGACGCTCAACCTCAACAACAACAACGACCCCGCGTTCCTGGCCCACGCCCGCAACAACAGCGTCGCGTTTACCTTCGAGCCGGGCTCGGTCTTCAAGGTGATCACCGCCGCGGCGGCCCTACACGAAGGCGTGGTGGATGAGGACGAGCCAATCGACTGCGAGGGCGGGACGTATCGGGTCGCCAACCACACATACCACGACTGGAAGCTCGGTTTCGGCGTCATGTCGTTCCGAGACGTGCTCGCCAACTCGAGCAACGTCGGTACCATCAAGGTTTGCCAGCGTCTGGCACCGCAGACTTACTACTCGTGGATCCGCGACTTCGGCTTCGGCAGCCTCACCGGCGTCGATCTGCCCTACGAGGAGCCTGGCGGGGTCACCGCGCCTAAGGACTGGTCGAAGCTCTCCCAGTCCTCCATGGCCTTCGGTCAAGAGCTCTCGGCGACTCCCGTCCAGCTCGTCACCGCGATCGCGGCGATCGCCAACGGCGGCCTGCTGGTGCGGCCCTACGTCGTCGAGCAAGTTCGCGACCGAGACGGCAACTTGCTGACCGAGATCGAGCGACCGCACGGTAAGATCAGATTGGGTCAGCCACAGGTGCGGCGCAGGGTGCTCAAGGAATCGATCGCACGACGCGTCGGACTGGTAATGGAATGGGTGGTCTCGAGCGGAACCGGAGCGCCTGCGGGAATCCCCGGCTACCGGATCGCCGGCAAGACGTCGACGGCCCAGAAGTTCGATACGTCGACGGAAAGCTTTTCGAAATACGTAGCTGCCTTTGTGGGGTTCTTGCCCGCCGCCGATCCCCGGTTGGTAGTCCTGGTTGTCATCGACGAGCCGCAGCGCGGATACGGCCACGGTGGATCACAAGCAGCCGCGCCGGCGTTCCGTGCCGTCGCCGATGCAGCAACCAGAATCCTCCGCATTGCACCCGAAGACTTCTCGGGACCCGAGGAATGGGTCGCCGACGACCCGGAACTGGCCCCCGACACAAGGCTCGGATCGATATCACCGGTCCCATAACGGACGGACGGGAGATTGGAGTTGGGGCCGTCTGAGCGACGGCTTTTTTTCTCGTTGCCGAGGCGGCGGCAAACATTGGAGGCCAGAGTGGCCCTCGCGACAAATGGCGCGACAGAGAGAATGGGGCAACAGCTGAGGCTCGACGAGCTCTTGGACGGCTGCGCGGCGAAGTTCGTCGGCAATGCCGCGATCGACGTAACCGGCATCTCGTACGACTCGCGATGCGTCGAACCCGGCCACGTCTTCGTGGCGATCCCGGGCTTCGTACACGATGGTCTCGAGTTCGTGCCTGAGGCCCTCCGACGCGGTGCTGTCGCGATCGTGTCGGAGCGCCCGTCATCGAGCCTGAAGGACCGCGCACCGGCCTGCACGTGGGCGCAGGTCGACTCGACGCGGAGCGCGCTCGCCGCTCTCGCCTGCCGTTGGCACGGCGCCCCGAGCGAACATCTCGTGGTCGTGGGCGTGACCGGCACGAATGGCAAGACAACCGTCACCGCCCTCCTCGAGGCGATCTTTGCCGACCGGGCCCCTGTCGGCCGATGGAGCACGACGCAGGTGCGGATTGCCAGCGCCTCCTCTCCCACCCCACGCACCACCCCGGAGGCCCCCGAGCTCCAGGCGGCGATGGCGGAGATGCTGGATGCTGGATGTTGGGCCGCCATCATCGAGGTCTCCTCGCACGCCTTGCGGCTCCATCGCGTTGCCGGAACACGGTTTGCCGCTGCCACATTTACCAACCTGTCGCCCGACCACCTCGACTTTCATCACGACATGGATGACTACCTCGACGCCAAGGCGAAGTTGTTCGAGACTTTGCCGGCGGACGCGCCTGCGGTACTCAATGCGGCTGATCCTGTCGCCCCTCGCCTCGCCGCACGCTCCAGCGGGCGCACGGTGACCTACGGGTGGGCCGGCGAGGACGGTGCGACTCCCGACTATTGCCTCGACCGCTTCGACTCACGTCCGACTGGCTCGCGGCTCCATCTCACCACCCCGACGTCGGCGGGCTGCATCGAGACCCCGCTGTTCGGCAGAGCCAACGCCGAGAACATCGGTGCGGCGGTCGCGACGGCGATGGAGCTCGGCTTTTCGTTCGATACGGTCTGCAAGGCAGCGTCGAGCTTCCGCGGCGAGCCTGGACGCCTGCAAGCTGTCGACGCCGGGCAGGCGTTTCATGTCTTGGTCGATTTCGCCCATACACCCGGGGCTATTCAAGCAGCGCTGGAGGCGGTACGCAGCATTGTCGACAAGGGACGGGTCATCGTCGTCTTTGGATGCGGCGGTGATAGAGACCGGACAAAGCGGGCGCTCATGGGCAAGATCGCCGCCAACGCTGCGGACGTGGCGGTAGTGACTTCCGATAACCCGCGAGGCGAAGATCCGGACGCCATCATCGACGAGATCGTCGCCGGAATCGGGGCAACCCCGCACGCCGACGTTCACGTCGAGGCTGACCGTGCTAAAGCCATCGACTTGGCGCTGAGCCTGGCCGTACCGGGCGACTGCGTCCTCATCGCCGGTAAGGGGCACGAAACTCAACAGATCTTCCGCGACCGAGTAATTCCTTTCGATGATGTCGAGGTCGCCACCGCTACGCTCGCGGGGCGCGACACGGAGGTCTCGAGATGATCCCGATGACTGTCGGCCAGCTCGCCGACGTTCTGGGCTGCGATCTCGAGACCGGCAGCGCGAGCGGCGAGATCGACCGCGTGGTGATCGACTCGCGCAACGTGCAATCCGGCGATCTATTCGTCGCGATCGTCGGGCCACGCGATGATGGGCACCGCTATCTCCCCCAGGCTCTCGCGTCGGGGGCCGTTGCGGTCGTCATCTCGAGGCGTGACGTGCTGGATCATCTGGCCAACCCTCACGATGCCGGCTTCGTCCGCGTCGAGGACACCACGATGGCACTCCAGCGCCTCGCCCGCCACGTACGTGACGTGGTGGCTCCAACCGTCATCGCGATCACCGGCAGCGTCGGTAAGACCACCACCAAGGCGTTGACCCACGCCCTGCTGAAGACAACGGAATCGACGCACGCCTCGCCCGGCAACTTCAACAATCAGTGGGGTCTTCCCCTCTCCCTGCTCGGCTTGCGGTCGAGTCACCGCTGGATGGTCGCCGAGCTCGGGATGAGCGCAGCTGGTGAGATCGCCGAGCTGACCCGCCTGGCACGGCCGAGCATTGCGGTGATCACCAATGTTGCTCCAGCGCACATGGAGAACTTCGACAGCCTCGCCGGGGTGGCGGCTGCCAAGCAGGAGCTCGCCGATGAGCTGCCCGCCGACGGCACCCTGATCGTCAACGCCGACGACGCGCACACGTCAGCCATGGGAGCCGCACGAAGGCAGCGCGGCGAGCCCACCATCTTCTACGGCATACAGCACGAGGCAGAGATTTCTGCTCGTCGTGTAGAGGTAGTCGACGCGGCCTGGCGCTTCGAGCTCCGTTGCGGCCCCGCCGACGCGGCGCTCGTGGAGCTGCCGCTGCCAGGCGAGCACTCGATCTCCAATTTCCTCGCGGCCGCGGCGGTGGCGCACGCACTGGACATCGACGCCACCACCATCGCGGCGCGCGCTCGGGACCTCACGTTGCCCGCAATGCGCGGGCAGGTGCACCACACCGACCGTGGCGTGGTGGTGATCGACGACAGCTACAATGCCTCGCCGGCGGCAATGCTCACAGCGTTGGAGACGTTAGCCGAGACCGCCGGGACAGGCCGCAAGATCCTCGCCGTAGGCGACATGCTCGAGCTCGGAAGCTGGGCCGAGGACGCGCATCGCGAGGTCGGGTTGCACGCAGCTCAGCTTACCGTTGACCGTATTCTTACGGTCGGCCCACTGGCGCGCGACATTGGCCACGGCGCACGTGCCGGCGGCATGCCTGAGGAGGCGATCACTGCTTTCAGCATGTCTGACGAGGCGGCTGAGGCAATCGGAGCGATCGTCCGTCCCGGCGACACGGTGCTGGTCAAAGGATCTCGCGGCATCCGCATGGAACGCATCGTCCAAACGCTGCTGCGATCCAGCGACGACAATGGAGCCTCTGATTGATGTCCGTCGCGTGCCGCCCCTCCCCGACCAACGTCCACAACACAGGAAGCTAATGCTGTACGAGTTGCTCGTGCCACTGGCCGATTACTGGGGGCCGTTCAACGTCTTTCGCTATCTGACGTTCCGGGCTGCAGTAACCGCTGCATCGGCGCTGCTAGCGACCCTTGCCTTGGGCCCGTGGATGATCCGCCGCTTGCTCGCCGCTCAAGTCGAGGAGCAAATTCGTACCGAGGGTCCCTCAACGCACGCACACAAACGCGGTACGCCCACCATGGGTGGAACGCTGATCGTCAGCGCAATAGGCGTATCGACATTGCTTTGGGCGGACCTGCGCAACTCGTTTGTGTGGATCGCGCTGTTCGGGACGCTCGGATTCGCCGCGATCGGGTTCCTGGACGACTACCTCGGCGCCGTCCACGCGCGCCGGCGCGGACTCTCCGCTCGGTCAAAGATGGCGATGATGGTGGCGTTGTCTGGCGCAGTCGGCGTGACCCTGTGGATGCTTGCTCAGCAGGGCTCGTTCACTACGCAATTGTCGGTACCGTTCTTCAAGGAGATCAGTCCTCACCTGGGCGTCCTCTACGTGCCGTTTACCGTGCTCGTGCTGCTCGCCTCGAGCAACGCGGTGAACCTCACCGACGGCCTCGACGGACTGGCGACGGGCTGCGTAATGGTGGCGGCGGTCGCGTACACCGCGCTGGCCTACGTTGCTGGCCATGCCATCATCGCCGAATACCTCGACATCATCTTCGTGGGAGACATAGCCGAGATCACGATCTTCGCCGCTGCGATCGTCGGGGCCTGCCTCGGGTTCCTCTGGTACAACTGCCACCCGGCGCAGGTCTTCATGGGCGATACCGGCTCGCTCGCCCTAGGCGGCGCCGTCGGCCTGATCGCACTGATGATCAAGCAAGAGCTTGTGCTCGTGCTGGTCGGCGGCGTCTTTGTCCTCGAGACACTCTCGGTGATGATCCAGGTTGCCTCGTTTCGCTTCACCGGACGCCGCGTGTTCCGGATGGCCCCGCTGCACCATCACTTCGAGCTGGCGGGCTGGTCGGAGCCGCAGGTCGTAGTTCGATTCTGGATCCTTGCCGTTCTCTTCGCGTTGATGTCATTGGCAACGTTGAAGCTACGATGAGCGGGCCGTGGGCAGGTAAGAAGGTCACCGTGGTTGGCGCTGGACGCAGCGGCGTAGCGGCGACCGAGCTACTGGTCTACCTTGGCGCCCACGTGGCGCTCACCGACCTGCGCGTCGCATCGGAGCTGGTCGATACCAGCGAGCTCGAGGGTCGCGGCGTCGAACTCGCTTTCGGGAGCCACCCGGACACGCTGTGGCGAGATGTCGACGCCGTCGTGGCGTCGCCCGGAATCCATCCGCAGGCGCCGCCCCTACGCGCCGCGCGCGCCGAGGGCATCACGCCCGTCAGCGAGGTCGAGCTAGCGAGCGCCTACGCCTCGGCCCCGGCGGTAGCCATCACGGGCTCGAACGGCAAGAGCACCGTCACCAGCATGGTCGGAGCCATCCTCGCGGAGAGCAAGCTGGCCACCGCGGTTTGCGGCAACATCGGCGTGCCGTTCTCACGTGTTGTTCGTCAGGTACTCCAGGGCGAGCTGCACGTCGAGCGCTATGTTCTCGAGCTGTCGTCATTCCAGACCGAGACAATCGTCGATTTCCGACCCCGATGGGCAGGACTACTCAACATCTGCGCTGACCATCTCGACCGCCATGGCGACTTCGACGCCTATGCACAGGCCAAGCTGCGATTGGTCACCAACTGCACCAGCGACGACTGGCTCGTCTACGGCGCCGACGATCCCTGGCTGAGCCATCATCTGCCGTCCGTCCCCCAACCCGCGCCCTTCAGCGCCACGGCAACCAGAGGCACCGGGGCATGGGTGTCGGATGGCCGTATTCACTGGCGCGACCCCGAGGCCGAGGTGCACACCATCGTCGGTACGGAGGAGCTCACGGTGGTCGGTAGTCACAACCATCTGAACGCCGCGGCAGCAGTGGCGTTGAGCTGCCTCGCCGGAGCAACCCCATCGTGCGCCGGTGCCGCGCTGCGGCGATTCGAGGGCCTAGAACACCGGATGGAGCCTTGCGGTATCGTCAACGGCGTACGGTGTATCAACGACTCGAAAGCGACCAACGTGGGCGCTACGCTGGCAGCGCTCAACGGTCTCGACAGCCCCGTGTGGCTGATCCTCGGCGGTCGCGACAAGGACTCTGATTTCGAGCGTCTCCGACCTGCGCTGGGCAGCGTCCGCGGCGTCTTGGTCGTTGGCGAGGCTACGAAGCGCATCACACACGCACTCGACGGTGCCGTGTCGATGATCGACTGCGCCAACATCCCGCGCGCCGTTGACACCGGTCTCGAGAACGCCTCGGCGGGTGACGTGCTGCTGCTCGCACCCGCCTGCACTAGCTTTGATCAGTACGACAGTTTCGAACACCGAGGACGTCACTTCAAATCCCTGATCGCCGCCCACTAGGGCACCAAGGGACAATCTGGAGAAGGGTCTATGGCGAGCCGCTGGCTGGCGGTCGACAAGACGTTGTTCTGCGCCGTAATCGCGATGATCGGGCTCGGTCTGGTAATGGTGTACTCCGCGTCGTTCCCGATCTCGCAGCGCGCCCATGGTCATGACCTCTACTTCGTGACACGGCAGGCCATCGGGGTCATGGCGGGGCTCGGGATACTCGTTGCCGGGCTGCTCACCGACTATCGGATCTATCGCAACCGACTTGTCGTTGCCGGTGTTGTGGCGGCTACTCTGGGTGCCTTGATTGTCGTGCTGTTGATGCCGGCGTCTCGAGGGGCACACCGATGGATCCCTTTGGGTCCAGTCAACGCCCAGCCGTCCGAGATCGCCAAGCTATCGGTGATCCTTTTCCTAGCGTCGTATCTGTCCCGCAAGGACGAGACCATCAACGACGCCTGGCGAGGACTGGCTCCGCCGCTCACGGTGGTGGTCGCGATCGTGTTCCTGATCGCCATCGAGCCCGACCTCGGTACCGCCATGATGGTCACCTGCATTGCCGCCACGATGCTATGGGTGGCCGGTCTCTCCTGGAGATACGTCGCCAACGTCGGGGTGGCTGTGGCGCTCGCGGCCTCCATGCAGATCTTCCGGTCCGGCTACCAATCCCGGCGCATCGTCGCGTGGCTCGACCCCTGGGCCGATGCTCAGGACGCTGGCTACCAGACGCTGCAATCACTGATGGCCGTGGGGTCTGGGGGCCTGAGCGGCGTCGGCTTCGCCGCCGGCCATCAGAAGAGCGGGTTTCTCCCAGATCCGTACACGGACTTCATCTACGCTGTGGTTGCCGAGGAGTTCGGTTTGCTCGGAGCGGGCGCCGTCGTCCTCGCTTTCATGGTCGTGCTCTGGCGCGGCCTGCGCGCGGCGCTGCGCGCGCCCGACAAGTTCGGGTTCTATCTTGGCGCCGGCCTGACCTGCTACTTGGTCTTGCAGGCACTGGTGAACATGAGCATCGTGGTAAACCTATTGCCGACGACGGGTATCCCGCTGCCCTTGATCAGCTACGGCGGCTCCTCAATGGTGATCTGCTGCGCTGCGATCGGCGTCCTTCTAAACCTATCCCAGCACGCGCACGCATGAGCTCTCCGCCGACCGATCCGTCCACCGAGTCGCTGAGGGTGGCTCTCGCGGCCGGTGGCACGGGTGGACATCTAATGCCCGCTCTGGCGACGGCCGAGGCACTGGCCGCACGGGCATGCTGTCAGTTCCTGGTGATCGGGTCCCACCGAACCAGCGAACGCGCGCTCCGCGCCATGGTGCCCTATCCCGTGGTGGAGGTGAGGGCTCGCGGCATGGTGGGCACGGGGCTCGCCGGACGCCTTCGGGCGCTGGCTGCGTTGCCCGGATCGATCGCCGCGGCCCGGCGCCACCTGCGAGCCTTCCGGCCGCACCTGGTGATCGCCACTGGCGGGTATGTGTGCGGCCCCACTGGCCTGGCGGCCTGGTTGGCCGGCATCCCGCTGTTGGTTCTCGAGCAGAACGCCGACCCCGGCCTGACAACGCGATGGCTACGCCCCTTCGCTCGTGCGATCGCGGTGTCATTCGAAGAGACCGCGTGGAGGATTGGTGGCAAGGCCGTGCTCACCGGCAATCCTGTAAGGGCTACCCTCCCCTCCGCGCCACGTCGCGATGGCCAGGCAACCGACTCTCACAGAGACGGTATCCACTTGCTGATCCTCGGTGGAAGCCAGGGGGCGCGCGGACTCAACACCATGGTCGAGCTCGCGATTCCAATCTTTGCGGCGGCACAGGTCGGCCTCAGGGTCACCCACCAAGCCGGCAAGGCGGACCTCGACGTACTGCGTAACACCTACGACGAGCACGGTATTCCCGCCACGGTCACACCGTTCATTCAGAACATCGGCGAGGCTTACACACTAGCCGATCTGGTCTGCGGCCGAGCTGGCGCAACAACCATCGCCGAGCTGGCGTACTGTGGGTTGCCATCGGTCCTCGTCCCCTTTCCCAGTGCCGCCGGACGCCACCAACACTCCAACGCCCGGGCCCTTCAACGAGCCGGCGCAGCCGTGGTTGTGGAAGAGTCCGTCAATGGGCATCCGCTCGCCGCAGCGCTCCTGGAGCTTGCCGCGGATGCCGACCGCCGTGCCGACATGGCGGCAGCGGCTGCGGCCTGCGGCAGCGACGCAGCCGCTGCAGTGGTCGCCGATCTGGCGCTGTCACTAGTCGCCGCTACGGCAGCTCCGGGCTCGGTGGGTGACCCCACGACGGCGAGCTCCGGCGGTGCGCGCGGTGGCCCCCTTCACCGATCGTCAGACGTCTCCCGACAACGAGGCCCTCAGGCATGCTGAAACGAGTACGTCGTCTTCACTTCGTTGGCATCGGGGGAATCGGCATGAGCGGTATCGCCGAACTCCTGCTGAATCTCGACTATGAGGTCACCGGGTCCGACCTGCGTCCGTCGCCCATCACCCAACGCCTAGAGGACCTGGGCGGCACCGTCTTCGTCGGCCACGCGGCCGCCAACGCCAGGGGGGCCGACGTTGTCGTGACGTCGTCGGCTGTGAGCAATAGCAACCCGGAGGTCATCGCTGCGCAGGCTTCCGGAATCCCAGTGATTCCACGCGCGGAGATGCTTGCCGAGCTCATGCGGATGCGACACGGCATCCTCATCGCCGGGTCGCACGGCAAGACCACGACCACCTCAATGATGGCAACGGTGTTCGAGGCAGCCGATCTCGACCCGACGGTGGTCATCGGCGGACGCTTGGAAGCCTGGGGAACCAATGCTCGTCTCGGCCAGGGGGAGTTCATGGTTGCCGAGGCGGACGAGAGCGACGGGTCGTTCTTGCGACTCAGCCCGACGATCGCCGTGGTGACCAATATCGATCTCGAGCATCTCGATCACTATGCGAGCTTCGACGCCCTGAGAGATGCCTTCGTCGAGTTCCTCAACAAAGTCCCGTTCTATGGCACAGCGGTCGTATGCCTGGACGATCCCGAGCTCCAGGAGATCATGCCGCAGGTCACGCGCAAGCTGCTGACCTACGGCCTGAACCCACAGTCCGACATCCGCGCCTCGGCAATCGAGGTGAGCGCCGAAGGGACCCGTCTCATCTGCCACGCTGGCGCCGACGAGCTCGGCGAGATCAGACTCCGCGTACTCGGGCGGCACAACGCGTTGAATGCGCTCGCCTGCGTCGCAGTCGCATTGGACCTGGGGATCCAATTCGACACCGTCGCCGACGCGTTAGCTAGCTATGCGGGCACCGCGCGACGCTTCCAGCGGATTCACTCCGGCGGCGATATCCTGGTTGTCGACGACTACGGACACCACCCCACCGAGATCCGTGCTGTTCTCGGCGCTGCCGGCGAGGCGTTTCCGGATCGACGCAAGATCGTTTGCTTTCAGCCACACCGTTACAGTCGATCGCAGTTGCTGCGCGACGATTTCGGTCGAGCCTTCTACGACGCCGACGTCGTGCTGGTGCTACCGATCTACGCGGCCGGAGAGGAACCGATTCCTGGCGTGACCGGAGAAGATCTGGCGTTGGCCATGAGTCAGCACGGTCAGCGCCAGGTAATCAACGTCGCCGACCTGGAAGTGGCGTTCGAGACGGTCACCCGGCACGCCCGACCAGGCGACATCGTGCTGACACTCGGCGCTGGTGACGTGTGGAAGTTGTCAAGAAGCGTCGGCGAATGGCTCTCGGGAGTTGAGCGCGGCGTCGCCGACGAAGTGGGCGACAGCGTCGACTCGACGTCGACGGATGAAGGATAGCGGATGTTGGCGACCCAGCCCCTGATCGAAGGCGAATCCTGGAACGAGGCGGCACTGCGCGCGATCGAGCGTACAGCGCGTGAGAACGGCTGGCGCTGGAGGCACGATGAGCCGCTCGAGCGCCACACATCAATGGGCGTGGGAGGCCCGTGTCCCATCATGCTATGGCCACGACACCGGGCAGACGTCCGTTCCATGGTCGCGTGGATGGGCTCTCGCCGGCTTCCCTGGCACGTGCTCGGAGGCGGGAGCAACCTGCTAGTCGCTGACAAGGGCGTCGACGAGCCGGTCATCAACATGACGTCCGGCGCCGACCAGATGTCGCTCGACAGCAACGTCCTTCGCGTTTCGGCGAGCCTGCCGACGGCGCGAGCGCTGCGCTACTCCGTTGCTCAAGGGCTGGATGGGTTGGTGTGGTCGGCTGGCCTACCAGGAACTATTGGTGGGGCTGCCAGCGGTAATGCCGGCTGCTGGGGTGGCGACATGCAGAGCTGTACTGCCGACATCGATGTCGTGGATTCGTGTGGCCTAGCCCATCGAATCGAATCTGCCGACTTGGTTTGGGGGTATCGGAACCTGAACATGCCGGGGATTCCTGCCCCCTGGACGATCATCGCGGTCGGCGTGCAGGTCGAACAGGGTGACGCCACCCAACTCGCCGAGCGCTACGACGATCTCCAGCGTCGCAAGCGCGAACGTCAGCCGGTCGGAGCGCGCAACTCGGGATGTATCTTCCGCAATCCACAGCACGGCGAAGGTGCCGGTCAGCTCATCGATGCTGCCGGTTGCAAGGGCTTGCGCGTCGGCAACGCTGCGGTGTCGGATCACCACGCCAACTTCATCGTTAATCTCGGCGGTGCCCGGGCACACGACATCGAGGAGCTAGTCGATCGCCTCGTCAAACGTGTTCATGCGCATAGCGGAACGCTTCTGGAACCGGAGATCCGTCGATGGTAGCCACCAACGGGAAGCGCGCACCGCAGTTCCTACGCTCCGTACACAATCGCCCCGCGCTGCGTCGTCGGAGCAACTTGGCGGTCTTCGGCCAGCTTCTCATGGTGGCCTCGGGCGTCGCCATCGGTGGAGGGCTCGCCTACGCCGGATACGGCTACGCGGCCAACAGCGACAGCTTCGTGCTGCGCCGACTCGCGGTAGATGCGGTGCCGGAGCACATGCGCGACCTGGTACGGCAACAGCTCGAACCCGTGCTGCACCACAATCTGTTGACGCTCGATCTCGACCCTCTGCGCGTCCGCGTGGAGAGCATCCCGCAAGTTCGCACGGCGCGCGTGCGGCGGCTGCTACCGGAAACGCTGGAGGTCGAGGTAACACTGCGCGGTCCGTGGGGTCGACTGCACGCGCCGGACGGCGCGTGGCTAGTATCGAAGGATGGTGTGTTGCTCGGCCCTGATCCGCAGTCCGATCCGAGCCTGCCGCGACTGCGGATGGCAACCCCTGTGCAGCCGGTACTCGACGCAAGCTACAGGGTCCCTCGGCAAGCCCCCGGTGGAGCGTTCTTCGACGACGCGGTCGTGATTACCGACTGGCTGCGCGAGACGCGGCGCGACCTCTTCGGGCGTGTCGCCTACATGCGGCTCGAGCCCACCGGTGTGGCCCTCGTGCTTTCGGGTCCATCGCACGTGCTGCGCGTCGGCAACGCCTCGCGCTTGCAGGTCAAGTTCGACAATCTACGTGCCCTGGCCGCGCGGCGAGCTCTACCCAACGGCACAATCATCGATTTGCAGTTCCGAGACATGGTGGTCGTGCGCGCAACCGAAGTAGCCGGCGTACCCGAGGACTAGCGACTGTGGCCCGTCTCGAGCGCTACATCGTCGGCCTGGACATCGGCACAACGAAGGTGTGTGCGGTGATCGCAGAGGCCCATTCCGACGGCGAGCTCGAGGTTGTTGGCGTGGGCCTGGCGTCGTCGCGCGGCCAGAAGAAGGGCGTCGTCGTCGATATCGAGAGTACCGTCGATTCCATCAAGGCAGCCGTCGAAGAGGCGGAGCTGATGGCCGGCGTAAGCGTTGATCGGGCGTGGGTCAGCGCTACCGGAAACCATGTTCGCGGTTTCAACAGCCGCGGAGCGGTCACCCTCGACAGCCGCGCACGCGAGGTCACCGAAGAGGACATTCGGCGCGTTATCGACGCCGCCAGCGACCTCGATCTCCCGGGCGACCGCGAGATTGTTCACCTGTTGCCACAACAGTTCCTCGTTGACGGCCAAGACAACATCATCGATCCGCTAGGCATGTCGGCCAAGCGACTGGAGGTGAGCCTCCACTTGGTGGTCGCGTCGGTATCCGCGATACAGAACCTGGTGAACTGCGCGAACCGTGGTGGTATCGAAGTGCAGGCTGTGGTACTCGAGGCGCTGGCCGCTAATGAGGCCGTGCTGTCTCGCGATGAGCGTGAGCTCGGTGCGGCGCTCATCGACATCGGCGGGGGCACTACCGACTTGGTTTGTTTCCAGGGCGGCGCCGTGTGCCACACCACAGTCTTTCCGGTCGGCGGAGAGAACTTCACGAACGACGTTTCGGTAGTGCTCAAGACACCACTTCCCGAAGCAGAGAAGATCAAGGTCCGCCATGGTGTGGTGCTTCCAGACTTGGTTCCCGATGATCAGTCGGTCGAGGTACCAGGAATCGGTGGACGTGCCGCGTCGCTGGTGCCTCGAAGGCAACTTTGTGAGATCCTTAGGCCGAGGGCGGTGGAGATTCTCGACTTGGTGCGCGACGACATTCGTCGTTCCGGGTTCGCAGATGCACTCCACGCCGGCATCGTGCTAACAGGGGGCGGCGCTTTGCTCGAGGGACTCGCCGAAACGGCTGAGCAGCGGTTCGGGCTGCCGGTGCGTGTGGGGGTTCCTGACAGAGTGACCGGGCTGGTCGACTTGGTGTCGGGAGCCGGTTACTCAACCGCCGTGGGACTGGCCTTGTATGGCCATCACAACATTGGGGTAGCGTCGCGATTCGAGGTTCGAGACCCGAGGCTTATTCGTAGGGTCCGGGGTCGTTTCACACGCTGGCTCGCCGATTTGTTCTGAGCGAAGCGCCGCTGGCAAACTGAATCGTAGAGTTTGGGAGGGTACGGGGATGACTGACGATCGGCGGGGACAACAGCCGGAGCTCGGGGAATCGAGCGCGCACGATGCCGCATCAGTAGGCTCCGACCCGCTTCCCGCAGACCATCCCATGGCTCTGCTGCCAGGAGACTCCATGCGCCACAACGCATTTATCAAGGTAGTCGGAGTGGGCGGCGGCGGTGGCAACGCCATAACCCGCATGATGATGGCGGGGCTCAAGGGCGTGGAGTTCATCGCCGCGAATACGGATGTTCAGGCGCTCGAATCCAACACGGCTCCGTCGAAGCTGCAGCTGGGCACCAACCTGACGCGCGGCTTGGGGGCTGGGGCCAATCCCGAGATCGGCCGACAAGCAGCACTCGAGGACACGGATCGCATCGTTGCCGCACTCGAGGGAGCGGACATGGTTTTCGTGACCGGGGGCCTCGGCGGCGGCACTGCTACCGGTGCCGCCCCGGTGATCGCGCGCTTGGCCAACGAGCTCGGTGCACTCACCGTTGCCGTTGTGACCAAGCCGTTCACCTTCGAGGGGCGTCGCCGGATGATGCAAGCGGACCTCGGACTCAAGGAGCTCCAGGAGGCGGTCGACACACTGATTGCGGTGCCCAACGACCGGCTGCTGGCCACCGTGTCGCCCGAAACACCGCTGATTGATGCGTTCCGCCACGCCGACCAGGTGCTCCATCAAGGAGTACAGGGCATTGCCGATCTCATCCTGGTTCCTGGCCTCATCAACCTCGACTTCGCCGATGTCCGCACGGTGATGTCCGGGATGGGGATGGCGATCATGGGCACCGCGATGCGCGACGGGGAAAAGCGCGCCGCCGAAGCAGCCCATGCCGCGATCCACTCGCCGTTGCTAGAGGACACCACCATCGATGGCGCTCGCGGAGTGCTGATCAACGTGTCCGGCGGTCCGAGCATGACGCTGCACGAGGTCAACGAGGCCTCGACGATTATTCATGCGGCCGCCGACGAGGACGCCAACATTCTGTTCGGCGCGGTGATCGACGAGGCGCTCGAGGGAACGATCAAGGTCACGGTAATCGCCACCGGCTTCGAGCCCTGCCCGAACATGCACAACGCCGTGCTTGCCCATCGCGACGCGGCGACTCCTACCGCTCAGCCTGCCGACGCACCGTTCTTCTCAACCGAGCCCGCAGAAGCAGCATCGGACCTGCCGACATCGGCATACAAGGCGTTCGACCTCGAGGAAGATGATCTCGAGGTACCGGCTTTCTTACGCCACCAGGAGACCTCGCGCAGCTAGTGTCCCGCACGTCCACCAGTACCCGAGTCGGGCGGAATCGTCGATCGGGCCCGCAGATTCGCTGCATGCTGGTGGACCGCTACAATAGGGCCACTCCCCCGGCGCGATCGATCTGGCAGTAGCGACGCGAACCGATCCGCGATCATCCACGAGTAGCGTCCACAATGAACCTGCACGAGAGCGTACGTGCGCGACTTTCCCGCGAAGTAGCGGTGGTGGTGCCCACCAACGCCAAGCTTCGGATGGTGCTCGCCTACCCCAACACCTATGCGGTAGGCATGGCGAACCTCGGTCTGCACAGCGTCTACCGTCAGGCGAACGCCCATCCCGATGTCGCCTGTGAGCGCGTATTCTTGCCCGACGACCAGGCGCTGGCGGAATACGACCGAACCGGCATCAAGCTCTGCAGCCTCGAGTCGGGCACACCGATCGCCGACGTCGATGTGCTGGCGTTCTCTACCTCATTCGAGAACGACTACCTGAACATCCTTCGGATCCTCGAGCTGGCTGGCATTCCGTTGCGGGCTACCGCACGCGACGAACGCCATCCGTTGGTCGTCATGGGCGGGGCCGCAGTATCGATCAATCCGGAGCCGGTGGCGCCGTTCCTCGACGTATGCTGCCTCGGCGAGGGCGAGGAGTTGCTCGCGCCGCTGCTCGACTCGAGTCTGCAGGCGCCATCGCGAGCCAAGCTACTCGAGGACCTCGCCATACGGCCAGGCTTCTATGTGCCCTCGCTCTATGTGCCGCGCTACGAATCTGCGGACACCCGCGGGCCGCAGCGCTTTGCAGGCCTCGAGAATCACCCGCCAGCGAAAGCAACGATCACCAAGGCTCGCGCACGCTTAGACGGCGTCGATCGCGTAGCCTCGACGGCGATCCTCGCTCCCGATAGCGAGTTGGGTGATCGGGTGCTCGTCGAAGTGGCGCGCGGCTGCACGAAGGGATGCCGCTATTGCTGGGTCGGCTACAGTATTCTGCCCTTTAGAGTGCATACCGTGGACGACATCCTGAATGCAGTAGAGCCCTGGCGCTCGTATACCGATCGCGTCGGCTTGGTAGCGACAGCATTGCTAGATCATCCCGAGATCGAGGCCATTGCCATGGGCCTACGCGAACGCGGCTTCCGGGTGTTCAGCCCCAGCCTCATCATCTCGACCCTAAGCGAGCCGTTGCTACGTGCCGTCGTCGAGTCGGGGCAACGGACGATCACGATCGCGCCCGAAGCCGGCAGCGACCGAATGCGTCGGCTGATCATGAAGAAGATCAGCAACGAGGAGATCCTGACCAAGGCCCGCATGATCTTCCGCGCCGGCGCGTTGAACTTGAAGAACTACGTCATCATCGGACTCCCTGGCGAGACCGAGGCCGATCTCGAGGCCATCGTCGAGCTAGGCGAGAGAATGCGCGACATCATGGTCGAGGAGGGGCGCAGCCGAGGCCGCATCGGCAACATCACGATGTCGATCAACTGCCTAATTCCCAAACCCGGAACACCGCTACAATGGGCGCCTCAAATCGGCAGGCGCGCCTACCGCGACAAGCTCAGGTGGCTGCGTCGGCGCGCCGCCCGGGTTCCCAACCTGATCATCGATGCCATGCCACCGCGCTCGGCCGAGATTCAGGCGGTAATGTCGAGAGGCGATCGGCGTGTCGCCGAGCTATTGGAAGAGTGGCATCGCTGCGGCGAATGGGCGCCGGCCTTGCGTGCCTGGTCGACGGCGCACGAGGTTCCGCTGGAGGAGTTTCTGCGCCAGCGCAACCCGCTTGAACCGACACCCTGGGGGCACCTGCGTGTCGGCCCGGGGCTTCCGGCTCTGACCAACCAATGGCACAAGGCTATGGAAGTCGCCTCGGAGACGCCAGAGTCGCTGGCCACGGCGAGCTGAGCCGTGCAGCAGCCGACCATCTTGCGGGTTCCGGCGTTGCCGACTCCGCATGGCTTCGAGACCCGGCGCGGGACGTTGGTTGACGATCCCCTACGGCCTATGGTGCGCCTGCGCCAGGTCCACGGCTCCGAGGTGTTGCTGATCGCCTCCTCCACCGAGATGGCGCCGTTCCGGAGCACCCGCGTCGACGACCGTCCCGCCGGCGACGCGCTGATCACCAGGCGCCGAGATGTCACGCTGGCGATCGCCACCGCCGACTGCCTGCCAGCGCTCGCGTTCGATGCGACAACCGGATCCATCGGCGCGGCCCATGCCGGCTGGCGTGGCGTAGCGCTCGGGGTGTTGCCCGCAATGATGGGCTCCATGGCACGCGAGTTCGGCACAGAGCCAGGAAACTGTGATGTCGCATTAGGTCCGTGCATCGGCGCTGGCGTCTACCGCGTTGCCGAGGACGTAGTCACTTCGTTCCGCGCCGCCGGTTTGCCGTCGACGGTGTTCGGGGAACCTCGTGACGAGGCCAACGCGGAGGGCAATCCGCAGCGCACATGGCTCTGCGACCTCGTAGGTGCCGCAACGTTCCAGCTACGGGCGTGCGGCGTCGATGCGTCGCGCGTGCACGCCAGTAGGCGGTGCACGTTCTCCGAGCCCGACGACTTCCACTCCTATCGTCGCGACGGCGACGCCGCCGGACGCATGTTGTCGGGTATCGCCTTGCCTACCTGAGCACCGGGCTCAGCATCGGGTCCCGGTTGTCAGCGCGCGGATTGCGCATCGAGCACGTCGTTGGCCAGCGAGTCCGCTTCGACGTTGCTCTCGCGGCGGACGTGCTCGAGACGGAACGTGCGGAGCGTTGCGGCGAGCTCCGATGCCTGTTGCCAGAGCGGCCGGAGCGTTGTGCTCTTGACTTTGTAGCGACCCTGCATCTGGCGTACGAGAAGTTGCGAATCCGAGCGCACCGTGAATGCCTCGACACCGTTGTCGGATGCCCATCGGAGTGCCGCGATCAGCCCTTGGTACTCGGCGTAGTTGTTGGTCTGCCGGCCGAGATACTCGCCAAGCGTTGCCACTTCGACTCCGGTGGCGTCGCACACACGTACGCCGTAAGCGGCGTGGCCGGGATTGCCGCGCGATGCACCGTCGATGTGAGCCACGAACATAGAATCGCCAGCGCTCAGTCGTCGGCCGAGACCTTGATCGTAGACGGCAGCTCCAAGGCATCCCGTGCGAACAGGATCCGTTGGCAGTTGTCGCACTGGACCGGCGTCTCCATGTTCAGCACCTCGAGCCAAAGCTGCGGACGCAGGCGGAAGTTGCACGCTTGACAGGTCCCTTCAACAGCCTCGCCGATCGCAACACCGTGACGGCGCGCCTTGACGCGCTCGTAGCGCGCGCGCAGTTCCGTATCGACCGTGCTCCTCAAGTCGTCGACTTCGCTGGTGAGCCTGGTGCGGTCGATCTCCAATTCAGCCTGGCGCTGGTCGATCTGCTCGATCTCATCCCGGGTTATGCGCTCGGCCTCGCCGAGCTCCTCCGTTCGGCGCCCAATCTCTGACTCGAGCTGATCGGCTCGCTCCATCTCTTCGAGGATCTTCGTCTCGATTCTCCCGGACGCCTTCAGCGCCTGGTTGATCTCCGCCTGCACGGCCCACAACTGCGTGTTGGTTCGCACGAGCATCTCCTGCTCGCGGTATTTGTCGATCTTGCCCTCGACGTCCTGCAGCTCGCCCTCTCTCAGACGGTGTGTCTTGAGGCTCTCTTCTCGCTCCGCCTCGGTCGCCGCGATGCTCGCTTTAGCGTCGATGATGCGCTGCTGGCGCTCGGTGCGCTCGGCGGGCAGGGTCGCCAGCTCCGCTTCGATCCGGCCGAGCCGGAGCTCCGCGTCCTGCAGGCTTGCCATTCGCGTCAGCTGGTCTCGAATGCTCAATCGTCAGTCCGACAGAGGAGTGCAGAACTCGAGGTACCGCGAGCAGCGGCAATCAGGCACGCCGTCGTAGAGCCGAGGCAGCAGCGCCGGCGTATCTTAGCACTCGGCAAACGGGCCACTAGTCGCCCTTCAGCGACATCGCACGCTCGAACACCACCCGGCCGTCGAAGACCGTCATGTCGACGGCAACCTGGTGTATCTCTAGCTGCGGCACCTCGAACAGGTTCTTGTCCATCACGACCATGTCGGCAAGCTTGCCGACCTCGATCGAGCCGCGCTCGTCCTCCTCGAAGGAAAGGTAGGCGCCCGAGATCGTGTACGCCGCGATGGCGTCGCCGAGCGTCAATCGCTCCTCGGGAAGCCACGACTCGTCCGGCGCCCCGTACGGGTCGAGGCCGCCGAGATAGCGGCGCGTAACCGCTGTCTCGATGCCTTCTACCGGTACCAGACTAGTCACCGGCCAGTCCGTTCCCCATACGAGGTTGGCGCCAGCACCGAGAATGGAGCTGTGCTGCAGTAGCCGCTGGCTACGCTCGGGGCCCAGTACCCGAGGCGCGAACACGACCTCCCAGTCGTCGCCCCTGCCCCACAGTGGCGACATGTTGGCGGTCACTCCGAGCGTCCGCAGTCGCGGCATGTCGTCCGGGTCGAGAAGCTGCAGGTGAGCCAGATGGTGGCGGCCGCCACCGGTGCCATTCATGCGCTGCGCCTGCTCGATCGCGTTCAACGATTCGCGCGCCGAGCGATCGGCGATGGCGTGGATCTGGACCTGAAAACCCTCGGCATCCAGGCGGGTAACGACCCTGCGTAGACGGTCTGGCTCCACGAATATCGGACCTCGGTACCCATCGTCCCTGTCCACGAAGGGCTCCAGCACCGAGGCCGTGTGGTGCTCGATGATGCCATCGAGCCCGATCTTCACGCAGGAGGCGCGGAGCTGACCATCGCCGAGTGCGGCGCGGCGCGCGATGAAATCGCGGATCTGCTCGCCGTCGTCTCGCTGTGGGCTGTAGCGCTGACAAGTTACCGCGCGGACCGTGAGCTCACCAGCGTCCTCGAGCTCAGCGAACTCCGCCTCGCTCGCCGCCGATGAGCTGGCGTCGATGATCGCAGTGATGCCCAGCCGGGCTATCTCCCGCAGCGCGGCACGCCGCGCCGCGATGCGGAACTCGTGCGTGCTTGGCGGAATGTGCTGCCGTACAAGGCCCTGCGCCGCCTCCTGGAGAATCCCGCTGGGCTCGCCGTTCTCATCGTGATCGATTCGACCGTTCGGTGGATCTGGGGTATCGGCGGTGATCCCGGCAATCTCGAGTGCCTTGGAGTTCGCCCAGCCCTGGTGACCGGATGCGTTGCTCATCAGCGCCGGGCGGTCACGCACCACCTCGTCGAGCATCTGCCGCGTCGGCACCCCCGAGGGCTTGAACGCCGCCTCCAGCCAACCGCGGCCGAGAATCCATGGTCGATCCGGGTTGGCATCCGCGTATTCTTGGATCGTCCTCAGCACCTCGGTGCTATCGACCAGATTGTCGAGCCGCGCCAGGTCGAGGCTCTGGCCACTCGGGTGCAGGTGCGAGTCCTGGAAGCCGGGCATGAGCATGCGCCCATCGAGGTCTACGACCCGCGTCTGGGGGCCTACGAACGCCTCGGCTCCAGTATCGGACCCGACGTAGACGATACGGTCACCGGCCACGGCGACGGCGCTCACCCAGCTTCGCGCAGCATCCACCGTGTAGACGTCGCCGCCGCGAAAGACCAGATCCGCCGGTTCCCTGGCCTGCAGTCCGGACGCTCCTTCGTCACCGGCAGCGGCAAGCGCCAGCCCGGCCAGCGTCAGGGCAAGAAGCCCCCGCCAGCGACTAGCCATCGATATACCCGCATGCGCCTTTTTGTCTGCCATCTGTCCCTCTGCGCTCTCTAGACTCGGGTTTCGGACGTTGCTGAAGAGGCTATTCCGTGGGCTCGGGGCGTATCTCATCCAGGTCGGCGGTCATCAATACACCGGCGAGCTGCGTCATGGTGTACGCCTGGTTCTCGAACAGCTCCTTGTTCCAGCGCTCGATGCCACTGGCGGTGGTCCAGTAGAGACCGAGAAAACCGCCGAGACCGTAGCCGGGTAGGTCGAGCTGATGTGCCGCGAAATCACGCTGCCCCTCGCGGAGCGGTAGCGCCCTGGAGCCCACACCCCACCACACCTGTTGGATGCCACCGTTGATCCCCGGACGCTCGGGCACCGCTACCTGTACTCGCTCCCAGCCATGCTCCTTGGCGGCGGCAACCGCTGCGTCGATGAGCACTTGGTTGTTGCGCGACCACAGATATGACTGCTCGGCCAGGCCCACCGGCTCGACGACGCCGTCGACTTCACGGTAATCCATCTCGCCCATGTGCTCGGCCTGCAAGATGGCCACGAGAGGCTCTCTGGCCTCCGGATTACGAGTCAGCCAGCTCACGTCGTACGACGCCCCCTCGGCCCCCGGATAATAGTGGCGGCTGTCGAGGAAGACGGCCAGAGTTCTGGGCCGATGCTCTTGCGGAATGTGCGAGAAGTACTTGACGATCGCCAGCAACCCCAGCGCGCCGTTATCCTGGGTAATCGATGGGCCATCGGTGTGGTTGATGAGTAGAACCTGCTCGTCGTCGGCTGTGCCGTAGTCGCGTCCTGGCAGGTAGGAGATCGTCTGGAAGGCTTCGGTCTCCTCGATCGTCGCCTCCAGCCGCAGCGTCGCCGTCTTGCCTGCCTTGGCATCCTCGAGCACCTTGGCGCCGTCCTCGCGGCTGAGGATCACTCCCGGCGACTCGTGCAGCGGCGGCACGCCGAACGTATACAGCCCCTCGGTGCGCTCGAAGGCCATGTCGTAGACGATCACATGGCCAGCGGCCCCACCGTCTACGGCGATCCGCCACAGGCTCTGGCGCAGCTGCCACCAGATGTCGAAGGTGATGGAGAACTCCGGCGGCACGAACTCAAACAGCTCCCAGTAGGTGTCGTCGTTGGCGCGCCACTCGTAATCATTGAACGTGAAGTTGATGATGTACTCGTCGTCGTAGGGCGGCTCCGGATGGGGTCGAGTCGGGATCACCACGATCTTGCCCGCGATCGAGTCGGGCGGGTTGTCGTGGTCGTAGTAGATCATCTCGGCCGTGATGCCTTCGGGGCCGGTGTTGCCCGAATTGGCAGCGTAATGGGCCACCCGCACCGGCGTGCCGTCCGACACCAGCGACCACCCACTGCTGTCCTTGGTGGTGTGCCAGCGGTCGTACATCCAGCTGTTGCGGTGCATGTCGACCACGCCGAACTCACGCAGCCCTTCCTCCAGAAAGGTGGTGTAGTTGACCCATTCCGGGCTGCCGTTCATCGCTGGCAGGTTGGCGCTCTTCACCAGCGCCCACTCGTAGCCCTCGTCGGCGGTCACCGCCCACTCCGGGTCGATGTTCGTGAACTTGTCGACGTACGGGTTGTCGGTGGCACTGCCGCAGCCGACCGCAAGCGAAGACAGCGCTACGATGAGGAGCCAGGTCCACCCGTGTGGGCTTCTTGGCTCCACTCGGAACGATGCAGTCCTGGTGACCGTCCTTAGCTCAGCGGCTAACACTCTCTGCCTCCTACTGGATTGGATCTCGTCCAGACCGGCGGCCATCAAGAGCAGCCAGGCGCGTCTCGTTGCTTCCTTGCGCCGTCGGTCTGAACGCCAACCCGAAGGCCGACCTACTGAGGTCGAACCTCGTCGAGATCAGCGGTCATCAACACGCCGGTGAGCTGCGTCATCGTATGCGCCTGCGCCTCGAACAGCTCCTTGCTGAACCGCTCGATGCCACTCGCCGTCGTCCAGTAAAGCCCGAGAAAACCGCCGAGGCCGAACCCCGGCAGGTCGAGGCAATCGTCGCAGCGACGATGGAACCGTCCGGCAACCCCCCACCACCGTTGCTGCAGCCCGCCGTTGATCCCAGGACGCTCGGGGGCCGATACCTGCACGCGCTCCCAACCATGTTCCTGAGCGGCGGTGACCGCCGCGTCGATCAGCACCTGGTTGTTGCGGGTCCAGAGGTACGACTGCTCGGCCAGCCCCACCGCCTCCAGTTTGCCGTCGACCTCACGGTAATCCATCTCCCCCATGTGCTCGATGTGCATGAGCGCAACCAGTGGCTCCAAAGCCTCCGGGTGGCGTACCGGCCAGCTCACATCGGCCGAGGCGCGTTCCGCCCCGGGGTAGTAGTGGCGTCCGTCGAGGAACACGGTGAGCGTCCTCGGCCGGTGTTCCTGGGGGACGTTGGAGAAGTACTTGACGATCGCCAGCAGGCCGAGCGCTCCGTTGTCCTGCGTGATGGACGGCCCGTCGGTGTGGTTGATCATCAGAATCTGTTCGTCGTCCGGCGTACCGTAGTCGCGCCCGGGAAGGTAGGCGATCGTCTGAAAGGCTTCCGACTCCTGTACCGTCGCCTCGAGCCGCAGGGTAGCCGCCTTGCCCGCCTTGGCATCCTCGATCACCTTGGCGCCGTCCTCGCGGCTGAGGATCACTCCGGGGGACTCGTGTAGCGGTGGCACGCCGAAGGTGAAGAGTCCCTCGGTGGTCTCGAACCCCATGTCGTAGACGATCACGTGCCCGGCGGCGCCGCCATCGACGGCGATTCGCCACAGTCCCTGACCCAGCTGCCACCAGATGTCGAAGGTGATCGAGAACTCCGGCGGCACGCGCTCGAAGAGCTCCCAGTAGCTGTCGTCGTTGGCCCGCCACTCGTAGTCATTGAAGGTGAAGCCCTGGATGTAGCGCTCGTCGTACGGCGGCTCCGGGTGCGGGCGAGTAGGGATCACGACGATCTTTCCGGCGATGTCGTCGGGTGGGTTGTCGTGGTCGTAGTAGACCATCTCCGCCGTGATGCCGTCCGGTCCCGTGTTGCCGGAGTTCGCCGCGTAGTGCGCCACCCGCACGGGGGTGCCGTCCGACTCCAGCGACCAGCCGCTGTCGTCGAACGTTGTCTCCCAGCGATCGAACATCCAGCTGTTGCGGTGCATGTCCACGGCGCCGTACTCGACCAGCTTCTCCTCGAGGAAGGTGAGGTAGTTGAGAAACTCCGGGCTACCGTTCAACGCCGGCAGGTTGTCGCCTCTTACCTTTGCCCACTCGTAGCCCTCGTCGGCGGTCACCGCCCAGCTCGTGTCAACGGTGGTGAGCTTCTCCGCATACGGGTTGCCTGTGCCGCTGCAGGCGGCGCCCATCAGCAGCAGAACGATCAATACCCATCTGGTTTGCTTCATAGCCTGCTTCTCCAGTCGCGTCCGGGCCGGGGCAGCCCCACGAGCGCGGCCCTGGCGAAGAACGGAGTCTCTGCCAAGCTCGGCAACGAAGGCTAGCGCCCCGCACACTCGCTGTCCACGAGGGAATGCGCCCGCACCCTCCTTCCCGATGGTGCGAACTCGTCGTGGAACCCGCATCTCCCGAACGAACGGACCAACCAAAGCGGCCTGTAGGCTCTCTCTTAGGGTCGCTCGATGGCTTCGGCAGATTCCGCAGGCAAGGTCACGCCCATGTTGAGGTCCAGGCCCGGTATCGTGGCCACAGGACGCTCCCGACCGCGGCGAGCATGACCGGTGGTAGCAGGTGTTTCCGCATCATCAATGACCAGAAACTACCGCCCGAGCTCGCTCGACGTATCGCTGGGCGTCTTCCGCAAGCAGCAACCGTTGTTGAACCAGCTGCATTGCCGCCATCGAGACCTGGCCAATGTAATCGTCGCTACTCGAATACCGCTCCTCCAGCGATAGCCGAGGATCGCCCTTGGCGAGTCGCTCGGCCTTGGCGTGTGGCAGCGCGATCGTGGATCCCGTGACGCTGCACAAAGCGCCCTCGGCGTAGCCCGGGCTGCGCAGATTCCAGCCCATGTAGGTGGCCAGCGGTACCTCGACGGCCGGCATGCGAATACCGGCGAGGTCGTGGCCGTCCTCGTCGACCGCCGGTACGAATACCGGATACGGCGCGCCCTCGGTCGGAGGTAGCGCACCGTAGTCCACCACGTGTACCTGGTTGATCTGTCCGTCATAGCCGACCCCCGGAATACGCGGATAGCTGAGCGCCGCCTGGCCGGGGGGCACGAGGGTTCCATCCGAGCGCGAAGGGAAGCGGCTTTCCGGAGGCAGGGTCCCGTTGCTCACCCAGCCGTCTAGAGCCACCAACAGGGCACGCGCCGGACCGCCGCGGTGAAGCGGATTACTCGGCAGCTGACAGTTCGCCACCGGCCCAGGTTGCACACCGAACGAGTTGGAGTGCGGCGTGCTGGAGATCAGATAGGCGCGCACGTTCTCGGGCAGCTCGAGCGGCTCGCCCGCCGTATCAGTGACGATCAGCGAGGAGCGTCCCTGAAAGAACTCGGTTGACGAGTCGACGTGCATCACCTTGGGGCAGTTGCCCGCCGCCTCACAGCGTGCCATTACGCCATCGCGCTTGCCGGTCACGGAATCGGTCAGCGTCCCGTAGGTGAACGGAAACTGATCCCCTGGCTGCAGATGCGACTCATGCTGGCGGGAAAAACGCCCGGCTTGCGCAAGGCGACGATTGATGAAGGTACGGCGCGCCCCGGCAACGTCGGGAATGATGCCGTCGAATACCACTCGTCCGGCCTCGTCCTCATTGAACCCCTGATACAGCAGGTCGCGTAGAAAGCGACCGCTCTGCGAGATGCCCAGGGCGTAGGCGCGCTCGATTCGCGGGATTCCACCGGGCGCCAGCGGGTTGGGGATGCCCGCGTCGTCGGCGACGGCGTGGCGCAAGAAGGAGACCACGTCACGAACCGACGCGAACGCCAACCCGGCGACCACCGCATCACGCGCCGTGTAGACGATCTCGTAGATGGCGCCAGCATCGAAGCCCGCCGGACGCTCGACCAGAATCTGCTCGGCACTGGTGAAGAACGTTCCGCCGCGCGTAATGGGTAGGTAACGGAACGACAGGTCCGGCGGTGTCTGCCGGATGTCGTGCGCGTACTGGCGCACGGTGAGTTGCGCGTCGCCGGGATCGAGCGTTGCCGACGGGTAGTTCAAGGTCGCGACCGCCGGGTTCCGATCGTGATCGAATATGAACTCCTCCCGGCTCAACCCCTCGATTCCTGGCAGCATAGGTGCTTCGAGGAACATGCGTGAATCGCCGGGCGGAGCATCCGGCTGCCAACCCGACCAGACAACTGTGTAGCCCTCGCGCATCAGAAAGCCGTTGCCAGCGTGCTCCGCCGAAGAGGGATCGTTGACGCGTGGCGCATCGTTCATCAGGCCGAGGCCAATTTTCCGGCCGCGATTGAGCACGTCGTAGAAGATGCGGCCGTTGCCTCGCGCCAGATCGATCGGTTTGAAGATAACCACTGTGGTCGTGTATCGCACTCGCCCCTCGGCATCTCGGCGGGGCAGCGCAAGATCGACGATCTCTGCGTTGTGCGGGTCCTCCGGATCCACCTCCATCGTGACCCGCAGCGCGATCTTCTCGTAACGGCCAGCCGCGCCAAACGCGCTCCCATCAAAGGTCGGCGACTCGACCGCGATCACCTCCACCCCGACCACCTCGCCGTACGCGACGCTCGTCGAGACCAGTAAGACAAGTTGAATGCAAGCGATCGCTGAGGCCTTCATGCGAGAGTTCCCTGCAAGTTTCTTTCGCGGGTGGAGAGAACCCGCTCGCCCGGCGCACCGATCGAACGGTGTGGACGATTCTCAACGCCGGGTCTGGCACAAGCAACCGGTTGGCACGAACCGGTGCCTATTGTCGGACGCAGCCGCCGGTGGCTCCCGGCGGCCGATCCTACAAGGTTGCCGACGGTGAGCGTCAGAAAGGAAGGTCCGGGAGATCGGACAGCACCGTCATGAACAGGTCGCGCGAGCGTCCAAGCGCTCGGGCACCGTCCGGCTCGAGATGGAAGTAACGCTTGGCGCGCCCCCCACGGGCGGGCGTTGATTCTCCCCTGCGAGTGCCGATGTAGCCCTTCGCGTCGAGCCTCCGCAGGGCCGCGTACACGTTGCCGATCGACACGGGCCGGCCAGTGCGCTGCTCGATATCGCGGCGAATCTGCATGCCGTAGGCGTCGTCACCCAGATGCACCAGGGTCGCCATCACCAGCAACTCGAACTCGCCCAGGTACTCGCCCTTGCTCATTGGATCAATCGGTCCTCAGCGCGCTGGCCGGCTCGACGCGCGTCGCACGTCGCGCCGGGATCCAGGCCGACAGTCCGGCAACGCCGAGTAGCACGGCGCCCACGCTGCCGTAGACAAGGGGATCAACGGCACTAATCGTCGGCTCGACGCTGGCCAGGATGCGCGCCAGGGCGAAGGCTCCGAACAAGGTCGATACCGCATTTATCCCTGCCATGCCGTCAGCGAAGATGCGCGCTTGCGTACGGACATCGGCCACCGGTTGCTCCGGATCGATGCCCCAGACGATGCGCCGAATCGGGGCTGCAACGCTCAACGGATCCCCGAAGGTCTCCACCAAGAGAGCTCCCGCATGGCCGGTATGCTGCGCCAGCGGCAGATACACCGACGGCACCACGGGGTTGGAGGTATCCGGGTACACCTCGTCGGAGACAACCCCGACGACCTCCAACCAGTCGCCGGATCCGCTCAGGCGAACCCGACCTCCAACCGGATCGTCCTCCCCCCAGAAACGCTCTACGGCTTCGGCGTTGACCAGCGCGACGCGCGCTCCGCCCACGTCATCGTGCGGGCCGAGGAGCCTGCCGCGGATCGGCCGTATCCTCATGATGTCGAAATACGCCGGCTCAACACTGGCCGGGAACGCCCACGGCACCTGTTCGGCCGTTCGCAGCTCCGCGCCCTCGATCTCGACCGTCGCGGTCCCGACGGGATCGGCCAGCGGCCGGGCATCGACCCACGCAGCGCGAACCACGCCGGGAATCGCCTCCGTTTGCTCCACCACTTGCCGGCGAAATGCCCGCACTTCTTGCAGATCGGGATAGCCAGTCTGGGGCAGCTCAACGCGCAGCGTAAGTAGGGACTCGGGGTCGTAGACGTATTCGAGCGAGCGCACATCCAGCAGCGATCTGATGATGAGGCCGGCAACGACCATCAGCGTGATCGCCAGGGATACCTGAATAGCAACGAGCAGCCGCCGACCGCGTAGCGTCGCCGCCGATCCCGAGGAGCGACCGCCTTCCTTGAGGGTCGCGGCGAGATCCGTACGTGCGGCACGCAGCGCCGGTACGAGACCGAAAAGCACCGGGGCACCGAGCGCAACGCAAAGCGTGAACGCCAGCACTGCCTGGTCAATCTCCAGCATCGAGAAGAACGTGGTGATACCGGAGCTACCGCCCGCGATCCACGTCAGCCCGATCAACGAGGCGTGCGCCACCCCTAGCCCCAACAATCCCGAAACCCCGGAAAGCAGGACGCTCTCGGTGATCAGCTGCCGCAGGATGCGTGCTCGTCCGGCGCCGAGCGCCGCCCGCACGGCCAACTCCTGGGTTCGCCCGGTGGCACGAGCAAGCGTCATGGTAGCGACGTTGGAACAGGCGATCAGCATGACCAGCGCCACGGTGATCGTCAGCAGCAGCAAGATAGCCCAGAATTCGTCGTCCGCGATGCCGTCGTAGAAGCCCTGGACGTTGGGACTCCAGCCGCGGTTGGTTTCTGGATAACGGTCGGCGAGGCCGTTGCCGATCTCCAGAAACTCGGCATGTGCCTGTGCGATCGTTGCCCCGGCGATCAGCCGACCCGTGACCAGCAGCTCCCGTTGGTCGCGAATACGTGCGGCCGGATCGAGCTCCAAGGGTGTCCATACGTCGATCAGCGCCAGGTCACCGAACTCCATGGCCTCGGGAACTATGCCGACCACCACCGTCGGATACCCGTCGAGCCTCATCTCCCTGCCGATAACCTCGGAGTCGAGTCCGTAGCGGCGCTCCCAGAACGCATGGCTGAGCATCACGGCGCGCTCCGCGCCGGGGCTATCCTCGCCGTCAACAAAGCCGCGGCCCAGCGTCGGCAAAACACCCCAGCTGCGGAACGCGTTGGTGGTTACCGCACCGATGACGACACGCGCCGGCTCATCGCCGTCGACCAGCGCTCCGGCTCGCTGCTCCAGTGCAGCCATGTCTCGCAGCAGTCCGGTCTGTTCCCGGTAGTCGAGGAAATCCGGCAGCGAAGGAGTCTGCCGTTGCACTCCCCGCTCGGGGTTTTGCATGAAGATCAGGACCAGGTCGTCCGTGTCCTGGAACGGCAGGTCGCTGAAGTAGATGACGCTCACCATACTGAAGATGGCGCTGTTCACACCAATGGCCAGGGTCAAGGTGAGCACGGTGATACCGCTGAACACCGGGGCTCGCACCAGCGAGCGGACGCCGTACTTGAGGTCTTGCAGCAGGCTGCTCATGACGGACTCCTTGTGCGCACCGGGCGGCAGCAAACGTTGCGGACGATCCAAGCCAGGGCGCAGGGATCGTAGTACCTGGCCCCAGTACCAGCGCCTGGCGGAACGCCGACCACTTGGTAGCCGATGGCGGCGATACTCCTCGCTGAGGTCACCCAGCAGCTCCTCACGCTCCGCCGCGGGCGAGAACAATCGCAGCAGCAGGGCCGCGAGCCACGGTGGCCGAGCGCTTGGCTCGGACGGTACGGGCGATTTGTTTTGCATTGCACAGGAAAGTACGGAGCGCGGAGTGTTTCGGTTTCATCTGCCGTCGACAGGTCGGCTAGCGCTCGACACCAAGCGGGCCGTTCCCGTACCCTTCGCGGCTCAACTCGAAGCAACGAACGGAGGATCCATCCAATGCTGATCAGTGGGAGAGCACACCTGGTAGTAGCCGTGGCGGTCCTGGCTGGCGTTGGTCTCTCGGCCGATCCCGCAAGCGCGCATCAACCTCGTGCGACCGCCAGTCTCTCCGGCTGTGACGACGCGGGCATCTGGGGTGAAGCCGTGCTGCGAGAAAAGCGCAGCAAGGAAGGCGTGAAGCTGGTCACCGTCCGCCTGAAGATGGGAGGCCTGCCGGAGGGCAAGCACGCGGTGCATATCCACGAGACCGCGGCCTGCAAGCCGTGCACGGCTGCCGAGGGGCACTTCGATCCTGGCCCCGAGTCCAACTCCAGCCCGGACGGCAACCATCCGTTTCACATGGGCGATCTGGTCAACATTGCCGCAAACGGCAACGGTCTCGGTCTGTTGACGACCCAGACGACCCGCGTCACGCTGAGCGACGAGCCGCTCAGCATCTTCAAGCCCAACGGCAAGGCATCGAGCGCTTTCATCGTGCATACCGATCCGGACAGCTACTGTCCAGACGGCGAAGAGGCCGGCTGCGCCGGTGGCGGGCGGATCGCCTGCGGCATCATCCGCCGGCAGTAGGAAAGCTCGCCTGGCGGGCCTGCTAGAACGGCAAGAACACCGGAACGAGCAGTACTAGTAGGACGAGTAGCAGGAGCGTCAGAGGAGTGCCAACGCGCAAATAGTCTCTCGATCGATAGCCCCCGGCCCCCATGACCAGCAGGTTCGCCTTGTGGCTGAACGGCGTCATGAACGCAGCTGAAGCCGCCAGGCTAACCCCCATCATCAGCGGATACGGGCTGAGCTGAAGTCGACCCGCCATCTCGAATACGACGGGGGCCATTAGGACCACCGCCGGAGCTCCGTCGAGACCCTGACTGAGTAGGCTAGCCAGAAGGATCAGGGTCGCCAGTACCGCGTGCGGCCCCAGCGAACCGGCGGTTGAAGTTACCGCGTCGGCAAGAAAGCCCGCCGCACCCGACCGTTCCATGGCGAACCCCACCGGTAGCACGGCGGCGACCAGGAAGATCGCCCGCCACTCGATTACCCGATACGCCTCCCTCATCGTCAGAGCACCGGCCAGAAGCACCAAGGAGGCGGCGGTGAAGGCGGCCACGTGGATCGGCTGCCATCCGGTGGCCACGAGCAGGATCATCAGCAGCAGTCCGCCAATCGCCAGCGGTGCCTTTGCGGTCCGACGGACGGCGCGCTCGGTGGCCGACAGCACTACGAAGTCGGGATCCGAGGCCAGCCGGGTGATCTTCTCCGGCGGCCCGTGCAGGAGCAGTGCATCGCCGAAGCGAAGCGGTACGCGGGCCAGATCGGCGTGAACGGGATGCCCCTCGCGCCAAAGTGCCAGCGCCAGCAACCCGTGACGATGCTGGAACTCGAGCTCTACGAGGGTGCGTCCATCGGCGACCGATCGCGGCGCTACCGCCGCCTCTACCATTACCGCCTGATCGGACTCGAGCAGCTCCCGTCCGGCGAGCGGACCGATTTCGACCTCCCCCGCATCCGCGAGCGCCGTCACGGCACGCGGATCCGCTGCCAACAACAGGCGATCGCCGGCCCGGATGGTGTCGCTAGGCGAGATCATCAAACGGGTCTCGTGATCCCGAATGACGCCCGCCACGGTCAGGCCGACGATCTCGCTCAGGCGGCTGGCGGAGATTGTCGACCCGACGAGTCCCGAATCCGACGGGACCTCGATAACGCACAGCCTCTCCCGCAGGTCGGCCACCGCAGAGACCCCGGTTTCCAGCACCGCCCATCCCGGCTCGGCAGAAAACCGCTCGAGGTCCTCATCCCTCCCGATCGCCAACACCTCGTCGCCCAAGCGTAGTGTCTGCTCGGCGAGATGATCCGTATACAGCTGTCCACGGTGTCGGATCGCCAGCACGACCACCCCGAACCGACCGCGAAAGGCAAGTTCCCTCAGCGTCCTGCCGGCGACCACCCCCCCCGCCTCGACGACGACCCTGATGCCGTCGACGTCGGGCGACACACGCGGCAGGCGGTCCACCTCCATCGGATGCACATCGAGCTGCTCCATCTCCAGGAACTCACGGACGTTGGAGACCTCTCCGTCGACGATCAGCACGTCACCACCTTGAAGCCGGGTGGCGCCATCGGGAACCAGCCTGTCGTCGCCGCGCTGGATGGACACCACTTTGAAGCCGAGAGTGTTGCCCAGGCGAGTCTCTGCCAGAGTCCGACCGGCGAGCGCCGTGTTCAAAGGCAGCTGGAGCGAGAACAGACGGTCTTCAAGCTGATAGATCTGGCTCAGATCCTCGCCCACGAGCGCTGCAGGTCCGCGACCCGTTTCAGCCGGGAGTAGACGCTTCCCTACGGTCAGCATGAACAACACGCCGAGGGCCATGATCGCCAGGCCGAGTGGGGTGAAATCGAACAGATGAAAAGGCTCCAGCCCGCGATCGGCCATCATCTGCGCCGCGACGATGTTCGGGGGTGTGCCGACGAGCGTTGTGGTGCCCCCCAGGATGGCGCCGAAGGCCAGCGGCATGAACAGCCGCGAGGGAGCCAAACCTGCGCGTGGCGCCACTGCCGCAACGGCCGGCATCAACACGGCGGTCGCCGCTATGTTGTTCATGAAGGCGGAAAGAACACCGGCGACGAGCATCAAGATCACCAGCAGACGGGTCTCGCTGTCGCCGACCAACCGATAGAGGCGATCCCCGATCATGTCGGCCACCCCGGTCTCGAGCAACGAGGCGCCGACGATGAAAACCGACAACATGGTAATCACGGCGGGTGACGCGAAGCCCTGGAACGCCTCGTCGGCGGTCACATAGCCGGTGAATATCAGCACGACGAGGCCGAGAAACGCGGTCAGGTCGACCGGCAACCGCTCGGTGAGAAACAGATAGACCATCACCGCCAGCAGTACGAACAGGCCTCCGATCTGCAGTGTCATAGCGCTTAGTGACCTGTAACGGCGTGACCTGCAACGGCGGAATCCTTGGCACAGCGCAGGCCACCGATGCGAGGGTCGGGGTTATGCCTCCTCACCGTAGGGGTCGCTACGCTCGGGTCAGCGCGCGTGCCCCCCGGCCGCAGGCTCTCATCCCACCCACCGCCGCCGAACCTGTAGATCCGCCTATCCGACATCCCGCCTCCCGGAGTGTTGTTCGGCTGGATGCTACCGTCTGCGGCCCGAGCGGGCGAGGCGACTTAGTCCGATCTCGATCAGAGAATTATCGGGGTCGGACAACGGTGGCTATCTATATCTGCACATGACGGCTCTGCGTCACGGGCGAGCCAACTTGCGTAAGCCACATCACGGGCACCGCGGCTTGGACTCCCAATTGCTCCTCGCCCGACCGATACTTCCTATTAAGCGGTCGTTTGCGGCCCCCGCCCCCGGTCCAGCGACTCACCAGCACGATGGCCCACCAAGGCATGGAATCTATGAACATAGAGAAGGTTGTTAGCGAGCGCTACGCGGAGGGCGCCTAGACGCGTGTTGCCGATCTGTGCTGCCCCACCGAGTACGATCCCTCGTACCTGGAGGTGATACCGAGCGAGGTGCTCGAGCGTGACTACGGCTGTGGCGACCCCTCGCGGCACCTACGCCCCGGCGAGACGGTCCTGGATCTCGGCAGTGGCACTGGCAAGATCTGTTTCATAGCCGCTCAGGTGGTGGGGCCTACTGGACGAGTAATCGGCGTCGACATGACCGCCGACATGCTGGAAGTGGCGCGCCGCAACGCCCCGTTGGTCGCCGAGCGCCTCGGCTACGCCAACGTCGAGTTCCGGCGCGGGCGTATCCAAGACCTGGCGCTAGATCTCGATCTGCTAGACCAGGAGCTAGCGGCAGATCCGCTCACCAGCCACCAGGAGATCCTGGCCGCTCACGCACGCGCCGAGGAGCTACGCCAGCAGCAGCCGCTGGCGGCTACCGAGTCGATCGACGTCGTTGTATCCAACTGCGTGCTGAACCTCGTCGACGCTGCGGCCCGCCAACAGCTTTTCTCCGAGATTCATCGTGTGCTACGTCGGGGCGGCCGTGCGGTGATCTCCGACATCGTCTCCGATGAGCCCGTGACGCCCGAGATGCGGGAAGATTCCGAGCTCTGGCGCGGCTGCATCGCTGGCCCCTTTACCGAGCACGGATTCCTGGAAGCCTTCGAGGGCGCCGGCTTCTACGGAATACGCGTGCTCGAGCGCCAGGTTGAGCCATGGCGAACCGTCGACGGCATCGAGTTTCGCTCGCTCACCGTCGAGGCGTTTCGTGGCAAGGAAGGCCCGTGTCTCGAAAGGTTGCAGGCCGTGGTGTACCGCGGACCATTCAAGGAGGTGCTCGACGACGATGGCCACCGTCTCGAGCCTGGCCGCCGTCACGCAGTCTGCGACAAGACGTTCCGGATCTACCAGGCCGAGCCGTATCGCGAGCATTTCGACTTCATAGAGCCACTGCGGACCGTGGCTCCGAACGAGGCCGATAGGTTCGACTGTCGCCGTTCGGCTGAGCGCGATCCCCGCGAGACCAAGGGTCAAGGCTACGACGCCACTACAGAAGCAGCAGCCTGTTGCGACCCGAAAAGCGGTTGTTGATGGCGCTCCCGCATCAGGTGCTGGCGTCCTACAAGTTCCGTGACCCCGACGTCACCGCCGCCGGAGCGCCCAGGGCATCCGTACGCCTCGGCGTGCTCGATACCCTGTGGTTCAACACCGGCACGCTTTGCAACATCGAGTGCGCCAATTGCTACATCGAGTCGAGCCCGCTCAACGACCGGCTCGCATACCTGACCGCGGCAGAGGTGCGCTCCTACCTCGATGAGATCGAGACGCTGAGGCTCGGCACGTCGGAAATCGGCTTCACCGGCGGCGAGCCTTTCACGAATCCAGAGCTCCTGGAGATGCTCGAGGATGTCCTGTCGCGCGGTTTCGAGGCACAGGTACTGACCAACGCCATGCGGCCGCTGACGCGACCGACGGCCTGCGAGCCGCTGCTCCAGCTGCTCGAACGCTATGGCCAATCGCTGCGACTGCGGGTCAGCCTCGACCACTACACCGAGCGACTCCATGAAACCGAGCGAGGCGCCGGCTCGTGGGCTCCTACGTTGGAGGGTCTGCGCTGGCTGGCGAGCTCCGGGTTCTCGATCAGCATCGCCGGGCGCACCTGCTGCGGGGAATGTGAGCCGGATGCGCGCCAGGGCTACCAAGAGTTGTTCGACGAGCTGGCCGTTGGCATCGACACCGCCGATCCGAGTGCCTTGGTCCTGTTTCCCGAGATGGACGCAACCGCCGACGTTCCAGAGATCACCGTCGATTGTTGGGGCATCCTCGATACCGATGCCAACGACATGATGTGCGCCAACAGCCGCATGGTGGTGAAGCGCAAGGATGCGCCGTCACCTGCCGTCGTCGCCTGCACGCTGCTCCCGTACGACCCGCAGTTCGAGCTTGGCGACCGCCTGGTCGATGCGCTGGGCGTCGTGAAGCTGAACCATCCGCACTGTGCCAAGTTCTGCGTGCTCGGCGGCGGCTCCTGCTCGGCGCCCGCAGGACCCGGCCGCGAGGCGGTTAGCTGAAACCGGGAGCAGGCTGCCTGGCCGTGGTCGGCATCGGGCCACCAGGGCTCAAAAGTCGAGCGCCAGCGCCAGCGTCAGCAGGCTATCTGTCTTCCTGAGTATCGCCAGCACTGTGTCACCGGACGCCGTGCCATCTACACCAATGAGGGGCACACTGACCAGCGCCGGCCGATTATCCCATCGCAGCTGGTAGCTCACCTTGAGCGCCAGGCGCTCGCTCATCGCGACGGCAATCGAATTCAATAGGTCGAACCGCAGGTCTGCTGTGTCGTTGAGGTTGTCATCCACGGCCAGCGTGCTGTCGAACGTCGTCGAATCGCCAAGCTTCTGGATGTAGTCCCAAGAAAGGCGAAGGCCGGCGAAGTTGGTACCCTCGAGCAGGGCCACGTAGCTCTCGCGCGTATACGTGACCCCGAGGTCAGTGCGGAAGTAGGAGCCATCCACCCCTTCGAGCCACCGGCGGCTGAGGCCCACAACCGCCGCGTAGCGGCTGTCGATGCCGGCGAAGTGGTTGCGGATCCCAGCCACCACCCACGTACCACAGCAACGCGTCATCGAGAGCCCGTTCAAAGCGCACCCGAGCGTGGTAGTTCTCTGCAGTAAGCGAGGTGACCGTCTCTTCCCGGAGCGCGAAAAGGTCGACCGTGCCCACGGCAGTTCGGGTTCGGATGCCGGTGCTCACCCGAATACCACCACCCTCCAACGCCAGGCTGCCGCCGAGAAGATCTCGACCCAACTCGAGACGGAAGCCGACGCTGGTAGCGTCGGAGTTGCCGCCGGTGAACACGAACGTGCCCTCTGCAGCACCAGACCAGCCCACAGGCTCCTCCGATTCGTCCTGGGCGAAGATGGGGAGCGGAGTCGACAGGAGCACGGCAATCAACAATGGCGCCACGAGCAAACTGGATCGCATCGATGGCAAACTCCATGAGTTGACCGGCAAGGCAGGTACCGGTCGCGGCCGTCAGCGCCGCTCCGGCCATGCGGCCTGCCGAGTCACTACCCGACGGGTACAAGTGGGCCCTCCAGGACTCGAACCTGGGACCTACCGGTTATGAGCCGGCGGCTCTGACCAACTGAGCTAAGGGCCCTACGTGAGGCACCTGACCGCAGTTCGGCTCTACTCGAAAAGCACGCGCCTCGGGCCCATTCTAACTGGGCTGCGCGTGGCTCGGTGGCGAGGCGGCCATCGAGGAGGTTCGACGCATCGGTCGCGCGAGCGGCGTGAACACCGGGTACAAGGTGGAAAAGCAGATCGCCTAGCGCTATCTTCCCGCGACCCATGCGCTCGTGAGGAGCGCAACGATCGAGTTTCTCGATGAGCGGCTGGCAGGGAGTATCGTGGCGACGCCGCTGCTCGACCCTGACGTCGAGCGTCTGAAGCATCGAACCGGGAGGTAATGACGGTCCAGTGATTGCGACGAGCTTCCTGTTCTTCCTGTTGGTGTTCCTCGCCATCGGCATCTACTCGTCGACGCGCCGAAAGCAAACGACCGATGATTACCTACTGGCGGGGCGCGAGGTCGGGCCCTGGATGGTGGCGCTCTCGGCCGTGTCCACCGCCAACAGCGGCTTCATGTTCATCGGCTTGATCGGCGCCACGTACGCCGTAGGTCTATCGTCGATGTGGATCATGGTGGGCTGGGTGTTCGGCGACTATCTGGCCTGGCGCTCGATTCACAAGCGGCTACGAGAGCGCAGCGAGCGGGTCGGCGCCAGCAGCGTCACACGCTTCCTTGGAACATCGGAGACCGGGGACAGCCAGCGCGGGGTCATCTCGGTGGCGGCGCTGGCCAGCATGATCTTTCTGGGCACATATGCCGCTGCGCAGCTCACCGCCGGCAGCAAGGCGCTTTCCGTGTTGTTCGGATGGGACTATGCCGTCGGGACCCTGCTGGGCGCCGGAATCGTGGTCGCCTATTGCTTCGCAGGTGGCATTCGCGCCTCCATCTGGACCGACGCTGCTCAGGCCTCGGTGATGTTCCTCGCAATGTTCGTTTTGATGGCCGTGGCGCTGGCCGAGATCGGCGGCTTCGGGGCGATGTGGGCACGGCTGGCGGCGATCGATCCGACGTTGATCGATTGGAGGCCGGCCAACCTGCAGTACGGTTTCGCCCTCTATCTGCTCAGCTGGATGGCTGCCGGCATCGGCGTTCTCGGCCAACCGCACGTGATGATTCGGCCGATGACAATCGACTCAAGCGACCACATCGCGGTGGCTCGGCGAATCTACACAGGCTACTACTCGCTGTTCGCAGCCGCCGCGATCACCGTGGGCCTCACCGCCCGCGTGCTATTGCCGGTGGTCGAAGAATTCGATCCGGAGCTCGGCCTACCGCACCTTTCGCAGTTGCTTCTACCGGAGGTCATGGTGGGCTTCATCCTTGCCGGTGTGTTTGCGGCGACGATCTCCACGGCGGATTCGCTGATCCTCGCCTGCTCGGCGGCCCTGACCCAGGACCTGCTACCGCACTGGGGCGCTTCGTACGCTAAAGCCAAGCTGGGAACGCTGCTCGTCACTGCCGGCGTCGTACTGTTCGTGTTCTCTGGTGGACAAAGCGTCTTCGACCTGGTCGTCTTCTCGTGGGCAGCGTTGGGCGGCACACTGGGCCCACTGCTGGCGCTTCGTGCCCTTGGACAACCGGTGAGCAGCAGGCTGGCGATCGCCATCATGGCGGCATCCCTTGCCGTAATGCTGCTGTGGCGTGCTCTCGGTGATCCCACCTCGATGTACGAGATCCTTCCGGGAATGCTGGCCGGCTTTCTAGTCTATGCAATCGGCCGCGGCCGCCTTTGATGTTCTCTTAGCTACGGCGATCGGTGGTCACCGGCTTGAGGGTCTCGAGCTCCCGAACGAGAGCCATCTTGCGGCTATCCAAGGCGTCGATCTCGCCCTCTCCGGCTTGCTGCATTGCCTCGATCTGCGCCTGCAGGCTGCGCAGCTCGCGACTCACCGCGCCCCGTCGGATTGCCTCGGCACAGCTGACCGCGTAGGCACGGCCCGGGTCGTCGCCGCCCTCGAGCACCAGCCTGGTGAGCAGCTGCGCAGCCCCGTCGACCTCGCAACCCGCTAGCAGATCCTCGACACGATCAGGCATGACGTCCGCGGCTGCCAGAGCGGCAAGCAACGCTTCAACCCTCGGATCGGTGATCCCGTCGCCGTATATCGGCTGGAGCTCCGACAGCCAATCGGGGTTAAGCAGCAGTGCACGCGTCAGATCGCGCTCGGCAACCGGAACCTCGGAAAGCTGCGCGGCGGCCGAGGGCGCCGCCACGGGCCGGTCGTCAGAGGGTCCCGCGGAGCGCCGTCGCGAACGCTGACGGAGCTCCGCAAAGCTACGCTCGACAAGATGTCGGGAGATCTCCAGCGCATCGCCGATGCGGCCCATCCACTCGGCGCGCTCGACGCGATCTTCGACCTCGAGCACGAAGCCGAGCAACGACGCCAGGGCCTGCGCCTTGCCCTGAGGACTTCGTAAATCGCCGCGCTCCGCTGCCCGGGCAACGAGGAAGCTGAGCGCCGGAAACGATTGCCGCAGCGCCTCGGACAAGCCGTCCGCGCCGTGATCGTTCAGGAAAGAGTCTGGGTCCTGCCCGCTCGGCAGCTGCACAACCGTCACCTGGAACCCCGCCGGGAGAAACACTCCCACTGTACGCTCGGCCGCTGCTCGTCCGGCGTTGTCACCGTCGAAGGCAATCACCGCCTTGCCCGTGTGGGACGACAGCAGCCGCGCGTGCTCCGCGGTGAATGCCGTACCCAGCGGGGCGACGACGTTGGTGAATCCCTGCTTCACGCAGGCCAGCAGGTCGAGCTGACCTTCGACCAGCATGACGAACCCGGTGTGGCGGATTCCATCTCGCGCCTCGCGCAGACCGTAGAGAGTCCGGCTCTTGTTGAAAACTGGCGTCTCGGGCGAGTTCAGGTATTTGGGCTCGCCGGCCCCTAGCACGCGACCACTGAAGGCGATAGGCCGGCCGCGGCTGTCTCGAATCGGAAACACCACTCGATCTCGAAGCAAGTCATACACACCGCTGCCGTCGGCACGCTTGCGCACCAGCCCGGCCAACTCCAACTCGGTGATCGTAAAGCCACGTTTCTCGAGGGCGGTCTGGAGTGTCCCCCACCCGCCGGGCGCGAAGCCGAGTCCGAACTGCGCAGCAACCGTTCCTTCGAAGCCCCGCTCCGTCAGGTAGGCACGTGCTGCTGTCCCTCGCTCGCTCTCGAGCTCGGCGACGTAGAACTCGCCGGCAGCACGCAAGGCTTGCAGTATCCGCTCGCGATCGACTTTCGGGCCTTGCCGGCGGGGGCCCCCACTCGACTCCGGAATCGCAACGCCGCCGAGCTCCGCCAGACTGCGCACCGCTTCGACGAAGTCGATGCCTTCGTGCTGTTGCACGAACTTGAACAGATCGCCGCCTTCACCGCAGCCGAAGCAGTGCCAGAGGCCTTCGTCGTTAACGGTGAACGACGGAGTCTTCTCCTTGTGGAAGGGGCACAATCCGACCCATCGTGTACCCCGCTTCTTGAGCTCCACAACCTCGCCGATGAGCCGCACCGGATCGGCTGAGCGCCTCACCTCGTCGATGAAGGACCGTGGCCAGGCCATCTTCAGTCCTCCAGCCTGACGATTGTTACCCCACCGCCGCCGCTTGTCGGGTCGGCGGTTGCGAAGCGGACCACGTCGGGACGTCCTCCGAGATATCGCTGGATCGCATCGCGTAGGCGAAGCTTGCCGAGGCCATGGATCAGGCGCACCTCGGGCAGGCCGGCCAACACCGCGTCATCGAGGTATCGCTCGACGGCGGCGAGTGCCTCCTCGACTCGCTTACCATGCAGATCGATCTCCCAGCCGACATCCGGCCGCCGGTGGGTCGCACTGGAGCTCGAGCGCCGGCGCTTCCCACCCTCGCGGTCTCGTGTGATCTGGTCACGCCTCACGACCAGCCGCTTGCCATCCACGCCAACTTCGACCGCCGCCGCATCGCCGGTGTCGGGATCCCACTCGTGGAGAACCGCGCCACCGAGGCCGAAAGGCGCGACCTGCACTGCTTCACCGCGCCGCAGCGCACCCAGATCGAGTTCTGACTCCCCAGCAGACGGAGTCGCGCTTCGCCGCCGGCCGCGCAGGCTATCGTGCACCGCGCTCCGCGCCTCGGAATGTAGCTGCCCGGCGGTCGCCGCCCAGCTCGCGCGGCGGTCGGCACGCACCAGCTCGGACCCGGCCTCCGTCCCGGACTCGAGCTCCGCCAACTTACTCTCCCCGCGCTCGCGCAACGCCTCGACGGCGTGCTTCACCGCCTCGTCGGCCTCACGTTCGAAGGCACGCTGCGCCTCGACACGTGCGCCATCGAGGCGCTCGAGGCGCTCCCGCTCCGCCTCCAGCAGCGTCCGCTGTCCAGCCAGCTCGTCGCGCTCCCGTTCAATCGTGCGGGTGTCCGACTCGAGATCGCGGATCACCGCGTCGAGCTGCACCGTATCTGACGTAAGCAATCCTTTGGCCCGCTCGATGAGCTCTGCATCAACTCCGTGGCGCGCCGCGATCTCCAGCGCGTTGCTTCGCCCGGGCCTGCCCAACCGGACACGATAGGTTGGTGCCAGCGTCTCGGCGTCGAACTCCATAGCTGCATTCAACACGTCGTCACGCCGGTGGGCGAATGACTTGAGCGCATCGTGGTGTGTTGATATCACGATCACGGCATCAGCCTGCAGAAAACGCTCGACCAAGGCAATGCCGAGAGCCGCACCCTCCGCCGGATCGGTGCCCGTGCCAAGCTCATCGAGCAACACCAGCGATCCAGCCGGGCAATCGCTCACGAAGTCGACGATGTGGCGTAGATGACCCGAGAACGTCGAGAGATTGGCCGCAACGCTCTGCTCATCGCCTATGTCTGCGTAGATGCGTGGAAAGAGCGCCAGGACGGCCTCAGCAGCAGGTACCGGCAGGCCGCACTGCGCCATTGCCGCAAGCAGGCCGACGGTCTTGAGCGCCACTGTCTTGCCGCCAGTGTTGGGCCCGGTGATGACCAGAGCGCCTATCGCGGCGGGCACCTCCAAATCCAACGGAACTGCGCTAGCGGAATCCAACAACGGGTGCCGTGCTCCACGCAACCGCAGGCCCTTGGTCGTCCATTGCGGTCGCACAGCGCCCTCCGCTTCGGCGTAGCGTGCGATTGCTTGTAGGCCATCGGCGGCGGCAACCGTAGCCTGTGCAACCATCAGCGCGTCGTGCGCTGCGCTGACATGACCGCTGGCTTCAGACAACAGACGGCGAATCTCCTCGCGCTCGGCGGCAACGATCTCGGCGACGCGATTCTGGTCGTCGAGCACATCGAGCGGCTCGACGAAGATCGTCTGGCCCGACGACGACGCGTCGTGCACTACGCCGGGCAGTCGATCGCGCTGACCGGCGCGCACCGGCACCACCATACGGCCGCCCCGCTCGGTCACCAGGGCATCCTGGAGCACGTCGCCGAGGCTCGGATCACGGGCCAACTTCTCGAGCCGACCGCGCAACCCATCGCGTAGTCGCTGCGCGCGCCGGCGGATCCGCTGCAACTCCGGCGAGGCATCATCGCGGACCTGCCCCTCCTCGTCGATCAGCCGATCGATATGGTCGCAGAGTGGGTGCAGAGAAGGCGCCCTCTCAACGAGCGCCGCTAGTGCCGGCCAACGCCCTGGATCCGCCAAATAGCGCTGGCGCAGATCGGTACAGACCCTCGCAGTGGCGGCAACACGGCGCAGGGCGGCGGGCTCGAGAACGACTCCAGCAACAGCTACGGCGGCGAGATCGGCATCGATCGACACGGCCGCAGCGCATGCCACGAAACCGTGGGCAGCGGCGAAGTCGCGCGCTTGCTCAACCTCGTCGTGCCGACGCTCCACTTCGTCAAGGTCTGCGGCCGGTGCCAGTGCGCGAATACGATCGGAACCAAGGCTCGATTGGCCGTTCCCGGCGATCTGCTCGAGCACCAAATCGAGCTCGAGGACTCGGCGCGACACCCCGGCGACTCCGCATATCGACGTCATGACGGCTCAAACCTCCGACCGCACGCCGCCCGGACCAAAGGCCAGCCAGGAGCCCGCCACGCCCGTGGCGGTGCCTCCGATCACCAGTGACAGGATCCACGCGACTCCCAGAAACCGCAGCGGCAATGCCGCGAGAAACCCGAGAGACTCCCTGTCCAGGTACGCCAGCCCGACGCTGTAGACAACGTACAAGACGACTACAGAGACGACGCCGGCAATGAGGCCCTGAAGGGCTCCCTCCGCCAGGAAGCGGCCGACGACGATCGACTCCGAAGCGCCCACCAGGCGCATCGTCTCGACCTCCCTTCGCCGGGTCACGACGAGAACTCTGATCACATTCGCCGTGGTTATCACCGCCGCCATCAGCACGGTGCCTCCCAGCAGCACGCCGACGAACCGCAGCGCCCATACCCCGATCTCGAGACGTCCGATGATCTGCAGGTCGTACTGCACTCCCTCTACCATCGGCAAGTCAGCGAGCTGCCCGGAAAGTTGTTCGAGCACGCGCTCGCTACGCATGGCGGGTGCGATGGTCACCGCGTACGACGCCGGCAACGGGTTGTCTTCCAGAAGCCCCAGGACTTCACCGAGCTCGGCGAAATCAGCACGAAACAGGTCGGCTGCTTCTTCTGAGCTGACATAGTGGAAATCTTCGACGGCGAGCGTACCCCGCAGCTCGGTCTCGATGCGCGCTCGATCTGCCTCGTCCGCTTCCGGAAGAATGAACACCTGCAGCTGACCGCGTTCGCGCCAACTGGTCAGCAAGTCGTTCAGGTTCTCCGACACCAGCACGAACGCGCCCAACACGGTCAGTGAAACGATCATCACCAACAGAGCCGGGGCCACCACATTGCGATGGAACCACAAGCTGCGTGCGGCCTCCTCGCAGCAGAGACCAAGGTAGTGGGCGAGGTTCACGTTCAGCTCGCCGCCGCGTGCCGGCGATCGAGGGAGCGCAACCGCCCCTGCTCGATGAGCAACGTCCGACGGCCAAGAGCAGCGATCATGTCGGGATCGTGGGTCGCCAACACGACCGTCGTGCCACGGCGGTTGATCGCCCGGAAGATACGCAGCATGTCGATGGCCGTATCGGGGTCCAAGTTGCCGGTCGGCTCATCGGCCAGGAGCAACACCGGCGCCGACATCAGTGCGCGCGACAACCCAACGCGCTGCTGCTCACCAGCCGACAGCTGCGCCGGATAAAGATCGGCCCGATGTTCGAGACCCGTAAGCTTCAGTAGCTCCGCCGCGCGCCGCCCGGCTTCGGCACGCGATAGGCCCAGCACGCGGCCCACGAAGGCAACGTTGTCTTGCGCGCTACGATCGTCGATCAGGCGCGCATCCTGGAACACCAGCCCGATGCGACGACGGAACGGCGGCACCTCGCGCCTCTTGAGGCTGGCAACGTTGCGTCCGTCGACGAGCAGCTGCCCGCTCGATGGCAGCTCTGCGCGGTACAACAGTCGCAGCAATGTCGTCTTGCCAGCACCGCTGGCCCCGGTAAGGAAGACGAACTCGCCGGGCCGAATCTGTACATTTACGTCGCGCAGCGCCGTGATGCTGCCGTAACGCTTCGTAACATGGAACGCGCGAATCATTCTTGCAGCTTCTCCTCGAGCAACTGTCGCACTAGCGCCGGATCGGCACGACCTTTGCTCTCGCGCATGACTTCACCAATGAGCACGCCCAGCACCTGGTGGCGCCCTTCCCGATACGCCTGCGCCTCGTCAGGCCGAGCGCTTACGACCCCGGCAATGATCGGCTCCAGTACTGCCGGATCGCCCACCTGCTCCAGCGCCTCGGCCGCGATGATCTCACGCGCTGACGCTCGCGTCGCCGCCATTTGCCCGAGCACCTTCTTGGCGGCGCTGTTGGAGATCGTTCGGTCGGTGATCGCGGCCAGCAAGCCGGCGAGATCGTCGGCACCCACTGGGAACGCCGAAGCGGCGACGTCATGCTGTCGCAACCACGCCGCTACCTCACCGCGCATCCAGTTGCTCGCCAACCCGGCATCTGCCCCGGCCGCCACGACGCACTCGTAATACTCGGCACGATCGGGATCCTCCACCAGCCACTGAGCATCCTCGGCGGACACATTCCAATCGCGCTCGATTCGCTGAGCCCGCTCGAACGGGAGCTCAGGAACTCGCTGCCGTGCCGCCTCGATCGCCGCGGCATCGATTTGCAACGGCACCAAGTCAGGGTCGGGGAAATACCGATAGTCGTGCTCCTCCTCCTTGGAGCGCATCTCCACCGTTGCTCCCTTGTCCACGTCCCACAGCCGCGTCGCCGGCTCGAGGGCAACTCCGTCGTCGAGGAGCGCCGCTTGTCGAGCCTCCTCGAACGCCAAGGCTTGGCGCAAGAAGCGAAAGGAGTTGAGGTTCTTCAGCTCGGTCTTCGGATTGAGCTCCTCTTGGCCAATCGGCCGCAATGAAATATTGGCGTCGCAACGTAGGCTTCCCTCCTCCATGCTGGCGTCGGTGACGCCGAGATGTAGAAGGGTGATCCGCAGGGCGGCCAAGAAGTCGCTCGCCTGTTGGGGACCCGTAAGATCGGGCTCGGTAACAATCTCCAGCAGCGGCGTGCCACAGCGATTCAGATCGACCAGCGTACGCCCTCCGGCGCCTGGCTCGCCGTGCGACGACTTCCCCGCGTCTTCTTCCAGGTGGACGCGGTGGATGCGAATGTGCTCGGTCGCCCCACTGCTTGGGTACCGCAAGCCTCCGCCGGTACCGATTGGAAGCTCGTACTGCGATATCTGATATCCCTTCGGTAGATCGGGATAGAAGTAGTTCTTGCGCGCGAACACGGCCCGCGGCGCGATATCACAGCCCAGCGCCACCGCGACGATCGTCGCCAGCCGCACCGCTCTACCGTTGACGACGGGAAGGGCCCCCGGCAGCCCGAGGCACACCGGACACGTATGCAGATTCGGCGGGGCGCCAAATTCCGGAGCGCACCCACAGAAGAGCTTCGTCCGCGTACGCAGCTGGACATGGACTTCCAGCCCAACAACGGTCTCGTAATCCACCCCCATGAGACTGCCCATGAGGTGATTCTAATGGACCCGCCGGCGGGTCTTCGCGGATCCGCGACGAGCGTTCCTAGAAGTCCACATCGGTGAGGTAGGGATTCACAGTCGGTCGTTCGGCTTTGTCGTCCTTGGGCTTGGCCACCGGTTCGACCGGCTCAGCGCGCGCCGGCGCCGGGAGCGCTCCTTCGGGACGGCGCCCACGGCCACCGGGGCGCCGGTCGTTGCGGCCACGTCCTCGGCCTCCTCGACCACGCGACCCGGAGCTCGACTTCGTTGCGGCACCGTCACCTTTGGAACGGTTCTTGTCCGCCGACGCCTTGTCACGCGAGCGACGTGAACCGCCCTCGGATTCCTTGACGCCGCGGCGACCACGTCCACGGCCGCCGCTCCTGGAGTCGCCAGCGCGGCCCGCTTCCTTGCCCGAGATCTTCTCGACTTTCGAATTGGAGGCCTCGGTCGGAGTAGCGGCGCTCCCCGATCCAGAGGTCTCGCCACCGGTCGAGTCGGCTCTGCTACGCGGGCGCCCACGCCCACCGCGACGCCCACGACGACGACGCGGCTTGGGGCCCTCCGACGGTGCCTGCGAGGCCTCGCCGTCGGCGACCTTGCCCCTCTGTTGCTGACCAGACTGTTCCTGATCAGACGGCGCGTCGGCCACTAGCGGCTCCCGCCTTCCTCTACCGCGACGACGACGTCCGCCGCGTTGGCGCGTACGTTTCTCTTGTACCGGCGCGACCCTGGCCAGAGGTCCCTCCTCGAGAGCAAAGGCGAGCCGACGACGCTCCACGTCGACCTTGGCAACACGGACCCTCACTTGATCGCCGAGCGCCAGAACGCGGCCGCCACGCTCCCCATGCAAGGCGTGCTTGGCCTCATCGAAGCGATAGTAGTCATCGCTCAACGTCGAAACCGGAACCATGCCTTCCACCAGCACATCATCAAGCTCGACGAACATGCCGAATGCGCGAACGCCGACGACATGGCCCTCATAGACTTCCCCGAGCTTGTCGGCCATGAACTGCACTTTCTTCCAGCCACAATACTCCCGCTCCGCCTCCTCAGCCCGACGTTCCTGACTGGAACAATCACTGGCGATGCTCCGCAGATCCTGTGGCGCCGCGACTGCGTCATCGGACGCCGGGCTGGAGCTGCGATCCACCTTCAACACACGGTGGACGGTCAGATCGGGATAGCGGCGGATCGGCGACGTGAAGTGCGTATAGCGCTCCGACGCCAGCCCAAAGTGCCCCTCGTTCTCGACCTGATAACAGGCCCGCTTCATGGCCCGCAACACGAGCATCGATACGACGCGCTCCTCGGGCCGACCTTCCAGTCGCTCGAGCAGCTGACTGAAGTGCCGCGGCCCGGGCGCACGCCCGCCACCGAACGTGTGGCCAATGCCACTAAGGAATTCGCGCAGCGCTTCGACGCGTGTCTCATCGGGGCCTTCGTGCACCCGATAGAGTCCATCGACGCCTTCCCAGGTCATGTGGCTGGCGACGATCTCATTGGCCCGAATCATGAATTCCTCGATGATCCGATGGGCTGTATTGCGCTCAGCACGCACAATGTCTTCGGTCTCGCCGCGTAGGTTGATGATCAACTCCGGCTCTGGCAGGTCGAAATCGATGCTGCCACGCGCGCGACGCACATCCATGAGGAGCTTGGCGAGCGCTTTCATGCGCTCGAGGCCCTCGACATGCGCCGCATGTTCCTGACGGGCGGTTTCGTCACCGTCCAGAATGGCTGCCACCTGCCGGTAGGTCATCCGAGCGGCGGAATGAATGACCCCGTCGTGAAACTCGTAGTTCAGCGTGCGACCCTGACGGTCGAAGTCGACGATCAGTGATTGCACCAGACGGTCGACCCCTGGCTTCAGCGAGCAAATCCCGTTCGACAGCGATTCGGGCAACATCGGCAGGACGCGATCGGGGAAGTAGACAGAGGTTGCCCGCTTCCGTGCCTCCGCATCGAGGCGCGAGCCCGGCGCGACATAGTGCGCCACATCGGCGATGTGGACGTGCAGTCGATACGTCCCGTCCGGCTGGTTCTCGACGTAAACGGCGTCATCGAAATCCTGCGCATTCTCACCATCGATCGTGATGATAGGCAGGGTGCGGAAGTCGGTGCGCCCCTCGATCTCCTCCTCGCTGACGGTGGTCGCGATCTCGCTCGCCTCCTTGAGAACGGCGGCGGGGAACTCGTGGCGTAAGTTGTACTCACGAATCACGATCTCGACGTCAACCTTGGCGTCGGCGGCGTCGCCGAGCACTTCGACGACCCTGCCAACGGCGCCTCGACGGCCTTGTGGATACTCGATGATCTCGACGCTGACGATCTGTCCATCGTCAGCGTCACCGACGGAGATCGGTGGGACGGCGATCTCGTTGCCGAGACGCCGATCGAGGGGGCGCGCGTAGGCAAGTCCTCCGAGGCGCTCAAGCCTGGCGACGATTCTGCTACGTGCGCGCTCGAGCACGCGGATCACCCGACCTTCGCGCTTGCCGCTGCGACGTCGATGCTCGAAGCGCGCCACGACGCGATCGCCGTGCAGCGCACCCCGTAGCTGGTGACCCGGAATGAACAGGTCGGGCTGACCGGAAGCCGCCGGCGGTACGACAAACGCGAACCCGTCGGGGTGCGCACTCAGGCGCCCGACAACCAGGTTCATACGCTCCGGGGCGCCGTAGCGGCCACGTGTCTCGACGACAGCGCCCGTGGCTACTAGATCGTCGAGAAGCCCTTGCAGTCGGGAAACGTGTTCGGGTTCGAGCTCAAGCTCGCTGGCGAGGGTGTCGGGGGAAACCGGGCCGCGCGCTGTGTCGCGTAGATGAGTGAGAAGACGAGAAGCGTCGAGCGAAGGCTCGGCAGACGTGGATATTGGCATTTACAACTCTATGCTGACAGTTGCTCCGTGCGCGCAGCCTCATCGTATTCCTCAGGTGCAAATGTCTCTAGCGATCCTGCGCTTTCTACGATGCTGCGCTTTGAGTGGTCGCGCCGCGGGGCCGCGAAACCGCCTGCGCCCCGAGATCCGGGTGGGTGAGCAAGGCGGAAGGCCCTTCGCGCGGCCGCAACCTGTGGTACCGGCAGCGTACGGCCACGGCTTAAGGATAGCATCTGTCGCCGCAGCGCGCCGACGTAGGCTGGTGTAGTCTCTCGCCCATGCTCGGACGCCGGTTGCCCGCGCTGATCTTGGTGCTGATCTCCCTGGCTGCCTTCGGTTATGCGGCAACGCTACGTGTTGCCGACAGCAAGACCAACGGCACGCACACCGGCATCTTTTGGAGCGACGAGGCCGTCTACCACTCGATGGCCTACAGCTTCGCGTTCGACGGCGACATCCGATACGAGCGCAAGGATCTGCAGCGTGTCTACGCCGCCGGTTATAGCGGTGGGCCCTCAGGGATCTTCCTGGTTCGCAATCCTGGCAACGGCCACCTGTACTACTCGAAAGCCTGGATCTATCCGTTGGCGGCAGCACCGTTCGTGCGCCTCCTCGGCGACAACGGGTTCTTCGTTCTCCACGCCCTCCTGCTGGCCAGCATGCTGGCGGCCGGCTACGCGTACTCTCGCCGCGGATCGACTGCAGCGGTGGCCAGCCTCTTCACCGCCACCTATCTGCTGGGGTCTGTTGTCACCCTGTACTTCTTCTGGATGACTCCGGAGTGGTTCAACTGCACGTTGATGTTTCTGGCTACCTTCTTGTGGTTGTTCAAGGAAACGCCACGCTCGTCGGGCGGCAGATGGAGCGCGCTTCTGGAAGGAGCCTGGACGGACTATGCGGCGGCGCTGGTCTACGGCCTGGCGATCTTCTCCAAGCCGCCCAACATCATTCTCGTTGCCCCGCTGCTGCTCTGGAACCTGCGAAAACGCCGATGGGGCCGCTCGATCGCCTGCGGGACGATCTGCGCCGGCATCATCCTGGCGATGTTCGCCGTGACCTGGGCCTGGATCGGCAGCCCCAACTACCAGGGGGGCGACCGCCGCCAGTTCAACGTCAATACCTCGTACCCGTTCCTCGACCCCAGCCGGAGCTTCGACGAGCTCGGCATCGACATGACCACCAACCTTTCCGACTTCGCTGCCGCGTTGCCGCCGCTGGATACGCTGGCGCGCGACGTAGTCTACGTGTGGATCGGACGCAACGGTGGGATGGTGCTCTATATGTTTCCGGCTGTCTTGGCGCTGGGTCTGTTCCTTGCAAGCAGCCGACGTCGCTGGATGAGCCCGCGTGGGCTCCTGGCGGTGTTTTGGCTCTTGGAGATCCTGGCCATCGTGTTGTACGTGCGGGGCAACTGGATCGGTGGCGGCGGCACCGTCGGCAGCCGCTACTTCGCCAATGTGTATCCGGTGCTTTTCTTCGTCCTGCCGACCGGCGCGCGGCTCGCAGCATCGGCAGGCTCGTGGGTGATCTGGGGCCTCTGCCTGGCGCAAATCATCATGACCCCGGTAACCGCTTCGCTACGGCCAGCGGCACACACGAGCCGCCTCCCGTACACCCTGTTCCCTGTCGAGTTGACCATCTTCCACAACCTCCCGTTCAACACCAACCCGCGAGCGCGCCGCCAAGCCCTGGTGCAGCCACCGATCTACCATGCCTATTTCCTCGACGACAACACCTACCTGAGCGAGCCACAAGTGGGTGGCTTTTGGGTCAAGGGAGGGCGAGATGCCGAGGTCGTCCTACGTACCGCCGCGCCTGCCGAGCGCATCACGCTCAATATCCGCAATCGCACCAAGGCCAACAGGGTCATCGTGCGCTTCGGCAGCCAGGTGGTGGAGCGCCGTATCGCGCCCCGGGTGGCTATCGACCTCACCCTCGAGGTCGACGAACAGCAGCGCTACATCGAGGGGCCAAGTTGGCTGTATCGGTTCAGCATTTGGTCCGAGCAGGGCACGCTGCCGATATTCGACACCGATGGGAGTGGCGACATCCGCAACCTCGGGGTCCTGGTGAAGCCGTCGGTGGAGCCCGATCTGCCGCTGATGCGCTGAGCTGCCGCCGCGCAGCGCCCTTGTTATACTCGCGGCCCATGCCCAAGTGGCGGAATTGGCAGACGCGCTAGGTTCAGGACCTAGTGAGCTTAGGCTCGTGGAGGTTCAAGTCCTCTCTTGGGCACTCAATGTTCATCGATACTTACGTCACGCGCGCGAAGCGGCTTCTCGGCCGCATGCTCTCGACGGCGCTGCTGACAGCAGTTGCCTGTAGCACTCCCGACCGCGTGGCGTTCGACTTCGCGGCCAACCTCGATCTCGCCACCATCCATCCGGAGACTCGCTCTGTCGACGTGGGTCTCGCCAAGCTCCGCCATCACCTGAATCGAGGATCGGAGGACGGCGAGACTCGTACGGACGGTCGGACATTCGCCTGGGGCCTTTGGCCCGAGTCGACACTGGAGTTCTATACCTTCGATCCGCGACCCGCGGCCATCAGGTTCCGGGCGAGACCCTCGGATCCGATGGCAGGTACCGAACCGCGCCTCGAGGTGGTGATCAACGGTCACGATATCGCCACGATTTCGCTACGCCCCGGCTTCAACAACTACCGCGTCGGCTTGCCTCGCCGACGGGTACGTATGGGACGCAACGAGCTCGTCTTTCGCTATGGCAACCGCGACGATGAAGCCCTGTGGGCCGCTGGCTCGATCCGTCGGTCACCAGCCGTAGCATGGGAGCACGTTCGCATCGGCCCCGAGTTCCCGTTTGGATCGGTGCGAGCCGACAGCGAGTCTCTCGAGATTCCGTTCCATACTCGAGTTGACTACTTCGTCGACGTTGCAGCAGGCGCGAAACTGCGCTGGGAACAGGTGCTGCCATGGGGCGTCGACTCCGCACTTACGGGCCACACCCTGCGCGCCGAGGCGTTCTACGAGGACAGTCCTGAGCCCACCCTCATCGCCGCATTGACCGGCCCAGACCTGGCGGCGCCGTTCCAGGCGGCTCTGGATCGCGGCGGCGTGGCGCGTGTGTCATTCCTCGCTCTAGCCGACCCCGGGACGCCATCGCGCGCCTCTGGACTTCGGATCCTACGCCCCGTGATCACCGCCCCGGCCGGTGCCGCGCCGCCGGAACCGAGCCAAGTCGAGGCCACGCACCTTCTCCAGGCGGCCCGCGAAGCCTCCCACCAAGCCGCCGGCGGGCGAGCTCGCTTGCCAGGCGGCCTCGAGGCCGCGCTGCGGGCAAGCATGCCGGCCGAGCGCCCGCCCAACATCCTTGTCTACTTGGTGGATACGCTGCGTGCCGATCATCTCGGTGCATACGGCTACGAGCGCCCGACGAGCCCTGCCCTTGACGCGATGAGCAAGGAAGGCGTCGTCTTCGACCACGCCATGGCGCAGTCGGCGTGGACTCGGACCTCTGTGGCGTCGATCCTCACCGGCCTTCAGCCGCGCGCGCACGCTGTGCTCGGCCGCCTCGACACCCTTTCAGAGGATGCGGTCACGCTACCCGGTCTGCTCAGAGAGCAGGGCTACGAGACCCACGCGGTGATCACCAACGCCAATGTCTCGGCACAATTCGGCTTCGAGAACGGCTTCGACAGCTTTGTCTTCATCCCGGACGGTGATACGCAGACGCCGGTCTCCGCCCAGCTGTCGGAGCGGGTCAACGAGTCGTTCTTCGGCTGGCTCGAGCAACGCGAACCGGATAGGCCTTTCTTCGCCTATCTACACACTGATGACCCCCACATGCCGTACGCGCCGCGCGAGCCGCAGCTCTCACGCTTTCTCCGTGATTCACGGCTGGCTCGACTCACGGACCCGAGGTTGATGGCGGATACCTTCGAACAGTTGCCTGATCTCTCGGTAGGCGACGCCGTGACGGGCTTGTTGGATCTGTACGATGCCGAGATAGCGCACAACGACGTGCACTTCGGACGCCTGCTCGATCGCTTACGCACGATGGGTATCTACGATTCGACCGTAATCCTGTTCATCTCCGACCACGGTGAGGAGTTCTTCGATCACGGATCATTCGGACACGGACAGACGCTCTACTCCGAGATCATCTTTGTCCCGTTGGTCATCAGGTTCCCCGGTGGATGGGGCGCCGGCGCGCGCGTCGACGCGGCCGTCCAGCACGTCGATCTGCTGCCGACCATTCTCGACCTGGTCGGCGTCCCGCCACCCACAGGCTCAGGTGGCGACAGCCTGTTGCCAGTGATCTCCAGCGCCGAGCAAGGCGCCCGGGACGAGCGCTTCGCGCCGCGGCGCCTCCTGGCGCACCTCGCTCTCGGAGGGAACCACATCGATAGCCTACTGACGGATGAGCGCCACCTCGTGGAGAGCTATCCGGCCATGCCCACCGTGGATCGGCCAACGCAGATGTTTTGGTGGCGCACAGACCCGACGGAGCAGATCGACCTTTCCGCACAGTCTCCCGTGTCAACCGGATACCTGCAGCTCGTGCTGCGCGCCATGGGCTCCTCGCAGCACCAGCTTCTTGACTCCGAAGAAGCCGTCATCGATGCCGAGCTCGCCGATCGGCTCCGTGCGCTCGGCTACCTCCAGTAACGGGAATACAACGGGCCGAGCCACAACGGCACGGAGGATGCGAAGACCGGATGGCCATGATTGCAGGTCGACCAGAGCACGCACATGATGAATGTCTATGCTGCGGCGTGCCTCTGGCACAGATGACACCGCACGACTTCATCAAGCGGCCGGCGCTCTGGTTACGGACTCTGAGCAACATCCAGGCGACGGTCACGTGGTCGCCGAACTTCGGCTTCGCTGTCTGCGCCGCCGCTGTCCGCGATGCCGACCTCGAAGGGGTGCGCCTGGATGAAGTGCGCGCTTTCTACAATGCCGCCGAGCGGATCCATCAATCGACGATCCAGCGGTTCCACGAGCGCTTCGCGCCGTTCGGGGTCGGGCCGCACGCCCTGCGCACGAACTTCGGGTGTGCCGAGAACGTCGGCGGGGCGACCTTCAGTGATCCCCACGGCCCCTACGTCGTCGAGTGCGTCGACGCCGACTGCCTGGAGAAAGATCGCCTCGCCGTTCCGGCGCCCGCCGGCGCTGCGGGGCGCCAGGGACGCACTGCCGAGATCGTCGGAGTCGGTCGGCCGGCGCCGGGGCTCGAGATCGAGATCCTGGATGACGACCGCGAACCACTGCCGCCGGGCACCGTCGGTGAGCTGGCGATACGGACACCCTCGCGGTTGCTCCGTTACCTCGATGACGAAGAAGCTACGCGGCGGGCGATCCACGACGATCTGCTTCTGACTGGCGACCTCGGGTACGTGCGCAATGGAGAGGTCTTCTGGGTCGGACGGGTACGGGAGCGCATCGTGCTCAGCGGTAGGAAATTCGACCCTAGAGACTTCGAGCAGGCGATGCTGTCGGTCGAGGGCCTCCGCCCAGGGTGCTTCGTAGCCTTCGGGGTAGACGACCCGGCCCGTGGAAGCCAGAAGCTGGTAATCGCCGCCGAGGTGCGTGATTCTCTGGCCTCACCCGCCACCGAGGAGGCCCGCGGCGGCGGCGAGACCACGGAAGACACCCGCGATGAGCTCGAGCATCTGCGCCAACGCGTTCATGCTGCCGTCCTTCAGGAGGTTGGAGTACGCATCGACGAGCTCATGCTGGTGCCGCAAGGAAGCCTGACCAAGACTTCGAGCGGTAAGCGTCGCCATCGCCATTGCAAGGATCTCTACCTTCGCGGCGAGTTTCCGACTCCGCTACCCCGTTGACGCATGCCGGAACTGTGGAGAGCGATTGCGGTCGAACGAATCCGGACCGTCAGCCATGACTGACGAAGCAGACGATACGGAACGCGGCGGAGCCAGCGGAAGACGGCTGAGCAGGGGTCGCCTGGCGCTACGCCTCGGCGTCAGCTTCGGGCTCGTGGCCTTTGTCCTCTGGCGCGCCGGCCTCGGCGACGTCGCCGCCCTCCTGGGACGGATCTCGCTGACCGGGGGCGCGATCGTCGTGCTGCTGCATACGGGCGATCGACTGTTAATGGCCTACAAGTGGCACCGGCTACTGCGTGCGAAGAGCGTCCAGGTCGGGATCGGCGAGGCTACCCGGGCGTACTATGTCTCGTCGTTCGCTAGCATCTTCCTGCCCATGACGGTCGGCGCCGACGTAGTGCGTGTCACCGTCATGCGCGGCAGCCGTGTCAGCACCGAGACCGTGATCGCCTCGATCGCGCTCGAACGGGCTCTCGGAGCACTTTCACAGGCCGTGTTCTGTGCTTTCAGCGTGACGCTGATCGTCGCCCTCCGAATGAACGTACCGATCGAGAGCTCGACGCTGATGATCGGTGCAGCTGCCGCGGTGCTCATCCTCAGCTCCAGCCTGCCGCTGTCGTTCAGAATCGCCGCCAGCGCGCGGCGGCGCCTCGCATCACGTCCCGGCCTTGCGGGCCGGCTCGGGGCACTCGCCGGCGAGTACGCTGGCTGGCGAGACCACCCTCGAGAGATATGGATCTTCCTGTTACTTACGTTGATCGAGGGAGTCTTCCCCATCGCTACGTACCTGGCGGCAGCCACCGCGCTCGATGTGCCCACCACCGCCGTCGAGATGGCGGCGGTCGTTCCGGTCGTGTACCTGGTGGCACGGTTACCGATCTCGGCCGCGGGCGTCGGCGTCGAGCAGGGAGGCTTCGCCTATGCGGCCGCCTGGCTCGGGCTCATGGCGCACGCCCCGGCGGCGGCGATCTCGTTCCTGGTATCGCCGATCACACTACTGATCGCCCTGCTGCCGGGGCTCGTAGCCTGGGTCAGGGCACGTCACAGATCGGCCACGGCCCACTAGCCGTCCGCTGTGGTCCCGCCGGGCTCCGCCTGCATCGCCATCATGTGGCGCACGTAGTGTTCCACCTGCAAGAAGTTCTGTGACATCTCGATCACGTCGATCAGCCTGCTGAACGAGGCCTCCTCTTCGACCTGCTCGGTAACAAACCACTGCAGGAACTGGAACGTAGCGTAATCGTTCTTGGCCTGAGCGGTCGCGACGATCTCGTGGATCGCGCGGGTGACCGCCTGTTCCTGCCTCAGCGACGTCTTGAACACATCAGCAACCGACGAGTAACGTGCCTTCGGACGAGTCAACGCCGGAACCACGGGCGCTTGCCCGACTTCCTGGAGATACGCCACCAGCTTCATGGCGTGGGACCGCTCCTCATCTGCCTGGCGGACGAAGAATGCCGCCAGATGCTCCAGGCTGCGGCCCTCCAGATACACGGACATGGCGAGGTAGTTGTGGCTGGCCTGGAGCTCTCGCGCCACCTGGGCGTTGAGCGCCTTTGTCATCGCCGCCGAGACCTTCGCCATCTCTTCCACCCCCTTGCCCGTTGACCAAGACCGGAGCCGTTATCTTAGTGGCCCGGCGCTCATTGCGCGCGCCGCGCCACCTATCACTTACCATCGCCGCCGACTATCCTAGGCAGGCGCGAATCTGATACGGCGTATTCCACTAAGACTGGCCGGATGCCCTCGTGCGCTCCGCCGCCGACGCCGCGAATCAATCTGCTGGACCCCCACCAAGGAGAGATGCGATGCGCTTTACCCGCTCTGCCTGCGTGAGCCTCCTCGTAGTCGGTCTACTGACCGTTGGCTGTGCTGGCGGCGACGAGCCGGCCGCCGAGCCCGAGGCCACACCCGTATCCGTGCTGGATCACCCAGCACGCAGCGAGGACGATCACTACCGCGATGCCGGCTTCAAGCCGCTGGAAGTCTACGAGTTCTTCGGTATCGACGCGGGCACGACAGTGGGCGACCTCTGGCCGGGCGGTGGCTACAACACAGCGATACTGACCCAGCTCGTCGGCGAGGAAGGACGCGTCGTCGCAATGCTGGGCCCGGCCCCCGGCGACCCCGAGCGCGTTGCACGAAGCCGCGAGCGCTTCGGTCAACGCCTTGACCCATTCGGGTTCACAAACCTCGAGGTTGTCGCCGACCCGACGAAGGTCGAGGAGAACTCTCTCGACGTGCTGCTGACGGTCCGCAACTACCATGACCTCGGCGAGGCGCCTGACCGTCTCGCGGCGCTGCCTGCCTTCATGCGTGTCCTGAAGCCCGGCGGAATCTTCGCTGTCGTCGACGCCTATACCGACAAGCCTGACGAGCGTGACGAACCGGTTCATCGCATCAACGATGAGCTGTCGCGTCGCGAGATCACCTCGGCCGGTTTCGAGTTCGTCGAGGCGTCAGACGTGCTTGTGAACCCCGCTGACACGTATGATTTCGATGGTCGCGAAAGAGCGGGCGAGGACGGCGCCGGAGCGGACGCCCCCATTCACCGATATTACGTGCACCGTTTCGTTCACAAGTACCGCAAGCCGGCACTGTAGTCGTTACCTCAGGCGGTTGTCGGTACCGTGAAGGATGCGCCGCCTTGTGCTGCAGTCTTCACCCCCCCCACATCGGGAGAGCAACAGGATGCAAAGACGAACCCACCGTTGGACACTGGCGCTCGCGCTGTTCGTTGGCCTTGCGGCGATCGGCTGCGGTGCGGCCGACCAAGCCGCTGAGGCGCCTCCCGCAGAGGAGCCGCCAGCCCCAGCGCCTAGCGGAATCGACCGCAGCGCCTTGGCCGACCCAGGCCGGCCCGAGGACGAGGTTGCTCAGGACGAGGATCGCAACGCCCTCGGCGTGTACGAGTTCTTCGGCGTGGAGTCCGGCATGACGGTTGCCGACGTTTGGCCGGGAGCCGGCTACAACACCCACCTGTTGTCGCGCGTGATAGGCGACGGGGGCACGGTGTACGCGGTGATGGAATTCTACGCCGAGGGATCGTTCGCCACCCTCGACGCCCTCAACGAGCGTATTGCGAACAACGGTCTGAGCAACGTCCAGGTCGTGACCAACATCCCCGACGTCCCGGCGGGTAGCCTCGACGTGGCGATTGCGGTGCGCAACTACCACGATGCCGAGGAGTTCGGCAACGGCCGCCAGGCCACGGTTGGGCAGCTGCTTGGCGTAATGAAGTCCGGCGGAATCGTCGGTATCGTCGAAGTAGCCACACCCCACGAGGGCTGGCACGAGGACACGCATCGCCTCAACGAGCAGACCGTTATCGACGAGTTCACGGCGGGCGGGTTCGAGCTCGCAGGGAGCTCCGACATCCTCCGCAACCCGGACGACGACCACACCACGTCCGGATTCGACGAAGGGCGCCACACGACAGACCGCTACGTGCTCAAGTTCCGCAAGCCGTAGGCCACGGCCTCGCCGAGGCTGATGGAAGACGGATTCGACATCGAGGGCGGCCGGATGACCGGTCGCCCTTTGTGCGGCCAGGGGTCTCCACGGGGCCGCCGCTCAGGCGGCTTGCTCTTCCGTGTCCTCCGACGGCGTCTCGACCGGCAGGCCAGCGTGCAACTTCAGCAGCACTCCGGCGTACGAGGCCAGATCGGCTGTCGGCGCCTTGCCTGCGCCGAGCTTCTGGAGTCGAGCCATCACCGTCTTGAGCGATACATCGACGCTCTCACCCGGCTCGATGACAACCAACCCGCCCGCGACCGAGCCCCCCAGCCCCAGACGTGACAACTTGGGCGGCGTGAGCAAGTAGGCGAGCGTCTGCGGATGCTCGAGAAAGTCCTGACGGCGTTGCTCAGGCGACGCGTAGCTGCGCTTGCCATTGTGGAACGTCGCCGCTGACGGCGGCGAGTATGTGATGTACGCGTCGGGCACCTGATCGGCGAGGTGCTCTCCGTGCCGATTGGATACCACCATTCGCGCCACCTGATACGCCCGGCGCCGGTCGACGGTCGAAGCGACACCATAGCGCGTTGCTTCCCGCTCGGTCTCACGCAGAAGCTTGTTGAGGGTGCCGCGCCAAGGGCTTAGCGGCGAATGGGTGTGACGGAAATAGCGCAGCTGATCCAGACTGCGCCGCAGTGCGTGTAGGAAATCGCTCAGCATCGCCTCGCTCCCCATCGGTCGACTGAGTGCGGGCGCGGTGTCGCGCCGGGGCGCCGCCAGTATACGGCGACGCGGCGAACGGTGCATCGACCTGCTAGTGTCGTGCGGCATGAGCGATCTGCACCTGCCGGGAATCGACGATGTTCGGGCCGCGGTACCGCGGGTGTCGCCCTACTTACATCAGACTCCCCTACTCTCGTCGCGCACGCTCTCAGAGCGAACCGGCTTGGAGGTATGGCTCAAATGCGAGTGCCTCCAAAAGACCGGCTCGTTCAAGCCACGCGGCGCCCTGAACCGCATCGCTACCCTTTCCCAGGAGGAGCGCGACGCCGGCGTGATTACCATCTCGGCCGGTAACAATGCCCAGGGCGTCGCCTTCGCGGCGCGCGCCGCCGACGTCCACGCCGTCTTGGTCATGCCCGAAACGGCGGTGGCGAGCAAGGTTGCCGCTACGCGCGCGTACGGCGCGGAGGTGGTGCTGCACGGCGACGTACATGAGGCCTTCGAGAAGCTCGAGGAATTGCGCCGTGATCGATCCCTGACCCTGCTACACCCTTTCGATGATCCGATGTTGATTGCCGGCCACGGCACCCTCGGGCTCGAGATCGATACACAGATGCCCGAGGCGGAGGCAATCGTCTGCGGGGTCGGCGGCGGCGGCCTGTGCGGTGGCCTCGGCGTCGTGTGTGGCGGCATTGGCAAGGGCACCCGCCTGTTCGCAGTCGAGCCTGAAGGAGCGCCAACGATGACCGCGGCGATCGCAGCCGGTGAGCCGGTGCGGCTCGAGCACGTCGAGTCGATCGCCGACGGCCTCGCTCCTCCGTTCGTCGGCCACCTGAACCTCGAGGCGGCACAGCGCTTCGTCGAGCAGGTGACCCTGGTATCGGACGATGAGATCCGCCGCGCCCTTGGCCTTGTGCTCGAACGCGCAAAGCTAGTCATTGAGCCCTCGGCCGCGGCGCCGGTAGCCGCTCTGCTCGAACACCGGTTACCGTTGGACCCGGGAAGCCGTGTGGTCGTGGTCCTCTCAGGGGGGAACCTCGACCTCGATAGACTCCCCGAATTCATTCCCACGAGCATGTCGAGGACGATCTCATGACAAGCAACCGAGAACCGGCGAGACTGAGCTTGATGCTGGCCCTCGGCGTTGTGACGTTGGCGGCACCCGCCGTATCAGCGCAGGAGCCACAGGAGGAGCAAGCACCCCCGGAGCAGCGCGTCGAGCAGACCATCACCGTTACCGCAACGCGCCGTCCATTCGACCTCGAAGAGATCTCCGCGCACGCCACCGTCATCAATGCAGATCAGCTTCGCCAGCGTCCGGCGCTCGGGCTCGACGAGGCACTTCGCTGGGCGCCGCAGTTCAGCCTGTTGCGCCGCAGCCCAGGGCGAACTGCCCATCCCACGGCGCAGGGTCTCAACCTACGCGGTGTTTCTCCCAGCGGCACGAGCCGCGCCCTCGTCTTGCTCGACGGGTTGCCACTGACCGATGCGTTTGGTGGCTGGGTCTACTGGAGCCGCACGCCATCTCTCCTCATCGAGCGCGTCGAGATGGTCCTCGGCGGCGCCTCGGGAGCATTCGGCAACCAGGCGCTCGCTGGCACTCTGCAGATCGTGTCACGCACGCCGCCGGCACGGCACAGCATCCAGGTACACGGTCAAGGCGGCAGCCAGTCGACCTTCCGCGGCGGTTTCGCGGTGAGCGCCGGCGATTCGCAGCGCGGGCTGATCTTGGCAGCCGACGCCTTTGATACGCGCGGCTACATCGCCGTGACCGAGGCCGATCGCGGGCCGGTGGACGAGAAGGTGACCTCCAGCCACCAAACGGCAATGCTGCGGGCGAGCCTCGCCCCAGGGCTGCTGGCCCGGGTCGAGGCCTTCCACGAATCGCGCGACAACGGCACCCCGGAGACCTACAACTCGACGCGAGCGCTCGGCCTCTCCGTGTCGTACGAGGGTGGAACCGCCACGAACGGCCATCGGTTCGCCGCATTCACCCGCCGTCAAGAGTTCCGCAGCCGATTCTCGAGCGTGATTGCCTCCCGCTCGCGTGAACTGGCGGTGCTCGACCAGGAGGTTCCATCTTGGGAGACGGGCATTGCCGCCAATGGATGGCGTCAGTACGGTGACGGCGTCGTTCTGGGTGCGGGGCTGGACTGGCGACGCGTCGGCGGTGTGAGTCGCGAGGATGTTCTGCTGGCGGGGTTCTCGCGCGATCCGGGCGGGACACAGAACGTCGGCGGGCTGTTCGTATCGGCCCAAGCCCCAGTCGGAGATTCATGGCACCTGGAAGGCTCCTTGCGCGGCGATGGATGGCACAACAACCCGCGCGATGCGCGCGCAGAATCTCGCTCACAGTCAACGGTGTCGTCGCGTGCCGGCGTGGTCTTCAGCCCTCGCGGCGACTGGAGGCTGAGGGCCGCCGCATATCGATCGTTCCGGGCTCCGACCCTCAACGAGCTGTATCGCGCCTTCCGCGTTGGCAACGTTTCCACGAGCGCCAACGACGAGCTTAACGAGGAGCGCCTCACTGGCGCCGAGATCGGTGGAGATTGGTCGTCGGGCAGCGCCACCGCCGGGGGCCGCTTCAGAATCGGAATTACCGGTTATTGGAATCGACTGCGCGACGCAGTGGTCAACGCCACTGTCGGTGCTACACCGACATTGGTCTTGCGCCAGCGCCGCAACCTGGGTGCTGCGACCGTGCGCGGAATCGAGATCGACGCATCGCTGCGGCGCGGCGGCTTCGCTGCCAACCTGGTGACCTCGCTGATCGACACCCGCGTCGATCAGGACATCGCTATCTCCGGACAGCCGCTGGTTTCCCTGGTGGGCAATCGACTGCCGCAGGTCCCTGAATACAGGCTGCGCGGCTCGTTGGCATGGACCGCCGATCAATGGGGCGCCATGGTCGGTTTGCACGTCACAGGCGACCAGTTCGAGGACGATCTGAACGCGTTGCCGCTGGCGTCCGGCAGCAGCCTCGACGCGGCGCTCGATTGGCACGTCTCCGATCAACTGACGCTTGGCCTGCGAGGGCAAAACTTGCTCGACGAGCGTCTCGAAGTCAGGCGCACCTCGATCCTGCTGGTGGGGCCGCCGCGATCGCTTACGGTGACGTTCGATCTGCGCCCCGATCGCAATGTAGCGGCGGCAACGATCGAGCGATGAGCCCACCGGCCCCCTTCCGGGCTCTGGTCGTAGCGACCGCCTGTTTGTTCGTCGCTGCGTGTGGCGGGCCTGATGGCGACAGCGCGTTGGCCACGATCACCGCGGCCGACGTTGCCCGCCTGACGCGCACCCTGGCTGCGGACGCCTTTGCCGGCCGCGGCCCGGCAGCACGCGGCGAAGCACCCACCCTCGATTTTCTTCAGGGCGAGCTCGAGCGCATGGGAATCGAGCCGTTTGGCGATCCCGATGAGGCTGGAAACCGCACCTGGCTACAGCGTGTTCCGGTTGCCGAGATCACCGTCGATGCCGCAACCGCCGGACTCCGCATGCCTCGGAGCCGCGGCGCTGCCCAGCGGGGTCAGCTCGACGAGCTGACCTATGGCGACGATTTCGTCGTCTGGACTCGTCACGAGGAACCTTCCATCGACGTCACCGCACCGTTGGTCTTCGTTGGATACGGCGTGGTAGCACCCGAGGAAGATTGGGATGACTACAGCCGCGATCTACGGGGCGCAATCGTGGTGGTCTTGGTAAACGATCCCCCGGTGAGCGGCAAGTTCGGCGACGAAGCCATGACGTACTACGGGCGCTGGACCTACAAGTACGAGGAGGCGGCGCGCCAGGGCGCCGCCGGAGCGCTCATCGTCCACGACACCCAATCTGCCGGCTATGGTTGGGATGTGGTGCGTAGCTCGTGGACCGGCCCACAGTTCAGCCTGCCGGCGCCACCGGATCAACCCGCTGCGGTTCGCGTTGAAGGCTGGATCTCGCAGCGCACCGCCGACGAGTTGTTCAGCGCCGCCGGATTGAACCTTGCCGACTCGATTGCCGCGGCGGCACGCGCCGATTTCGAGCCCATTGACTTGGGCGCGGCCGCCGCGATCCATCTCGACAACCACCTGCGCCGTATCGCCTCCAGCAACGTCGTCGGGCGAGTACGTGGACGCCACTCCAGCGATGCCGACGAGTACGTTCTCTGGACGGCGCACTGGGACCACCTCGGGGAGGATCCGACTATCGAGGGCGACGGGATCTACAACGGCGCACTCGACAACGCCACCGGCGTAGCGGGGCTGCTCGAGATCGCCGAGGCCTATGCCTCCTTGCAGCAACAGACGCGACGCTCGCACCTCTTCATGGCCACGACACTCGAGGAAAAGGGCCTCCTCGGCTCGGCGTACTACGCCGCAAACCCGCTCGTCCCGCCGGGCAAGACGGTGGCCGCAATCAACTTGGACGGGCTGAATATCTGGGGTCCGACCGAGGACATCACTGTGATCGGCCTTGGGAACTCGGAGCTCGACGAAGTCCTCCGGCGCGTCATGGAGCCCGACGGGCGCACCCTCAGCCCCGACCCGGAATCCGCCAAGGGCTTCTACTATCGATCCGACCACTTTCCGCTCGCCAAGATCGGTATTCCGGCGTTGTATACCGACGCCGGCGTGCACTTCCTGGACCGGCCCGAAGACTACTCAGACCTCGTCCGCCGCCAGTACACCGCACTGCACTACCACCGGCCGAGCGACGAGTTCGATGCGACTTGGAACCTCGCGGGTGCCGAAGCTGACCTACGTGCGCTGTTCGCTGTGGGCTTCGATCTCAGTGAGGGCACCGAATGGCCCGCCTGGTCCGAGGGGTCGGAGTTCGGCGCTGCGCGGGCCGCATCTCTCGAGCGCTGATCGCCGTTACCTCGCGGATATGAGACGATGCCGCTTGGTTCTGTGGAATGAGCTTCGGCGCTCAGCTGATGCCGGTCGCGATCCCCACGCGTTTTCTTGACGGAGGGCGTTTCAATGGCCCACGAAGTACCTGACCTGGCCTACGCGTTCGATGCGCTCGAGCCGCACATCGACGCGCGGACGATGGAGATCCACCACGACAAGCATCACGCCGCCTATGTCGCCGGTCTCAACGGTGCGCTGGACGGGCAGGACAACCTGCAGGCGATGGCCCTGCCCGAGCTGTTGGGCAGCCTCGATGCGGTCCCCGAGAGCATCCGCGGCGCCGTCCGCAACCACGGTGGCGGCCACGCCAACCATTCGCTGTTCTGGTCGATCATGTCCCCTGGTGGCGGTGGCGCGCCTGCCGGCGACCTGGGCGCGGCGATCGACGCGGCCTTCGGCAGCTTCGACGCTTTCAAGGAGACCTTCGCGAAGGCCGGCGCAACGCGGTTCGGGAGTGGCTGGGCTTGGCTGGTAGTCGACGGCGACGGTTCGCTGCAGTGTTATTCGACCGCCAATCAAGATTCTCCCCACATGCAGGGTCACACACCGATTCTCGGCCTCGATGTATGGGAGCATGCTTACTACCTCAACTATCAGAATCGGCGTCCTGACTACATTGCCGCGTTCTGGAACGTCGTCAACTGGGACGAGGTAGAGGACCGCCGCGCCAAAGCCAGCGGCTAAGACCGGCTCCCACGCAACTCTGGCCGGGGATGCGATGCGGCGTCCTCGGCCACTTTGCCGTCAACCGCTTGCACGACACCGCGAACCGTCTGTCGGGCGGTACCACCGGTCGACCCACGCCACCTTGTCGACGCTATTGCGCGACGCTACCGTTCGCCCATGAGTGACCCCGCAGCACTGCGAACCATCGGTCTGCGCAAGGAGTTCGACGGCGTCGTCGCGATCGATTCGCTCGACCTCGAGGTGCCCGCTGGCAGCGTCTTCGGGCTCATGGGCCCGAACGGCTCCGGTAAGACGACGACAATCCGTACGTGCTTGGGCATCTATGTGCCCGACAACGGTGAGGTCCGCCTGCTGGGAGCGAAGCAGCCACTAGAGGCTCGTTACCGCGTCGGGTACCTGCCGGAGGAGCGGGGACTGTATCCGAAGATGCAGGTGCTCGAGCAACTCGCTTTCTTGGGCACGATCCGCGGCCTCAGCCTCCCCGAGGCAAGCCGCCGCGCGGCGACCTGGCTCGAGCGAGTCGGCCTCGGCGAACGAAGTAACTCCGCGACCAACGAGCTCTCCAAGGGAATGCAGCAGAAGGTGCAGTTTGCTGCCGCAGTGATTCATGAGCCCGAGCTGGTAGTGCTCGACGAGCCGTTCACGGGGCTCGATCCGGTAAACACCCGCTTGCTGCAGGAGCTTATCTTGGAGCAGAGCGACCGTGGCTGCACCGTAATCCTGTCATCGCACCGGATGGAGCAGATGGAGGCCATGTGCGACTTCGTTGCGCTCATCCATCGCGGCAACCTGGTGCTCCATGGCGCGCTCAGCGAGGTACGCGCATCCCACGGTCGCAACACCCTGGCAATCGAGTATGAAGGCCCTGGTAACGGACTGAGTAGCTTGCCCGGCGTCGTCCAGGTCAACGACTCCGGCCGGTCGGCGCGGTTGGAGATGCACCCGGGAGCGGACATCCAGGCGTTGCTCCGTGAGCTTCTCGGACGCGTCAGGCTACTTTCCTTCAGCGCCGAACAGCCGTCGATGGAGGAGATCTTCATCGACAAGGTGGGAGACAGCGGCGACGACACGCCGCAGCTGGTGCTGACCGATGAAGGTGAGCTGGTACGCAAGGTGGAGGGCCCGTGAGCGCTACCCAGGTATTCAACGTGGCGCGGCGGGAGTTCATCGCCAAGGTACGCAACAAGTGGTTCGTCATCGGAACGCTGTTGGTGCCTTTCTTCATGTCGATGTGGGTGTTCATCCCCAGCCTACTGGAGCGGGCCGACGTCGATGAGCTACATATCGCGGTCGCCGACGTGGGCACCGGCAGTGGCTCACAGATTGCCGGCCGGCTCGCCGAGATCGACGACTTCGCGCTGGTGGCCGCCGCCGTGAGCTCGCTGTCGGAGGACGAAGTCACGGATGCGCGCGCATCGCTCCAGCAGCAGATCGTCGACGAGAGCCTTGACGGCTACCTGCTCCTGGAGCGCGACGACGAGCTCGGCATCCGCGGTCGTTACTACGCGCGCGTCACCAGCAACCTGGTGATCACCAGCGCATTGGAACGGGCCGTTCGCCGGGTCGCGCTCGAGGATTACCTACAGGGCAGCGGCTTGCGGTCGGAGCGTATCAACGCTCTCGTGTCGTGGAACCTGGAGGCGATTACGATTTCTGCCGAGGGCGAAGAGGAGGGCGGGTTCTTCCGTGCCTACATGAGCACGTTGTTGCTGGCGATGCTGCTGTACATCACTGTGTTGATCGGCGGTCAACAGATGGGCAACTCGATCATCGAGGAGAAGTCGACCCGGTTGATCGAGCTCATTCTCGGGGCGGTCACGTCGACGGAGTTCATCGCCGGCAAGATCCTCGGCGTCCTCGCGGCAAGCCTGCTGCAGCTGTCGGTATGGATCCTGTTGTCGATGCTCGTCGGGTTGTTCGTCCTACCGGCCTTGGCTGTCGGCGCGGCGATGCAGGGTACCGACCTGTTGGAGATCCTCGATCCTTCGTTACTCTTCTATTTCGCCGTTCTCTACCTGCTCGGATACACCTTCTACTCGGTGATCTACGCAGCGGCGGCGTCGACATGCACTTCGTCGGAAGAGCTCCAACAAATCGCCTTCCCACTCGTCATGCCGATGGTGCTCAGCCTGGTGTTCGTGTTCTATGCGATCACCAACCCGGCAACGCTCGTCACCCGCGTGATCTCGCTGTTTCCACCCGCCACGCCCCTGGTGATGCTGGCCCGCATCAACGTGCTGCGGCCACCGACCTGGGAGATCTGGCTCGGTATCCTGCTGCTGCTGGCGGCAACGGTGGCCCTGGTGTGGGTGGCTGCCAAGATGTTCCGGTTCACCCTGCTGATGTCTGGCAAGCGCCCGACCATCGGTGCCATCGTGCGGCTGATTCGGGCCGCTTTAGAGCCGCCGCAACGGCACTTACCAACTCCTGCCGAGGCGTTCGCCAAGGGCGGATCCGCTTGCCGCGCGATTCCCGGCACGATGATAGTGTAGGCGCGGTTCCCTACCCGACGCGGGCGTTGTCGCGCCGCTCGATGCATCGAATAACCGACTGACTAGAGGGCAAAGCCAGGTTGAAGAAGCCCCCGCGATTGCCGTGGATTTTCGTCGACGGCGCCACGCAGCAGACTTTCCGCATTCGTCTTGACCTCCCGGAGTGGGATCCTCCCACCGAGGGCGACAAGCACGACGAGGCGCTATGCGCGTTTCATATCATCGGTGACGACGGCACGGCGTTCGCGTTGCGACTGCAGATCTCGCGTGACGTGCTGAGCGACAACGCCATCGGCGACCCCGGCGCCTTCCAAGCACTCGTACAGGGAAAGGGTGTGGAGATCATCGAAGGGGCCATCCACAACGGCATCCGCGGCGACCATCAATTGGTGTGGGAGTCGGACGGCGTTTCCGTGGTCAGCTAGTGTTGACGCCCGAGCCTCATCGAGGCTCCACGTAATCCAGTTCACGGGTGGGCGGATCGTGGCTGCGGTAGAGCTGAGTAGCCGAATGGTATAGTGGCGTGCCCTTGACCCTCCCGGTTTCCGAGCACCCTGAGAGCTATGTTCAAGGACTCTACGACACCATGTGTGCGGGCGCTCTGCGGTGCTCTGACGGCGCTTCTTCTGATCGGTAGCGTTCCGACACCGCTCGTCGCGGCAACGCCGGAGCAGAGCGACTCGGAAGAGCTCATCGTCTATCTGATCGACCATCAGCTGATCTCGCGCGACGAGCTCACGACGATCCAAACAGAGATCGAGGCAGTATTCCGCTCGCAAGCCGGTATCGAGCTCCGCTGGATCCTCGACGACTCGCCACGTCGGGCGCTGCGATCGGGCGAGCTACGCTTCCTTATCCTGGCTTCTGACGGTACGCGGTGGTTCCACGGCCCATCGAACGTGATCGGGCTGGCCCCACACGACGACGTAGGCGTCGGCCGCAATTGCTTCGTGTTCTACCGCCAAGCTCTGTGGTTTCGCCAGCAGGCCGTTCTGCGCTGCCGCGAGGCAACACGCGCGCGTGCCCAGGCGGAAGCGGCCGGTGTGGAGCCGACTGCAGCGATCGAGGAACTGGCGCCGGCGGAGTGCGGCAGCTACTTGCCGGCCCTGGCACCGCTCGTGGTCGCTCGCGCCGCCGCCCATGAGATGGTCCACATTCTCCTCAACAAGCTGGACCACTCGGTCTCCGGACTGATGCGCGAGTCCTTCGACTTACGCGAATGGCTGGCGGGTGAGCGCGAGTCATTCCGGCTCTTGCCGGAAGAGATAAACGCGTTGCAAACCTTGTTCCGTGTGGACACCGCAACTCCGGCGGAGCGCTGAGCGACCGCGCGTTCAGCGGCTGCTATCCTTGAGCGCATGAGGGGGATGGCTCAGCGCGGGGGTGGCGCGCGAGGCACCGTGGTCACGGTTGCAACGCTGCCGCTGGCCGTTACAACGGCTCAGGCTACGGCTCGGAGGACGAGCCCCGCGAGCTACCGACGGTGAACGACCCGACCGACCTGAAGGCGCCGCGTGACCTACGTACGCGCGATTTCGCCACCGCCACGTTGGACGTTGCGGAGCGCTCCGAAGACGACCTGCTCCCCAACCGCTCGTATCCGTCGAATCTGCTGTGGCGAATGACCGGAGCACTCGACGCCTTGGCCGCCCCCGCCCGCATCCTCGATCTCGGAGCGACAAGCAACGCGAACATCCAGTTTTGGGCCCGTCGCGGATTCGACGTCAGTTGCTACGATTTGTTCGCGCACGAGACTCGGCGACTCGGCCCGCTAGAGATCACGCCGCTGACGCTCTCTACCGATACCCTTCGACAGCAACGTCTACCGTTCGAGGACGGCAGCTACTCGGCGATTTGTGCGTGGAACGTGCTGTCGCGGCTGCCGTTCGTGCTCTCCCGACAGTTCGCTCGCGAGTGCCACCGGCTGCTCTGCCGCTCCGGCCTCATGCACGCGGTCTTTCTCGATTCCGACGGCCGACTGGACACGCGGCGGCAGTACCAGATCGTCGACCGGCAGAGCCTGAAGGTTACCTCGTCGGCGGTTCCGCGGCGGCTACCGACCAACTGGGTGGACGCCGAGATTCGCCTGATGCTGTCCCGTTTCGCCGCCTGCGAAATCCAGGCCGCACCATCCTACACACGCGAGGTTCTGGCACAGCGGGCCCCGGTAACCCCGTCAGCACGCTAGCGCGCACCTCCAGCACGCCGTGGGCAGTCGCAACCGATCGTCCCGGGGCCGCTTTCCACCTCGACGCTATAATCACCGCATGGAAGACGCGCAACCCAACCCATTCACCTCGGACCTCAAGGTCCTGGTGCTGGCCGGCTCGAACTCCGTTTCCGAGCGACGGCGACGGCGGCGAGCCGAACGACTTCGACGCAACGAACCTGAAGTTCCGCTCGAGAACAAGGCCTTCTTGCGCCTGCGCGGCCGACTGGTGATCGAGTACCTGCTCGATACGCTCGAGGCATGTGGTCTGCGGCGCATGTGGATCCTCGCACCTGAGCATTCGTTGCGACGTATCCCTTCGCGCTATGCCTTCCATCCGTTGGTACAGCGTCCCGGAGCGACTTTGGTGGCCAACCTGTCCGCGGCCTACACAGGGGTCGACCCGCAACCCGACGAGCCCGTGCTGTTGCTGTTCGGCGACCATCCGCTGACCACACCGGCAGCACTCCGCAGCTTCTTGACCAGCTGTGGGCCGCAGGTTGACCGGGCCGACTTCTTTCACGGTGTCACCCTGCAGGAGGCCTACGCTGAGTACATGCCGTTCTTCCGCCGTACCTGCCTTCACTTGCGCGATATGTCCGGCCGGGCCAGCGGCTTGAACCTGGCGATTCCCTCCCGACTGCATCGATTGCGCCTACTCGATGAGTTCTATGGGGTGCGCAAGCAAGAACAGCTTGGCGCGCTGCTTGGCCTCCTGCGTCTGGTTATCTCGTGGCTCGGCGCGCGCGCGCCCATCGCGCTGATCGATACGTTGATCCTGTCGATCGCCAAGGAAATGGAGAAGATCGGACGTCGAGGCGGCATCCGCGGGCGTATCGGCCGCACCGTCCGCTACGCCCTGGCATCGCTCGTCACGCGGCGCCGGATCGAGCGACACGGGGCCCGCGTGCTGCGTGCCGAGAAAGGCACCCGTCTGGTACCTCTGGCACACGGCGGCGCCGGTATCGACGTCGATTTTCTCGAGGAGTTGCAACTCCTCGACGACAACTGGGAACGGCTACAGAGTATTCAGAGCGCCCAGGATGCTCGCCTCGAGCCTCATGGCGATCGTACCTGGAGATCGCCCCGGTAGACCGTACGGTAGCCGAGCAGCTGGTCGAGCAGCATCAGCTCGAGCGTGTACTCGCCGTTCGCCACCGCCATGGTAATGGTCCGCTGCACGGTCTCTTGCCGGCGTCCCTCCATCTCCGCCTCCGGCACCGTGATCACCACACGCTCCGACGCCACCGCTGAAGGCTCGTCGCCGCTCAGCAACTGTGCATCGATCACCATGTCGGTAGTGAACGCTCCGTCGACGAGATGGAAGACCAATGAGTCCAGCCGAAAGGTCAGCTCGACATCGACACTCACCTTGCCGTCGGCCGCCGCCGCTTGACGGGTGGACCATCCGAAGGGAATCTGCGCTTCCGGAAGCAAGACGGCAGTACGCACGTCGCTGATCGCAGCCTCGTAGTTGACCGGGTTGACGAGCGAGCTATCGATGGCCAGATCGATCGCCATCTGGTACTCGCCCGGGATGCCTGGCAGTATCGAGCGCGCTTCAGACCGTCGCATTTCCACGGGAATGCCGGTTATCCCAATGTTCTGCGGCGGCATGAGCTTCCACCGACCGGCGCGGTACACGAACAGCAGCATCTCGTTCGACTCCATGCCGGGATGCCGCTCGTCGTATGACCACAGAATCGGCGGTCGAGTGGAAAGCCCGTCCGGGTAGTTACCCTCGCGTCGGGTGCGATCCGGCGGGCCGAAGTGCATGACCATCTGGCCGAGATCGGTCTTCCAGGCCGGCTCCCTACGTGACTCGAAATTGTCCATGGCATAGGTGAGCCGACGCTCGAACTCGTCGAGATACTCGTTGCGCGGACCCCGCAACAGCGGATCGCGTCGCTCCCAGAAGAGCCTGATGAATTGCAGGCGCTCCTGTGTCGTCTCGAGTGCACCGAACATCTCCTGCTCGTCACCCGTCGCGATCAGCGATACCGGGCCGTCGAGCCAGCGAGCTGTCCAATCTGCGATTGACTCTCCATCGGCAGGCCCAGTCAGCCCCTGAGCGCTGGCGGGCATCGGCGAGTAGACAAGCATCATCGCCATCGCGGCCAAAACAGCAAGCCATCGGGTGGTCGGCCGCTGGCTAGCTATGCACCGTGGTCTCAACATCGTTCGCCTCCGTCAGGGGTTGGTCTTGCAGCGCGCGGACAACGACGATCGTTGCGTCGTCGGCGAGGGGCTCATCCCCACTGAACTTGCGGACCGCGCGGAAGACGGCCTCCACAACAGTCTTTGCATCCCGAGCGCGGTTCGCAAGTACTACCTCGCCGAGTCGTTGTACACCGAACATCTCACCGGAGCTCTCGCCGGCCTCGACGACCCCGTCGGAGTAAAACACCAGCACATCTCCCGGACTCAGGTCGCGTTCGATGAACGGGCCTGGCGCACGCGGCAGCATCCCCAGTGGCAGGCCGTTCGACTCGAGCTCCTCGACCGAGCCGGCTTGATGACGAACATGCAGGGGGTAGTGGTGCCCGGCGTTCGAATAACGATAGGAGCGCCGGTCCTAGTCTAGCTCGACGAAGACCATCGTCATGAACTGGTTGGCGGCCGACATGTGCAACAGGGTCTCGTTGAGGCGATTCGTCGGATTGCCCGTGCGTATAGATGGCGCTCTTGGCCATCGCCATCAGCATCCCGGCCCGCATACCGTGCCCGGCTACGTCGCCGACGACAATGCCGAGGTTGCCGTTTCGCAACATCAAGTAGTCGTAGTAGTCGCTGCCGACCTCAGTTGCCGGGTCGGAGCGGGCAGCAATGTCGATACCGCTCACTTCGGGTGGCTCAGTCGGCAGAAGGTTCATCTGAAACTCGCGGGCAATCTCGAGCTCACGCTGCCGGCGCTCCGCCTCCACCGTGTCACGCAGCAGCCGTGCGTGGTCCATCGCCAGCGCGACCTGGTTGGCAAACCCGGCGAGGCTACGCACCTCTCCCCGGTCGAACGCGTAGGTCTCGAAGCGACCACCGATCAGGACGGCCCGAGGAGTGCCATCGTGCGTAATCACCGGAACGATTACCGAGCTGCCGGATACCGGCTCCCAGATGCGCTCCAACACACCAGGCGCGGCCTTGCGATGATCCACCACCACCACCGGCCGGCGGTCGGCAAAGCGCTCTGCGAGTGCCAGCCAGGCGGTGCGGCTGGTGAATCGATACAGGTGCCGTCCCGATCCGTCGGCACGCAACAAGACACACGCGCAACCGGGGCCCTCGGCGTCGGGCTCTACCACCGCCGCAACATCGGGCTCCGCAACGGCGAGCATGGAATCGAGCACGGCGGATTGCATCTCCTCCGGGTTGAACGCCGATCCGGCATTGAGGTTGAAGTCGTAGATGGCATCCAACTCGCGCACCTTGCGCTCGTAGGCTCGGGCTCCGGGCAGCGCCAGCGTCGCCCGTGCCAGAACCACGATCAGATAGACGACACAGAGCAGCGCCGCTAACCGGACGAATTCGACCAGCAGGTGCTGATGTTCCAACGGAATCAACCGCGCCACCGCCATCGCCGCGGCGAGCGGCATCAGGGCCACCAGCCAGCCGATGAACACCGCCAACCGCTGTCGTGTATCGAGAACCAGCACCCACTCGGTGGGGGCGATGTAACCAAGCAGGGCAGCAAGCAGAACGAGGGCCGCCTGCGTCAGGGCCGGGTCGCTGAGCGATGACGCCTCAGTACCCGGATGAGCCCGAGCCACGGTCGCTACCAGCATGAACGCCACCCCGACCAGGAGCAGGACCGCCAAATAACGGGCCGCCCGTAGCCGAGTCAGTTGCGCCAAGTCGATGGCCACCGAGAGCACCACCACCAACGCAATCGCCGCGACGCCCAAGCAGGCGGCATACAGAAAACGGCCCAAGCCCACCGGCAAACTGAGAGCCGCCACCAGCAACACATAGAGCAACGTCAGCAGGAGGCCGGAGAGCGCCACGCCCGCCACGCGTGTCTTGGCGAGGTGACGGTGTACGACTCGAGGGAACACCCGGGCGGCGAGCTCGCCGCGGGGTGTCCGCTGGCCGCATCCCACTGGAGGAAGAACGGCGCGCCCGCGGGTCCTTCGTCGCTCATGGTGAGGATCGTCCAGCGCAGCGTTCGCCGCCCCTGGTCAAGCGCGCGCCGGGCGACGGGGCGTTCGCAGCGAAGCCCGCCGACGTGACCACACCGTGAAGGGCCTCGATGTCGTCGGTGGCGAAGGCCCAGAGGATGGGCGTCAGCGTAGCGCACTCGCTCGCGCCGCTGAAGAAGGGATCGAGCGTCGCGCCCGGTCGAGGCGCTAGGATCTCGAGGTATCGATCGCGGCCAAGCGAGGCGAGCGCGTTGTGTGTGCCAAGGCCCGGATGCTCACCGCCGTAGACCGGCGTCACGCCGGCCAGGGCCTCGAAGGCGTCGATGCCCGCATCGAGATTGCGTATCGCCACCACGAAGTGATCGAGCCACACCGCCGGGGGGCGCTCTGACGCCAACGTCATCGCGTTACTTTCATCGATTTCCGCCTCCTCCAACGGCTGATCCAACGTCGGGCGGTCGTACCATTGCCCTGACCTACTCGCCGGGCAGGTAGGGGACGGTCAGGCCCTGGTGGGATCGTCTCCAACCTGGACCAGCATCTTGCCGGTGTTCTCCCCCTGCAGCAGGCCGATGAACGCGTCGGCGGCGTGGTCGATGCCCTCGACGATCGTCTCCCGGTGCTTGACCCTGCCCTCGCGTAGCCAGCCACCGACGTCCTGGGTGAAGTCGCCGAGCCGATCGAAGCGGTCCGTACAGATGAAGCCCTGCATCAACAGCCGCTTGGAGATCACCGAGAATAGATTCGTCGGCCCGGGCGTCGGCTCTTCGTCGTTGTAGTGGGCGATCATGCCGCACACCGGAATGCGTCCGAACGGGTTCATGTGAGCGAGCACCGCCTCGAGCATCGGTCCGCCGACGTTCTCGAAGTAGACGTCGATACCGTCGGGACAACTCTCGGCCAGCTCCCGACGCAAGTCGGCGCCTTTGTAGTTGAAGGCGGCGTCGAAGCCCAACTCGCCGGTGAGTAGCTCGACCTTCTCTGGCGAGCCGGTGCTGCCGACCACCCGACAGCCCTTGATCTTGCCCAACTGCCCGACCAGGCTGCCGACCGCGCCGGCGGCCGCGGAGACCAGCAGGGTCTCGCCCACTTTCGGCTTACCGATGTCGAGCAGGCCGACGTAGGCGGTGATCCCGGGCATGCCGAGCACCCCAAGAAATGTCGACAGCGGTGCCACCTCGGGATCGATCTTGCGCTGGCCGGTGCCGTCGGTCTTGTAGCACTGGCGCCAGCCTTCAAAGCCGGTCACGAAATCGCCGGTCTCGTATCCTGGGTGGTTCGACTCCACCACCTGCCCGACCGCGCCGCCGCTCAGCACCTCGCCGATTTGAAAGGGCGGTACGTACGACTTGGCATCGCGCATTCGGCCGCGCATGTAGGGGTCGACCGACATGTATATGTTGCGCACCAGGAGCTCGCCGTCCCCTGGCTCGGGGATCGGCGTCTCGACCAGCTCGAAGTCGGTGGGCTTGGGTAGACCCGCGGGGCGGGCTGCTAGGTGGACTTCGCGGTTGGTGTCGATCATCGAGGCTGACCCTCTCTTGACTGGAGCTTGGGGCTCGGCATCGTAGCAGCTCACCCTTGTCGGCGGCCGGTCAGGATTCGAGCTCACCGCCACCGCTCCAGCCGTTGTCGTCGTCGGGAATCGTCATCGTGACTCCCAATCGGCTCGGGACGGCCCCGCCGGGCGCTAACGCAGGTTGTGTCGCAGCGTCTGCCAGAGCGCTCTGACGCCGTCGCGCCAGGTGATCTTCTTGCCCTCCGCGTAAGTGCGCCCGGCGTACGAGATGGGCACCTCGTAGATACGCAGGCCGGCGCGAGCCACGTCGGCGGTGATCTCGACCTCGAAGCCGAACCGATCCTCGCTGAGGCGGAGATGCTTTAGAACGTCAGCTTTGAAGACCTTGTAGCAGGTCCAGACGTCGGTGAGGTTCACGTTGGTGAGCATGTTCGATAGTGTCGTTAGCACCCAGTTGCCAACTGCGTGCCAGAAGTACAGCACCCGGTGTGGACCACCGTGGAAACGCGACCCGAACACCACGTCGGCGAGCCCTTCGCGAATCGGTTGCAGCAGCTGAGCGTAGTCCCGGGGGTCGTACTCCAGGTCGGCATCTTGAATAAGGATGACGTCGCCGCGCGCTGCCCCAAAGCCGGTGCGGAGTGCCGCGCCCTTGCCCTGGTTGCGCTGGTGGAGCAGCACGCGGATGTTGCCGACGTCGGATCCCCAGCCGAGGGTGCCTTCGGCCTCGCTGGGCTCGCCGCCGACAGGGCCCGTCCCTTCCGCCTCAGCCGGCGCTGCGCGCGCCGCCTCGGCGAGGGCGGCAAGACGCTCCAGGAGCTCTCGCGTGCCGTCGGTGGAGCCGTCATCGACGAGGATCAGCTCTTTGTCGATCGGGGCCGCCTGCACCCGCCGCACGATCTCCTGGACCGTGGCGCGCTCGTTGTATACCGGGATGACTACCGACAACAGCACGGTCTGATGTCCTGTCTCATGATGGGCTCGATAGCCGTCTACCCTGCGGTCTGGCCGGGCCTCGGATCGGCCGCTGTTAGCCGCGTCCGACCCCGATCCGATGACGGATCCACCACAGGAACGATGCGATAAACTTCGGCCTACTGTACCTCCGCACTTCGGTCGGGGCTTGCCGACACGGGAGTGTAGCCACTCCGCGACCGGGAGTAAATCGCCGTGCGCAAGCCAGATGATCGCGGACAAGTCCTGCTGATCTGCCTGTTCTTCTTCCTGTTGTCGGTGCTGTTTACGTATCCGCTCTGGACCCGGCCGAACTCGGTGCTCAACGAGATTCTGGATACCGGGCTCAACACTTGGATCCTGGCGTGGGATGCGCACGCCATCCTGCACAAGCCGCTAGAGCTGTTCAACGCCAGCATGTTCTTTCCCCACGAACGCACGTTGGCGTACTCCGAGAATCTGCTCGGGTCTGCCATCCTGGTGGCGCCGCTGAATTGGTGGGGCAAGCCCGTGCTGGCATACAACGTGGTGTTGTTCACCTCGTTTTTGCTCTCAGGTGTGACAGTCACTCTGTGGGTGCGGGCGATATCCGGCAGCCTCTGCGCGGCGCTCACCGCCGGCTTTATTTGGGCCTTCGCCCCGGTCAAGTTCGATCACCTGGCCCACCTGCAGCTGCTCACCGGACAGTGGATCCCGTTCACGTTGCTCGCCATCGCACGCTACTTCGAAACCGGCGCAAGACGTTACGCCGTCGCCGCCGGCAGCCTGTTCGGTCTGCAGTACCTGTGCGGTATTTACTTGGGGCTCATGTTCCTGCCGTTCGCGGTGATCTACGCGGGGTTGCTGTTCGTACACCGTCGAGCCACCGGGCACATCCCCGCCGCTGCCCGCGTCCTGCGCGACGGCGTCGTCGCCGCGCTGATCGCGGCGGCCCTGGTCGTGCCGATCAGCTTGCCTTATCTGCAGCTGAACGAGGGCGAGGGCTTCCAGCGCAACCTGAGTGACATCGGCGGCGCGCAAATGAAGTCCTATCTTTCCCCGAGCGGAATCAACAAGGCGCCCCACATGCTGGCCCTGCACGCCAAGTACAGGGTAACCGAGGGCAACTTCTTCCCCGGGGTGCTGCCTTGGCTGTTGTTCATCGGCGGCCTCTTGGGGTTGCTGCCGAAGGTGTTGCGCCAGCGCTGGCCTGGCGGCACCTCAGACACAGGCACAGGCACAGGCACAGGCACAGGCACAGGCACAGGCACAGGCACAAGACCGCCCGGCCCGCGGTGGGCGCTGTGGGCGGCGCTGGCTTCCAGCCTGCTGCTCGGGTTGCTACACGTGGCCGGCTTCGTGGTGGCGCAGTGGTGGACTCGCCCGCGAGCGTTCGACACGGTGCTGATCCTCTGCCAGAGCGTGCACCCGTCCATGTGGCTCGCCTTCGCGGCCGGCCTGACGGTGCTGCTCTGGCTGCGGTCGCGGCCGGCCTTGCCACTGCCGGCGGCCCACTACACGATCCTCGGGTTCATGCTACTGATCAGCTACCTGCTGGCCTTTGGGCCGACGGTATCGAGCTGGGATGTCGAGCTCGGCACGGGGCCGTACCGCATCCTGCACGAGTTCGCACGGCCCTACCGAAGTATTCGCGCGGTCGGTCGGTTCGGCTTCCTCTGGGTGCTGTTCTTTGCCGCCATGGTGGGTTTGAGTCTGGCCGCGGGGTCCCAGCTCCTACGGGCGCGGTTGGCCGTCGGGACCTGGCGCCGCCTACGGGTCGCCATGGTCGCGTTGCTGTCGGCCACGCTGCTCTTCGAGTACCAGGTGTGGCCGTTGCCAACGGTGGAGGTATCGCCGTCAGCGTCGCGGGTTGACGTGTGGCTCGCGGAGCAGCCGCAGGGCACCTCGGTGCTGCACATGCCGCTGGCTCCGGGTGGCCATCCAGCTGGTGCCGTCCGCTACCTGCTCGGCTCGACGCTGCACTTCCTGCCGCTGGTCAACGGCTATAGCGGCTTCTCCCCGCCTTCCTGGATCGCGCTGGCCGCGAAGGAGGGCTTCAGCGACGAGTTCTTCAGCTACCTGAGGGGTCTCTTCCCGGTCGACTACCTGATCGTCCATGGAAACGAATATGGCGATGACTTCGAGGCTGACCTGGCGCCGCGATTGCTCGCCGATCGCCGCCACCTGCGCTTGGTCGAGCGACTGGACGACGTGCTGGTGTTCGAGGTCCCGCGAGGCAGGGACGCGGGCATCCACGTCTTGCGCCGCTTCTCTCGCGCGCAGCTTCGCGGCGCCGCCGCCATCGCCTTCCAGGCGCGGGTCGACGCAACGGCGTCGGGCCGGACGTGGTCGCTGCAGGTTGGCTGGGGCGCCGCCCCGCCGCAGCGGCTGGAGCTGGGAACCAGCTGGCGTGGGTTCGAATTGCCGTTGCCGGCCGCTGGCGTGCTGGACCCTGATGGCACCGCGACATTCTCCTTCAGCAATCGCTACAGCCTCGACGCCGTCCACCCCGGCAACGAGATTGGCTCCAGCGGGCGCCAGTTGCGCGCCGACATCCTTCTCGACGTGCAGGTGAACGGCGTCCGCGTGGCGATCAATGACGTATGGCTCGATGGCATGAGTCAGTTCGGAATCCAGGCCTACAACCTCGGGAGGCTCGGCGATCAGATCCTCGGCAGTGCCACCTTCCTCGCCGACGACCTGCAGGACGAAGAGGAGGAGCTCATCGCCTTCCTCGACTCGGTGCCCGAGGGCGAGGTGGTGGCGCTCGGCATCCGCTATCCGGTGGGGTTCCCAGTGTCGCCAGCCGTCGCCGCGGCGTTGAGCGAGCTGGGCTCGTCGCTGCAGGCCGGCAGCTCGGTGCGGAAGTACGCGCTGATCGGCGCGCGCGGCCTCGCACCGGGCAGCGCCGCCGAGCAGGTCGGGCTGAACCGTGCGCACGTCCTCGTCGGTGAATCCGGCCACGCGCGGCCGGTGTCGCTCCGGCGGATTCGCCTGCTGCACAGCGATCCACCCGGCTGATCAAGCTGCTCAACGCGCAGGGCCCTCGGTTCCACGCCGTGCCGCCTGCGGCCGGTTGTCGTGCTCCTCGACTTGACCAAGATGCGCTTGGCTGCCGGGACCCGTCAGTCGGCGCGCAGCGCGATCTGCGGGGCCACTCGGCTGGCTCGGCGCGCCGGCCCGATCGATGCCAGCAACGCCACAGCGGCCAGGATCAGGTTCGTGCCGACCAGGGTCGCGGGGTCGTAGGGCGTCACTCCGTAAAGAAGCGAGCCGAGGAGGCGCGTCGTTGCCACCGCACCCGCGGTGCCGACGGCGAGGCCAACCACGGCAAGGCTCAGCCCGTGCCCGGCGACCTGTCGGAAGACATTCGCCTGGCTGGCGCCGACGGCCAGCCGTACGCCGATCTCGTGTCGGCGCTGCCCCACCACGAACGAGAGCAAGGAGTACACGCCGCCGACTGCGATCACCACGGCCATCAGCGCGAAGAGCCCCAGGGTTACGGCGCGGAACCGGGGCTCGCGGAGCGTACGGTCAACCAGACCAGACAGCGTGCTGACCTCTGCCACCGGCAGAAGCGGATCGGCCGCCACCAGCGCAGCCCGAATCGCGGGTATCAGGTCCACGGGATCGATGGCGCTCTGCACCAGCAGGTAGGCATAGCGCGCGGCTGGACTGTTGCGCCGGCTCTGGTAGAACATCGGCGCCGGATCTTCCACGAGATCGCCGTGCAACGTGTCTTGTACGACCCCGATCACCGTAAGACGCAGCGCCGGATTGTCCCAGCTCGCCTCGAACTGCTTGCCGATCGGGTCCTCACCAGGCCAGAAGGTACGGGCCATCGTGGTGTTGATCACGGCTGTCGGCGGATCGCCGAGGCGCTCGCGACCGTCAAAGGTCCGCCCTGCCACGGCACCAACATCGAGCATGGGGAAGTAGCTTTCGTCGACGGTCGCCATGCGTGCCGGAGGTGCGTCCGGGTCATCGACCGCAACCTGGTCGGGGAACGACAGGCGTGTGTACTGCTGCGAACCAGCAAACGGCGGCGACGACGTGAACGCGACCGATGTAACGCCGGGGTGTCTCTGCACATGATCGCCGAGCTCGCGATAGAAGGCGTCGACCACGTCGGGGCTCTCGTACTTGTCGCCCTCGAGACTGAACTCCACCGTGAGTACTTGACCCGGGCTCAGGCCAGGATCGACCGTGGCCATGCGGTAGAAGCTCTGGCTCAGTAATCCCGCCGTCGCTAGCAGAACCGTGGTCAGCGCCATTTGCACCACCACCAGGCCCCGCTGCATGCGCCGCCCGCCGCGTCCCAGCGTTGCACGAGTGGCGCCGCGCAGCGACGCCGTGGCGTCATGGCGCAGCGCCGCGGCGGCCGGCGTCAGCCCGATCGCCAGTGCCGCGGCAAAAGTTACGGCAAGCGTGAACAGCAGCGCGGAGCCATTGACCGCGATGTTTGCCAATCGTGGCACCTCCGGGGGGCTCAGTGACACGAAAGCGCCGGTTGTCCACAACGCCAGCGGGATACCGAGCAGGCCTCCTAATGAGGCGACGAACAGGCTCTCTGCGGTGAGCTGAGCAAGCAAGGTCATCCTGCACGCCCTTGTTGCTCTGCTCGGTGTGGCGTCGCTGGCGGCTCGCCCGGCGGCGGCTCAGCAGGCGTCGGCCACCGACGCGGCGGCCGAATCCCGCTTCCTCAGCCGCATACGACGGTTCTAACGTGGCCAGTAAGGCGTCCAGTGCCGCTAACTGCTCGCCGCCCGGCACCGCACCGGCGGCATTCCCGTGGCCGTCACCGCGAAGCGCGTAGTGGGAGTACGTGCCGCCGATGGCGGAGGCGGTCGCCTCTACCTGATAGCGATGATGCATGTACAGCGGCACCAGCGCTTC
>PVBE011057643.1_pt1 | contig 226421 bp, 235 predicted proteins | sample 1631181 | NCBI WGS metagenome assembly PVBE01 (sample SAMN08397723, study PRJNA350692) | Marine metagenome, whole genome shotgun sequencing project. | isolation source: water | place: Pacific Ocean | collected 2012-04 | reverse complement strand
CGATCAGCTGGCTGATGCCGGTGTTGCGATCGATGATGCCGCCGAGGCCGGTGTTCAGGTCGATCAGGGTTTCAAGGCCGGTGTTGCGATCGATGTAGCTCAGCACCCAGCCGCTGGGGCCGGTCTGGAGGTCGATCAGGCGACCGAGGCCGGTATTCAGGTCGATCAGCGTCTCGAGACCGGTGTTGCGATCGATCAGCGCGCCGAAGCCGGTGTTGATGTCGATCAGGGTCTCGAGGCCGGTGTTGCGATCGATGTAGCGCAGCGCCCAGCCGCTCGGGCCGGTCTTGAGGTCAAGCAGACGGCCGATGCCAGTGTTGCGGTCGATGACCCCGGAGACACCCGTGTTGCGATCGATGAGGGCACCGATACCGGTGTTGCGGTCAATGACGCCGCCGATGCCGGTGTTGCGGTCGATAATGGCGCTCAGGCCCGTGTTGCGGTCAATGACGCCGCCGATGCCGGTGTTGCGGTCGATGACGCCGCCCAGGCCGGTGTTCAGGTCCACCCGTCGCTCCAGGCCCGTCCGCTTATCGATGAAGCGCAGCGCCCAGCCGCTCGGGCCGGTCTTGAGGTCGAGCAGACGGCCGAACCCCGTATTGATGTCGACCAGCGTTTCGAGGCCGGTATTACGGTCGATGTAGCCGCCGAGCCCGGTGTTGATGTCGACCAGCGTGCGCAGACCGCGCTGGCGGTCGATGTAGGCGCCGAGCCCGGTGTTCAGGTCGATCAGCGTTTCCAGACCCGTGCGTCGGTCGATGTAGCCGATGAACCAGCCGCTCGGCCCCGTCTTCAGATCCAGCAGGCGGCCGGCGCCGGTATTCAGATCGATCAGGCTCGACAGGCCCGTGTTGCGGTCGACGACGCCGCCGAGGCCGGTGTTCAGATCGATCACCCGACGGATGTTGCGCCGCCGGTCCAGATAGGCGCCGAGCCCGGTGTTCAGGTCGATCAGCGTTTCGACGCCGGTGCGCCGATCGATGTAGCCGGCGAACCAGCTGCTCGGCCCGGTCTTCAGGTCGATGAGCCGCTCGATGCCGGTGTTGCGATCGATACGATCGATATAGGCGTCCAGGCCGGTACGCTCGTCAACGAACTCGGCCACGCCCTTGGCCAGCAACGCGCGGCGGGCGAAACGCTCGGCCCGCCGTTCGATTGGTCCGTCGATGATGATTTCGGCGACCGGCCCGAGCTGGCCGTCGATATTACGCATATCCTGCTGCTGCAGCGGCGCCATCTCGGCGCTGACAACCAGCGGAACAACGGCCGTCGCACCGGCGGTGGCGGCGAGCACGCATCTGGTGAGTTTGTCCATCGGTTCTTCCCTGTGGCCCTGTGACCGCGATTGCGGTCGTCGATTGTTATAGGGGAGTTGCCTGCAAGTGGGGGAGGCGAAGCACCTCGACCGGATGGCAGGCCAGCCAAGCCTCGTTGGCGCAAGGAAAACTACCACACTCGGCAGGTGGCGTCGTGACTTAATGTATGGCCGTCTGTCGTCTACCGCCGCCTGTCGGGCGTGATGAGCAGGCCCGCGCCCTGAGCAGGCGGTGATGCCGCCATCGGCGCGCCGTTCTGGGTGGCAATGGTTCCCGCCGAGATGGCGGGCAAGCGCGGCACCGGCCGGTGCCGGGTCGCGCGTCGGACGCCGACCGCGCTCCGGGCGAATGAGCGCGTTGACATATAATTGACATGAAATTGAAAAGGAAGGCCGCGAGGGATCAATCTCGCGGCCTTGCCGTATTTCAACCTGCGGGTTGAACAGGCTGGGGTGCTATCCGAGCGGCAAGATCCCGAAGCCCAGGTCAAGGTCCAGATCGAAACTGCCGAGGCCGGTATTGCGATCGATCACGGCGCCGAGGCCGGTATTGACGTCGATCAGCGTTTCAAGGCCAGTACGCCGGTCGATGTAGCCGGCCAGGCCAGTGCGACGGTCGATGGCGTCGAGCATCCAGCCGCTCGGGCCGGTTTCAAGGTCGATCAGGCGACCGAGGCCGGTCTGCAGGTCGACGTAGGTCTCCAGGCCGGTATTGCGATCGATGTACGCGCCGAGGCCGGTGTTGACGTCGATCAGCGTTTCAAGGCCAGTACGCCGGTCGATGTAGCCGGCCAGGCCGGTGTCGTCATCGATTACCTCCGACAGGATGCTGTTGGCCAGCGAGCGCGCCAGCAGCACCGAGCTCCGTGCCTCTAGGGCGTTTTCGAGCAGCACGCCCGCCTGACCGTCGACCTGTCGCAGCTGTTCGGTGGCCATCGGCTCCATCGCGGCCTGGGCACCCGCGCTCAGCAGCGCGATGCATGTCCCGGCCGTCAATTTCTTAATCCGATCCATGGTGATCTTCCTTTCATTTAATGCCAGTGAATGTGCGTTTGTCCGTGGCAGCCCAGACCTGCTCGCGATGACAGGGATGGTGATTGGTGCTACTTAACGAACTGCGCCACAATCCCATCCCCCGGTGCTCAGGCGCTGCTCGGGTCATGTTCAACAGGCGCTCACCGCGCCTGACGAGGTCGCAAGGGATATGCAGCTCGAAACATGGATCGCCCGGGCGCTGATCGGGCGCGAGGCGGAGCGAGAACTGGCGGCGCGTCTCCATGCGCCGGCGGATGCCCTGCGGGTACTGTGCCTGCAGGGCATCCCGGGCATCGGTAAGACGGCGCTGATGCGGGCCATCGCTGCGGATGCGGCTATGACGGGGCAGCGCGTGCTCTGGTGGGAACCGGAGGTTCAGGCCAGCGCCCTTGAGCAGCGTCAGAGCCTGGAGGCGGCGGTCGGCGCGGCCGTGCCGACCCTGATCTGCATCGATCGCTACGAACGGGTGGAGGCGCATCTGGACGCCTGGCTGCGCGAGATCTTCCTGCCGGCGCTGCCCCCAGATGCCTCGCTGCTGCTCGCCAGCCGTCAGCGCCTGCCGATCGCCTGGCTGCGCCTGCCCGCGCCTGCCCTGGCGCGAACGCAGTCGATCGCTGGAGCTGCAGCCCATCGCGCCGGCTGCCTGGCGTCGGCTGGTCGAGTCCTGGCACGGCTGCGCCGCGCCCGACACCACGCGCCTCGCGCAGGGTGTGCCGCTCGCGCTGGTGACGCTGGGCAAGGATGTGCGGCCGGCAGTCGGTTCCTTCGGCAGCCTGCTGGCGCAGCGTCTGAAGGTCGGTGCGAGTGCCGCGCAGATCCGCGCCATGCAGGCCTCGGCCCTGGTGCCGGATCTGACGGCCTGTCTGCTGGCGGCCATGCTCCAGCAGGAATCTGCCGAGCACTTGTTCCACTGGCTCAGCCGCCAGTGCGGCTGGCAGCGGACCCGCGCCGGGCTGCGTCCCGTGCCGCTGCTGCGCCATGCGCTGCTGGTCGACATGCGCTGGCAGGAGCCGATGATCGAGCATCGGCTGCGTGAGCGGGCGGCAACCGCCCTGCTTGAAAGAGTCGGCCTGCAGGGCGGGCAGCGTCGGCTGCACGCCCTGATGGACCTGGCGTTCCTGTTTCGCCGCACGCCGCCGCTGCGAGGCGCGCGCCTCAGCGAAGACATTGGCTATCGCGTCGGCGCCATGCCGGCGCACCTGCCGGCGCGATTGGCCGGCGGTCGCGGCAGCGATGACCTCGTCTTTGCGTACTGGTGGCGGTTGTGCCCGGAGTGCTTTCGCGCGGTCTGGCGCAGCGATGGGGATCTGGTGGCCGCCTTCGTGCTGGTGAACGCGCTGGGTGAACCGCGCGACGGCGGCGAGCGCCAGTGCCGGGACTTCCTGCGCCAGACCGGCGGGGTCGCCGACAGCTTTACCTACGTTCCCTGGTGGCTGGACCTGCGCAAGGGGCAGGTGCTCTCCGCGCCGGTGGTCTATCTATTCGCCTGGATCGCGGCGGATCTGCTGAGCCGTGGCACCGACAGCCTGTTCGCGCTCGCCGGTGGCCGGGCCAGCACCTCCCGCTCGATGGCGCAACGTTGGGGGCTGCTGCCGGTGAATGCGCAGGCCGCGCAGCCGGCCTGCTACGTGCACGACCTGCGCCATGATGGCGTCGAGGGCTGGCTGCGGAGCCTGCCGGCACTGCTGACCGATCGCAAGCGCCCGCCGCCGCTGGAGCGGCCCACGCTGCCCGACCGCAGCGCCTTCGTCGAGCACGTGCAGCTGCTGCTGCGCCACCTGTACGACGATGCCGAGCTGGCGCACTGCCCGCTGCCCTGCGCGGCCTTTGTCAGCCGGGCACGGTGTCCGGCCGACGCCACGCCCGCCAAGCGCCTGCGAGGCGGGCTCCGCCAGGCCATCGGCGAGCTGTGCGCCGATCCGGCGCGGCAGGATCAGCGCCTGGTGATGGAGCGGACCTATCTCGGTCGCGGTGGCAAGCAGCTTTCCATCGCCGCCGACCTGGGTATGTCCTACGCGACCTACCGGCGCCGGCTGAAGCAGGCGACGGAATGTCTCACCGAACACCTCTGGCAGCTGGAGAACCAGGCATGCGCGGCCACGGGCCCGGACTCAGCGCAGGCTCTGCGCCAGGAAGTCTCCGGTCTGCTGCCAGGCGCGATGGGCGGCACGCGGATCGTAGGCTAGGCCGTCCAGGCCCGATTCCTCGGCGGCCGGATTCATGAAGCTGTGCTGCACGTTGCCGAACCAGACCAGCTGCCAGTCGAGCCTGGAGGCCAGCAACGCATCGCGGAAGCGGGTGACCAGCGCCGGTTCGACGTAGGGATCGGCAGCGCCGTGCAGGATGAGCAGATCCGCTTCCGTATGATCGAGCGCCTGCCGGTCCGGCACCGGCAGATGACCATGAAAGGAAATCGCCGCATCCAGCGGCAGGCCGGCGAAGGCCATGGCCAGCGTGCTGGTGCCGCCGAAGCAGAAGCCCATGCTCGCCAGCCGCTCCTCGTCCACTCGATCCTGCGCGCGCAGCACCTGCAGGGCCGCCTTGCCCAGGGTCTCGAAGCGCTGCTGCTCCTCCACGGCGCTCGACCACTCGCCCGCCTGCTCGGGATCGCGCGTGACCCGGCCCTCGCCGTACATGTCCGGGGCGAAGGCGACGTAGCCGAGCTCGGCCACCGCGCGGGCGCGCTCGCGGGCGAAATCGTTCAGCCCCCACCACTCATGGATCACGAGCACGCCCGGCTGGAGTTCCTCGATGGCATCGTCGTAGGCGAGGTAGCCGATGTGCGTCGTGCCCTCCACGTCGTATTCCACGGTCTGGGTCACGATCTCGGCGTGCAGGGCGGGGGCAAGACCGAGCAGCGCCAGTGCGAACACCGGTGCCGAGGAGAACTTCTGGGCAGCGCGAAGCATGTGTGGCTCCTTGGGGATGGCAGAACCTGTCGACCCGGGGCGGCGCGCCGAGTTCGGCTGACTGGCCGACGGGCGTTGGCATATGCTTGGCGTTCCCCGCGGTGCCCGTCAACCCAGGAGAGCGCATGACGCAGCCCCCCGAGCTCAAACGTATCGCGGTGATGACCAGCGGCGGCGACGCGCCCGGCATGAATGCCGGCATCCGGGCGGTGGTGCGCTGGGCACTGGCGCATCAGGTGGAGGTGCTCGGCATCCAGCGTGGCTACTACGGCCTCGTCCGCGGCGAGTTGGCGCCGCTCGGCGCGCGCGACGTGGGCGGGCGCATCCAGGAAGGCGGCACCTTCCTGCGGACTGCGCGCCTGCCGGAGTTCAAGCAGCGGGACGTGCAGCAGCAGGCGGTGGACGTGCTCACCGAGCACGGCGTGGGCGGATTGGTGGTGATCGGCGGCGACGGTTCGCTGAGCGGGGCGCTGGCCCTGCATTCGCTCGGCGTCCGGGTGGCCGGGGTGCCGGCCACCATCGACAACGACATGTGCGGCACGGACCTGGCCATCGGCGTGGACACGGCGCTGAACACGATTCTGGAGGCCATCGACCGGCTGCGCGACACGGCCAGCAGCCATGGCCGCATCCACGTGATCGAGACCATGGGCCGGCATTGCGGCTATCTGGCCATGATGGCGGGCGTCACCGGCGGCGCGGAGATCATGCACATTCCCGAGGTGCCCCTGTCGCTGGCGGAGATGCTGGCGACGGTGGAACAGGCCTGGGCGCGCGGCAAGGCGCACGTGATCATGACCGTTGCCGAGGGTGCCGAGCACGACGTGCAGACCATCGCCAGCTACATGGAGCGCGAGCATCGCGGCTACGAGTGCCGGGTGAGCATCCTCGGTCACATCCAGCGTGGCGGCCGGCCGACCCATTTCGACCGCCTGCTCGCCACCCGCCTGGGCGTGCACGCCGTCCAGTGCCTGCTCGACGGGCAGAGCGGGCGGATGGTGGCGCTGCAGGGCGCGAAGATCACCGCCGTGCCGTTGCCCAGCGTCATCGGCTGCACGCGCGCCGCGCCGGTGGATGAACACGCCCTGCTGCGCACGCTGGCGCAGTGAACCCTGCCGCGGTACCGGCCGGGGTACGGGCCCATCGCTGGGATCTGACGCCGACCGAGGCCATCGCGCTGCAGCGGCAGCTGGCAGGGCAGGTGGAAACACAGGACCGGCTGATCGAGCCGGTGCGGCTGGTCGCCGGCGTCGATGTCGGCTTCCCGGACCGGCAGACCACCCGTGCGGTCATCGCGTTGCTGCGCTTCCCCGAGCTGGATTATGTCGGTCACGCCGAGGCCCGCGTGCCGACGAGCTTCCCCTACGTCCCCGGCCTGCTGTCGTTCCGCGAGATCCCGGCCATTCTGGCCGCGTGGCAGCAGCTAACGGCGACGCCACAGCTGCTGCTGGTGGATGGCCACGGCATCGCCCATCCGCGGCGGCTCGGCATCGCGGCACATCTGGGACTGGTGCTCGATCGGCCGACGATCGGTGTCGGCAAGAGCCGGCTGTGCGGCGAGTGGCTCGAGCCGCCGGACGAGAAAGGCTGCTGGAGCCCGCTGCGCGAGCGGGGTGAGACCATCGGGGCCGTGCTGCGCACCCGCCGCGGCGTGCGCCCGGTGATCGTCTCGCCCGGCCACCGCATCAGCCTCGCCAGCGCGATCGACTACACGCGGCGCTGCCTCGGCCGCTATCGCCTGCCGGAAACCACCCGCTGGGCCGATCGGCTCGCCTCGCGCGGGCCGCGCGATCATTAGCACCGCGGGGGCGGCCCGGTGCCGACTGGCGCGCGCGCCGGTGATGCCGGCAGGATGGGAACGATGATCGAGACGCAGCACCGACACGTTCAGGCACGCCTGGTGGTGGGCATCTCCTCGCGGGCGCTGTTCGACCTGGAAGAGGCCAATACCGTGTTCGAGCGAGAGGGGGTGGAGGCCTACCGCGCCTATCAGCGCGAGCGCGAGGAGCAGTTGCTGGGCAAGGGCGCGGCGTTTCATCTGGTTGAGGCGCTGCTGCACCTGAACCGTTACGACGACCGTCAGCGGCTGGTGGAGGTGATCATCATGTCGCGCAACAGTCCCGACACGGGCCTGCGGATCTTCAAGTCCATCGACCACTACGGGCTCGACATCACGCGCACGGCCTTCACCGGCGGGGATCCGCTGGCACCGTATCTGGCCGCCTACGAGGTCGACCTGTTCCTGTCGAAGTTCGAGGACGACGTGCAGGATGCGATCGATCACGGCTTCGCCGCCGCGCAGATCTACCCGCCGCCGCCGGATTTCGAACCCGATCGCGACCAGATCCGTATCGCGTTCGACGCCGATGCGGTGGTGTTCTCCGAGGAGTCCGAACGTATCTTCAAACAGGACGGGCTGGCTGCCTTCGTCGAGCACGAGCGGCGCAACGCCCGCGAGCCGATGGCGGCCGGTCCCTTCGCCCGCCTGCTGCGCACGCTCGCCTACCTGCAGAACGCGGTGCCCGACGACCGGGTGCCGGTCCGGCTGGCCATCGTCACTGCGCGCAACAGCCCGGCCCACGAGCGTGTGATCCGCACGCTGCGTGCCTGGAACGTGAACGTCGACGAGGCGTTCTTCCTGGGCGGACTGCCCAAGGACGGGGTTCTGCGTGCCTTTCGCGCCCACATCTTTTTCGATGATCAGCACGTGCACGTCGAGCAGGCCGCCCGTCGGGTGCCCTCGGGCAAGGTGCCCTACAAGCGGGGCTCGCCGCTGCACCGGCCCGCCGCGCCGGCGGCAGAGGCGCTGCCTGCCGAGCCGCCCGAGCCGCCCGGGGCGCACGAGCGATGAGCTCGGCGGCACTGGCGCCGGAATTGGCCGGCTTCACGCGGCGCGAGTTCGCGGCCGACGCCGCCGCCTGGCCGGTGTACTGGCGGGGCAGTGGCCCGGGCGTGGTCATCATCCACGAGATTCCCGGCATCACCCCGGCCGTGGCCCGCTTCGGCCGACGGCTGGCCGATGCCGGCTTCACCGCCGTGCTGCCTTCGCTATTCGGCACGCCCGGGCGGCGGCTCGGCGTGGGCTACGCGGCGGGCGTCGCCGCCCGGCTGTGCGTGCGCCGGGAGTTCCATGTGCTTGCCCGTCGGCAGTCCAGCGAGGTCGTGGCGCCGCTGCGCACGCTGTGCCGGATGGTGCATGCCGAATGCGGCGGCCCGGGCGTGGGTGCGCTCGGCATGTGCTTCACCGGCAACTTCGCCCTGGGCCTGATGCTGGAGCCGGCGGTGCTCGCGCCCGTGTTGAGCCAACCCTCGCTGCCCTTCGGCCTGACCGGCGCGCAGCGCGCCGCTCTGCATGTCTCGGCCGACGAACTCGCGGCCGTGAAGGCACGGGTGGCGGCCGGCGAGCGGGTGCTGGGGCTGCGTTTCACGCACGATCTCGCCTGTCCGCCGGCACGTTTTCGCACGCTGCGGGCCGAGCTCGGCCCGGGCTTCGAAGGCATCGAGATCGATTCGGGGCCGGGTAACGCCCATGGCATCCCGCGCTGGGCGCATTCGGTGCTGACGAACGATCTGGTCGACCGGGAGGGCCATCCGACGCGGGCGGCGCTGGAGCGGGTGCTGACCTTCCTGCGCGAACGGCTGCAGGCCTGACGGGAATCTTCGGTCCGCTGGTACGCTCCTAGCCACAGCGGCCATCACTGCAAGGAGGAACGGATCATGGCGGGATTTCTGTTGCGCTGGCTGGTATGCGCGCTCGGGCTCGGCATCGCCTCGGCCATCGTGCCAGGCGTGGTGATCGAGGGGTTCTGGGCGCTGCTCGGCGCCTCGCTGCTGCTCGGCCTGCTGAACGCCTTCGTGCGCCCGGTGCTGGTGATCCTCACGCTGCCGATCACGCTGGTCACCCTGGGTCTGTTCCTGCTGGTGATCAACGCGGCGATGCTGGGGCTGGTGGCGGCAGTCATGGACAGCTTCTACCTCAGTGGCTTCTGGGCGGCGTTGTTCGGCGCGCTGATCGTCTCTTTCGTGAGCTGGCTGGCTTCCTGGTACGTCGGCCCGCGCGGGCGCGTGGAAGTCATGGTGGCGCGACGCTGAGGCGTCCGTCCTCCAGTTCGATCACCAGGGCATCGTTCAGGGTGCGCTGCAGCAGGGCGGGGTAGTCGGCCAGCCGCAGCGCTTCCAGTTCGGCCAGCCGCGCCGGCACGCTGCGGGTGCGCGGCTCGCGGCCGAGCAGCGCGCAGCAGTCCTTGTAGGGCTGCGCGCTGAGCTCGAAGGTGCCGATCTCCCGCGCGAGGGCGATGATCTGCTGTTTGTCGAGGCCGATCAGCGGGCGCAGGATCGGCAGCTCCACGGCGGCGTCCATGCTCGCCATGTTCGCCAGCGTCTGCGATGCCACCTGCGAGAGGCTGTCGCCGGTCACGATGCCGCCGGCGCCGTGTCGCAGCGCCAGATGCGCCGCCGCGCGTGCCATGAAGCGGCGCAGCAGCAGGACCTCGACGCCGCTCGGCGGCCCACTCAGAGCCAGGTCGAAGTAGGTGGACGGCAGGATGTGCAGGCGGGTGCGGCCGAGGTGACGGCTGAGGCGTGCGCCGATGCGGGCCACCAGATTCTCCGCCACCCGCGCGCGCTCGACGTGGGCGGCGGCGAAGTGCACCAGCTCGACCGGACTGCCACGTCGGGCCAGCAGGCAGGCGGCGACCGGCGAGTCGTGGCCGCCGGAGAGCAGGGCGATCAGGGGGTCGGCACTGCCGACCGGCAGGCCGCCGGCGCCGGGCAGCGGTTCGCAGTAGACATAGCTCGCCCGCGGATGCACATCGACGTGGAAGGTGATGTCCGGCTGGCGCAGATCGACGTGCTGCCAGTCGCTGCCCGCCGCGATGGCCGCGCCGAAGCGGCGTTCCAGCTCGATGGAGGTGGCGGCGATGCGCTTGTCGGAGCGTCGCACCCGCACCGCATAGCGGCGCCCGGCCGCCGGCCTTTCACGGGCCAGCGCCAGCAGCGCAGCCTCCAGCGGCGCAAGGCCGTCCGGGTGCCCCGCTGTCGGTGGCAGCTGAATGGCGGTGGCAAGCCGGGCGATGCCGGGGGTATGGCGGGCGCGCTCGAGCGCGGCCTCGAGCTGCGCTGGCGGCGGATTGCAGTGCAGCCGGTCATGCCCGCCGCGGACCGGCACGAAGATGCCGGCGGCGCCGAGGCGTCGTTCGAGATCTGCCCGCAGGCGCGCCTCGAACAGGCGCCGGTTGTGGCCCTTCAGCGTGAATTCGGCCGGATAGATGACGATGCAGTTCGGGCTCAAGGCGATCTCGCGCCGCAAAGCCGGCTATTTAGCCGGCGGCCTGCGCGGCGGCGCAACCATCTGGCGCCGATGATGATCGGGGCGGGCAAACGTTATAGAATCGCCGCGCGAGCGGAGAGCGAATGACCAGTCAGGATCACCAGAGTCAGGACGCGGACCGGCAACCCCCGGCCGCCGAACCGGCCCCGGCGCCGGCGCAGCCGCCGGTGGCGCACCCGCGGGAGATCGGCGGACCGGCCGGTCCCGAACCGACCCGCTACGGCGACTGGGAACGCAATGGTCGCTGTTCCGACTTCTGATCGCACCGCCGGCGGTCGCCCCGCCCGGCGGCTGCGAGGCAGCCTTTCGCCTGCGGCCGCTGCCGCAACCCCGTAGTTCCACGCTGAGGAGCGCCCCGATGGCCCAGTCGCCACCGCCCCTGTCGCCGCATCTGCAGATCTATCACTGGTCGCTGACGATGGTGCTCTCGATCGTCCATCGGGCGACCGGCATCGCCCTGTTCGTCGGCTCGCTGCTGCTGGTCTACTGGCTGGCGGCGCTGGCCGCCGGCCCGGTCGCCTATGCTGATGCTCGCGCCCTGCTGGGCTCGCCGCTTGGCCTGCTGGCGCTGTTCGGCTGGACGGCGGCGTTGTTCTATCACCTCTGCAACGGCATCCGGCACCTGTTCTGGGACATCGGGCTCGGCTATGAGCGCGAGCAGGCCTATGCCAGCGGCTGGGCGGTGGTGGTGGCCACCGGCGTGCTGACGGCGCTGGCCTGGATCATCGGCCTGGCCGTGGGAGCGTAGCGATGGACATGCGGACACCGTTGGCGCGTGTGCGCCACCTGGGCGCCTCGCCGGAAGCCACCAGCCACTGGTGGTGGCAACGGCTGACGGCATTGGCGCTCGTGCCGTTGCTGCTGTGGCTGGTGGCCTCGCTGGTCTGGCTGGCCGGCGCGGATTACCTCACCGTGCGGGAATGGGTGGCGCAGCCCTGGGTGGCGCTGCTGCTCATCCTGCTGCAGGCCGCGCTGTTCCATCACGCCCAGCTTGGCCTGCAGGTGGTCATCGAGGACTACCTGCACCTGGAGTGGCCCCGTCTTGCCGCCATCGTGGCGACCAAGGCGCTCGCCCTCGTCCTTGCCCTCATCGGCATCTTCGCCGTCATTCGCGTCAGCCTGGGAGCGTGATCCGCATGAAATCCGCCTACGAGATCATCGAGCATCAATACGACGTGATCGTCGTGGGCGCCGGCGGCGCCGGGCTGCGGGCGACGCTGGGCATGGCCGAGCAGGGCCTCACCACGGGCTGCATCACCAAGGTGTTCCCCACGCGCAGCCATACGGTGGCGGCCCAGGGGGGCATGAGCGCGGCACTCGGCAACATGGGCGAGGACGACTGGCGCTGGCATATGTACGACACCGTCAAGGGGTCGGACTGGCTCGGGGATCAGGACGCGATCGAATACATGTGCCGGGAAGCCGCCCAGGCCGTGATCGAGCTGGAGCACTACGGCGTGCCGTTCTCGCGCACCGAGGCGGGCAAGATCTACCAGCGCCCCTTCGGCGGCATGACGACGCACTTCGGCGAGGGCACGGCGCAGCGCACCTGTGCGGCGGCCGATCGCACCGGCCATGCCATCCTGCACACGCTTTATCAGCAGGCCGTACGCAACAAGGCGGAGTTCTTCGTCGAGTACGTGGCGATCGACCTGATCATGGATGACGGCGTCTGCCGCGGCGTCACCGCCTGGAATCTGGCAGATGGCACCCTGCACCGCTTCCGCGCCCACATGACGGTGCTGGCGACCGGCGGCTACGGGCGCGCCTACTTCTCGGCGACCTCTGCGCACACCTGTACCGGCGACGGCAATGGCATGGTGCTGCGGGCCGGACTGCCGCTGCAGGACATGGAGTTCGTGCAGTTCCATCCCACTGGCATCTATGGCGCGGGCTGCCTGATCACCGAGGGCTGTCGCGGCGAGGGCGGCTATCTCACCAACGCCGAGGGTGAGCGCTTCATGGAGCGCTACGCACCGAACGCCAAGGATCTCGCCAGCCGCGACGTCGTCAGCCGGGCGATGACGATCGAGATTCGCGAGGGCCGCGGCGTCGGGGCGAAGAACGATCACATCCACCTGCACCTGGAGCACCTGGGCGCCGAGGTGATCCATGAGCGGCTGCCGGGTATCGCCGAGACCGCCCGCATCTTCGCCGGGGTGGACGTCACCAAGGATCCGATTCCGGTACTGCCGACCGTGCACTACAACATGGGCGGCGTGCCGACCAATTATCACGGCGAGGTCGTGGCGCCGCGCGAGGGCGATCCGGACGCCGTGGTGCCGGGGCTGATGGCCATCGGCGAGGCGGCCTGTGTCTCGGTTCACGGGGCCAATCGCCTGGGATCGAATTCGCTGCTCGACCTGATCGTCTTCGGCCGTGCCGCGGCGCTGCGTGCCGCCGAGGTCGTGCCCAAGGGGCAGCCGCACAGGGCGCTGCCGGCGGCAGTGGCCAACGCCGGCATCGATCGTTTCGACGCGCTGCGTCATGCCGATGGCAGCCACAGCACGGCCGAGATCCGCGCCCAGATGCAGCACGTGATGCAGAACTATGCCGCCGTGTTCCGGACCGGCGAAACGCTGGCGGAGGGCCGTGAGCGGATCCTCGAAGTCGCCGCGATGCTGGATGACCTGAAGGTCACCGATCGGTCGCTGATCTGGAACAGCGATCTGGTCGAGACGATCGAGCTCGCCAACCTGCTCGGCAACGCCGTGACCACCATGGTGGCCGCCGGCAATCGCCAGGAGAGCCGCGGGGCCCACGCGCGCGAGGACTTCCCGGACCGCGACGACGAGCAGTGGATGAAGCACACCGTCATCTGGCTCGACGGCAGCGAGTCCACGATCGATTACCGTCCCGTGCACATGTACACCCTGACCGATCAGGTCGAGGTGGTTCCGCCCAAGCAGCGCGTCTACTGAGCCGCGCCAGAGGAGAATCCGACATGGCCCAGTTTCGCCTGCCCAAGAACTCCCGCATCACCGAAGGCAAGCACTTCCCGGCGCCGGCCGACGCGGGGCGCGTGCGTCGTTTCCGGATCTACCGCTACGATCCCGACAGCGGTCGCAACCCCCGCATGGATACCTACGACGTCGATCTGGACCGCTGCGGGCCGATGGTTCTCGACGCGCTGATCAAGATCAAGGACGAGATCGATCCCACGTTGACCTTCCGCCGCTCCTGCCGCGAGGGCATCTGCGGCTCCTGCGCCATGAACATCGGTGGCGGCAACACCCTCGCCTGCACCCGTGCAATCGAGGATGTGGACGGCGAGGTGAACATCTATCCGCTGCCGCACATGCATGTGGTCAAGGATCTGGTGCCGGATCTGACGCAGTTCTATGCGCAGTACGCGGCGGTGGAGCCGTGGATGAAGACCGCCAGCGCCACCCCCCCGGATCGCGAGCGGCTGCAGAGCGTCGAGGAGCGGGAGAAGCTCGACGGCCTGTACGAATGCATTCTCTGTGCCTGTTGCTCCACCTCCTGCCCCAGTTATTGGTGGAACGATCGCTATCTGGGCCCCGCCGCCCTGCTGCAGGCCTATCGCTGGATCGCCGACAGCCGCGACGAGGGTACCGGCGAACGGCTGGATGCGTTGCAGGATCCCTACAAGCTCTATCGCTGCCACACGATCATGAACTGCACCAACACTTGCCCCAAGGATCTCAATCCGGCGCGCGCCATCGGCGAAATCCGCAAGCTCATGATCGAGCGCCGCTGAGCGGCGCCGGTGTCGGCGGAGCAGGCACGGCTGCGCTGGCGTTGCCGGCGCGGCACGCGAGAGCTCGATACGCTGCTGGCGCGTTATCTGGCGCATGGCCATGCGGCGGCACCGCCGGCCGAGCGGGCGCTGTTCGAGCGGCTGCTCGACCGGCAGGATCCGGAGCTGTTCGACTGGTTGACCGGCCGGGCGCCGCCGACGCCCGAGTTCGCTGCGCTTGTCGAGCGGATTCGCCAGCAGCCGGCACTTTGAGCTCGCGCGCTCGCGGCTCCTGGCCGGTGCGATCTTCGCGCTCGGTCTGACCTGTGCCGGTCTGCTCGGCCGGCAGCCCTGGCCGCTACCGCTCCGGCTCGCCGCCATCGTTATGCTGGCGGCCTTCCTCGGGGGCTGGCTGTGGCGCCGATCGGGCGGCCGCCGGATCCGGCGGCTGCAGGTCACCCGACACGGCTGGCGCCTGCACGAGGCGGGCGGGGCGACGCTGGCCGCCACCCTGCAGCCGGACAGCCTGCTGACGCGCCGGCTGCTGGTGCTGAACTTCCGTCTCGATGGGCGCCGCCGCTCCCGCGCGGTGGTAGTGCTGCCCGATTCCCTGCCGCCGGCCGAACGCCGACGACTGCTCGTGCTGGCCCGCTTCGACGACGGCGCCCACCGGCCGCCGCCCTAGCGCATCAGTCCCAGGCGCCGACCGCGGCGCCGGCCGCGAAGTCCGCCGGCACCAGCACGCTCGGCTGTGCCGGCAGATCCTCACGCGGGGCGGGGTAGTCCAGCGTGTAGTGCAGCCCGCGGCTCTCGCGCCGGCTCGCCGCGCAGCGCACGATCAGCCGGGCGACATCCACCACGTTGCGCAGTTCCAGCAGGTTCGGCGTGATGCGATAGCGGGCGTAGTACTCGGCGACCTCGCCGGCCAATAGCTGCAGCCGCCGTTCCGCCCGGGCCAGCCGCTCGCTGGTGCGCACGATGCCCACGTAACTCCACATGACCCGCCGCACCTCGTTCCAATCGTGGGTGACCAGAATCTCCTCGGGCAGCGTCTCGACCCGGCTGTCGTCCCAGGCGGGCAGTGCCTGCGGCGGCGGTGCCGGCGGGCCGGCGCCGATGTCCCCGGCCGCGGCGCGGCCGAACACCAGGCATTCGAGCAACGAATTGCTGGCCATGCGGTTGGCGCCGTGCAGCCCGGTGCAGGCCACCTCGCCGACGGCGTACAGACCCGCCAGATCGGTACGACCGCGCAGATCGGTGAGGACGCCGCCGCAGGTGTAGTGTGCGGCCGGTACCACCGGCAGCGGCTCACGGGTCAGGTCGTAGCCGGCCTCCAGGCAGCGCCGGTGGATCGTCGGGAAATGGGCCCGCAGCAGCGCGGCTGGGCGGTGGCTGATATCCAGCAGCACGTGGTCGATGCCGAGCCGCTTCATCTCGCGATCGATCGCGCGGGCGACGATGTCCCGCGGCGCGAGTTCGGCGCGTGGGTCGAACTGCGGCATGAAGCGCGTCCCGTCCGGCAGCAGCAGCCGCGCGCCCTCACCGCGCAGCGCCTCGCTGATCAGAAACGAGCGCTCGGCCGGCGAGCGGGCACCCGGCTGGTAAAGGCAGGTCGGGTGGAACTGCATGAACTCCATGTTGCTGACGCGGCAACCGGCACGCCAGGCCATCGCGATGCCATCGCCGGTGGCGCCGGCCGGGTTGCTGGAATACGGATAGACCCGGCTGGCACCACCGGTGGCCAGGATCACGCTGCGGGCGCCGACCGGCTCGATCCGCCCGCTGGCGGCTTCCATGAGGTACACGCCGATGCAGCGCGCCGGTCGCGTCGAGCGGTCGACGATCACGTCCACGGCAAGCCGGCCGGTGCAAAGCGTGATATTCGGCCGCTCTGCGACCGCCGCGCGTAGCGCATCCTCCACGGCCCTGCCGGTGGCATCGGCGGCATGCACGATGCGCCGATGGCCATGGCCGCCTTCCTGTGCCAGGTGATACGGCTGCTCGGGATCGTCGCCTCGGGTAAAATCGACGCCAAGCTTTATTAACCACTTGATAGCGTCCGCCCCCCCCTGCGCCGTTATGCTCACCGCCGCCGGGTCACACAGGCCGCCACCGGCGGCCATGGTGTCGGCGACATGACTCTCGACGGAGTCGTCCGCGTCGAGCACGGCCGAAATGCCACCTTGTGCGTAGGCGGTGCTCGTGTCGTTCAGCTCACCCTTGGCGACGATCAGGACTTTCAATGTCGGTGGCAGGTGCAGGGCAGCAGTCAGGCCGGCTGCGCCGCCGCCCACGACGAGGACATCGGTCATGGCATCAAGTGGTTGCATCGCGGAAGAATCCCAGGCAGAGAGCGCCGCCGAAAGGCAGGGCGCGCAAGGAGAGATAGATCATTCAGCAGCGAGGAGCCCGGCGGTCACGCTATTATCGCCGCGTCCGGGAGCAGATCCAGAGCGCGCGGCGCGTATGAGCAAACGCAATGTGGACAAGGGGCTGGTCGAGCGCGTCAAGGCCGGCGACAAGCACGCGTTCGACATGCTGGTGCGCAAGTATCAGCACAAGGTCGTCAAGCTCGTCTCCCGCTACGTGAACGATCAGAGCGAGGCCTACGACGTGGCGCAGGAGGCCTTCATCAAGGCCTACCGCGCGATGCCGTCGTTCCGGGGTGATAGCGCGTTCTACACCTGGCTCTACCGGATCGCGATCAACACGGCGAAGAACCACATCGTCTCGCGCAACCGGCATCCGGTCAGCAACGAATCGGAGATCGGCGACGGCGAGAACTTCGAGGTCGGCGCGCGCATGCCGGATCACGACTCGCCGGAAGGGCTTGTGCTGACCGAGGAAATCCGCCTCACCGTGGTCAAGGCGATCGAGGGGTTGCCGCCCGATCTGCGAACGGCGATCATACTGCGCGAGCTGGAGGGGCTAAGCTACGAGCAGATCGCCCAATCCATGGACTGTCCCGTCGGCACAGTTCGCTCCCGCTTGTTCCGGGCTCGGGAGGCCATAGATAATCACTTGCAGGCGCTGGCCAGTTGAGGTAACTGGCGTCGCACTGGTCGCAGCAACAGTGTTTGGAAGATGAACGACAAGCATAACGATAAGATGCTCGAGCAGGTCTCGGCATGGCTCGATGGAGAGCTCGGCAGCGCCGAGGCACGCTTCGTCGATCGGCAGCTCGAAGTCAGCGAGTTGGCCCGTGCCAAGGCCGAGCGCTACCTGCTGATCGGCGATGTCCTGCGCGACGCCGCCCCGGCGGCAATCGATCCCGGCTTCGCCGATCGGGTTCGCCAACAGATCGCCGACGAACCGGCGCTGCGGTCGCGTGGCATGCGGGCGCATACGGTGGGCATGGCGTTGGCAGCCTCGGTGACGGCCGTCGCCGTCGGCGGCGCGCTGCAGCTGAACGTTGCGATGCAGGAGCGGGCCGGACCGGCGGACGCCTCGCTGGGCGCCGGTGCGATAGCCATGCCGGCCAGCGTGGGCGCGCCGATCGAACTCGTCGCCGAGCCGGTTGCCATCGATCGCTGAGCCTGGCGGTTCCGGCCGCTGCGATCGTCTTGCCATAGTTCGTCAGCGGAAGCCGGCTCCCAGCCGGCTTCTTGACGTGGTGCCGACCTCACCAGAGCGAGATGGCGGATGACCGATCGGGAACAGGCGGCAGCCGTCCGGGCAGACGCTGTCGCGGCACCACCGGGGCGCACCGCCGCTGCCCAGGCCGTGGGTGGGTCCGCGATGCGGGTTGACGCCGGCATCGCGGGGCCAGCGGTGTGCGGAGCCTGCCGTCTGGCCCATGCGCCAGCGACGGACACGCCGTCGGTGTCGGCGTGGATGGCGTTGGGGCGATTGCTGGCGATCGCGGCGTTGCTGCTGCTTCTGACGCTCGGGATCCTGCAGCGTTTGGGCGTCTCCGACCTGCTGTCGGCAGCTGCTGCCCTGTCGCTGCTGGGGCTCGTCGGCACCGTCGCCCGCCGGCGCGAGCGCAGCCGCCGGCCGGACGATGCGCCGACCCACCACTGAGTCCCGCGCGCCGTTGAACCTGAACTCTGCCCCGGTGCTCACCGTGTATGGCCGGCCGGACTGCCATTTGTGCACCGAGCTGTGGGCGCAGCTCCAGCCGCTGCTGGCCGACCATCGTGTGGCCGTGCGGTATGTCGACATCGACGGTGATGCAGAGCTGACCCGTCGCTACGCGCTGCGCATCCCGGTGCTCGCGGCGCAGGATGCCGAACTGTGCGAGTATCGGCTCGATCGCGAGCGCCTCCAGGCCTATCTGGATGCCCATGCCACGGACCGTTAACGCGTGCAGTCACTGACCCGAAACTTTTCCATCATCGCGCACATCGACCACGGCAAGAGCACGCTGGCGGATCGCTTCATCCAGATCTGCGGCGGCCTCAGCGACCGGGAGATGCAGGCCCAGGTGCTCGATTCGATGGATCTGGAGCGCGAGCGGGGCATTACCATCAAGGCGCAGGCGGTCTCGCTGGACTACCGCAGCGAGGATGGCCAGACCTATCGCCTGAACTTCATCGACACGCCCGGGCATGTCGACTTCTCCTACGAGGTCTCGCGCTCGCTGGCGGCCTGCGAGGGCGCGCTGCTGGTGGTGGACGCCGCGCAGGGCGTCGAGGCGCAGAGCGTGGCCAACTGCTATACGGCGGTGGAGCAGGGGCTCGAGGTGCTGCCGGTGCTGAACAAGATCGACCTGCCGCAGGCCGACCCGGAGCGGGTCGCGCAGGAGATCGAGGACATCATCGGCATCGAGGCGACCGATGCCACCCAGGTCAGCGCCAAGACCGGCCTCGGCGTGCCGGCGCTGCTGGAGCGGCTGGTGCAGCAGATCCCGGCGCCGACGGGCGATCCCGAGGCGCCGCTGCAGGCGCTGATCATCGATTCCTGGTTCGACAACTTCGTCGGCGTGATCTCGCTGGTGCGGGTCGTCAACGGCCGCCTGCAGCGGCACGACCGGCTGCGCGTGATGTCCACCGGCCGTACGCACGGCGCCAACGAAATCGGCGTGTTCACGCCCAAGCGTGATCCGGTAGGGGCGCTTTCTGCGGGCGATGTCGGCTACATCATTGCCGGCATCAAGGACGTCGACGGCGCGCCGGTGGGCGATACCATCACGCTGGCCGACGCGCCGGCGGCTGCGCCGCTGCCGGGCTTCAAGCAGGTGCAGCCGCGGGTGTTCGCCGGCCTGTTCACCGTGAGCTCGGAGGACTACGAGGACCTGCGCGAGGCGCTGCAGAAGCTGCGGCTGAACGATTCGGCACTGCACTACGAGCCGGAAACCTCCTCGGCGCTGGGCTTCGGCTTCCGCTGCGGCTTCCTCGGCATGCTGCACATGGAGATCGTGCAGGAGCGCCTGGAGCGCGAATACAACCTTGATCTGATCACCACCGCGCCTACCGTGATCTACGAGGTGCTGACCACCGATGGCGGCGTGGAGCAGGTGGACAACCCCAGCAAGCTGCCGCCCATCAACCAGATCGCGGAGATCCGCGAGCCCATCATCACGGCCTCCATCCTGGTGCCGCAGGACTATCTCGGCAGCGTGATCGCGCTGTGCGAGGAGCGCCGCGGCGTGCAATGCAAGATGCTCTACGTCGGGCAGCAGGTGCAGCTGGTCTATGAGCTGCCACTGAGCGAGGTGGTGCTGGACTTCTTCGACCGGCTGAAGTCGGTCAGTCGTGGCTTCGCCTCCTTCGACTACCAGCTCGCACGCATGCAGGCGGCCGATCTGGTGCGCCTGGACCTGTTGATCAACGGCGAGCGCGTGGACGCGCTGTCGCTGATTACCCACCGGGCGGTGGCCCAGCGCCGGGGCCGCGAGCTGGCCGAGCGCATGCAGTCGCTGATTCCGCGGCAGATGTTCGACGTGGCGATCCAGGCCGCCATCGGCAGCCAGATCATCGCGCGCACCACGGTGAAGGCGCTGCGCAAGAACGTGACGGCCAAGTGCTACGGCGGCGACATCACCCGCAAGCGCAAACTGCTGGAGAAGCAGAAGGCCGGCAAGCGCCGCATGAAGCAGGTCGGCCGGGTGGAGATTCCGCAGGAGGCCTTCCTGGCGGTGCTCGATGTCGGCGGGCGCGACTGAACACCTTGCATGGCTGAAGGAACCTCCACGTGAACTTTGCCCTGATTCTGGTGGTGGTCACCGCCGTGACTGGCGTGATCTGGGCGCTGGATCGCTGGCTCCTGGCGCCCCGGCGGGCGCCGGGCGAAGGCCCGAACGGCGTGATCGATTTCGCCCGTGGGCTGTTCCCGGTGGTGCTGGTCGTGCTGCTGGTGCGCTCGTTCGTCGCCGAGCCCTTCCGCATCCCCTCCGGCTCGATGATGCCGACGCTGCTGACCGGCGACTTCATCCTCGTCAACAAATTCGCCTATGGCCTGCGCCTGCCGGTCTCGAACCTGCAGATCGTCCCGATCGGCGAGCCGGCGCGCGGCGATGTCGTGGTCTTCCGCTTTCCGGAGGACCCGAGCAAGGACTTCATCAAGCGCGTGATTGGTCTGCCGGGCGATGAAATCGTCTATTTTCAGAAGCAGCTGTTCATCAACGGTGAGCCGGTGCCGACGGAATATCTCGACCGCTACACCGGCCCGGGCGCCCGGGCGAGCGACAATCTGCGTGAGCTACTGGAAGACCTGCCCGGTGCGCGGCACCACATCCTGGAGCAGGCGGGCCGCCGCAGCCTGAACATCCGCTATCGCGTGCCGGCCGATGCCTACTTCGTCATGGGCGACAATCGCGACAACAGCGATGACAGTCGCCGGTGGGGACCGGTGCCGAGCTCGCATCTGGTGGGGCGTGCCTTCCTGATCTGGATGAACTGGGACAGCGAGCGCCTGCATCCGATCTTCGCGCGCATCGGGCAGCGGATCGAGTAGCCGCCGATGCGCCCGCTGCCGTCCGTCCGCCGTACTGGTCACGGCCCTGCGCCGGGCCATGCCCGTGGCGCCGGCCTGCTGAGCCTGCTGGGCTTCGCGGCTGCGGCCGTGCTCGGCATCTACACGCTGTTTCTCGTCGTGCCGGTCTACGCGGGCCACTATGCCATCCACAGCGCCGTGCAGTCGCTGGCCACGCTCGAGCCGGTGCCGCGCAACAGCAGGGAAGTGCGCGAGGCGCTGCGCCGCCGCCTGCAGGTCAACGGCATCCGCTCGCTGGAGCGCGATGCCGTGCAGGTGGAGCGCACCGCCGGCGGGCTGGAAGTCTCCGTCGTCTACGATCGCCAGCGACACTGGCTCGGCAACGTGGATCTGCTTTTCCACTTCCGCACCGGCGTGCGGATCCCGTCGGACGGCGCCGCTTGACGGCGCTGGCCCAGTTCGAGCAGCGGCTCGGCTACCGCTTCACCGACGGCGAACTGCTCGAGCGGGCGCTCAGCCACCGCAGCCTCGGCCGGTACAACAACGAGCGCCTGGAGTTTCTCGGCGACGCGGTCCTGAACCTGGTGATCGCCGAGGCGCTGTATACGCGGTGTCCGCAGGCGGCGGAGGGCGATCTGTCGCGGCTGCGCGCGACGCTGGTGCGCGGCGAGACGCTGGCCCAGATCGCGCTGGAGCTGGAGCTGCCGGCGCTGTTGCGACTCGGTGACAGCGCCCGCAAGAGCGGCGGGCGGCAGCGCCGCTCCATCCTGGCCGATGCCTTCGAGGCGCTGCTCGGCGCCATCTACCTCGAACGGGGTCATGCGGCCGCTGCCGAGGTGATCCTGCGGCTGTTCGGCCCGCGGCTTGCGGACCTGCCGCCGGCACACGCGCTCAAGGATCCGAAGACCCGGCTGCAGGAGTGGCTGCAGCAGCGTGGCCGGGCGTTGCCGGCCTATCGGGTGGTGGCCGCCACCGGCGCCGATCATGCGCGCCACTTCGTGGTGGAGTGCGAGGTGGCGCTGTCGGCGCCGGTACAGGGCGAGGGTGCCTCGCGCCGCAAGGCCGAGCAGGCAGCCGCGGCCCGGGCTTTGGCGGCGCTGGAGGCGGCCTCGTGAGCGAGCAGGCACAAGCGGCGTTCCGCAGTGGTTTCGTGGCGCTGGTAGGCCGGCCCAACGTCGGCAAATCCTCGCTGCTGAACCGGCTGCTGGGCCAGAAGATCAGCATCGTCACGCACAAGCCGCAGACGACCCAGCAGCGCCTGCTCGGCATCCACAGCCTGCCCACGGCGCAGATCGCCTTCATCGACACCCCGGGGATCCACCGGCTGCGCCGACGCGCCATCAACCGGCAGATGAATCAGCAGGCGCTGGGTGCTTTCGAGCAGGCCGATCACATCGTGCTGGTGACCGACGCCGGGCGCTGGTCGGACGAGGACGATCTGGTCGTCGAGCATCTGCGGCGTTGCCGGGTGCCGGTGGGGCTGGCGGTGAACAAGGTCGACACGGTGCATCCGCGCGAGGCCCTGCTGCCGGTGCTGGCCCGGCAGTCGGCGATGCTCGATTTTGCCTACGCGGTGCCGGTCAGCGCACGCCGTGGCAGCAACCTGCCGGCCCTGCTGGACGAGATCACCCGGTTGCTGCCGCCGGGCCAGCCGATGTTCCCGGAAGACCAGATCACCGAGCGCTCCAGCCGCTATCTGGCGGCCGAGCTGGTGCGTGAGCAGCTGCTGCGTTTCCTCCACCAGGAAGTCCCCTACGGCGTCGCCGTGCAGATCGAACGATTCACCGAGGGTCCGGCGCGGGTCGAGATACATGCGCTGATCTGGGTCGAGCGCGAGAGCCACAAGCCGCTGGTGATCGGCCAGGGTGGCGAACAGCTCAAGCGCATCGGCACGGCGGCGCGCCGGGCGATCGCCGCGTTGCTGGACCAGCCGGTGCATCTCGAGCTGTGGGTGAAGGTGCGTCCCGGCTGGGCCGATGATTCGCGCTCGCTGCGCGAGTTGGGCTTCGACGGATGAGCCGGGCGCCGCAGGAGATCACCGGCTATGTATTGCACCGGCGGCGCTATCAGGAGCATGCGCTGTTGCTTGAGGTCTTCTCGCTCGAGCAGGGCCGCCTGGGCCTGGTAGCCCGCGGGGCGGCGCGGCCCCACGCCCGGTTGCGACCGCTGCTGGAGCCGTTCCGTGCGCTGACGCTGCGCTGTGCCGGTCGCGGTGAGTTGCGCACGCTGACCGGTGCCGAGCCTCGCGCCGTGCCGATCGCGCTCGGTGGCGAGGCGCTGTTGGCCGGGTTCTATCTGAACGAGCTGCTGCTGCGGACCCTGCCGCGGGAGGACCCGCACGAGGTGGCCTTCGTCGGTTACACGGCCGCGCTGGACAGCCTCGCTGCCCCGGCCGGCGGGGTGGCCGGGCCGCTGCGCCGGTTCGAGCATCAGCTGCTGCGCGAGCTGGGCCTGGCGCCGAGCTTCGAGGTGGATGCCGTAAGCGGCGCGCCACTCACGGCCGATGCCTGGTATCGCCTCGACCTGCAGTCCGGGCCGATCGCGGTGCAGGGTGCGCCGGACCCGGTGCGGGACGTGCAGGGTGCGCTCCTGCTGGCGCTGGCGCAGGATGACTACCGGCACCCCCGGGTGCGCCGCTTCGCCCGCCGGCTGTTCCGGCGCGCCCTGACCGAGCACCTCGGCAGCCCGCCCCTGCGCACGCCAGCGATGCTGGCGGCCTGGCGTGCCCGGCGCCAGCTTGTCGATGCTCCGCAGGACCAGACATGAAGACTTTGAGGCTCGGCATCAACATCGATCACGTGGCCACCTTGCGCCAGGCCCGCGGCGGCACCGCGCCCGAGCCGGTGCACGCAGCCTTGCTGTGCGAGCAGGCGGGTGCCGACAGCATCACCGTGCACCTGCGTGAGGATCGTCGTCACATTCAGGACCGTGATGTCGCGCTGCTGCAGCAGAGTGTGCAGACCCGGGTCAACCTGGAGCTGGCGGCGACGCCGGCGATGCTCGACATCGCCTGTCGCCTGCGGCCCGCCGACGGTTGTCTGGTGCCGGAGCGGCGCGAGGAGCTGACCACCGAGGGCGGACTGGACGTGGTCGGGCAGCCCGAGCGGCTGCGCCGGGCGTGCCGCGTGCTGGCCGAGGCCGGCATTCGCGTCGCCCTGTTCGTCGATCCCGATCCAGACCAGCTGGCGGCGGCGGTGGAGGTCGGCGCGCCGGTGGTGGAGCTGCACACCGGGCGTTATGCCGAGGCGACGGACGCGCGGGCGCGGGCGCAGTGTCTGGCGGATCTGGCGCTGGCGGCGCAGCGTGCGGCCGCGCTGGGCCTGATCGTGCATGCCGGGCACGGTCTCGATTATCACAACGTGCAGCCGGTGGCGGCGCTGCCGGAGCTGGCGGAACTGAACATCGGCCACGCCGTGATGGCCCGGGCGATGTTCACCGGCCTCGGCCAGGCCGTGCGGGACATGCGGCGGCTGGTGGATCAGGCCCGGCTGTGATCGTCGGGCTGGGCAGCGACCTGGTGGAGATCGCCCGGCTGGAAGGCGCCTGGCGCCGGCGCGGCTGGCGGCTGGTCGAGCGGCTGCTGACCCCCCACGAACGGGCGGTACTGCCGCGGGCGGCGCCGGCGGCCCTGCTTGCCCGCCGCTTCGCGGCCAAGGAGGCGATTGCCAAGGCGCTGGGCACCGGCATGCGCGAGGGCATCGGCTGGCAGCAGATCGAGATCCGCTCGGACCGGCGGCGCCGGCCGTCCGTCGTGCTGTCCGGCGCGGCGGCGGACTGGCTGGCGGCGGCCGGTGGGGGCCGGGTCTGGCTGTCGATCAGCGACGAGCGGGCCTACGCGCTGGCCATGGCGGTTTGGGAACAGCCCTAGCCGCCCTGCCTGCGGGTCGCCGCCGCCTCGGGGGTCGCGGTCAGCTCTGCGTGCAGCTGGGTCAGCGCCTGGATCAGCGTAGCGAGTGGTGCGGCCAGCGCCGCCATGGCCGCGCCCCGGCGCGCCTCGGCCTCCAGCGCACACGCCGGCTGGCGTAGCCCGGGCAGGCGGAACCAGGCGCCGGTGCCGGCAAGCCGGTGCGCCGCCTCGGCCAGCGCCTGCCGATCGGCCGCGGCGGCGGCGGCCTGCAGCGCGGCCAGCTGCGCCGGCAGCTCCTGTGCCAGCATGGCGCGCAGCTCCGGATCGGCCAGCGGCGCGGCTGACGCGGACCCGGGCTCGGCCGGCGTGCTCGCGGTACCTGCCTCGAGCTTCGGGACCCGCCGCCGCAGCGCCTCCAGCAGCGCCGGCTCGTCGATCGGCTTCACCAGGCAATCGTCCATGCCGGCGTCCCGGAACCGCGCCCACTCCGCCGGCACCACGTTCGCCGTGACCGCCAGCATCGGTGTGTGGCCCTGGCCGGCCTCGGCCTCCCGGCGCCGCATCCGCTGCATTGCCTCGATGCCGCTCATCTGCGGCATGTGCACATCCAGCAGCACGACGTCGAAGCGGGCGCACTCGAAGGCCGCGACCGCGGCGGCGCCGTCGGCGGTCTCGATCACCTCGGCGCCACGGCGTCGCAGCAGCAGCGCCAGCAGGCGCAGGTTGGTCGGGTTGTCATCCGCCACCAGACAGCGCAGGTCGGCCAGGGTACGGTCCGGTGCGGCGGTCGGCGCCGGCAGGGCAGCAGGTGGGCCGGCCAGCAGCTGGACCAGCCGAGCGGCCAGCATGTCGCGATACTGCGTCTTGGCCAGGACGACGCTTGCGCCGGCCCGCTCCAGACGCCGATGCAACGCCCGGTCGAGCGAATTCACCAGCACTGCGCTCGGCAGCCCGGCCGCGCTCAGCGCCGTCAGCGCCTCGGTCAGCGCCGGCTCGGTGGCAGCGTCGGCATGAATGCCGATCATGGCGAGATCAAAGTCTCGCGCCAGCAGCGGCGCCTCGCGCGAGAACGCGGTCAAGTCGTCCAGGCGGGCCACCGTGGCGCCGAGGCTGCCCAGACGATGTTGCTGGGCCAGTGCCACCAGCCGGTTGGCGTCGAAGAAGACGATGCGCCGGCCGGCGAGCGGCCGGTCCGGTTCGGCCGCGGGCTGCGCCTGCAGGGGCACCTGGAACCAGAAGGTCGAACCCTTGCCGGCCGTGCTCTCGAAGCCGATCCGCCCGCCCATGGCCTGCACCAGACGGTCACAGATGAACAGCCCGAGGCCGGTACCGCCGAAGCGGCGGGTCACGCGCGCATCGGCCTGGGTGAAGGCCTCGAAGATGCGCTGCTGCTCGGCCGGCTCGATGCCCACGCCGGTGTCGCTCACCGTCATGCGCAGCAGTACCCCCTCGGCCTGCGTCTCCTCGACCATGACCCGCACCACGACCTCGCCCGCCGGCGTGAACTTGACGGCGTTGCCGACCAGGTTCACGAGCACCTGCCGCAGCCGGCCGCCATCGCCGGCGAGCCGGGCCGGGACGTCGGCATAGATCAGGCTGGTCAGCTCCAGCTTCTTCTCGAAGGCGAGCGGCGCCAGCAGCATCAGCGTTTCCTCCACCACCGCCCGCACGTCGAACGGCGCCACATCGATCTGCAGCTTGCCGGCCTCCAGCCGCGAAAAGTCGAGGATGTCGTTGAGGATGTGCAGCAGATGTTCGGAGGAGCGCTGGAGGATCTGCAGGTATTCATCCTGTTCGGAATCCACTCTGGTCTGCGCCAGCAGCTGGGTGAAGCCGATCATGCCGTTGACCGGCGTGCGGATCTCGTGGCTCATGTTGGCCAGGAACTGTGACTTGACCCGGCTGGCCTGCTCGGCGCGCTGGCGGGCGAGGTCGAGCTCGACGTTCTTGACCTCCAGCCCCTCCAGCGTCGTGCGCAGCTCGGCGTTGGACTGGTAGACCTGGCCCTGCAGCTCCTGCCGGCTGGCCTGCAGCGACTCGGCCATCGCGTTGATGCCGCGCTCGAGCGTGCCGAGTTCGCCGCCGGAGGTCTCCGGCACCCGCCGCGTCAGCTCGCCGCGGCGGAAACTGCGTACGGCATGGGTCAGGCGCATGATCGGGATGATGACGTCGCGGCTGACCGCCATGCCCAGCAGATAGCTGAGAAACAGGCCCACGGCGGTGATCAGCAGGCCGTTGAACAGCACCTCGAGCTGCCGGGCGCGGGTGCGGCTGCGGGACAGCTCCACTTCCACCTGGCCGGCGAAGCCGTGGCCGGGCACGTACAGCGGCGTGGTGAAGCGTGGCGGCCGGCGCAGCCACTGGTCCAGCCGCCGGCCAAGCCAGTCCCCCGGCCGTTCTTCGCTCGCCGGGCCGCGGGCGCCGACCAACTCCCTGCCGGCGCCGTCGAGGATGCGGATGGACTTGATGTCGCCGCCGTCGATGACCTGCGAGACCAGCTGGCGCAGCAGCTCGGGCCGCCCGCTCTGCAGCGCGATTTCCGCCGCCGGCGCGAGCTGGTCGGCCAGCGCCTGGCCCCGGGCGGTCTGCGCGTCGGCCAGGTCCTGGATCCGCGTATTCACCAGATAGAAGCCAACGATCATGGCGATCAGTGCCGGCGGCATCAGCGCCAGCAGCAGCATGCGATCGCGAATTCCCCAGTTCGTCAGCACGGCGGCGCCATTCGTGGTCGGACTGCCGAGGATGGTAGCTTGCCAACACCCGCCTGCGCCGCACGATGCTTTAGAATCCCACCATGGACTATCCGACGCTCGACGCCACCGTCGGCAACACTCCGCTCGTGCGCCTGCAGCGGCTCGGCGCCGGGCGGAACACGTTGCTGGTCAAGCTGGAAGGCAACAATCCCGCCGGATCGGTGAAGGATCGGCCCGCGCTCGGCATGATCGCCGGCGCCGAGGCCCGGGGCGAAATCTCCCCCGGTGACCGGCTGGTCGAGGCCACCAGCGGTAACACCGGCATCGCCTTGGCGATGGCTGCGGCCACACGGGGCTACCCGCTGCTGCTGATCATGCCAGAGAACGCCAGTAGCGAGCGGGTCGCGGTCATGAAGGCCTACGGCGCCGAGATCCGGCTGGTGAGCGCAGAGGCCGGCATGGAAGGGGCGCGGGACCTGGCCGCCGAACTGGTGGCCGCCGGGCAGGGCAAGACGCTCGATCAGTTCGCCAATCCGGACAACCCGCGCGCCCACGAGACCGGCACCGGGCCGGAGATCTGGCAGGCCACGGCCGGCACCGTGACGCACTTCGTCTCCAGCATGGGCACCACGGGCACGATCATGGGCACCTCGCGCTATCTCAAGGGGCAGGACGCTCGGGTGCAGATCGTCGGCGTGCAGCCGGCCGAGGGCGCCAGCATTCCGGGCATCCGGCGCTGGCCGCAGGCCTACCTGCCGAAGATCTTCGAGCCCTCGCGGGTGGATCGGATCATCGATGTCGGCCAACCGGCGGCCGAGCGCATGACGCGCCGGCTGGCGCGCGAGGAGGGCATCTTCGCCGGCGTGAGCTCGGGCGGCTGCGTCGAGGCGATGCTCGTGCTGGATGCCGAACTCCAGGGGGCGACCCTCGTCGGCATCATCTGTGATCGCGGCGACCGCTACGTCTCCACCGGCATCTTCCCGACCTGACGTCCGGCGTGAACGTCTTCGCCTTCGACATCGAGACGGTGCCGGATGTCGCCACCGGCCGGCGCCTGCTGGAGGTGGACGACCTGCCGGATGCCGAGGTCGCGGAGCTGATGTTCCAGCAGCAGCGCCGCCGCACTGGCGGCACCAGCGATTTTCTGCCGCTGGCGCAGCATCGGATCGTGGCCATTGCCGCCTGTCTGCACAGCGGCGAGCAGTTCCGGGTGTGGTCGCTCGGCGAGCCGGAGGCGGACGAGGCCGAACTGATCGGCCGCTTCTTCGACGGCATCGAGCGGCTGCGTCCGACCATCGTCTCCTGGAACGGCGCCGGCTTCGACCTGCCGGTGCTGCATTACCGGGCCCTGCTGCACGGCATCAGCGCGCCCTGCTACTGGGACACCGGCGAGCTGCACGCCTCGCACCGCTACAACAACTATCTCGGCCGTTTCCACTGGCGCCACCTCGACCTGATGGACGTGCTCGCCGGCTATCAGCCACGGGGCGGGGCGAAGCTGGAGGACGTCGCGCTGATGCTCGGCCTGCCGGGCAAACTCGGCATGAGCGGCGGTGCGGTCTGGCCGGCCTGGCAGGCGGGCGAGCGCGAGCGGATCCGCAACTACTGCGAAATCGATGTGCTCAACACCTTCCTGATCTACCTGCGCTTCGAGCTGATGCGGGGCCGGCTCACGGCCGAGGGCTACGGCCAGTCCTCGCGCCAGATCCTCGATATGCTGACGACGGCCGAGCCCGCGCATCTGCGTGCCTTCGCCGAGCGCTGGCGCGCTGCCGGCGGCTGCGGCCTCGACTGATGGGCCGGCGCAGGACACGCTCGGCGCCGGCGGCGCCGATCGAGCTGGCCGTGGATGCGCTGGCACACGATGGCCGCGGCATCGGCCGGGTCGAGGGCAAGACGGCTTTCATCCACAACGCCCTGCCGGGTGAGCGGGTGCGCTACCAGCGCTGGCGCAAGCGGCGTGATTACGATGAGGGCGACGCCCTCGAGGTGCTGCAACCCTCGCCGGACCGGGTGACGCCGCCCTGCGCGCACTTTGGCGTCTGCGGTGGCTGTGCGCTGCAGCACCTGGCACCGGCCGCGCAGCGCGAGGCCAAGGCCGCCGGCCTGCTGGAGAACCTGCAGCGCATCGGCGGGGTGCAGCCGGCACGGGTGCTGCCCCCGCTCGCCGGCCCGGCTCTGGGCTATCGGCGCAAGGCGCGCCTGGCGGTGAAGGACGTGCCTGCCAAGGGACGGGTGCTGGTGGGATTTCGCGAGCGGCGCGCGCCCTACGTCGCCGACTGCCAGCGCTGCGAGGTGCTGCACCCCCAGGTCGGGGCACTGCTCCTGCCGCTCTCGGCGCTGATCGGCGGTCTTGGCATCCGCACGCAACTGCCGCAGATCGAGGTGGCCGTGGCGGACAATGCCACCGCGCTGGTGCTGCGTGTGCTCGCCCCGCCCAGTGCGTCCGATCGCGCGCAGCTGGCGGCGTTCGCCGAGACGCACGGCCTGCAGATCTTCCTGCAGCATGGCGGTCCGGAGTCGCTCGAACCGCTCACGGGGCCGCCGCCGCCGCTGGCCTACGAGCTGCCGGACTTCGATCTCGAGATGCATTTCACGCCAACCCAATTCACGCAGATCAACCACGAGATCAACCGCCAGATGGTGCAGCAGGCGATCGATCTGCTGGCGCCGGCGCCGGACTGGCGGGTGCTGGACCTGTTCTGCGGCATTGGCAACTTCACGCTGCCGCTGGCGCGGCATGCCGGGTGCGTGCATGGGATCGAGGGCGCAGCCGAGCTGGTGTCGCAGGCCGAGTACAACGGCCGGCGCCATGGGATCGACAACGTCAGTTTCTCGGTGGCCGATCTGTACACGCCGCCGGCCGGCGGCGCAGCGCCGGCGGACCTGCCGGCGTGGGCCCGGACGGGCGTTGACGGCGTCCTGCTCGATCCGCCGCGATCGGGCGCCGAGGCCATTCTGCCGTGGCTTGCGCGCACCGGGCCGCGTCGCATTGTCTATGTGTCCTGCCATCCGGCGACGCTGGCGCGCGATGCCGGGCGGCTGGTGGGCGAGCACGGGTATCGGCTGGCTGCGGCCGGCATCATGGACATGTTCCCGCATACGGCGCACGTCGAATCGATGGCACTGTTCGAGCGGGACTGACGACGGAAGCGAGATGGGCCTGGAGATCGAACGCAAGTTTCGGGTGCGCGATGCGCGCTGGCGGGAAGCCGCGGTGCGCGAGGCGGCCTTCGTACAGGCGTACCTGACGCAGCAGGGCAAGAGCTCGATCCGCGTGCGAACAGACGGCGAGCAGGCGTACCTGAACATCAAGAGCGTCACGCCGGGCCGGGTACGCCACGAGTTCCAGTACGCCATCCCGCTGGCCGACGCGGAGGAGATCCTCGCCAACCTCTGCGAGGGGCCGCAGATCGCCAAACGACGCTACTGGGTGCCCTACGGTGAGCACACCTGGGAGATCGACGTCTTCGAGGGCGACAACGCCGGGCTGGTGGTCGCCGAGATCGAGCTCGGCGAGCCGGACGAAACCTTCGAGCGCCCGCCCTGGATCGGGGCGGAAGTGACCGACGAGCTGCGCTACTACAATGCCGCGCTGGCCCGCCGACCCTACTGCGAATGGACGGCGGCGGAGCGCGGCTGAACGCGCCGCTGCCCGGCAGCCGGCTGCGCATCGACCTGGCGCGCCAGCAGCTGGCGCTGCTGGCCGCGGACGGAGCCGGGCTGGCGGCATGGGCGATCTCCAGCGCCGCCAATGGCCCCGGCGAGCGCAATGGCAGCGGCTGCACCCCGCGCGGGCGTCATCGCATCCGCGCGCTGATCGGCGCCGGCACGCCGGCCGATACCGTCTTCGTCGGCCGGCGGCCCACCGGCGAGATCTACGACGCCGCCCTGGCGGCGCGCTATCCGGCGCGGGACTGGATCCTCACCCGCATCCTCTGGCTGTGCGGCGAGCAGCCGGGCTTCAACCGGGGCGGTGCGGTCGACAGCATGCGCCGCTATATCTATATCCACGGCACGCCGGCGACCGAACCGATGGGCGTGCCGGCCTCGCATGGTTGCATCCGGCTGCACACGCCGGCTCTGCTGGAACTTTTCCCGCGATGCTATGCCGGCATGCCGGTCCTCATCGACAGCGAACAGGAGACGGACGCATGAGCACGCGACACCCCGGACCGGTGATCATGGACCTGGCGGGCACGCAGCTGACGGCCGAGGAGCGCGAGCTGGTGATGCACCCGCTGGTCGGTGGCGTCATCCTGTTCTCGCGCAACTACGACAACCCCGCGCAGCTGGCAGAGCTGATCTTCAGCCTGCGCCAGCTGCGCAGCCCGCTGCTGATCACGGTGGATCAGGAAGGCGGTCGCGTGCAGCGGCTGCGCCATGGCTTCACCGAGCTGCCGCCGATGGCCGCGCTGGGCCGGCGCTTTGAAGCCGATCCGGCCCAAGCCCGGGCACAGGCGCAGGAACTGGGCTGGCTGCTGGCCGCCGAGCTGCGCGACCTCGATATCGATCTCAGCTTCGCGCCGGTGCTCGATGTCGCCGGCAACGCCGAGGTCATCGGCGATCGTGCCTTCCACCGCGAGCCGGCCGCCGTGATCGAGCTGGCGGTCGCCTTCATCGGCGGCATGCGCGAGGCCGGCATGGCGGCGGTGGGCAAGCACTTCCCCGGCCACGGCTCGGTCAGCGGCGATTCGCACGTCATGCTGCCGCTGGACGCGCGCGGCATCGAGCAGATCGAACATCGCGACCTGCTGGCGTTCGCGCAGCTCGCCCATGAAGGCATCCCGGGCCTGATGAGCGCCCATGTGGTCTACCCGGCCGTGGATGACGTGCCGGCGACCTTCTCGCGCATCTGGTTGCGGCAGATCCTGCGCGAGCGGATCGGCTATGACGGCATGATCATCAGCGACGATCTGAACATGGCGGCAGCCGCCCAGCTCGGCGATGCCCGGGTGCGCGCCGCCGCGGCGCTCGATGCCGGCTGTGAGCTGCTGCCGATCTGCAACGATCGCCACGCGCTGGTCACGGTGCTCGACCAGCTCCACTGGCAGGCCGGGCGGCATTTCCGCCGGCGTTACGACCGCCTGCTCGGCGCCCACCGTCCCGGCGCCGACCCGGGGCGTCGGGCACAGGCGCGCGAACTGGCCGGCCTGCTCGCCGAGCCGGCCACGCACGCGTGAGCCAGTCAGTCTCCCAGGCACCGACCGAGGTGCTCGCAGGGGCCGAATGCATTCATCCGGCACCGGCCGTGGCGGCCGCCTACGATCGGCTGGCGCTGGCGTTGGCCGAGCGGCTGCAAGGCCAATATCCGCTGCTGCTGCCGGTGATGATCGGCGGGATGATTCCCGCCGCCGCGCTGGCAGAGCGCCTGGCCGAACCGCTGCAGCTCGACTACGTGCATGCCACCCGCTATCGCGGCGCCACCACCGGCGGCGAGCTGCACTGGCAGGCGCGGCCGAGCTGCCCGCTGGCCGGGCGCACCGTGGTGCTGGTCGACGACATCCTAGATGAGGGCGTGACGCTGGCGGCGCTGCAGCGCTGGTGCCAGCAGGAAGGGGCGGCGCGGGTGCTGACCGTGGTGCTGTGCCGCAAGGCCCACGGCCGTGCCACCCGCGCCGGCGCCGATCTGGTGGGGCTGGAAGTGCCGGATCGCTATGTCTTCGGCGCCGGCATGGACTACGAGGGCTGCTACCGGAATCTGCCGGGCATTTGGGCACTGCCGGCGTGACTGCCCGCATCGCGATCATCGGCGGCACGGGGCTGACCTCGCTGGCGAGTTTCGCCCTGGAGCGCCACGAGCCACGAGCGACGCCCTGGGGGCTGCCCTCGGCGCCGGTGCAGCGGGGCCGCTTCGGAGACCACCCGGTGCTGTTCCTGCCGCGTCACGGCCAGCGGCACACGCTGGCACCGCAGCAGGTGAACTATCGCGCCAACCTCTGGGCGCTGCGGGCGGCCGGCGCGCAGGTCGTGCTGGCGGTGGCCGCGGTGGGCGGCATCCATCCGGCGCTGGGGCCGGGACGGGTGGCGGTGCCGGATCAGCTGATCGACTACACCAGTGGCCGGGCCCACAGCTATGCCCGTGCCGGCGACTTCACGCATGTGGACTTCACCGAGCCGTACGATCCGCACTGGCGAGGCCGGCTGCTCGCCGCCGCCACCGCGGCGGACGTCGCCGTGCTGGCGCAGGGCACCTACGGCGTCACGAACGGTCCGCGGCTGGAGACGGCGGCCGAGGTGCGTCGGCTGCAGCGCGACGGCTGCGACATGATCGGCATGACGGCCATGCCCGAGGCGGCGCTGGCGCGCGAGCTCGGGCTGCCGTACGCGGCGGTGGCGGCCTCCGTCAACTGGGCCGCCGGCATGGGGCCGGCGGGGCAGGACATCCACGCGGAGATCGCGGCCAGCCTGGATACCGCGCTGGCTGCCGTGCGGCGGATTTTGCTGGCGGCGCTCGCGGCGGCCTGAGTCTGTGCTGGGCCTGCGGCCAGGTTGGCTGGTGGTGCCGCCGCGGCTAGGTTGCCATCGCCCCCAGTAGCCGGTGCAGTGCAGCCAGCGCCTGGCGCCGTTGCGCCGGCGTGCCTGCCAGGCGCTCCCGCTGCTGCACGAACGGCCCGGGAACGAGGTCGTCGCTGCACGCCGTTGCCAGTCGCTCGATGCCCTGCGGCAGCATCTCCAGATGAAACTGCAGACCCACCACGCGCGGACCCAGATGGAATCCCTGGTGCGGGCAGGCTTCGCTGCGCGCCAGGCTGGTGGCGCCAGGCGGTAGGTCGAACTGCTCGCCGTGCCAGTGGAACACGGTGAGTTCGGGTGGCCAGCCGGTGACGGGGCAATCGGCGCCGGCAACGGTCACCGCTATCGGCCACCAGCCGATCTCCGGCGTGCGGGCTGCGCTGACGACGCCGCCCAGCGCCGTGGCCAGCAGCTGCGCCCCGAGGCAGATGCCCAGCACGCGTCGGCCCCGATCGAGCGCCTCGCGCAGCAACGCCTGCTCGGCCTCGAGCCAGGGGTAGCGCGCCACGTCGTGGACGCTCATCGGCCCGCCCATGACGATCAGCCAGTCGAACCGGTCCGGTGTCGGCAGCGCCGCCTCCCAGACCGGAACTGTGGCCCAGTCGTGGCCCTCGGCGCGGGCCCAGTCCGCTATTGCCCCGGCATTCTCGAAGGGCACATGCTGCAGGCAGCGGATGCGCATCGGTACCGGGCGTCGTCGTGGTGGGTCAGAGGTCGACGCCAGCGGCCGTCAACCGCTCCCGCACGCGCGACTGCACCTGCGGGCCGATCTCATGCCCCCAGGCCTCGCCCACCGCGGCGCTTTCCGCGCTGATCTGCGGCAGCACGGCGATGCTCTTGCGGCCGAGCGGACTGTCGTAGAACGCCAGCAGCGCGTCGATCTCCTCGTGCGTGAAATGCCGATCGTAGATCTCGACCATGTCCTCGACCGGATCGTGCTGTTCGCTCGCCTCGGTCACGCTCTCGTGCGCCTCGCGCTCGGCCAGCGCCAGCAGCGGGCGCGGCAGGTCGGGGCGGACGTGGCGCAGCACCGCAACGGTGCGCTCGGCGATCGCCTGCGCGTAGTGCTGGACGAGGTTATCGTCGCCGGTCAGCGCCAGCAGGCGCCGGATGCAGCTGTGCTTGCTCTCGCCGCTGGCCGCCGGGGCGGTGTCGGCTGCCGCGGCGGGCGGGGCTGCCAACGCGAGGGTCGGCAGCATCATCAGAATCAGCAGGCTCGCCATGGCGGCGGCCCGGGCTACAACGCTCCGCATGTGGTCTCTCCTCATGCCGGCAGTACGCATCCTGCGTTGCCTCCTTGGGCGTGCCGGTCTCTTATGTGCTGCCCATCCCGGGCAGATAGCCGGATTATACGAAAACGCCAGGCCAGCGGTAGCGGCGAGTACAGGCGGGAGCAGGCGGCATCCGCGCGTCATCGGTATCTCGCCCGGCTGCGGTAGCATCGGGCGCGCGTGAGGGAGGTGGCTATGCATCTGGCCGACATCACCATGTTCTACGGCCCGCACAGCGGTGGCGTGCGTCGTTATCTGCAGGCCAAGCACGACTGGTTCACGGGCCGGCCGGGCTGGCGGCACACGCTGGTGCTGCCGGCGCCGGCAGCGGCTGGCGAGGGCGACGGGGCGGTGGTGCGGGTGCCGGCGCCTCCGCTGCCGTTCAGCGACGGCTACCGGTTCCCGTTGCGGGGCGGCCCGTGGATCGACGCGCTGCGCGCGCTGCAGCCGGATCTGATCGAGGTCGGCGATCCCTATCGCCTGGCCTGGGCGGCGCAACAGGCTGGCCGGGCCCTGCATGTGCCGGTGGCCGCCTTCTATCACTCCGATCTGCTGGCGCTGGCCCAGGTCCGGGGTTGGCTGCCCGCGCGGCTGGTCGCCCGCTATGTCCGACGCCTGTATCGCGGCTTTGACATCGTCTTCGCGCCCAGTGCCGTCGCGGCCGCCAGGCTGCGGGCCGTGGGCGTCACGCAGGTGGTGCATCAGCCGCTCGGGGTGGACTGCCGGCGCTTTCGCCCGTTGCCGCACGCCGACCGGGCACTGCGCCGGCGGCTGGGGCTGGGTGATGGCGTCCGGTTGCTGGCCTTCGTCGGCCGCGCCGGCGCGGAGAAGCACATCGACGCGCTGCTCGCCATGATGAGCCGGCTCGGCGGCAACTACCATCTGCTGCTGGCCGGGCCGGGCATGCCCGGCGGCGGGCGTCGGCATGTCAGCGTCTGGCCGACGTTCCAGACGCCGGCGGAAGTCGCCGCCATCATGGCCGGCGCCGATGCCTTCGTGCATGCCGGGGACTGCGAGTCCTTCGGGCTGGTGCTGCTGGAAGCGCTGGCCTGCGGTTGCCCGGTGGTCGGTGTGGCGGCCGGCGCCGTGCCGGAGCTGGTGACTGCCGAGGTGGGCGAGTTGGCGCCGCGGGCCGAACCGACCGTGCTCGCTGCGGCGGTGCAGCGATTGTTCGCCGACCCGGCAGCCACGGCGCAGCGGCGGCACGCGGCGCGGCAGTACGCGCTGGCCTGCTGGAGTTGGGAGCGGGGTTTCACGCAGTTGGAGGGCCATTATCGGCAGCTGGTGCGTCGTGCCGCCTGAGCGGCGTTTTGCGATCGTGCTGCACGATGTGGCGCCGGTGACGCTGCCGCCGCTGCGGCGCTTCGTGGCGGATCTGGAGGCATGCCTGGGCGGACTGCCGTGCAGCTGGTTGGTCGTCCCCTACTACCATCGCCAGCAGCACATCGCCGCGTCGCCCGCCCTGCGCCACTGCCTGGATACCCGCCTGGGTGCCGGCGATGAGCTGTGGCTGCACGGCTATACGCACCTGGATGAAGGGCCGCCGGCAGCCGGTCTCGCCGAGTGGTGGTGGCGGCGGCACTACACGGCCGGGGAGGGGGAGTTCCTTGCCCTGGACCAGCGCGAGGCGAGCCGCCGGCTGGCGCGGGGGCTGGCGACGTTCGCGGCGCTCGGGTGGTCGCCGGCCGGCTTCGTGGCGCCAGCCTGGCTGCTGGGGGCGCCGGCACGGGCGGCGTTGGCTGCCGGGCCGCTGCCGCACACCGCGCTGCGCACACGCCTGTTGGATCTCGCACACGCTCGGGAGCTGCCGACCTTCGGGCTGACCTTCAGCGTGCGCAGCGCGCTGCGTCGGGGGGTATCGCACCTGTGGTTGCGTCGGCTGCGCGCCCGGCTGCTGCAGGCGCCCCGGGTGCGGCTGGAGGTGCATCCCGCCGATCTGGACTATCCCTCGGTGCGGGCCTTCTGGCTGCAGACGATCGCGGCGCTGTGCCAGACCCACCGGCCGGTGCGCAAGCGGGCACTGTGGCAGGCGCCGGCATGAGCCGCTACACGATCCTGCTGCTGGTGAGCCTGCTCGCGAGCTTCGCCGTGCCGCTGCTGCTTGGCGGTGGCGAGGCGCTGCGTGGACTGCTGCAGACGCCGTGGACCGTGATCGCGGCGGGCGTGGGGCTGAGCGTGGTCAGCTGGCTGCTGAACGCCCTGCGCAGCTACGTGCTGCTGCACGGGCTGGGCCTGCCGCTCGGCTTCGGACGGGCGGTCGCGGTCACCGTCGGTACCGAATGTCTCGGTCGCGCGACGCCGGCCGGGGCCGGGGCGCCGGTGGCATTCGCCTTGCTGCTGCGCCCGTGCGGCGTGAGCTCGGCGCGGGCCGGCGCACTGTTCGCCCTGGACCAGTTCATCGATCTGATCCTGTTCACGTTGCTGCTGCCGATGATCGTGCTGCTGGCACTGCGGGATGCCGACCATCTGCTGCCTGCCTGGATCGTGCTGGGCAGCGGTCTGTCGCTGGGCCTGGGGGTGGCGCTGGCGCTGTTGATGGGCTGGCACCATCGCCGCGTGCTGCGCTGGACCGGCGGACTGCTCGGCCGGCTGCGGGTGGCCGATGCAAGCCGCTGGCGGCTCGGCCGCTGGAGCCTACGGTTCCGCGACACCTTGCGGGCGATCGGCCGCCTGCCGCGCTGGCGTCTGGCACTGGTGCTGGCGGCCTGCTGCGCCCACTGGCTGGTGCGCTATACCATCCTGTTCGTGGTGATCGTCGGCCTCGGCGGCTATGTGCCGTGGCCGCAGCTGTTCCTGGTGCAGATGGCCGCGCTCGGCATCGGCCAGGCGACGATGCTGCCGGGTGGCAGCGGCGGCACCGAGGCGAGCATCTCGCTGCTGCTGGCGCCCTGGCTGCCCGCGGGGACGCTGGCGGCCTCGATCCTGGCCTGGCGGCTGCTCACCTTCCACAGCTACCTGCTGATCGGCGCGCCGGTGTTCCTCTGGCTGTGGCGCCGCGGCCTCGTCGGCCCGGCCGCGCCATCGGCAGTGGTGGCGTCCGGCGGCTAGCCGGTAGCGGCGACAGGCTCGCCGGCCGGGGTGGGCAGCAGGCGTTCGAGCAGGGCGCGCACTTCGTGCAGTCGGCCGGCTTCATCGGCGGCAGCGAGAGTGAACTGCAGCGCGGTCTGACGTTCCAGGCGATAGCGCTTGGGGGCCCCCTGGATCAGCGCGATCAGCTGTTCGGACGCCACCGCCGGGCGGGGGCCGAACACCAGCTTGCCGGCGCGCTCGCCGACGTTGAGCTTGATCGCGCCGAGCCGCGAGGCCAGCAACTTCAGCTCGGTCGCCGCGATCAGCCGCTTGGCGGGCTCCGGCAGCAGGCCGAAGCGATCGATCATCTCGACCTGCAGATCGTGCAACTCCGCTTCGCTGGCGGCGCTGGCGAGCCGCTTGTAGAGGATCAGCCGCAGGTGCACGTCCGGCACGTAGTCCTCGGGCAGCAGGGCGGGCAGGCCGAGGTCGACCTCGGCACCGTGCTGCGGCGCGGGATCCTCGGCGGGCATCTCGCCCTTCTTCAGCGAGGCCACCGCGCGTTCGAGCAGATCGTTGTACAGCGCGAAGCCGACTTCCTGGATCTGCCCGCTCTGATCGTCGCCGAGCAGTTCGCCGGCGCCGCGGATTTCCATGTCGTGGGTGGCGAGCGTGAAGCCGCTGCCGAGCTCGCCCAGCGCCTCGATCGCATCCAGCCGCTTCTCCGCATCCGCCGTGAGGGCCTCGCGCGGCGGCGCCAGCAGGTAGCAGTAGGCACGATGATGCGAGCGGCCGACCCGCCCGCGCAGCTGGTGCAGCTGGGCGAGGCCGAGATGGTCGGCGCGGTCGATCAGGATCGTGTTCGCGCTGGGCACGTCGATGCCGCTTTCGATGATCGTGGTGCAGACCAGCACGTTGGCGCGCCGGTGATAGAAATCCAGCATCACCCGCTCGAGCTCGCGCTCGGCCATCTGCCCGTGCGCGACCAGCACCCGGGCCTGCGGCAGTAGCCGGCGCAGCTCCTCGGCGGTGCGCTCGATGGTCTCGACCTTGTTGTGCAGGAAGTAGACCTGACCGCCGCGCTTGATCTCGCGCAGGCAGGCTTCCTGGATCAGCCCGTCCTCGCGCACGCTGACGAAGGTGCGCACGGCCAGCCGTTCCACCGGCGGCGTGGCGATGATCGACAGGTCCCGCAGCCCCGCCAGACTCATGTTCAGGGTTCTCGGGATGGGCGTGGCCGTCAGGGTCAGCACGTCGAGCGAGGCCCGCAGCTGCTTGAGCCGCTCCTTGTGGCGCACGCCGAAGCGATGTTCCTCGTCGATGATCACCAGGCCGAGCTCGGCGAAGCGGACATCGCTCTGCAGCAGCCGGTGGGTGCCGATGAGGATGTCGACCTTGCCCTCGGCCGCGGCCTCCAGCACCACCTGCTGCTGCTTGCGCCCCCGCAGGCGCGAGAGCGACTCGATGCGCACCGGCCAGTCGGCGAAGCGATCGCTGAAGTTCTGCAGGTGCTGCTGGGCGAGCAGGGTGGTGGGCACCAGCAGCGCCACCTGCCGCCCGCTCTGCACCGCGAGGAAGGCCGCGCGCATGGCGACCTCGGTCTTGCCGAAGCCGACGTCGCCGCAGACCACCCGGTCCATGGGATAGGGCGCGGCCAGATCCTGGCGCACGGCGTCGATCGCCTGCAGCTGGTCCGGCGTCTCCTCGAACGGAAAGGCGGCGGCAAAGGCGCGCTCGTCGGCCGGATCGACCGCCATCGGCGCGCGCTCGGCGGCCTGGCGGCGGGCGATCACGTCCAGTAACTCGGCAGCGGCGTCGCGCGCCTTGCGAGCGGCCCGGCGCCGGGCCTTGTCCCACTGCTCGCCGCCAAGCCGATGCAGCGGCGCGTGCTCCGGTTCGGTGCCGGTGTAGCGGCTGATCAGGTGCAGGGAGCTAACCGGCACGTAGAGCTTGTCGCGGTCGGCGTACTCCAGCAGCAGGAATTCGCCGTCCTGGCCGCCGGCCGTCAGGCGCACCAGGCCGCGATAGCGGCCGACGCCGTATTCCTCGTGCACCACCGGCGCGCCTTCGGCCAGGTCGGTCAGGTCGCGGATGATGCTGGCCGGATCGCGGGTCGGCCGGCGACGCTGCCGGGTGCGGGTGCGCTCGCCGTACAGCTGCGGCTCGCTGACGATGGCGACGTCGTCGAGTTCCAGGCCGGCTTCCAGCGGCGCCACCGTCAGCCCCACCGCGGCGGCATCGTCGAGGAAGGCCTGCCAGCCGGCGTAGGTGCGGGCCGCCAGACCCAGGCGGCGCAGGATGTCGCCCAGCGCCTCCCGCCGACCGGCCGATTCGGCGGCGAACAACGTGCGCGCGCCCGCGCGCTGACGCGCCTGCACGTAGTCGTGCACCGCGGCGGCGGGCTCGCTGGCGCGGGCGTTGAGCAGCAGCGGCGGCGGCGCGGCCACGCCGGCATCGCTGACCGACGCGTCCGCACCGTCGAGGTCGAGCTGGGCATGGCCCGCCAGCCGCGACTCGATCTCGCCCGGCTCGAGGAACACTTCGGCCGGTGTGAGCAGCGGGCGTTCGCGATCGCCCCGCCGCTGCTCGTAGCGCGTCTGGATCTCCTCCCAGGTCGCGCTCAGCGCCGCGCCCAGGCCCGGCGCCCGAACGATCAAGCTGGCCTTTGGCAGGTAGTCGAACAGGGTGGCGGTCTGCTCGAAGAACAGCGGCAGGTAGGACTCCACCCCGCCGGAGGCGACACCGTCGCTGACGTCGCGATAGATCAGGCTGTCCTGCGGATTGCCCTCGAAGCGGGCCCGCCAGCGCTGGCGGAACGCCCGGATGCCGGCGTCGTCCAGCGGGAATTCCCGTGCCGGCAGCAGGCGGACCGAGGCCAACGTTGCGGCGGAGAGCTGCGTCTGCGGATCGAAGCGGCGTATCGACTCGATCTCATCGTCGAACAGGTCGATCCGGTAGGGTTCGGCGCTGCCCATCGGGAACAGGTCGAGCAGCCCGCCGCGCACGGAGAACTCGCCGTGCTCCATCACCTGCGCCACGTGCTGATAGCCGCTGGCTTCCAGGTCGCGGCGCATGTGCTGCAGATCGAGTCGCTGCCCACGTTCCAGCAGCAGGCTGCGGCCGCGCACGTAGTCCGGTGGCGGCAGGCGCTGCAATGCGGTGTTGATCGGCACCACGACCAGGCCGCGCGTCATCTCCGGCAGGCGGTAGAGCGTCTCCAGCCGCCGGGAGACGATGTCCTGATGCGGGGAGAAGCGGTCGAATGGCAGCGTTTCCCAGTCCGGAAAGTGCTGGACGGTCAGCTGTCCGCCGCCGAAGAAGGCCAGTTCCTCTTCCAGCCGCTCGGCAGCGCGCGCGTCGGCCGCCAGCACCACCAGCGGCGCGGGCTGCCGCGCCGCTGCCAGGGCCAGGGCCAGGGCGGGGGCGACGCCGGCCAGGCCGCCCCAGCCCAGCCGCTCGCGCGCCGCCGGCAGCGGCAGGGAGGCCAGGTCGTGCCGGGAGACCAACAGGCTCAGGCCAGCTCGGTGCGGGCGGCGAGTTCGCGGCGGCGCTCGTAGGCCTCGCGCGCGATCGCCACGGCTTCCAGGAAGTAGGGCAGCTCTTCCAGCCGCAGCGCCTGGGCGCCATCCACCAGCGCCTTGGAGGGCACCGGATGGAAGTCCACCAGCACCATGTTGGCGCCGCTGACGACGCCCTGAGCGGTGGCGTGCAGGGCGTCCATGATGCCGTCCGGCGACTTCTGCCGGCTGCCGACCGAATGCGAGGGATCGATGCACACCGGCATGCGGGTCAGCCGCTTCACTGCCGGGATGTGCGTGAAGTCCACCAGGTTGCGGTGCGGGTCGCCCATGTTGGTCTTCACGCCGCGCAGGCAGAACACCACCCGGGCATTGCCTTCGCTGGCGAGATATTCCGCCGCATTGAGCGATTCATCCAGGGTGATGCCGAAGCCGCGCTTGATGAGCACGGGAAACTCGTGGGCTCGGCCGACGGCCTTGAGCAGCTCGAAGTTCTGCGTGTTGCGCGTGCCGATCTGCAGCATCACGCCGGTCGGCTGCCCGGTCGCCTCGAGCGCCTCGCGGATTTCCTCCACGTGCACCTCGCGCGTGACCTCCATCGCGATCACCTTGATGCCGTACTTGCCGGCCAACTCGAACACCCAGGGCAGGCAGGCCTTGCCGTGCCCCTGGAAGGAGTAGGGATTGGTGCGCGGCTTGTAGGCGCCCATGCGGGTGCATTGCTGGCCCGCGGCCGCCAGCGCCTTGAGCGTCAGCTCCACGTGCTCGGGCGTATCGACCGCACACAGTCCGGCGAAGACGTTGAGGTTGTCCTGGCTGAAGTGGATGCCGTTGTAGTCGAAGGCGCTCGCGCGTTGCTCGTCGCGATGCCGGCCCAGCACGCGGTAGGGCTGCGAGACCCGCACTACCCGCGCCACGCCGGGCAGCGCCGCCATGTCGGTCTCGCTGAGCCCGGCGGTCTCGCCGATCAGGTAGATCTCGGTCAGCACTTGCTGCGCGCCGGGTTCGCGGTGGATGCGGTAGGTGATGCCGGCGAGCGAATTGAGGTGTTCGATCAGGCGAACATAGCGTGCATCTTCGGTGCGCACATCCGGCTGCAGGATCAGGATCATGGCTCGTGCCGCTGGTTGCTGGAGGCGGGGCAGCCGCGGATTATCGCATGCCCGCGGCGGCGTGCCAGACCCGCCGCGGCAGGCCGGCCCTCACTCGTCCGGCGCGCCCACCTGCGAGCCCTGGCGCGGGCGGTCCATCCAGCCGCGGGCGGCAGCCCAGTAGGAGATGACCTTCTGCACCAGCTTGGCGCCGGCCATGTCGGCAATGCGCATCGGGTCCGGGATGAGCTCCATCACGTCCACCCCGGCCAGCTGCACGCGACGGTTGCCCAGCACCATCTCCAGGATGTCCAGCCCCTGATGCCAGGACAGGCCGCCCGGCTGCGGTGTGCCGGTGCTGGGGAAGACGGCCGGGTCGAAGCCGTCGACATCGATCGACAGGTACACCGGCCCGGAGAGGTCGGTGAGCTCGGCGATCAGCCGGTGCCAGCCGTCGGCGCGGCAGAGCTGGCGATCGCGGAAGACGGAGATGCGATCGGAGCTGCGCCAAAGCGCCGCCTCCTGCGCATGCGCCGAGCGCACGCCGATCTGGATCAGCCGGTGCCCTGCCTGCAGCCAGTGCCAGGCCGGGCAGGCATGGCTGTAGGCGCTGCCCTGGTAGCTCGCCCGCAGATCGGCGTGGGCGTCGATGTGCACGATCGTGCCCGGCGTCGGCATGCGGCCGGCGACCAGGCCGATGGAGGCCGAGTGCTCGCCGCCAAGCCCGATCACCAGCCGCTCCGGCCCACATTCGGCGGCAGTGGTGGCGACGCGACGGTGGTAGTCCTCGGCGGTCTCCGCCGCCGCCTGACGCAGGGGCGGGGCGACGCACAGGCGCAGATGCTCGAACGGCGTCCAGCCGCGGTCTTCCTCGTAGAACTCCAGTTGCTCGCTCGCCGTCAGCAGCGCCTGCGGACCGTTCGCCGTGCCGCCGCCGTAGGACACGGTCTGCTCATGTGGCAGCGGCAGCAGGACGACGTCGGCCGTCTCGATCGGGCTGTTGGGCAGGCTCAGGAAGCGGGGCTGGTCCATCGATCACCGGACATATGCATGACAGTCCATCATCGCACGAGCCTGCCCGGCGTCGACACCGGCCCGGGGCGTCAGCCGCCCGTGCCGCTGGCGATAGCGCACATCGCCTCGCAGACCCGCTCGGTCTGGACCGGCGTCAGCGGGTAGGGCGGCATGGTGTAGATCAGGCGCCCGAACGGCCGCAGCCAGACGCCGGCGGCGGTGGCGATCGCCGTGGCCCGCGCCATGTCGACCGGCGCCTGCATCTCGATCACGCCGATCGCCCCGAACACGCGGACCTCGCGCACGCCGGGCAGTGCCGCCGCCGGCGCCAGGCCGGCCCGCAGCCCCGTCTCGAGCCGGCGCACTCGCGCCTGCCAGTCGCCGGCGAGCAGCAGGTCGATCGACGCACTGGCGATGGTGCAGGCGAGCGGGTTCGCCATGAAGGTGGGGCCGTGCATCAGGACGCCGGCCTCGCCGCCGTTCAGCCGCGCGCTGACCGCGCGCGTGGTGAGCGTGGCCGCCAGCGTGAGATACCCTCCGGTGAGCGCCTTGCCGAGGCAGAGGATGTCCGGCGTGATGCCCGCCTGCTCGCAGGCGAACAGGGTGCCGGTACGGCCGAAGCCGGTGGCGATCTCATCGCAGATCAACAGCAGCCCGTGCGCATCGCACAGCCGCCGCAGGCCGGCGAGAAACGCCGGGTGATAGAAGCGCATGCCGCCGGCGCCCTGCACCAGCGGTTCGATGATCACGCCGGCGAGCTCGTCCACCTCCTGCTCGATCAGGGCCGCGACCGGATCGAGCGCCGCCGGCTCGAACGGTGCGTCCGGCGGGCACTGCGGCGCTGGCGCGAAGCGCTGCTGCGGCAGCATGTCGGCGTACAGCCGGTGCATGCCATTGGCCGGATCGGAGACCGACATCGCCCAGCAGGTGTCGCCGTGATACCCGTGCCGGAAGGCCAGCAGCCGCCGGCGCTGTGGCTGGCCCGCGGCCTGCCAGTATTGCATCGCCGCCTTGATCGCCACTTCCACCGCCACCGAGCCGGAGTCGGCGAGGAAGATGCTCTCCAGCCCGGCCGGCACGATGCGCAGCAGGCGCTCGGCCAGCCCGGCGGCCGCCGGATGGGTCAGGCCGCCGAACATCACGTGGCTCATGCGTGCCAGCTGCGCCTGCGCGGCGTCGTTGAGCGCCGGCTGGTTGTAGCCGTGAATGGCGCTCCACCACGACGCCATGGCATCGATCAGCCGCCGCCCGTCGGCCAGGATCAGCTCGCAACCCTCGGCGCCGACCACCGGCAGCGGCGCGACGGCCGCCGGCAGCGAGGTGTACGGGTGCCACAGGTGGGCGTGATCGATCGCCTGCCAGGGGCTGGCGAGGTGGGCGGGCTCGGCGGTCATCGCGGGGCACTCCTTGCCGTCGGGTGGAAGGTGACGCGGCGGCGCGGCCAGACCGGCGCGGTCCGTGCTTTAATGCCGCCGCATGTTCGCTCCCTATGAACTCTACATCGGCTGGCGCTACACGCGGGCGCGGCGCGGCAATGCCTTCATCTCCTTCATCTCGCTGATCTCGATGCTCGGCGTGGCCGTGGGCGTGATGGCGCTGATCGTCGTGCTGTCGGTCATGAACGGCTTCGAGAACGAGCTGCGCGAACGCATTCTCGGCGTCACCTCGCACGCCACCGTGGAACGCTATGGCGAGCCGCTGGCCGACTGGCAGGGCGTGCGTGAGGTGGCGCTGGCGCAGCCGCAGGTACTGGGCGCCGCGCCATACATCGAAGGCGAGGCGATGCTGCGCCGCGGCGGTGCCCTGACGGGCGCGCTGCTGCGGGGCGTGGATCCGGCGCTGGAATCGACGGTGTCGCAGGTGGCCGAGCAGATGGTCGCCGGGCGGCTGCAGGCGCTGGCGTCCGGCGAGTACGGCATCGTGCTTGGCCGGGCGCTGGCAGACGTGCTCGGCGTGGGCATGGGCGATCCGGTCGATGTGCTGATCCCGCAGGCGAACGTCACGCCCGCGGGCATCATCCCGCGCCTGCGCCGCTTCACCGTGGTGGGTCTGTTCGAGCTCGGCATGTACGAGTACGACCGCGGCCAGGCCTTCATTCATCTGGGGGATGCCGCGCGGCTGTACCGGCTGGACGGCGCGGTGGGTGGCCTGCGCCTGCGGTTCGACGACATCTTCGCCGCTCCGGCCCGGGCCCGCGAGGTGGCCGCGGCGCTGGCCAGCCGCTTCGGCGCCGGGCTCTACGTCAGCGATTGGACGCTGCGGCACGCCAACTTCTTCCGCGCCATCCGCACGGAGAAGACGGTGATGTTCGTAATTCTGGCACTCATCATTGCCGTGGCGGCCTTCAACATCGTCTCCACGCTAGTGATGGTGGTGACCGACAAGCGCGCGGACATCGCCATCCTGCGTACGCTGGGCGCGCCGCCGGCCAGCATCATGACCATCTTCGTGATCCAGGGCAGCCTGATCGGCCTGATCGGTACCGCGCTGGGCACCGCCGCCGGCGTGGCCCTGGCGCTGAACGTGGAGACGCTGGTGCCGGCGATCGAACGCCTGGCCGGCTACCAGTTCCTGCCCTCGGACGTCTACTACATCAGCGAGCTGCCCTCGGATCTGCAGGGTCGCGACGTGGTGCGCATCGCCGGTCTGGCACTGGTGCTGGCCTTCGTCTCCACCCTCTATCCGGCCTGGCGGGCGGCGCGGACCGAACCGGCGGAGGCGCTGCGGCATGAGTGAGCCGATCCTCGCCGCGCACGGCCTGGTCCATCGCTTCGCCGAGGGCGGCCGGGTACTGGAGATCCTGCGTGGCGTGGATCTGGCCGTGGCCCCGGGCGAGCAGGTGGCGATCGTCGGCGCCTCCGGTTCCGGCAAGAGCACGCTGCTGCATCTGCTGGGCGGCCTGGAGCGGCCGACCGACGGGCGCCTCTACGTCGCCGGGCAGCCGATGCACGAGCTGGGCGGTGCCGCCCGCGGCCGGTTGCGCAACCGGCGCCTCGGCTTCGTCTATCAGTTCCACCACCTGCTGCCGGAGTTCACTGCGCTGGAAAACGTCGCCATGCCGTTGCTCCTGCGCCGCCTCCCGCCCGCGGCGGCGGCGCAGGCTGCCGCCGCGCTGTTGACCCAGGTCGGCCTGGGCGAGCGGCTGACGCACCGGCCCGCGCAGCTGTCGGGCGGCGAACGCCAGCGCGCGGCGGTGGCCCGGGCGCTGGTCACCCAGCCGGCCTGCGTGCTGGCCGACGAGCCGACCGGCAACCTCGATCCGCCGACCGCGGCGCGCGTCTACGGGCTCATGGCCGAGCTCAACCGGTCCCTCGGCACCAGCCTGGTGGTGGTGACGCACGATGCCGGCCTGGCCGCTCGCATGGACCGTGTGCTCCGGCTGCAGGACGGACGCCTGACGGCGGACTAGGCGGCGCCGTGGATCCCGGCGGACTTGCCCTGGCGTTCATCGCCGGCGTGCTGGTGCTGGCGGTGTGGCCGCAGGCATCGTCGATGCTGGCCGCTACCGCCTGGCCGTGGTGGCTGCTCGCGGCCCTGGCCGCGGCGCTGCTGCTCGCCGGCACGCTGCTGCGCAGTCCGGCCCGCGTGCGCCTGGCGGGGGTATGCCTCGGGGTGGGCGCCTGCCTCGCCGGCTTCGCCTGGCACGGCGGTCAACTGCAGGCACAGCAGCAGGCGCGGCTGCAGGTCGCGGCGGATTGGCCGGTGGACGTGACGCTGATCGCACGTGTGGTGGAGTTCCCACAGCGGATCGGGCAGGTCACGCGCCTGCAGCTGGTCGTGGAGCAGGTGAGGCCGGCGGTGCTGGCGCCCGGCACCCGGCTGCGGCTGAACCTCTACGCCCCACGAGCGGATGAGGCGCAGGCGGCTGGGGCGCCTATGCCGCAGCCGGCGTTGGGTGAACGCTGGCAGCTGCAGGCGCGGCTGCGCCCACCGGCAGGCATGGTCAACTTCGCCGGCTTCGACTACGCCGGCTGGCTGTTCCGCCAGCGGATCGCCGCCACCGGCGCCGCATCCCAGCCCGCCGCGGCCCGACGCCTGGCGCCGGCGCGCGGGCTCGCGGCGCTGCGGGGTGACCTGGCAGAGGGCATCGATCGGGCGGTGGCCGATCCGGCCGTGGCGGCGATGCTGCGCGCCGTCGTGGTGGGCGATCGGAGTGGACTCGCACCGTTGCGGCCGACGCTGCAGGCCACCGGCACGAGCCATCTGATGGCGATCAGCGGGCTGCACGTCGGCCTGGTCGCCGTGGCAGCCGGTGCGCTGGCCACGCTGCTCCTGAGGCTGGCAGGCCGACCGGCGACCCGTGCCGCCGCCGCGATCGCCTGGCTCGCCGCCCTGGGTTACGCATTGCTCGCCGGGATGGGGCTGCCGGTGCAGCGGGCATTGATCATGCTCGGCGTGGTGACCCTCGCCTTGCTGTGGCAGCGCCCGTTGCGGCGCTGGCAGCCCTGGCTCCTGGCCTTGGCACTGATCCTGGCCTGCGATCCGTTGGCGAGTGCGGATGCCGGGCTCTGGCTGTCGTTCGGCGCGGTTGCTTGCCTCATCTACGGCTTCGCCGGTCGGCCGCTGCGGACCGAAGGCGCGGCGCGTGCGGCGCTGCGCTCGCAGGGGCAGATCGTGCTGGGCCTGGCGCCGCTGCTGCTGTGGTGGTTCGGGCGCCTCTCGCTGTTGGCTCCGCTGGTGAATCTGCTGCTGGTGCCGCTGTTCGCGCTCTGGGTGGTGCCGGTGGCGCTGGCCGGCGCCACGCTGGCCGCCCTTGGGCTGCCCGGGGCCAGCCTGGTGTGGCAGGCGGCAGCAGTGCCGCTCACCGCGCTGTGGCCGGTGCTGGCATGGCTCGGGCTTGGCGCACTGGCCGAGCTGGCCGTGCAGCCGCCGGCCTGGGCGCTGCCGCTCGCCGCCCTCGGCCTGTGCTGGTTGCTGGCGCCGCGTGGCTGGCCACTGCGTCCGCTCGGGCTGCTGTTGGCGGCACTGGCGCTGAACCTGTCGCCCGCGCGTCCACCCGTCGGCGTCGCCGAGGTGGTGGTGCTGGATGTCGGTCAGGGGTTGGCGGTGGCGATGCGCACGCATCGGCACGTGCTGGTCTTCGATACCGGCGCCGGCTTCGCCAGCGGCAGCAGCGCCGCGGAGCTTGCGATCCTGCCCCAGCTGCAGGCCTGGGGCGTGCGGCAGATCGATCTGCTGATCGTCAGCCACGAGGATGCCGATCACCGCGGCGGCGTGCCGGCACTACGGGCAGCGTTGCCGGTGCGCGAGGCCCTGATGGGCGGCACCGAGGCGGCGCGGCTGGCCGACTTCGTGCGTTGCCGCCGGGGCATGCACTGGCGGTGGGACGGCGTGGACATCCGCCTGCTGCATCCGCAGGATGAGGCGGCCAGCGGCAACGATGGCTCCTGTGTGCTGCGCGTGGACACCCGCGCCGGCAGTCTGCTGCTGACTGGCGACATTGAGGCCGCCGGGGAGCGTGCGCTGCTGCGCCAGGCGGCGCTGCGGCCCGCCGATGTGCTGGTGGTGGCGCATCATGGCAGCGACAGCTCGAGCACCTGGCCGCTGCTGCGTGCCGTGGCGCCATGCCTGGCGATCGTGCCGGCCGGCGCCGGCAATCGCTGGGGCTTTCCGGCACCGGCGGTGCGGACGCGGCTGGCGGCCGTGGGTGCCGGGCTCGCCGTGACCGGGCAGGACGGCGCCATCGCCGTGCGCCTTGGCGCCACGCCCACGCGGGTGGTGGCCGCCGGCGGGCGGCGCCTGCCGTGGTCCCGGCCGCCCTCCGAGTGGCTGCGGCTGCGCGGGGCCGACGATGGCGTATCATGCCGCCGGATTGCTCCGGCGGCGCCGGAACGCGGACGGACGATGTGACGACTGATGCTTGAGATCATCCAGGCCGGCGGCTGGCTGATGGCGCCGATTCTGCTGTGCTCGCTGGCGGCGGCGGCCATTTTTCTCGAACGGCTGTGGGCACTGCGCGGCGAGCGCATCCTGCCGCCGGCGCTGATTGCCCGGGTGCGTCAGTGGCACGAGCAGGGCAAGGTCGATCGCCAGCGCCTGCAGCAGCTGCGGGCCGACTCGCCGCTCGGTCGGGTGCTTGCGGCGGGGCTGGCGAACCGTCACCTCGACCGGCAGGCGGTCAAGGAGGGGATCGAGGATGCCGGGCGGCACGAGGTGCACGAGCTCGAACGCTACCTGAACGCGCTGGCCACCATCGCCGCGATCACGCCGCTGCTCGGCCTGCTGGGCACGGTCGTCGGCATGATCGAAGTATTCACCGCCATCCGCGCCGCCGGGGTGGGCGACGCCCCGGCGCTGGCCGGCGGCATATCCGAGGCGCTGATCACCACCGCCTCGGGGCTGGTGGTCGCCATTCCCTCGTTGATCGCGTACCGCTACTTGCGCGGGCGGGTGAACGAGTTGGTGGTGGGCATGGAGCAGCAGGCCATGGCGTTGCTGGAGACGCTCTACGGCCGCGGCGAAGGAGCCGACGTAGGCAGCACTGCGCCGCGGCGGCGCCGGCGGGCGAAGGCGGCCTCGTGAAGCTGCGCAGCCGTGAGCTTGAGGATCCCGAGCTCAACCTCACGCCGCTGATCGACGTCGTCTTCCTGCTGCTGATCTTCTTCATGGTGACGACGACCTTCCAGCGGGAGACCGAGCTGCGGGTGGAACTGCCCGAGGCGGCCACGCAGGCCACGCCGCTGGCGCGTGAGGGCCTGGAGCTGACGATCGACGAGGCGGGCCGCTATTTCCTCAACCAGCAGGCGCTGGTGAACACCCGGCCGGACACGCTCGGGCGGGCGCTGGCCCAGGCCGTGCGCGCCGGGGAGGCGCCGGCGCGGCTGCTGATCCGGGCGGATGCGCGGGTGGCGCATCAGGCGGTGGTGACGGCGCTGGATGTCGCCGGCCAGCAGGGCTTCACCGACATCGTCATCGAAACCACGCCGGCCGAGACGCCCTGATGGCCGGCGCTGCCAAGGACACCTCGAGCTGGGTGCTCTGGGGGCGGCTGCTCTCGTACAGCCGTCCGTATTGGCCGGTGCTGGCGATCGGCTTCGCCGCCATGGGCGGCTTCGCCATGGCCGAGATCGGCTTCGCCTGGATCATGAAGCCGCTGCTGGACGGCAGCTTCGTGCGCCGCGATCCCGCGGTGATCCGCATCATTCCGTTTGCCGTGCTGGGGCTGTTCCTGCTGCGCAGCCTGTCGCAGTTCGTCTCGACCTACTGCATGGCCTATGTCGGCCAGAATGTGATCAAGACCCTGCGCGAGGAACTGTTCGGGCATCTGCTGCGCCTGCCGGCGCCCTATTACGATCGTAGCGCGTCCGGCAAGCTGCTCTCCAAGCTCACCTACAACGTCGATCAGGTGGCGCAGGCGGCGACCCAGTCGGTGACGGTGATCATCCGCGACGGCCTGAAGGTGATCGGCTTCGTCGGGCTGCTGTTCTACCTGAACGCGGCGCTGGCGGTGTTCACGTTGCTGATCGGGCCGCTGATCGCGGTGTGCATCCGCTACATCAGCCGGCGCTTCCGGCGCATCAGCGCCCGCATCCAGAACTCCATGGGCGAGGTCACCAGCGTCTGCGAGGAGGCCATCCGCGGGCAGCGCATGGTGAAGGCGTTTGGCGCCGAGCGCTACGAGCAGGCGCAATTCGAGCGGGTCAACGAGCGCAATCGTAAGCTGTTCATGAAGCGGGCCACCACCCGCGCGGCCAGCAGTCCGGTGGTGGAGATGGTCGCCGCGGTCCCCGTGGCCGGCATCATCTACATGGCGACGCGGCAGAACGTGCTGGAGACCATGACGCCCGGCACCTTCGCTGCCTTCCTGACGGCGATGGTCAGCATGCTCGGGCCGCTGCGTCAGCTGACCACGGTGAACGCGCAGCTGCAGCGCGGGCTGGCGGCGGCGGAGAGCATCTTCGCGCTGCTGGAAGTGCAGCCGGAGCGGGATGTCGGCACCGTCGGCATCGCCCGTGCCCGCGGCGAAATCCGCTTCGAGCAGGTGCGCATGCGCTATCCGCAGAGCGAGGCCTGGGCGCTCGACGGCGTGAGCCTGGCGATCGAACCGCAGCAGCGGGTGGCGCTGGTGGGGCGCTCGGGCAGCGGCAAGTCGACGCTGGTGAACCTGCTGCCGCGCTTCTACGAGCCGACCGAGGGCCGGGTGCTGCTGGACGGGCACGATCTGCGCGATTACCGCCTCGAAGCGCTGCGGCGGCAGATTTCACTGGTGAGTCAGGAAATCACCCTGTTCAACAACACCGTGGCGGCCAACATCGCCTACGGTGCGAGCGGCGCGGTGAGCGAGGCGGAGCTGATCGAGGCGGCCAGGGCGGCGCATGCCTGGGAGTTCATCTCCCAGCTGCCGCAGGGCCTGCAGACACAGGTCGGCCAGCATGGGGTGCTGCTCTCCGGCGGTCAGCGCCAGCGGCTGGCGATCGCCCGCGCGCTGCTCAAGGATGCGCCGATCCTGATCCTGGACGAGGCCACCTCGGCGCTGGACACCGAGGCCGAACGTCACATCCAGGCGGCGCTGGAGCGGCTGATGGCGGATCGCACGACGCTGGTGATCGCGCACCGGCTCTCCACGATCGAACACGCCGACACCATCGTCGTCATGCACGCCGGACGCATCGTCGAGCAGGGCAGCCACGCCGAACTGCTGAGCCGCGGCGGCCACTACGCGGAGCTGCACCGCCTGCAGTTCACCGAGCCGCAGGCGGTGGTGGACGCAGCCAACCGCGACTGACCGCGTCGTGCGGGCGCAACTGGAAACCGCGCTGCTGCGCCTGTGGTACGGCCCGCAGCGACCGCCGTTGTCGCTGCGACTGCTCGCGCGGCTGTTCGCCCTGACCGTGCGCCTGCGCCGGCTGGCATACCGGCACCTGTGGCCACCCGCGCCGCTGGCGGTGCCGGTGGTGGTGGTCGGCAACCTGACGGTCGGTGGCAGTGGCAAGACCCCGGTGGTGCTGGCGCTGGCCGAGCACCTGACCCGGGCGGGGGCACGCCCCGGCATCGTGCTGCGCGGCTATGGCGGGCGGCGCCGCGTGCCGGTGCATCGTGTGCGGCCGGACGATGATCCCGGTGTGGTCGGGGACGAGGCCCTGCTGCTGGTCCGGCGCAGCGGCGTGCCGGTCGTGGTGGCTCCCGCGCGGCGGGTCGGCGCCGAGGCGCTGATCGAGGCCGGCTGCAGCGTGGTGCTGAGCGATGATGGCCTGCAGCACTACGCTCTGCCACGCACGCTCGAACTGGCGGTGATCGACGGTACGCGTGGGCTCGGCAATGGCTATTGTCTGCCAGCCGGGCCGCTGCGCGAGCCGGCGGCCCGGCTGGCGGAGGTGGATGCCGTGATCGTCAACGGCGAGGGCGAACCGCCACCTGTGGGCGCCGTGCCGGTCCATTCGCTGCGCCTGATCGCCGGCGATGCCATCAACCTGCGCACCGGCGAGCGGCGTGCCCTGGCCGCTTTCGCCGACCGGCAGGTCCACGCGCTCGCCGGCATCGGCCATCCGGAGCGATTCTTTGCGATGCTGCGTGCGCACGGGCTGCGGCCGCTGGTGCATGCGCTGCCCGATCACTATGCTTACGAGCCCGCATCGCTCGACCTCGTGCCGCCGCTGCCGGTGCTGATGACCGAGAAAGATGCCGTCAAGTGCGCCGCGTTCGCGCCGGCCGACTGCTGGTATGTGCCGGTGACGGCGCAGCTGCCGGCGGCCTTGTTGGCGCAGCTCGATGCCCGCCTGGCGGGCGCCCGCATGCCTGGGAGCCGAACATGATCGACAAGAAACTGCTGGAAATCCTGGTGTGTCCGCTCTGCAAGGGGCCGCTGGTGTATCGGGCCGAGCCCGAATCGCTGGTCTGCAAGGCCGAGCGGCTCGCCTTTCCGGTGGACGATGGCATCCCGGTGTTGCTCGAGGAGGCGGCCGAGCCGCTCGGCGTCGAGGCCATCGACGCCCTGCGATGACCTTCAAGGTCGTCATTCCGGCCCGGCACGGCGCCACGCGCCTGCCGGGCAAGCCGCTGCGGCAGATCGCCGGCAAGCCGATGATCTGGCACGTCTGGCGGCGCGCGGTGGAGAGCGGTGCGGCAGCGGTGGTGATCGCCACCGACCATGCCTCGATCGTGGCGGCGGCGCGTGAGTTCGGCGCGGATGTCTGTCTGACTGCGGCGCATCATGCCTCCGGAACCGATCGGCTGGCGGAGGTTTGCGCCAGCCGCGGCTGGGCCGACGGGCAGATCGTGGTCAACCTGCAGGGCGACGAGCCGGCCATGCCGGCCGAGAACGTGCGCCGGGTGGCGGAGAATCTGGCGGCGGAGCCGCTGGCCGATCTCGCCACCCTGTGCGTGCCGGTGGGCCGCGTGGAGGAGCTGCTCGACCACAACGTCGTCAAGGTGGTGCGCGATGCGCGCGACTTCGCGCTGTATTTCAGCCGCTCGCCGATCCCCTGGCATCGCGACGGCGGCTTTTCCCTCGATGCCGGCATGCCGCCCGGCAAGTGGTACCGGCACGTGGGACTGTACGCTTATCGGGTCGGCGCTCTGCGCCGCTTCGCCGCGCTGCCGGTGGCTGATCTGGAGCAGGTCGAGCGGCTGGAACAGCTGCGGGCGCTGACGGCCGGCATGCACATCCATGTCGGACAGGCGCTGGCGTTGCCAGGCATCGGCGTGGATACCGAGGCCGACCTCGCCCGGGTCGAACAGCTGCTGGCGTCCTGATGCCCGCCGCCTCGGTGCTGTTCGTGTGCATGGGCAACATCTGCCGTTCACCGCTGGCGGAGGCGGTGCTGCGCGCACGGCTGGCGACGATGCCGGCGCTGGCGGGGGGCGAGGTGGACTCTGCCGGTACCCATGGCTATCACGTGGGCGCGCCGCCGGATGAAAGGATGTGCCGGGCCGCGGCCAGGCGTGGGTACGATCTGACAAGCCTGCGTGCCCGTCAGGTGCAGCTGGCCGACTTCGACCGCTTCGGTTGGATTCTGGCGATGGACCGGCAGAACCTCGCGGTGCTGCAGGCGCTGCGTGCCCAGCGCGGCATCGGCAGTGTTCCGGACCTGTTGCTGCGCCATGCGCCGGCTGCGGGCACGCAGGAAGTGCCCGACCCGTACTATGGCGGCGAGCGCGGCTTCGAGCAGGTGATCGATCTGGTCGAGCAGGCGGTGGCGGGTCTGCTCGTGGCACTGAGCCAGGGTCAGGGCCCGGCGACGGAGTCGGGCGCCGGGCCCTGACGTCGAGCCGGCTGCTGCGGCTGCCCTGCCGGCAGCCGCAGCAGCGTGTCTGCGCCCGAGCTCAGTCGTCCTCGGGCGGCGGGCCGGCGTTGTCCGCTGCCCCGGTCGCCGTCGCCTCCTCGCTCTTCGGCCCGCTGCTGCGGCGCCGCCCGCCGCTGCGCCGTCGCCGCCGCGGCGGGGCGTCTGCGGCCTCGGTCGTGTCTTCGGCGCGGGGCGGCGCCGGCGCTGCGGTACTGTCGGTGGTGGCCGCTGCCTCCGATGCCGCGGACTCGGCCGGCGCTCGGCGGCTGCGCCGCCGCGATGGGCGGCGCGTGGTGGCCTGCTCGGCGTCGGCGGTGTCTGCCGCGTCAGCGGTTTCGCCCGGCTCGGGGGCGGTGGCTGTGGCGTCCTGCGTTTCACCGAGGTCTGTGGCCTCCGCCGCCTCGGGCCGGGCGCGACTGCGGCTGCGCCGGCGCCGGGGTGGCTTGGCGGGTTCGCCCGCTGCCGCTGGCTCGGTTGCGGGCGCCGTGTCCGCCTGGGCCGGAGCGGTGGCCGGCACGACTGGCTCGTCGCTCTCGCCCCGATCGACGCCCGCCTCGTCCTGCGGCTTGCGGCGTCGCCCGCCACGCCGGCCGCGCCGGCGATTGCCGTTGCGGCTGGCACCCTCGGTGGTGACTGGCGCCTCGTCTGTCGGCTTCTGTTCCGGCTCGCGCTGCGTCGCGGCAGACGGCTCGTCCGCCCCCGATTCCTCCTGCTCCTCCGGAAACAGCTTGTTCCACAGGCGCTTGAGGAAGCCCTCTGGCGGTACCTCGGCCAGCTCGAGATCGACCTGCGCCGCGCGCGGCGCGGCGGCGGTTGCCGCTGCAGCCTGCGCCGGCGCCGGCTCACGTGCCGGTTGACGCTCGCGCGGCTGTCGTTCCTGTGCCGGCTCGGCGGGTGTTGCCGGGGCTGCAGGGCGCGGCGCCGGCTTGCTCGGCGCAAGCAGGCGCACGGCAGGCTGTGCGGCAGTCGTCGCCGGTGCCGGCTCGCGACCGGCGTTCGGCTTGGGCGGGGCGATGGCGTTCAGGCTGTAGCTCGGCTTCGCCTGGCCACCGGCCGGCAGATCGCTGCGCCGGATGCGTTCCACCCGGTAGTGCGGCGTTTCCATGTGCGGATTGGGCAGCACCAGCAGCTGCACGTCAGCCCGCTGTTCCAGCGATGCCAGCAGGCTGCGCTTCTCGTTGAGCAGGAAGCTCGCCACCGCGACCGGTACCTCGACATCCACCCGTCCGGTGCTTTCCTTGAGCGTTTCCTCCTCGATCAGCCGCAGGATCGACAGCGCCAGCGACTCCACGGTACGGATCGCCCCCTGGCCGCTGCAGCGCGGGCAGGTGATCTGGCTGTATTCGCCGAGGGAGGAGCGCAGCCGCTGACGCGACATCTCCAGCAGTCCGAAGCGGGAGATACGGCCGATCTGCACCCGGGCCCGATCCAGCTTCACCGCCTCCTTCAGCCGGTTCTCGACTTCGCGCTGGTGGCGGGTCGGACCCATGTCGATGAAGTCGATCACTACCAGCCCGCCGAGATCACGCAGCCGCAGCTGGCGGGCGATCTCCTCGGCCGCCTCGAGGTTGGTGTTGAAGGCGGTTTCCTCGATGTCGGCGCCCTTGGTGGCACGCGCCGAGTTGATGTCGATGCTGGTCAGCGCCTCGGTGTGATCGATCACGATCGAACCGCCGGAAGGCAGTTGCAGCTCGCGGGCGAAGGCCATCTCGATCTGGCTTTCGATCTGGAAGCGCGAGAACAGCGGGATCTCGTCTTCGTAGCGCTTGAGCCGCTTGAGGTTGTGCGGCTGCAGCTGCGACATCATCGCGTGCGCCTCCTCGTAGACGGCAGGCTCGTCGATGAGGATCTCGCCGATGTCGTTGCGCAGGTGATCGCGCAGGGCGCGCAGCACCATGCTGCTCTCCTGATAGATCAGGAACGGTGCCCGGCGCTCGCCGGCGGCCTTCTCGATCGCATCCCAGAGCTGGCGCAGATACTCCAGATCCCAAGCCAGTTCCTCCTCGCCGCGGCCGAGCCCGGCCGTGCGCACGATCAGGCCCATGCCATTGGGTACATCCAGGGCGCGGATGACCTCGCGCATTTCCTCGCGATCGTCACCCTCGATACGGCGGGAGACGCCGCCGGCGCGGGGATTGTTCGGCATCAGCACGAGGTAGCGACCGGCGAGGCTGACGAAGGTGGTCAGCGCCGCACCCTTGGTGCCGCGCTCCTCCTTCTCGACCTGGACGACCAGCTCGGTGCCTTCGGCGACGGCGTCGGCGATGTTGATCCGGCCGCCGGTGTCCACGCCCTCGCGAAAGTAGGCCCGCGAGATTTCCTTCATCGGCAGGAAGCCGTGCCGCTCGGCGCCGTAGTCGACGAAGGCGGCATCGAGGCTCGGTTCTACGCGGGTGATACGACCCTTGTAGATATTGGCTTTCTTCTGTTCCCGGCTGGGAACTTCGATGTCGAGGTTATAGAGACGTTGACCGTCGACCAGGGCCAGGCGCAACTCTTCGCGTTGCGTGGCGTTGATGAGCATTCTTTTCATGATATCTCACGTGCGGCCGGCCAGGGGGGCGGCCCGCGAGATACACGCTGCGGGCGGGTGTACTCAGTGGTGTTGTCCCTGCTGACCGTGGCAATCGCTGTGGCGGAACGACGATCACGGATGATCGACGCGCGATGGCAGCGAAAGCCTCGGGATACGCGCAGGCGCGATGAGGGCGGAGGGCGACACGAGCGCTACGCTCGTCTGCTCGACGGCCTCACCGGCAGGTTCGCCGTGGTGGCTTTCGCACTGCCGTTGAAAAAACCGGGATCCGGGCAGCGTGCGCCGTGTGGACGGCCCGCGCCGGGGATCTTCCGGCGACTATACGCCGCGGGCGCAGGGCAGGCAACGCGATCGGCCGCGGTGCGGGCGGGATTCAGCCGCGCCGCCGCCGGCTGGCCCCGATTCGCATTGGCGGCAGCACGCGGGCCGAACGCACGCCGTGCTTGCCACTCTTGATGATTTCGACCTGATAGTCGCCGAATTTCACGCTAGTGCCCGGATCCGGGATGGTTTCCAGGTGCTCCAGGATCAGCCCGTTGAGGGTCTTCGGCCCGCCGGTCGGCAAGTCCCAGCCCATGCGCCGGTTGAGCGTGCGGATGTTGGTGGTGGCGTTGACGATGTAGCTGCCGTCCGGTTCTGCCGCCACGCTGGCGAGGCTGGCCGCCGGATCGGTGGTGAACTCGCCGACGATCTCCTCGAGGATGTCCTCCAGCGTCACCAGCCCCTGGATGTCGCCATACTCGTCCACGACCAGCCCGATCCGGCGCTTTTCGCGCTGGAAGTTCAGCAACTGGGTGTTCAGCGGCGTGCCCTCGGGAATGAAGTAGCCCTCGCGCGCCAGCGAGCGCAGGCCTTCCGCGTCCAGCTCATCCCGGATCAGGCGGTTGAGCACCCGGCGCATGTGCACGATACCGCGGATCTGGTCGATGCTCTCCTCGTAGAGAGGCAGGCGGGTGTGGCGGCTGTGCATGAGCTGCTCGCGGATCGCTTCCCACGGATCGGCCAGGTCGATGCCGACGATCTCGTTGCGCGGCACCATGATGTCCTCGACGGTTGCCCGCTCCAGATCGATGATGCCGAGCAGCATGCGCTGGTGGCGCTGCGGGATCATGGCCCCGGCCTCCAGCACGACCGTGCGCAGTTCCTCCGCGGTCAGCGCCTGTGAGGCGCCATCATCGCGCGCCAGCCCGAGCAGCTTCAGCACCCCGTTGGCCAGCAGGTTCACCAGCCAGACCACCGGATAGATCAGTTTGAGCAGCGGGTAGTAAATATAGGCAGCAGGCAGTGCCAGGCGCTCGGCGTTGAGCGCTGCGAAGGTCTTGGGCGCCACCTCCGAGAAGATCAGCACGATCAGGGTCAGCAGCCCCGCCGCCAGCGCCAGGCTGCCCTCGCCGAACAGGCGCAGGGCGATCACGGTGGTGATCATGCTGGCGAGAATGTTGACGAAGTTGTTGCCCAGCAGGATCAGGCCGATGATCCGGTCGGGCCGCTCCAGCAGCTTCTCCGCCAGCTGGGCGCCGCGATGCCCGCCGGCGGCGAGGTGGCGCAGGCGGTAGCGGTTGATGGTCATCAGCGCCGTTTCGGAGCTGGAGAACAGGCCGGAGAGCAGCAGCATCAGGCCGAGCAGGCCGAACAGGACCGGCAGAGGGAGTTCGTTCACTTGCGGGTGTCGCTCAGGACCATTGCCGGCCGAGTACCAGTTCCAGGACCAGCTTGCTGCCGAAGTAGGCCAGCGTCAGCGTCAGGCCGCCGCCCAGCGTCCAGTGTACCGCCCGCTGGCCGCGCCAGCCGTGCCGCCAGCGACCCCACAGCAAGGTGGCGAATACCAGCCAGGCCAGGATCGACAGCAGCGTCTTGTGCGCCAGATGCTGGGCGAACAGATCGTCCACGAAGACCAGGCCGCTCAGCAGGGCGAGGCTGAGCAGAAAGAAGCCCAGCAGCACCATCTGGAACAGCAGCGCGTCCATCGTTTCCAGCGGTGGCACGCGTGCCAGCAAGGCCGGCCGATGGCGACGCAGCAGCCGATCCTGCAGCCAGATCAGGGCTGCCTGGGCGGCGGCGAGGGCGAGCAGGCTGTAGGCCAGCGTGGCCAGCACGATGTGCATCTCGACCTGCCAGTCGAGCGCCACGGGGTTGGGTGGTGCGCTGGGTGTCAGCAGGCCCAGTGCCACCAGGATCGCTGCCAGCGGCAGGACGAGCAGGCCGAGGCTTTCCACCGGGACGCGCACGGTGGCCAGCAGCAGCACCAGTACGAGCTGGAACGCGAACAGCGAGCCGGCGCCGAACAGCGACAGGTTCGGCGGCGACTGGGCGAACACGGTGTGGCGCAGCAGCTGCGCGTGCAGCAGCAGACCCCCGAGCGCCAGCATCGCCGGCGCCGAGCCGCGGCGCCAGCGGCGGGCCGGTTCGGCAGACTCCAGCTGCGGATGTCGGGCCTGCCGCCAGATCAGCAGCGCCGCCGCCAGGTACAGCGCAGGAACTGCGAGGGCGAGCGTTGAGTTCAGCATGGACTGCAGGCACCGAGACGGCCGTCGATAGTCGCACATCGCCTGCGCGGGCGTGAAGAGGCGGGCCGCGGGCGTTATCCTTGCCGGCCTGACCCAGCCTCGACCCGAGTGCCATGTTCGAGAATCTCAGCGAGCGGCTTAGCCAGTCGCTGCACAACCTTGGCGGCAAGGGCCGCCTGAGCGAGGACAACATCCAGCAGGCATTGCGCGATGTGCGCATGGCCCTGCTGGAGGCCGACGTGGCGCTGCCCGTGGTGACCGAGTTCGTCGCCCACGTGCGTGAGCGTGCAGTCGGTGCCGAGGTGACCCGCAGCCTGACGCCGGGCCAGGTCTTCGTGCGCATCGTCAATGACGAACTCGTGCGGCTGCTCGGCGGCGAGCAGCAGGCGCTGAACCTGCGCACGCAGCCGCCGGCGGTCATCATGCTGGCCGGTCTGCAGGGCGCGGGCAAGACCACCAGCGCTGCCAAGCTCGCCCGCTATCTGAAGGAGCGGGAGCGCAAGCGGGTGTTGCTGGCGAGCGTCGATGTCTATCGGCCGGCGGCGATCGAGCAGCTCGAGCGGCTGGCCGAGCAGGTCGGCGCGAGCTTCTTCCCCAGCGATCCGGCCGAGGCACCGGCGGCGCTGGCTGCAGCGGCGCTGGCCCACGGCCGGCGGCATTACGTCGACGTGGTGATCATCGATACCGCGGGCCGGCTGCACGTCGATGCGTCGATGATGGCCGAGGCCCAGGCCGTGCACGCGGCGGTGCAGCCGATCGAGACGCTGTTCGTCGTCGACAGCATGACCGGCCAGGATGCGGCGCAGACCGCGCGCGCCTTCGATGCCGCCCTGCCGCTGACCGGCGTCATCCTCACCAAGGCCGACGGCGATGCCCGGGGCGGTGCGGCACTGTCCATCCGCCAGGTCACCGGCAAGCCGATCAAGTTCATGGGCATGGGGGAGAAGGTCGAGGCGCTCGAGCCGTTCTATCCCGACCGGATCGCCTCGCGCATCCTCGGCATGGGCGATGTGCTCAGCCTGGTCGAGGAGGTCGAGCGCAAGGCGGACAAGCACAAGGCCGACAAGCTCGCGCGCAAGCTGCAGAAGGGCAAGGGCATCTCGCTGGAGGACTACCGCGACCAGCTCAACCAGATGCTCGAGATGGGCGGCGTCGCCGGCATCATGGAGAAGTTGCCGGGCGCCATGCAGCTGCCGGAGGCGGCGCGCAGCCAGGTGAACGATCGCGAGATCCGGCGCATGATCGCCGTGATCAACAGCATGACGCCGGGCGAGCGGCGGCGCCCGGAGATTCTGAAGGCCTCGCGCAAGCAGCGCGTGGCGCGCGGCTGCGGTCTGGAGGTGCAGGATGTGAACCGCCTGCTCAAACAATTCCAGCAGACGCAGAAGATGATGAAGCGTGTCGGCAAGCTCAACCTAAAGGGCATGCTCGGCGGTGGCCGCGGCCCGCTGCCACCCGGCATCGGCTTCTGATGCTTTCCTTTCGCCGCCCGATCGGTAAAATGGCCGGTTTTCCGCCGCGCGAGCGGCTAGCAGGGATCAAGACAGGCTTATGGTCAAGATTCGACTGACCCGCGGTGGCGCCAAGAAGCGGCCGTTCTATCACATCGTCGTCGCTGACGAGCGGGCGCCACGCGATGGCCGCTACATCGAACGCATCGGCTTCTACAACCCCATCGCTCGGGGCCAGGACGAGGCTCTGCGGCTGGATCAGGCCCGGGCCGACCACTGGCTCGGTCAGGGCGCGCAGGCGACTGCGCGTGTGCGCCAGCTGATCAGGCAGGCGCGCAAGGCGGCCGGGGAGAGCGCCGCGGCGTGACCGGCGAGCAGCCGGTGGTCATGGGGCGCTTCGGGGCGCCCCATGGCGTGCGGGGCTGGGTCAGGGTGTTTCCGGAGGCCGATCCCGGCACGGGCCTGATCGACCTGCTGCCCTGGCTGATCGAGGCGCCGGCCGGCTGGCAGCCGCTGGAACTGGCCGAGGCGCGGGTGCAGCCCTCACAGCTGCTGGTGCGCGTGGCCGGCTGCGAGGATCGCGAGGCGGCCGGGGCGTTGCGCAACCGGCTGATCGCGGTGCCGCGAGCCGCGCTGCCGCCGCCCGCCGAGGGCGAGTTCTACTGGATCGATCTGCTGGGGGTCGAGGTCGTGGACGTGGATGGGCGCCACTACGGCCGGATTTCGCAGATGCTGGAGACCGGAGCGAACGATGTGATGGTGGTGCAGGGCGAGCGCGAGCATCTCATCCCGTTCGTGCGCGAGCAGGTGGTCCGCCAGGTGGATCTGGAGGCGCGGCGCATCACCGTCGCCTGGTTCGAGGAATTCTGACGCGGCCTCTGCCGTACCGGCCATGCAATTCGACGTGGTCAGCGTCCTGCCGGCACTGCTGGCAGCGATGGCGGAGGACGGGGTGATCGGCCAGGCGCTGCGGCGCCGGCAGATCTCGCTGCGGTGCTGGAATCCGCGAGAGTATGCGCAGGACGTGCACCGCACGGTCGATGACCGGCCCTACGGCGGTGGACCCGGCATGGTGCTGCAGGTGGGGCCGGTGAGCGCGGCACTGGCGGCGGCGCGCGCAGCGGCGCCTTCGGGCGCACCGGTGATCCATCTGTCCCCGCAGGGCGTGCGGCTGACGCAGTCGCGGGTGAGGGCGCTGGCGGAGCTGCCCGGCCTCGTGCTGCTGGCAGGGCGCTATGAGGGCATCGATGAGCGCTTGTCGCGCGAGATCGACGAGGAGATCTCGATCGGCGACTATGTGCTCACCGGCGGTGAGCTGCCGGCGATGGTGCTGATGGACGCCGTGGCGCGGCTGCGCTCAGGCGTGGTGGGTGATCCCGAGTCGCTGCTGGTGGAATCGTTCAGCGGCATGCTGCTGGATCATCCGCACTACACGCGCCCGGCGGCCGATACGGTCTACGGGTCCGTGCCGGCGGTGCTGCTGAGCGGCGATCACGCTGCCATCGCGCGTTGGCGTCGCAAGCAGGCGCTGGGGCGGACGTGGCAGCGACGCCCGGAATTGTTGCGCGCGCAGTGTCTGGACGCGGAGTCCCAGGCGCTGCTGCGGGAATACATGGCTGAACAACGAGTCGATCGCCCCCGGGGCGCTGAGGAAGAAGAAACATGAGCGATATCATCCGTGCTCTGGAAGCCGAGCAGATGACCCGCGAGGTGCCGGTGTTCGGCCCGGGCGATACCGTGGTCGTGCAGGTCAAGGTCACCGAGGGCAATCGTGAGCGCCTGCAGGCGTTCGAGGGCGTCGTCATCGCCAAGCGCAACCGGGGGCTGAACAGTGCCTTTACGGTGCGCAAGGTCGCCCATGGCGAAGGCGTCGAGCGCGTCTTCCAGACCTACAGCCCGCAGATCGCCGAGATCCAGGTGAAGCGTCGGGGCGATGTGCGCCGCGCCAAGCTCTACTACCTGCGCGAGCGGCGCGGCAAGGCGGCGCGCATCAAGGAGAAGCTGGGCGACGCCCGCAGCTGATTCCGGACCGCCCGCCGCGGTAGTCACCGTGCGGGCGGCGCCTGACCGATTTTCCCTGCTGTCCGCGCGACATTGAGGATGCATGGCCCGTAGCGCCCTGGTTCGTGGCGTCCGACGTCTGCTCAAGGTGCTCGACTTCCTGCGCCTGCTGCTGGTGAACGTCCTGTTCGTGGTCGGGCTGGTCGTGCTCTTTCTCGTGCTGCGCCGCGACATGCCGGCGCCCATGCCGAACGGCGGTGCCCTGGTGCTGGCGCCGGAGGGTGTGCTGGTCGAGGAAGTGCAGCTCGACCCGTTGCAGCGGATGCTCGACGGGCTGTCCGGCGCACCGATGACCGAGACGGCCATCCGCGATCTGGTCAACGCGATCGAGAAGGCCGCCGGCGACGAGCGGGTTGCCGTGCTGGTGCTCGATCTGGCCGACTTCACCGGCGGCGGGCTCGCCAAGTTGCAGGCCGTCGCCGGGGCACTGGAAGCCTTCCGGGAGAGCGGCAAGCCGGTGCTGGTGCACGCATCCCGCTACGACCAGGCCGCCTATTATCTGGCCAGCCATGCGGACGAGGTCTACCTGCACCCCATGGGCGAGGTCCTCCTCGAGGGTTACGCCCATTACCCCCTCTACTTCCGGTCGTTGATCGAAAAGCTGAAGCTCGACGTGCATGTGTTTCGCGTCGGCCGCTTCAAGAGTGCCGTCGAGCCGTTTCTGCGGGACGACATGTCGCCGGAGGCCCGGCAGGCGGCAGCCGCCTGGCTGGAGGATCTCTGGGCCACCTATCGCGAAGGCGTGGGCGCTGCCCGGGCGCTGACGCCGGCCGCCATTCAGGCCTACGCCGATGAACTGCCGGCCCTGCTTCGCGCCAGCGCCGGCGATGCCGCTTCGCTGGCGGTCGAACAGGGGCTGGTGGACGGGCTGATGTCCCGCGAGCAGTTTCTCCAGCACGTCGGCGAGCGCACGGGGCTGGACGAGCGGGACCTGCCGCGGGGTATGACGCACCGCGAGTATCTGCGCGGCGTGGGAGCCACCACGCCGCGGCCGCTCGCCCCCGCCGAGATCGGTGTGCTGGTGGTGTCCGGCACCCTGATCGACGGCGAGCCTCGAGCCGGCATGGTGAGTGGCGAGGCCATGGCCGAGCGCATCCGGCGCATCCGGCTGGACGATTCGGTGCGCGCACTGGTGCTGCGGATCGACAGCCCCGGCGGCAGCGCCTATGCGGCCGAGCAGATACGACAGGAACTGGCGCTGCTGCGCGAGGCCGGCAAGCCGGTGGTGGTATCGATGAGTGGCCTGGCGGCTTCCGGCGGCTACTGGATCGCGCTGGCGGCTGACCGCATCCTCGCCTCGCCCGCCACGCTCACCGGCTCGATCGGCGTTTTCGGCGTGATCCCCACGCTGCAGCAGTCGCTGGCAGAGCTCGGTATCTACAGCGATGGGGTCGGGACGACGGCGCTGGCGGGTGGCCTGCAACTGGATCGCGATCTCTCCCCGGCCGTCGCCGACGTCCTGCAGCAGCGCGTCGAGCGCATCTACCAGGACTTCATCGGCAAGGTGGCCGAGGCCCGTGGTATGGACCCGGCGAGCGTCGATGCGCTGGCACAGGGCCGGGTCTGGAGTGGCGAGGACGCCCTCGCTCGTGGGCTGGTCGATCAGTTGGGCAATCTGCCCGAGGCGATCGCGATGGCGGCGGAGCTGGCCGATCTGCCGGCCGGCTGGGACTATCGCTATCTGCTGCCGGAGATCAGCTTCGCCGAGTTCCTGCTGCTGCGTGCGGGCGGTGGCGCGCTCGCGCCGGCGGCGCTGCGCTACCTGCCCGCGCCGGTCCGGGCCCGGCTGGAGGCGGAGCCTGCGCTGCAGGTCCTGCTGCACGGCGGGGACCGGGGCGGCGCCTACGCCCTCTGCGCCTGCCCCGCGGGCGCATGAGCGGCTATCTGCAAGACGGGCAATGGCATAGCGGCTGGTACGATACCGATCGCCACCAAGGCCGCTTCGAACGCAAGGCCAGCGGTTTTCGCCACTGGATCGGCGCTGCCGATGGTGTCTTTCCCGCCGCGCCAGATCGCTACCATCTCTATGTCTCCTATGCCTGCCCCTGGGCGCACCGCACGCTGATCCTGCGCGCGCTCAAGGGGCTGGAGTCGATCGTCCCGGTGAGCGTGGTGCAGCCGGTCATGGGCGAGCACGGCTGGACGTTCGGTGAGGCGGGCGATCCGCTTCAGGGCGTTCGCCATCTGCACGAGATCTACACACGCGCGCAGCCCGACTACAGCGGCCGGGTGACGGTGCCCGTGCTGTGGGACCGGCAAAGCGAGCGGATCGTGAACAACGAATCCGCCGACATCCTGCGCATGCTGAACACTGCCTTCGACGCCTGGGCCCGGCCGGCGCCGGACTTCTACCCGGCGCCGCTGCGCCCGGCGATCGACCGGATCAACGCGCAGGTCTACGAGCACGTCAACAATGGCGTCTATCGCGCCGGCTTCGCCACGGCGCAGGCCGTTTACGAGCAGGCATACGAGGCGCTGTTCGACATGCTGGACCAGCTGGAGGCACGGTTGGCCGGCGCCGCTTTCCTCTGCGGCGAGCAGGTGACCGAGGCGGACTGGCGGCTGTTCACGACCCTGGTGCGTTTCGATGCCGTCTACCACGGGCACTTCAAGTGCAACCGCCAGCGGTTGGTGGAATTTCCGCAGCTGTGGGACTACGCCCGCGCCCTCTACCAGACGCCCGGCGTGGCGGCCACGGTACGCATGGACCATATCAAGCAGCACTACTATGCCAGTCACACCCACATCAATCCGACTGGCATCGTGCCGGCGGGCCCGGCCACCGACTGGCTGGCGCCGACGCGGCGACAGGTCGCGCCCCTGAACTGAACCGTCGCATGTGCGAGCTGCTGGGCATGAGCGCCAACGTGCCGACCGACATCGTGTTCAGCTTCTCGGGGCTGATGCGGCGCGGCGGTGACACGGGCCCGCACCGCGACGGCTTCGGCATCGCCTTCTACGAGGGCCGAGGCTGTCGGGTCTTTCTCGATCCCATGCCGAGCGCGCAGTCGGAGATCGCCCGCCTGGTGCAGCGCTATCCGCTCAAGAGCTGCAATGTGATCAGCCACATCCGGCAGGCCAATCGTGGTCGGGTGTGCCTGGAAAACACGCACCCGTTCACGCGCGAGCTGTGGGGGCGGCCCTGGACGTTCGCCCACAATGGGCAGCTGCGGGGGGTCAAGCGCCTGCCGCTGAACTTCTATCGGCCGATTGGCACGACCGACAGCGAATACGCGTTCTGCTACCTGCTCGACCAGCTGCGGCAGCGCTATCCCCGCCGGCCGCGCCGCGCCGCCAGCGTGCACCGTCTGATCGCGCAGACCGCGGCGCAGCTGCATGCCCTCGGGGTATTCAACTTCCTGCTCTGCGACGCCCACGAGCTCTACGCCCACTGCAGCAACCGGCTGTACTGGCTGACCCGGCGGGCGCCATTCGGCGCAGCCCGCCTGATCGATGCCGATCTCAGGGTCGATTTCAGTACCGTCACCGGCCATGGCGACATCGTCACCGTCATCGCCAGCCAGCCGTTGACGGATAACGAAACCTGGCAGGCGATGACCCCGGGCGAGCTGCGGATCTTTCGCGACGGGCTGGCGCCCGTTCACTTCCAGGCGGGCCGGCTGATGAGGCGCACCGATGGATGAGGCGCCGATCCTGGTGTGGTTCCGGCAGGATCTGCGCCTGATCGACAATCCGGCGCTCGCCTTCGCGCTGCGGGCGGCCAAGGGTCGGCGCCCGGTTCTGCCGATCTACCTCTGGACCCCGGCGGAGGAGGGCGAGGCGGCGCCGGGGGCAGCCGCCCGCTGGTGGCTTCACCACGCGCTGGCCGACCTGGCCGCGCAGCTCGAGGCGGCGGGTTTGGGACTCACGCTCCAGCAGGGTCGGTCGGCGCTGGCGTTGCTGCAAACGCTGATCGAGCAAACCCGGGCCGATACGCTCTGCTGGAACCGCCGTTATGAACCCGGGGTGCGAATCCGGGACGGCATGATCAAGCGCACGCTGCAGGCGCGCGGCGTGACGGTGCGCAGTTTCAACAGCGCGCTGCTGCATGAGCCGATGGCCGTGCTGCGGGACAACCAGGCGCCCTACAAGGTGTTCTCCGCCTATCGCCGCGCTGCCGAACGCCTGCCGAAACCGGGGCCGGTGGCGCTGCCGGCGATGCCGGTCGTGGCGCCGGCCCTGCAGCTGCATGGGGTCGCGCTGACAGCACTGGAGCTGCTGCCCCGGCGGCGGTGGGACGAGGGCCTTGCCAGGGCCTGGCAACCGACGCTGGCCGGCGGCCACGCTCTCCTGCAGCGCTTTCTGCAGCAGCTCGACGGCTATGGCGAGCGGCGCGACCTGCCGGCGGCGGAAGGGACATCGCGACTGTCTCCGTACCTGCACGTTGGCCAGCTCGGCCCGCGCCAGCTGTGGCAGGCGCTGGCCTCGCGACCCGGCGCGGGCGCCGCGAAGTTCGCTTCCGAGCTGTACTGGCGCGAGTTCTCCTACTATCTGCTCATGCACAACCCGCAGATGCAGCAGGCACCGCTACAGCCCCGCTTCGAGCGCCTGCGCTGGCGTGAGGCGCCGGACGACCTTGCGGCCTGGCAGCGCGGGCAGACCGGCTATCCGCTCGTGGATGCCGGCATGCGCCAGTTGTGGCAGAGCGGCTGGATGCACAACCGGGTGCGCATGGTGGTTGCCTCGTTCCTGACCAAGCACCTGCTGCTGCCCTGGCAGGCCGGCGCCGCCTGGTTCTGGGACACGCTGGTCGATGCCGACCTGGCCAACAATTCCCAGGGCTGGCAATGGACCGCGGGCTGCGGCGTCGATGCCTCACCCTACACGCGCATCTTCAATCCCACCCTGCAAGGGCGCCGCTTCGATGCCGATGGGCGCTACATCCGCCGCTACGTGCCCGAGCTCGCGCGCCTGCCGGATCGCTACCTCCACGAGCCCGCTGCCGCGCCGGCTGCGGTGCTGGTGGCTGCCGGTCTGCACCTCGGGCGGGACTATCCGCAGCCGATCGTGCCGCATGGCGAGGCGCGGGAGCGCGCCCTGACCGCATATGCCGCGCTCTGACCGACAACATCGACAGTACCGACGGCGTCTGCTGCAGGCGCTGGGCCTGCTGCCGCTATGGCGTGTCGGCATTGCCGGGGCGGCCGGCGCCGGCCGCCTGGGTCATGCGCCGTCGGCCGCAATCGCCTGGCAGGGTAGCTGCCACGACTACCTGCAGACGCACACGATCCCTGCGGAACGCGAGGCGGCGCGGGTGCTGATGGCGCCACTGCTGCCGGCAGCGGCGGGATCACCGCTGCCGGCCGCGCTGCAGGCGCGGGCGCGGGCGGACTGGCACGCGGGACGGATCGTCACCGTGGATGGCTGGGTGATCGCCCGCACCGAACTCTACTGGCATGCCCTCGTCGCCACCGGTAACCGTCCGGAGCGCGACGCTTGATCCGCGATCTGTCGACGGCGCCACTACAGGCTGCGCCCGAACCGGTGGATTTGTGCATCGTCGGGGGTGGCGCGGCCGGCATCACGCTGGCGCGCGCGCTGGCGCCGAGCGGACTGCGGATCCTGCTGCTGGAGAGCGGCGGGGCTGGCTTCGAGGTGGAGGCGCAGGCCTTCGCCGCCGGCCAGCAGGCGGCGGCGGTGGGGGATCTGCAGCCGCCGGGCGTGCACTATCGCAACACGCTGCTGGCCTCGCGCCTGCGCCAGCTGGGTGGCAGCACCGGCCACTGGGGCGGCTGGTGTATGCCGCTGCGGCCGATCGACTTCGCGCATCGGCCCTGGGTGCCCCACAGCGGCTGGCCGATCGATTATGCCGCGCTCGTGCCCTACTACCGGCAGGCACAGGCGATCTGCGAGCTCGGTCCGTTCAACTACGACGACGACCTCTGGCGGCGCGCCGGGCTGGAGTCCCTGCCGCTGGCGGCCATGCCGCTGCGTGGCTGTTATTGGCAGCTCAGTCCCCCCACCCGCTTCGCTCGCTATGCCGAGGCCCTGGCCGATCATCCCGACGTGCACGTATGGCTGCACGCCCGCGTGCTGAAGCTGCATCTGACGAGCGATGGCGGCCGGGTCGGCGCCGTGGCCCTGGCCGGGCCGGATGGCCGGACGCACCGGCTGCGCGCGGCCCGGTTCGTGCTGGCCGGCGGTGGCATCGAGAACGCCCGGCTGCTGCTGCTGTCCAGTGATGAGAACCAGGCCGGCATCGGCAACGGCCACGACCAGGTCGGCCGCTATTTCCTCGAGCATCCGCACGTGCCGGTGGCAGACGTGGTGCCGCAGGACCTGTCCCGTATGCGCGCCTATTTCGAGCCGCGCCAGCTGCGAGTACCGGCTGGCCATGCCCGCGAGCGGATCGAGCTCATCCCGGCCCTGCGGCTCGCCGATGCGCGCCAGCAGGAGCGCGGCCTGCTCAACGGCTCGGTGCAGCTGTTCTCGCAGCTCAAGTCGGCTCCGGCTGGGCCGGGTATCGCGGCGCTGCAGGCGTTGCGGGCCGCCTGGCGACGGGGCGAATTGCCCGAGGACACCGCGGCCGTGCTACGTGAGGCGCTGCGCGGCAGCGGGGAGATCGCCGGGGCCGGCTGGCGGGTGATGCGTGGGCAGCCGGCGCGTCCACGCGTGCTGGACTGGGCCGTGCTGTTCGCCCGCATCGAGCAGGCTCCGGATCCGGCCAGTCGCGTCCGGCTGGGCAGTGAGCGCGACCCCGGCGGGCAGCCGCAGGCGGTGCTGGACTGGCGGCTTGGCGAGACCGAGTGGCAGACCGCCCGGCAGCTGGCGGTGGATGCTGCCCAGGTGCTGGCGGCTACCGGAATCGCGCGCGTGCGGATCATGCCCTGGCTGCGCGAGCCGGGCGGCGGCTGGCATGAGAGACTGGAAGGCGGCAACCACCACATGGGCACGACGCGCATGGCGGCCAGTCCACGGCAGGGCGTGGTCGACTCCGATTGCCGCGTCTTCGGCGTGGCCAATCTGTACGTGGCCGGCAGCAGCGTGTTCCCAACCGGTGGCTTTGCCAACCCGACGCTGACATTGGTGGCGCTGACGCTCCGGCTCGCCGCGCATCTGCGTCCTCACCCCGCCTGAGAGGCCCCGGCCGATGGCCCATGCCGACCTGCTCGATACTGAACGCTATCGTGTGCTGCCCGGGGCGCCGCTCGATCTGGACGCCCACGACCCGCAGGATCGCCAAGGTGCGCCGAACAAGGCCGCGGGCAAGGCGCGACTGGCGCGGCTGGGCGAACGGCTCGATGCCCTGCAGGATCTGCTCTACGCCGAGCGGCGTCATCGGCTGCTGGTGATCCTGCAGGGCATGGACACGAGCGGCAAGGACAGCACCATCCGCCACGTCTTCAGCGTGATGGATCCGCTCGGGCTGCGTGCGGTGAGCTTCGGTCCGCCGGGGCCTGAGGCGCGAGGGCGGGATTATCTCTGGCGGATCCACCGGCAGGTGCCGGCCAACGGCGAGATCGTCATCTTCAACCGCAGTCACTACGAGGATGTGCTGATCGCGCGGGTCCGGGGCCTGGTGAGTGAATCCGACTGGCGCCGGCGCTTCGGCCACATCGAGGATTTCGAGCGCATGCTGGTGGAGGAGGGCACCACGGTGCGCAAGTTCTTCTTGAACATCAGCAAGGCCGAGCAGGCCGATCGTCTGCGTGAACGGCTGGAACGGCCGGACAAGCAATGGAAGTTCGATCCGTCCGACGTGAGCGAACGTCAGCTCTGGGACGAGTACCGGCAGGCCTATGCCGATGCGCTCGGCCGTACGAGTACGGAGGCGGCGCCGTGGTATGTCGTGCCTGCCAACCGCAAGTGGTATCGCAACCTCGTGGTCGCCAGCGTCATTGTCGAGGCGCTGGAGTCGCTGCAGATGCGTTACCCGCCGCCGGCTGAAGGGCTTGATCAGGTCCACATTGACTAGCCAGCGCCGACCGATGAGCGCTGCCCTTGCCCTGCTATCGGCGTTGCTGGTAGGTACGGCCGCGGCGGACTCACTGCGCTGCGGGCGCCAGCTGGTCGACCGTGGCGCCGAGGCCGCGCAGATACGCGCCGTCTGCGGCGAGCCCGACTACGTCCGGGAATGGCCGCGGCGCGTGCTCGGAGTGGGCCGGCTGGGCAGCCAGGCGCACTGGTACTACGACGGTGTGGGCGGACGGGCGCCGGTCCGCCTGCGGTTGCGCGATGGCGAGCTGCGTCAGGTCGAGCATCTGGCACCGATCGCACCCGCGGCGTGCACCAGCACGAGCCTCGTGGCCGGCCTGTCGGAGTACACTCTGCTGCGCCGCTGCGGCCCACCGAGCACTCGCGCCACCAGCTGGCAGTTCATCGACTCGCAGCCGCTTGCCCGCAGTCTGCCCGAGGCCGTGCCGCGGGAGCGCTGGCGCTATGAGTTCGGCGCCGGACGGTTGCCGCGGGAGCTCACGCTGATCGACGGCACGGTGGTGGATGTCGATGTTGCCGACCGCGCCTTGCCGTAGGCGGCGACGTTCAGCGGCGGCGCGTTGTCGGCGGCATCCGCAGCGGCGGGCGCTGGGCGCGGCGGCGCAGCCAGTTCAGCGTGGAGAGTACCCTCGGGCGGCGCAGCAGACGGTGTTCCAGCTGATATTTCCCGGGAAAGTCCAGCAGCATGAGCCCCAGCAGGATCGTCAGGATCCCCTGTCCCGGCAGGACCAGCATGGCCACGCCCGCCACCAGCAGCAGGGCCCCAGCGAGGTTCTTCGGTAGCCACAGCAGCCAGCCGGTGAGGCCACGGCCGAGCGGCAGCAACGGACGCCGGCGCCGGCAGAAATAGTCCGCCGGCAGGCGGATGACGAACCAGGGGATCAGCGCCAGCGTGCCGATAAACATGGCGACGCTGAGGGGGAGAACCCACCAGTAATCGTTGATTTCGGCAAGCGCCGGTTCCATCGGTCCGCCAAGCGAGTTGAGCCCGGCCGCCACCATAGCGGGTCGTCGACGGCACGGCTATCGGCACGCGTGATGGATGCGGTGGAACTCGCCACAGTCGCGGGAGTCGGTTGAGGCGATGATCATCAGGAAGGCCCGATGAACCGCAAGAAGCTGCATATATTGGTCAATCCCAATGGTGGTTGGGATGTGGTGCTCACACCGGCGCGGGACTTGGCGCATTTCGCAGAACGGGAGGCGGCGCTGGCGTTCGCCCGCGGCAAGGCGCGGGTGCAGCATCTCGACCTCGTCGTACACGATGCCGACGGTGGAGTGGTCGCAACGGAAGTCTACGACCCGAGCCTGCAGGCGAGCACAATGCCGCCGAAGGGGACGGGTGGCCGCTGAGGCGGCCACCCATGCGGCTCAGCTGGTGGTGTCGTCGAGCGTAAAGCCGACCTTGAGGGTCACCTGCCAGTACTGGATCTGCTGATCCTCGATATGGCCGCGCGTCTCGAGCACCTCGAACCAGCGCAGATTGTGCACGGTCTTCGCGGCTCGAGAGACGGCCAGCCGGATGGCGTCTTCCATGCTGGTCTGGGACGAGCCGGTGATTTCCATCAATTTATAGACCGAATCGGTCATCTTTGGTCGCTCCTAGGGTGGCGGATGGATCGGAATTCGCGTCGGGTACGGCATCTTGACCGCAACGCCGGGTGAACTAACGTCGCATCAGGCCGCTTACCAAGGAGATCACGAACAGGATCAGGAAGATCACGAACAGGATCGTGGCGATGTTGCTGGCGGCGCCGGCGATGCCGCCGAAGCCCAACACGGCGGCGACCAGCGCGATGATCAGGAAAATGACAGCCCAGCGGAGCATCTTGTAAACCTCATGGTGGCGGCCTGCTGGCCAGATGGTTGGTGTACTCGGCGCGTTGCGTTGTACCGGAATCCGACCGTGAACCACGCCGTAGGTTCAGTCGACCAGAGTCCGGCCTCGAATGGCGCGGCGGCAGATCCGCCTCTTGGAGCCGTCCGCCGCGTTGACCGAGATCTCGGCCCGGTAATTGCATATCGATGCGCGAACGTACGCTCCCCGAATACAGGAGACCAGCCATGAGCGCGGTGCCGCTCGTTGGAATTCCCGGCCTGACCCCGATCTTCGTGGATGTGGAGGCATCGGGCTTTGGCTACGGCAGCTACCCGATCGAGATTGGCTGTGTGCTGGCAGATGGTTCGAAGCACTGCACGCTGATCCGTCCGGCTGCGGACTGGACTCACTGGGATCCTGCCGCGGAACGCGTCCATGGCATCGGACGGGGCATCCTGTATCGGCGAGGGCGTCCGGTGCGAGAGACGGCGGGCTGGCTGAACGCGCTGATCGGACGGCAGACGCTCTACAGCGACAACTGGAGCTTCGACAACAGCTGGATCTGGCGACTGTTCGCCGAGGCGGGCGTGCTGCCGCGCTTTCGGATCGAGTCACTGCGCACGCTGCTGACCGAGGCGCAGGCGGCACACTGGTATGCGGCCAAGCAGCAGGTCCTGCAGGCGTCACGTATTGAACGCCACCGTGCCAGCGCCGATGCCTGCGTGCTGCGTCTGACGTACGAGCGGGTCATGGCGTTGCCCTGACCGGGTTGTCCCTCGCCGGCCGGCTCGGCACAATGCGCCGCCCGTCCCTGCCGATCAGCCTGCATGTCTCAAGCCGACGACGCCAGCTTTCGCCACAGGTTCCGTCTTGCCGTCCGCTGGGGCGACATGGACGCCTACGGTCACGTGAACAACGTGCAGTTCTTTCGCTACATCGAAAGTGCGCGCGTGGCCTATCTGCAGGATGTGCTCGGCAGCGCAGTGGGTGGGCAGGGCGAGAACGTGATCGTCGCCGATTGTCAGCTCAGTTTCCTGCAGCAGGTGGCCTTCCCGGCAGAACTCACGATCGGCTCGCGCGTCGCGCGGCTGGGGCGAAGCAGCTTCACCATGGCGCATGAGCTCTGGCGCGGCGATGCGGCCGCGCCGGTCGCGCGTGGGCAGACCGTGCTGGTGTGGTTCGATTTCGGTGGCCAGCGGCCGGTGCCGCTGCCCGAGTCCCTGCGCGCCCGTCTGTTGGAGTACGAGCCGGGCCTGACCTGAGCGTATGGGAACGGTCCTGTACACAGCGGCTGCAGGCTTGGCGACGGCCCGCCGCTGATTGTCGGTAGGCGCTAAGCCGGCGTCGTGGGCCCCGCGCAGAAGTGCCTCACGACGGCGCTGCCGCGGCTGGGGCGTCATCGCCACGATGGCAGTCCCGCCCCTGACTTTTTGCGAGGTACAGCGCAGCATCGGCGCGCCCGATGAAGTCCTCGGCGCTGTCGTCCGGTTGCAGACAGGTGTGGCCGATCGATGCGGTCACGCCGACCTCTTCGGCACCGGCGGGTTCCAGGCGCCGCAGGCGCACGAGCAGTTGCTCGGCAAGGCGTGGCACGTCATCGGCTTCCGCCACCATGAGCAGGATGGCGAATTCCTCTCCGCCGTAGCGGGAAATGAAGTCTTCCTTGCGCATGAAGCAGCGGTTGATCGCATCGGCCGTGGCAATCAGCACCCGATCGCCCGCCAGATGCCCGTGTTCGTCGTTGATCTGCTTGAAGTGATCCAGGTCCACCATCAGCAGCGCGAGCGTCTGGCCACCGAGCATCGACAGGTCCATGTAGCGCCGCAGCGCAGCGTCGAAGGCGCGACGGTTGTACACTTTGGTCAGCGGGTCGATCTCCAGCTGCTGCCGCGCGGCCATCAGATCCTTGCGCATCGCGGTCAGCTGGCGGCTCATGCAGCGGGTTGCCCGTTCGGCGTGCTCACGCTGCCGTTCGGCCTCGGCGAGGCGGCCGGCGAGCTTCTCCATCTCGCGCGCCTGCTCTTGGCGCTGGCGGTCCAGCGTGAGCACGAGCTGATTGGCAAGCTGGCCGGTGTGGCGACGGATCTGTTCCAGACTGCCGGTTGCCACGACGCGTTCGAAGGCAGCCAGGGATTGGCGGATATCGCGGGAGGTTGCGTTCTGGCGTCGATCCACCTGCCGCAGGTTGTCGACCAGGTCCCAGACCAGCGCCGTGTAGTCCCGGAGCCGGCGATTGACGTAGCTGCGCTCGCGGACGCGCCGCTCGCGAATGAACTGGCGGACTTGCGCCAGGTCGCGTTCGCCGCTCGTGGCCGGCGCGGTTGGCTCAGCGTCGGCCGCTGTCTGCTCAAAAGGGATGCCGAGCCGTAGATGGCAGGCCCAGCGCTCGCAGGCAACCAGGAACTGCTCGTGGTCCTCCTCCTCGATCTCGAAGGCATAGGTGCCGAAGGTGGAGATGGTGTCGGCGAGCGCGTCGAGTCCTGCCATGGCGGCAAGATCCGGCTGCTGGGCTGCGGTCTCTTCCTTCATGGCGATCTTGCGTCCGAACAGGCCCAACGGCACGCTCCATCCAGAGTCTTTGCTGGCTATCGACTCCGACTCCCGATCCTTCAGTGACGATCTGCCGATGACACACATGCCCACTGCGCTCTCGACCCCCGATTCCGTCTCGGCCCGCAAGCTCGCCAAGCGGCTGCGTCGCCGGGTGGGCCAGGCGATCGCCGACTACGGCATGATCGAGCAGGGCGATCGGGTGATGGTGTGCCTGTCCGGCGGCAAGGACTCCTATACGCTGCTGGACATGCTGCTCAGCCTGCAGCGGTCGGCCCCTGTGGACTTTGCGCTCACCGCCGTGAACCTCGATCAGAAGCAGCCGGGCTTTCCGGCCGAGGTGTTGCCGGATTATCTGACGCGCCTCGGCATCGACTACCGGATTCTCGAGCAGGACACCTACAGCGTGGTGCAACGAGTGGTGCCCGCGGGCAAGACCTATTGCGGATTGTGTTCGCGCCTGCGTCGCGGCGCGCTATACGAGTTCGCTGCGCGTGAGGGCTACACCAAGATCGCGCTCGGGCACCATCGCGACGACATCCTTGAGACGCTCTTTTTGAACCTGTTCCATGGGGGGCGGCTGGCCGCGATGCCGCCGCGACTGCGCAGCGATGACGGCCGCCACACCGTGATCCGGCCGTTGGCCTACTGTACTGAGCGCGACATCGCCCGATATTCGGCGCTGCAGGGCCACCCGATCATCCCGTGTACCTTGTGCGGGTCGCAGGAGACGGCACAGCGTCAGGCGATAAAGCGCATGCTGGCGACGTGGGAGCGGGAAATGCCGGGACGGGCGGAGGTGATGATGGCTGCGCTGCAGAACGTGCGCCCGTCACATCTGCTGGATCGCTCGCTGCACGACTTCGGCAACGGCACGTCCGAGAGCGACGATGACGGTGGTTGGCTGGTGCCCCGGCGGGCGCCGGTGGCGGAAGAAGAGGCGGCCGGACCGGCCGCCTCGTTCGGAGGTCGTGACTAGCGTCCCTGCAGCTCCGGCGCCGGCACGAACTCGTAGGTCTTGACGAAGCTCGTCTTCGGCTGGGAGGCGTAGACCGTCACTTCCAGCTCGTCGCCGTCATCGCCCTCGACGATGACGATCGACCGGCCGTAGGACTGCGAGAACAGCGCGCCTACTGCGGCCACGTCCTGATCCAGCGAAGCGTTGCGCTGACTCGAGAAGGCCATCGCATCCACCGTGCCCCATTCGCATTCGCCCTTCGGGCACTGGCCCACGGCGCGCATCTTCGGCTTGCCGTTCTGCATCTTCAGCTGCAGGTACTTGACGACGGCGTTGCTGTCCTTCGCCTTCCAATAGCCGAGGTAGTCGTCGGGCTGGGCAGCGCCGGCTGTGCCGGCAATGGCAAACGCGGCCGTGCCGGCGGCGATCAAAGCGTTACGGATCATCCAATGCTCCTTGGTGGGATCAAGATTCTGCGGTTCCCGTGATCGGGACGGCCCTCGCCGTCAGAAAGTTCCTACGCGCAGGTGCTCACCCGGTTGACGCAGCAGGTCACTTGCTGACCGACGCAGGAACCCGATCCTGCCCCCTCGCTCGCTGGCGGGCCATCTCCAAGTCGACGTTTTCTCGCCGGTTCTCATCGTCTGCGCTGGCCATGGCACGCGGGTTGCTCAAGCCCTGGACAGGTGAAGCCGATCGCTTTGCTGGGCCTGCCGACGGGGCGGCCGACAAAAACCATAACGCGAGAGACGAGACCGGAGAACAATGATGAAAAACAAGATTGCCATGCTGGGCGCCCTGGCGCTGCTGCCGTTCGCCGCGCAGGCGGAGCTGAACCCGATGTCGGCCCAGGAGCTGAGTGCGGTCAACGGCCAGGGCTGGGAGGTGCAGTTCGGCACGGAGGTGCTGGTCGAGGCGATGTCCGTCACCGAATTCTACGGCGCGGTGGTGCCGGAGGCGGTGCAGGTGTCGATCAGCGAGCGGCTGGCGGCGCGTGACATTGATCTGGCGACCCGGATCGCGGATCGGCGTGCGGACGTGCTGACGCTGGCCGAGGCGGTCATCGCCGACATCCAGAGCGAGATCGATGGCAATCCGCTGCTCGGCTTCCTGCTGCAGGACTACCTGCCGATCTCCGTGCAGTACGTCGACTAGCAACGCATCGTCCCGCCGCCACTTTGGCGGCGGCGACAGCCAACGCGGCGGACCACCTGGTCCGCCGCACCTGGTTTTCTAGAAGCGATAGGCGCCGCTGGTGATCTTGTCGTACACGTCTGCCGTCAGCGGCACGTAGGTCTTCTCCCCGGGCAGCAGCGCGAACAGCGGATCGTCGGTGGCACCGGGATCGAAGGCTTCCTTCTTCAGGTCCGCCTTTTTGTACTTGAAGGTGCCGGTGGTCTCCATGCTCTGGCGCAGCCGCAGGAACAGCGGCACTGCATAGGGCGGCAGCTCCGTGCGCAGGTAGCCCAGCACGTTATCGAGGTCCAGCTCCGATTCCGGCACGTCCGGCGTGATCGCCGCCATGCCCGCCCGGCCGTCGGTCTCAGGAATCTGCACGCCATAGACCACCGCCTCGGCGATCTGCGGATGCGAGGCGAGAATGCTTTCCAACTCGGTGGTCGACACGTTCTCGCCCTTCCAGCGGAAGGTGTCGCCGGTCCGGTCCACGAACTGGTAGTGACGAAAGCCGACCTCCTTCACCAGATCGCCGGTATTGAAGTACGAGTCGCCTTCCTTGAAGACATCGCGCAGTAGCGCCGCCTCGGTCTTCTCCTTCTGGGTGTAGCCCACGAAGGGCGTTGCCGGCGTGACCCTGCCGATCAGCAGACCCGCCTCGCCTCGCTCGGCCGGAATCAGGTGGCCCTGCGCATCGCGCACGGGCTGATCGGCATCGCGATCGTACTTCACCAGAGCGATGTTGCCGCCGCCGAAGCCGATGGTGTTGTCCATGTTGAACACGTTCAGGAAGGCAACGTTGCCTTCGCTGGAGGCGTAGAACTCCAGGACCCGCTCGATGCCGAAACGCTCCTTGAATTGCTTCCAGATCTTCGGTCGCAGGCCGTTGCCGATCATCAGGCGCACCCGATTGTCGGCATCGTCGGGTTGTGCCGGCCGGTTGAGCAGGTAACGGCAGAGTTCGCCCACATAGCCGAAGCCGGTGCACTGGTAGCGGCGGATATCGGTCCAGAATTCCGAGGCGCTGAAGCGCCGGCGCAGCACCACCGCAGCCGGTCCGGCCACCACGGCGCCCCAGCACACCAGCAGGCCGGTCGCATGGTAGAGCGGCAGCGTCAGGTAGAAGACATCGTCCGCCCGCATGCCGGCGACGACGTGCCCGAAGCCGGCATGCGCGGCCAGCCAACGCTCATGATTGGTGATCGAGGCCTTCGGCAGCCCGGTGGTGCCGGAGGTGTAGATGTAGAACAGCTCGTCCTTGCGACCGATCTGCTCCGTGATCGCGGGATTGTCGGTCGGCTGGCCGGCGGTCTCGGCCGCCAGGTTGTGCCAGCCAGTCGGCGCCTCGCCCTGCTCACGCAGCGTGTCCACATCCGGCATGCAGAAGAAGCGGTCGTCCGCAACATCGAGCTGCTCGCGGATCTCGTCGATCGCGCCGGTCAGTTCGCCGCCGCAGACGACCATCTTCGGCTTTACCAGGTTGATGCTGTGGGTCAGCACCTTGCCGGTCTGCGACGTGTTCAGCAGCGAGGCGACCGCGCCGACCTTGGCGATGCCGATGGCGCAGATCAGGAATTCCGGCCGGTTTTCCATCATCAGCGCAACCACATCGCCGCGCTCGATACCCTGCGCCAGCAGGAAGTGGGCGACCCGGTTGGCCTGCTCGTTGAACTGCCGATAGCTGACGGAGCGATCGTCCTGGATCAGTGCCGGGCGATCGCCGTGCCGGGCTGCCGCCTCGGCGATCACGCGACCCAGGCTCATCTGCTTGCGCAACGGGTTCAGGATCCGGCCGGCCTTGAGAAAGTCCGGTGTGCGGGCGATCAGGCTCGGCACGCGCCGCACAACCTGTCCGGCAGTGATCGTCTCGTCGCTACTCATGGCTTCGTCCTTCACTTGCCGGCGCGCCGCTCGTCCTGAGCGTGCGTTCGTCGAACGCCGGCATCTCTGGTATGGGTTCAGGGGAACACTAGAGGCGGCAAACGATAATGGTGTTGCGCCAGACCGTAAAGCAGGATGCCCGCCGGAGCGAATGACAGTGTCACAGTCAGTGCGTAACATCGGCCGCCATCGCTCGGCCAGGGACGCTGACATCGCGTCGAGCCGCGCCGCCACATGAGACCGTATAACGTGGTACGCACGCTGCCGCCAGGCGGCCTTCCGGCCTTGATCGTCCTGTTCTGTGTGCTCGGTATGGCGCTGCAGACGATCACGTGGTCACGCCGCCAGCAGCAGGCCGCCACGGCGCCCTCGCCGGCGGCAGCCACCCTTTCCCCGGTGGCCCAGTCCTCGGCGACGCTGCGCCAAGAGATTGACCGCGCCCAGCTGTTCGGAGTTCCCCCGGCAGCGGAGGGCACCCTCGCCACGGCGCCGGCCGAATCGCCGCCGATCACGCTGCGTGGGGTGCTGGCCGGTCTGGAGCCGGCACTGGCCATCCTTGATGTCGCCGGCGAGCAGCGCGCCTACCGCATCGGTGACACGCTCTATGACGACGCCCGCCTGGTGGTCGTCGAGCCGCAGGCCGTGGTCATCCAGCGCGGTCCGCAGCGGCAGGTACTGCCGCTCGAGGTCGCCGAGGCGTTGCCCCGCCCCGCACAGGCCCAGTCCGTGCCTGCTACAGACGCCGCGGAGGCGGATGCCGAATTCGGCGATCTGGAGGCACTGCTCGGTGGCGTTGCGGTGACGCCGGTCTACGATGAGCGTGGCCGCCTCGCCGGCTATCGCCTGATGCCGCAGATCGACGATGCCATGCTCTCGCAGATGGGCATGACGCGTGAAGAGCTCGAGGCCGAGGCCGAATTGGTCACGGCCGAGGGCGATCCCGAATTCGTTGCCATGCTGCAGCAGATGCGCGGCGACCCCGCCACTGGCGGCGCCGGCGCGCCATGATCCCGACTTTACCTGCGAGGCCCGCCGTGTCCGCCCGACTCTCCCGCCGCCTGTTTCGCCCGCTCGTGCCGTTGTGTGCGCTGCTCCTGCAGCCGGCCGCAGTCTTCGCCGAGGCGGTGACGCTGAATCTGCAGGAGGCCGACATCCGTGCGGTGATCGATACCGTCAGCCGCATCACCGGCCGCAACTTCGTGGTCGACCCGCGCGTCAGCGGCGAGGTGACGGTGGTATCGGCCGAGCCGCTCGAGCCCGAGCAGGTTTACGAGGTGTTCCTGTCCGTGCTCGAGGTCAACGGCTACGCCGCGGTGCCGCAGGGCGCGGTGATCAAGATCGTGCCGGACGTCAACGCGCGCCAGAGTGCCACGCCGGTCGTCGGGCAGAGCACGCGGGCGGACAGCGCCAGTCTGGTCACCAGCGTGATCGAACTGCGCAACGTGCCGGCCGCCCAGCTCGTGCCGGTGTTGCGGCCACTGGTGCCGCAGAACGGCCACGTCGCCGCCTATCCGGAAGCGAACGCGCTGATCGTCAGCGACACGGCGGCCAACGTCGAGCGGCTGCGGCAGATCGTGCAGCGGATCGATCGCAGTGGCTATGACGATGCCGAGATCGTGCGGCTGCGCCAGGCCTCGGCGAGCCAGGTGGCGCAGACCCTGCAGGCGCTGACGGGCGGAGATGGCCAGGGTCTGGTAGCGGACACGCGCACCAACAGCATCGTGATCGCCGGCCCGCCGAGCACCCGCGCGCGCCTGCGCCAGTTGATCGGCGAACTCGACGCCGCCGGGCCGAGCGAAGGCAACACGCAGGTGGTGTACCTGCGCTACGCCAGCGCGGAGGATCTGGTGCCGGTGCTGGCGACATTGCTGGCGCCGGAGGAGGGTACGTCCAGCCCACCGACGCCGATTGCCGCGCCCGCCGGCGAGCTGGAAGGTGCGCCGACGCCGGTGCCGGCTGCCGTGGTGGCGGCCGATGGCTCCTCCGTGCAGGCGTTCCCGGCGATCAACGCGCTGATCCTGCGGGGCAATCCGGAGCAGACGCGGGGTCTGCGCAGCGTGATCGAGCAGCTCGATATCCGCCGCCCGCAGGTGCTGGTGGAGGCCATCATCGTCGAGATCGCCGCCGAACGTACCGAGGAACTCGGCCTGCAGTGGCTGGTGAACGGGCTGAACGGCGAGGGCGTGACCGGTGTCACCAACTTCACCAACGGTGGCATCAGCGCGCGTGACCTCGGCGCCTCGATCCTGGCCAACGAGGTGCCGCCCATCGGCGCCGGTCTGTCGCTGCTCGGCGGCGAGTTCAACGGCGGCACGGACTTCGGCGTGTTGCTCCAGGCGCTGATCAGCGATACCGAGACTAACGTGCTGTCCACGCCGACCCTGTTGACGCTCGACAACCAGGAGGCGGAGATCGTGGTTGGCCAGAACGTGCCGTTCGTCACCGGTTCGTTCGCCACTGACACCTTCGCCGGCGGCAACGACGGCGTGAACCCCTTCCAGACCATCGAGCGCGAGGATGTGGGTGTGGAGCTGCGGATCCTGCCGCAGATCACCGACGGCGGCGCCATCCAGCTCACCGTGGAGCAGGAGGTCTCGAATATCGCGCAGACCACGGTGCCGAACGTGGCCGACATCATCACCAACAAGCGCCAGATCAAGACCGCCGTGCTGGTCGACGACGGCGCGGTGATCGTGCTCGGCGGGCTGATCGATGACCAGGCCCGCGAGCGCATCCAGAAGGTACCGGGGCTCGGTGATTTGCCGGTCCTTGGCACCCTGTTCCGCTTCCGCGACGTGGACCTGCTCAAGCGCAACCTGATGGTCTTCATCCGGCCGCGCATCCTGCGTCTGCCCGTCGACAACAACCTGATCTCCAACCAGAAGTACAACTCGCTGCGCCGCCAGCAGCTGGAGTTGCTGGACGAGGAAGGCCAGGATCTGCTCGCCACGCCGCCGCTGTTGCCGCCGCTGTCCCCGGGCAATGGACCGGCGGGCGGATTGCCGGAGCGAGGCTTCGATGGCGATCTCGACTGAGTCGGCACCGCCGGCCGGGCGCGTCCAGCTGCCGTTCGCCTTCGCGCGCCGTCACGGCGTGCTGGTGCATGAGATGCACGAGGATGGCGCCCGGATCTGGCATCGTCCCGGCATCGGGCTGGAGGCGCTGACTGCGCTGCAGGCCCTGCTGCTGTGCCCGCTGCGGCTGCAGGAGATCCCGGCGGCCGAGTTCGATCAGGCGCTGGAGCGGCGCTACGCGGGCGAGGGCGGCGAGGCGGCCGCCGCGGCCGATACCCTCGACGCCCAGCCACTGGAGGATCTCAGCCAGGCGCTGGGCGAGCCGCAGGATCTGCTGGAGAGCGCCGACGATGCGCCCGTCATCCGCTTCATCAACGCCGTGCTCGGCGAGGCGGTACGTGAGGGGGCCTCGGACATCCACATCGAGCCGGCCGAGCGCGACGTGCGCGTGCGCTTTCGCATCGATGGCGTGCTGCGCGACATCCTGCGGCCCCGCGGCGGGCTGGCGCCGGTGATCATCTCGCGCATCAAGGTCATGGCCCGGCTGGACATCGCCGAGAAGCGGCTGCCCCAGGACGGTCGCATCTCGTTGCGGATCGGCGGCCGCCCGGTGGACGTGCGAGTCTCGACCCTGCCCAGTGCGCACGGCGAGCGGGTGGTGCTGCGGCTGCTGGACAAGCAGGCCGGCCGGCTCGACCTCGCCCAGATCGGCATGATCGAAGGCGACGCGCAGCGTCTGGCGCGGATCATCCAGCGCCCGCACGGCATCGTGCTGGTCACCGGACCCACGGGCTCCGGCAAGACCACCACGCTATACGCGGCCCTGACCCGTCTGAACGAGTCCTCGCGCAACATCATGACGGTCGAAGACCCGATCGAGTACTTCCTGGATGGCATCAGCCAGACGGCGGTCAACCCGCGGGTGGACATGAGCTTCGCCCGCGGCCTACGGGCCATCCTGCGGCAGGATCCGGACGTGGTGATGGTCGGTGAGATCCGCGATCTGGAAACCGCGCGGATCGCCGTCCAGGCCAGCCTGACCGGGCATCTGGTGCTCTCCACGCTGCACACCAACACCGCGGTCGGCGCCGTGACCCGGCTGATCGACATGGGCATCGAGCCCTTCCTGCTCTCCTCCAGCCTGCTGGCGACGCTGGCCCAGCGGCTGGTGCGCCGACTGTGCCTGGACTGCCGCGAAGCCTACGTGCCGGACGCCGCCGAGCGTGCGCTGGTCGGCCTCCCGGCCGAACAGGCGGTCACCTTCCATCGGCCGGTCGGCTGCAGCGCCTGTCAGCACACCGGCTATCGCGGGCGTATCGGCATCTATGAGCTGGTGGAGATCGATGAGCGTCTGCGCGGCCTGATCCATGATCGCGCGGCCGAGGCGGCGCTGGAGGCGCAGGCTCGTCGTCAGGCGCCCTCCATCCGCGAGGAGGCGGTCGGCAAGCTGTGCGCCGGCATCACCTCGCTGGAGGAGGTGCTGCGGGTCACCCGCGAGGGCTAGATGGCGGCCTATCAATACGTTGCGCTCGACGCCAGCGGGCGGCGCCGCAAGGGCATGGTGGAAGCCGATCACCCGCGGCAGGTCCGCGCCCGCCTGCGCGCCGAGTCGCTGACGCCGCTGCAGGTCGAGCTGGTGGCGCAGCGTGGCCGCCGGCCCGGCTTCACCTGGCCGGGCCGGCGCATCGGCGTGGCACAGCTTGCGTTGATGACCCGCCAGCTGGCGACGCTGCTGCGGGCGGCGCTGCCGGTGGAGGAAGCGCTCGCCACCGTCGCCGAACAGACCGAGCAGCCGCGGGCTCGGGCACTGCTGCTCTCGCTGCGTGCGCAGGTGGTGGAGGGCCGCGCGCTGGGGCAGGCCATGCAGGCCCATCCGGCGGTCTTCGGCGCCGACTACTGCGCCACGGTCACTGCCGGCGAGCAGACCGGCCGGCTGGACGTGGTGCTGGAACGGCTCGCCGACCTCGTGGAGCGGCGCCAGCAGCTGCAGCAGAAGCTGACGACCGCGTTGATCTACCCGCTGCTGCTGGCGGTGGTCGCCGTGCTGATCGTGGTCGGCCTGCTGACCTACGTCGTGCCCCAGGTCGTCGACGTGTTCGTCGGCATGGACCAGACCCTGCCGCTGCTCACGCGTCTGCTGATCGGCTTCAGCGAAGCGCTGCAGCGCTGGGGGCTCTATGCGCTGGCGTTGCTGGCCGCGGCGATGGCTGGCGCCGGCTGGCTGCTGCGCCAGCCGCGCTGGCGGCGGCGGGCGCATGCCCTGCAGCTGCGGGTGCCCGGCCTGCGCCGGCTGATCGTCGGCGCCAATACCAGCCGTTTCACCCGCACGCTGAGCATCCTCATCGCCAGTGGTGTGCCGGCCGTGGAGGCGATGCGGATCGGCGCCGGGGTGATCGGCAATATGCCGATGCGCGCCGCGGTGGAGGCGGCGGCCGGCCGCGTGCGGGAGGGGGCGAGCCTGTTCCAGAGCCTGTCGGTGACCGGATACTTTGCGCCGCTGGCCCTGCATCTGATCGCCAGCGGCGAGGCCAGCGGCCGGCTGGAAGAACTGCTCGAGCGCTCGGCCGACGCCCTGGAGCGCGAACAGGAGGCCTGGCTCGCCACGCTCATGAGCCTGCTCGAACCGCTGATGATCCTCGTGATGGGCGGCCTGGTCCTGCTGATCGTGCTGGCGATCATGCTGCCCGTGTTCAACCTCAACCAGATGGTGGGATTCTGACCATGCAACGTGCTCCGCAGCGCGGCCGCCAGGCCGGCTTCACCCTGATCGAGATCATGGTCGTCGTGGTGATCCTCGGCATCCTCGCAGCCATCGTGGTGCCGAACGTGATGGACCGGCCGGATGCCGCCCGGGTGGTCAAGGCGCGCCAGGACCTGCGTTCGCTGGAAACCACGCTGAACCTGTACCGGCTGGACAACTTCCGCTACCCCACGACCGACCAGGGGCTCGAGGCGCTGGTGGACGAGCCCACTTACGCGCCGGTGCCGCCGAACTACAAGGACGGCGGCTACCTCGATCGCCTGCCGACCGACCCGTGGGGCAATCCCTACGTCTACCTCAGTCCCGGCACCCACGGCGCGTTCGACCTGTCGAGCCTGGGCGCGGACGGGCAGCCGGGCGGCGAGGGCATGGACGCGGACATCAACAACTGGGAGCTGGAGTAGGGCGATGCGCGCCGCCGGCGGCTTCACGCTGATCGAGCTGCTGGTGGTGCTGGTGCTCATGGGTATCGTGCTCACCTTCGCGACGCTCGGCAGCGGCCTGGCCGGCAGTGAACGGCGCCTGGATCTGCTCGGCGAGCGGCTGGGCGGCTGTTTCGAGCGGGCGGGCGAGCGTGCCGTGGCGCGGGCGCAGGTGCTCGGTCTGGCGCTGGACGATGGCGTGCTGGACTGGCGCTATCGTGACCGTGGCGGCGGCTGGCAGCCCCTGCCGTCCGGCTGCAGCGTTCGGCGGCTGCCGGCCTGGGTGCGCGTCGACTGGCGTGTCGAAGGCCGTCGGCTCAGGCCTGGCGCGATCCGGCAGGGTCGGCCTGTGCTCGTCTGGTTGCCGGACGGCGCCGCGGCAGACTTCGTCCTGAATCTCGCGGCACCGGAGGGGGCGGCGCTGGTCATCGAGGGCGATGTGCTGGGTCGTGTCGAGCTGCGGCGCGATGGCTGAGCGGGGCTTCACGCTGCTGGAAGTGATGGTGGCGCTGGCGGTGCTGGCGATCGCCCTCGGCGCGGCGCTGCAGACCGCCGCCACCGGCAGCCGCCAGCTGGCGGAGCTGGAGGCGCGCACGGTGGCCGGCTGGGTGGCGCAGAATGTCGTCGCCGAGCTGCAGCTGGCGCCGGACTGGCCGGCGCCCGGCATCCGGGAGGGCGTGCAGTCCCAGCTTGGCCGCGAGTGGAATTGGCAGGCGCGGATCGAGGCGACGAACGATTCGGACCTGCGCCGGGTGGAAGTGCGGGTGCAGCCGCGCCAGGGTGAGGGCGCGGGCTATCTGCTGGCGGCACTGCCGCGGCCGGCGCCGCCGGCGGACGAGGGCGAGGCCGGTGCCGGGCCGGCGCAGGATGGAGCGGCGCCGGATGCGTAGGCCACGCGGCTTCACGCTGCTCGAGCTGCTGGTGGCGATCGCGATTCTCGCGTTGCTGGCCGCCTTCGCCTATGCCGGGCTGAACGCGCTGCTGCGTCACACCGAGGCGACCCAGGCGGCGCTCGCGCCACTGCGCACGCTGCAGCAGGGCGTGGGCCAGCTCGAGCGTGACCTGCACCAGCTGGCACCACGTGGCGTGCGCGATGCCCGCGGCGATCCGCAGCCGCCGTTGCGCGTGCAGGGTCGGTCCGACCTGCCGCTGCAGCTGACCCAGTCCGGCTGGCTGAATCCACTGGCGGCGCCGCGGGCGGCTTTGCAGCGGGTGCACTATCGCCTCGACGGTCAGCGGCTCGAACGCATCGCCTACGCGGTGCTGGACCAGCCGCCGGGCACCGCGGCCGTAGCCAGCAGCAGCGTGCTGTTCGAGGGGGTGACGCGCTTCGAGGTAGCGGTGTTCGATGCCGATGCGCAGCGCTGGCGGAACGACTGGCCCCCGCCGGCGGAGGGAGGCGCGCCGTCCCGGTCGGGGCTGTCGGCGGGCGAGCCGCTGCCGCGGGCGCTGCGCTGGCGGCTGGAGCTGGCGGGCCGGGATGGCACGCTGGAGCGGCTGGTGGTGCTGCCGTGACTGCGCGTCAGCGCGGCGTCGCGCTGCTGACGGCGTTGCTGATCGCGGCGTTGGCGGCGCTGCTGGCGGTCACCGCGATCGAGCGGGAGTCTCTGGCGCTGCAGCGCACGCAGGCGATCATCATCGACGGTCAGGCCTGGGCCCTGGTCGGCCTGCTGGAGGCGCAGGCCCAGACACGCCTGACGCGCGACGCGGCGGCCGGGCCGGCGGATACACTCGCCGAATCCTGGGCCGCTATCGACAAGCAGATCTGGGAGATCGGCCAGGGACAGGGCCAGCTGGTCGATCTGCAGGGCCGGTTCAACATCAACAACCTGGCCGCCGGCGGTGCCGTGCAGGCCGCCTGGGCGAGCGCCTTCGAGCGGTTGCTGCAGGCGCTGGAGATCGATCCGGTGATCCTGCCGGCGGTGCTCGACTATCTGGATGCCGATAACGAGGCGCGCGCCGGGGGTGCCGAGGATGCGTACTATCTGCGCCAGATGCCGCCGCGACGCAGCGCCGACGGACCGCTGACCGATGTCGAGGAACTGCGTGCGGTGCGCGGCATGACGCCAGCGATGTTCGGGCGCCTGGCGCCGCAGCTGACGGCCCTGCCGGAACCGACCACGATCAATGTCAATACGGCCGATGTGCCCGTGCTGCTCGCTCTCATGCCGCAGCCGTCGCGGGCGTTCGCAGCGCGGCTGCGGGCAAGGCAGGCAGAGGGAGGATTTATGGACGTGCAGTCTCTGCTGGTGGAGGCCCCGCCGGCGCCGGCGGGGGCGCCGGCGGCGCTGGATCTCGGCCTGGTGGGTGTCGGCAGCAACCATTTCGCCCTGCTCGGACGTCTGCAGCTGGCGGCGCGACCATTCCACTTCCGCAGCTTCCTAGAGCGCCGGCAGGCGCAGGTCGAAGTACGCTACCGCCAACGGGAGCTCACCGATGTCTAGGCTGTTGCTGCTGCGGCCGGCCTCACCCACGGCGGCACAGTGTCGATGGGCGCAGCTGGCGGGCCCGGCCGGCGTGCGCGCCAGCGGCGAGGAGGCCTGGCAGGCGCTGCCGGCGGCGACTGCCGGAGAGCGGGTCATCCTGCTGCTGCCGGCCGAGGATCTGTTGTTTGCCCCGCTCGAGCTCGCCGCTCGCGGTGCGGACCTGCTGCGGGCGGCGCCGTATGCCCTCGAGGAGCGACTGCCTGCCGAGCCGGAGCGCTATCACGTCGCCATCGGGGCGCGGCTTGGCCCCGGTCGCTATCGCGTGGCCGCCATCCTGCACGAACGTCTGCAAGCCTATCTCGAGCGCTGCGCGTCGGCCGGGCTGCAGGTGGACAGCGTCGTGCCCGAGCCGCTGGCACTGCCGGCGCCGACGGCGCACGCCTGGCAGGCGCTGCTGGATGGGGACCGGCTGCTGGTCCGGACCGCCGCGGCGGAAGGTTTCGCCTGCCCGCTCGACCAGGCACCGGTCTATCTGGAGGCAGCGGCCAGAGCCCAGGACGGCCCGCCGCAGGTGCTGAACATCGCCTGCATCGGGGCGGCATCCACCGCGGTACGCCAGCCCGCAGCATGGGCATTGACCGAGCAGCGCCCGCGCCGGCTGATGCACTGGGCGGAAGCCTTCGAGCCGCAGGCACTGCGGCAGCCGCCCCTCGATCTGCTGCAGGGAGCACATGCAAGCCGTGGTTCTGGCGCCGACCTGCGGCGCTGGCGCTGGGCGCTCGCGGCCCTCGCCGCCTGGGGGGTGCTGACCCTGACACTGACGCTGCTCGAGCAGGCGCGGCTGCGTGACCAGGTGGAGACGCTGCAGGCGCAGGCGGCCGACATCTACCGCGCCGCGGTGCCCGAGGCGCGGCGGGTCGTCGCCCCACGCCTGCAGATGCAGCAGGCACTGGCGGCGGCGGGTCAGCAGGCGCGCGAGCCGCTGTTCGGCCTGCTGGCGGCCAGTGCGCCGGCGCTCGCCGGCGTGGCCGGGGCCGAGGTCGAATCCCTGGACTACCGTCCCGGCCGGCTCGACCTTGTGCTGCGACTGCCCGATGCGGCCACGCTGGAGGTGCTGCAGGAAGCATTGCGTGCCGAGGGTCTGGCTGCCGAGGTGCTCACGGCAAGCACCGGCGAGGCGCAGATCACGGCGCAGCTGCGCGTTCGGGAGATGGCATGAACGCTTGGTGGCAGGCGCGACAGCCGCGGGAGCGGGTGCTGTTGACGGTCATGACGATTGCCCTGGTGGGGGCGGTGGTCTGGTGGTCGCTGCTGGCCCCGCTGACCGAGCGGGGCCAACAGCTGCGGGCGCAGCGGGCGGCGGCGGCGGCCGATGTGGCATGGATGCGCGAGGCCGCAGCGCGGCTGGCCGCCGCCGGGCCGACAGCCGCTGCGGCAGACGCCGCCGCCGCCGGGCTCGACCCGCTGGTGGCGGCGCAGCAGGCCGCCGGCACTGCCGAGATTCCGGCCACGGCCGTGCGGCTGACGGTAGGGCAGGACGGGCGGCTGGAGGCGAGCTTCAGTGCGGTACCGTTCAGCGCGCTGCTGCATTGGACCGAGCTGATGACCGAGCGGACGGGGCTGCAGTTGAACGCCTTCAGTGCCCGGGCCGCGGCCCCAGGGCTGGTGGAGGCCAACGTCGCCCTGACGGGGGCCAGCGACTGAAAGGGCAGCGGCCGTCAGTCGGCTGCGCTCGCTACCCCGGTCGGGGCGCTCGGTGGGCGCTGCGCCGCCAGCCAGCGCCGCAGCGCCGGCCGCGTGGCCGCTGCACGGCCGATGGCGTTATAGAGCTCCGGCGTCAGCTGGTACTGGGCCAGTGCCGCAAGCATCTTCTCGTTGGCCTCGCGAACCAGCCGGCCGTGCTCGGCGGCAGCCAGACCCGACAGGCGCAGTACGTCGCGGTAGTCCTGCTGGACCCGCTCCACTTCGAGCCGCGCCAGTGCGTAGCGGCGCAGCTCGTCGTTGTCGAAACGTTCATCGATCGGTCCGTCCGGCAGCTCCAGTTCCCGTTCGGCCGCCTGCGTCACCAGACCGAACAGGCAACACAGCAGCAGGATCCAGGGCCAGGATGCAGATCGGACGCGTTGCGGATGATCGGATGTCATCGTCGCCTTTCCTGCCGCGTCACCGCAGGCGGTAAGAGGTGACCACCCGGTAGCGAGGGCCGGTCCGTTGATTAACGTTGCTGCACATAAGCTGATAGTCCACCATCACGCACCGTAACGTCAGACGTTGCAGCCAGGCAGGAATTCCCTGCGCCATCGAAGCGCCTCGCAGCAGCGTGATATGCGGCAGGAACGATTGGCTTCGCTTCGCGATCGGCAGTCCGGCCAGCAAGGCATCCAGATGGGTCACCAGCTGCTGCAGCGCCGGCGCGGGCTCGACTCGCAGCGCCAGCAGACGCGGGCGGGTCGGCGGCAACAGCAGTCCGCCGCCAGCCTGCACCTCGATAGTATCGACCGGGGCGGCACGGGCCTGCAGCCGCGCGCACAACTCGGCGACCTCTGGGGCGTCCAGATCCCCCAGATAGCGCAGTGTCAGGTGCAGATCGTCCGCGGCCAGCGGCTGCACACCGGCGGGCTGCAGCGGCCGTGCCCGGGCCAGCCACTGGCGCTGTTCGGCGGGGGGACGCCACGCCAGAAAGGCGCGCCGCAGGGGCCCTGTCGCCGGCGAGGACGGGTGCGAGCACGACGGGTCGCGGGCGGCCGGGTTCCTTTTTCTGCCGGTAATCATTGGGTAAACTTGCCTGTTTGTGCCAGCCGGCGACATTGTCAGGGACATGAGTGAAATGAGTGTGGAACGCGAAGCGATGGAGTTTGACGTCGTTATCGTCGGTGCCGGGCCGGCCGGACTGTCCTGTGCCTGCCGCCTGTTGCAGATGGCGCAGGAGGCGGGGCGCGAGCTCGAGGTCTGCGTCGTCGAGAAGGCCTCGGAGATCGGCGCCCATTCGCTGTCCGGGGCCGTGCTGGAGCCGCGGGCACTCGACGAGCTGTTTCCGGACTGGAAGGCGCGTGGCGCGCCGCTGAACGTGCCGGTCAGCGGCGACGAATTCTACTTCCTGTTCAACGAGCAGAGCGCCGCCAAGACGCCCTCGTTCCTGATCCCCAAGCCCATGCACAACGAGGGCAACTACGTCATCAGCCTGGGTCAGCTGGTGCGCTGGCTGGGTGAGCAGGCCGAGGCCATGGGCGCCAACATCTTCCCCGGCTTTGCCGCGGCCGAGGTGCTGATCGACGAGCAGGGCGTGGTCCGTGGCGTGGCGACCGGCGACATGGGCGTCTCCAAGAGCGGCGAGCACAAGGCGAGCTTCGAGCCGGGCGTGGAGCTGCGGGCCAAGTACACCGTGTTCGCCGAGGGCTGCCGCGGGCATCTGGGCAAGCAGATGATCGGCCGCTATGACCTGGCCGAGGGTCGGGATCCGCAGCACTACGGCATCGGCCTGAAGGAGATCTGGGAGATCGATCCAGCCAAGCATCAGCCGGGCCTGGTAGTGCATACCGCCGGCTGGCCGATGGATGACCATACCGAGGGCGGCGGCTTCCTCTATCACTGGGAAGACAACAAGGTCCTGCTCGGCTACATCATCGCGCTGGACTACAAGAACCCGTACCTGAACACTTTCAAGGAGTTCCAGCGCTGGAAGCTGCACCCGAAGATCAGTGAACTCCTCGCCGGCGGCAAGCGCGTCAGCTACGGGGCCCGGGCGTTGATCAAGGGCGGCTACCAGTCGCTGCCCAAGCTGACGTTCCCCGGTGGTCTGCTCGTGGGCGACGAGGCCGGCTTTCTCAATGGTGCCAAGATCAAGGGCAATCACACCGCCATGAAGAGCGGCATGCTCGCCGCCGAGGCGCTGTTCGAGGCCCTGGGTGAGGGTGCCGAGGGGGGCGAGGACCTCACCGCGTTTGAGGCCAGCATCAAGGACAGCTGGGTGTGGGAGGAGCTGTACAAGGCGCGCAACTGGAGCCCGGGCCTCTACAAGCTCGGGACGAAGCTCGGCAGCGCCTTTTTGTTCTTCGACCAGAACATCGTCGGTGGCCGGCTGCCCTTCACCCTGCACAACGACACGCCGGACTTCGCGCACCTCAAGCCGGCGGCGGAATGCACGCCGATCGACTATCCGAAGCCGGACGGGGAGATCACCTTCGATCTTCTCTCCTCGGTCTACCTCACCGGGACCAATCACGAGGAGGACCAGCCGGTTCACCTGCAGCTGCGTGATCCGGCGGTGCCGATCGAACACAACCTGCCGAAGTACGCCGAGCCGGCACAGCGATACTGCCCGGCAGGGGTTTATGAGGTCGTCGAGGAAGACGGCGAGCAGCGCTTCCAGATCAATGCCCAGAACTGCATCCACTGCAAGACCTGCGACATCAAGGATCCGGCGCAGAACATCAACTGGGTGGTGCCGGAAGGCGGCGGCGGCCCGAACTACGCCAACATGTAGCGTCACCCGGCGCGCCATTGCCTGCTCGTGCGACGAACGGGCAGCCGGAACGGCCGGCGTGTCATCCGCCAGGGTGGCGCGCACGGCCGTTGCTCGTTAAGCTGCTTGCGCTGCCCGTGAAGCGGTCACGGCCTGCCACAGGGATGTGAGATGACTCGTCAGTTGCGCCTTCTGCTTGCTTGCCTGTTCGGTTTCGGCGCTGCTGCGGCCAATGCCGAGGCGGATGACTTTCGCTGGGGGCTGGTCGCCTACCACGTGAACTTCCCCGGCTATCAGCTCGACGCCTCCGATCTCGAACTGATCGCCGACAACGGGATCGAGTGGATCCGGATCGATTTTGCCTGGGGGCAGATCGAGCCCGAGCGTGACGGCGAATTCGAGTGGGCGTACTTCGATGCCGTGGTCGCAGCCGCCAAGGCGAACGGTTTGCAGATCGCGGGGACGATCGGCAACGGCTACAACACGCGCATCCGGCCGGTGGCGCCGTCCTGGTCGCGTGGCCTGCGCCCGCCGGTCTACCTCGAGGAGCTGGGCGAGTACGCCGATGCGGTCGTCCAGCGCTATGCCGACGATGTCGATCTCTGGGGGCTGGAGAATGAGGTGCACATCGCGCCACTGCACGTGGCGCTCGGGTGGCGCAATCCCCAGTTCTTCACGCCGATCATGCAGCTGCGTATCGTCAAGCGGCTGAACGAGGCGGCAGATGCCTTCGACCCGACGGCCGGCACGGTGCTCACCGCGGCACCGTTCTTCTTCTGGCGGCCGTTCCTCAGCACCGCCGCCCGCCTGTTCGACTATGACTACGCCGGGATCTACCAGTATGTCAGTGGCCCCGATCCGGCCGACCAGCAGGCTTTCGACCAGCAGGTGGCTGATGTGGTCGGCATGGCGGAGGAAGCCAGCGGCAAGCCGGTGATGATCTTCGAGACCGGCTTCACCACGGCCGAGGGTAGCTTGGAGGATCAGGCCAACTACGTGCAGACGATGTCCACGGCGGCGCGGCGGGCCGGGGCGGAAGGTATCTTCTTCTACCAGTTGCTGGACAACACCGACGAGGTGCTGCCGCGCGAGGAACAGTTTGGCCTGCTGAACGCGGATCGCACGCCCAAGCCGGCGTGGACACGATACGGAGAGGTCATCGCCGGGACCGCCGCCGACCGCTAGGCGGGACGGCGGGCAGGATCGGTAGCCGTCGCCGACAATGAAGTCAGGTTCTTCATTGTCAGGATTGCCCATGCCGATCCCGCTGCTCGTTCTTCTCCTGGCACTGCAGTTGGTCTGTGGTGCGGCCTTTGCCGTGGACTGCGACGGGTCCGATCCGCTCGCGGCCGATCAGGACCTGACCGTCTACAACGGCACCTGGTTGGCGGCGGATGGCTGCTTCTATGCCATCCGGCGTGACCCCACCACGTTACCGCTGTACGAGGCCGAGGGCGGCAGCGAGCGGGCCGAGTTGCTCCTCTACGTGCCGGGCGCTAACGCCGAGCCCGAGCAGGAACAGCGCAAGCTGAGGTTGCTGGCCGAGCAGTCTCGCCACCCGGTGATCGGCATGTTCCTGGCCTTCCCTTCGCCTGACGCTGCTGTCGTGCCGCAGGCGGCCGAGCGCCTGGCGGAGGCACTGCTTGCGGCGCTCGAGCAAGAGCGGGATCCCTACCTGCAGTGCGGTAGCCTCGGCTGCCTGGTGTCCGCGCTGGCCCTGGCGCAGGTCAAGGACGCGCTGCGGCGCGGCAAGGGGATTGGCGCAGGGCTCGAGGGGCTCGGGCGCATTCGCGTCGAAACCATGGGTGGGCTCGGCCTGATGTACGTGGATGGTCCGCGCTACGTGCACTACGCGAACCTGCTGGACGCCAACGTCCGGCGGCTGGGCGCGCTGTCCGCGCTCGCCCAGCTGGGCCGGGGCGCCATCGTCGCGATGTTTGCCGACACCGCGCCGCCGTTGCAGGAGGATCTGCCGCCACCGGTGCAGCGCGATCTGGAGCGGCATGGCTTCCCCGTATACAACCGCTATTGGCAGCCTTTCGATGCGGTGCAGCAGGCTGCAGGGCCGCGATTGTTGCGCCGCTATCTCTGGCTGCCGCGTCTCACAGGAGAGATCGAGGCATGAAACCCCTTCTGTTCGTGCTGCTGCTGTCGTTTTCCGGCGCACTGCATGCGCTCTGCGAAGACCCTCGCGCCGTGCCTGCCGGCAGCGCCGTCAACGGCTTCTATCTTGGCGCCGATGGCTGCTTCTTCGATCCGGCGGCCATCGCCTTCGAGGACGTGCCGCCGGTCGGCGATCCGAACGCGCCGCGGCTCGTCTACCTCAACGGAGCGAACCCGACGCCGGTTCGCGAGTTGGAGAAGCTTACCCTGCTGGCGGCAAGCGCCGGGCAGGCGGTCATCGGAATCTACGGTGAGGTACGCACTGCCGATGGCACCGCCCAGCAGCTCAACGATATTCAACCCGCCGTGGGTACGTTGGCTGCGCTGGTGCTGGCACACGCGCAGGCCGGGCAGGCACTGCACCTCCGGGGCGGCAGTCTCGGTGGCACGCTGATCGCCCAGGGTCTGGCGCTCGGCAAGGCGAAGGCGCTGCTTCAACTTGGGCCGCGCCGCGCCTTGGCTGCGCTGCGGCAGTTCAAGGTGGAGACGGCGGGTGGTGTGGCGCTGTGGTACCCGGATGGGCCGCAGTATGTCCACTATGCCAATCTGCTGGACAGCAATGCGCGGCGGCTTGGGGTGCTCTCGCTACCCGCGGCGCCCGGGCTGGGGAGTGTGATCGCGCTGTTCATCGACACCGCTCCGCCCATGGAGGACGCCTACGAGGTGCTCGATCCGGAGACCTATCGCGCCCTCGAGCGCCACGGCTTCAGCGTCTATCTGGACAATCGGCGGCCGTTCGAGGCAGTCTACGAGCACCAGCGAATTCACGGCATCCGCGACTACCTGTGGGTGTCGAGGCTGCCTGCCGGCTGACGCCGGCCACGGGTGCCAAGCTGCCCGCCCCCATACCCCTGGAGTTGCTCATGCCCCCCCTGCGCCACGTTCGCCTGGGCCTGCTCGCACTGCTGTTCGCCCTGCCCGGATTGGCCACGGCCGCACCGGCGCCGGATTTCAAGTGGGGGCTGGTGGCCTACCATGTGAACAAGGCCGGCTACCGATTGCTGCCGAGTGATCTGCAGCGGATGGCAGACAACGGCATCGAGTGGATCCGGGTCGATTTCGCCTGGGGGCAGATCGAACCGCTGCAGGATGAGCCCTTCGACTGGGCCTACTTCGACATGGTTGTCGAGCAGGCCGAGGCGCACGGCATCCAGGTGGCCGGTACCCTCGGCAACGGCTACAACACCGAGCAGCGTCCGGTTGCGCCACTGTGGACGCAGGAGCTGACGAACGAGGACTACGTCGCGCAACTCGACGACTACGCCCGTGCCACCGTGGCACGCTACGCCGATCGCGTCGATGCCTGGGCGCTGGAAAACGAGGTGCATCTGGCGTTGCCCCATGCGGCCGTGCGGTGGCGCACGCTGCAGTTCCTCGATACTGAGTTTCAGGACGCCATCCTGGTCGCGCTCTCCGAGGCTGTCCGCGCCCATGATCCGTCCGCGGAGGTCGTGCTCACCGCTTCCGCCGGCTTCAACGTCGAGGCCTTCATGCAGCGGGTAGGCAGCCGCGTCGACTTCGACAGCATCGGGCTGTACACCTACCTGGCACCGCTGTTCACTGTCGATGCGGCCGGAATCGCAGCGCAGCTCGCCGAGCAGATGCAGTTGGTCGCCGATGCGGCGGGTGGCGATCGTCCGGTGATGATCTTCGAGACCGGTTATCACACCTCGCGCCCGCTGCGGACCGAGGCGCGTCAGGTCGAGTATGTGGAGGCCATTTCCGTGGCCGCCCGCCAGGCCGGCGCCACCGGGCTGTTCCTCTACCAGTATCTCGACAACGCGGATGAACGTACGGAGGCCGATCAGACCTTCGGGCTGCTGCGCGAGAACCGGACCGCCAAGCCGGCCTGGGCGCGCTACGGGCAGATGATCCGCAACGACGGCGTCGCCGCCGACTGAGCGGCGCCCCCGGTTCCGGGGCTGGAGGGTACGCCATGCGCATCGGTGTGCTTCGTGAAATCAAGCCGCAGGAGCGTCGTGTGGCGCTCACGCCCGCGGGTGCCGCGAGTCTGGTGGCCGCCGGGCATGCGGTGAGCGTCGAGCGCGAGGCGGGCGTCGGCAGCGGCCATGCCGATGGCGATTACGTGGCTGCCGGCGCGGCTGTGATGGCGCGGGAGGCGATCTTCGAAGCCGAGTTGCTGGTGAAGGTCAAGGAGCCCCAGCCCGAAGAGGTGGCGCAGCTGCGCGCCGATCAGTTGCTGTTCGCCTATCTGCATCTGGCAGCAGAGCCAAGCCTGGCGCAAGGCCTGCTGCAGCGCGGTGTCGGCGCCATCGCCTACGAAACCGTGCAGGACGAGCATGGCCAGCTGCCGCTGCTGGTGCCGATGAGCGAGATCGCCGGCCGGCTCGCCGTGCAGCTGGGCGCCCAGGCGCTGCTGGCAACGGCGGGTGGTCGGGGGGTGCTGCTCGGCGGCGCGCCGGGGGTGCTGCCCGCCCGGGTGCTCGTGCTCGGCGGCGGCGTGGTCGGCATGGAGGCCGCCCGTGTCGCCAGCGGACTGGGTGCAGAGGTGATCGTGCTGGAGCGGGATCCGGTGCGCCTGCGGGTGCTGGAACGTGCCTTCGACGGCCGCGTGCGGACCTGCTACTCCGACGAGGCCGCACTGGAAGCACTGCTGCCGGCGACCGATCTGCTGGTGGGGGCGGTGCTGCTGCCGGGACGGGAGGCGCCCAAGCTCCTGCGTCAGGCGCATATCGCCCGCATGCCGGCCGGCAGTGTGTTTGTCGACGTGGCCATCGATCAGGGAGGCTGCGCGGAAACCTCCCGGCCGACCACGCATCAGGAGCCGACCTATCGCGTCGGCGAAGTCATCCACCTGTGCGTCACCAATCTGCCTGCCGCCTGCCCGCGCACCGCCACGGCGGCGCTGACGCAGGCCACCCTGCCATACCTGCATCGGTTGGCAGGCGGCGCCCTGGCGCAGGCCATCGACACCGGCGACTGGCCCTGCTGGCTGCGGACCGGCCTGAACGTGCATGGCGGCGGCCTGGTGCATCCGGCCGTGGCGGCCAGCCTCGGCCGTGCCGACGTCCCGCTGCCGGGCGCCGCCGCCCGAGGAGCAGCGTGATCCCGAGGCTCGCCGGTGACACGCCGGGCCGCCCGATGCCGCGCCACCTGACGCGGCAGGCTCATGCGCAGCGCTGTGCGCAGCTGCGCCGCCGCCGCTGTCGCTGCGGTGACTGCCAGGGCAGCGCCCATTGCCCGCGGGACCTGATCCGCCTGTTCAACCTTGAATTCGCCCGCTCGCATCAGACCGTGCTGGTGCGTGGGCAGGACGAGCCGTTGTACCTGCCCGCGAATGCCGGCAACCGCTGCCATCGCATCGTGTTCGCGCATGGCTACTACGCCAGCGCGCTGCACGAGATCGCCCACTGGTGTCTCGCCGGCCCGGCGCGCCGCCAGCAGGTGGATTACGGCTACTGGTACGAACCGGCCGGCCGTGACGCCAGCGCCCAGCAGCGCTTCGAGGCCGTGGAGGCACGACCGCAGGCGATCGAGGCGCTGTTGGCCGCTGCGGCCGGATTCACGTTCACCCCCAGTGCCGACAATCCCGGTGCTGGCGGTGGCGGGCGACACTTCGTCCAGCGGGTGGAGCGCCAGATCCAGCGCGAGCGACGCCGCGGGCTGCCGCCACGTGCGCGCCGCTTCGTGCAGCGTCTGCACCTGTTCTACCGCACGCCGCTCGAGGCGGTGGCCGAGGGCGATGCAATGGCAGAGGCGTGCCGTGCGACATCACTGGTGTAGCTGGCTGTTGGCCACCCTGTGCGTGCCGGCGCTCGCGGCCCAGCCGCAGGCGCCGGCTGACTTCGCCGCCTGCCGGGTGCTGGAGGCGCCACTGGAGCGCCTCGATTGCTACGACACCGTAGCCGGCCGTGAGCAGGCGGCACCGCGCGCCATGGAGAATGCCGACGTGGCCGTGGCGGTCGAGGTGGACGAGGCAGCCGAGGACACGGGCCGCGAGCCGAATCACCAGCCGTCGCTGGTGGCCCGCAACTGGCAGCTCGTCGCCCAGGCCGATCGCGGTCCCTTCGTGATCACGCCATACCGGCCGATCTACTTCCTGCCGCTGTCCTACAACTTCCGGTCGACCTTCGATGAATACGAGGCGGCGTACGAGGACGTCGAACTGCAGCGGACCGAGCTCAAGTTCCAGCTGAGCCTGAAGGCCAAGCTCTGGCCGGACCTGCTCAGCGACCGCGGCGATCTGTGGTTCGGCTATACGCAGCAGTCCTACTGGCAGGCCTACAACACGGACGAATCCTCCCCGTTCCGCGATACGAACTATGAGCCGGAACTGATCTACGCGTGGCGCACCGGCTATGCGCTGCCCGGACTGGACAGCCGCCTGTTGCTGCTTGGGCTCAACCACCAGTCCAACGGCCAGGGCGATCCGCTCTCACGCAGCTGGAACCGACTGATCCTCGGCGCGCTGTTCGACCGCGGCCCGAACTTCGCCACGCAGCTGCGCCTGTGGTGGCGGATCGCCGAGGGCGAGGAGGACGACAACCCGGATATCACCGACTACGTCGGGCGTGGCGACTGGCTGAACACCTATCGGCGCGGGCGCAACACCTACAGCGTGCTGCTGCGCAGCAATATCGATCCGGGCGATCTGCGCGGCGCGGTGCGGCTGGACTGGGCATTCCCGCTGGGGCCGGTCAGCCCGGTCCGCGGCTATGCGCAGTACTTCTATGGCTACGGCGACACGCTGCTGGACTACGATCAGGTCAGCAATCGCATCGGCATCGGCATCCTGCTGACCGACTGGCTCTAGCGCGCGTCCAGCCGGCTGCCGGGCTCATCACCATCCGGGCAGGATCGCAGCCACGCGCTGCCCGCTACCTGCACACGGATATCCGCCTCGCCCGCTGCCGCTGCCGGCGGTGCGACCTTGGCTTCCATCATCATCATGTCGCCCCGCCAGGGCATCGGTGGCGCCTCGTTCGGTGTCTGCACGTCGAGCTGGCCCGGCACCCAGCAGCGGCCGAGCTCGGCGGCGGCGATGCCGGCCTGCGCCTGCCAGCGCTGCAGCGCTGCCGGCAGCAGTGCCTGCTGCACCCGCTCGCGGGCCGCGGCGGAGACCTCGTAGCGCAGCGCTGTCAGCTGCAGGCGGCCCTGCAGCGCGCCCACCAGCGTCAGCAGCTTGCCCTCGGCCCCGCTCTCCAGGGCGACGGTCTGCACCACCTCCCAGCGGGGTGGTTCGTCCTCATGGCGCAGGCGCTGCGTCCGATAGCCCGCGCTGCGGGCCTCGATGCCGGCGCGTTCGGCTTGTTCGAGCGCCCAGCGCATCGTACGGTTTACCTGATCGGCCAGTGCTGCCGGATCGGTGCCCTCGGCCTGAGCCTGCAGCTCGGCCGTGAGCAGGTCGCGGGTGGTCGCTTCGCTGGCCTCGGCCCAGAGCGAGAGGCTTGGCGGGGGCGGGGAATCCGCTGCCAGGGCCGCGGTGGCAGTGACCGCCAGCGGCAGACCCAGACCGATCGCACGCAACAGACGCAACGAGAACATGACCATGATCCAGCTCTTTGCCCTATCGGGCCGCCACCTTAGCGCGCCCTCTGGCGCACGTCATCGTCCGTGGGCGGGAGGGTTCGCCGTGTGCCTCTGGCTGGCCGTGGCCGGTGTTCCCGCCGTCCACGCCGTGCCGTCCACGCCGCTGCCCGCCGCCGTGCTGGAGGCCGAGCCGGCGCTGGCGCTGGTCGGCAAGTCCCGCTTCCGGAAGTTTCTCATCCATGTCTACGATGCCCGGCTCTGGGCGCCCGCAGGCGACTACCGGCCGGATGCGGTGGTCGCGCTCGATCTGACCTACGCGCGTGCCTTCGAGAGCGATGCCCTGGCGACGCGCTCCGTGCAGGAGATGGCTGGCATCGGTGCCGGCAGCGAGGCCCAGCGCGCCCAGTGGGCCGAGCAGATGCGCGAGGTCTTTCCGGACGTGGCGCAGGGCGATCGCCTGATCGGCCTGTATGAGCCCGGCGGCGCAAGCCGCTTCTATCTCAACGGCAAGCTGTATTCGCAAGTGGACGACCCGGCATTCGGCGAGGCGTTCTTCGGCATCTGGCTGAACGAGGCGACCAGCGAGCCGGCGTTGCGCGAGGCCTTGATCGCCCAGCGCTGATGACCGACCAGGCGGCGCTGCGGATCGACAAGTGGCTCTGGGCCGCGCGCTTCTACAAGACCCGGGCGCTGGCCGCCAAGGCGGTACAGGGCGGTCATGTGCACGTCGGCGGCCAGCGTGTGAAGGCGGCACGGGCGCTGCGGGTCGGCGAGCGGGTACGCATCCACCGCGACAGCCTGGTCTGGGAGATCGAGGTGCGGGAGATCAGCGCCCAGCGCGGCCCGGCAAGCCTGGCGCAGCGCCTGTATGCGGAGACCGATGACAGCCGGACGCGGCGCGAGGCGTTGATCGCCCAGCGTCGGCTCGATCGCCAGGCCGCGCCGCGTCCGCCCGTCGAGCGCCCGGACAAGCGCTCGCGCCGGCGCCTGCTAGAGGTCAAGCGCAGCCGCGACTGACCGCGCGTCCGGGTGCACCGCTAGCCGGGCTTTGCGATAATCCTGCCTCCAAGCCACGCGCAGGAGGTTGCATGCCAGGACGGCCCGAAACGCCTCCCGTCGCTGCCGACCTGATCATCGCACTGCCCGCCGGGATCGTGCTGATCGAGCGGGCGAACTATCCCTACGGCTGGGCCCTGCCGGGGGGCTTCGTCGACATCGGCGAGCCGGTACCCGAGGCGGCACGCCGCGAGGCGCGCGAGGAGACGGGGCTGGTGGTGTCGCTGCAGGGCCTGCTCGGGTGCTATTCGGCGCCGGATCGCGACCCGCGCGGACACTGCGTCAGCCTCGTCTACGTCGCTACGGCGAGCGGCGAGCCCGTCGGCGGGGACGATGCCCGCCACGCCGCGATCCATCCGCTGGACCGACTGCCGGCGTTGGCTTTCGATCATGCCTTGATCCTGGACGACTACGTCCGCTTCTACCTATGCGGTCTGCCGGTGCCCTGCCGGTAGAGCGCTTGCGCTGCAGGAGCTGCCATGGACTATCGACACATCCGCCTGCCGAGCCAGGGCCAGAAGATCACCGTCGCCGACGGCCAGCTGCAGGTGCCGGACGAGCCGATCCTGGGCTATGTCGAGGGTGACGGCATCGGCCCGGACATCACCCGGGCCTGCCTGCGAATCTGGGATGCCGCGGTGGCGCAGGCCTACGGCGGCAAGCGCCGGATCCACTGGTGCGAGCTGTTCCTCGGCGAAGGCGCTGCCGCACGCTACGAGGGCGACTACTTTCCCGACGAGACGCTGCGGGCGATCCAGGAGCTGATCGTCGCCATCAAGGGCCCGCTGACCACGCCGGTCGGCGAGGGCTTTCGCTCGCTGAACGTCGCCCTGCGTCAGCAGCTGGACCTGTACGCCTGCGTGCGGCCGGTGCGCCACTACCAGGGCGTGCCCTCGCCGATGCGCCACCCCGAGCAGGTGGACGTGGTGATCTTTCGCGAGAACACCGAAGACGTCTACGCCGGCATCGAATACCAGAGCGGCAGCGAGCAGAACCAGCGCCTGGCGCAGTTCCTGCGCGGGGAGCTGGGGGCGAACTTCTTCGACGACGCCGGCCTTGGCGTGAAGCCGGTCAGCCCGTTCGCCTCCAAGCGGCTGGTGCGCAAGGCGATCCAGTATGCCCTCGATCATCAGCGCGAAAGCGTGACGCTGGTGCACAAGGGCAACATCATGAAGTACACCGAGGGCGCCTTCCGCAAGTGGGGTTATGAGGTCGCGCGCGAGGAGTTCGGCGACCGGACCATCACCGAGGATCAGCTGTACGAGGAGTACGGTGGCAAGCAGCCGGAAGGCAAGGTGGTCATCAAGGACCGCATCGCCGACATCATCTTCCAGCTGATGATCCTGCGCCCGCAGGAGTTCGATGTGCTGGCGACGATGAACCTGAACGGCGACTACCTCTCCGATGCAATCGCCGCCCAGGTCGGCGGCGTCGGCATCGCGCCGGGCGCGAACATCGGCGACCACGTCGCGGTATTCGAGGCCACCCACGGCACGGCGCCCAAATACGCCGGGCAGGACAAGGTCAACCCCGGTTCGCTGCTGTTCAGCGGTGTGGACATGCTGGAGTACCTCGGCTGGCAGCGGGCGGCGGACATGATCCGCATCGCCTACCAGGACACCGTCACCGACGGCATCGTCACCTATGACTTCGCCCGCCAGATGGAAGGGGCGACCGAGGTTCCCACCAGCGGCTTCGCCGATGCGCTCATCGAGCGGCTCGGCGATGCGGATCTGGAATCGCGGCGGGCCGAGCGGGCCCGCGAGCTGGCCGCCGAGCGTGCCGAGCGCGAGCGCCGGCGCATGCAGGCGCCGGACGAGGAAATGCTCGCCAGCGGGCGCAAGCCGGTGACCGTGGCCGACATCATGACCCGCAGCATCATCTCCGTACCGGCCTCTGCCTCGGTCGACGCGGCGCTGCGCGTGATGCGCGAACACGATATCAGCGCGGTGCTGGTCGAGCCTACCGACGTGCAGGAATGGGGCGTGATGACACGCCGCGACGTGGTCGGCCGGGTGGCCGGCGGCGGCCGCAGCTCCGCCGAGGTTACCGCCGGTGAGGTGGCCAGCCGACCGATCATCACCGTCGGCGCCGATACCCCGCTGTCGGACTTCGGCCGCCTGATGATGGAGCGCGACATCCGCCGTGCCGTGGTGGAGCGTAACGGCGAGTTCGTCGGCATCGCGACCGAAACCGACTTCACCAATTCGGTCGAGCAGTTTGGCTGGGTGCGCGGCGAATAGCGCCCCCGCCGACGGTGTCGGCGCCACGGGCGGGCCCGACGCGCCGGCCCGGGCCGGTCGCGGGGTCCTCGCTCTGCCGCCGGTCGGTCGCCGCCGGCACCGGCCACTGGCGGCCCGTGGGCGCAGGGCCGGGTGGCGGGCAGGTGCCGCCGTCCGCAGGCCGGATCGCGGCGGACGGCGCCGGGCGAGGGCAGCGGCCTGATGCGCATCGGGGTCCTGCTGATCGGCGATGAGCTGCTGAGCGGGCGGCGTCGCGACAAGCATCTGCCAAAGGTGATCGAACTGCTCGGTGCCCGTGGGCTGGAGCCGGGCTGGGTGCGCATCGAGGGTGACGACGAGGAGAACCTGGTTCGCACGCTGCAGCAGACGCTGGCCGGCGAGGATCTGGTCCTGAGCTTCGGCGGTATCGGCGCCACGCCGGACGATCGCACCCGGCAGGCCGCCGCCCGTGCACTCGATGTGCCGCTGGTGCGCCATCCTGACGGGGTGAAGCTGCTGGAGGCCCGCTTCGGCGAGCAGGCCTACCCGCAGCGTATCCGCATGGTCGAATTTCCCGAGGGCGCCTCGCTGATCCCCAACCCCTTCAACCAGATACCCGGCTTCAGTCTGCGTCACCACTACTTCATGCCCGGCTTTCCCGAGATGGCCTGGCCCATGACGGAGTGGATCCTGGACGTGCGCTATCCGCACCTGCGCCCGCCCGCGCCGCCGGTGCAGCATCTGGTGCGTGTGTTCGAGCGGGCGGAAAGCGAGATGGTGCCGCTGATGGAACGGATCGGAGCCGACTTTCCGGACGTGCGGCTGTCGAGCCTGCCGCACATCGGCACCGACGCGCCCTATATCGAGTTCGGACTGCGCGGTCCGCAAGCGCAAACCGATGCGGCCCGCGAAGCCTTCTGTGCGGCACTGGACGCGCAGGACGTGCCCTGGCGGGCTCAGCCGTGAGCGATGCGCCGCTCGCGCTGGTCACCGGCGCCAACCAGGGCATCGGCTACGAGGTGGTCCGCCAGCTGGCCGAGCAGGGGTTGTCGGTGATCCTGAGCGGCCGCCGGCAGGCCGCGGTGGAGGCGGCGACGGCCACATTGGCCGCCGCCGGCCTGGCGGTGCGTCCGGCGGTGCTCGACGTGGCCGATTCGCAGAGCATCGAGGCCTTCCTCGGCTGGCTGCGCCAGCAAGCGCTCCGCCCCGAGGTCCTGGTGAACAACGCCGGCGTACATCCCGATCCGGGCGGCTATCGTGGCGAGCGCCGGGGCGCCAGCGTCTTCGTTGCCGACGTCGATTATGTCGAGCGGGCCATGCAGACCCACCTGTATGGGCCGCTGCGCCTGGTGCAGGCGCTGGTGCCGGGCATGTGCGAGCGCGGCTACGGCCGTATCGTCAACGTCTCTTCCACGCTGGGTCAGCTGGCGCACATGGGCGGCGGCTGGCCGGGCTACCGCGTCTCCAAAGCGGCGTTGAACGCGCTGACCGGCGTGGTAGCGGCAGAGCTGGTCGATCGCGAGGCCGGCGACGTGCTGATCAACAGCGTCTGCCCCGGTTGGACGCGGACCGCGCTCGGCGGCGAGCGGGCGCCACGCGCGGCGGCGCAGGCGGCAAGGGCGATCGTGCAACTCGCGCGCCTGCCGGCGGGCGGGCCGAGCGGCAGGTTCTTCCAGGACGGCGCGGCTATCGCGTGGTAGCCGGCAGCGGCGCGATCTCCTGCCGCTGGCCGAAGGGCACCACGGCGAACGTCTCCGCTGGCAGACCGGCCCGCCGGCGGGCCGTCTCGAGCGCCCGCACCGGGGCGTCCATGCCCTCGGCCGACAGGCGGAAGGTGCCCCAGTGGATCGGGATGGAGCGGGCGGCGTCGAGCAGGCCGTGCGCGGCGACGGCCTGGGCCGGCGAGAGGTGCGAGCCGCGCATCAGGGCCGCGGGCCGGTAGGCGCCGATCGGCAGCAGGGCCAGCCGCGGCGGACCGAAGCGCCGGGCGATCTGCACGAAGTGCGGTCCCATCGCCGTGTCGCCGGCGAAGTAGATCGGTCCACCCGGCGCCTCGATCACGAAGCCCAGCCACAGCGTGTGGTTGCGATCGAGCAGTCCGCGGGAGGACCAGTGCTGGCCTGGCACCGCGGTCACGGCGATCTCGCCCGGCAGTGCCACGGTCTGCCACCAGTCCAGCGTGCTCACCCGTGATTCGATGCCCGCCCGGCGCAGCGTCTCCGCGTTGCCGAGACCCAGCAGGAACAGGGGTGCATCGCGCTCGGCCAGCGCCCGCAGGGTGGCGAGATCGAGGTGATCGTAGTGACTGTGGCTGATCAGTACGACGTCGATCGGCGGCAGGTCCGACAGCGGCAGAGCCGGCGGCCGGTAGCGGCGGGCGCCGAGGAAGGACAGCGGACCGGCACGCTCGGACCAGACCGGATCCGTCAGGATGTTCAGCCCGCCGGTCTGCAGCAGCACCGTGCTGTGACCGATCAGGGTGACCGCAAGCTGCGCGCCGGCGACGTGACGTGGCGGCGGCTCGACGGTCGGCGCCGCGACCTCGTGCCAATCACTGCGCCAGTCGGTCGTCAGCAGGCTCATCAGCGCGTCGGCCGAGCGTTCGGTCGGCGTGAGGTTATGGAAATGGGCACCGTCGAAATGATCGGAGGGCGGGCCCTCGTAGCGTCCGCCGTTGATGGCGAACACCAGCAGCAGCACGGTAGCGAGCGCAGCGAGCAACAGGCCGCGAAGCATGAAGGCCTTCCTTGTTGGCAGAGCGGCGGCGGATGGCGGCCTGCTGTTATTATTTCCCGAGATCGACCGGCGCGTCGTTCTCCACCCGCCAACCCGCGCGAGGCGTCAATGGCCAGTTTCCAACTGCACGAAATACGCCGCGCCTGCACCAGCTGCAGTCTACGCGAACTGTGCCTGCCCGATGGTATGTCCGCCGAGGACCTGGCCCGGCTCGACGAGATCGTGATGCGGCGCCGGCCGGTGGGCCGACAGGCGGTGCTCTTCCACCAGGGCGAACCGATGAGCTCGATCTATGCCGTGCGCTCGGGTTCGGTGAAGAGCACCACGTTGGCGACCGACGGCGGCGAACAGATCACCGGCTTCCATCTGCCCGGCGAGCTGATCGGGCTGGATGCCATTGCCACCGGAACCCACGGTTGTACGGTCACGGCGCTGGAGACCTCCAGCGTCTGCGAGCTGCCGTTCGATCAGCTCGACATGCTCAGCGGCCAGATCCCCGGACTGCGGCGCCAGCTCCTGCGCCTGATGTCGCGGGAGATCCGGCACGACCAGCGAGCCCTGCTGATGCTCGGGCAGAAGAACGCCGAGCAACGCCTGGCGACACTGCTGCTGAACCTCTCGGCGCGCCTGCAGCAGCGCGGCCTGTCGGCGACCCGCTTTCGCCTGAGCATGGCGCGCGGCGATATCGCCAACTATCTCGGCCTGGCGGTAGAAACCGTCAGTCGGCTGCTGGCACGGTTCCAGGAACAGGGACTGCTGCAGGTGGCCGGCCGCGAGGTGACTCTCCTGGATTCGGCGCGACTGCGGCTGCTGGTAGAGTGCGAGCCGGACGCGGCAGTTACCCATCAGGGCCGCGGCTGAGCCGCGGGTACGGGCGGCGTCGCTGCGGCCGGGCCTACCAGGCAGTCCAGCAACGGTGCTATCCGCGCTCGGGCCCGTGCCTCGGCGGCCTCGAACAGCAGCGCGAAGGCGGGCTCGCCCCCGCAGTCCTCGGCGATGGACACGGCCTCGCCCGCCGCCAGCCGATCGGCCCAGCCGGCGCGCACGGCTGCCCAGAACGGCCCGCTTCTCGCCCAGTACGCCTCGGCCGCGCCGAAGTCGAAGTCGACGATGCGCCGATAGCGGTTCAGCCCCAGCTCACGGGCATGGTAACGGCCGGTGCCAGCCATCGACGCGGGCTGTTCCGCCGCTTGCGGCACGTCCAGCCGCTTGAGGTTGTCCTGCTCGTGCAGCCAGCCAAGCGGCTGTACCGTCAGCCGGTGCCGGCTCACGAGCAGGGAGTAGTCGGCCGCGCCCGTGCGCTCGCGGCGGGGCAATGGCCGCCAGCCCGGCTCGCTGTGCCACTGCGAAAAGCTGCGATTGTGTTGCCAGCGGCCAATCGCCGCGTAGCGCGGCGAGTCGTCCACCTGATACACGCTCTGCGACCAGCGGCCGCGGGCGTCGGCCGGCGCCAGCGGCATGCGCCGCCACTGGCGTGGGGGGCGGAACGTCAGCAGATCTGCCGGCTCGAACTGCCAGTCCTGACGCCAGTGCTTCTGCACGAAGGGACCGGCCACCGTCCCGTCGGGCTGTGCCACGAACATCGTCAGGATGTGCTGCAGGCTGATGAAGTCGGGCCGTGACTCGAGCACGAACACCCGCTCGGTCGCCCAGGAGCGATAGGGACGGGCCGGGGTGTAGGGCGGCTCGAACAGCGCCGTCTCCAGAAAGTCGAAGCTCACCCGATAGTCGCCGGCCAGGGCGAGGATGGCGGCGCGATCACGCGCCAGCGGCGTCTGCGCGGCCTGCAGGCGGTCCCAGGCCGGCGCCGGCTGGTCGGCGAGGGTGACGGCCGTGCCGGTGCTGGTGCCGCCGCGGGGCGCGAGCGTGGCGGCGTCGACGAAGGGCCAGCCGAAGACATAATCTGCAGCTACGACCGCGCCCGGCAGCAGCAGGCAAAGCCCGGCTGCGACGCACGCCGCACACCGGCGCCCTAATGATCTGGAGGTACCGATCATGATGAAGCTTCCCCGCCTGCTCCTGTCGCTGACGGCGTTCACTGCGATGGCTGGGCTGGCCGCCTGCGAGCCGCAGCCGGAAGTGCCGACGCCGCCGGCGGCCGCTGCCGACGCCGCTGCCGCGATCACAGTCTACAAGTCACCTACCTGCGGATGTTGCGGCCGCTGGGCCGACCATCTGGCCGAGGCCGGCTTCGCGGTGCGCGAGGTGGAGCTCGAGGATCTTCATGCGGTGAAGCATGCCAACGGCATTCCGCCCGGGCTCGGCTCCTGCCATACCGCCGAGGTCGCCGGCTATGCCATCGAAGGCCATGTCCCGGCGGCGGAAATCCATCGCCTGCTGGCGGAACGGCCGGCAGTGGCGGGCCTGGCCGTGCCGGCCATGCCGATCGGCTCGCCGGGCATGGAGCAGGGCGGGCGGACCGATCGCTACGTGGTGCAGGCCTTCGACGCCGAGGGCAACAGCACGCCGTATGCCCATTACGAGGGCCCGAGGCGCCTGAGCACGGACGGGCCCAATCACAACTGACACCACACCGACTCGAAGTGCGGGTCGTCCGGATTGTAGTCCGGCTGGGGCCCCTCGAAATGGTCGCCGAGTAGCCGCAGATCATGCATGTGCTCGACGTGGAACAGCTTCCAGCCGAGCTTGTCGCTGCGGCTCGAGCCGTCGCTCTGCCAGGCGCTGAGCGCTTCGTGGCCGCGACTGTTCATGCCCCAGATGTGCGGCTCCACGATGCGCAGATGGCCCGCGTAGCGGAAGGACAGCCGCCGGCGCTGCTCGATCGCCCGATCGATACTCATCAACCTGCTCCTCGTCGCTCGTCGCCCGTTGCCCGCCTCAGCTGCTGGCGCGTCTCTCCTCTGCATCCCCATCCTGCTGCGGCGGTGCGAACCACGGATACACCGCCGGCAGCACCACCAGCGTCAGCAGTGTCGAGGTGATCAGCCCGCCGACGACCACCGCCGCCAGCGGCCGTTGCACATTGGCGCCGATCCCGGTCGCCAGCAGCAGCGGCACCAGGCCCAGGATCGCGACCGACGCGGTCATGAGCACCGGACGCAGGCGCAGCTCAGCGCCCTCGTGCACCGCCTGTTCGAGGCCGCGGCCTTCCTCGCGCAGGTCGTTGATGTAGCGAACCAGCACCACCCCATTGAGCACCGCGACCCCGAATACCGCGATGAAACCGACCGCACCGGGCACAGACAGGTACAGGCCCGAGAGCCACAGCGCGAAGATGCCGCCGGTGATGGCGAAGGGCACGTTCAGGAAGATCAGCGCCGCATAGCGCAGGCTGCTGAAGGCGGAGTAGAGCATCAGAAAGATCAGCGCCAGGGTGATCGGGACCGCGACGTACAGTGTGCGCATGGCACGTTGCTGATTCTCGAACTCGCCGCCGTACTCGATGCGATACAGTGGCGGCAGGGTCACCTCGCGCTGCACCTGCTGCTGGATCTCGCGCACCACGCTACCCATGTCGCGCCCCCGCACGCCGAACAGCACGTAGGCCCGTCGTTCGCCGAGGTTGCGCGAGATCAGTCGCGGCCCATCGAAGACCTGCAGATCCGCCACCCGCGAGAGCGGGATCAGTTCGCCGGAAGGCGTACGCAGCGGCAGCTCGCGGATCGTCGGCAGGCTGTCGCGCGCCTGTGGCTGCAGGCGCACGAAGACATCGAAACGCCGCACGCCCTCGAACACCTGCTTGGCGCTCATGCCGCCGATGCCGATCTCCACCGCCTCCAGCACCTGATCGACCGTCATGCCGTAGCGGGCCAGCGCCTCCCGATCCGGACGAATCTCGATCTGCGGCTTACCGAACTGCTGCTGCAGGCGGCTGTCGGCCGTGCCCTCTACGCTGCGAACGATGCCGAGCACCTGCTCACCCAGGTCGCGCAGCGTCGCCAGATCCGGCCCGTAGATGCTGACCACCAACTGCGAAAGCACCCCGGTGATGAGTTCGTTGCTACGCATCTGGATCGGCTGACTGAGCGTGTGGTTGACGCCGGGGAAGCCGTCATTCAGTGCCTCGGTCACCGCCGTCTGCAACGCGGCATAGTCGCGTTCGGTAGACCAAGTACCGAGCTTCTGGAGCGTGACGATGGAGGTGATGACATTCACCAGCGCCGGATCGCCGCCCACCTCGGCCCGGCCGACGCGCGAATAGACGCCCTCGACTTCCGGCAGTTCGCCCAGCGCCGCCTGCATCTTCTTGGTGAACTCGATCGAACTCGGCAGATTGGCGCCGGGCGGCAGGAGCGACTGCACCAGTAGCGTGCCCTCGCGCAGCGGCGGTACGAACTCGGTCCCAAGGCGCGGGAAGATGGCGAGGCTCGAGCCGAAGGCGCCGATGGCCAGCAGCAGCACGATCACCGGGTGCGCCGTCGCCCCGTGCAGGATCGGCCGATAAACCCGTTTCAGCCAGCCGATCAGGCGCGGTTCCTCCACCTTGGTGCGTCGCGAGAAGGCGAGCGTGCAGAGCACCGGCACCACCGTCAGCGCCGCCAGCAGGGCGCCGACCAAGGCAAAGCTCACGGAGTAGGCCATCGGCGAGAACAGCTTGCCCTCGTTGCCCTGCAGCGAGAACAGCGGCAGGAAGACGATGATGATGATGGTTACCGAGAACACGATCGGCTGGGCGACCTCGCCCGCGGCCGTCCGCACCAGTTCCTGGATGGAGGGACCGTCTTCGCCGTCGTCCTGCGCTTCCAGGTGGCGGAAGATGTTCTCCATCATCACGACCGAGCCGTCGATGATCATGCCGATGCCGATCGCCAGCCCGCTCAGGCTCATCAGATTCGCGGATAGCCCGACGAAGTGCATGGCCAGGAAGGCAACCAGTGCCGCCAAGGGCAGACTGGCGATCACGATCAGCGCCGAGCGCAGGTTGCCGAGGAAGATCCACAAAAAGATCAGCACCAGCACGAAGCCGTCGCGCAGCGCGTGTTCGACGGTGGTGATGGCAGCGTCGATCAGCTGCTGCTGGGTGTAGAAGGGGCGCACGACCATGCCCTCGGGCAGGATGGCATTGATCTCCTCGATCCGCTGCTCGACCGCCTCGAGCAGCTTCTGCGTCGGCGCATAGATCAGCTTCAGCACGTAGCCGCCCACCGCCTCCTCGCCATTGGCGATGAGCGCCCCACGACGGATGGCCGGGCCGAAGCTGACCGCGGCGACGTCGCGCACGTAGACCGGACGCCCCTGGTATTCGGCCAGCACGATGCGTCGGATGTCGCCCAGACCCTGCTGGTCCGGGCCGATCCAGCCGAAGCCGCGCACGATGTATTCCTCGCCCGCGCGGTTGATGAACGAGGCGCCGACGTTGCGGTTGTTCGCCATCAGTGCTGCCCGCACATCGCCCACGGTGAGGCCGCGCGCGAGCAATGCCTGCGGATCCAGCTCCACCTGGAACTGACGCACGAAGCCGCCGATGGAGAGCACGTCGGTCACGTTCGGCACGGTGCGCAGCCGCCGGCCGACCAGCCAGTCCTGTGCCGTGCGGCGCTCCATCAGCGAATAGTCGTAGCCCGGCTCGTTCTCGACCGTGTACATCAATACTCGGCCGAGCGCGGTGGTGATCGGGCCGAGCTGCGGAACGCCGAGCGCCTCGGGAATCTCCTGCCGAGCCACCTGCAGGCGCTCCATCACCAGTCTGCGGGCGAAGTAGACGTCCGTACCATCCTTGAAGTAGACCGTGACGCGCGAGAGCCCGAACACCGAGGTGCTCTGAATACGATCCAGCCGTGGCAGGCCATACATGGCGATCGACACGGGATAGCTGATGCGCTTCTCCACATCGACCGGAGACAACCCAGGGCTGACGGTGAAGATGCGCACCATCGGCGGCGTCACGTCCGGATAGGCATCGCGCGGCAGGCTGGCGACCGTCCAGCCGCCGCCGATCAGCACGGCGAGCAGGGCGGCGAACACCAGCACCCGGTTGGTGAGCGCGAACTGCACAAGCCGGTTGATCATGCCCGCTCAGTCTCCGCCGTCGGCCGTTGCGTCATTGCCGGCACCGGCGTCGGCCGCCGGCGCCGCGGGCAACTGACCGGACTTGGCCGCGGCGGTGAACGCCGTCTTCAGCTCGAAAGCACCCTCGGCGACTACCTGTGCACCGGGCGCCGGGCCACCGATGATTTCGAGGTAGCCGTCGGCCTCCGCCCCGGTGGCGACCGGTTCGGCGCGGAACGTCCGTTGTTGCGCGGTCGGCCGGAACACCACCGATTGTCCTTCCAGGCGCTGCACAGCCGTGACCGGGACCAGGGCCGAGGCGGCATCCGCCCGGGTGCGGATGGCCACCTCGCCGAACATGCCCGCCCGCAGGGCTCGCTCCGGATTCGGTACCTGGCCCAGCAGACGTACGGTGCGCGCCTCGCGGTCCAGCGCATCGGAGATCCAGAACACTTCGCCATCGAACTCCTGCTGCGGCAGTGCCCGAACCGTCAGGCGCAGCGGCTGGCCGGTGTCCAGCCGTGGCAGTGCCTGCTCGAAGGCGGCGATCTCCACCCACATCCGGCTCGGGTCGACGATCCGGATGGGGGTCTGGTCGCCTCGCACGGTCTGCCCGGGACGCAGTGCCCGGCGTTGCACGTAGCCGGCCTGCGGCGTGTGTAGCCGGTAGGTCGAAAGCCGTGCGTCCTGGCCCGCCTGGATCTGCTCGATCTCCTGGCGTGAGAGCCCGTACAGGCGCAGCGTCTCCCGGCTCGCCTGTGCCTCGGCCTGCGCCTCGCGAAAGCGCGCCCGTGCTGCCAGCACTTCGGCCTCGCTGCTGATCTGCTGGCGGGCGAGCCGGCGTTCCCGTTCATATTCGGCGCCGGCCGTCTCCAATCGCGCCTCCAGCGCCAGATGCCGTGCCTTGGCCTGGCCGACCGCCACGCTGTCGAACACCGCCACGGCCGCACCGGCCTCCACCCACTCACCGAGCCCGGCGATCATGCGCACGAGCTTGGCCTCCACCCGTGGGCCGAGCTCGGTGACGCGCTCCTGATCAAAGATGACGGTCGCCGGCGCGGTGATTACTGCCTCTGCGCTGCCGGCCTGCACCGGCACCAGATCCAGCGTCATGCGCTCGAACTGCGCTGCCGTCAGGCGCAGCGTGCGTGGCAGGTCGGCTGCCGAACTGCCCGCTCGTGGCGTGCCCCCCTGGGCAGACAGATTGGCCGGTGCCGGCGGGGCGAGTTCCGTACCTCGCCCCGCCGGGCCGCCGCGCCGGGTATCGGCGCTGCCGGGTTGCGCCTGACTCGCCGGTGGGCCGTCGTCGGGGCTGTTCGATGCCGACGAGCCACTGTCGAATGGTTCCAGCCACAGCAGCAGCAGGGCGCCGGCGAGGACCAGCGAGAGGACGCTCAGCCCGACTGCGAGCCAGGCCGCGGCCGAGAGCGCGCGCAGGCGCCCGAGTGGTCCGCGCCGCTGCCGGTGCTCTTGCGCCCCGTCCGATGCGTGTCGGCGGTCGGCGCCCTCGCGGCCATCATCGGATGCATCATTCGCCATGATCTGCCTGCCAGGGTGAGATTCGGTCCGGCATGGCCGCCGGCACCGGCGGCGCCCGCCGTGCCTCGAGCGCCACCAGTCCGCCCGTCGTACGCTCCAGGGCGCTGCCGGCGGCGGCGAGTGCGCGTAGCGCATCCAGATAGGTCTCGCGGACCGAGAGGTAGTTGTCCTGTGCGCTGGTGAGCGCCGGAGCAGCGAACTTGCCGGCCGCGACGGCCCGCTGCACCAGCTGTACGTTCTCCAGTGCCGCCTCGAGCATCGCCTCGCCAACCGCCTCCACCTGCAGCGCCGCGGCCCGGTAGTCCGCCAACGCCCCCAGCACCTGCTGCTCCACCTGCAGCTGCAGTAGCTCGCGCTCGGTCTTCTCGCGCGCCAGCTCGGCGGCGGCGATGCGCTGTTCGCCCTCGTACTGGTAGAGCAGCGGCAGCGGCAGCGAGACGCCGGCGCCGAGGATCTCGCTCTCCTGCTCCTGCTCGTAATAGCCGTAGAAGGTCGGTTCGGGAATCAGCAGCTTCTGCGCCAGGCGCTGTTCGCTGCGGCGGGCGGCCACCCGCTCCGCCGCGGCCTGCAGATCGGCGCGACGTTCCAGGGCCAGCTGCACCAGCTGATCCGCCTGGCGCAATGGCACGGGCGCCGGCTGCAGGCGACCCTCGGTGACGAACTCGTGCGAGGGTGCCTCGCCCAGCAGCAGGTTCAGCCGCAGGCGGGCCTGCACGACGCGCCGCTCGGCTTCGGCCAGTGTTGCCCGCGCCCGCGCCGCGCCAACGGCGGCGGCGTTCACCTGCATGCGCGTGCCTTCGCCCAGGCGCAGCCGTTGCTCGTTCAGCGTCACGATCCGGCCGGCCACGGCGACCAATTGCACGGCCGTCTCCACGGCTCGCTCGGCAATCAGCAGGTCGAAATACGCCTCGCGCGCGCTGGCGGCGGTGGCGGTGCGCCGATACTCGAGCTCGGCCTCGGCGGCGGAACGGCGCTCGCGCGCGGCCTTCATGCGCAACCCGCGCTCGCCACCGATCCAGACCTGCTGCGCGAAGGACAGAAAAAAGTCGGTACTCTCGCCCCCGGGGTCGTCACGCCGGCCGGCGCTGATGTCGACGCCGGTATCCGAGGGCGTCTGTCGCGCCGCCTGGGCCTCGGCGCCGGCCGCCCGATCCACATCCTGGCCCGCCGCGCGCACGCCGAGATTCCGCTCCATGCTGCGTGAGATCGCCTGCTCCAGCGTCAGCACCGGCGCGGCTGGCGCTGCGGCGGCGAAGCAGGCCAGAGTGGCGAGGCACAGCCAGCGGCTGGCGATCAACAGGGCATGGCGAAGCGGCATGGCGGGCGCAAGGTAACCGTGGGGACAGTGTGTGCGCCATGTCTTGGGTTGGGTCAGCGCCTCCTAGGGACAGCGCTGACACACCGAAAGTGCCGCCTTCAGTGCATATGCGCGCCGGCGGTCAGCAGCAGCGGCATCAGCGCCACCCAGAGTCCGCTGCCGGCGACCAGCAGGCCGAGGCCGCGCCTGCCGCTGCCGGCGAGGGCGAACAGGCGTGCCGGCAGCAGGGCACTGGCAAGCAGTGCGGGCAGGGTGCCGAGGCCAAAGCTCACCAGCAGCAGCGCGCCGTGCAGCGCCGAGCCGCTGGCCGCCGCCGCCGCGAGCATGCCGTAGAGCAGCCCGCAGGGCAGCAGTGCCCACAGCAGGCCGGCGGCGAAGCGCGCCGGCAGGCCGGCGCGATGGCGCAGTCGCGCCGCCGGACGCTGCACGCGGCGCCACAGCGGGTCCCCGAGCCGCTCCAGGGCGCCCAGCGGCGCGCGGCCGTAGGCGATCTGCAGCCCGATCAGCACCATCATCAGGGCCAGGGCAAGGCGCAGGTTCGGCCCGCTCAGGGGCAGCTCGCCCATGCCCCGGGCGGCGAGGTTGGCGCCGGCGAGGCCGGCCAGCGCGCCGAGCAGGCCATAGCCGCACAGGCGACCGGCCTGCAGCGCGAGCAGCGGCCCGTCCGGTCGCAGCCCAACCGCTCCGGGTACTTGCCTGGGGCAGCCCAGGGCTGCCGAGATGCCGCCGCACATCCCGAGGCAATGCGGCGTGCCGGCAAGGCCGGCGAGCAGGGCGGCGAGTGGCAAGGGCGCCCAGGCGAGCAGGCTGGCCTCGGCGCTCATCGGTCCGCGTCGCCACCCGGCCGTCGCGCGGAGTCGGCGTCGGTCGGTGCATCGTCCGGGGGGACAGGGCCGCCGGGCCGGGCGTCGTCGTCCAGCAGCACCTGCCAGGCGGGCGTTTCCAGATCCTCGAACTGGCCGCTGCGCACCGCCCAGAAGAACACGCCGATGGCGATCAGCATCAGTCCCAGCGCCAGTGGAATCAGCACGAAGATGATCTCCATCAGGCAGCCTCGAACGAGGCGTCGGTGGCCGGGGCGGACGCCGGCGCGGCGGGTGGCGCAGCCGACGCCGGTCCGGTGGCCGTCGGCACACGCGCCAGCCTGGCGGCGTTGAGCACGACCAGCAGCGAGCTCAGTGTCATGCCGAGCGCCGCCCAATAGGGCGTGAGCGTGCCGGCCAGCGCCAGCGGCAGGGCGCAGAGGTTGTAGCTGATGGCCCAGGTGAGGTTCTGCCGCAGCAGGCGACGGGCGCGGCGTGCGGTGGCGAACACCTCCGGCAGCGGCGCGAGCGTGCCGGCCGGCAGGACGAAGTCGGCCTGCGACTGGGCTAGCGCCGTGCCCGCCCCCATGACCAGGCTGACCTGTGCTGCGGCCAGCAGCGGCGCATCGTTGTTGCCGTCACCGATCGCCGCCGGATGATGGCCGCGACGCTGCTCGGCCTGCAGCCGGGCCAGCTTGCCGGCCGGCGTCAGGCCACCGGCATAGTCGGTGATGCCGGCAGCCGCCGCTGCCGCCGCCACGGCCGCCGGCGCGTCGCCGCTGGCCAGCAGCGGCCGGATGCCGGCGGCGTGTAGCGAGGCGATCACGGCCGGCGCCTCCGCCCGCAGCGGATCGGCCAGCACGAATACCGCCAGCGGCTGCCCCGCCTCCTGCAGCAGCACCGGCGTGGCCCCTGCCGGCAGCGGCGGCAGGGCCAGTGCTGCCGGCGGGCGCCCCAGCTGCAGAATCCGCCTGTCCACCGCCCCGCGGATGCCCTCGCCCACCTGCTCGCGCACGTCCCGGGCCGGGGGCAGCGCGAGGCGCCGCGCGAGGGCGGCGGCCACCAGCGCCTGGGCCAGCGGGTGACGCGAATGGGTCTCCAGCGCCGCGGCCAGCTGCAGGCAGCGCGCCGCCGGCAGCCCCGCGAGCGGGTGGATCGCCTGCAGGTGCGGGGCACCGCAGGTCAGCGTGCCGGTTTTGTCAATCACCAGGGTATCCAGTGTCTCGACCCGCTCGAGCGCACCCGGGCGCAGCACCAGGATGCCCTGGCGCAGCAGGCGGGTGCTGGCGGCGACGTAGGCGGCGGGCGTGGCCAGCGAGAAGGCGCAGGGGCAGCTCACCACCAGCACGGTCAGGGCGATCTCCAGCGCGCGTCCCGGGCCGGCCGGCCACCACAGCGCCAGCGCCACCCCCGCCGCCAGCAGGATACCGGCGACGAAGGCCTGCGCCAGCCGCTCGGCGGCGGCCACGGCAGCCGGTCTTGCCGTCTGCGCGCGCAACAGCAGGCGGGAGAGCCGGCCGAGCTGGCTGGCTGCGCCGGTGGCCGTGATGCGCACGATCAGGGGCTCGCCGTGATTGACGCTGCCGCCGACGAGGGCTGCCCCCGGCCCGCGCGGCTGCAGGCGCGACTCACCGGTCAGCAGCGCCTCGTCGAGCTGGCCCGCGCCGCGCTCGATCACGCCGTCTGCCGGTACCGCCTCGCCCTGGGCCACCTGCACGCGATCGCCGGCGGCCAGCTCCTGCAGCAGGATCGGCTCACCGATGCCATCCGGCCCGAGCCGCCGGCAGGTCGCCGGCAGCAGCCGCGCGAGCGCCGCCACGGCATCGTTGCTGCGCCGGCGCAGGCGGTGTTCCAGCCAGCGCGCGGCGGTCAGCAGAAAGACGAACATGGTGATCGACTCGAAGTAGATCTCGCCGCTGCCGCGCCAGGCATTGACGGTGCTGAGCAGCCAGCCGCCCAGCAGGGCGAGGGCGATCGGCACGTCGGCGTTCAGTCGTCTGTGCAGCAGCGCGCGCAGGGCGCCGCGCAGGAACGGGCCGCCGCTGTAGAGCACTACGGGCGTGGCCACCAGCAGACTCACCAGTGCCAGGAACTGGCGGTAGAGCGGCTCGATGCCCTGCAGCGCGCCGGCATAGAGCGCCACCGCGTAGGTCATCACCTGCATCATGCCCAGGCCCGCCACCAGCAGCCGTCGCAGCAGGGCACGGCCTTCCGGATCGGCATCATCCGGGGCGCCGAGGGTCGGCTGTGGCCGGTAGCCGAGCGCGGCGATGGCGGCCAGCAGCGCGCTGAAGCGCAGCCGCGCGGGATCGAACACGACCAACCCGCGGCCAGTGGTGGGATGGATGGTGGCCTCCTGCACACCCGGCAGTTGCCGCAGCCGGCTGGCGATCAGCCAGCCGCAGGCGGCGCAGCGCAGCCCGTCGATCTGCAGCATGGCCTCGCGCAGCGGCCCGCGCGGCGCCAGATAATGGGCCGCGGCAGCGGGCCGGTCCCACGCCTGCCAGACGTTCGCCGAGGCGGCTTCGGCGGGGCGGGGCGCCGGCGCCGCACGGTGCTGGTAATAGCCGGCCAGGCCGGCCTCGTGGATCAGTGCGGCCGCATGCGCGCAGCCGTTGCAGCAGAAGGGCTGCGCGGCGCCGGCCGCCGCGCCGTGCCGCGGCGGCAGCGGGCGGTGCACGGCGGTGGCGCCGAGTGGCGCGCCACAGTGATAGCAGTGCCCGTCCATCAGCCGGCACCCGCGCGCAGCGGGGTGCGCGCGGCCGTCTCCGCCAGCGTGCCGGCCAGCTGCCACTCCGCGCCCGCCTGGTGGCCGTGCAGCCGGACCTGCCAAGCGCCGGTAGGCGCCGGGGCCAGCGTGCCGGTGTAGACATCGGTGCGGGCCGTCGCCTGCAGGGCGAGCGTGCGGTCACGCTGCGGCTGGGTGGGGTGGATGAACCGCAGCGTGAGCGTGCCCGGCGCATCGTCGATACCGAACGGGCCACTGCCACGGCTCAGCTGCACCTGCACCTGACCGCTCTGCCGATCCAGCTGCAGCTCCCCGGCCAGACCCAGCGCGGCGGCGTGACGGGCCTGCGCATCGGCGTGCACCACCGCCAGGGCGAGCCGCTCGGTGCGATCGAACACCGCCGCCTCCGGTGTCTGCAGGGCGAGCACCAGCATGGTGACACCGCCGGCCACGGCCGCCAGCGGCGGCACCCACAGCAGCCAGACCAGCGGTTCGCGATACCAGGGCCGCCCGGGCACGGCCGTCGACGGCGCCCTCATCGGGTCGGCGCCAGCAGGCGCGTCTGGCGCCGGGCGAGCACCTCGCCCTCGGCAGTGGTGAGTTGCAGGCCGATGTCGCTGCCGCCGCTCACGACGGCGCGCGGCACCCGCACCCGGGCGGCAGCCGTGGCCACCGCGCCGGGCGCGACCTCCAGCGGCGCCGGATCGATCTGTGCCTCGGCGCCGGGGACGCCCGTGGCATCGAGCGTCAGGCGCAGTGGTTCACCCGCGCGGTTGGTGATCTTCAGCGTGTAGCTGTTCTCGATCCAGTCCCCGTCCACCACCCGGTAGAGCGCGTTGCGATCGCGCAGCACATCGAAGGTGACGGTATTGCGGGTGAGCAGCGAGAAGGCCAGGCCGCCAGCGATCAGCAGCAGGATCAGTCCGTAGAGGATCACCCGTGGCCGCACGATGCGGGTCGGCCGGCCTTCCAGCGCGTTCTCGGTGGTGTAGCGGATCAGCCCCCGAGGATATTGCATGCGATCCATCACGCTGTCGCAGACATCCACGCAGGAGGCGCAGTTGATGCACTCGTACTGCAGGCCATTGCGGATGTCGATGCCGGTCGGGCAGACCTGCACGCACAGGTTGCAGTCGATGCACTCGCCAAGCCCCGCGGCGGCCGGCGAGACGCCGCGACGCCGGCCGCCGCGGGGCTCGCCGCGGCCGGCATCGTAGGAGACGATCAGCGAATTGCGGTCGAGCATCGCGCCCTGGAAGCGCGCGTAGGGGCACATGTACAGACAGACCTGCTCGCGCATGAAGCCGGCGTTGCCCCAGGTGGCGAAGCCGTAGAAGCCGATCCAGAAGCTCTCCCAGCCGCCGAGCTCGAAGGTCGCAAGCTTGACTGCGAGCTCGCGGATCGGCGTGAAGTAGCCGACGAAGGTGAAGCCCGTCCACAGCGCGAGCAGGATCCACAGGCTGTGCTTGATGCCCTTGCGCAGGACCTTCTGCCGGGTCCAGGGGCCGGCATCGAGCTTCATGCGCCGGGCGCGATCGCCCTCGGTGTGGCGCTCGATCAGCAGGAACAGCTCGGTCCACAGCGTCTGCGGGCAGGTGTAGCCGCACCATAGCCGCCCGCCCAGCGCGGTGAAGAACAGCAGCGTGACCGCCCCCATCACCAGCAGCAGGGCGAGATAGATGAAGTCCTGCGGATAGAAGGTCATCCACAGGATGTGGAAGCGCCGCGCCGGCAGGTCGAACAGCAGCAGCTGGCGGCCCTGCCAGGAGATCCAGGGCAGCAGGTAGAAGCCGCCGAGAATGACCGCCAGCGCCAGCAGGCGCAGTCGCTGGAAACGCCCGTGTACCTCGCGTGGGTAGATCTTCTCGTGCGCGGCGTACAGCGGGCCGCTGGCGGCGGCGTCCGTCGATCGGGATACGTTGCTGCTCATGGGGCTTCCGGCGGCAGCAGCGGCCGGCGCAGGCGCTGCACCAGCAGCAGCGCCGTGAGCGTGCTGGCCAGCGTGGTCACGCCCCAGAACATGGCGAAACCGAGCGTATAGCCGATCTCCCGGCTGATCGCCCAGTCCGGGTGGGTCGCCACCCGCAGCGTCTCCGGATCGATCTGGCCGAAGAAGACGAACGTCGCCACGCCCGCGCTCAGAAAGGAGGGCCAGAGCACTGCGGCCACGATGCGGCCCAGCCGCCCCAGATGCACTGGTGTGTCGGCACGATCGGCCGGCGCCTCGACAGCGTCGATCGTCTCGGGCACGCGGGCTTCGAGGTTTACGATCCGGTTGTCCGGTGGCGCGTGCCGGGGCGGCTCCGGCGGGCGCCGCCCGTTCACGAGGCTGGCTCCGGCTCGGCTGCGACGCCGGGCGTCGGCGGTGCCATCGCGCCCGGGGGCGTCGCGTCTGCCGTCGCGGCCGGCTCGGCTGGCGTGCCGCCGAGGCTGTAGACGTAGGCGGCGAGCAGGTGCACGCGCGCCTCGCCCAGCCGCTCCGCATGCGCCGGCATCACGCCGGTGCGCCCGTCGGCGATCGTGGTGGTGATCGTCTCCAGATCGCCGCCATAGAGCCAGGCATCGTCAGTCAGATTCGGCGCCCCGATGGCCGTGTTGCCGCTGCCGTCGGCGCCGTGACAGGCGAAGCAATAGGTCGAGAACACCTGCTGGCCGACCGCGCTGAGTTCGTCGCCCCCCGGTGCCTCGCGCCCGTTCAGGCTGTAGACGTAGTTGGCCACGCCGGCGAGCTGCTCGGCATCGAGCTGGCCACCGAACGGCGGCATCACGCCCTGCCGGCCCTGCGCGATGGTGGTGCGGATCGCCGCCGGCTCGCTGCCGTGCAGCCAGGCCTGATCGGTCAGGTTCGGAAATCCCGGTCCGCCGTGCGCATCCGAACCATGGCAGGTGGCACAGTGCTGGGCGAACAGCCGCCCGCCGGTCTGCATGGCCTGCGCATCCTGCGCCAGCTCCGGGATGGGCTGCGCGGCGTAGGCCTGGTAGAGCGGCGCGTAGCGCAGCTCCGCCGCCTCGAGCTCGCGTGCGTAGCGCTTCTCCTGGTCCCAGTCGAGCAGCCCCTCGAAGGCGCCCAGGCCGGGGTAGAGCAGCAGGTAGAGCACGCCGAACAGGATCGTCAGGTAGAACAGGTACAGCCACCACGCGGGCAGCGGGTTGTTGTACTCGGTGAGATCACCATCCCAGACATGACCGGTGGTCTCGCCCGGCTGCGCCGGTTCGGTGCCGCCGCGCCGGGTCCAGCTGATCAGCCACCAGCAGGCAGCGATGTTCAGCAGGGTGAGCCCGGCGATGAACACGGTCCAGAACAGGCTCATCGGGAATCCTCCGGGTGGTCTCGCTCGGCAGGTGGGCGGAAGGTCGGTTCACCGGACGCCGGATCGGGCGGTGCCGGTCGCTCATCGTCCAGCGGCAGGCGGGCGGCCTCATCGAAGTCCCGCCGGCGCCGGCCGCTGTAGGCCCAGACCACGACGCCGACGAACAGCACCAGCAGGATCAGCGTGATCAGTCCCATCAGGGTGCCGGTGTTCATCGTTGGGTGAGCTCGGTGGCGGCCGTCGGTGCAGTCAGCGACTGCAGGTAGGCGATCAGTGCATCCAGCTCCGTCTTGTCGGCAGTCGCCGTGACCGCGTCGGCCAGGTCCGCGTCGGTATAGGGCACGCCCAGGCGTCGGTGGCCCCGCATGTGGCGCTGGATCTGCAGCGGATCGAGCTCCCGCTCGGCCAGCCAGGGGTAGGCCGGCATGTTCGACTCGGGCACCACGTCGCGGGGATCGAGCAGATGGATGCGGTGCCAGTCGTCGCTGTAGCGGCCGCCGACCCGCGCCAGATCCGGCCCGGTGCGCTTGGAGCCCCACTGGAAGGGCCGGTCGTAGACGAACTCGCCGGCGACCGCGAAGGGTCCGTAACGCTCGGTTTCGGCGCGGAAGGGGCGAACCATCTGCGAATGGCAGTTGTAGCAGCCCTCGCGCACGTAGATGTCGCGACCGGCGAATACCAGCGGCGGATCGGGCACCACCCCGGGTGCGGGGTCGGCCGCCTGGGCGCTGAAGATCAGCGGCACGATCTCGACGATGCCGCCGATGCTCACGACCACGGCGATCAGGATCGCCATCAGGCCGACGTTCTTCTCCAGGACCTCGTGTTGCTTGCTCATTGCGGCAGCCTCAGGCGGTCTGCAGCTGCGGCACGAGGGCCGGCTGCGGCTGGCGGGCGCGAACGGTGCGGTAGACGTTGTAGGCCATGATCCCCATGCCGGCGAGGTAGAGCCCGCCACCGCCCAGGCGGATCAGGTAATAGGGCCGGGTGGCCCGCAGGGTTTCGATGAAGGTGTAGGTGAGCGTGCCGTCCGGATTGACCGCCCGCCACATCAGTCCCTGCATGACGCCGGCGATCCACATCGAGCCGGCATACATCGCGATGCCGATGGTGGCGATCCAGAAGTGCCACTCGATCAACCGCACGCTGTACATCTGCTGCTGCCCGTACAGCCGCGGGATGAGGTTGTACAGCGAGCCCATGGTGATGAAGCCGACCCAGCCCAGCGCCCCGGCGTGCACGTGGCCGATGGTCCAGTCGGTGTAGTGCGAGAGCGCGTTGACCGTGCGGATGCTCATCATCGGCCCCTCGAAGGTGGCCATGCCGTAGAAGGACAGCGAGACGATGAGGAACTTGATGATCGGGTCGTCGCGCAGCTTATGCCACGCGCCCGAAAGGGTCATGATGCCGTTGATCATGCCGCCCCAGGAGGGCGCCAGCAGGATCAGCGAGAAGACCATGCCGAGCGACTGCGCCCAGTCCGGCAGGGCGGTCCAGTGCAGGTGGTGCGGCCCGGCCCACATGTAGACCGAGATCAGCGCCCAGAAGTGGACGATCGACAGCCGGTAGGAATAGATCGGCCGTTCGGCCTGCTTGGGCACGAAGTAGTACATCATGCCCAGGAAGCCGGCGGTGAGGAAAAAGCCCACCGCGTTGTGCCCGTACCACCACTGCACCATCGCATCGACCGTGCCGGCATAGAGCGGGTAGGACTTCCACCAGCCCACCGGCAGCTCGGCGCTGTTCACCACGTGCAGCAGCGCCACCGCCAGGATGAAGCCGCCGTAGAACCAGTTGGCCACGTAGATGTGCTTGACGCGCCGCTTGACGATGGTGCCGAAGAAGACCACCGCATAGGCCACCCAGACCAGCGTGATCAGCAGGTCGATCGGCCATTCCAGCTCGGCGTACTCCTTGCTGGTGGTCAGCCCGAGCGGCAGCGTGATCGCCGCCGCCACGATCACCGTCTGCCAGCCCCAGAAGGTGAAGGCGGCGAGCCTCGGCGCGAACAGTGGCGCGTGGCTGGTGCGCTGCACCACGTAGTAGCTCGTGCCGATTAGCGCCGAGCCGCCAAAGGCGAAGATTACCGCGTTGGTATGCAGCGGACGCAGCCGGCTGTAGGTCAGCCAGGGCAGATCGAAATTGAGTGCCGGCCAGTAGAGTTGGGCGGCGATCAGGACGCCGACCGCCATGCCGACCAGGCCCCAGACGATGGTCATCAGGGAGAACTGGCGGACGACGCGGTCGTGATAGGTCAGCTCAGTGGCGGTGGCGGCAGACATAGGGAATTCCGGCAGGGGCTCCCGCCGGGGTCGCGGAAGCGCACGCGCCGATTATCTGGAGCTGGTCCGCGGCGCTTCTTGATCCATGTCAGAAAACACCGCGGGCCGACCGGCGCGGCGCGGCCGCATGGCACCGCGCGTGCCGCTCGGGCACCATGGCGCGGAACGCTCAGGAGCCGCCCGCATGTCCCGCGTCACCGTCGTCGAGCATCCCCTGATCCAGCACAAGCTCACCCTCATGCGCCGGCGCGAGACGCCGACCCAGGCGTTCCGGGCCCTGCTGCGGGAGATCGCCCAGCTGCTGACCTACGAAATCACCCGCGACCTGCCGCTGGAGCTGACCGCGATCCGGACACCGCTGCGCCCGATGCAGGCGCCGATGCTGGCCGGCAAGAAACTCTGCTTCGTCTCCATCCTGCGGGCCGGCAACGGGCTGCTGGAGGGCATGCTGGAGCTGCTGCCGGCCGCGCGGGTCGGCCATGTCGGGCTGTATCGGGATCCGCGGACGCTGGCGGCGGTGGAGTACTACGCCAAGCTGCCGCAGGACATCGACCAGCGGCTGGCCATCGTGGTCGATCCCATGCTCGCCACCGGCCATTCGGCCATCGCCGCCATCGACCGCCTGAAGGCCCGCGGCGCCGGGCCGCTGCGTTTCCTGTGCCTGCTGGCCGCACCGGAGGGCGTCGCCGCGTTGCAGGCTGCGCACCCGGAAGTGCCGATCTACACCGCTGCCATCGACGAGGGGCTGGACGAGCATGCCTACATCGTCCCGGGCCTCGGCGATGCCGGCGATCGCATGTACGGTACCCGCTAGCGGCCGCGGACCGCCGCGCCGGGCGGCGCCGATCCGGGGCCAAAAGCCATCGCCCGGCAGCCACGGCGGCCCGGGCCACTACCTCAGGAGCGGATATGGCCGAGTTCCCGATCGAGCGCGAGGAGCAGGGCGAGGGCGGGCGCTACCACGCCTGCATCGACGGCCACGAGGTGGAGATGACCTATCGGCTGGCTGACGCCAGCACGATGGTGATCGACCACACCTTCGTGGCGCCAGCGCTGCGCGGCCGGCAGGTCGGCGAGGCGCTGGTGGCCCGGAGCGTGGCCGATGCCCGGCGGGAGGGTCGGCGCATCGTGCCGGTCTGCAGCTTCGTCAAGGCGCAGCTCGCGCGCCATCGCGACTGGCAGGACGTGCTCTAGCCGGCCCGGCCCCGGGGCCGGCGGCGCAGCACCACCTGCAGTCGGCCGGCCTGCAGCGCGCGCAGCTGCAGGCACTGACCGTCGGCGCGCAGCGCTTCCTGTCCCGGTGCCTCCAGCGAATAGCCGTGGGGAAAGTGCCGGGCCGGCACGTGGATCTCGCTCGGCGCGGGCAGCGCCGGATCGGCGTCGAAGGCGAGCGTGAACTCGCCCCGTCGCCGGTCGAAGTGCATGCCGGCGAGCCGGCCCTGCACGGCGCGCGGGTAGGGCCGCACGAAGCCGTCCACGGCGCGGCCGCCACTGTCCGGGTTGGTCGGATCGTGCTGCTGGTCGCGCGAAAAGATGCTCAGATCTTCCTGATTCCAGCCGTCGCCGATCGCCGGATCGTTGCGGTTGCTGGCCGTGTAGTTCCACTGCGTGGCGCTGAGCAGCAGGTCATCAAGCGCCTCGTAACAGATCTCCAGCGCGCGCACGTGCCGCCGCCACACGCGGGCATCGCCCGGGTGGCGGGCATCGTCGCGATAGGCGCGCCCACCGGCGAGATCGAAGGGCAGGCCGAACTCGCCGATTAGAGTCGCGCAGCCCGCCGGCCGACCGGCCGCGACGATCTCCTGCAGCCGCTCGCGATAGTTCGCCAGGTGCGCCTGCCGCCCCGCCAGCAGCCGGCCACGTTCCAGGTCGACGCCCAGCGGGTACAGGTGACGCTTGAGCAGCAGGGTGGTGATGTCGTAGCAGTGCCCGGCGTTGACCGTCGCGGCCGGCAGGTGCCTGGGGAAGGCCCGTGCCGGATCGCCGGCCAGCAGGTCCGGCTCGGCGAAGATCAGCCAGTCCGGATTGTGGCGGCGCAGATTGGCTGCGCCTGCTGCGTAGAAGGGGGCGAGGTAATCCTCGGTGAAGTCCACCTGCCGGCCGTGGCGCTGGTGGAAGTAATCCTCCTGCAGCGCCTCGGCCTCGGCGCCGTTGCGCCGCCAGGCGCCGGCGGCGGCGAAGGGATCGGCGGCGCCATCGCGCCAGATCGAGACGCCTTCGGGATTCATCTGCCGGGTGCCGGTAGTCACCACGCCGCGGCGCAGCACCGAGATGGCCATCATCGGTACTGCGCGCGGCAGACCGCTGCCGGCCGCAAGGCAGTCGAGCGGTGACCAGGCCGGGCCGGGCAGCACCGGGCGCGGATCCTCGGCCGTCGCGGCGGTGTGGCGATGCGAGAGCGGCCGACCGATCCAGCCGGCGTTGGGCTCGTTCAGCAGGTCGAAGCCGATGACGTGCCCCAGGCCGGCGAGCCGTCCGGCCAGTGCCGCCTGGGCGCCGAAGAAGTGCTGCTGCAGGTAGTCCTGCACGTTGCGCCCCTCGATCGTGAACTGCGGGGCGAAGTCGCGGCCGCCGAAGAACAGCGTCCAGAGGATGCCGTTGGCCGCCAGGCCGTAGTTGCTCGGCCAGCTCATCTGCGGGTAGTTGTCCGGCTGGCGCGGGCGTGGATCGGCGTAGTCGTACTCGTGCTGCATGACGAAGGCGGCGCCGGCGGCGGCCAGCCGGGTATGGTCGAGCCCGACCGCCGCCAGCGTCCAGCCCGGTGCGCCGTCGCCGCCCGTCAGCCGGCTCCAGACGTCCTGGTGGAAGTCGACGTAGACGTACAGGCCGAAGTGCCCGGCCCGTGCGCACAGCTCCGTGAAGTAGTCGAGATAGGCGGTGTCGTACTGGCCCGGGCCGGCATGCTCGATCGCTTCCCAGCTCGTCAGCAGGCGCAGGCAGTTGAAGCCCCAGTGCCGCAGGCGGCCGAAATGCTCGTCCGCCTCGCCGAGCGGGAACGGGCGGCCGATGAAGCTGACGCTGCGGTGATCGGTGAAGCGGCTCGGCACATGGGTGCCGCCGTTCGGGTAGGGCAGCTTGCAGTCGCCGCCGAGGTTCACGCCGCGCAGCAGCACCTCCCGGCCACTGGTGTCGAGGAAGCGCCCCGCCTCGATGTGCAGCGGGCCGGGCGGATAGCTGCCGAGCATCCCGGCGCTCTCGGCGCGCCTGGAAGGCGGGGCGTGTTGCGGATCAGGCGTGACCATGCCTGTCAGATCGGCCGATCGGGCGGCGGCTGCACCGTCGGCAGCCCCGGCCTTATGCGGCCTCGAGCATGAGGGTGGCACGCATGATCGATGCGCCCTCGGGGGAGGTTCTGATCGTGAAGCCCAAGTCCCGGCAGATGCGCAGCATCGGCCGGTTCTGCGCCAGGATCTCGCCATAGATCTCGCGATAGTCCCGACTGCGGGTGTAGTCGATGATCGCGCGCATCAGCCGGGTGCCGAGGCCCTGGCCGGCGTAATCGTGGCGCACGGAGATGCCGAATTCGGCGCGTTCGTTGTTGGGGTCGCCGGCGATGCGGGCGCCACCGACGATCTCCGCCTGCCCGGGCGGCTTGCGCTCGGCGATCACCAGCGCCATCTCCCGGTCGTAGTCGATCTGCGACATGCGCGCGGCGAGCTGATGCGGGAACTTCGGCATCGGCGAAAAGAAGCGCATGTAGCGTTCCTCGTCGGTGAGCGACTCGAACAGCCGCACCAGCGCCGGCTCGTCCTCCGGCTGGATCGGCCGCAGCAGCATCTCCTGGCCGTCGCCGAGCTTGAACGGCCGTTCGAGCTCCTGTGGATAGGGGCGGATGGCGAAGCGGGTGCCCGGCGCCGGTGGGCCGATGCGCACGCGCGCATCCAGCGCCAGCACGCCGCGCTCGTCCGCCAGCAGCGGGTTGATCTCGATCTCCTGCACCACGTCCTGGTCGGCGACCAGTTGGGCGAGCTTGATCAGCGTCAGCGCGATGGCGTCGCGGTGGGTGCGTGGCAGGCCGGGGGCGCCGTCCAGCAGCTGGCTGACGCGGGTGCGATCGATCAGCGAGCAGGCGAGGGTCATGTTCAGCGGCGGCAGCTCGAAGGCGGTGTCCTTGACCAGCTCCACCGTGGTGCCGCCCTGGCCGAACAGGACCACCGGGCCGAAGGTGGGATCGTGACTGACGCCGCAGATGAGCTCGTGTGCGTGCGCCCGGCGCACCATGGGCTGGACGATGAAGCCGCTCAGCCGCGCCGTGGGCATCTTCGCCGTCAGCCGCTGGTGCATGGCCTCGGCCGCCTCGCGTACCGCGGCCGGGGTCTGCAGGTTCAGTGCCGCGCCACCCACGGCGCTCTTGTGGACGATGTCCGGCGAGACGATCTTCAGCGCATAGGGTGCCGGCAGCCGTTCGGCCTGCCGCGCCGCGGCCTCGGCGTCGGTGGCCGGCAGCGTCTCCACGCACGGGATCTGATAGTGGCCGAGCAGCGCTGCGGTGGCGGTCGGGTCGAGCCAGGCGCCGCCAGCCTCCAGCGCCTCCCGCAGCAGCCGGCGGGCTGGCGCCGCGGCCGGCAGGAAGTGCTCGGGCAGCGAGGCCGGCGTCTCCAGCAGCAGGCGCTGGTTGCGGCGGAAATTGACCATGTGCACGAACGCCCGCACCAGCTGGTCGGGCGTCTCGTAGGTCGGGATGTGATGCTCGGCGAACAGGCGCCGCGCCGGCCCGGCGGCGTCGATGCCGAGCCAGTTGGTCAGCACCGGCCGGCGGCTGTTGCCGATGGCATCGATCACCGCCTGGGCCGCATCCAGGCCGGTCGTGACCGCGATCGGGCAGTTGAACACGGCCACCGCGTCCACCTCGCGCGCCTTGATCAGCACCTCCATGGCCGCCCGGTAGCGCGCCGGCGGCGCATCGCCGAGGATGTCCACCGGGTTGTCGACCGTGCACAACGGCGTCAGCCGTCCGGCCAGGGCCTGGCGGGTCGCCGGCTCCAGCGGCGCCGGCTGCCCGCCCACGCGCACCATGTCGTCCACCGCCAGCACGCCGATGCCGCCGCCGTTGGTCAGCAGCGCCAGCCGATCGCCGAAAATGCGCGGGCTGTGGGCGAGCGTCTCCACGGCGTCGAACAGTTCGGTGAGCGAATCCACGCGCAGCATGCCGGCGCGGCGGAAGGCGGCATCGTAGACGGCATCGGCGCCGGCGAGATTGCCCGTGTGCGAGGCCACGGCCTGCGCCGCATGCGCGTTGCGCCCGCCCTTGACCACGATCACCGGCTTGATGCGCGCGGCCGTGCGGGCGGCGGACATGAACTTGCGCGCGTGGCGGATGGACTCGACGTACATCAGCACGGCGCTGGTGTCGTGGTCCTGTGCCAGATAGTCCAGCAGGTCGCCGAAGTCGACATCGCTCATCGCGCCGAGCGAGATCAGGTGCGAGAAGCCGATGCGCCGCCCGTTCGCCCAGTCGATCACCGCCGTCATGATGGCGCCGGACTGCGAGATGAAGGCCAGTTTGCCGGGCAGCGCCATGCGGTGCACGAAGCTGGCGTTCAGCCCCACGCCGGGCACCACCACGCCCAGGCAGTTCGGGCCGATGATGCGCAGCAGATGCGGTTGGGCGGCCCGCAGCGCCTCGGCCTGCAGTTCGCTGCCGGCCTGATCCTGCAGTTCGCCGAAGCCGGCTGACAGCACCACCGCCGCCCGCGTCCCGCGGGCGCCGAGCTGGCTGAGGATGCCCGGCACGTCCGGCGCCGGCACCACCACCACCGCCAGTTCCGGCGCCTCGGGCAGTTCGTCGATGCCGCGGTAGACATCCTGCGCCGGCACGGTCGCCAGACGCTGGTTCACCCGCATCAGGCGCCCGGTGTAGCCGCCGGTCTGCAGGTTGTGCGTCACCACGCCGCCGACCGAGCGCGGATCGCGGCTGGCGCCGATGATGGCGACCGAGCGGGGATGGAAGAAATAGTCCAGATTGCGCGTCGTCATAGGGCCGGTCCGACAGCTGCGGCCTCTCACGCTGGCCATGGTGGCACGCCCTGTCAAGCGCCGGACGGCGTCCGTGCGCGCGGGGTTGACCGACATCAAGATGCCGAGCGCCGGTGCCATTGAAACTGGCCCGGTGAGCCCTACCGACGCAGGTGGAAACCTGGCCCGGCGCCGCCGGGGCATTACCCGTCTCACGCAGTGCAAAGGAGGTTCCAGATGGCAGAGAAGGACACCGACATTCAGCTCTCGCGTCCGGCTGGGGAGCGCGATGGACGCGAGCGGGCGCTGGTGCGCGAACGGCGGCCGGCCTGGTTCTCGCCGCTCGCCGAATTCGAGCGCGACATGGAAAGCCTGCTGCCGCGCAGCATGCTGCCCTGGCGCGGCATGTCACGGCTGATGCCCGCCTTCAGCGAGGCATTGCGGCCGGTGGATGTGATCGAGCGGGACGACACCTTGATCGTGCGGGCCGAGGTGCCCGGCATCGAGTCGCAGGATCTCGATGTGGACGTGACCCGCGAGGTGGTGACCATCCGCGGGCAGCACCGGGAGGAGGCTCGCGAGTCGCAGGAGAACTACCTGCGCTCGGAGATCTCTCACAGCGAGATCCACCGGCGCATCGAACTGCCCGTGCCGGTCGATCCGGACCGGGCGAGTGCCCGCTGCGAGCACGGCGTGCTGGAGATCACGCTGCCCAAGGTCGAGGCCGCCCGGCCCCGGCGTCTGAACCTCGGTCAGGCCGACTCGCCGCCGCCGTCGGGTGAAGGCGCCGCTGGCGAGCGCGCGGGAGGCTGAGCCATCGGCGGGGCGGCGCCGGCCACGCCGGCCCGCCTGCCGCGGCCGGCCCTCGCATCGGCCGGCGGGGCCGGCGAGCGGCTGCGCCGAGCCGGAAGGAGACGATGAGCGGTACCGGCCGCCCCCACGGCATGCAGGCGATGGTGCTGACGGCGCCGCGCCGCCCGCTTAGCCTGCAACATCTGCCGATCCCGGTGCCGGCACCCGGCCAGGTTCGCCTGCGGGTGCTGGCCTGCGCCGTCTGCCGCACCGATCTGCACGTCATCGACGGGGACCTGCCCGATCCCGCGCTGCCGCTGGTGCCGGGACACGAAGTCGTAGGCCTGATCGATGCCGTGGGCGAGGGAGTGACGCTCGCGGTGGGTCAGCGGGTGGGCGTGCCCTGGCTCGGCTGGACCTGTGGCACCTGCGCCTATTGCCGGGCCGATGCGGAGAATCTCTGTCCCGCCGCGCGCTTCACCGGCTACACCCTGCCGGGCGGCTACGCCGACTACCTGGTGGCCGACGCCCGCTACTGCTTCGTCCTGCCGGAGGGGCCGGATGCCGCCCATGCGGCGCCGCTGCTGTGCGCCGGGCTGATCGGCTATCGGGCGCTGCGCCTGGCCGGCGTGGCGCAGCGGCTCGGCTTCTATGGCTTCGGTGCCGCCGCCCACCTGCTGACCCAACTCGCGCGCTGGCAGGGCCGGCAGATCTACGCCTTTACCCGCCCCGGCGATGCATCGGCGCAGGCCTTCGCCCGCGAGCTCGGCGCCTGCTGGGCGGGCGACAGCGCGCAGGCGCCGCCGCAGCCGCTGGATGCGGCCATCCTCTTCGCGCCGGTCGGCGCGCTCGTGCCGGCGGCGCTGGCAGCCGTGCGCCCCGGCGGCGCCGTGGTCTGCGCCGGCATCCACATGAGCGAGATCCCGGCCTTTCCCTACCGCCTGCTCTGGCAGGAGCGCCAGCTGCGCTCGGTGGCGAATCTCACGCGGCGCGATGGCGAGGCGTTTCTGGCGCTGGCCTCGCAGGTGCCGGTGAGAAGCACCGTGACCTGCTATCCGCTTGCCGCTGCGAATCAGGCGCTGGAGGATCTGCGAACCGGTCGTCTGCACGGCGCCGCCGTGCTGCTGCCGACACCGGCCGGCCGCCCAGCCGTCTCGTGAGGCGCCTGCCCGGCTGCGTGGCGCGATTTGCCCGGTGCGGCGAGGCGCCGGGGGCCGGGCTGCCGGCGGGACAGGAGATGGCGGCGGGCGAGGGCCCGCCAGTGGGGAGGCCACCTGCGCCCGCGGCGGCCCGGCCGGTCTTGCCCCCGCGCGCTCAGTGCGCGGGGGCGGCCTGTGCCAGGCGCATGGCGGCCCGTTCGGCGCCGCGTAGGCCGACGTCGGGATCGAGCACCAGGTGCACCGGCATCCGCGCGATCAGCCGGCCCATCCGGCCCTTGTCGTGCATGGGCTGCAGAAAGTCATCGCTGTGCATGCGCTCGCGGAGGTGGCCGGCGACGCCGCCGGCGATGTAGATGCCGCCGAAGGGCAGACACTGCAGCGCGGCATTGCCGACGAAGGCGCCGTAGGCGTTGAGGAACAGCCGCACCGCGCCGACCGCCACCGCATCGCTGTCCGCCAGCGCCAGCCGCGTGATGACCGGGGCGGCATCCTCGCCGTCGAGGGCCTGCGCCAGTTCCGCGCCGGCCGCTTCGCGCGCCGCCAGGAACTGCGCGATCCGCACCAGGCCGGCGCCGGAAACCACCCGTTCCACGCTCACCCGGCCATGTTCGGCCAGCAGCTCGCGCCACAACGCGATTTGCGCCTCGCCGAGCGGCGCGAAGTCGATGTGCCCGCCCTCGCTCGGCAGCACCTCGTCCTGCCCCGGTTCGCCGACCAGGATCGCCTGGCCGAGGCCGGTGCCGGCGCCGACCACCAGCCGCGGCGCCCCGGGCTGCGCGTTTGCCGCCTGCAGCGTCAGCAGCTGCGCGGGAGGCAGCGCCGTCACGCCGAGCGCGGTGGCCTCGAAGTCGTTCAGCAACGCGACCCGACCGACTGGCAGATCCGCCGCCAGGCGCTCGGGATGCAGGTGCCAGGGCAGGTTGGTCAGCCGGCGCCCGCCGTCGTCGGCCGTCGGCCCGGCCACGGCGAAGCAGGCGCCGGCGGGATCCTCGCCCGCCAGCTGCGCCTTGACCTGCGGCCGGGTGAGATAGTCGAGCACCAGCTCGCGCAGGTGCGGGTAGTCACCGCTGGGCAGCCGGGCCTGATGCAGGCAGCGCGGCCCGTCGGCTTCCAGCCGGCAGATCGACAGCAGCGTCTTGGTACCGCCGACATCTCCTGCAAGCACTAGCATCGTTGTTCCTTCGCCTCTTGCCCCAGGGGTTGCGCCCAGCCTAACGAAAACACCCGGCCATGGGGCCGGGCTGTGGTGCCGCCGCCGGCGGCGGCTCAGCGAATCCAGTCGGCACGCAGCTGCTGGCACTCCTGCCACCAGCGACAGTCCGATTCCTCGCAGACGTGGCGTCGTTCGGTGGCGAAGCAGATTGCGTGTCCGGCACGTTCCTGCGACTGCCAGATCTCCCAGCGGCGCTGTACCCAGTCGGTCCGGCCGGACTCGGGTCGGCGGGAGGATTCGTTCGGTTCGGCCGTCATCATTTCGTCTCTCCCCGGCGCACCGCCTGTCGCGGAATGCGCTGCTCGGCGTTCATTGACAGGTATAGCCGCCGTCGACCACCAATTCAGATCCCGTCATGTAGCTGGCGGCGTCGCTGGCCAGGAAGGCGACAGGACCGGCGATTTCCTCCGGCCGTGCCGGCCGCTTGAGCAGCGTGGGGCCGAGCAGTTCGCCCGGACCGGCCTTGCCCACGTGCTGCGTCATCGGGGTATCGACCACGCCGGGATGCACGGAGTTCACGCGGATGCCGTAAGGGGCGAGCTCGGCGGCGGCGTTCTTCGTCAGCAACCGCACCGCGCCCTTGGTGGCCTGGTAGGCACCCGCGCCGGCCGGGCCGACGAGCCCGTAGATCGAGGAGAGGTTGACGATGGCGCCGCCGCCTGCGCTGCGAAGGGCAGGGGCCGCGGCCTGGATGCCGAGGAACACCCCACGCGCGTTGACGGCGAAGATGTGGTCCCACTCCTCGACGCTGGTCTCCAGCAGCGGGCGCAGCAGCAGGATGCCGGCGTTGTTGACCAGCACGTCCAGGCGCTGGTGCCGCGCCAGCACGAGGTCCACCGTGCGCCGCCAGGCGGACGCGTCGGTGACGTCGAGCGGCATGGCCTCGGCGCGGCCGGGCAGCTCCATGCCGTCGGCCACCGCGACGGCGCTGGCCTCGTCGGCGTCGGTGACGATCACATGGCCGCCGAGCGCCGCGAACTGGCGCGCGCAGGCGGCGCCGATACCGCTGCCGGCGCCGGTGATGAGGATGATCTTGTGGTCGAAGCGGATCATGGCGGACTCGCGAGCTGGGATGTCCCCCCATGCTCGACGGGCCGGCGCAGGCATACGTTGATGCAGGTCAAACGGCTCAGGTTCGGGCGAGACGTGTCATCGCCGCTTCATAGACCTCCACGTAGGCGCGGGCGCTGCGCTTCCAGCCGAAGTCCGCGTTCATGCCCCGCGCCTGCAGTTGCCGCCAGGCCTGCGGCTGGCGGAACAGCGCCAGGGCATGCTCGATGGCCGCGCCAAGGGCCTCGGGCGTCTGCTGATCGAAGACGAAGCCGGTGCCGGCAGCCGGCGCGGCAGTGACATCCACCACGCTGTCGGCGAGTCCGCCGCAGCGATGCACGACGGGTGGGGTGCCATAGCGCAGGCTGTAGAGCTGGTTGAGCCCGCAGGGCTCGAAGCGCGAGGGCATCAGGAACAGATCGGCCGCCGCCTCCAGCCGGTGCGCCAGCGCCTCGTCGAAGCCGATCTGCACCGCGACGCGGCCCGGGTAGGCCGAGGCGAGATCGCGCAGCCGCTGTTCCAGCGCGCTCTCGCCGCTGCCCAGCACGGCCAGCTGCACGGCGCCGCGGTTGAGCAGATCCGGCAGTGCCTGCAGCACCAGATCGACACCCTTCTGCGGTACCAGCCGGCTGATCATGACCAGCAGCGGCACATCGGCCGCCACCTCCAGCCCCAGTGCCTGTTGCAGGTGCTGCTTGGTCTGACGCTTGCCGGCCAGATCCTGCACCGAAAAATTGGCCGGCAGGTGAGGATCGCTGCGCGGATCCCACTCGTCTGGATCGATGCCGTTGAGAATGCCGACCAGGTCCTCCCGGCGGTGGCGCAACAGGCCGTCGAGGCCCTCACCACGCGCCGGCGTGCAGATCTCCTCGGCGTAGGTCGGGCTCACGGTGGTGAGCATGTCGGCGAATACCAGTCCGCCCTTGATGAACGACAGGTCGCCATAGAACTCCAGCGCATCGGCATGCCAGAGATAGCTCGGCAGGCTGAGCCGATGCAGCGTCTGTGGCTCGAAGCGGCCGTGATAGTTGAGGTTGTGCACCGTGAAGATGCTGGCTGCCGGCACGCGCCGCTGCTGCATCCACACCGGCACCAGACCGGTCTGCCAGTCGTTGCAGTGCACCACGTGCGGTCGCCAGACGGTGCCGGCGCGACCGGAGGCCAGCGCGGTGGCGATGCGGCAGAAGGCGTTGAAGCGAACGGCATTGTCCGGCCAGTCCTGGCCGTGTTCGTCCAGATACGGCGAGCCGCGCCGGTCGCTGAAGCCCGGCCCGGAGGCCAGCCACAGGCGGATGCCGTCGGTGCGTCGCCGGGGCGTCAGCAGCTGCCAGTCCTCGAAGCCGGCCGGCGCGCGGAAGCGGTGCACCGGCCGCAGGGACTGCTCGCCGGCAAGGATGTCACCGTAGGCCGGCAGCAGCACGCGCACGTCGTGCCCCAGCGCGGCGAGCGCCTTGGGCAGCGCGCCGGCGACGTCGGCCAGGCCGCCCGTCTTGATCCATGGCTGCACTTCACTGGCGATGAACAGGATACGGTGGCTCATGCGGCTCCCTCGCGTGTTGGGGCAGATGGTGGAAACCTGGGCGGCGGCTGGCACTCTATAGCAAGGCCGTCCCGGCGCGCCGATGCCGCCGGCGCTGGGTGTATCGAGCCCGGCGCCCGTCGCGGGTTCCTCGGCCGGCACGCACCATGGACTATCGACCGCTCACGGAGAGTCACCCGGATGCAGATCAACCCGTCGCAACGTTTCATCAGCCTGGTCACCAAAGACACCCTCGCCCTGATCCTGGCCGGTGGCCGGGGCAGCCGGCTGGGGGATCTGACCAACCAGCGCGCCAAGCCGGCGGTGCCCTTCGGCGGCAAGTTCCGCATCATCGATTTCCCGCTCTCCAACTGCGTCAATTCCGGTATCCGCCGCGTGGCGATCCTCACGCAGTACAAGGCACACTCGCTGATTCGCCACCTGCAGCAGGGCTGGGGCTTTCTCCGCGGCGAGTTCGGCGAGTTCATCGAAGTCTGGCCCGCCCAGCAGCGGGTCGGCGAGATGTGGTATCGCGGTACGGCGGATGCCCTCTACCACAACCTCGACATCATCAAGGCCCACAATCCCCGCTTCGTGCTCGTGCTGGGCGGCGATCACGTCTACAAGATGGACTACGGCACCATGCTGGGCTTCCACGCCCAACACCAGGCGGACGTGACGGTCGGCTGCATCACCGTGCCGCGGATGGAGGCGACGCCGTTTGGCGTGATGGGCGTGGACGAGGACGCCCGCATCGGTTTCTTTCAGGAGAAGCCGGCCGATCCGGCCCCGCTGCCGAACGACCCCGAGCGTGCGCTGGTGTCGATGGGTATCTACGTCTTCAACACCGACTACCTGGTGGCGATGCTGGAGGAGGATGCCGCCCGTGCCGAGTCCAAGCACGACTTCGGCAAGGATATCGTCCCGCGGGCGCTGGAGCGCGGCCATGCCGCCTACGCCTATCCGTTCCAGAACACCGTGGGGCGTGGGCGTGCGTACTGGCGCGATGTCGGCACCATCGACGCCTATTGGGCGGCGAACATGGAGCTGATCGGAGTGACCCCCGAGCTGGACCTGTACGACGACTCCTGGCCGATCTGGACCTATCAGGAGCAGGCGCCGCCGGCGAAGTTCGTGCTCGACGAGGACGGCCGGCGCGGCACCGCCACCAATTCCATGGTGGCCGGCGGCTGCATCGTCTCCGGCGCCACCGTGCAGCACTCGCTGCTGTTCTCCAACGTGGTGGTCGAGGAAAAGGCGCTGGTGCGCGATTCGGTGGTGCTGCCGCGGGCCCGCATCGGTACCGGTGCCCGCGTCTGCAAGGCGGTGATCGAGAGCGGCTGCGTGATCCCGCCGCAGATGAGCATCGGTGAGGACGAGGCCGAGGACCGGCGCCGCTTCGAGGTGACCGACAAGGGCGTGGTGCTGGTCACCCCGGAGATGCTGCACCAGGAGCTGCCCTACGTGCTGTAGTCATACCTCAAGACCAGACCTGCGTTTCTCCCCCCTGCTGCGGAAGCGTCGTCTATGGCCCAGTTCACTGACTGTCGTCGTGCCGGATTGCTGCTCCATCCCACCTCTCTGCCGGGCCCTGCCTGGCAGGGGCAGCTCGGGGCGCCGGCCCATGCGTTCATCGATTTTCTGGCCAGCGCCGGCGCCACGGTGTGGCAGACCCTGCCGCTGTGTCCGGTGGACAGCACCGGCAGCCCGTATCAGTCCAGTTCGGTCTTCGCCGGGGAGCCGGCGCTGATCGACCTGGAAGGACTGGCCGCGCAGGGCCTGCTGGCGGTGGAAACGGTGCGCGCAGCGCTGGAGACCGGCTGCGATGCTCCGCAGCATCGGCGCCTGCTGGCGCAGGCCGCGGCGGCGTTGTCGCAGGCACCGGTGGCGCTGCAGGCCGAGTTCGCCCGCTTCTGCCAGGAAGAGGCCGGCTGGCTCGAACCCTATGCGCTCTTCCATGCGCTGCATGACCGGCTGGCGGCGCCGTGGTGGGCGTGGCCTGTCGGCCTGCGCGATCGCGAACCGGCGGCGCTGGCGCAGGCGGCGGACGAGCTCACTGGCGAACTGCACACGCAGCGCTTCGAGCAGTTCGCCTTCGACGCACAGTGGCGCCAGCTGAAGCAGGCGGCCAACGCCCGCGACGTCCTGCTGTTCGGCGACATGCCGATGTTCGTGGCGCACGACAGCGCCGATGTATGGGCCAACCGCGAGCTGTTCCACCTCGACGGTGAGGGGCACATGACGCGGGTCGCCGGGGTGCCGCCGGACTATTTCTCCGCCGACGGCCAGCTGTGGAACATGCCGCACTACAATTGGCCGGCCATGGCGAGCGACGGCTACGCCTGGTGGACGCGGCGGCTGGCCCGCCAGCGCCAGTGGTTCGACCTGATCCGCATCGACCACTTCCGCGGCTTTGCCGCCGCCTGGGCGGTCGCGCCCGGACAGTCGACGGCGCGCGAGGGCCGTTGGGAGCCGGGGCCGGGCGCGGCGATGTTCCACACGCTGGCCGAGCGCCTCGGGCCCCTGCCGCTGGTGGCAGAGGATCTGGGCTTGATCACGCCGGACGTTGACGCCCTGCGCGACTCGTTGGACCTGCCGGGCATGCGGGTGTTGCAGTTCGCCTTCGACGGCGATGCCGGCAACGTGCATCTGCCGCACAATCACGTGCGCAACGCGATCGTTTACACCGGCACGCACGACAATCCCACGGCGCTCGGCTGGTGGGCGGGACTGGACGCGGCGGCGCGCGCGCAGGTGCGCGACTACCTGGGACCGGGCGATGAGGTCATGCCCTGGCTGCTGATCCGCCCGACGCTGGCCTCCGTGGCCGGCTGTGCCGTGCTGCCACTGCAGGATGTGCTCGGCCTCGGCGAGCAGGCGCGGCTCAACACGCCGGGCACCGCCGACGGCAACTGGTCGTGGCGCTATCCGCAGGGTGCGCTCGACCCGTCGCTGGCCGAGCGGCTGCGGCATCTGTTTGCCCTGTACGGCCGGCTGCCGGACTCCACGGCGCCGGCAGCCGCGGCGGACTAGCTCAGCCAGACCATCCGGCCGAGCTCGAAGGGATGGGCGAGGTCCGGGTGGTAGGGGAACACGCGTAGCTCGTAGCTGAACAGGCCGGTCTGCTCCAGCGGGATGTCCAGTTCGAACAGGGTCGCGCCGTCCTGCTCGCCGGCCGGCGTCAGCCGGTAGCACGCGGACTTGTCGAAGCCGCCATCCGGCTGCTCGGTGCCGACCACGCATTCCAGGCGCACGTCCTGGGGGCTCAGCCCGTTCAGGTGCGCCTGCACCCGCACGCGGAAGGCCTCCCCCCGTGCCAGTCGGCTGGTAGGTTCGTCCAGCCGCGCCAGACTGACGCCCTGCCAGCACTCACGCACCCGTTGCTTCCAGGCCGTGAGCGCGCGCGCGCGGCGCGCGTCGTCGGCCTGCAGCGAACGGGCGTGCTCCATCGCTGGCACGTAGAAGCCGTCGAGATAGTCCAGCAGCATGCGCTGGCTGTTGAACTCCGGCAGGATCGTCGCCATCGCGTGTTTCGAGCGGGCCACCCAGGCCGGCGAATAGCCGTGGTTGTTCTGCGCGAAGTAGGTCGGCACCACCTGGTGTTCGAGCACGTCGAGCAGATCGCGCGCTTCCTGCTGATCGCGCAGCTCCGCATCACCGTCCTCGCGGTGCGGCGTCAGGCCCCAGCCGTTGTCGCCATCGCAGATCTCGGGCCACCAGCCGTCCAGCACGCTGACGTTGAGCACGCCGTTCAGTCCCGCCTTCTGGCCCGAGGTGCCGCAGGCCTCCTTCGGGTACTGCGGCGTGTTGATCCACACGTCGACCCCGCTCACCAGCTTGCGGCCGAGCGCAAGGTCGTAGTTCTCGATGAAGAACAGCTTGCCGAAGAACGGCGGCGTGGCCGCCAGTTCGTTGATGCGCCGGATCAGTGCCTGCCCTGGCTCGTCGGCGGGATGGGCCTTGCCGGCATAGAGCAGCACCACCGGGCGCTGGGGATCGTTCAGCAGCGCCGCCAGCCGCTCGGTCTCGCGCAGCAGCAGCGTCGCCCGCTTGTAGGTGGCGAAGCGGCGGGCAAAGCCCAGCACCAGCGGCTTGGGGCCGTTGGGGTCGAGGCGGGCGAGCGCGCGCTCGCGATGCGCCTCGCTGGCATCGTTGCGCCGGTACTGCTGGTCCAGTGCCTGACGCACGAAGCTCAGGGTGCCGCTCTTGATCGTCTGGCGCACGTGCCAGAAATTCTCGTCCGGCAGCGTCTCCACCACGTGCTGCCAGAAGGCCCGGTCGGTGAGCCGGTCGCGCCAGCCGACGAAGCGCATGTCGAACAGCTGGGTCCATTCCTGGGCGAGGAAGGTGCTCACGTGCACGCCATTGGTGACATGGCGGATCGGATTCTCCGCCGGCGGCACCTGCGGCCAGTGATAGGCCTCCATCTGCGCCGCCACCTCGCCGTGAATCGCGCTGACCCCGTTGTGGTAGCGCGAGCCACGCAGGCCCAGCGCCGTCATGTTGAAGGCGTGCTCGTGTGCCGGCGAGCTGCCGAGCTGCAGCAGCGTCTCCACCGGCACCTGCAGCTCCTGCGCGAACGGCGCCAGATAGGGCCGGATCAGGTCGTGCTCGAACATGTCATGACCGGCCGGCACCGGCGTGTGGGTGGTGAACACCGTGGCGCCGGCCACCGCTTCCAGCGTCGGCGCGAACGGCAGGCCGCCGCGTACGCTGCCGCAGCAGCGCTCGATGATGGAGAAGGTCGCGTGGCCCTCGTTGATGTGCCACACCGCCGGCTGCAGGCCGAGCGCATGCAGCGCCCGCACGCCGCCCACACCCAGCACCATCTCCTGTGCCAGGCGGTTGCGGCGATCGCCGCCGTAGAGCTGGAAGGTGATGGACTGGTCAGCCGCCGTGTTCTCCGGCAGCGCGGTGTCGAGCAGGAGCAGCCGCAGGTTGCCGATCGCCACCTGCCAGACCTTCACCCGCACCGTGCGTTCGGCCATCGGCACCTGCACGTATACCTCGCGGCCATCGGCGTCGCGGGCCGGGGAGACCGGCAGGTCGCTCAGCGCGTGGGGCTGGTAGAGGGCCTGCTGCTGGCCGCTGGCGTCGATCGCCTGGCGAAAATAGCCTTGGTGATACATGAGCCCGACGGCGACGAAGGGCAGGCCGAGGTCGCTGGCCGCCTTGCAGTGATCGCCGGCCAGGATGCCGAGGCCGCCCGAGTAGATCGGCAGGCTCTCGTGCAGGCCGAACTCGGCACAGAAATAGGCGATCAGATCGGACTCGGGCGTCACCTGATGACGTACGGCCCGGTGCAGTGCGTCGGTGTGGACCCGGTAGGTGCGATAGGCCGCGAGCGCGTATTCCAGCTCCTCCAGAAAGGTCGGATCGCTGGCCAGCGCGTCGAGGCGCTGCTGGTCGACCCGTCGCAGCAGGATCTTCGGGTTGTGGCCGCAGCGATCCCACAGGTCGCTGTCGATGTGGCGGAAGACGCGACGGACGCGTCGATCCCAGCTGTAGAGCAGGTTGTCGGCGAGCGTTTCCAGCCCGGCCAGCCGCTCGGGAAGCTGGGCCCGAACTTCCACGGCAAAACGTTTGGCAGTCATCATCACCTCGCGGGGGAGCGGGACGGGCGCCGGGGGGCGCACACCCGATCTTAACAAGGGTTAATGCGTACGGCTGCTGCGTCTGCCCGCGTTCGGGCTTCAGCCGAGGAAGCGGAACAGCGAGAGGTTCTGGATACGGGTGAAGGCGGCCTGCGCCGCTTCCAGTCCCACGAGGTCGAGGTTGAGCTGGCTGACCGCGCTGGCGATGTCGAGATCCTGCGTCTGCGAACGCAGCCGTTCGAGCTCCAGGCCCGTGTCTTCCAGTGCCAGTCGCTGGCGGTCGAGCGTGGTCAGCCGGCTGCCGATGCCGGCACGGATCTCGTTCAGCTCGCCGAGCGCGCTGTCGAAGCCGGCGAGCGCGGTGGCATAGGCCTGCTGCTGCTGCGCGGCGCCGGCGGCATCGCCGGCGGGAGCCAGCACCGCGGCCAGCGCGCCGTCGAGCACATCGAAGGCGCTGATCGCCCGGGCGGGTTCGATGGAGAAGCCATCCCCCGCGGCGGGTGCGCCTTCGATCGTCACGCTGATGCCGGCCACGGCGAGCGGTTCGCCCGCCACGTAGGGGCCGGCAGCGATCAACCCGCCACCGCCGTCGCGCACCTCGTAGGCATCGGCTGCAGTGAAGCGGATCTCGAAGCTGGCGTTGGCGTAGAGCGTCGCATCGGTGACCACGCCCGGGCCGATGCGGCCCGTACCGGTATTGGTTGCCGCCGGCGTCGCGACGAACTGGCCGTTGCCCGGGCGCACGCGCATGAACACCGCCTCGCCGCTGTCGCCGATGGCGATCTGCCGACCCTCGCCCAGCGCGAGCCGCGGCTGGCCCTGATCGCCCCGGTAGCTGACCTCGCCCGCCGTGCGCACGAACGGTGACTGCTGGCTGGCGTAGCCGCCGAACAGATAGTTGCCGTTGCCGTCGGTGGTGTTGGCGAGCGCCAGCAGGTCGGCCTGCAGACCGGCGAGCTCCGCCGCGATCGCCTCGCGTCCGGCGGCATCCTGCACGCCGCTGTTGGCCTGCAGGGTCAGCTCGCGCGCCCGGTTGAGCACATCCCCCGCCGCGGCGAGGGTGTCCTCTTCCAGTTGCAGGCTGCCCTCGGCGCGATCGATGTTGCCCTGGTAGCGCGCCAGCTCGGCCAGGGCGCCGCCCAGCTCGCTGACGCGGGCGGCGCCGAGGGGATCCTGCGCCGCGGTGGTGAAGCGGACGCCGCTGGCGATCTGCTGCTGGGTGCGCAGCAGCTTCGCCTGCTGATCGAGCAGGGCCTGCAGCGCCTGCTGCTGGGCGGAACTGGTGGCGACGCGCATCACCGGCCCACCGCGTTCAGCAGTGTGCGGAAGACCTCGTCTGCCACCGCGATGATGCGGGCGGCGGCCTGATAGGCCTGTTCGTAGCGCAGCAGGTTGGCCGCCTCCTCGTCCAGATTGACGCCGGCGACGGCATCGCGCGCCACCTGGGCCTCGCCAAGAATGGCATCGCGCGCTTCGGCGCGGCCCTCGGCCGCCCGGGTGGCCGCGCCCACCCCGGCGAGCATGCCGGCAAAGCGTTCGCCGGCGGAGACCGTGCCGCCCTCGAACAGGCCCTGATCGAGGCTCTGGGCCAGCGCTGCGGCATTGCGGCCGTCGCCGGGGTTGTCGTTGGCGCTCACGCTGAAGCGGTCGCCCGCGGCCGGCGTGCCCTGGATCTCCACCTGCCAACCGTTGTAGGCGATGGCCTCGCCCGGCACGTAGGCCTGCGGCGGGCCGCCGTCGAGCTGATAGGTGGTGGCGTCGATGAAGGTCAGGGTTACCGGGTCACGCAGTGCCGGGTCGGCGGCGTCGAGCACGATCCCGGGCGAGATCTGCGCCTGCCCGAGATTGCCGGCATCGGCCTGGCCGAGGATCGGCGCGGCGGCGGCCAGCTCGGCGCCGCTGCGGGGCGCCGCCGCCAGCCCCGCGGCGGCGCCGCCGGCCGGCAGCAGACGGTAACGCTCGCCCGCACTCGCCCCGGCCGGCGGCGTGATCTCCAGCCCGTCGACGAGGAAGGGGCCGCTGCCGGTCGCCAGGGTGGCGCCGGCATCGTCGGTGAGGTTCCACTGCGTGCCGTCATAGCCCAGGCGGTAGGCCTGCGGCTGCACGGCGGACAGGTCGGTCACCTGTACCTGCGGCAGGTTTGCACTCGCCTGACCCCGCGGGACCTGCACCTGCGGCGGCGGCACGGTGTAGAGCGGCAGGCCAGGCTGGCCGTTGCGGTCGACGCCGCCCGCCTGCGCGGCGTTGGCGGCGCCCGCCACGCCCAGCGCCAGCGTGTCGAGCTCGCGCTGGGTGGGCTCGAGCATGTCGCGGCGGAAGGCGAGGGCGCCGCCGAGTTCGCCGCCGGTCAGCTGGCTGTCAATGCTGCCGCCGCTGGCGAAGGCGACCTGCCGCCGCGTGGGATCGAACGGATCGGCGGTGACGACGAGCGCCTGACTGTCGCGCCCCACCACCAGCGACTGGCCGCTGCCGACGTAGACGTTCAGCGCGCCGCTGGGCTCGGTAGCGGTGGTCACGTCCACGTACTGCGCGAGCGCCTGCACCGCCGCGTCGCGCTGATCGAGCAGGTTCAGGGGTGTGGTGCCCGCCGCGCTGCCGGCATCGACGATCTGCCCGTTCAGCGTCGCGATCTGCTGTCCCAGGCGATTGATCTCGGCGACCGAGTTGTCGACCGTGGCGTTGACCGAGGCTTCGATGCGGTCGAGCTGGGCGGCCGAATCGTTGAACTGCGCGGCGAGGTTCGCCGTTTCGGCGAGCAGCACCTGCCGGGTGGCCGGATCGGCCGGGTCGGCGGCCAGCGCGTTGGCGGCATCGGCGAAGCGGGAAAAGCCCGCGCCGAGATCGCCGCTGGTGCCCGCCAGCAGGTTGTCGACCTGCGCCGCCAGCTCGGCGTAGGTTCGGCTGGCGCTGGCGCCGGCCTCGGCCTGCTGCAGTTGCTGGGTCAGCAGCGCATCGTAGCTGCGCCGGGTGCCGGTCACCTGCACGCCGGTGCCGAAGGCGCCGTTGCCGGCGAATTCCGCCGGCCGCGTGGTCTGCTCGATCCGCTGGCGGCTGTAGCCGGGCGTGTTCAGGTTGCTGATGTTCTGCCCGGTGGTGGTGAGCCCCCGCTGGGCGGCCAGCAGGCCGGAGACACCGATGTTCGCGAGATCTGGCATGGCGTGGCCGGGTGGTTGGTACTAGGCCCTGTCGGGGCTATCGGCCGGGCCCGCGGCCAGCTTGATGCCGGCCCCGGTTCCGGTCGGGTCGAGATCGGCAAGGGCGGCGTTGAGTGTCGGCCCGCGCATGATCGCCTTGAGCTTGTCGGCGTAGCGCGGATCGGTGGCATAGCCCGCGGCCGCCAGTGCCTCGGCGCTCGCGGCTTCGTCGGTGCCGGCGGCGCGCACGCCGGCGTAGCGCGGCCGGTTCAGCAGTGCCTCGTAATCGGCCAGCGCGCTCGGCAGGTCCGGATAGCTGCGGAAGTGATCGCGCAGCCGGCGCGGCTGGCCGGCGATGAACTCGGTCGTCGGCACTTCCACCCGCTCGCCCTGCCAGCGGCCGCTGCCCTTGATGCCGAACAGGTTGAAGCTGGCGCGGCCGTCCTCATGGCGGATCTGGTGGCGGCCCCAGCCGGTCTCCAGTGCCGCCTGGGCGACGATGGTGCGCGGCGAGATGCCGAGCCGGGCCGCCACACGCTGCGCATGCGGCCACAGACCTTGCACGAATTCCTGCGGACTCTCCGGGTGCCAGCGCGCATCCTGCCGTGGCGCCAGCGTGGGGTCGACGCCACCGGTTGCGGCGGTTGGCGGCGAGGCGGCGGGGCGCCCATCGAGGGGCGGTGTGGCCGGGAGCGCCGCGCTTGCCGACGGCGCCGGCGAGGGCGCCGGCGCGCCGCCGAGGCTGCGCGTCAGCACGCTGGCCAGACCTATGCCTTCGCCGCGGCTCAGTTCCTGGCTGATCTGCTGGTCGAACATCTCGCGGTACAGCCGGGTCTGGTCGCTCTCGAAGGGCGAGCGGGCCAGTTCGGCATCGCGCATGCTTTTCAGCAGCGTCTGGATGAACAGGGCCTCGAACTGGCGCGCGGTGGCCGGCAGCGCGGCGTCGGCGTCGCGCTGTGCCTGGGCGCGCAACTGGCCGAGCTGGGCAAAGGCGCTCTGCAGCGGCAGGGCGTCCATCAGATCACCACCAGCTGGGCGCGCAGGGCGCCGGCCTGCTTGAGCGCCTCGAGAATCGCGATCAGGTCCGAGGGTGAGGCGCCGACGCGGTTGACCGCGCGCACGATCTCGTCGAGACCGACGCCCGGGTCGAACAGGAACATGCGGTTGTCGTCACGATCCACATCGATCTCCGAGTCCGTCGTCGCCACCGTGCGGCCCTGGCCGAAGGCCTCGGGCTGGGAGACCAGCGGCTCCTCGCTGATGGTGACGGTGAGGTTGCCGTGCGAGACGGCCGCCGGGCGCACCCGCACGAAGCTGCTGATCACCACGGTGCCGCTGCGGGAGTTGACGATCACCCGTGCCGGCGCATCGCCCGGCTCGATCTCCAGGTTCTCCAGCGAGGCCAGGAAGCCGACCCGCTGGGCAGCGCTCTGCGGCGAGCGCACCTGTACCGAGCTGGCATCGAGCGGGCGGGCGATGCCCTCGCCGAAGGTGCGGTTGATCTCCGCGCTCATGCGTTCGGCCGAGGTGAAATCGGCGGTGTGCAGGTTCAGCGTGACGAAGCCGCTCTCGCCGAACGGGTCGGGCAGCACACGCTCGACGATGGCGCCGGCCGGGATCCGCCCGCTGCTGGGCACATTCACGACGATCTGCGAGCCGTCCGCGCCGGAGGCCGCCAGGCCGCCGACCACCAGCGAGCCCTGCGCGAGGGCGTAGATGTTGCCGTCCGCGCCTTTCAGCGGGGTCAGCAGCAGACTGCCGCCGCGCAGACTCTTGGCGTTGCCGACCGAGGAGACGGTGATGTCGATCTGCTGGCCCGGCTTGGCGAACGGCGGCAGCTCGGCATGCACCGACACGGCGGCGACGTTCTGCAGCTGCAGGTTGGTACCCGGCGGCACGAAGACGTCGAACTCCGCCAGGAAGTTGCGCAGGCTCTGCGTGGTGAACGGCGTCTGGCTGGTCTGATCGCCCGAGCCGACCAGCCCGACCACCAGACCGTAGCCGACCAGCTGGTTGCTGCGTACGCCGGCGACGCTGGCGATGTCCTTGATCCGCTCGGCGAGCGCGGCGCCCGGCAGGAGGGCGAGCGCGAGCAGCGGCACGAGCAGGTAATGGCGGCACGGGCGGCGCATGGGATTCAGAACGGCCAGAGCGGGGTGTTGACGAACCACATTGCCCAGCCCGGCGTGTTCGCCGCGGCTATCGTGCCGCGCCCGCTGTAGGTGATGCGTGCATCGGCCACCTGGGTGGAGGCGACGGTGTTGTCCGGGCCGATGTCGTTCGGCCGCACGATGCCGCTGATGCTGACCAGCTCGCGGCCCTGGTTCAGGGTCATCCACTTGTCGCCCCGCACCAGCAGATTGCCGTTCGGATGCCGCTCGACCACCTGCACGGTGATGCTGCCGGTCAGGCTGTTGCTCTGCGCCGAACTGCCCTCGCCATCGAACTCGCGGCCCGCCTGCACCTGCGCCTGCAGGATGGGGATGCCGTTGGCGGTGACGGGCGCGCCGAAGATCGTCGGCGCGGGGAAGTCGATGCTGCTCTCCTTGCTGGTGCTGGTGCTAGCGCGCTTGTTCGCATCTGTCCGCTCGGTCAGCACGATCGTCAGCACGTCGCCCACGTGGCGGGCGGTCCGGTCCTCGAACAGTGAGCGCCCCCCGGTGGGCTGGTAGATCGCCCCGATGTTGCGCACCGGCGACGGCTGCGGGTAGATCATCTGCGGCGCTGGCACGGGCGCGAGCGGCTGGGGCGGCGGCGCGCTGGCGCAGCCGCCCAGCACGCCGATGAACAGCACGGACGCGGTGGTGCGGATCAGATGGGTGAGCGGCTTAGACATTGTTGTTCGCGTACTGCAGCATCTGATCGGTGGCGGCGATCGCCTTGGAGCTCATCTCGTAGGCGCGCTGCGTCTCGATCATGTTCACCAGCTCCTCCACCACGTTCACGTTCGAGCCCTCCAGCGCACCCTGGATCAGCGTGCCGACGCCGTTCAGCCCCGGCGTGCTGGTCTGCGGCGGGCCGCTGCTGCCACTCTCGGCGTAGAGGTTCTCGCCCCGCGGCTGCAGGCCGCTCTGGTTGATGAAGTCCACCAGCTGCAGCGTGCCGAGCTGGGTGGGCGTCGCCTGGCCGGGCAGCACCACCGAAACGGCGCCGTCGCTGCCGATGGTGACGCTCTGCGCGCCCGGCGGGACGCTCACCGGCGGCTGCAGCGGGTAACCGGCCGGCGTCACCAGCTGGCCCTGGTCGTTGAGCTGGAAGCTGCCGGTGCGGGTATAGGCCGCGCTGCCGTCGGCCATCAGGATCTGGAAGAAGCCCCGCCCCTGGATGGCGAGGTCGAAGGCGTTGCCGGTCTGCAGCATGCTGCCCTGGGTGAACAGCTTCTCGGTGCCCACCACGCGCACGCCGGTGCCGAGCGTGAGCCCGGAGTTGTATTCGGTCTGCTGCGTGCTCTGGCCGCCGGCCTGGCGCAGGTTCTGGTACATCAGGTCCTCGAACACCACCCGACCACGCTTGAAGCCGGTCGTGTTGGCGTTGGCGAGGTTGTTGGAGATGGTGGCCATGCGCATCTGTTGCGCATCCAGGCCGGTCTTGGCGACCCACAGGGCAAGGTTCATATCGGTTCTCCGTCGGGCGTCGCCGTTACTGCAGCGACATCAGCCGCGTCGAGGCGGCGTCGTTGTCTTCGGCGGCCTTCATCACCCGGGTGTGCAGTTCGAACTGGCGGGCGAGCGTGACCATCTTCACCAGCGCCTCGGCAGGGCTGACATTGCTCGATTCCAGGCTGCCGGAGGCGAGCGTGACAGCGGCATCGGCCGGGCTGGTACCGCCGTCACGCAGCGCCAGCAGCCCGTTCGGCGCACGCACCAGCTCGCTCGCCTGGGGATTCACCAGCTTGATGCGATCGAGCACCACACGCGCGTTCGCCGGCTGGCCCAGCGGCAGCACCGAGATCGTGCCGTCGCGGCCGATCTCCACGTCCTCCGCCGGGGGCACGGCGATCGGCCCGTCATCGCCGAGCACCAGGTGGCCGTTCGCGGTCTCCAGCAGGCCGCCGGTGCCCACGCGCAGATCACCGGCCCGGGTGTAGCCCTCGCCGCCGTCCTCGCGCTGCACCGCCAGCAAGCCCTGGCCGTCCACGGCGACATCCAGCGAACGGCCGGTGGCTACGAGCTGACCGCCGCGCAGGTCGATGCCGGCACTGTCGGCCGTGGCATAGGCCCGGCTGGCTATCCCCGGACCGTTCACCGGCCGCGAGGTGAAGTTCTGCAGCTCCGCGCGAAATCCCGTGGTGCTGGCATTGCTCAGGTTGTGGCTGTTGGCCGCCTGGGCTTTCAGCACCTGGCGGGCGCCGGTCATGGCGAGGTAGAGCGAGCGATCCACGGGTGCCTCCGGTCTAGCGGATGTTGATGATGGTCTGGGTGATCGTGTCGGCGGTGGAGATCATCTGGGCGTTCGCCTGGAAGTTGCGCTGCGCCGTGATCATGTTCACCAGCTGATCGGTCAGATCGACGTTGGAGGCCTCCAGCGCGCCGGACTGGATCAGCCCGAGGCTGCTGGTGCCGGCCTCGCCATTGAGGGCATTGCCGGAGCTGAAGGTCTCCGTCCAGGTGGTGTCGCCCAGCTGCTGCAGGCCCTGCGGATTGGCGAAGTTGGCCAGCGCCACCTTGCCGAGCGGAATCGCCTGGCCATTGGTGTAGCGGGCCAGCGCCACGCCCTCGGGATTGATGTCGATGCCGGTCAGTCGCCCGGAGGCATAGCCGTCCTGGAACAGGCGGTTGACGCTGAAGTCGCCGCCGTACTGCGTGGTCTGCAGCACGTCCACCTGCAGCGGCAGCGGGTCGTCGCCGTTGGTCGGCGTGAAGTTGCCGAACAACAGCTGGCCGTCGGTCGGCGTGTTCAGCGTACCGTCCGGATCGAACACCACCGGCTGGGCGGTGCCCACGGCGGTGCCGTCGGTGTAGAGATAGGCCTGCCAGCTGGTGGCGGCGGCATCGCGCACGAAGTAGATCTGCGCCGTGTGCTCGGCGCCGAGCGAATCGAACACGGTCGTCGCGGTGGAGTGGTTGTAGCTCGCCGGCTCGGCCGGATCGAAGGCGACCGGCGGCGGCACGGCGTCGGCTGGCAGGTTCGCGCCCAGCTCGATCACGCTGGTGGCCTGCGGCGTGCCCTCGGTGGTGGCCAGCTGCAGGTCTTCCAGGCTGCCGGTGTTGAAGCTGCCATCGCCCGCAGGCGGGAAGACCTGCAGCCGCTGGTCCTGGCCGTTGACCACGTAGCCTTCGCGATCGGTCTGGAACGAGCCGGCGCGGCTGTAGACGGTGCCGCCGTCATCGGCCAGCACGAAAAAGCCCTGGCCGTTGATCGCCAGATCCAGGTTGTTCTGCGTGAAGTCCACGTTGCCCTGGGTGAACTGCTGGCTCAGCTGGGCGAGGCGCGCGCCGGAGCCGGTGGACGTGGCGCTGATGCCCTGGTTGGCGACGGCGTAGACGTCGACGAACTCGGCCCGCGACTCCTTGAAGCCGGTGGTGTTGGCGTTGGCGATGTTGTTGGCAGTGACGTCCAGGTCGGCCGAGGCGGCGTTCAGGCCGCTGAGAGCGATGTTGAATGGCATGGTTGACTCCTGTTGGTGTTCTTGTCGGATCAGCCGACGCGGCGGACGTCGCCGAGGGCGACGGCGCTGCCGTCATCGAGGTTCAGCAGCGGCTCGCCGCCATCGCCGGCGAGCGTGACGCTCTCCACGCGACGGGCAGCCAGCACCGCCAGCTCCACGCCGCGCTGGCCCTCGCCGTCGGCGGCGCTGGCCTGCAGCCGGTAGCTGCCGGGTGGCGCGGTGGCGCCGCCGGCGGTTTCGCCGTTCCAGCGAATCGGAACCTCGCCGGCGCCCTGCGGGCCGAGATCGAGCGTCTGCACGAGCTGACCGCTGGCATCGCTGATGCGCACGATCACCCGCTCGGCGGGCGTATTCAGCTGCAGCACGGCCTCGAGCGGGACGTCCTTTGCCAGCTGCGCCTGCGTGCTCGGCACCAGGACCTGCCGGTCCACCAGCGCCGCGGCGGCGAGGCGCCGATCGCTCTGCAGGCCCTGCGCCACGCCCTCGAAGCTGCCCTGCAGCTCCTGGATGCCGGTGACGGTGTTGAACTGCGCCAGCTGGCTCAGGAACTCACCGTTCTCCATCGGCTGCAGTGGGTCCTGGTTGCGCAGCTGCGCCAGCATCAGCGTCAGGAAGGCGTCGGCACCGAGCTCGTTCTCCGGCGCCGTGCTGGCGGCCGGGCGGGTGAGGCCGAGCTGTTCGTAGAGATTGGTATCGGTGGCGTTGATCGGGTTCATGCCTACTGTCCCAGCGAGAGGGTGCGCAGCAGCAGCTGCTTGGTGGTGTTCATGACCTCGACATTGTTCTGGTAACTGCGCGAGGTGGAGATCATGTTGGCCATCTCCTCGACCGGATCGACGTTGCTGCCCCAGACGTAGCCGTCCTCGTCCGCCAACGGGTGTTCGGGCAGGTACTGACGCTCCGGCGCCGCGCCGTTCTCGACGATGCCGGCTACTTCCACGCCGTTCAGCTCGCTGCCGTCGGCCAGGCGCTGCAGCACGCTGCGAAAGTGCGGCGAGCGGCCGCGATAGCTCTCGGCCTCGCTGGCGGCCACGGTGTCGGCATTGGCGAGGTTGCTGGCCGTGGTGTTGAGCCGCACGTTCTGTGCGCTGAGCGCGCCGCCGGCGAGGGTGAAGACGTTGAACAGGGACATGATGATTACCTCTGCCCGCCGGTGATGGCGGTGCGCAGGCCGCGGATGCGGCTGTTCAGGAACTCGAGCGTGGCCTGGTAGCGGATGGCGTTGTCCGTGAAGGCGGCCTGCTCGGCCTGCCGGTCCACGGTATTGCCGTCCAGACTCGACTGCAGTGCCGGCCGATAACCCATCCCCGCCGTGCCGGCTGCCTGCCGGCCGGCCAGGTGACCGGGCGCCGTGCGCGCCGGGGCCTGGCCGCCGGCGGCGTCGAGTGCCTGGCGAAAGTCGATGTCGCGCGCCTTGTAGTGCGGCGTGTCGGCATTGGCCAGGTTCGAGGCCAGCAGCCCCGTGCGCTGGCCCAGCACGCGCAGTGCCTTGACGTGCAGTGCGAACGGATCGTCGATGGAAGCCATGGTGTCGCCACCTCTGCCCAGCATTCGCAGGTCAGGCAGCAAGCGGCATGCCAGTGACAGGCGGCGGCCGACGGACGGTAGCGGCAGGTGGTCAGGCGGTAGGAAATCAGGAACGGGGGCGGCACGCCGGGGCGCGCCGTGCTGCGTCCGGCCCGGACGTCAGTCGCGCTCGTTGAGGTTCGGCAGGTTCGCCAGCTGCTGGGTGAGGAAGGCGCTGGTGGAGTTGAGCTGGCTCAGCAGGCTATCCAGCGCCTGAAACTCCCGCAGCAGCCGCGATTCCAGCGCGCTGGTGCGCTCGTCGAGCCGCTCGCGCTGCACGTCCAGCGCGGCGATCGAGGCATCCAGGCCCTCGGTGCGGGCCGTCAGAAGTCCGTCGTCGCCGAGATAGCCCGCCACGAAACCGTCGAGCCGCCCGCCAAGGCCGGTCTCCCCCAGCAGCGCCGCCAGCGCCGCCGGATCGTTCTCGATCTGTTCGACCAGCGCGTCCTTGTCGAGCGAGAGCGTGCCCTCGGTCGAGGTCGTGATGCCGATCTGCGAGAGCAGGCGCAGCGGGCCCTCGCCGTTCTCGCCGCCGACGATGCCGCGCAGGCGCGATTCCAGTCCGCGCGCGGTGGCGTCGCCCAGCAGCGGTCCGCGCGCATCGCCCTCGGGGTCGAAGCGGGTCAGGTCCCCGAGCGTCTGCACGAGTTTGTTGTAGGTCTTGATGAAACGCTCGACGTCGGCGACGGCGCCGTCCGTGTCGCGGCCCACGGTCAGCGCGGTGCGCTCCCCGGGCCGGGCCGTCAGCGCCGTGAGGCTCACGCCGGCGATGGCGTCGTCGAAGGTGTTGTCGGCACTCTCGATCAGGATGCCGTCGATCCGCAGCTGGCCATCGCGTGCGGCCTGCTGCTCGCTGAGGTTGCGTACGCCCTCGGGATCGGCTTCCCAGACGAAGCCGGCGAGGCTACCGGCGTCATCGCGGGCGGCCACGGACAGCGCCTGGGCCGTGCCGCTGCCGGCGGCGGTGAGTACCAGCCGAGTGCCTTCCGCGCCGGTGATCAGGCCCGCGCGCACGCCGGGGTTGTCCTCGGCCTCGTTGATGGCGGTGGCGAGCTCGGCGAGCGTCGCGCCGCTGGCCAGCGTCACGCTGAAGGTGTCGGTGCCGGCGGTGATATCGAGGCTGCCCGTGCCGACGGCGACATCGGCGCCGCTGAAGGCGGCGCTGGCGAGTTTCTGCGTCTGCGCCAGCTGCACCACTTCGATGTCGTAGCCGGCCAGGGCCGCAGTGGGCTCGGCGGTGGCCGCGAAGGTGGCCGGCTCACCGATCGTCACGCCGCGGGCGGCGAAGCGGTCCGCCTCGCCCAGCGCGGCGTAGGCATCCTGGAAGGCCTGTAGCGCACTGCGCAGCGTGCCGAAGGCGGACAGCTGCGCCTGATAGCCCGCCTCGCGCCGGGCGAGCCGGAGCGTGGCCGGCTGGCGCTCGGCCGCCACGAGCTGATTCACCAGCCCGCTGACGTCGAGGCCCGAGCCGATGCCGGGAGAGCTGAGCGAGGCCATGGCGGTGCTAGGCCTCCACGTCCAGCAGCGCGGGATCGCCGCCCTCGGCGAGCACCTCGCGCAGCCGCACGACCTCTTCGGGCGGCAACTGGCGGATCTGCTCGCCGCTGTTGGCGTCCATCACCCGGATGATGGTCTGGCGACTGGCGCCGTCGACCTCGAAGCGCAGCCGCAACTGGCGGGCGCCGGAGGCCGCGTCGAGCGCGGCGGCCAGCTCGCCGGCGAGCTGTGCGATCCGGCTCATCTCCTCCGGCCCGGTATCGGGAGTCGAAGATGGCAGGCCGGCGTCGTCGGCGCCGGCCGCAAACGGAGTCGCCCGCGAGACAACGCTCGCGGGCGGGGAAACGGGTCCGGCAGCAGGCCCGGCCGCACCCGGCGCGGGCCGCTCCGGGAGCGGGAGCATGCTGCTTGCAGGAGTGATTGCCATGGCACCAGGCTCCGATGGGGGCGGCGTCGCCGCAGCGACGCCGCCGGCGGGGCTTACTGCAGCAGCGACAGGGCCGACTGCGGCAGCGTGTTGGCCTGCGCCAGGATCGACAGGCTTGCCTGCTGCAGGATCTGGTTGCGGGTCAGGTTCGCCGTCTCGGCAGCGAAGTCGGCATCGACGATCCGCGAGCGCGCGGCGCTGATGTTCTCCGAGGTCGCCTGCAGGTTGTTGATGGTCGACTCGAAACGATTCTGCACCGCACCCAAAGAGGCGCGGGCCGCGTTCAGCGAACCCAGCGCCGAGTCCACGCGCTGGATGGCTTCCTGCGAGCCTGCCACTGTGGAGATGTCCACGGTGTTGATGCCGCTGGCGTCCTTGGCGATGGCGGCGCTGAGGCCGACGTTGGCCGTCGTGCCACCCACGGCGATGCTGTCGGTGCTGGACACGGTCAGCGTGCCGCGCAGGACGCCGTCGAAATCGCCACCGGTCACCGAGATGCCGTCGGTGCCGGCGGTGAAGCCGGTGCCGCTTTCGGTCACGGTGATGTTGCTGCCATCGGCCGCGCTCAGCGTCAGATCGCCGCCGTTCAGGGAGGCGATCACGCCGGTGCGGTCAGATTCCGCGTTGATGGCATCGCGCAGCGCGCTGTTCGTCAGCGCCGTGCTGACATCCTGATTGGTGTAGATGGCGACGCCGTTCACGCTGAGGTTGTACGTGTCGCTGGCCGTGCCGCCGATGGCGCCGACCGTCTGCGTGCCGCTGGTCTGGGCCGTGACGCTCAGGTCGGACAGACCGGCATCGTTGATCGCCGCAGCCTTGGCGAAGGCGGACGTGGCGTCCTTGGAGGTATCACCGGAGACGGCGAAGCCGGCACTGGAGGCGATTTCCTGTGCCGCGCCGCCGCCGATGGCAATCGTGATGTCGGTCGCCGCAGCAGCGGCCACTTCCGCGCCGGTCTCGGTCGCGATGCCGCCGATGCTCGAGGACTTCACGCTGGTGATGCCGAACTCGATCGTCTGGTTGGCGTTCGCGCCGACCTGGAAGGAGGCGCTGGTGAACGAGCCGTCCAGGATGCGGATGCCGTTGAACTCGGTGGTGGACGCCACCCGGTCGAGCTCGGCCACCAGCTGACTGACCTCCGACTGCAACGCCTGACGGTCGCTGGCCGAGTTGGTCGCGTTCGCGGACTGGATGGCCAGCTCACGCACGCGCTGCAGCAGCTGGGTGGTCTCGCCGATGGCGCTCTCGGCCGTCTGCGCCAGCGAAATGCCGTCGTTGGCGTTGCGCGCCGCCTGGTCGAGACCGCGGATCTGGGTGGTGAACCGCTCGGCGATGGCGATGCCGGCGGCGTCGTCCTTGGCACTGTTCACGCGCAGGCCCGAGGACAGGCGCTCCAGCGAGGTCTGCAGGGCGCTTTGCGAGCGGTTCAGACCGCGCTGTGCCGTCAGCGAGGCGATGTTGGTATTGATGACCTGAGGCATGGGGGTCTCCCGTTGTTCGACTTCCAGGCGATGGCCGCTCGTGGGCTCCGTGATCGCCAAGGCGCGACAGTGCGCTCTCGTGGCGGTTATCGGGCTGGCCGGGGGCGCGCTTGAGGGGCCGGGTGCCGGATTTCTGACGACCGGACGGACGGCATTCGGGCGCCGAACGGCGGCGGGGCGGACCGCCGGTCGGGGCACCCCCTGCCGGTCGATCAAGAAGCACGCCGGCCTCCCGTTAACCCCGGTGGCGGCGGCATGGGCCGGCCGTCGTTTCCGATCCACCTGCCGGGGTAGCACATGAAGTACGAGAGCGCAGTCGGCGCCTACCGCCGCATGGGCGCGGAGCGGGCCAGCACGGCCGAGCCCGCCATGCGGGTGACGATGCTCATGCAGGGCGCGCTCGATCGTCTGGCCGCGGCCGGTGGCGCCCTGGCGGCCGGGCGGCGTGCCGAGAAGGCCCGCCACATCGGCCGCGCCGTGGCCATCATCGATGCCCTGGGCGGCAGTCTGGACCGCGAGGCGGGCGGCGAGATCGCCGAGAACCTTGCCGCCCTGTACGGCTACATGCTGCGGCGTCTGCTGCAGGCCAACCTGCACGACGATGCCGCCGCGCTCGCCGAGGTCGGCACCCTGCTGCGGCAGGTGAAGTCCGGCTGGGATGCTGCCACCGGCGCGCCATCGGCCGGGGCGGCGGCCTCGGCCGGCTGATGCCGACGCCGGGCCCCGCCGCGAGGCGGCCTGCTATGGCCGCGGTCGCCGGCCCGCAGCCCGCCGGCCAGCTGGCGCCGGTGCTGGCGGCATCATCCCTGGCGCCGGCCGTGGGGGCGCTCGAGGCGAGCGTGAGGGCCGCGGACTGGACGCGCTTGCTGACACTGCACGCCGATCTCGACCGTCGCTTGCGCACCGAGGCCTTCTCCGCTGACGAGCTGCGCGCCGTGCAGGCCTGCCACGAGGCCTGGCGCGAGGCGCTGGTGCAGGCGCGCGAGGCGCTGTGCGCCGAGGCGGCCAGCCAGCGCGCGAACGCGCGCGCCGCCCGCCGCTACCTGCAACATCCCTGACGATCCCTCCGGGCGCGCCGCCGCGCCCCTGCCCACGCCAGACCGCCGTGGGGCGGCCGCCGGCAAGCGCCCGATTCGGCGTTGTCCGGCTGCCGGTCATGAGCCTGCTGGTGCCGCTCGTCGGCCTTGACAGCGCGCGCTGTGCCTGCGTCTACTGCGCCAAAATAATGACACTCTGCGGCCGGGCAGAGCGGGGAGCCGAGGCGCATGGCGCGATCGAAATTGCTGATCGTCGACGAGGATCCGGCGCGAGTCGAAGAACTCACGCGGGTCCTCGAGTTTCTGGATGTCGATGTCGAGCGCGGTGCCGATCCGGCCACCGTGCCCGTGGGCGACGATGCCGCCCTTGCCGGCGTGTGCCTGGGCAGGCTCGCCAGCGAGGCTGCCTTGGAGGCGTTGGCCAGGCGACTGCGTGAGCAGGCACCGCGGCTGCCCGTGCTGTTGCTGGATGAGCCGCCGGCGATGCTGGAGGGCCAGCCGGTATGGCGGGTACGCCGGCCGATCCGCTACGCCCAGTTGGCCGAATCGCTGCGCGCGGTGGAAATCTACCGGGCCCGCCAGCGGGCGCAGGCGCCCGGGGGCGGCGAGCGCGACCCGGAACTCTTCCGTAGCCTGGTCGGCAATTCCCGCAAGATCCGCCAGGTGCGCCAGCTGATCTCGCAGGTGGCGGGTTCGGATGCCTCGGTGCTGATCCTCGGCGAGTCCGGCACCGGCAAGGAGGTGGTGGCGCGCAACATCCACTACCACTCCACGCGGCGGGACGGGCCGTTCGTGCCGGTGAACTGCGGCGCCATTCCGGCGGATCTGCTGGAGTCGGAGCTGTTCGGCCACGAGAAGGGGGCCTTCACCGGCGCGATCAGCGCTCGGCAGGGCCGCTTCGAACTGGCGCAGGACGGCACCCTGTTCCTCGACGAAATCGGCGACATGAGCCTGTCGATGCAGGTCAAGCTGCTGCGGGTGCTGCAGGAGCGGGTATTCGAGCGCGTGGGCAGCAATCGGCAGCTGACCGCCAACGCCCGCATCGTGGCGGCCACCCACCGCGATCTGGAAACCCGCATCGACGAGGGGGACTTTCGCGAAGACCTGTTCTACCGGCTCAACGTCTTCCCGATCGAGATGCCCCCGTTGCGCGAGCGGGTCGAGGACCTGCCGCTGCTGATCGAGGAGCTGATCACCCGCATCGAGCACGATCGCGGGCACTCGGTGCGGCTCACCTCGGCCGCCATCATCGCCCTGTGCCAGTACCGCTGGCCCGGCAATGTGCGCGAGCTGGCGAACCTGGTGGAGCGGCTGGCCATTCTGCATCCGTTCGGCGTGGTCGACATCGGCGACCTGCCGGCACGCTACCGCGAGCACGCCGGCGACATCGAGCAGGCGCCGGTGCTGGAGCTGCCCGCGGGCGGCGGTGGCACGGCGGCCGACGGGGCCATGCCCCGGCTGCCGCGCGAGGGCCTGGATCTGAAGGAGCACCTGACGTCGGTGGAGGTCTCCCTGATCCGCCAGGCACTGGAGAGCAGCAACGGGGTGGTTTCGCGCGCGGCGAAGCTGCTCAACGTCGGGCGCACCACGCTGGTGGAGAAGATGCGCAAGTACGGCATGAGCCGGGACGAGGCGACAAACGCTTGACGCCGCCGGCTTTCCGACGCTAGAGATTTTCGCCAAGTCAATAATAATAAAGACATTATTTGCCTGGCACGTGATCTGCTAACGATCGTTTGAGACCGCACCGCGGCCCACGATCAACCGACGCAGACAGGTGCCACATGAACTCGCCCAGTCCCCGGCCTGCCCCATCCCCGGCACCGCTGCCGAGCGCCCGTCAGGCCCAGACGCACTTCCTGCTGCTGTTCGATCCCGATTCCGCCCGCGCCGACGATTGGCGCCGACGGCTCGCCCCCCTGGACTGCCCCGTCCTGGTGGCGAACGACTGGCCGGCGATGCTGGCCTTGGCCCAGCAGGTGCCGGTGGGGCTGGTGGTCTGCGCGGCGGTTCCGGGCCTCGCCAGTGCGACCCGCCTGCTGCAGCGTCTGCGTCAGCGGCTGACGGTTATGCCCCCGGTGGTACTGGTCGGCCCGGCGCTCGCTGATCGGGATATCGCGGCCGGTCGGGAAGCCGGCGCGGCCGAGGTGCTGATCGCCGCCGCCACCGATCGGCGGCTGGTCGAGCGCCTGGCGCAACACTGGCTAGAGCGTGCGCCGGTGACCGCAGACCGGCTGCCGCAGGCGCCGGCACCCCCGGCCGTCGGCCCGATGCCCGCGCAGGCACAGGCGCTGGCACAGGACCTGCACGTTCCCGAGCAGGGACAGATCCTGGCGGCGCTGGAACGCTTCGCCGGCCACCGTCTGCGGGCGGCGGCGCATCTGGGCATGACCCCCGGCGCCTTCGCCGACCGGCTCAGCGCCCTGCGCGCGGCCGGCGTCGTGCTGCCGGCCTGAAGAGCGAACAGATGAACACGAGTGGGATCGGCAACGCGTCGCTGCTGCGCCAGCTGGCGGCCCAGGCACGTCAGGTTGCGACCGAACCGGTCGCCCCGGGCGCCGCGCCGGGCAGCGCGCCCACGCCTGCCCAGGTGGACAAGCCGGATTTCGCCGCCCTGCTGGGTGAGGCGCTCGGCGGCGTCAACGATGCCCAGCAAAGCGCCGCGGCGCTCGGTGAGCGCTTTCTGCGCGGCGGCGATGTCGACCTCGCCGAGGTGATGGTGAGCATGCAGCGCGCGGGGCTTTCCTTCCAGGCGATGACCGAGGTACGCAATCACCTGGTGAGTGCGTATCAGGAAATCATGCGGATGCCGGTGTAAGGGGCGCACATGGCCGGAACGATCCAGAGCGAGGGCACGCCCGCCGGGTTCGGCGCGCTGCAGCAGTTCATCGGCACCGTCAATCTGCGCCAGCTGATCCTGTTGATCGGCCTGGCCGCCAGTGTCGCAGCCGGCATCACGGCGGTGCTGTGGCTGCGCGGGCCGGACTACCAGAGCCTGTTCGCCAGCCTGCCCGACCAGGAGGCCGCGGCGGTGGCCGAGGCGCTGGAGGCCGCGGGCGTCGACTACCGCCTCGATGGGCGCGGTGGCGGCGTGCTGGTGGCGGCGGACGAGCTCTACGCCGCGCGCCTCAAGCTCGCTGCCGAGGGCCTGCCGCGCAGCAGCGCCAGTGGCTTCGACCTGCTGGACGAGCAGCCGAGCTTCGGCGTCTCGCAGTTCATGGAGAGCGCCCGCTACCAGCGCGCCATGGAGCTGGAACTGGCCCGCACCATCGTCGGCCTCGCGCCGGTGGCCAATGCGCGGGTCCACCTCGCGCTGCCCAAGCCCAGCGTCTTCGTGCGCGATGCCCGAACTGCCAGCGCCTCGGTCACGGTGCAGCTGCACGCGGGCCGGCAGCTGCTGGCGGAGCAGATCGGCGCCATTACCTACCTGGTCGCCTCCAGCGTGCCGGACCTGGAACCGGGGCAGGTGACGGTGGTGGACCAGCAGGGCGTGCTGCTGAGCGGACGGCAGGAGGATCCGCTCGCCAGCGCCAGCGATCGCCAATTCGAGCAGGCCCGTCGTCTGGAGTCTGCCTACGTGCGCCGGATCCACGATCTGCTGGCGCCGGTGGTTGGCGCCGAGGCGGTGCGGGCCCAGGTCGATGCGGATCTGGACTTCACTGCCGTGGAGGAGACCCGCGAATCGTTCGATCCGGAGCGCTCCGTCCTGCGCAGCGAGCAGGTGGACCAATCCGAGCGGCGCAACCTGCAGCCCGGCGAGGGCGGTGCACCCGGCGCCCTGAGCAATCAGCCACCGGAGGCAGGCACGCTGGCGCCGGCCGGCGAGCAGACGCCGGTCGAGCGGCGCGAGACCAATTCCCAGACCACCCGCAACTACGAGGTGGACAAGACCGTCAGCCATATCCGCCGCCCCCTGGGCGAGGTCGAGCGGCTGACCGTGGCGGTCGTGGTGGATGACTGGCGGCGTATGGACGCCGACGGCAACGCCGTGCGCGAGCCGCTGGCCGAGGCCGAACTGCAGCGCCTGCAGCAGCTGGTGGAGCAGGCGGTGGGCTTCGACGCCGCGCGGGGCGATCGCATCAGCGTCATCAACCAGTCGTTCCAGTCACCCGAACTGCTCGAACCGCTGCCCGAACCCTCGCTGCTCAGCCGCCCGTGGCTGCGCGAGCTGATGCGCCAGGGCCTGCTGGCACTGGTGCTGCTGGTGCTCGGCTTCGCCGTCGTCCGACCGACGCTGCGCTCGTTGACCCGCGGCCTGCCGGGCTTGCCCACCGGCGACACCCCGGCCCTGCCGGCGCCTGCACGCCGGCTCGAGGGCCCGGTCGCGACGCCGGCCAGGGAGATGACCTTCGAGGGCAGTGGACTCAGCTTCGATCAGAAACTGCAGGCCGTGCGCAGCCTGGCCAGCCAGGATCCGGGCCGGGTCGCGCAGGTGGTGAAGAGCTGGGTGCGCGAGGATGGCTAAGGACGCCGCCGAGGGCCTGCAGCGGGCCGCGATCCTGCTGCTCTCGCTGGGCGAGGAGCAGGCCGCGGCGGTGCTCAAGCTGATGGGCCCGCGCGAGGTCCAGCAGCTCGGCCAGACCATGACGGCCATCGCCGGCGTGGAGCGCGAACAGGCCGACGCCGTGCTCGAATCCTTCGTGCTGGCGGCGGAGAAGGGCACCTCGATCGGCATCGGCGCGGAAGACTACGTGCGCCGTGCGCTGATCGGTGCGCTGGGCGAGGAAAAGGGCGCCGGCCTGATCGATCGGGTGCTGCACGGGCCGCCGAGCAAGGGCGTCGAGGCGCTGCGCTGGATGCAGCCGCGCGCCGTCGCCGGGCTGGTGCGGGAAGAGCATCCGCAGGTGATCGCGGCGGTGCTGGCGAGCCTCGAACCCGATCAGGCTGCCGCGGTGGTGGACCAGCTGCCCGAGGCCGTGCGCGGGGATGTGCTGCTGCGGGTGGCCACGCTGGAGAGCGTGCAGCCAAGCGCCCTGCAGGCGCTCGATGAGATCGTCGCCCAGCAGCCGCAGCGGCGCGCGGGCGGCACGGCCGCTGCCGGCGGCGTGAAGCGCGCGGCGGAGATCGTCAACGCGCTCAAGAGCAGCGACGATCGCAAGCTGATCGAGGAGATGGTCGGCATCGACGAGGCCACCACCCGCCAGATCCAGGAGCAGATGTTCGTCTTCGACAATCTGCTGGAGCTGGACGATCGCGGCATCCAGACCCTGCTGCGCGAGGTCTCCTCCGACCAGCTGGTGGTGGCGCTGAAGGGCGCCGAGCCGCAGCTGCGCGAGAAGATCTTCAAGAACATGTCCACGCGCGCGGCCGACATGGTGCGCGACGATCTCGAGACGCTGGGCCCGGTGCGCGTGGCGGACGTAGAGGCGGCGCAGCGCGAGATGCTCACCGTCGCACAGCGGCTGGCCGACGAGGGCCAGCTCGCGCTGGGTAGCAGCGATGACTTCGTCTGAGTCGGCCCCCGCCCGCTGGCGCCCGCCCGAGGTGGTGGGGCCGGCGGCCATCGCGCCCACGGCGGACGAGCTGCAGGCGTTGCAGCGTGCCGCCCACGAGGAGGCCTGGGCGCAGGGCCATCAGGAGGGACTCGCCGCCGGTCGCGCGGCGGCGGTTGAGCGGGTGGCACGGCTCGATCATCTGCTGGCCGAGCTGGCGGCTCCGCTGGCGGTGATCGACGAGCGCCTGGAACAGGAACTCGCCGCGCTGGTGGCGGCTGTGGCACGCCAGCTGGTGCGCCGCGAACTACAGAGCGCGCCGGCGCAGATCATCGCCGTGGTGCGCGAGAGCCTCGCCGTGCTGCCGCTGGGCGCCGCGGCGGTGAGTGTGCAGCTGCATCCGGAGGACGCGGCCCTCGTGCGGGAGCTGCTGCCGGCCGAAGAGCCTGCCGGGGCCCGGCGCTGGCAACTGGTGGAGGAGCCGACGCTTGGCCGCGGCGACTGCCGCGTGAGCAGTGCGGATTCGGAAGTCGACGCGCGGTTGGAAACCCGCCTCGGTAGCGTGATCAGCGAAGTGCTGGGCGGTGCCCGCGCCGCCGACGACGGCGGGCAGGGGCGCCCATGACCGCGCCCACCGATTCCCCGCCGCGTATCGCCCGCCGGGCCCACCTCGCCGCGCGCATCCAGGCCTGGCAGCAGCGGGCCACCCAGCCGCCGCCACCGCCGCTGGTCGCCGGCCGGCTGCAACGGGTGGTGGGCCTGACGCTGGAGGCCGTGGGCTGCCAGGCGCCGGTGGGCGGCCGCTGCGTGGTGCTGAGTCCGGGTGAGCCGGCGCTGGAGGCCGAGGTGGTCGGCTTCGGCGAGGACAAGCTTTATCTCATGCCCATCAGTGCGCTGCGCGGGCTGACGCCGGCCGCGCGGGTGCTGCCGCTGCGCCACGCCAGCCTGGCGCCGGCCGGTCCGGCGCTGCTCGGCCGGGTGCTCGGCGGCAACGGCGCGCCGCTGGATGAACTCGGCCCGCTGCGGGCCGAGCGCTGGGTGCCGCTGGCCGGCGAGGCCATCAACCCGCTGCGGCGCGCGCCGATCAGCCAGCCGCTCAACGTCGGCATCCGCGCGATCAACGCCCTGCTCAGCGTCGGCCGCGGCCAGCGCCTGGGTCTGTTCGCCGGCAGCGGCGTCGGCAAGAGCGTGCTGCTCGGCATGATGACGCGCTACACCGAGGCGGACGTGACGGTGGTCGGCCTGATCGGCGAACGCGGCCGCGAGGTGGCCGAATTCGTCAGCGGCACGCTCGATGCGACGGCGCGCCGCAAGGCGGTGGTGGTGGCCAGTCCGGCCGATGATCCGCCGCTGATGCGCCTGCACGGCGCCTGGCTGGCGACGGCGATCGCCGAGTCCTTCCGCGATCAGGGCCTGAACGTGCTGTTGCTGATGGACTCGCTCACCCGTGTGGCGCAGGCCCAGCGCGAGATCGCGCTCGCGATCGGCGAGCCGCCGGCGACCAAGGGCTATCCGCCCTCGGTGTTCGCCCGGCTGCCGCAGCTGGTCGAGCGTGCCGGCAACGGCCCGCCCGGCGGCGGCTCGATCACCGCGTTCTACACCGTGCTGGCCGAGGGCGACGATCAGAACGATCCGGTGGTCGATGCCGCCCGCGCCATTCTCGACGGACATATCGTGCTCTCGCGCGAGCTCGCCGAGAGCGGGCATTTTCCGGCGATCGACGTCGAGGCCTCGGTCAGCCGGGTGATGCCCGCCGTGGCCGATGCCGAGCACCTGCAGGCGATGCGGCGGTTCCGGCGGCTGTACAGCACCTACCGTCAGCACCGCGACCTGATCGCGGTCGGGGCCTATCACACCGGCGCCGACCCGCAGGTCGATGCCGCCGTGGCGGCCTGGCCGGCGCTGCAGGCGTTCCTGCAGCAGGACGTCGGCGAGGGCGCCGCCTTCGACGAGGCGCGCGCCGAACTGCTGGCCCTCACGGCACAGGCCGCATGAGCGCCCGGCTCGAACGGCTGGCGGTGGTGGAGCGACTGCGGGGCCTGCGAGTGGCCGAGGCCGCCCGCACCCTCGCCATCGCCCGCGCCCGGCTGGCGACGCATCGCGATCGGCTGTGCGAGCTGGAGCAGTATCGCCAGGCCTGCATCGAGCGTCCGCAGCCACGGCCAACCGGTATCGCCCAGTTACGCAGCGTCGGCCTGTTCCTGCAGCACCTGGACAGCGCCATCGTGCGTCAGCGCCAGACGTTGGCCGATCAGCAGGCGGTCTGCGAGCAGGCTGCGGCGCAGTGGCAGGCACGGCGCCGGCAGAGCGAGGCCATCGTGCAGCTGCGCGAGCGCCTGCAGCGCGACGAGGCCCGGCGCCGGCAGCGGCATGAACAGAAGGCCAGTGACGAGCTGGCCACCCTGGCCCGGCGGCGGCAGGCATGAGCCGGCCCGCTCAAGGCCATTCCTGGCCCGCGAGCGCGGCGGTGACCCGTGAGCGATAACCTGCTGCCGCCGGTGCTGCTGCCGGGCCTGCTGAGCGCGGGTACCGGGCCGGCCGCGACGCCCGCATCGCCAGAGGCGGCACTCCTGCCGGCCGAGTCGGCAGCCGCCGCGGATGCCACCGGCCTCGCGCGCTTCGCCAATCTCCTCGCCGATGGCCTGCGGCCGCCGGCGGTCTCCCTGGCCGGCACTGCCATCCGTGTCGAGGCGCCGGGGAAGGTGAGCGCGACCGTGCCCTCGCCAGTGTCGCCCGTGCCCGCCTTGCTGGCACCGGGTGCCGTGGCCCCTGTACCCCCTGCACTCGAGGTCTCGCCGGGGGTGCCGGGCGGGGCCGGTCCGACCGATCCGCCGGCGGATGGCTCGGCCTCCGCGCCCACCGATGGCGCCGCCGAGGACATCGCCCTGGCGATGGCGGCGCTCGCCGGCGGGCTGGCACCGCCGCCGACGTCGCCCGCGCCCTTGCCGTCGACGAGCCCGGCGGCCAATCCCGTGGTCGCCAAGGGTGCGGCGGCCGCGAATCCGGGCCCAGCGTCGGTGTCGACGCGCGCCGGCGGCGCGTCGGCAGGGGTGGGGCCGGCCGCACGAGCTGCCGCGCCGGAGGGGCTCGTGCCGCTACCCCAGGGCACCGGGGCGGCTTTGACCGACGGGGCAGGGCCGGGTCGATCGCCGGCGCCGCTGGCGGGCGAGCTGGCGGCGCCGGCCCCCGGGGAGATCCTCCTCGGCGCCGAACGCCAGCTCGCCGGCCCGGGTGGCCCGGGTGGCCCGGGTGGTCCGGGCGGCCTCCCGGAGCTCACGGCCGGCCCGCTCGGCGTGGCGCCCAACGCCGGACAGCCTGCCGCACCAGCACCCGCCGCCGCCGAGCGGGCGGCACCGCCGTTACCCGACCTTGCCGAGCGTCCAGCCTGGGGCGAGGCGCTCGGCGAACGGTTGACCTGGCTGGTGCGGGGCGAGTTGGAGCAGGCCCAGCTGGAACTGAATCCACCCGAGCTCGGCCGCCTCGACGTCCGCCTGCGCCTGCAGGCGGATCAGGCCAGTGTCAGCTTCATCAGTGGTGCCCCCGAAGTGCGCGAAGCACTGGAACAGGCGCTGCCGCGACTGCGGGAGATGCTGGCCGAGGCCGGCATCGAACTCGCCGACGCCGAGGTCGGCGCCCAGCCGCGCGAGCGCGAGCCGGCGCCGCAGCCGCCATCGGCCGCTGCCGCTGCGGACGAGCCGGAGTCTGCGGCGGTGCAGGCGGCCACTGGCCCCGGTTCTGCCGCCGCCGTACACGGCGATCGTCTGATCGACCGCTTCGTCTGAACCCTCGGCGCCCGCCGCCAGAAATCCGGCGCCTCGGCCCGTGCGCGACGGGCGCGCCTGCCAGAGTTCCGCCGCCGCCATTTCGGGCCGAGACAACTCATTGAATGAACAGGTGAATCTCCGCGCTGGCATTCCGGCACGCCGCTTGCAATGCGTGGGCAGACTCGATCGGGAAGGCAGCAGTGGCACAGGCAGAGACGGACGCGGAAGCACAAGCGAAGTCCGGCGGCGGCAGCCGTCGCTGGCTGCTGATCGGCGGGGCGATACTGCTGCTGGTGCTGATCAATCTGGCCGCACTGTGGTTCTTCCTGCTGCGTCCGCAACCCGATGATGCGGCAGTGGCCGAGGGCGACCCGGCCGCCGAGGCCGAATCCCCGCCGGCGCCCGTCCCCGCCGCCTACCGGCCGCTCGACCCGCCTTTCGTGGTCAACTTCGATGACGCGCAGGGTGCGGCCCGTTATCTGCAGGTATCGGTCACCGTCGCCGCCCTCGACGAGGCCGCCCTGGAGCAGATGCAGCCCCATCTGCCGGCCGTACGCAACGAGCTGCTGATGCTCTACGGCAGCCAGCGCGCCGAGGCGCTGCGCTCGCGGGAGGCGAAGGAGGCGCTGCGGGCGCAGACGCTGGTCGCGGTGCAGGACGTACTGAGCGACCGCACCGGCGAGCCGCTCGTGCAGGACGTGTTCTTCACCGCCTTCGTCATGCAATAGCCATGGCCGACGCGCAGGTCCTTTCCCCGGATGAAATCGACGCCCTGCTCGGCGGCGAGGCGGCGCCGGCCACGGACGATGCGCCGGCGGCTGCGGCCAAGCCCGGCGGGCCCGCCACCGAGCGGCGCCGTCGCGATGCGCCGCTGCCCGAGTCGGCCGACGTCCTGTTGCACGCCTCGCAGGGTCGCGCCCGCCTGCCGGTGCTGGAGTTGCTGCACGAACAGGTCGCCCGGTCCTGGCGCACGGCGCTGCGCGAATTCCTGCCCCGGCCGCCGACGCTCTCCTGCGAGGGGATCGAGCCCGTACCGGCCGAGGACATGCTCGCCGGGCTCGAGCCCGGCTGCGTCATCGGCATCGTCAGCGCGGGGCCGCTGCCCGGCGTGCTGCTCGCGCTGCTCGATGGCGATCTGGCCTACACGCTGGTGGATTGCTACTTCGGCGGCGACGGCGGACGCCCGCCGAGCCACGCCCGGCGCGAACTGTCGCGCACCGAGCAGCGCGTGACCGACACGCTGCTGCGCCTGCTGCTGCAGGCGCTAGGCGCTGTCTGGGAGAGCGTGCTGCCGGTCGAGTTTGCGCTGGAGCGGCTGGAGACCGATCCGGCCCTGATCCGCGCCTTCGCTCCCGGCGACACGCTCTATGCCGCCAGCCATCGGATCGATGTCGGTCGCGGCGGTGGCCTGCTGCGCGTGGCCTACCCGCAGAGCCTGCTGGAACCGGTACGCAGCCGCCTCGGCCAGGGCCAGGGTGGCGGTGAGGACCAGAGCGGCTGGCGTGAGCGGCTGTTGCAGGAGGTCGGGCGCGTGCCGGTGGACGTGCGGGTGCCACTGGTGAACCTGCAGCTGAGCCTGCAGCAGGTGCTGGCGTTGCGCGCCGGCGACCTGATCCCCTTCGACATGCCGGCGACCGTGACGCTGGCGGCCGGCGACGTGCCTCTGCTCAGCGGCACCTTCGGCACCCGCACCGGCAACAACGCCATCAAGATCGTCGGCCGGGCCTCGCCCGATCCGGCTGCTACCGAGGAAGCCACGACATGACTGCGTCCGCCGATACGCCGCTCGACCGTCCCGATCAGTTCGCCGAACTCCACGAGGATGCCCCGGGCGAGCAGCCGGTCAATCTGGAGATGCTGCTCGATGTGCCGGTGACGGTCTCGGTCGAGCTCGGCCGTGCCCGGCTCAGCCTGCGCGAGCTGCTGCAACTCAAGCAGGGCGCCGTGCTGGAGCTGGATCACGCGGCCGGCGAGCCGCTGGATGTGCTGGTCAACGGCACGCTGATCGCGCATGGCGAGGTGGTGGTGACGGGCGATCGCTTCGCCATCCGGCTGAGCGACGTGGTCAGCCCCACCGAACGCATGAAGAAGCTGCGCTAGCCATGGGGGGCAGGCATATCGGTCGGTATCTGCCGGCGGCGGCAGGCGCGGCGCTGCCGGCGAGTGCCGGCGCTGCCGGCGAGGCGCTCACCCTGCCCGGTGTCGGCGAACTGGTGGGCAACCTTGCGCTGGTGCTGGGGCTGATCGTGGTGCTGGCCTGGCTGGCGCGACGGCTGCAGCTCACCGGACCTGCGCAGGCCGGCCCGCTGCGGGTACTGGCAAGCGTGCCGGTCGGGCAGCGCGAGCGCATCGTGCTGATCGAAGCGGGCGAGCGCCAGCTGCTGGTGGGCGTCGCCGCCGGTCAGCTACGGACCCTGCACGTGCTGGACGTGCCGCTCGCGGTGCCCCCGGCCACGGGCGTCAGTGGCGGCACGCTGCCCGCCGCCCTGCGCCGGCTGGCGGGGCGATGAAGCGCGCCGCCGGCCTCGCGGTGCTGGCGTGCCTGGCGCTGAGTCAGGGCGCGCTGGCGCAGGAGGCGCCGGGGCTGCCGGCGCTGTCGCTCGCCACCGCCGCCGATGGCAGCCAGACCTGGAGCCTCAGCATTCAGGTGCTGGCGCTGATGACGGCGCTCACCCTGCTGCCGGCGCTGGTGCTGATGGGCACCGCCTTCACCCGCATCATCATCGTGCTGGCGCTGCTGCGTCAGGCCCTCGGCACCCCGCAGACGCCACCGAACCAGGTGCTGCTCGGACTGGCGCTGTTCCTGACGTTCTTCGTGATGGCGCCGGTGGCCGAGCAGGTGTACGGCCAGGCGCTGCAGCCCTATCTGGAGGGCACGCTGGACGCCGAGCAGGCCTGGTCGATCGGTGCCGAGCCGGTTCGGGAATTCATGCTGCGCCAGACCCGTGAGGCCGATCTGGCGCTGTTCGCCGGCATGGCGGGCGAGACGGCACTCGCCGCGCCCGAGGCCGTGCCGCTGCGTGTGCTGGCTCCGGCCTTCCTGACCAGCGAGCTCAAGACCGCCTTCCAGATCGGCTTCCTGGTGTTCATCCCCTTCCTGATCATCGATCTGGTGGTCGCCAGCGTGCTGATGGCGATGGGCATGATGATGCTCTCGCCGATGCTGATTTCCCTGCCGTTCAAGCTGATGCTGTTCGTGCTGGTGGACGGCTGGGTGCTGCTGACCGGCACGCTGGCTTCCAGCTTCCTGGCCGGCGCATGACGCCCGAGACCGTCATGGACCTCGGGCAGCAGGCGCTGTGGATCACGGTGCTGCTGGGGGCGCCGCTGCTGGGGGCGGCGCTGGTGGTGGGCGTGCTGATTGGCATGCTGCAGGCGGCCACGCAGATCAACGAGATGACGCTGAGCTTCGTGCCCAAGCTCGGCGTGCTGGTGCTGACGCTGCTGCTGGCCGGCGGCTGGATGCTGCGGACGCTGGTCGGCTACACCGAGCGCCTGATCACGGGCATTCCCGGGCTGCTGCAGTAGCCGACCGATGACGCTGACGCCCGCCGAGATCAACGCCTGGCTGGCGCTCTACCTGCTGCCGCTGGCCCGCATCGGCGGGTTGCTGATGGTGGCGCCGTTCACCGCCGGCGCCTACGTGCCGGTGCGGGTGCGGGTGATGCTGGCGCTGGCGATCACCGCCGTGATCGTGCCGGCGCTGCCGGCCGACGTGCTCGGTGCAGCGCCGGCTGCGCTGCCTGCGCTGCTGCTGGCATTGGCCCAGCAGCTGTTGCTCGGCGTCGCCATGGGCTTCGTGCTGCAACTGGTGTTCAACGCGCTGGTGGTCGCTGGACAGGCGATCGCCATGACCATGGGCCTGGGTTTCGCCACCACCATCGATCCGGCCAATGGCGTCGCCGTACCGGTGCTGAGCCAGTTTCTGCTGATCTTCGGCCTGTTGCTGTTCCTGGCGCTGGATGCGCATCTGGCGCTGATCGGCCTGCTGGGCGAGAGCTTCCGGCTGCTGCCCCTCGACGGCGCCTTGGGCGCAGCGCAGTGGCGGGCGCTGGTCGACTGGGCGGGGCTGCTGTTCGTCGGCGCGGTGCGCATCGCGCTGCCGATGCTGCTGGCACTGCTGGTGGTGAACCTCGCCTTCGGTATCACCAGCCGGGCGGCACCGACGCTGAACCTGTTCGCCATCGGCTTCCCGGTCTCGCTCCTGCTCGGCATCGTGATTCTGCTCATCGGCCTGCCGAGTGTGGCGGAGACCTTTGCGGTGCTGGTCCGGCAGGGGCTCGGCTTCGCCGGTGCCCTGCCGGGGGCGCAGGTCGATGGCTGAGAGCGAAAGCGGTCAGGAGCGCACCGAACAGCCGACGCCGCGGCGGCTGCAGCAGGCGCGGGACAAGGGGCAGGTCGCGCGCTCACGCGAGCTGGCCTCCGCGGCGGTCGTCACGGCCGGTGCCGGTGGGCTGGCGCTGTTCGGCCCGGCGCTGGCCGAGGGCCTCGCCGCCGGCATGCGCGAGGCACTGCTGCGGGCCGGCGAGCCGGCGGGGCAGGCGCGCCTGGCGCTCGCGCTGGGGGAGGGCATCGGGCCGCTGCTGCTGCCGATGCTGGCGTTGCTGGGCCTGCTGGTGGTGGTGGCCATCGGTGCCAGCGTCGCCATCGGTGGCCTCGCCGTCAGCGGCAAGGCGCTGGCGCCCAAGCCCGACAAGCTCAATCCGGTCGCCGGCCTCAAGCGCATCTTCGCCGTGCGCGGGCTGGTGGAACTGCTGAAGGCACTGGGCAAGTTCGCGATCGTCGGTTCCGTGGCGGTGGCCGTGCTGTGGTCGCTGCACGAGCGGGTACTGCTGCTCGGCCGGCTGGAGCTCGAACCCGGCGCGGCGGCAGCCGCGTCGCTGTTCGCGCTCGCCTTCGCGGCCATCGCCGCCGGGCTGTGGCTGATCGCGGCACTGGACGTGCCCTACCAGCTGTGGGAGCACGGCCGTCAGCTGCGCATGACGCGCCAGGAAGTGCGTGATGAGCTCAAGGAGACCGAGGGCCGTCCGGAGGTGAAGGCGCGCATCCGCGGCCTGCAGCGTGAGCTCTCGCAGCGGCGCATGCTCGAGGCGGTGCCGGCCGCGGCAGCGGTGATCGTCAATCCGGTGCACGTGGCGGTGGCGCTGCGCTATGAGGCCGACATGGCCGCGCCGGAGGTGGTGGCGAAGGGGCGGGGCGAGGTGGCGCTGAAGATCCGCGAGCTGGCGCGCAGCCATCGGGTGCCGATCGTCAGTGCGCCGCCGCTGGCGCGGGCGCTGTACCGGCAGGTGGAGCTCGGCGAGCGCATCCCGGCCGGACTGTACGTCGCCGTCGCGCAGATCCTTGCCTATGTCCATCAGCTGCGTGTGGCCCGCCGCGCCCGCCGGCGCCCGCCGGCGCTGCCCCGCCCGCAGTTGCCCGCCGCCTATGCCGAGGCCGCCCGCGAACTGGAGGACTGATCCATGGCCGCTCCCGAACCCGCCCGCGGCCTCGCCGCGCCCGCCCCGCCCGGACTGCTGAGCACGCTGCGCCAGCTGGCCGGCAGCGGTCTCGGCGCGCCGGCGCTGGTGGTGATGATGCTGGCGATGATGGTGGTGCCGCTGCCGCCGCTGGCACTGGATGCGCTGTTCACCTTCAACATCACGCTGGCGCTGGTCGTGCTGCTGGCGACGATCTATGTGCTGCGCCCGCTGGAGCTGGGCGTGTTCCCCTCGGTGCTGCTGATCGCCACGCTGCTGCGTCTGGCGCTGAACGTCGCTTCCACCCGCGTGGTGCTGCTGTATGGGCATCAGGGGCCGGGTGCGGCGGGCGAGGTGATCGAGTCGTTCGGCCAGTTCGTGATCGGCGGCAACTACGCGGTCGGTCTCATCATCTTCGCCATCCTGATGATCATCAACTTCGTCGTCGTCACCAAGGGCGCGGGGCGGATCTCCGAGGTGAGCGCGCGTTTCACCCTGGATGCGCTGCCGGGCAAGCAGATGGCGATCGACGCGGACGTCAACGCCGGGCTGATCAGCCAGGAGCAGGCGCGCCGCCAGCGTGAGGAGGTGCGCCAGGAGGCGGACTTCTACGGCTCGATGGATGGTGCCAGCAAGTTCGTGCGCGGCGATGCGATCGCCGGCGTGCTGATTCTGTTCATCAACCTGATCGGCGGCCTGGCCATCGGCCTGCTGCAGCACGACCTGGCCCTGACGGTGGCGCTGGAGAACTACGCGCTGCTGACCATCGGCGACGGACTGGTGGCGCAGATTCCCTCGCTGGTGCTTTCGACCGCGGCGGCGATCATCGTCACGCGCATGTCGACGGCCGAGGACATGGGGCAGCAGGTCATCGGCCAGTTGTTCGACCAGCCCAAGGCGCTGCTGGTGGCCGGTACGGTGCTCACGCTGCTCGGGCTGGTGCCGGGGATGCCGAACCTGATCTTCCTGACGCTGGGCGGGGGCTGCGTGGCGCTCGCGCAGTGGCATCGCCGGCGGCGCGCGGCGGCTGCCGAACCCACCGCCGCGCCGCATGCCGAGGCGGCGGCCGAGCCTGCCGGTGAGCTGCGCGATCTCGGCTGGGAGGACCTGGCGCCGGTGGACATGCTGGGGCTGGAGATCGGCTACCGGCTGATCCCGCTGGTGGACGTGCAGCAGGGCGGCGACCTGATGAAGCGCATCCGCGGCGTGCGCAAGAAGCTCACGCAGGAGCTCGGCTTCCTGATCCCGGCGGTGCACATCCGCGACAACCTGGAGCTGGCACCGGCGAGCTACCGCATCAGCCTGAAGGGCGTGATGCTGGGCGAGGCGGAGGTCTTCCCCGAGCGCGAGATGGCCATCGATCCGGGCCAGACCGTCGGTTCGTTGACGGGTATCGATGCCCGCGAGCCGGCGTTCGGCCTGCGGGCGGTGTGGATCGAGCCGCGCCAGCGCGAGCATGCCCAGAGCCTGGGCTACACGGTGGTCGATGCCGGCACCGTGATCACCACCCATCTGAGCCATCTGATCACGCAGCACGCGCACGAGCTGCTGGGCCACGAGGAGGTCCAGCAGCTGCTGGACGTGCTGGCACGGCGGGCGCCCAAGCTGGTGGAGAACCTGATTCCGGACACCGTGCCGCTCGGCAGCGTGGTCCAGGTGCTGCAGCAGCTGCTGGCCGAGCAGGTGCCGATCCGCGACATCCGCTCGATCGCCGAGGCGCTGGCGATCCACGGCAGCCCGAGTCAAGAACCCGGCGATCTGACCGCAGCGGTACGCGCCGCGCTGGGCCGGCAGATCGTTCAGCACATCAGTCCTGCCGCGGAAGAACTGCCGGTCATGACGCTCGATCCGCAACTGGAACAGTTGTTGCAACAGGGCATGCAGGCAGGCGCTGGACCGGCGCTGGAGCCGACCCTGGCGGACCGGTTGATGTCCGCGGTCGGCGAGGCGGCCCAGCGCCAGCAGGCGGAAGGCAGACCGGCGGTGCTGTTGGTCGGGCCGCAGCTGCGGGCGCCGTTGGCCCGGGTGCTGCGCAGCCAGATCCCGGAGCTGCACGTGCTCGCCTACACCGAGGTACCGGACGACAAGCAGATCCGGCTGGTCAGCACCGTCGGCCAATGATCGACACCGCCGGCGCAGACCGAGCGGGTGAGGGGGACTCGAGATGAAGATAAGGCGCTTTTTCGCCGCCGACATGCGCAGTGCGCTGCGCCAGGTGCGCACGGCGCACGGGGCCGAGGCAGTGATCCTCTCCAGCCGGGCCTGTGAGGGCGGGGTGGAGATCATCTCCGCGATCGACTACGACGAGGCGCTGGTGCGCCAGGCGGCCGGCGAAGCCGGCCAGGACGAGGACGAACTTGCCTGGGTGGCGGCCGCGGTCGACGGCGCGGCACCGCCGCCGGTGGGTACGGCCGGCGCCGCGGCGCCGCCGGTGGCCGCCGCCGGTGCCGAGGTGCAGGCACAGCTCGATGCGGTGCGCGACCTGTTCGAGGTGGAGCTCACCCGCCTGCGGCGAGACCTGCTGGGTCGGCGCGAGCCGCGCCGGGGCCTCGGCGTCCGTGAGTTGGAGCGACTGGGCTTGACGCCCGAGGCGGCGCTGGTGCTGTCGCAGCGCCTGCCGGCCCGGCTGGAGACCCGCCATGCGCCGGCGCTGGCGGCCCGTGCGCTGGCCGAGGCGCTGCCGATCGCGCCGCAGGACCCGGCGCTCGAAGGCGGTATTCTGGCGGTCGTCGGCACCACCGGCGTCGGCAAGACGACCACGATCGCCAAGCTCGCCGCCCGTTGCGCCCGCCGCCACGGCGCCGATTCACTCGCCCTGATCAGCACCGACGCCTACCGGATCGGCGCTCACGACCAGCTCGCCACCTACGCCCGCATCCTCGGCGTGCCGATCCGGCAGACCGAGACGGCCGAGCAGCTGCGCCAGGCGCTGCGGGCCTTCGATGGCCGGCGACTGATCCTGATCGACAGCCCCGGCGTGGGCTATCGCGACCGCGAACTCGCCGCCCGCCTGCAGCTGCTGGCGGCGGCCTCCGGACGGCTGCGCATTCAGCTGGCGCTGTCGGCCTCGGCCGATGGGCCGGTGCTGCGCGAGACCATTCGGGCCTTCCGTGGCCGAGCGCTGGACGCGGCGATCATCACCAAGCTCGATGAGGCCGCGAGCCTCGGGCCGATCCTCTCCGAGCTGCTGCGGGCGAAGCTGCCGATCAGTTATCTGACCAATGGTCAGCGAGTGCCGGAGGATCTGCTGCGGGCCAGCCGGCACAATGTGCTGCTGCAAACGGTACGTCTGGCGCGGCCGGCGGCCGCCAACGACGACACCGGCCGGCGCGCCGCCGGCGCGGCGGCGCGATGATGGCGCTGGATCAGGCCGCCGGACTGCGGCGGGAGAGTCCGGCACCGGTCCGCGTGCTGGCCGTGACCAGCGGCAAGGGCGGCGTCGGCAAGACCAGCGTGTCGATCAATCTGGCCGCCGCCTTCGGCGAGCGGGGCCAGCGGGTGCTGCTGCTGGATGCGGATTTCGGCCTGGCCAACGTGGACGTGATGCTCGGCCTGCAGCCGAGCCGCAATCTCAGCCATGTGCTGCGGGGCGAATGTGATCTGGCCGACGTGCTCGTGCCGGCCGGGCCCGGCGTGCATGTGGTGCCCGCCGCCTCCGGCATCCAGCACATGGCGCAGCTCAGCATGCCCGAGCAGGCCGGCATCATCCGCGCCTTCAGCGAGCTGGCAATGCCGATCGACGTGCTGCTGGTGGACGTGGCGGCGGGCATCGCCGGCAGCGTGCTGACGCTGGCGGCAGCCGCGCAGGAGGTGCTGGTGGTGGTCTGCGACGAGCCGGCCTCGATCACGGACGCCTATGCGCTGATCAAGGTGATGAGCCGCGACTACGACGTCCACCGCTTCCGGATCATCGCCAATATGGTGCGTAGCCAGCTGGAGGGTCGGCGTCTGTACCGCAAGATCGCCCAGGTGACCGACCGCTTCCTGGACGTCTGCCTGACCTACCAGGGTGGCGTGCCGCACGACGCCTACCTGAAGCGGGCGCTGCAGCAGCAGCGGCCCGTCGTCGATGCCTATCCCAGCAGTCCTGCCGCCAAGGCCTTCCGGCAGCTCGCTGTGGATGCGGAAGGTTGGACGCTGCCCGAGGGGGCGAGAGGGAACCTGGAGTTTTTCGCCGAACGCCTCGTCGGAGGCGCAGCCCGGCCGATGGAGACGATATAACAATGCAAGCACAACTCGCGTATTCCAACTCCCGGCAGGACACGCTCGACCAGCTCGTGCTCGGCCATGCCGGCCTGGTCAAGCGTATCGCCCAGCACCTGATCGCCCGTCTGCCGGCGAGCGTGCAGCTGGACGATCTGATTCAGGCCGGGATGCTGGGGCTGATCGAGGCCGCCCGCAACTATGACGCCTCGCATGGTGCCAGCTTCGAGACCTACGCCGGCATCCGCATCCGCGGCGCCATCCTCGACGAGACGCGCAAGAGCGACTGGACGCCGCGCTCGGTGCACCGCAAGGCCCGCGAGATGACCGAGACCGTGCGCCGGCTGGAGCACGAGCGCGGCCGGGTGGCCGAGCCGCAGGAAGTGGCGGCGGCCATGAACATCAGCATGAGCGACTATCACGCCATCGTCACCGATGCCGCGGGCAGCCGGGTGCTGAGCCTGGATCAGCCCGAGAGCGGCGTGCGTGAACTCGGCGACATCCCGAGCGTCACCAACGATGATCCCTTCGCCCATGTGGAGGACGATCACTTTCGGCAGGCGCTGGTGGCGGTGATCGATCATCTGCCAGAGAAGGAGCGGCTGGTGATGTCGCTCTACTACGAGCGCGAGCTCAACCTGCGCGAGATCGGCGAGATCCTCGGCGTCAGCGAGTCGCGCATCTGCCAGATCCACGGTCAGGCGCTGGTACGCATCCGCGCCCGCATGCGGGACTGGCTGAGCGGCGAGTCCGGCTGAGATGGCCACCCGGCCGGTGTCGCCGCCCGCGCCGCCGGCGCCCGTGCGCCGGCCGCAGGACCGCGAGCGCCAGCCGGCCCGCCACCCCCCGGCCCGTCGCGATCGGCCGGATCGGCAGCCGCCGGCGCCGCGCCCCGGCGGCGTCGACGAGTTCGCCCGGAGCAAGCGATGATGCCGCTGCTCATCGGCCTGAATCTTGTGCTGCTGCTGGCCGGCATGCTGCTCGGCATTCATCTGCTCTACCAGAGCCGCCGGCTGGCGGCGGCGTGGCGCGTGGCCCTGGAGGCCGAACGGCAGGCCGGCATGCAGTTGGCCACCCAGCTGGCTCTGCTCGCCTCGCAGCTCGATCAGACCCTGCAGGCCGCCGAGCCGGCGCCGGCACCGGCTGGCGGTGGCATCGAACAGGCCATCCGGATGGCGGGTGAGGGCGCCGGGGCGGCCGCCATCACCCGCAACTGCGGTTTGTCCCGTGCCGAGGCCGAGTTGCTCGTGCGCATCCACGGCCGCGCCAGCGCATGATCCTGTCCGCCCGAGGGCGCCGCCTCGTGTGGCGCTACCTCGTGCCGGCGCTGCTGCTGGCGGCGGGCGCGTCCGCCGCCGCGGCGCAGGTCGCCGGCTCGCCCCCCGTCACGGCCGCCGTACAGGCCGAGCAGGCAGCCATCGACTGGTTGCGGGCCCAGCTCGGGCCGGACGGCACGTTCACCGTGCAGCCACTGGATCGGCGGCTGCGCCTGTCGTCCTGTGCCGAGCCGCCGAAGGTCGGCCTGGGTCCCGGATCCCGCCTGGCCGCGCACACCACGTTGCAGGTCCACTGCGCCGCCGGGCCGCAGCGCTGGCGGCTGTACCTGCGGGCCGAGACGGTCCGGCAGCTCCAAGTGCCGGTGACGCGCCGCGCGCTCGCGCAGGGTCATCTTCTGACGCGGGACGACCTGCGACTGGAACGACTGGCACTGCAGCAGGCGCAGGAGGTGGAGGTCGATCCGGCAGCACTGGTGGGCCGGCGCCTGGCGCGACCGCTTGCCGCCGGCCAGCCGGTGCCGCCGAGCGCGTTGGGCGTGGAGTACGCCGTGCGGCAGGGCGAGGAGGTCGTGCTGCTGGCCGGTCTGGCCGGCACCCAGATCCGTACCGTCGGTCTGGCGCTCGCCAACGCCCGGGCGGGGCAGCGCGTGCGGGTACGCAACGTTCGCTCCGGACGTGTCATCGAGGGCGTCGCGCGGCAGGAGGGGGTGGTGGAGATCCTGCTCTAACGCGGCATGCCGCCAGTATCTTGACGGCAGCCGCTCGTCGGCGCACTGTCAAGACGTCAATAATCCGGCCGATTCTCCGGGGCATCTGGAGACATCATCCCCGTGATTCGTGGAGGAGCATGCATGACGGACATCCGCACAATGCCGCCCATCGTCCCGTCCGACCCGCGCGTATCGCCGGGCGCGGCGCCGCAGCAGGAGACGGCACCTGCCGCCGCTCGTGCGGCGGGCGCAGGTGCCGATGAGGTGCAACTGACCGACGAGGGGCGTCTGATGCAGCGTCTTGAAAATGCCGTGCGCCAGGCACCGGAGGTCGATCAGGCGCGGGTCGAGCAGATCCAGCGGCAGATCGCCGAGGGGACCTACGCCGCGGATGCCGGACGAATCGCCGATCGCCTGATCAGCGCCGAGCGCGAGAAGCCCGGTGGCTGAGGTCGCCGCCGGCCTGGCGCCGGTGCTCGACCTCGCCGAGCGGCTTGCGGCGCTGCGGTCCGAGGGCGCGGATGCGGCCGAGGTGGACACGGTGCCGGCACGCTGGCAGCAGCGTCTGGAATTGGCCAGCGCGCTGCAGCGGGCACTGCAGCAGCTGGAGGCCGAGTGGGCCAGGGCCGGCGTGGATGCGCGCGCTGCGCTCGCCGGCGCCGACCCGGGCTCGCCCGAAGCGCGGCTGGTCATGCTGCTGGATCGATGCCGTCGCCAGCACCACGCGGCGGCCGAATCGCTGCGGCTGCGCCGTGCGCGCGTGAGCGCCGCACTGGACGTACTGACCGGCGCCCGCAGCCTGTGCTACGGCGGTCAGGGAGAACTGCAGGGGGTGGCCGGCGGCGGGTCGCGCGGCGCCGCCTAGGTCGCCGACTGACTCAACCGGCGGTCGCGATGACCTGCCCCGCGCTCAGCGTGTTCTCGTTCCGGCGTCCTGCAGTGAAGTCCGCCACGTTGCGCAGGGTCGTCTCGGCGATGGTGGTCATCGCCTCATGCGTAAAGAACGCCTGATGACCGGTGATCAGGACGTTGGGAAAGCCGAGCAGACGCATGAAGATATCGTCGTCGATGATCTCATCGCTCAGGTTCTGGAAGTACAGGTGGCTTTCCTCCTCGTAGACATCGAGCCCGACCGCGGCGAGACGGCGGGCCTTCAGCGCGCCGATCAGGGCCGTGGCATCGACCAGGGCGCCCCGGCTCGTGTTGATCAGCATGCTGCCGGGCCGCATGCGGGCGAGTGCCGCGGCATCGATCAGATGATGAGTCTGCGGCGTCAACGGCACGTGTAGCGTGACGATGTCCGCCTCGCCCAGCGCCTGTTCCAGCGGCACGTAGGCACAGCCGAGCTCGGTCAGGGCCGGGTCCGGCTGCTGGTCGGTCGCGAGCACGCGGCAGCCGAAGCCGAGCAGGATCCTGGCGGTGGCCGCGCCGATTTTGCCGGTGCCGATCACGGCGACGGTCTTGCCGTTCATGTCGAAGCCCATCAGCCCGTCGAGCAGGAAGTTGCCCTCGCGTACGCGGGCATAGGCTTTGTGGATGCGGCGGTTCAGCGACAGCATGAGCCCGACAGCGAACTCGGCCACCGAGTGGGGCGAGTAGTGCGAGACGCGCATGACGGTGAGGCCGAGCGCGTCGGCACGGGGGAGGTCGACGTTGTTGAACCCGGTGGCCCGCAGCACGATCAGCCGCACCCCCAGCGCCGCCAGCCGCTCGAGCACCTCGGCTCGCAGGTCATCGTCGACGAAGCAACAGACGCCCGTGCTGCCCTGGGCCAGGGCCGCGGTATCGAGGTTCAGCCGCGTCTCCAGAAACTCGAGCTCATGCTCAGTGGCGAGGCTGGCGCGACCGAGATAATCGCGGTCGTACGGCCGGGTGCTGTAGACGCAGAGCTTCATCGTGTGCCCTCCAGTTCGAAGATCTCGATGAATGTGCTGGCGCGCGGGTTGTGCCGGGAGGCGCCGTGGGTCATGACGACCTTGCCCGCGTGGATGCCACGATCGGCACACCAGCCGGTGACTTCGCCGCGCCAGTGATGATCGCCGGTCTGCAGCTGTACCGGATAGACGCCCGAGGAGAAGCACAGCTGCTGACAGGTGCGGGCATGCTCGCTGAAGGCGACGATCCAGCAGGGCAGCTTGAAGCTCGACAGCCGCCGCGGCGTGGCGCCGCTCTCCGTGGGCGAGACCACCAGCTCTGGCTGCAGCCGCTCGACCGCATCGCAGACATCGGCGGCGATCACATCGGCGATATGCGTCGCCTCGTGCGTCTTGATCCGGTTGAGCAGGTCGCGCATGCCGTACTGGGCGCGCCCGCGCTCGGTGTGACGGGCGATCTGCGCCATCATCGCCACGGTGTCGACCGGATACTCACCGATGGCCGATTCCTCCGAGAGCATGACGCAATCGGTGCCGTCGAGGATGGCGTTGGCGACATCGGTCGCCTCCGCACGTGTCGGCCGGCGATTGGCGGTCATCGATTCCAGCATCTGCGTCGCCGTGATGACCGGCTTGCGGGCGAGGTTCGCCAGCCGGATCAGCCGCTTCTGCGTAACCGCGATGCCCTCGATCGGTGTTTCCACGCCCAGATCGCCGCGGGCCACCATGATGCCGTCCGCCTCGCGCAGGATGTCGTCGATGTTCTCTACGGCGGCGGCGCGTTCGATCTTGGCGATCAGGAAGGGCTCGTAGCCCCAGCGGCGGGCCAGATTGCGTGCGGCGGTGATGTCGGCCGCGCGCTGTACGAACGAGACGCTGATGGCGTCGATCTGGGCCTCCAGCGCGAAGCGCAGCAGCTCCTCGTCGGCCGCCGTCAGCGCGCTGTCACCGAGATCCACGCCCGGCAGGTTGACGCCATTGTGCGAGTAGAGCTGGCCGCCGACGCGCACCGTGCAACGCACCTGAGTGCCATCGGTGTGCTCGACCTCCAGCTGGAGGAAGCCGTCGTTGAGGAAGATCGTGTCTCCCGCGGCCAGACGCGCCGACAGGCCGCCGAGATCGAGCGGCAGCGGCGCATCGGCATCGGCCTGCGTCGTGGCCGCGGTATCCAGCACCAGTTGCTGGTCGCGCTGCAGCACGATGGGCGATTCGGCGAGCCGGCCGATGCGCAGCTTCGGCCCCGGCAGGTCGGCCAGGATGGCCAGGCGCCGGCCGCTCTCGGCGGCGGCCTCGCGCAGCGCGGCGATCATCTCCCGGCGGCTGTTGTTGTCGCCGTGGGCCATGTTCAGCCGGGCGACGTTCATGCCGGCATCGAGCAGCGCCCGCAGGGTCTCGGGTTGGCGTGACGCCGGCCCGATGGTGCAGACGATCTTGGTCTTGTGGGCGGGGAAGGCGGCCGTCATGCACTGGTCTCCGCGGGCAGGGCGCCCTCAGAGCATCGCACTGAGCGCCGCCGGCGGTAAACCGTCCGGCGGCGAAGCGCGGGTGACGGCCGTCAGATCTTCTGCAGGACCAGCGTCGCGTTGGTGCCGCCGAAGCCGAAGCTGTTGGACATGATGGTGCGCAACCCGGCACCGTCGACGCGCTCGCGCACGATCGGCAGGCCGGCGGCCTCGGGATCGGGCGTCTCCAGATTGGCGGAGGCGGCGATGAAGTCGTGCTGCAGCATCAGCAGGCAATATATCGCCTCCTGCACGCCGGCGGCGCCGAGCCCGTGGCCCGTGAGCGACTTGGTGGAGGAGATCGGCGGCACGTCGTCTGCGAACACTTCGCGGATGGCGCCGAGTTCGCGTACATCGCCCACCGGCGTGCTGGTGCCGTGGGTATTGATGTAATCGACGCCGGCATCGCACTCGGCCAGCGCCTGCCGCATGCAGCGCACGGCGCCCTCGCCGGACGGGGCGACCATGTCGACGCCATCGGAGGTGGCGCCGTAGCCGACCAGCTCGCCGTAGATCGTGGCGCCCCGCTGCTGCGCGTGCTCGAGCTCCTCCAGCACCAGGATGCCGCCGCCGCCGGAGATGACGAAGCCATCCCGGTCCGCGTCGTAGGGCCGCGAGGCGCGCCCGGGTGTGTCGTTGTACTTGCTCGACAGGGCGCCCATGGCGTCGAACATCACCGTCGAGCCCCAGTGGATCTCATCGCCGCCGCCGGCGAACACCACATCCTGCTTGCCGAGCTGGATCAGCTCGGCCGCATTGCCGATGCAATGGGCGCTGGTGGCACAGGCGGAGCCGATGGAGTAGTTCACGCCCTTGATGCCGTTGGCCGTGGCCAGACAGGCGGAGACCGTGTTGGTCATGGTGCGCGGCACCATGTAGGGCCCCACGCGCCGCACGCCCTTCTCGCGCAGCAGATCGGCGGTGGCGATCTGGTTCTCCGAGGAGCCGCCACCGCTGCCGGCGATCAGCCCGATGCGCGGGTTGTCGAGGTCTGCCTTGCTCAGCCGGGCATCGGCCATCGCCTGCTGCATCGCGATGTAGGCGTACGCTGCCGCGTTACCCATGAAGCGCAGCAGCTTGCGGTCGATCAACTCGGCCGGCGTCAGCCGGATCGGCCCCCACACCTGGGAGCGAAAGCCCAGCTCGGCGTACTCTTCGTTGCGCTCGATGCCGCTGCGGCCCTGACGTAGCGATTCGAGCACTTCATTGCAGTCATTGCCGATGCTCGAGCAGATCCCCATGCCGGTGATGACGACGCGTCTCATGTAGATCCTCCTACGCTAAAAGCCGTTGCTCGAGGTGAACAGGCCAACGCGCAGATCCTGCGCCTGGTAGATCACCTCGCCATCCACCGCGACTTCACCGTCGGCGATGCCCATCGTCAGCTTCCGCTGGATGATGCGTTTGATATGGACATGGTAAGTCACCAGCCGTGCCTGCGGCGTGACCTGGCCGGTGAAGCGGACATCGCCCACGCCCAGGGCGCGGCCGTGACCGAGCCCGCCGAGCCAGCCCAGATGGAAGCCGACCAGCTGCCAGAGCGCATCCAGCCCCAGGCAGCCCGGCATCACCGGATCGCCCTCGAAATGACAGGCGAAAAACCACATCTCCGGCTCGATATCCAGCTCGGCGATCAGTTCCCCTCGGCCGTGCCTGCCGCCCTGATCGGCGATGTGGGTGACGCGGTCGAGCATCAGCATCGGCGGCAGGGGCAGCTGAGGGTTGCCCGGGCCGAACAACTCGCCGTGAGCGCACCGCAGCAGGTCCTCGCGCGTCAGGCTGCTGGGTCTGGCTTGGGCGTCGACGCCGGTCGGCTGACCGTCACGCTCCGATGGTTGCTGCACGTTGTGGACCTGCCCTTCGGCATGGATGGGGTCGGCGGATGATTCCATCTGCGGCAGACGGTTGCAAACCTGCCGCCTCCGCGTCGGAGCGGTGGCGAGGCGGGCCGGCCGGCACGATTGCCTGCGCCTGCTTAGGGTGAGAGCCGCTGTCGGTGCCAGTCCGGCGCGACCCATTCGTAGCGTATCCGGTCGTGCAGACGAGCCTGCCGGCCCTGCCAGAACTCGAACGCGGCCGGGCGCAGCCGCAGCCCGCCCCAGTGCGGCGGCCGGGGCACCGGCCGGTCACGGAAGCGTGCGTCCGCCTCGGCCACCGCATGCGCGAGCGCGGCGCGGTCGGCGATCGGCTGACTCTGCGCCGAAGCCCAGGCGCCGATCTGGCTGGCACGGGGGCGGCCAGCGAAGTAGGCATCCGAAACCGGGGCGGCCAACCGCTCGACCTGCCCTTCGATCCGGATCTGCCGGGCCAGCCCGTCCCAGTAGCAGAGCAGTGCGGCCGTGGGATTGGCGGCCAGTTCCACGCCCTTGCGGCTCTCGTAGTTGGTGAAGAAGACCAGGCCCTCGGCATCATGCTGGCGCAGCAGCACCACACGCGCCGAGGGCCGGCCGGCGTCATCGACCGTCGCGAGCACGACGGCATCGGCCTCCTGCGCGGGCACCTGCACACGCTGCGCCCACCACTGCTCGAACAGCGGCCAGGGCGAGGCCGGCAGGTCGGCCTCGTGCAGCAGGGTGGTGGAATCGGGTGGCGCCGACAGCGCAGGGCTCTGGTCCATGCGCCGATTATACCGCGCTGCCCCGATTGACCCGCCAGGCCGTCGAACGTACCGTGACCGCCACCCCCGGCCGTCGCTGCCTGTATGGATCATCCCACGGTTCCCGATGCGGCCCGGCGCGACCTGCTGGTGGCCGAAGATCTCACCTGCATTCGCGACGATCGCGTCCTGTTCGCGGGCCTGTCGCTGCGTGTGGCAGCGGGCGAGGTGCTCCAGATCCAGGGTCCCAACGGCAGCGGCAAGACCAGCCTGCTGCGGATCCTGTGCGGGCTGCTGCAGCGGGAGGCCGGCAGCATTCGCTTCCGCGGCGAGCCCGTCGATCGCTGGGACGCCCAGCTGCGGCGCCAGCTGGCCTATCTCGGTCACCTGACCGGTGTGACCCCGGCCCTGACCGCGGCGGAGAACCTGCGCATGTTCGCGGCGCTGCACGCAGCGCGCCTGTCGGCCGCCCAGGCGCTCGAGCGGGTCGGGCTCGCCGGCATGGACGACGTGCTTGCCCGGCACCTTTCGGCCGGCCAGCGCCAGCGGCTGGCGCTGTGCCGTCTGCTGCTGCAGCGCGCGAAGCTGTGGGTACTCGATGAGCCCGCCACGGCACTCGATCGCGCCGGCCGCGCCAGCGTTCGGCAACTGATCGAGGCGCACGTACAGGGCAAGGGCGCGGTCATCCTGACGACCCATCAGCCCCTGGTGCTGGAGGCGCCGGTGCGTGAGTTCACGCTGGGGCATCCGACATGAGACAGGCGGCGCTCGGGGTGCTGCGCCGGGAACTGCTGCTGGCGCTGCGCCGGCGCAGCGACTACGCGCAGCCGCTGCTGTTCCTGGCGCTGGTGGTGACGCTGTTTCCCCTGGCGCTGGGCGCGGACCCGGCGATGCTGCAGGCGGCGGGGCCGGGCATCCTGTGGGTGACGGCTGCGCTGGCGACGCTGCTCTCGCTGGAAGGCATGTTTCGCGACGATCATGCCAGCGGACTGCTCGAGCAGCTGTTGCTCAGCCCGCATCCGGCCTCGCTGCTGGTCGGCATGAAGATTTTCGGCCACTGGCTCGCCACCGGCCTGCCGATCGTGCTCTTCGCGCCGCTGTTTGCCCTTCTGTTAAACTTGCCGGCTGCCGGCTTCGGCGTACTGATGCTCAGCCTGCTGCTGGGAACGCCGGTGCTGACGCTGGTGGGCGCCATCGGCGCTGCCCTGACCCTCGGCCTGCCGCGCGGCGGCCTGCTGATCGCCCTGTTGGTGCTGCCGCTGTACGTGCCGGTGTTGATCTTCGGCGCCGGCGCGGTTGCCGGTGCCGTCGCCGGCCTGCCGGTCGCCGGCCAGCTCTACGTGCTGGGCGCGGAACTGAGCGCGGCGCTGGTGCTGGCGCCGATGGCCACGGCGGCCGCCTTGCGGGTGACGACGAGTTGACGCAATGAACAAGTGGCTGCACAGCTGGGCGGCGCCGATGGTCTTCTACGATCGTGCCGGCCGCCTTCTGCTCCCCCTGTGGATGCTGGCTGTCGTGCTGACCGGCATCGGCGTGGTCTGGGGGCTGTTCCTCGCTCCGGCCGACTACCTGCAGGGCGACGCCTTCCGCATCATCTACGTGCACGTGCCGAGTGCATGGATGGCCATGTTCGTCTACATGTTCATGGCCTCGGCGGCGCTGGTGGCGCTGGTCTGGCGGGTGAAGCTGGCGGAGGTGCTGGCGCGGGAGAGCGCGCCCATCGGCGCCGTGTTCACCGCCCTGGCGCTGGCTACCGGTTCGCTGTGGGGAAAGCCGATGTGGGGAACCTGGTGGGTCTGGGATGCCCGGCTGACCTCGGTGCTGTTGCTGCTGTTCCTGTATCTCGGCTTCATCGGCCTGCAGAGCGCCATCGACGATCGCCGGCTGGCGGCGCGTGCCGGCGCCGTGCTGGCCCTGGTCGGGGTGGTCAACATCCCCATCATCCATTACTCGGTGGTGTGGTGGAACACGCTGCACCAGGGGGCGAGCGTGTCCCGCCTGGATGCGCCGGCGATCGACCCCAGCATGCTCTGGCCACTGCTGCTGGTGGCTGCCGGCTTCACCAGCTATTTCGGCGCGTTGCTGCTGCTGCGGGCGCGGCTGGAGATCCTGGCGCGGGAGGCCGGTCGGCGCTGGGTCGCCGAGCGCCTGCAGGTGGCCGAGCAATGAGCATGGGCGGCTACGGTTTCTATGTCTGGACGGCCTACGGGCTGTGCGGGGTTCTGCTGCTCGCCGGCGTGCTGGTGCCTCTGCTACGCCGCCGCCAGCTGCGGGCCCAGCTCCGCCGCCGCCAGGCCCTGCAACAACGACGCGAGCAGACATGACACCCACGCGCAGACGACGCCTGCTGGGGGCCCTGGTGATCGTGCTCGGGGTGGCCATCGCCGCCGCGCTGATCTCCATGGCGTTCCGCGAGAACCTGACCTTCTTCTTCACGCCCTCCCAGGTCGCTGCTGGCGAGGCGCCGGTCGGCCAGCCGTTGCGGCTCGGCGGCCTGGTGGTGCCCGGCAGCATCGAGCGGGGCGAGGGGCTCGGCGTGCGCTTCGCGGTGACCGACACGGCGACCGAGGTGCCGGTGTACTACGAGGGTGTGCTGCCGGATCTGTTCGGTGAGAACCAAGGCGTGGTAGTGCGTGGCTCGCTCGACGCCTCGGGCCGGCTGACTGCCAGCCAGGTGCTCGCCAAGCACGACGAGAACTACATGCCGCCCGAAGTGGCCGATGCGCTGCGGGCGCAGGGCGCCATGCCACCGCACGAGATGGTGCGATGACCCCCGAGATCGGTCAGCTCGCGCTGGTCCTGGCGCTGGTTCTGGCACTGGTGCAGGCGAGCCTGCCGCTGCTTGGCGCCTGGCGCGGTCGCGATACGTTGATGGCGGTGGCGCGGCCGGCCGCGGCCGGGCAGCTGGTATTCGTGCTGATCGCCTATGCCGTACTGACCGCTGCCTTCGTGCGCCACGACTTCAGCGTGCTGTACGTGGCGCAGAACAGCAATTCGGCCCTGCCGCTCGGCTATCGGCTGACGGCGGTCTGGGGCGGGCACGAGGGCTCGCTGTTGCTGTGGATGCTGATGTTGGCCGCCTGGACCTGCCTGGTCGCGGCCTTCAGTCGGCACCTGCCGGCGGCGCTGGCGGCGCGGGTGCTCGGCGTGATGGGCCTGATCAGCATCGGTTTTCTGGCCTTCATGCTGTTCACCTCCAATCCGTTCACGCGGCTGTTCCCGGTACCGCCGGACGGGCAAGACCTGAATCCGCTGCTGCAGGATCCGGGAATGATCATCCATCCGCCGATGCTGTATCTGGGCTACGTCGGCTTCTCGGTGGCCTTCGCCTTCGCCGTGGCGGCGTTGCTCGGCGGCCGGCTGGACGCCACCTGGGCGCGCTGGACCCGGCCATGGACCGTCATCGCCTGGCTGTTCCTGACGATCGGAATCGCGCTCGGCAGCTGGTGGGCCTACTACGAGCTCGGCTGGGGCGGCTGGTGGTTCTGGGATCCGGTCGAGAACGCCTCGTTCATGCCGTGGCTGGTGGGCACGGCGCTGATCCACTCCCTCGCGGTCACCGAGAAGCGGGGCGCGCTGAAGGCCTGGACCGTGCTGCTGGCGATTGCGGCGTTCTCGCTGAGCCTGCTCGGCACCTTCCTCGTCCGGTCCGGCGTACTGACCTCGGTGCATGCCTTCGCCACCGATCCGACCCGCGGCCTGTTCATTCTCGCCTTCCTGAGCGCCGTCATCGGTGGGTCGCTGCTGCTATATGCGTGGCGGGCGCCGAGCCTGCGCAGCGAGTATCGGTTCGCGTTGTTTTCGCGCGAGGGCCTGCTGCTGATCAACAATCTGCTGCTGACCACCGCCTGCGGCGCCGTGCTGCTGGGCACCCTGTATCCGCTCGCCGTCGATGCGCTGGGTCGCGGCAAGATCTCGGTGGGGCCGCCGTACTTCGACACCGTCTTTCTGCCGCTGATGCTGCCGTTGCTGCTGCTGGTCGGCATCGGCCCGATCGTGGCCTGGCGCAGCGACAGCCCGAGGCGGGTGCTCGTCCGGCTGCGCGGCCCGCTGCTGACGAGCGTCCTGTTCGCACTGCTGACCGGCATGTGGTTGCTGCTGCGTGGCCAGCTGCTGCTGTGGGTGAGCATCGTGCTGGCCGGCTGGATCGTCGTTACCGGTGTCATGGCCATCTGGCAACGCCTGCGTCTGCGCGGCGGACTCGGCGCGGCGCGGCAACTGCCGCGGTCGTTCTACGGCATGCACCTGGCGCATCTGGGGCTGGCGGTCTTCGCGCTGGGCGTCGGCGTGGTGAACAGCTTCGAGGTAGAGCGCACCGTGCGCATGGCGCCAGGCGACACCGCCGAGGTGGCCGGCTATCAGTTCCGCTTCGTCGAGATGCGTCAGCGGCCGGGGCCGAACTGGGAGGCGGACGAGGCGGAATTCCAGGTATTTCGCAACGACCGTCTGGTCGCCGTGCTCACGCCGCAGAAGCGTCGCTACCCGGTCCGCGGCCAGGTGATGACGCAGGCCGGCATCGATGGGGGCGTGTTCCGGGATCTGTTCGTGGCGCTGGGCGAACCGCTGAGTGGTGCGGCCTGGAGCGTGCGGCTGCATTACAAGCCGTGGGTCCGCTGGATCTGGGGCGGCGCGGCGCTGATGGCACTGGGCGGCGCGCTGGCCGCGAGCGATCGACGCTACCGCACGGCTGGCCGGCGCGAGCGCGCGGCGGTGAACGGGCAACGCGCCACCGCGGCCCCGGCCCATGAGGCGCCCGCCCGATGACGCGCTTCCTGCTGCCGCTGGTGGTGCTCGCCGGGCTGGTGGCGCTGCTGGCTGTTGGCCTGCGTCTGGATCCCGCGCACGTGCCCTCGCCGCTGATCGGCCAGCCGCTGCCGGACTTCGAGACCGGGCTGGTGCAGGGCGAGGGGCGGCTCGATGCGCAGACACTGCGCGCACGCGGGCCGCTGTTGCTGAACGTGTGGGCCTCGTGGTGCGCCGCCTGCCGCGACGAGCACCCCCTGCTGATGGAGCTGGCGCCGCATCTGCCCATCTATGGCCTGAATTGGAAAGACGAGCAGGCGGCGGCGCGCAGCTGGCTCGGCCGCTTCGGCGATCCCTATCGGGCGAGCCTGCACGATCCGGGTGGCAGGATCGGCATCGATCTCGGCGTGTACGGGGTGCCCGAGACCTTTCTCGTCGACGCCCAGGGCGTGATCCGCTACAAGCACGTGGGACCGCTGACCGGCGCCGTGCTGGAGCGGGAGATCCTGCCGCGCTGGCGCGCACTGACGCAGGCGAGCGCATCGTGATGGACCGTTTCGCCGCTCTGCGCAGGGTCTGTCTGCTGCTGGCCGGGCTGCTGCTCTGCAGCGCCTGCGCCACGCTGGCGGCGATCGAGCCGCGCGAGTTCGCCGAGTCGGCCGACCAGGCGCGCTACGAGGCGTTGATCGAGGAACTGCGCTGCCTGGTGTGCCAGAACGAGTCGCTGGCCGAATCCAATGCCGACCTCGCCGCCGATCTGCGGGCGGAGGTCGCCGGCCAGATCCTCGCCGGGCGCAGCGATGCGCAGATCGTCGACTATCTCACGGCCCGCTACGGCGATTTCGTGCTCTATCGGCCGCCGTTCAAGCCGGTGACCTGGGCGCTGTGGCTGGGACCGTTGGCGCTGCTGCTGATGGGCAGCTTCGTCGTCTGGCGCACGGCCCGGACCGCCGGTGGCAGCGAGGCGCTGACCGAGGCCGAGCAGCAGCGCCTGCGCACCCTGCTGGACGAGGAGGATTCACGGTGAGTCCGGCATGACCCCGCTGATCTTCTGGTTCATCGCCGCCCTGATGGTGACGCTGGCGCTCATCTTCGTCGTGTTGCCGTTGTGGCGGGCGCCGCGTTCGCCCCGTGGCGGGGTGGGGGAGCGCGCAAGGGCGCTCTACGAGCAGCGGCACCGGGAACTGACCGCGGACGAGGCAGCCGGCCTGCTCGGCGCGCAGGATCGCCGTGCGGCCGAGGTGGCGCTCGCCCGCCAGCTGCTGGCCGATGCCGATCGCACCGATGCGCCGGCTGTGCCCGCCCAGCGCAGCGGCCGGCTGGCGGCACTGGCGAGCCTGGTGCTGGTGCCGGTGCTGGCCCTCGGCCTGTACCTGCAAGTCGGCACGCCCGAGGCACTCTGGCGCAGTGACCCGGCGCAGCCGCAGGAGCTGCAGGTCATGGTCGATGCCCTCGCGCAGCGGCTGGCCCGCCAGCCGGACAATGGCGAGGGCTGGCTGCTGCTGGGACGTTCCTACCTGCTGCTGCAGCGCCCCCGCTCGGCGGTGGCGGCCTTCGACGAGGCGCGCGCGCGCCTGGGCGATCAGCCGGAGGTGCTGGTCGACTATGCGCAGGCGATGGCACTGAGCCAGAACGGGGACTGGCGCGGCACGCCCCGCCAGTTGCTGGATCAGGTGCTGGCCGAGGCGCCGGATCATCCGAAGGCGCTGTGGCTCGGTGCCATGTCGGCGGCCCAGCGCGGCGAGATGCAGCTGGCGCGCACGCGGCTGACTCACCTGCTGGCCCAGCAGCCGCCGGGCAGCGAGGTACGCCAGACGATTCAGCAGGTCTTGAACGAACTGGGCGGACCGGCGGGCGCCGCCCCGGCGCTGGACGTGCCGTTGGCGGCGCTGGTGCCCGATCCGCAGGTGCGCGGCGAGGTCGCACTGGCGGTCTCGGTGAGCGCCGATCCGGCGGTGCTGGCCTCGCTCGGGCCGCAGGCGGTGGTGTTCATCTACGCGCAGGATCCGCAGGGTTCGTCGATGCCGGTGGCGGCGGCACGCGAACCGGTGTCCTCGCTGCCGCTGTCGATCCGGCTCGACGACGCCGACGCGGTCATGCCCACGCGCCAGCTCTCGGACCTCGAGCGGGTGGTGGTGACGGCGCGGCTGAGTGCGTCGGCCGATGCGCTGGCCGATCCGGCAGGACCGTCAGCGTCCTCGCCCGTGATCGATTTGGTGCCCGGTGAGCTCGTGGAGGTGAAGCTGCACCTCGAGGCCCCGCCGGCGGGGCCGGCCGGCGACTGAGGCCGCGGCCGCCCGGCTCAGTCGGCGCGGCGTTCCAGCTCCTCCAGCCGCAGTGTCGCCCGCGCCCGCTCCAGCTCGGACAGGTCGCCGTCGGCCAGCGCCAGACGCAGCTGCAGCGCGGCATCCTGCGGGCGATCTTCCTGCAGGTAGTGCTCGGCGAGATAGTAATGCGCGGCGCCGTCCTGGCCAGTCTCGTCCGCGGCCTGCGCCAGCAACCGCAGTCGCGTGGAGGCGGCCGAGCCGGCGAACCGCTCGGCCAGCAGGGTCTGCCGCGCCGCTGCCGGCTCACCGGCCTGCAGTTGGTACTCGGCCCGCAGCAGCGTTATCGCCGGGTGCTCGGGCGCCGTGCGCTCGGCGCGTGCCAGGGTGGCGAGCGCCGCGTCCAAGGCGCCCTGGCGAGCCTGGGTCTGCGCCAGCAGCAGCAGCCAGGGCGCTGCCGGGCGTGTCGCGTCGGCGTAGCGTGCGGCGATCGCCTGCGCCGGCGCCGTCTGGCCGATGCGCGCCTGCGCCACCGCCAGCCCGTAATCGGCCGCTTCCGCCCGCATGCCGGTGGCATTGCGCCGGGCCGCCTGAAAGTAGCGAATGGCATCGTCCGGCTGCGCCACGACGAGGGCCCGCACGCGTGCCTGCATCAGGTGATAGCGCGTATCGTCGGTGTGAGTCGGCGCGGCCAGGCGCTGCGCCCGGCTGAGCGCCTCGCTGACGCGGGCGCTGTTGACCGGGTGGGTGCGGATGAACTCCCCATAGGCGCTTTCGTAGAAGCGCGACTGGCGCTCGATCTCCTCGAAGAACGTGGCCATGGCGCGCGGATCGAAGCCGGCCTCGGCCAGCATGCCGATGCCGACGCGATCCGCTTCCAGTTCGTTGCGCAGGGTGAAGTTGATGGTCTGATCCACCGAGGCGGCCATGCCCGAGGAAAGCGCCGCCTGCGCCACCTCCGGATTGCCGCCGGAGGCGAGGATCGCCGCCACCACGGCTGCCGCGGTGGCCCAGTTCATGCCGCGCATGGCTTCCATCCGCCGGGCGATGTGGCGCTGTGTGACGTGCGCGATTTCGTGCGCCAGCACGCTTGCCAGTTCGCTTTCCTCGTCGGTCGCCACCATCAGGCCGGCGTTGATGCCGATGTAGCCGCCGGGTACCGCGAAGGCATTGATCGCCTCGTTGCGCACCAGGAAGAAGTGGAAGCGCTGCTCCGGCGTGCCGCTGTGCGCGGCGATCCGGCTGCCGAGCTCTTGCAGGTAGGACTCGACCAGCAGGTCCTCCAGCAGTGCGCCCGAACGACGCAGCTGGCGATAGACGTCGGCGCCGAGGGCCGCTTCCTCGCGCGGGCTCATCACCCGATCGGCGCTGGTGCCCATGTCCGGCAGGCGGATGCCCTCGTCGGCGGCCGGCGGCGGGGCCGCGGGCAGCGCGAGCGCCACCAGCGCCAGCAAGCGCAGGATGCCGCCGCGACCGCAGCTCAAGAGGCGTGGAATCATGTCGATGTAGCGAGTGACGCCGGTGGTGACGGGGTTGTCCGCAGCCATCGCTGGCATGCTCTAATAAGCCCTCCGAGTGTACTGGATATCGCCGCCATGGCCGACGCCGCAACGCAGATCGATCTCTCCGGCCTCGCCGCGCCGTTCGACCTGTTGCGTGCCCGCCGCGCGATGGGCGAACTGCGGGCCGGACAGCAGCTGGAGGTCGTCACGGCCTCGAAGACGGCGGCGAAGGATTTCGCCGCCTGGTGCCGGGTTTCCGGCCACACCCTGGTGCAGAGTGTGTCGGACGAGGGCCGGCTGCGCCTGGTGCTGCGCAAGGGCTGATCGCGCAGGGATCCGATCATGGACCCGATCCGGGCCTGGCTGCACCGCTTTCTCTCCGATCCGCAGGCGATCGTCCTCGCGCTGAGCCTGCTCGCCGGGCTGGCGCTGCTGCTGCTGGTGGGGGATATGCTCAAGCCGGCGATCGCCAGCGTGGTGATCGCCTATCTGCTCGAGGGTCTGGTGCGCACGCTCGAGCGCCTGCACGTGCCGCGGCTGCTGGCGATCTGCGTAGTCATCTCCGGCTTCGTGTTCGCCCTGCTGTTTGCGCTGCTGGCGGTGATGCCGTTGCTGGTCCGCCAGATCACCCAGCTCTCGCAGCAACTGCCCGGGATGATCGAGACCGCGCGCGTATTCATCGACACGCTGCCGGAGCGCTACCCGAACCTCCTGACGGAGGTGCAGGTACAGGCGCTGCTCGGCGAGGCCGAGGCGGAGGTGAACCAGCTGCGCAATGTGCTGCTGGCGCGCACGCTCTCGTTCGGCATCGGCATGATCACGGCGGTGGTCTACATCGTGCTGGTGCCGGTGCTGGTGTTCTTCATGCTGAAGGACAAGAACAAGATCCTGCACTGGTTCAACCATTATCTGCCGCACAACCGCGGCCTGGCGCTGAAGGTGTGGCGCGAGGTCGACGTGCAGGTCGCCAACTACGTGCGCGGCAAGTTCTGGGAGATCATCATCGTCTGGGGCGCGAGCTTCCTGACCTTCGCGCTGCTGGGGCTCGACTACGCGCTGCTGCTGAGCGCGCTGGTCGGCTTCTCTGTGCTGGTGCCCTATCTCGGCGCGATCGCGGTGACTGTGCCGGTCGCTGCCGTCGCCCTGTTCCAGTGGGGCTGGAGCATCGAGCTGTTCTATGCGGTCGGCGCCTACGCCATCATCCAGTTCATCGATGGCAACGTCCTGGTCCCGCTGATCTTCTCGGAGGTGGTCGACCTGCACCCGATCGCCATCCTGCTGGCGATCATGTTCTTCGGCGGCATCTGGGGCTTCTGGGGCGTGTTCTTCGCCATTCCGCTGGCAACCCTGGTGCAGGCGGTGCTGCGGGCCTGGCCGCGGCGACCGCCGCCGGCACAGCCGACCGCCGGCGAGGTCGCCTGGCGCGGCGGCGACCGCTAGAGGTTCTCCGAGGCGTAGTCGGCCAGCCGCGAGCGTTCGCCGCGCTGCAGGGTGATGTGGCCGCCGTGGCGCCAGCCGTGGAACCGGTCGACCACGTAGGTCAGGCCGGAGCTGGTCTCGGTGAGGTAGGGCGTGTCGATCTGCGCCACGTTGCCGAGGCAGATGATCTTGCTGCCCGGGCCCGCCCGCGTGATCAGCGTCTTCATCTGCTTGGCCGTGAGGTTCTGGGCCTCGTCGACGATGATGTAGCGGTTGAGGAAGGTGCGCCCGCGCATGAAGTTCAGCGAGCGGATCTTGATGCGCTGGCGAATCAGGTCCTCCGTCGCCGCGCGGCCCCATTCGCCCCCCTCGTCGCTGCGGGTCAGCACCTCGAGGTTGTCCATCAGGGCGCCCATCCAGGGCGTCATCTTTTCCTCTTCGGTGCCGGGCAGGAAGCCGATGTCCTCGCCAACCGGGATGGTCACGCGCGTCATCACGATCTCCCGATAGCGCTTCTGGTCCAGGCACAGGGCGAGGCCCGCCGCCAGCGCCAGCAGCGTCTTGCCGGTGCCGGCCGCGCCGAGCAGGCTGACGAAGTCCACCTCCGGATCCAGCAGCAGGTTGAGCGCGAAGTTCTGCTCGCGGTTGCGCGCCTGGATGCCCCAGACGGGGTTCTGGTGGCGGTAGTCGCGCAGCAGCTCGATCAGTGCCTCGTCGTCTTGCACTTCCCGCACCACGGCCTCGAAGCCGCTGTCATCGTCGAGGTAGAGGCATTCGCTCGGTGCCCAGGCCGCGCACAGCGGGCCGTTCACCCGGTAGAAGGTGCGACCGGACTCCTGCCAGGCGTCCATGCGCTTGCCGTGCGAGTCCCAGAAGTTCGCCGGCAGTTCGTGATAGCCGGTGTGCAGCAGGTTGACGTCGTCGAGGACCTGATCGTTGTAGTAGTCCTCGGCATGCACGCCCAACACCCGCGCCTTGATGCGCAGGTTGATGTCCTTGCTGACCAGCGTCACGTCGCGCTCGGCGTGTTCCAGCGCCAGGGCCATCGCCAGCGAGAGGATGTTGTTGTCCGGCTTGTCCGCGGCCAGGGCAGCGCCGCGCGTCTCGCGTGGCGGACGGGTCTCGAAGAACAGCCGCCCGGTCGGCGGACCGGCCTTCAGCGCCCGCTGGCCGTTGCCGAAGCTGCGCTGCAGGCCAAGGCCGTCCTCGATCGGCCGCTCGCCCGCATCCTCGATCAGCTCGTTGAGGAAGCGGCTGACCTGGCGGGCGTTGCGGGCGACTTCCGAGGCCCCCTTCTTGGCGTTGTCGAGTTCCTCCAGCACGATCATCGGGATGTAGATGTCGTGCTCTTCGAAACGGAAGATGGCAGTGGGATCGTGCATCAACACGTTGGTATCCAGCACGAACAGGCGTTGGCGTGTGCTCACGCGAGACTCCGGGGGAGAGGGCGGGCGGCAGGGAAGGCGGTGGCGTGGGTTCAGTCGGCGAGCTCGCGGACGGCGGCCAGCACCTGGTCCACGTGACCCGGCACCTTCACCTTGCGCCAGACCTGCCGGATGACGCCCGCGCGATCGAGCAGAAACGTGCTGCGCTCGATCCCCATCACCTTCTTGCCGTACATGTTCTTCTCGCGGATCACGCCCAGCGCCTGGCAGAGCTGCTCGTCGGGATCGGCGATCAGTTCGAAGGGAAACTCGTATTTGGCCTTGAATTTCTCATGCGAGGCGAGGCCGTCGCGGCTGAGACCGTAGATCCGCGCATCCAGTGCGGTGAAGGCCGGGTACTGATCCCGAAAGTCCTGGCCCTCGCTGGTGCAGCCGGGCGTGTCGTCGCGCGGGTAGCAGTAGATCACCGTGAGCGCGCCGAGCAGGTCGTCCCGGCGCAGTTGCCCGCCGCCGGTAACCGGCAGCTCGAAGGCGGGGAACGGGTCGCCGATACCGGGTTCGTTCATGGGCTTGTCCTTGTCGTCGAGCTCATATTTCTGCCTCGCCGGGCGCGCCTGTGCAAGTGCGGCGCCGCCCGCGTCGCGGCTTGTGGGCCGTTCCGGGGGCGCGCTACCATCGGGCGCCTTGCAGCGAGGTAGCACATGATAGAGGGAAGCATCGTCGCGCTGGTGACCCCCATGCGCGAGGATGGGAGCATCGACTATGAGGCCCTGGCCCGGCTGATCGACTTCCACGCCAGCGAAGGCAGCAAGGCGCTGGTGATCGCCGGCACCAGCGGCGAGGCTTCCACGCTGACGTTCGACGAGCACAGCGAGCTGATCGCCTTCGCCGTGCGCGCCGCCGATGGCCGCCTGCCGATCATCGGCGGCACCGGTTCGAACAACACGGCCGAGGCCATCGAACTCACCGCCGCGGCCGCCCGAGCCGGTGTCGCCGCCTGCCTGCTGGTGGCGCCCTACTACGTCAAGCCGACGCAGGAGGGGCTCTATCGCCATCACCGCCGCGTGGCCGAGGCGGTGGACATCCCGCAGATCCTCTACAACGTGCCCGGGCGGACCGCCGTCGACCTGCACGATGACACCGTCGTGCGCCTGGCGGCGGTGGACCGGATCGTCGGCCTGAAGGATGCCACGGGCGACATCCCGCGGCTGCGGGCGCTGTTGCCGCGGCTGCCGGCCGACTTCCCGGTCTACAGCGGGGACGATGCCACCACGCGCGCCGCCTTGCTGGCCGGTGCGCGCGGCGCGATCTCGGTCACGGCCAATGTGGCGCCGGCCGCGATGGCGGCGATGTGCGAGGTGGCCATGGCTGGCGATGCGCCGCGCGCCGCCGAGCTCGACGCCCCCCTCGCCGGCCTGCACCGCACGCTGTTCCTCGAGACCAACCCCATCCCCGTCAAATGGGCGGTGCACCGGCTCGGCCTGATCGGCCAAACGCTGCGCCTGCCCCTCACGCCGCTGAGCGAGTCCTGCCGGGCGCCGCTCGAGCAGGCGATGCAAACCGCTGGAGTGCTCTGAATGCACCGCACCCTGTTCTTGCTTCCGATGCTGGCGGCGCTGACTGCGCTGGCCGGCTGCGCCACCACCGATCCGTGCGAGGGCGCCGGTGGCTACTACAGCGACAGCCGCAGTGGGCCGCCGCTGGTGCTGCCGGACGGCCTGAGTCCGCCCGGGCGCAGCGATGCCCTGAACATCCCGCCGATCGGCCCACCGGCCGATCAGCCAGACCCGCTGCACCGGCCCGATGGCGGGTGCATCCTCACACCACCGCCGTTCGATGCCCCGCCCGCCGGCTAGGCCGGTTTGCGCCGCGGCCGCCGCTGCGCTACGCTGCCGCGCCCGGACCGCCGGGTTTCCCGGAGAGATGGCCGAGCGGTCGAAGGCGCACGCCTGGAAAGCGTGTACACGTCAACAGCGTGTCGAGGGTTCGAATCCCTCTCTCTCCGCCAGGTCCAATCGTGCTGCCGACAGGTAGCCGACACGTCGATGGTGGCCCGGTCGGCCCCTCCGCGACGATACGTTGTGAACCCCGTCAGGCCCGGAAGGGAGCAGCGGCAGCAGCGGATTCGGGCGCCGGAGTCGGGTCGGTCCGGGTCGCCTCCCTTATCCCCAGGCCGCGGCGCGCTTCGCCGTCGGCCGCCGTGACGGGTCCATGAGCTATACCGCGCTTGCCCGCCGCTACCGCCCGCGCCATTTCGGTGAGGTCGTCGGCCAGCCGCACGTCACGCAGGCGCTCGCCAACGGACTGCGCCAGTCGCGTCTGCACCACGCGTACCTGTTCAGCGGTACCCGGGGCGTGGGCAAGACCACGCTCGGGCGCATCCTCGCCAAGTGCCTGAACTGCGAGCAGGGCGTCACCGACCAGCCCTGCGGCGAATGCGACGCCTGCCGGCAGATCGAGCAGGGGCGCTTCGTTGATCTGCTGGAGGTCGATGCCGCCTCGCGCACCCGGGTGGATGACACCCGCGCACTGCTGGACAACGTGCAGTACGCGCCCACGGCCGGACGCTACAAGGTGTACCTCATCGATGAGGTACACATGCTTTCCACGCATTCATTCAATGCGCTGCTCAAGACGCTGGAGGAGCCGCCGCCGCACGTGAAGTTCGTGCTGGCGACGACCGAGCCGCAGAAGCTGCCGGCCACCGTGCTCTCGCGATGCCTGCAGTTTCATCTGCGCCGCCTGCCGGAGGCGCAGATCCAGGCGCAGCTCGGCGAGATCCTCGCGGCCGAGTCCCGCACCGGCGAGCCGGAGGCGCTGCGGCTGCTGGCGCAGGCGGCCGATGGCAGCATGCGTGACGCCTTGAGTCTGCTCGACCAGGCCCTATCGTGGGACGATCAGCCACTGGCGGCCGAGCCGGTGCGGCAGATGCTGGGCGTGGCCGATGCCGCGCAGATCGACGCGCTGCTGCAGGCCATAGTCGCCGGCGATGGCGCGGCGCTGGGCGAGCATCTCCGGCAGCTGCATGCGGCGGCGCCGGACTACGAGGGCGCGCTGGACGCGCTGCTCGAGGCGCTGCAGCAGATTGCCCTGGCGCAGCTGCTCGAAGCGGACCCCGACCGGCCGTTGACGCCGATGCGGGCCGAGCTGGCCGCGCAGATCGCGCCGCCGGAGGTGCAGGTGCTCTACCAGATCGGCCTGCTCGGCAAGCGCGACCTGCCGCTGGCGCCGGCGCCGGCGGGTGGCTTCGAGATGACGGTGCTGCGCATGTTTGCACTGCGCCCCGACGCGCCGGGCGTGCCTGCCACGGCCACCGGCGCGCGGCCCCCGGGCGGGGCGCCGGCGGACCCGTCCACGCCGGCGGCGTCCGGCCCGCCCCGCGGGAATGGCGAGGCTGCCGCGCCAGCGCCAGTGGCTGCCCCAGTGGCCGCGCGGCGCCCGGCGGCTTCGGCGGCCGACCCCGCGACAGACGAGGCCTGGGAGCAACTGGTGCAACGGCTGCCGCTGAAAGGCATGGCGGCGCAGCTCGTCCGTAACGCCGTGCCGGTCGCGCGGGCACGGGACGCGGTGACCCTCGCCCTGCCGCGTGCGCACCAGGCGGTGGATACGCCCCGGGCGCGCGAACGGGTCGAGGCTGCGCTGCGCACGGCCTGGGAGGCGCCGACGCTGAAGCTCAGCGTCGAGCTGGTCGAGGCCGTGGACGGGCAGACCCCGGCGGCGCGGGCCGCCGAGCAGACGGCGGCGCGGGCGCAGGCCGCGGCGGCCGCGGTGGCGGCCGATCCGACAGTGCGGGCGCTGCAGCAGCGGTTGCAGGCCCGGGTGGACGACATTCGTATCGACGACGACGAGGGCGGGCAATGAGCAATCCGTTCGACAACATTCTGAAGCAGGCCCAGCAGGTCGGGCGCGACATGCAGCGCGCGGCGCGCGAGGTGGCCAACGTGGAGGTCACCGGCGAGGCCGGCGGTGGCATGGTCAAGGTGGTGATGACCGCGCGGCATCGGGTCCGCAGCGTGTCGATCGACGACAGCCTCATGGGGGACCGGGCGATGCTCGAGGATCTGCTGACCGCGGCCTGCAACGACGCGGTGAGCCGCGCCGAGCAGGCGCTGGGCGGCAGGCTCGGCGGCATGGCGGCCGGTATGACCCGACCCGGCGGCGGCAAGCCCTGAACCTTGGCCAGCTACCCGCCGCGGCTGCAGCGCCTGATCGACGCTCTGCGCATCCTGCCGGGCGTCGGGCCGAAATCCGCGCAGCGCATGGCCTTCCAGCTGCTGGAACGGGATCGCCCCGGCGCGCGGCTGCTGGCCGAGCGGCTGGTCGAGGCGATCGATGGCATCGGCCGCTGCGAACGTTGCCGCATGTTCAGCGAGACGCCGCTGTGCGAGCTGTGCGCGTCGCCGCAGCGTGATGGCCGGCTGCTGTGCGTGGTGGAAACGCCGGGGGATGTGCTGGCGGTGGAGCACAGCGGTGCCTACCGCGGCCGCTATTTCGTGCTGATGGGCCGGCTCTCGCCGCTGGATGGCATCGGCCCGGACGAGCTGCAGCTCGATGCACTCGACGCCCTGCTGGCCGCCGGTGGCGTGGAGGAGGTGGTGCTGGCGACCGGCGCGACGGTGGAGGGCGAGGCCACGGCGCACTTCGTCGCCGCCATGGCCAGTGCCCGGGGCATCGCTGCCACCCGCATTGCGCACGGCGTGCCGATGGGTGGCGAGCTCGAATACGTCGATGGCTCGACGCTCGCCCATGCCTTCAACGGCCGGCTGGATCTCGGCCGCGATCGCGCCTGAGCCCGATTGAACTTCGCCGCGCCGGCTGCGGTCTGCAGCGGGCGGTGCCGATGCCGGTAGCGTCTCCTCTGGGACAAGGCCCCAAACCATGCAGGATCCCGACAACCTCATCTGGATCGATCTGGAGATGACCGGGCTCGATACCGAGCGCGACTGCATCATCGAGATCGCCACCATCGTCACCGACAAGCACCTGAACCTCCTCGAGGAGGGGCCCGTGCTGGCCATCTATCAGCCCGATGCGGTGCTGGCGGCGATGGACGAGTGGAACACCCGGCAGCACAACCGCTCCGGGCTGGCGGATCGGGTGCGGGCGAGCCAGGTCGACGTCGCCCGTGCGGAACGCGAGACCATCGTCTTCCTCGAACGCTGGGTCCCACCGGGGATGAGTCCGATGTGCGGCAACAGCGTCTGCCAGGACCGCCGCTTCATGCATCGCCTGATGCCGCGGCTGGAAGCCTATTTTCACTACCGCCACATCGACGTCAGCACGCTCAAGGAGCTGGCACGTCGCTGGCTGCCCGAGGCGCTGAACGGGCTGCAGAAGCAGTCCTCGCACCTCGCGCTGGACGACATCCGCGACTCGATCGCCGAACTCGCCCACTACCGCGAGCACCTGTTCCGCGAACTGCCGCTTTCCTAGCGCGTCATCGACGCCGCGGCGCGCTGGCGGCGGCCCACCCGCAGGGCCAGCACGCCGCCGCTGATCACGAGCACCATCCCCGCCAGCGAGAGCCAGCCGGGCCGCTCGCCCCACAGCAGAAAGCCGTATAGCCCGGCGAAGGGGACGGCGGCATAGGTGAACGGGCCGACCTGGGCCGCCGGTGCCGCCTGATAGGCCCGCGTCATCGCCAGCTGCCCCACGGTGGCCAGGGCCCCGGCACCGGCGAGCAGTGCCCAGTGGCGAGGGGCCAGCGGTTGCCAGGTCAGCCAGGCGGGGATGGCGGAGATCGCAGCGCTGAGGCCGGTGAAGTAGAACACCACTCGTCGGGCGGGTTCGATACCGGACATGCGCCGGATGCCGACCATCGCCGTCGCCGCCAGCACGCCGGAAAGCAGCCCGACCAGCGCCGCCGGCTGGAACAGTGCCGGGGTCGGTCGGAGGATGAACAGCACGCCGGCAAAACCGGTGCCGATCCCCAGCAACAGCAGACGCGGCACCGCCTCGCGCAGCCACAGCAGCGCCACCAGCGGAATGAACAGCGGCGCGGTGTAGTTCAGCAGCACGGCCTCGGCCAGGTGCAGCCGCGGCATGGTCCAGAAGAAGCAGTACATGGCCGACAGACCGGCCAGCGTGCGGATCAGGTGCAGCGGCAGCACCTCGGTACGCAGGCCGGCGAGGCCGCCACGCGCCAGCACCGGCGCCAGGAAGAGCAGCCCGAAGGCATTGCGGCCGAAGACCACCAGCGTGTTCGGCAGGTCCAGGGCCGCCTGTTTGACCAGGGCGCCCATGGCCGCCATGCAGGCTGCCGCGCCGAGCGCGAACAGCGCCCCGCGGCCCGCCCGGTGCTCCCGGTGGGCCGCGTGCGCCGCGGCAGGGGGCGGCGAGGGCTTCAGGCCGAGCCGGTCTCGCCGGCCAGATACAGCCAGGTCGGAATCACCGTATCGGGATTGAGCGACACGCTGACGATGCCCTGATCCAGCAGCCAGCGCGCCAGATCGGGGTGATCCGAGGGCCCCTGGCCGCAGATGCCGACGTACTTGTTGGCCTCCCGGCAGGCGCTGATGGCCATCTCCAGCAGCTTCTTCACCGCCGGATTGCGCTCGTCGAACATGTCGGCGACCACGCCGGAATCACGGTCCAGCCCCAGCGTCAGCTGCGTCAGGTCGTTCGAGCCGATCGAGAAGCCGTCGAAGTATTCCAGGAACTCCCGCGCCAGCAGGGCGTTGGAGGGCAGCTCGCACATCATGATGACCTTGAGCTCGTTCTGCCCACGCTCCAGGCCGTTCTGCTGCAGGATGCGGCTGACTTTCTCCGCGCCGCCGAGGGTGCGCACGAAGGGGATCATGACCTGAACGTTGGTCAGCCCCATCACGTCGCGCACGTGCTTGACGGCCCGGCATTCCAGCTCGAAGCAGGGCTGGAAGGAGGGCGAGATGTAGCGCGAGGCCCCGCGGAAGCCGATCATCGGGTTCTCTTCCTCGGGCTCGTAGCGCGAGCCGCCGATCAGATTGGCGTACTCGTTGGATTTGAAGTCCGACATCCGCACGATCACCGGCTGCGGCCAGAAGGCGGCGGCGATGGTGGCGATGCCCTCGGCGAGGCGGCGCACGTAGAAGTCCACCGGGCCATCGTAGCCGGCGATGCGGGCCTCGATCTCCGCCTTGACCTGTGGCGTCTGGTCGTCGAACTCCAGCATGGCCCGCGGATGGATGCCGATCATCCGCGCGATGATGAACTCCAGCCGCGCCAGGCCGACGCCGTGGTTGGGCAGCGTGGCGAAGTCGAAGGCGCGGTCCGGGTTGCCGACGTTCATCATCACCTTGACCGGGATCGACGGCATGGCGTCCAGCTCGGCGGTGCGCACCTCGAAGTCGAGGATGCCCTCATAGATGTAGCCGGTATCGCCCTCGGCGCAGGAGACCGTGGCACCCTCGCCATCGCGCAGCTTGCTGGTGGCATCGCCGCAGCCGACCACGGCCGGAATGCCAAGCTCACGGGCGATGATCGCCGCATGGCAGGTGCGGCCACCGCGATTGGTGACGATCGCCGCCGCCCGCTTCATCACCGGCTCCCAGTCCGGATCGGTCATGTCCGTGACCAGCACGTCGCCCGGCTGCACGCGGTCCATCTGCTCGATGCTCTCCAGCACGCGTACCGTGCCGGCGCCGATGCGCTGGCCGATGCTGCGGCCGGTGACGCGCGCCTCGCCGGGCTTGTCCTTCAGCAGGTAGCGCTCCAGCGTCTGGTGGGCGTTGCTCTTCACGGTCTCCGGCCGCGCCTGCAGGATGTAGAGCTTGCCGTCGTTGCCGTCCTTGCCCCACTCGATGTCCATCGGCCGCCCGTAGTGGGCCTCGATGGTGAGCGCCTGCCGGGCGAGATCCTGCACCTCGGCATCGGTCAGCGAGAAGCGGCTGCGCTCGGCTTCGGGCACCTCGACCGTCTGCACCGTCTTGCCGTGCTCGGTGCTGTCGGCATAGACCATCTTGATGGCCTTGTCGCCGCGCATGCGCCGTACCACCGCCTCGCGGCCGGCCTGCAGCGTCGCCTTGTGCACATAGAACTCATCGGGGTTCACCGCACCCTGCACCACCGTCTCGCCGAGTCCGTAGGAAGCGGTGATGAAGACCACGCCGTCGAAGCCGGATTCGGTGTCGAGCGTGAACATGACGCCGGCCGCGCCGATGTCGCTGCGCACCATGCGCTGGATGCCGGCCGAGAGGGCGACCAGCTTGTGATCGAACCCCTGGTGGACCCGGTAGGAGATCGCCCGGTCGTTGTAGAGCGAGGCGAACACTTCCTTGATCGCGTGCAGCACGCCCTGTTCGCCGCGCACGTTGAGGAAGGTTTCCTGCTGGCCGGCGAAGGAGGCGTCCGGCAGGTCCTCGGCGGTGGCCGAGGAGCGCACCGCGACCGCCAGATCATCGCCGCCATCGGCCTGCAGCTGCCGGTAGGCGGTGAGGATGTCCTCGCGCAGCGCGTCGGGGAAGGGCGTCGCCACCACCCACTCGCGAATCTGCTTGCCGGTGCGGGCCAGCGCCGTCACGTCATCCACGTCCAGGGCGTCGAGGGCCTCGTCGATGCGCTGTGCCAGCCCCTCGTGCTGCAGGAACTCGCGGTAGGCCGCCGCGGTGGTCGCGAAGCCCGAAGGCACCGTGACGCCGGCCTGGCTGAGATTGCTGATCATCTCGCCCAGCGAGGCGTTCTTGCCGCCGACTCGCTCCACGTCGCCCATGCCGAGCGACTCGAACCAGATTACGTGACTGTCCAACCCTTGCCCCTGTCGGTCGTTGGTTTCGCGCCGGCGGCGCCCGCCGCACGGCCGCGGGAGCCGGCTGCTGGCCGCAGTGCGCGGCGTTTTTGGCGTTCGTGAGCGTGCCCGCTTAGTATGGCCCGCACGCCGCCGGGATTGCGGCCGAAGGTTATCACATGGGTCGCGCCAGAACGGTCTTCTTCCTCTCCGATCGCACCGGCCTGACGGCCGAAACGCTGGGCCAGAGCCTGCTGGCGCAGTTCGACGATCTGCAGTACACGCCGGTGAGCATCCCCTTCATCCAGACGCGGGAGGCGGCCGAGGATGTGGTGCGGCTGATCGATCAGGCCGCCACCCAGGATGGGCTGAAGCCGATCGTGTTCTGCACCCTGGTGGACGATGCCATCGTCGATCTGCTGGAGGCGAGCGCGGGGGTGATGGTCGATCTGTTCGGCACCTTCGTCGGGCCGCTGGAACAGGCCCTGGAGCAGCGGTCGCTGCATCGGGCGGGCCGTAGCCACAGCGTCGCCAACAGCCGGCACTACCACGCCCGCATCGAGGCGATGAACTTCGCCATGGACAACGATGACGGCACCGCGCAGGACTACGCCTCGGCGGACGTGATCCTGATCGGCGTCTCCCGCTCCGGCAAGACGCCCACCTGCCTGTATCTCGCGCTGCAGTTCGGCCTGCGGGCGGCGAACTACCCGCTGGTCGAGGAGGATCTGCAGGCCAAGACGCTGCCGGAGGCGCTGCGCCCGCACCGGCGCAAGCTCTACGGGCTCACGATCGACGCCGATCGGCTGGTGCACATCCGCCAGACCCGCCGCCCGGACAGCACCTATGCCTCGCCGGCGCAGTGCCGCTGGGAGCTCGACGCCGCCCTGCGCCTCATGCGCGAGGAGGGCATCCGCCACATCGACAGCACCTCGCGCTCGATCGAGGAGATCGCCGCCACGATCCTGCACGAGACCGGCGTGCGCCGGCGCTTCTTCTAGCCCGCCGGGCGGGGCGGGGCAGCGCCGAGCGGCTGCTGGCGGGTCCAGTCGTTCATGAGGATGGCCACCGCCGCCAGCAGCGTCAGCGTCCATTCGAACAGCAGCGCGAGCACCGTGTAGACGTCGGCCAGCCCATGCATGGCCACGCCGACGCTGCGGCCGACGGCGAGCCCGCCGATCAGCGCGATCAGCAGCAGCAGCCCCTGCAGCTGGTACTCTCGGCGGATGCTGAACGCGATCAACACCACGCCGATCATGGTCTGCAGCCCGCCATAGGTGGCCTGCGCCTCGATCACGGCAGAGGGCTCGATCAGGGCCAGCCCCGTTGCCCGCGCCACCAGGTCCGGATTCAGCAGGCAGGCCAGGCCGTAGACGGCGAAGATGCCGCCGGCGGCCAGCAGCAGGATGCGGGGAAATTGTGCTCGATCCACCTTCGGTCTCCTCATGATGTTGCCGTCGACCGCGGGCCGCGCTCAGCTGCGCTTGTGCCGGCGCCGCTGGCCAGCGTCGGGCGGCCGCTGCAAGTCGGCGTTGCGGGCATCTTCGTCGAACAGTGCCTCCAATTCCACCGCATCGCCGCGCACCAGGTCGATCAGCCGCTGCTCGTCGTCGCGGGCATCGCGGTGGGCGTGCAGGCGGCGCTCGTCGTGGCGCCGGAAGGCGCGGCTGCGGGCCGTGGCGGTCTCGCTGGAGACGCCGAGGCCCTGCAGTACCTGCCGGCCCGTCTCCAGGCTCGACAGGAACAGTTCGCGCTGCACGTGGGCGACGCCCAGATCCATCAGCCGGTAGGCATGCCGGCGGTTGCGGGCGCGGGCGTAGATCGCCACCTGCGGGAAATGCTCACGCACCAGCTGCGCCACCCGCAGCGAAGTCTCGACCTCGTCGATGGCGAGCACGAAGATCTTCGCCTCCGCCACGCCCGCCGCACGCAGCAGATCGAGCCGCGCGGCATCGCCGTAGTAGATGCGGTTGCCGTAGCGGCGCACGAAGTCGACTTGCGAGGGATTGATTTCCAGCGCCGTGAAGCCGATTCGCATCGCCCGCAGCAGCCGCGCGACGATCTGCCCGTAGCGGCCGAAGCCGGCGATGATCACGGGGTGGTTCTCCGGCACCGGCGCGTCGAAGGTGGCCTCCGTCGCCGCCGGCGGGCGCCGGGCGAGCAGGGCGTAGAGCGCCGCGAACAGTATCATCGAGACGATCACCGCGGCGACCAGCACATCGGCCTGCGCCGCCGGCACCACCTCCCCGGCCACCGCTGCCGCCAGAATCACGAACGCGAACTCGCCGCCCTCGGAGATCACCACGCCAAGGCGCAGCGCCGGGCCGCGCGGCATGCCCCAGGCCCGCGCCGTCAGGTAGGTCACGGCGGTCTTCACCGCGATCAGGCCGCCGGCGATGCCGAGCACGGTCGGCCACTGCGCCAGGATCAGCGGCAGATCCACCGACATGCCCACGGCGATGAAGAACACCCCCAGCAGCAGGCCCTTGAACGGCTCGATGTCCGCCTCCAGCGCGTGCCGATACTGGGAATCCGCCAGCAGCACCCCGGCGAGGAAGCCGCCGAGCGCCATCGACAGCCCGGCCACGTGCATAACCAGCGCCGTGCCCACCACGGTTGCCAGCGCGCTGGCGGTGAACAGCTCCTGCGTACCCGCCGCGGCCACCAGCCGCAGCGCATAGCGCAGCAGGTAGCGGCCGATCACGATCACCGCCGCCACCGCGCCCAGCGCGTAAGCGATCGCCTGCCAGCCGAAGGTGCCGCCGCTGTCGCCCAGCAGCGGCACCAGCGCGATGATCGGGATGGCCGCCAGATCCTGGAACAGCAGCATGCCGAGCGCCACGCGCCCGTGCGTGGCCGTCAGCTCGCGCCGCTCCGCCAGCATTTGCAGGGCGAAGGCGGTGGAGGAGAGCGACAGCGCAAGCCCCACGGTGATCGCCGCCGGCGCCGGCAGGCCGAGCGCCGCGGCGATCCCGGCCAGGATCGCCGCACTCGCCAGCACCTGCACGCCGCCGAAGCCGAGAATCGTCTGGCGCATCAGCCACAGCCGGGCCGGCTGCAGCTCCAGCCCGATCACGAACAGCAGCAGGACGACGCCGAACTCGCTGACTTCCAGGAAGGTTTCCGGCTCATGCACGAAACCCACGCCGAACGGGCCGAGCAGGGCGCCGGCGAACACGTAGCCCAGCACGGCCCCGAGCCCGGCCCGCTTGAGCAGCGGTACGACCACGATGGCGGCCGAGAGCAGGATCAGGATGCCGAGCAGGATCTGGGGGAGCGCGCTGTGCACAAAAACGCCTTCGGGCCGGGAGAATCAGGGGCCTATGCTATAGTCGCCGCCATGCAGATGCGCACCCCCACCGGCTCGGAAAACCTCTTCGCCTCGCCGAATCTGGTGGGGCTGATGGCGCTGCACGAAGGCAATTACGCGCGGATGTGCCGCCTCGTGCCGCATGGTCACCCGCGGGCCTACGGCGGCGTCTCCCACGTGGCCGGCGAGCCGGCGCTGCACCTGTCGGTGCTCGAGCGCTGCCGCTACACCACGACCTATCATCTGACCTATTACTTCGGCGCCCCCGGCCGGCCGGTGGACCTGCTGGTGCCGGAACCGGACATGCACATCCGCGTCTATCAGGATGCGCGCCTGGCCGAGGTGCTGCACTGTGGCGGCGTCGACCGGGTGAGCATGCTGCGGGGCTACCTGCCGCGCACCGGCTCGCCGACGGCCCGGCGCTGGCGTCTGAATCTGATGCTGAACCGCTGGTTGCGCTACTGTCTGGACGTCGGTCACCGGTTTCCGGCCGACATCGCCGCGCCGGCATGATCCATCGGGCCGGGCGGCGGCCCTCGCGAACAGGTAGACAGGGATGAGCACACCCGCCAAGCGTCATGACGGGCCGGTCACGGCGGCGGATATGCCGGCGCAGGGACCACGGCTGTTCGACAGCGCCGAGCAGTTGCGGGCGCTGGTCGGCGAGGAGCTCGGCACCACGCGCTGGGTCGAGATCACGCAGGAGCGGATCGACCTGTTCGCCCGCGCCACCGGCGACTATCAGTGGATCCACACCGATCCCGAGCGGGCCTCGCGCGAATCGCCCTACGGCGGCACCATCGCCCACGGCTATCTCACCCTCGGCCTCACGCCAGCGCTGATCGCGGAGGTCATGGGCTTTCGCAACCTGCGCATGGGCGTGAACTACGGGCTGAACAAGGTGCGCTTCAACGGCCCGGTGCCGGTGGGCTCGCGCATCCGGGCGCGGGTGAGCCTGGTCGGCGTGCGGCAGATCGCCGAGGCCGTCCGCGTGGTGACGCAGATCCGCATCGAGCGTGAAGGCGTCGCCAAACCCTGCTGCGTGGCTGAATCGGTCAGCCTCTACTACCTGTAGCGCCGCCGGTGGCCGAGCCTGCCGCACCGCTCACCGGTTACACGGTCGCCCTCGCCGAGACGCGCCAGCTCGACGTGCTGGCCGGTCTGCTGGAGCGTCGCGGCGCCAGCACCTGGCGCTGCCCGCTGGTGTCGATCCTCGATGCGCCCGATCCCGCGCCGGTGCTGGCGTGGATCGACCGCTACACGGCCGAGCCGCCGCCGTGGACGATTCTGCTCACCGGCGAGGGTCTGCGCCGGCTGCTGGCCGCGGCCGAGCGGCACGAGCGCAAGGCGAGCCTGCTGGCGGCGATGGCGCAGACACAATTCGTCACCCGCGGGCCCAAGCCGGTGCGCGAGCTGAAGCAGCACGGCCTGAAGAGCGCGCTGCCGGCCACCGCGCCGACCACCGCCGGTGTGTGCGCGGCGCTCGCCGAGGTGCCGCTCGCCGGCCAGCGGGTGGGTGTGCAGCTATACGGCACCGATCCGAACCTGCCGCTGATGCGCTTTTTGGAGGACAAGGGCGCGCATGTGGAGCCGGTTGCCCCGTATATCTATGCCTCCGAGGCCGATGAGGCGCGGGTGTTGGCGCTGCTCGACGCGCTGGCCGCCGGCGACATCCACTGCATCGCCTTCACCAGCCAGCCGCAGTACCGGCGCCTGGCGCAGGTGGCCGCCAAGCACCAGCGCGAGGCGGAGCTGGCCGCGAGCCTTGCAGGCATCAAGGTCGCCGCCGTCGGCCCGGTGGTCGCGGAGGATCTGCGCCGGCGCGGCGTCACGCCGGACCTGATGCCGGCGGATGCCTTCTTCATGAAACCGCTGGTGGCGGAGATCACCCGGAGCCTCACCGGCCGGGACGACGCCGGCCTCTGAGTCCGGCCCATGCTCTCGCTGCACTTCTGGTACAGCCTGGCGGCGCTGTTCGCCACCGGGCTGGCCCTCGTGCTCTCGGCGCATGCGGTGATCGTCAAGCGCGAGCCGCGCGCGGCGGTGCTCTGGCTGGTGGTGATCTGGCTGCTGCCCTTCGGCGGTTCGGTGATCTACCTGCTGCTCGGCATCAACCGGATCCAGCGTCGCGCCGGCACCCTCGGCCGACCACCGCTGCAGACGCCGACCGGCAGCGCCGCCAGCCTGCCGGCGCAGACCGCGCATGCCCAGCTCGCCTCACTGACCGGCCGCATCACCGCGCAGCCGCTGCTGGCCGGCAACGCCGTGCGGGTGCTGGTAAACGGCGAGGCTGCCTATCCGGCGATGCTGGCGGCCATCGATGCGGCCGAGCACAGCATCGCCCTGGCCACCTACATCTTCGGCAACGACCGGGTCGGCCGCCGCTTCGCCGATGCCCTGGCCGCCGCCCAGGCACGTGGGGTGGCGGTGCGGGTGCTGATCGACAATGCCGGCGAGCGTTACAGCTGGCCGTCCATGGTGGGCGTCCTGCGCCGGCGCGGCCTGCAGGTGGCGCGCTTCCTGCCGCGCTTCCCCGCCGGCCTGTTGACGATCAACCTGCGCAACCACCGCAAGCTGCTGCTCTGCGATGGGCGGATCGCCTTCACCGGCGGCATGAACATCCGCGTGCACCATCTGCAGGACAGCCGCCGGCGGGCGACGCGCGATCTGCACTTCGAGCTGCAGGGCCCGGTCGTGGCCCAGCTGCAGGCGATCTTCGCGCAGGACTGGGCCTTCTCCGCCGGCGAGATGCTGCAGGGCCCGGGCTGGTTCCCGCCCCTGACGCCGAGCGGGCAGATCCATGCCCGCGCCGTCGCCGACGGGCCCGACGAGGATCTGGAAAAGCTGATGTGGACGCTGCACGGCGCGCTGCACAGCGCGCGGGAGAGCGTGCGCATCATGACGCCCTATTTCCTGCCGGACCGTGCCCTGGTGGCTGCCCTGGATACCGCCGCGCTGCGCGGGGTGGCGGTGGAGATCGTGCTGCCGGCGCGCAACAACCTGCCCTACGTGCACTGGGCGATGCTGGGCCAGCTCTGGCAGGTGCTGCATCACGGCTGCCGGGTGTACTTCACGCCCGGGCCGTTCGATCACAGCAAGCTGATGGTGGTGGACCGCGCCTGGGCCTTCATCGGTTCGGCCAACTGGGACCCGCGCAGCCTGCGGCTGAACTTCGAGTGCAACGTGGAGTGCTATGACGCGGCCCTGGCCGGCGAACTGCACGCGCTGATCGGCAGTCGCATCGCCAGTGGCCGGCGCTATCGCCTGAGCGACAGTGCGGCCCGTTCGCTGCCGGTGAAGCTGCGCGATGGCCTCGCGCGGCTGTTCATGCCGTATCTGTAGCCGGCGGCCCGATCACACGAGGAGGATGCAATGCGAGCGATAGCCCTGCAGGCGCAATTCGGCCTGGAACATCTGGCGCTGGTGGAGCGCCCGACGCCCGAGCCCGGCCCCGGCCAGGTGCGGGTGGACGTGAAGGCCGCCTCGATCAACTTCCGCGACCTGATGATGGCGCGCGGGCTCTACAACCCGCGCCAGCCGCTGCCGCTGATTCCCGGTTCCGATGGCGCCGGGGTGGTCTCGGCCGTGGGCGAGGGCGTCAGCCGGGTGCGCGTCGGCGACCGGGTGGCCGGCATCTTCGCCCAGCGCTGGCTGGCCGGCCCCGCACCGGCCGACGTGCAGGCCTCCACCCTCGGTGGGCCGCTGGACGGCATGCTGGCCGAGCAGGTGGTGCTCGATGCCGAGGGCGTCGTGCCAATCCCCGACGGGCTCGACTTCGAGCAGGCGGCCTGCCTGCCGTGCGCGGCCGTCACCGCCTGGCACGCGGTCGTGGAGCACGCCCGGCTGGCGCCCGGCGCGCGGGTGCTGCTGCAGGGCACGGGCGGCGTCTCGCTCTTCGCCCTCGCCTTCGCCCGCGCGGCCGGCGCGGAGGTCACATTGATCTCCAGCAGCGACGAAAAGCTCGCCCGGGCGCGCGAGCTCGGCGCCACCCACACCCTGAACTATCGCCAGCAGCCGGACTGGGGCAGGGCCGTGGCCGGCCTCACCGACGGGCAGGGCGTGGATCACGTGGTGGAAGTGGGCGGCGCGGGCACGCTCGGGCAATCGCTGCAGGCGGTGGCGCCGGGCGGGCGCATCAGCGTCATCGGGGTGCTCTCGGGCGTGAAGACCGAGCTGGAACTGACCCGCGTGCTGATGCGCGGGGTGCAGCTGCAGGGCATCTTCGTCGGCAGCCGAGCCATGTTCGAGGCCATGAACCGCGCCATCGCGCTGCACCGCATCCGCCCGGTGATCGATCGCGTCTTCCCGCTCGCCCAGACGCGGGCGGCGCTGGAGCACATGGCGGCCGGCGCGCACTTCGGCAAGATCGTGCTGCGCGTGGCCGACTGATGGTGGCCGGGCCGGCAACGCCCGCGGTGGCCGAGGTGCTCGCGCGTCTGGCCGACATCGCCGGCCGGCGCGCCGTGCTGAGCGAGCCGGCGGCGCTGGCGCCGTTCACGCAGGAGCGCCGCGGCCTGTTCGCCGGCCGTCCGGTGGCCGGCGTGTTCCTGCCCGGCAGCACGGCCGAGGTGGCCGCGGGCGTGAAGCTCGCCGCCGCTGCCGGCATGGCGATCGTCACCCAGGGTGGCAACACCGGGCTGGTCGGCGGCGCCGCGCCCGCCGCCGAGGCGCGGCCGCAGCTGATTCTGGCCACGCGCCGGCTCAAGCGCATCCGCGCCCTGGACGCGGCGGCCGACACGCTGATTGCCGAGGCCGGCTGCGTGCTGACAGACGTGCAGGCCGCGGCGGCCGCGGCCGACCGGCTGTTCCCGCTGAGCCTGGCCGCCGAGGGTAGCTGCCAGCTCGGCGGCAACCTCGCCACCAACGCCGGCGGGCTGAACGTGCTGCGCTACGGCAACGCGCGGGCGCTGACGCTGGGGCTGGAGGTGGTGCTGGCGGACGGGCGCATCTGGTCGGACCTGTCCGGGCTGCGCAAGAACAATGCCGGCTACGACCTCAAGCAGCTGTTCATCGGCTCGGAAGGCACGCTCGGCATCATCACTGCCGCCAGCCTGCGCCTGTTCCCGCCGCTGCGCAGCCGGGCAACCGCCTGGCTCGCACCGGTGGATCCGGCGGCCGCGGTGACGGCCCTGGCCCGCCTGCGGGGCGCGCTCGGCGAGCGGGTGATCGCCTGCGAGCTCATCAGCCGCTTCGCGCTCGACTGCGTGCTGCGCCACGTGTCGGCCGCCCGCGCGCCGGTCACGGCCGAGGCGCCCTGGCACCTGCTGGTGGAGATCGCCGACACCGACGCGCACTACCCCTGCCGCGAGCGGCTGGTGGAGCTGGCCGGGGCGCTGATGGACGCCGGCCTCGTCAGCGATGGCGTGATCGCCGAGTCCGAGGCCCAGCGGCAGGCGCTGTGGCGGCTGCGCGAGGCCGTTCCCGAGGCGCAGCGGCGCGAGGGCGCCAGCATCAAGCACGATGTGTCGGTGCCGGTGGCGGCCGTGCCGGATCTACTGGCGGCCGCCACCAGCGCCGTGCAGGGGCGCGATGCCGGCGTGCGCGTCTGTGCCTTCGGCCACCTGGGCGACGGCAACATCCACCTCAACCTTTCCCGGCCGGTGGCGATGGCAGACGCCGACTTCTTGGCGCAGTGGGACGACTACAACCGGCTGGTGCACGACCTGGTCATCGAGCGCGGGGGCAGCATCGCCGCCGAGCATGGCGTCGGCCAGCTCAAGGTCGACGCGCTGGAGCGCTATGGCGATGCCGTGTCGCTGGCGCTGATGCGCACGCTCAAGACCGCGCTCGATCCGGCGGGCGTGCTCAATCCCGGCAAGGTGGTGCGCGCCGCGCGCGGCTGACAGCCGGCGCAAAAAAAAAACCGCCGGCAGGGCCGGCGGTCAGCACACGAGGAAACCTTCGGCCTTACAGGCGCTTCTTCAGATCAGACAGCATCCGGTGGGTCTTCTCCTGCTCGGGCAGCAGCTTGGCGTCCACCAGCTGCCGGCACTGCGGCAAGAGTTCGTCCAGGTGCTTGCGATAGTCCGCCAGGCCCCGGTCTTCGCCTTCCTCCAGCAGGCTCACGGCAGCGGCTTCGCCGCCGGCGTTCGCCAGACTCTGCGCCATGTTGGCGAACGAGCCCCAGGCGCCGCTGTCGCTCGCCGGCTCTTCGCCCATGCCGCGCAGGTGCTCGCGCAGGGCGTCCACCCGTTGTTGGTGGGACAGGCGCGCATCGGTCAGCTCGCTCTCCACGCGCTTGAGGCTGTTGGTCGCGTTCTGGTAGGTCTCCACCGCGGCCAGCTCGTTGCGCAGGAAGTTCTGCATGTGCTTGACGGACTGTTCCTTGTTCACTTCTGCCATCTCTCTCGCTCCGTTTCGAACCGACTGCAAAGACCTGCGCCAATGGCGATCGTTCCGCGTGGGCCCCGGTGGCGGGGCGGCTCAGCCGGGCTGGCCGGCCATCACGCCGCCATCCACATCCCAGATGGCGCCGGTGACCCAGCTGGCCCGGGGCGAGAGCAGAAAGGCGATGACCTCGGCGACCTCACCGGGCGTGCCGATGCGCCCGAGCGGGTGGATGCCGGCGAAGCCCTGCAGCGTGTCGTGCACTTCGCCGGGTTCGATGAAACGTTCGTAGATCGGCGTTTCCACCACGGCCGGGGCCACGGCGTTCACGCGGATGCCACTGCCGCCGAGCTCGATGGCGAGCTGCTGGGTCAGGCTGTGCAGCCCGGCCTTGGCCATCGCGTAGGCCGAGGCGGGAGTGGCGCCGAGCGCCTGCTGTGCCCACAGGGAGCCGATATTGACGATAGCCCCCGGCCGCGCCGCCGCCTGCAGGCTGCGCACGAACCGCTGGGTGATGAAGAACATCGCCCGGTTCAGCTCCAGATACGGGTCATAGTCGGCCTCCGTGCAGTCCACGAACGGCTTGGGCAGGAACAGGCCGGCGGCGTTGACCAGCAGGCTGGCGTCGGCGTGCTCTGCGCCGAGGCGCTCGACGAGGGCGCGCACGGCGTCGCGGTCGGTCAGATCCGCAGTCAGCGTCTGTACTTCGCCGACGTCGGCCAGCTCGGCCCGCGCGGCCTCTGCCTTGGCCGGATCGCGGCCGGTGATCACGGCGCTACCGCCGCCCTGCAGCACGCGGCGGGCGCTCTCCAGCCCCATGCCGCTGGTGCCGCCGATAACCAGCAGCTTCTGGCCGGTGAATTCCTGCGTCGATGCCATGTACTCGCTCCAGATTGTTACCGACTAGTCGGTAGGTTATACGCGCAGAGAAAAAAAGTTCCTGCCGATGAATCATGCCGCCGCGGGTGCGCTGGCCAGCGGCTCCAGATAGGCCGCCGCCAACGCCGCGGGCGTAAGGGCGGCGCTGGCAGTGCCGCCGGTTCCCAGCCCGCGCCCGACCACCATCGCCCCTTCCAGCAATGCCAGGCACGCCTGCGCATGCGCCGCCGCAGGCCGGGGCAGGCGCAGCTCGCCGGCCTCGGCGCCAGCGGCGAAGGTGGCGGTCAGCCAGTCCAGGTTCACGCGGAAGAAGCGGGCCACCTCGTCCGCCGCCGGGGTCGGCAGGCTTTCTGCTTCCGCCCCCAGGATGCCGCAGACGCAGAGCTCGCCGTCGCGGCGGTAGGTCTGCTCGAACAGCGCCGCATAGGCGCGCAGACGGGCGGATGCCTGCCCGTGGCGGCCGTCGATCTCCAGCAGGGCGGAGCGAAAGCGATGCGTGTAGCGCTGTGCCAGCACGGCCACCAGCTCCGCCTTGGTGGCGAAGTGATGATGGATGCTCGGCTTGCGAATGCCGATCTGGCGGGCGATGTCCTCGTAGGAGAAGCCGTTGTAGCCGCGTCGCGCAATCAGCCGTTCCGCCACGTCCAGCACCCGGCTCGCCGCCGGCGTCAAGTCGGAAAAGTGCTTCACGCGGCGTGCGCCGCCACCGGCAGATGGCCGGTCTTGACCAGGATGGTGCAGCCCTCGCGGCTGAAGGGATGGTGCTGGCTCAGGTGCGGGCTGCGCAGCCAGCTGCCGGCCGGGTAGCGACCGTGCTCGTCTTCGAACACGCCATCGAGCACGAAGATTTCCTCACCGCCGTAGTGGCGATGCGGGTTGAAGCGCGTGCCCGGTGCCCAGCGCACCAGCGCCGTGTGCTGCGTGGCATGGCTCGCCAGCGGCAACACGGTGAGCCCTTCGACCAGCCCGGGATGCCATGCCGCCGCGGTGGTATCGATCACGATGCGGGCGCTGTCGTCCGGCGCCTGATAACGCAGCTTCACGAACAGCACGCAGCCGGTGGGTGAATAGGGCGCGTGGAAGGAACCCGGCGGATTCTTGAGGTAGGTGCCGGCCGGGTAGCTGCCGGCCTCGTCCGCGAACGTGCCCTGCAGCACGAAGATTTCCTCGCCCGCATCGTGGCGATGCGTCGCGAACTGCGCCCCCGGCGCGTAGCGCACGAGCGAGGTGGCACGGGCGAGCTCTTCGCCATCGCGCTCCAGCGGCTTGCGCGCCACGCCCGGCGCCGGCGAGGGCTGCCAGGGCAGGGTGGCCGTACTCACGACGACACGCGCTGCATAGTTCGTGTTCAATTGCATGGCGATACCTACCTTTCAGTAGGTTTGCATCTTAGCGCGTTCCATCGCCTTTGCAAGGCTAGCCTCCGGCAGTGCCGCTGGCATTGGACGGCAGCCGGCAGCCCGCGCCTCCTCCACCTGACACAGGAGGTTTCTCACTAGATCAAGATCACGTTCCAGGTCGTATGTTCCGTTTGCTAACGCCTGAGTTAAGCCGCGCCGCGAAGCGGCGTCGGCTTGAACGAATTGTTAGGGCGCCAGCCAGTCCCGGTCAGGGCGAGCAACTTGCCGGGCATTGTTATAGGCCATGTCCAAAGTGAGGCAGGTAGCGGCCCGGTAAAAGTCACCGAACTTCTCCGCTACCAGAGCCAAATCAGCTCTTGCAGGATCGAGAAGCGTCAATGGCAATAGCAGTTGAATACTGCCTTGATAGTACTGAGGAATTGCGGTTTTGTAGTTGCGACGAACGCGCTCAACTGCTGAATCGATGGCGCCTTTGACTAAGTTTTGTAGCCCAAAAGGGTTCATCGCCTTGAGCGCATCCGGGAAGCGCTCAATGTTGTCACTGATGATGTGCTCAGCGTTGACGCGCAGTTCCTTGCGAGAGTCATAAACCAAGCTGGCTGGATTCTCGTAGTAGTGAGCCATCTCTGGTAGTGTCGAGAATCGGTTCAAGTCCTGCTCGCCGCGGCGGCAGAATCGCCAAAAATGCCAGTAGTGCGGCACATTTTCGAGCTTGTTCTTGGATAACAAGGCGTAGATCGGTTCTTGGGTTGGAGTGATAAGGCCAAGGTTAAAGCATGCATACTCCTCATCCGCCGTAACGCCAATCTTTTTCTCTTCCGCTACGCGACGGTAGGTGTATGTCAGGTAATTCCGCAAGATTGGCTTGGGGTGCGGCGCAGTGGTGTGTTTGTAGTTCCAGTCCTCTGGTTCAGCCAGCGCGGCTAGAGACTCAATCGCTTCATCGAATCGCGGCATGAACACGAAATCGCGGAAGTGCTCGGTGAACTCGTACGGTTGATTCTTTACCACAGATCCCCCTTTAAGTGTCCTGGCGGCCTAACGACAAAGCTCAGTTGACCGTGCGGAGCGTAGCGGAGCATGGGTCAACTGCAGCACCTTGTTATACGTTAATGATTCGATAGAACTTTTTTCTTCTGAGATTGGTATTCGCTTTCTGACAATATCCCTTCATCCCTGAGCCCTTTCAGCCTTCGAAGTTCCGTATACAAGTCTGATTCACCGCTGACATTTACCTTCTCATCAGTTTCGATCCGGACAGTCGGCGTGCTTGTACTATCGAAGTCTCCAGTTCTGCCATAAGAATCTACTTTTCCGTCGATTAGACGGACGAAATAAGGAGTGGTGAACCCCCTGAAGGCATCATCGTCTGTCTCTGACAGTTTGTAATTCAGGTATTCGGTTCTCCCTTTGGCACTAACGCTAACCGGTGAGCCCATCACACCGATAACTTCGTCCTTGCTCATGCCCACTTCAACGCGGTTTATTTTCCCAGAGGTGGCGCATCCCGTGAGGATCATCGCTGTCATAGCGACGGCCAAATATTTCATATAAATCTCCCACGTTTTCTTAACGTATAACGCTCTTCAACAACGGCGCGAACTAAAAGAGCGCCCGTTTGCTTGAGATGGTTATGCATCGTTAATCCTGGCCATATAATTTACATCTACGTACTGACCATTGCGAAAGGCATAATGCTGGGCGAGCCCTTCGGTCTTAAACCCAAATTTCTCATATAAGGCGATCGCTGCCTTGTTGTCTGTATATACGCTGATCTCAATTCTGTGGATATTCAACCAGTTATCGGCTAGGTCTAATAGCGCTTCCATAAGCGCAGAACCCATCCCGCGCCGCAAGAACTCATCATGGACACCCATACCAAATGACCCCGCATGACGCCGCCTGGGATTCTTATAAATTTCAAATCCGAGGTTCCCGACGATCCTATCCTCAATTAATCCAACGAAGCTATACACATTCTCAGGAATGTTCCCCATGCGCGTCTCCCACATTTTTTCAGATGGGAACGGTAACTGGAGTGTGCCTGCATAGGCATTAGGCTGTGCATATATATCCCGAATAGCAGCCGCGTCACCTGGCTCTGCATGTCGAACTACAATCCTATCCACAGGCATCTCCTAAGATGCATAACGCTCGCGCTGAGGCGCCGGACAAGCCGCGCAGCGGGTTGCCCGGTCGTGCTCCAGCGCTTCGTTATGCTTCTCCGTCCAGCACATGCTCCAGCTCTTCAATTTGACGGGGTAGCACGTGCAGGTACGCGATGAGATACTCCAAAAGCTCCACCATTGCCTTCGTCACATGTTCGTCAGGCTCAGTTTCCATGTCGAAGTGAGCTCCTAGGTTTCCGCCTTTGCGTAAGACATCGGAGAGCTTTCGGATGGGCATGGTGAAATCAACATGCTCTGCCGAAACCTCTATCGCTTTGGCCAGAGGAAGCCCGCGTTCCTCCTCGGGCAGAAGATACTTGAAGATGCCTTCCAATGTTCTTCGACAGCAGACAGCCGCGGCTGGATAGTTGCCCGCGTTGTATGCGTCTACCGTTGATTCGTAAGCCCTTACTAGGAGTGGCGGTAGTCCGGGATTGATGCGGGTGATCTCATGGAAATCGTTGTTATCCGGATGGAAGTAGACGTCGGCACTTTCCTCCCCGCGCTCGTTGATCGCCCAGAAGCCGACATGATTCTGGCACGCAGGGCACTTGCCAGTTGCGGAGGTTGCACCCCGACGCGGATCGTCTAGATGGTCAACTAGCGTAAAAACGCCGAGCTGACTGCAATGCGGGCAGCAGAGAGCGACGGCGCGAGGAAGCTGCTTCCCCGCCACCTTGGCCCAGCCGCGGATACCGTTCTCTGGGATTTTCTTCATCGTCGACTCTGGCGTAACGCTCGAGCTCAGCTGCATTTGAGGCGATGCCAGTTTGTTCGGTAGCAAAAAATCGGTGGCGGGTCAAATGTAAGCTGGAACGATTTGTTAGGTAGCAGTTCCGGCTCACGCGCCGCCGCACAGTGCAGGAGCTGCTCGGCCATGCGGATGTGTCCACTACCATGGTGTACACCCATGTGCTCAACCGGCCGGGGTTACCGCCAGTAATTAGCCCGGCGGATTTCGAGGGCTGATCCGTATCGCGCCGGCGCGCGCCTTGATGAGAGGTGCCTCGCTGCGCTAGGGAGCGGCAAGAGCGGCCGCATCCTCCGGCGCCATGCCAGCGATCACAGAAAGGAACGCCTCCCCATAGGCGGCGAGCTTCTTCTCGCCGACGCCGTCGATGGCGAGCAGGGCGCCATCATCCTCGGGCTTGTGCTCGGCCATGGCGAGCAGGGCGCGGTCGTGGAAAATGACGTAGGGCGGCACGCCCTGGCTTTCGGCCAGGCGAGTGCGCAGGGCCCGCAGGTTCTCCCACAGGGCACGGTCGTCGCCGGAGAGCGCTTCAGCCGCCTGGGCGCTGCGCTGTTTGGCAGTTTTCTCGGCGCCGCTGCCCATCCGCCGCAGGAACAGCGGCTCCTCGCCTCGCAACAGGGCGCGGCAGCCCTCGCCCAGGCGCAGGCCGCCGTAACCTTCCAGATCCACCGCCAGATGGCCGTGGGCGATGAGCTGGCGCAGCAGTGTGCGCCATTGCTTTTCGCTCATGTCCGCCCCCAGCCCGAAGGTGGAGAGCCGGTCGTGCCCGAACTGGCGGGCGCGCTCATCGGCGCGGCCGCGCAGGTGGTCGATGAGGTACTGGGCGCCGAAGCGCTGGCCGGTCCGATACACGGCCGAGAGCGCCTTGCGGGCCGGCTCGGTGGCGTCCCAGGTTTCCGGCGGATGCAGGCACACATCGCAATTGCCGCAGGGCTCGGTGCGTGGCTCGCCGAAGTAGTTCAGCAGGTGCACGCGCCGGCAGCTGGTGAGCTCGCAGTAGGCGAGCATGGCGTCGAGCTTGTGGCGCTCGACGCGCTTGCGTTCCTCGGGCGCGGTGGATTCCTCGATCATGCGCCGGCGCTGCACCACGTCGTTCAGGCCATAGAGCATCCAGGCCTCGGCGGGCTCGCCGTCGCGTCCGGCGCGGCCGGTTTCCTGATAGTACGCCTCCAGGGTCGCCGGCAAATCGAGGTGAGCCACGAAGCGCACGTCCGGCTTGTCGATGCCCATGCCGAAGGCCACGGTGGCGACCATCACCACCCCCTCGCCGCACTGGAAGCGGCGCTGGTTCACGGCGCGGATCTCGCCATCGAGCCCGGCGTGATAGGCCATGGCGTCGATGCCCTGCGCGCGCAGCCAGGCGGCGGTGTCCTCGGTCTTGCGGCGCGACAGGCAATAGACGATGCCTGACTCGCCCGCATGGCTGCCGCGCAGCAGCTGCAGCAACTGGCTCTTGGCGTTGCCGCGCTCGGCCACCCGGTAGCGGATGTTGGGCCGGTCGAAGCTGTGCACGAAGCAGGCCGCATCGGTCAGCGAGAGCCGCTCGAGAATCTCTCCCCGGGTGCGGGGTTCGGCGGTGGCGGTGAGCGCAATGCGCGGCACCGTCGGAAAGGCCGCGGTCAGCTCGGCCAGGCGCAGGTATTCCGGGCGAAAGTCATGCCCCCATTGGGAGACGCAGTGCGCCTCGTCGATGGCGATCAGCGCCAGCTCGCAGCGCTGCAGCAGCGCCAGGGTGCGCGGCTGCATGAGTCGTTCCGGGGCGATGTAGATCAGGCTCAGCTCGCCATTGAGCAGGGCGGCCTCGGTCGCTGCCTGTTCTTCGGGCGACAGGGTCGAGTTGAGGTAGGCGGCGGCGATGCCGAGCTGGCGCAGCGCGGCGACCTGATCGGCCATCAGCGCAATCAGCGGCGAGACCACCACGCCCACGCCCGGGCGCACCAGGGCCGGGATCTGGTAGCACAGCGACTTGCCGCCGCCGGTCGGCATGAGCACGAAGGCATCGCGCCCGCCGGCGACGGTGTCGATGATCGCCCGCTGCTGGCCACGAAAGGCGGCGTAGCCATAGGTCGTCTGCAGCAGCTGATCGGCGGTGGGCATGGCCGGCATGGTGATTCGTCCGTAAGGCGGGAATGGCGACAGGCCGGCGCGTGGCCGGCGGCCTGGCTGCCGATTACTACCACAGCCGGCCGCGCCCATGGCAGGGGCAGACCGGGGTCCTGCGCGTTCGGGCGCCAGCGGGCCCCGTGTGTCGGCTGGCGGGCAAGCGGGCACGGGCGCTGGCCGATAGCGAGGGCAACCATTCGCACAAGGCCCCACCCGCGAGCGTGCCGAGAATGACGCTGATTCACTGTATCTACGCCAGCGCCGCCAGCCGACCCATTGCGGAGCGCGAGCTGCAGGCGATTCTGGAACGTTCGCGCGTGAACAACGCCGGGCTCGATATCACCGGCATGCTGCTGCACGTGGAGGGCAGTTTCTTCCAGGTGCTGGAAGGCCCGGCGGAGCGGGTGGCGGCGCTGTTCGACCGCATCTCCCAGGACGAGCGGCACGAGGGGGTGGTGGAGATCATCCGCGAGCCACTGCCGCGCCGCGCCTTCGGCCAGTGGAGCATGGGCTTTGTCTCCGCCCGCCCGCCCGAGGTGCTCGCCGCCATCGGCGGCAATGACTTCTTCGGCGCCCGCTCCTGTCTGGAGGGGCTCGACGCCGGCCGGGCCAAGAAGCTGCTGACCGCCTTCGCCCGCGGCCGCTGGCGCCGCCAGTCGGGGAGCGCGGTGGCGGGCGCCTGAGCATGGCGGCCCGGCCGCTGATCGAGGGCACGGTGCTGGCGGGCGGCCTGCCGGCGTTCAGCTACGCCTTCCAGCCGATCATCTCGGCGAGTACGCGCACGATCCACGCCTACGAGGCGCTGGTGCGCGGACCGGCCGGGGAGGGCGCCGGCAGCGTACTGGCCGGGCTCGATGCCGATCGGGTGAACGTGCTCGACCGCGTGGGGCGGCCGCTGGCGATCGCGCAGGCGGCACGGCTCGGCCTGCCATGCCTGCTGCACCTCAACTGCCAGCCGCATAGCCTGGCCGATCAGCCGCAGGACATGGCGCCTACGCTGGCGGCGGCACGCGCGCACGGCATCGCGCTGGAGCGGCTGGTGTTCGAGGCGACGGAAGACCAGGCCATCCGCGATCACGATGCCTTCGCCAAGACCGTCAACGGCTACCGTGCGCTCGGCATCAAGATCGCCATCGACGACTTCGGCGCCGGCTACTCGGGGCTCAACCTGCTGGCGCACTTCCAGCCGGACATCGTCAAGCTGGATCTGGATCTGGTGCGTGGCATCGCCTCGCACGGCCCGCGCCAGGCCATCGTGCAGGCAATCGTCAATGCCTGCTTCGACCTCGGCATCGAGGTGATCGCCGAGGGCATCGAGGGGATCGAGGAATACCGCTGGCTGACCGGCGTGGGCGTGGAGCTGTTCCAGGGCTACCTGTTCGGCCGGCCGGGCTTCGAATCCCTGCCCGGCGCCAGCTTCCCCGGCGAGGCCGCCACGCCCTAGCGTTCGCCCGCGGCTGATCCGGGCCGCGCTAGGCCGGCGTTGCCGCCGGCGCCGCGTCACCTTCCAGCGAGGCCTCGGCCTGCGCCAGCAGGGCGAATTCCTCGTCCGCCGTGCGCGCCACCAGGTGATGGCGGCTGTAGGCGAAGAACCAGGCCGCGCCGGCCGCGAACAGCAGCAGCGTGTAGCCGAAGGCGCGCGGATCGAAGGCGTAGACGCCGGTCAGCGCCACCAGCGAGAGCACCAGCGCCGTGCCGGAGGTGGCGATGCCGCCCGGCGTGCGATAGGGCCTCGCCAGCGCCGGCTGGCGCAGCCGCAGCAGGATGTGGCTGGCGGCCATCAGCGCGTAGGAGAGCGTCGCCCCCACCACCGCCATCGCCAGAATCAGATCGCCCGCGCCGCTGAGCGAGATGGCAAAGCCACCAGGCCGGGCACGATCAGCGCCCAGGCCGGCGCCTTGCGGGCGTTGGTGAGCGACAGGAAGCGCGGCAGGTAGCCGGCCCGGGAGAGCGCGAACACCAGCCGGCTGTAGCCGTAGATGATGGAGAAGAACGAGGCGATGAGCCCGGCCATGCCGAGCACGTTCACCAGCGTGCCGAGCGCCGGATGCCCGGCCGTCTGCAGCGCCGTCACCAGCGGCACGCCGCTCTCGCCGATGGCCGCCGCCCCCGCCGCGCCGGGCAAAAGGACGACCACCAGCAGCGCCGTGAACAGCAGAAACAGCATCGCGCCGATGATGCCGCGCGGCACGTCGCGCGCCGGATTCTTGGCTTCCTCGGCGGCCAGCGGCACGCCCTCCACCGCCAGGAACAGCCACATCGCGAACGGCAGCGCCGCCCAGACGCCGAGCCAGCCCTGCGGCAGGGCGGCCGAGCCGCCGGGCGCGGCGGCGGGGATGTCCCACAGCCGATCGGCGTCGAAGTCATCCAGCAGGGCGAAGGCGGTGAGCAGGATGGCGAGCACCGCCAGCGCGCTGATGACCATCATCACCTTCAGCGCCTCGCCGACGCCGGCCAGGTGGATGCCGACGAAGATCGCGTAGAACGCGGCGTAGACCAGCGGGCCGTCGAGCCCGACCAGTTCGTCCACCGCCGCGCCGATGAACACGACGATGGCCGCGGGCGCCAGCGCGTACTCGATCAGCACCGCGAGGCCGGTGAGATAGCCGCCGGCCGGGCCCATCGCCTGGCGGGCGAAGCTGTAGCCGCCGCCGGCGGCGGGGATGGCGGCGGACATCTCCGCCAGCGAGAGCACCAGCGCGAAGTACATCACCGCCATCAGCACCGCGGCGAGCGCGAAGCCGCCCCAGCCAGCCTCGCCGATGCCGAAGTTCCAGCCGGCGAAGTCGCCGGAGATCACTTAGGAGACGCCGAGGCCGGCGAGCAGGACCCAGCCGGCGCTGCCGCGCTGCAGCCGGCGCCGGGCCAGGTAGTCCGCATCCACGGGGGCTTGGGCTTGGGTCATGGCGAGCTCCGGGGGGTCAGGGGGCCAGAAAGTTGCCGGGCCGGGGTGGGCCCTCGTCGGGGTCGGCAGCGGAACGATCCTTCAGCTGCACGCCGGACAGCTCGCGCCGGCGCGCCTCGCCAAGCAGGTAGGCCAGGCGCCGGCCGGCAGCGACCGGGGCCAGCCCGCCGCGGCGCACGTTGGAGATGCAGTTGCGTTCGGCGTCGGTCACGCCCGGGCGCGGCGCCCAGGTCAGATACAGGCCGAGGCTGTCCGGCGAACTCAGCCCCGGCCGCTCGCCGATGAACACGACCACTGCCCGCGCCTGCAGGCGCTCGCCGACCTCATCGCCGATGGCGACCCGGCCCTGCCGCACCAGGCAGACCGGCGCCAGCCGCCAGTCCGGCCCGGCGGCGGCCAGCGCCGTGCACAGGGCATCGATCACCGGCACCGCCCAGGCCGCCACGGCGCGGGCCGAGAGGCCGTCGGCCAGCACCAGCGCGAGGTCGGCCGGCCCGGCGCCGTGCGCCTCGGCCAGCCGCTCGCGGGAGGGCTCATCCAGTCGGCGCCCGAGATCTGGCCGCTGCAGGTAGGTGGCCCGGTCGCCGGCCTGGGTGGCCAGCAGCAGCGGTGCGGTCTGTGCCAGCGGGTGGGCGAGCCCGGCGAGCTGGCGGGTCAGCGCCTCGGTGTCCAGCGCGGTATGCACCGCGTCCTTGGCCTGGGCGTGCGCCAGCTGGAAGGCGAGCAGCGGCGCGGTTGGCAGGCTGATGCCGGCGCGGCCGAGGCCGATGCGGGCATCGGTATAGGCGCGCAGCGAAGCCCAGGGGTTGTCGACGACGCCGCCGTCCGGCCCTTCGGCCGCGGGTGGGTCGTGCGCGTCCTCAGCCATCGCCGTGCGACTCGTGCAGGCGCGCCAGCGGCCGGGCGAAGGCCGCGGGCACGGCGCCCGGCAGGCGCGGGCCCTGCACGTCCTCGAAGATCTGCAGCCGCGCCAGCCACTGCTCGAACTCCGGCGCCGGACGCAGGCCGAGCGTACGGCGCAGGTAGAGGGCGTCGTGGAAGGACGTGGTCTGGTAGTTGAGCATCACATCGTCCGAGCCCGGGATGCCCATGATGTAGTTGCAGCCCGCCACGCCCAACAGCGTCAGCAGGTTGTCCATGTCGTTCTGGTCGGCCTCGGCGTGGTTCGTGTAGCAGACATCGCAGCCCATCGGCAGCCCGAGCAGCTTGCCGCAGAAGTGATCCTCCAGGCCCGCCCGGATGATCTCCCGGCCGTCGAACAGGTACTCCGGGCCGATGAAGCCGACCACCGTGTTCACCAGCAGCGGCTCGAACTTGCGGGCGACGGCGTAGGCGCGCGCCTCGCAGGTCTGCTGGTCCAGCCCGTGGTGAGCATCGGCGGACAGCGAGCTGCCCTGGCCGGTCTCGAAATACATGACGTTGTCGCCGACGTTGCCCCGGCGCAGGCCGAGCGCCGCCTCGCGCGCCTCGGCCAGGTCCGCGAGCGTCACGCCGAAGCTGCGGTTGGTGGCCTCGGTGCCGCCGATCGACTGGAACACCAGATCGACCGGGGCGCCCTTGGCGATCGCCTCCATGGTGGTGCTCACATGCGCGAGCACGCAGGACTGGGTCGGGATCTCGTAGCGCTGGATGATCTCGTCCAGCAGTTGCAGCAGGTGCAGCGTCTGGGCGAGGTTGTCCGTGGCCGGATTGATGCCGATCACCGCATCGCCGTTGCCGTAGAGCAACCCGTCCAGCACGCCGGCGGCGATGCCGGTGGCCTCGTCGGTGGGGTGGTTCGGCTGCAGGCGCGTGGCCAGCCGGCCCGGCAGGCCCAGCGTGTTGCGAAAGGCGCTGGTCACCCGGCATTTGCGCGCCACCAGTATCAGATCCTGGTTGCGCATCAGCTTGCTCACCGCCGCCACCATCTCCGGCGTGAGCCCGGGCCGCAGCGCGGCCAGCCGCGCCGGCGTGGCCTCATCGCCCAGCAGCCAATTGCGCAGACCCCCCACCGTGAGGTGGCGGATCGGCGCGAAGGCCGCGGCATCGTGATCGTCCAGGATGAGCCGGGTGACCTCGTCGGCCTCGTAGGGGATCAGCGCCTCGTCGAGGAAGGTCTGCAGCGGCACGTCCGCCAGCACGTGCTGGGCCACGGCCCGCTCCTCGGCGGAATCGGCGATCACGCCCGCCAGCCGGTCACCGGCGCGGGCGGGGCTCGCCTTCGCCATGACCTGGGCGAGGTTCACGAACCGGTAGGTCCGATCGCCGAGCACGTAGCGATACTTGGCCAACATCGCTGCTCCCCCGGGTGGCCCGAGGCTGCGGACCCGCCGGGGGGTAGCGGGCCTTGGCTTTCACCTTACGCCTGCCGCCAGCGCCTCGCCAGCGCCACCGGGGCCCCGGGCTCTGGTGCCGGGTGCGGTGCCGAGCGCTTCGCGGAGCCGGCCGCGTCGGGGCCGGCGCTGCCGGCGGCGGCGCTCGGCGGGCAGCGCCCGTGCCGCTGGCTACGGGCCGATCGCAGCGTCCGCCGCGCCGGCCCCGCTCGCTCCGTCGGCGGCGAGCAGCGCCTGCCGATCGGCGGCTGCACGCAGGGGTTCGGCGAGGAAGGCCGGCACGCGGAAGGTCTGCGGCCAGTCGCTCGCGGTCAGCAGGTAGTCGGCATCGGCGGTCGCTGCGGACGGCTCGGCGGACGACGCCTCGCTCGCTGGCGCCGGCCCCGGTGCGAACAGGCGGTAGCCGCGCGCGCTGCCCTCGCTGCGCTCCACGCGCAGGCGCAGCACGGGCTCGCCGGCCGGCGCTTGATCGGCGATGCCGACTACGCGCAGGCCGGCGAGGCGGCGGGCGAGCTCGTCCACCGCGGTGTCCGAGACGGG